>Ga0247728_10007_pt1 | contig 517726 bp, 427 predicted proteins | sample SalenrCarbi39_FD_183048 | JGI IMG/M metagenome (GOLD analysis project Ga0247728, IMG submission 183048) | Saline wetland microbial communities from Lincoln, Nebraska, United States - Carb-i39 | ecosystem: Environmental > Aquatic > Non-marine Saline and Alkaline > Salt marsh | place: USA...
GGCTATTATAGAGAAGAGGATACACCTGTTCCCATCCCGAACACAGCAGTTAAGCTCTTCATCGCCGATGGTACTCGGACCGCAGGGTCCCGGGAGAGTAGGACGTAGCCAATTGATTAACCACAGACTTTGTTCTGTGGTTTTTTAATGCAAAAAAATAGGCGAAATTAAGTATATTACTATTAAGAGATAAGAAATAGAAGATATGCATATATAAGCATGATGTCAAAATGGAAGAAATTTGAAAAATTAAGTGGCTATTAATTAAAAATATGTTGATTTAATAAAAAAACGATGTTAGTATACTACTTAATAAACTTTTTGCAGGATAAGACATATCCAAGTATAGCAAAATGCTAAAATTTCAGACACAGGAGGAAATATCATGAAAAAATTTAACGTAGCAGTAGTAGGAGCAACAGGTATGGTAGGAAGAATGATGCTCAAAGTATTAGAAGAAAGAACTTTTCCTATCGAAAATCTATATTTATTCTCATCAGGAAAGTCAAAGGGAACGAAGATAACCTTCTGTGATAAAGAATATACGGTAGAAGAATTAGATGAGCATTCATTCGATAGAAAAATTGATATAGCACTATTTTCAGCTGGAGGAGATGTTAGTAAAACTTATGCTCCTATAGCAAAGTCAAAAGGTACAGTAGTTATAGATAACAGTAGTGCGTGGAGGATGGATAAAGATGTTCCTCTTATAGTACCAGAGGTAAACCCAGATGATGTAAAATGGCAAAGTGGAATTATTGCAAACCCTAATTGCTCAACTATACAGTCGGTAGTTCCTTTAGTTAAGCTTCATGAAAGATTTAAAATTAAAAGGATTGTTTATTCTACATATCAGTCAGTATCAGGTTCAGGCGTTGGAGGAATAAAAGATTTAGAAGAAGGCATGAAGGGTCAGCCCCCTCAAAAATATCCTCATCCTATAGCCTACAACTGTATTCCACATATAGATGTTTTTAATGAGGATGGCTACACTAAAGAAGAAATTAAGATGATTAAGGAGACTCAAAAGATACTAGGGGATGAAAGTATAAGAGTTACAGCTACAACAGTTAGAGTGCCAGTAAAATACTCTCACAGTGTATCTATCAATCTAGAGTTTGAAAAGCCTTTTGAGCTAGATGAAGTATTTTCACTTCTTAAATCAACTGCTGGAGTAGTACTTGTAGATGATGTAAAAAACAATATATATCCTATGGCTATACACGCAGAAGGAAAAGATGAAGTATTTGTGGGTAGAGTAAGAAGAGATTTCAGTATAGAAAATGGATTGAATATGTGGGTAGTTGCTGATAATATTAGAAAAGGTGCTGCTACAAACTCTGTTCAGATAGCCGAACTATTTTTATAAAACATAAAAATTGTGGAACCTGGTTCCACAATTTTTTTAAATATGAAAAATTAAATTTTTATGTGTTGACACTAATTGAAATCTATCATATAATCAATTTCAACATTTAAATTTAATATTTCCCAAAAGACTATGAAGAGAAGAGTAAATCAGATTGGTAGTTACAGAGAGCCGCAGATGGTGAGAAAGCGGTACGGATTTTTGATTGAAGAACATCTCAGAGTTGCTAACCGAAAGCCTTGAGTGAGTAGACTTAGTCGGAGCCAGACCGTTATATCTGGTAGATATCGACAGCATTTATTGTCCGTATCGAATGAGGAGGATTCATTAAGTGAATCAATCTGGGTGGTACCGCGAAAAGTCTATTAACCTTTCGTCCCTGTATAGGGATGGAAGGTTTTTTTATTTGCATAAATATATGAATATTTTTAAGGAGGAAATGAAATGGCTGAATTTATGGCTGGATTAAAAAGAACAGTATACTGTAACGTATTAAGAGAAAAGGATATAGATACAAACCAAATAGTAATGGGCTGGGTACAAAGAAGAAGAGATTTAGGAGGCGTAATATTTTTAGATTTAAGAGATAAAACTGGAATCATCCAAGTAGTTATAGATGCGAAAAATGTTTCAGAGGAAGATTTTGAAAAAGCTGAAGGAATAAGAAGTGAATATGTTGTTGCAATTAAAGGAAGAGTAGAAAAAAGAGATGAGGATACTATAAACCCTAACCTAGAGACCGGAACTATAGATATAAGAGCTACGGAGGTTAGAATACTTTCAAAAGCAAAAACTCCACCTTTTATGATAGAGGATGCTAGCTTAGTAAAGGAAGAATTAAGACTTACACATAGATATCTAGACCTTAGAAGACCTGCTATGTTAGAGAATTTAAAAATGAGACAGCAGGTTATCTCTACAGTTAGAAATTATCTTATAGAGCAGGATTTTCTAGAAGTTGAAACTCCTATATTAACCAAGAGTACTCCTGAAGGAGCTAGAGACTTTCTAGTACCAAGCAGAATGGACAAAGGGACATTTTATGCTCTGCCTCAGTCGCCTCAGATATATAAGCAGCTACTTATGGTAGGGGGAGTGGATAAATATTTCCAGGTTGCAAAATGTTTTAGAGATGAAGATTTAAGAGCTGATAGACAGCCTGAGTTCACACAGCTAGATATGGAGCTATCATTTGTAGATCAAGAGGATGTAATTGAGCTACTAGAGCATTTATTTAGCAAGATAGGCAGTGATGTACTAAAAAGAGAGTTTAAAACCCCATTTAGAAGACTGACCTATGATGAAGCAATGTCATTATATGGCTCAGATAAGCCAGATACGAGATTTGGCTTTGAAATGGTGGATCTTACAGATATAGCAAAGACTTGTAGCTTTGAAGTTTTTTCTAAGATTGCAAACTCTACTGGAATAGTAAAAGCCATAAATGTAAAAGGTGGAGATAGCTTTACAAGAACTCAAATAGAGGAGCTAACTGAAAAAGCTGTGAGCTATGGCGGAAAAGGAATGGCTTGGATAGCTATAGGTCAAGATAAAGAGCTTAAATCTGTACTGACCAAGTTCTTCAAAAAAGAAGAAATGGATAGTATTTTAGATAAAATGCAGGCAGAGCCTGGAGACCTCATTATCTTTTGCGCTGACAAGGAAGCATCGGTTTACAAGATACTCGGAGGATTGAGATTAGATGCTGCCGATATGCTAGGGCTGAGAAAAAAAGATGATTTTGAGTTTTTAGTAGTAACTGATTTTCCTCTTCTTGAGTGGTCAGAAGAAGAAAAACGTTACGTAGCAATGCATCATCCATTTACTATGCCAAAGGACGAGGATTTTGCACTTATGGACAAAGACCCAGGGCTAGTTAGAGCAAAATCTTATGATATAGTCCTAAACGGAGTGGAGCTTGGAAGTGGGAGTATAAGAATCCATGAGCAGGAGTTGCAAGCTAAAATGTTTTCGCTACTTGGGTTTAGCGAGGAAGAAGCAAAAGAGCGCTTTGGCTTTATGCTAGAAGCCTTTGAATACGGAACACCTCCTCATGGTGGGTTTGCTTTTGGGGTAGATAGATTAGTGATGCTGCTCACTGGGTCATCATCAATCAGAGAGGTAATAGCTTTTCCTAAGATGAGAGACGGCTCTTGCGTAATGATAAGCTCTCCATCGACAGTTAGTGACGACCAGCTGAGTGAGCTTGAGCTATATACAAAAGCTCAAGGAGCAGTAATTAAAAAATCTGAGTCAAAATCAGCTGTGACAAAAGAAACTATAGAGTATGTAGCTGACCTTGCTAGAATTCATTTAGATGAATCTGAAAAAATGAGTCTAAGTGAAGATTTAAGTAATATTATAGCTTTTGCAGATGAGCTTTCAAAGCTCGATACTTCTGATACTTTGCCACTAGATCATATACTTCCAGTGTGCAATGTGTTTAGAGAAGATGAGCTAGAAAAATCCTACGATAGAGATGAGCTTCTAAAAAATGCTAAAACAAAGGAAGAAGGATGCTTCTTTGTTCCTCAAATCATAGAGTAAAAAGCTTGGAAATAATATAAATTGCATGTGCTTATAATTTGTTTACAACAAAGCTTAAAATGAAGCTTAAATTTAAATAGAAAGTCACGAGGTGGATTATGAAAACCAGAATTATAGATATGTCGATAAAGGAGCTGGAATCTGCTCTAGATAAAAGTGAAATATCAAGTGTAGATATAGCTAAGTCATATATAGCTCAGATTGAAAAAGTAGATGATAAAATAGGAGCTTATTTATATATAAACAAAGAGGCTGTAAAGCAAGCTGAAGCTTTAGATACTAAAAGAAAAAACGGTGAAAAGCTTGGAAGATTAGCAGGAATGCCAATAGCATTAAAGGACAATATGTGTACTGTGGATATGCCTACAACCTGTGCCTCAAAGATGATGCAGGGCTATATGTCTCCATTTGATGCTGAGGTAGTTAAAAGGTTAAAAGGTGAGGATGCCATAATGCTAGGTAAAGTAAACCTAGATGAGTTTGCAATGGGTGGCTCTACAGAAAACTCTTATTATAAAATAACCACAAATCCTCACGATATAAAAAGAGTACCAGGTGGAAGTTCAGGAGGTTCAGCTGCTTCAGTTGTATCTCATCAGGCACTAGTAGCTCTAGGCTCTGATACTGGTGGCTCGATAAGACAGCCAGCAAGCTTTTGCGGGGCAGTAGGAATAAAGCCTACCTATGGCTCAGTATCTAGAAGCGGCTTAGTAGCTTTTGCTTCATCCTTAGACCAAATTGGACCTATAGCTAGAAACGTTGAAGATGCAGCGCTTACCTTAGAGATACTTATAGGACACGATGCAAAAGACAGCACTAGTGTTAGATTTGAAAAGCCTAGCTATGAAACAGAGATAAAAAAAGATATAAAAGGCATGAAAATAGCTCTTCCTAGAGAGTTTTTCGAGCAGGGAGTTCAAGCAGACGTAAAAGAGAGCATATTAAAAGCTGCAGAAAAATTTGAAAAGCTAGGGGCTATAGTAGAGGATGTAAAGATTAAAAATCTAGACTATGCACTATCAGCTTATTACATCATCTCATCAGCTGAAGCCTCATCAAACCTTGCTAGATTCGACTCTATCCAGTATGGATACAGAACAGATGAATACGCATCTTTGGAGGAACTATACAAAAAATCTAGACAAGAAGGCTTTGGAAAAGAAGTAAAAAGAAGAATACTGCTAGGAACCTATGCTCTTAGCTCTGGATTCTACGATGCTTATTATAAAAAAGCTCTAAAAGTAAGAACCCTTATAAAGCAGTCTTATGATGAGATATTTAAGGATTATGACATGATATTATCTCCTGTAGCACCTACTACAGCTTATAAAATAGGAGAGAAGAGAACAGATCCAGTAGAGGCATATATGGGAGATATTTATACAGTGCCTGTAAACATAGCAGGACTTCCAGCGCTTTCTATGAACTGTGGATTCGATAAGGAGGAGCTTCCTGTAGGGATGCAGCTTATTGGAAGTACTTTTTCTGAGGATACTCTTTTAAGAGCTGCTTATAACTATGAACAGGCATATAAAGCTGAAATCACAAAGACAGGAGGGGTATACGGTGGCTAAAAAACAATATGAAATGGTAATTGGACTAGAGGTCCATGTAGAGCTAGATACAAACACGAAAATATTTTGCGGATGCAGTACAAAATTTGGAGCAAGTCCAAACACTCAGACCTGCCCAGTTTGCATGGGACTTCCAGGAAGTCTTCCAGTACTAAATAAAAAAGTTGTAGATTATGCAGTGAAAGCAGGTATAGCTACTAACTGCAGTATCACTCCTAGAGGAAAGCAAGATAGAAAAAACTATTTCTATCCAGATTTAGCAAAGGCTTATCAAGTTTCTCAATATGACCTTCCGCTTTGCCACGATGGATATATAGAAATAGAAGAAGAAAATGAAAACTACAAAATAGGAATAACTAGAATTCATATAGAAGAGGATGCAGGCAAGCTAATCCATACTGATGGAGGCTCTCTTATAGACTACAACAGAGCAGGAGTTCCACTTATTGAAATAGTGTCTGAACCAGATATAAGAAGTGCTGCTCAGGCTAAAGCCTATCTGCAAAAGCTAAGATCCATCATAATGTACGCAGGAATATCGGATTGCAAGATGAACGAAGGCTCATTCCGCTGCGATGTCAATTTATCAGTAAGAGAAAAGGGAAGCGAAACTCTAGGAACTCGTACAGAAATGAAAAACCTAAACTCCTTTAGCTTCATAGTAAAAGCCATAGAAAGCGAATTCAAAAGACAAATTGAAGTGATAGAATCAGGAGATGAAGTTATTCAGGAAACTAGAAGATGGGATCCAGAGCTAGGAAAATCATTTAGCATGAGAACTAAAGAAGATGCACATGATTATAGATACTTCCCAGATCCGGATCTTGCTCCTATAGTGATAACAAAAGAAAAGCTAAAGGAAATTAAAGACTCAATAGAAGTGCTTCCTGATCAAAGAAAGAAAACTTATATGGATAGCTACGGCCTTACAGCTTATGAAGCAGATAAGTTAGTATCAGAAAAATTTATAGCAGATTTTTATGAAGAGGCAGTAAAAGAAGGTAGTGCTAAGCTGGTGGCTAACCTTATGCTCAGCGAAGTATTTAGACTTCTTGGCAAGGAAGAAGATGCAGAAAAGATTCCATTTGCACCTTCAAAGCTTGGAGTATTAGCAAAGCGCATAGAAGAGGATGTAATCAGTCAAAGCATGGCAAAGAAAATAGTTGAGCTTCTATGGAAGAGCGATAAAGACGTAGACGAGATAATAGAAAAAGAAGATATGCGTCAGATTACAGATGTAGCTTTACTTGAAGGTATAATATCAAAGCTCATAGCAGAAAACGAAGATATAGTAAGCTCATATAAAGCAGGCAAGGAGAAAGCTTTCCAAGCTTTAGTAGGAAGCGTGATGAGACAAACAAAGGGCAAGGCAAGTCCAAGTCTTACAGCTAAGATTTTGAGCGAGCTAATCACTAAGTAAAAAATACAATGCTATTATAAAATGGACAGCTATGAAAAGCTAAATAAAGATAGCTATATCTTGCAAAAAAAATCATCAACTTGCAAAGAGAAAAATGTTTTCCTAGAAAACAGAACTAAAACGAGTATAGATAAAAACAAAATTTTATGATTAAACTTATTATTTTTGTTCAAAAATACTTGTAAAATGAGTCCTTAGTATATATAATCTATCTTATAACTTTTCTAAACTATAAACGGATAATATTGATTAATGTTCGTGTTTGTCATAATTATCTGCAAGATTTTTTAAGGAGGCTGTCATGAAAGTGAAAAAATTCAAAAGAATTTTAGTCGCTAACCGTGGTGAAATAGCGATAAGGGTTTTTCGTGCATGTAAGGAACTGGGAATTAGATCAGTAGCAATATATTCAAATGAAGATAGAACCTCATTATTTAGAACCAAGGCAGACGAATCCTATCTTGTAGGTAAAAATAAGGGGCCAGTAGAGGCTTATTTAGGGATAGATGAAATCATAGGACTTGCATTAAAAAAAGGCGTAGATGCCATTCACCCTGGATATGGATTCTTGTCTGAAAATGCTGAGTTTGCAAGAAAATGCGCTGAGGCAGGAATAGTATTTATTGGACCGACTGGCGAGATGATAGATAGCTTAGGTGATAAAATTCAGTCTAAGATAGTTGCAAAAAAAGCCAATGTTCCTACTATACCAGGAGTAGAAAAACCAATTAAATCAGATGAAGAAGCTAAGGAATTTGCAGCATTTTGCGGTTACCCTGTAATGATAAAAGCAGCAGCAGGCGGCGGCGGAAGAGGTATGCGTATAGTAACAAAGGAAGAGGAGCTACTAGAAGCTTTTCACAGCGCTCAAAGTGAAGCGAAAAAAGCCTTTGGTATAGATGATATATTCATAGAAAAATACTTAGAAAAGCCTAAGCATATAGAAGTACAAATATTAGGTGATACTCATGGTAATATAGTTCACCTCTATGAAAGAGACTGCTCAATTCAAAGAAGACATCAAAAGCTAATCGAGTTTACTCCTGCAGTTTCTCTTACACAGGAAAAACGTGAGCAGATATGCCAAGATGCTTTAAAGATAGCAAAAGCAGTAGATTACTGCAATGCAGGTACAGTTGAGTTTCTAGTTGATAAAAATGGAAACCATTACTTCATAGAAATGAATCCTCGTATTCAGGTAGAGCATACAGTTACAGAGATGGTTACAGGCTATGACATAGTTCAAAGCCAAATATTAGTAGCTCAAGGCTACTCACTAGATTCTCCTGAGGTTGGAATTGCATCCCAAGCAGATATAAAGCCTAGAGGCTTTGCTATTCAATGCAGGGTTACAACAGAAGATCCATCAAATAACTTTGCTCCAGACACAGGCAAAATAGATGTATATCGTACAGGCTCAGGTTTTGGTATAAGACTAGATGGAGGAAATGGCTTTACAGGCTCTGTAATTAGTCCATACTATGACAGCTTGCTCGTTAAGGTAACAGCTCAATCTAGAACTTTTGAAGACACCATAAGAAAAGCTATACGTTCAATCAAGGAGCTTTCTGTTGCGGGAGTAAAAACTAATACTGGATTTCTAATCAATGTTTTAAATAGAGAAGAGTTTCATAAAGGACTTTGCGATACTCATTTCATAGCTGACAATCCATCTTTATTTGACATAGCACCTAAGACTGACAAGGAACTAAAGGTACTCAGATATATTGGTGAAAAGGTAGTAAATGAAACAAAAGGAAGCAAAAAAGATTTCGATGTACCAGTAGCACCTATGCCACCTAGACCTTCAGGGCTTGTGGGAACAAAGCAGATTTTAGATGCAAAAGGTCCAGAGGGCTTAGTATCATGGATTCATGAGCAGAAAAAGCTTCTAATCACAGATACTACTATGAGAGATGCCCATCAGTCACTTATGGCTACTAGAGTAAGAACTAGAGATATGACTCGTATAGCAAGAGCTACATCAGTTTATGGAAATGATTTGTTCTCTCTAGAAATGTGGGGTGGAGCAACCTTTGATGTGGCATATAGATTTCTAAATGAATCTCCGTGGGAGAGATTAGAGGACTTAAGACAAAGAATCCCAAACGTGATGTTTCAGATGCTGCTTAGAGGAAGTAACGCAGTAGGCTACAAAAACTATCCTGACAATGTAATCAAGGCCTTTATAAAGCAGTCCTCGACTTCAGGTATAGATATATTTAGAATATTTGACTCACTTAACTGGCTTGATGGTATGAAGCTGGCAATAGAAGAAGTGAGAAATAATAACAAGGTTGCAGAGGCTTGCATTTGCTACACAGGAGATATTTTAGACGAAACTAGAGATAAATATACTCTAAAATACTATGTAGATATGGCAAAGGAGCTTGAAAGACTAGGAGCAAATATCCTAGGAATCAAAGATATGGCAGCACTACTTAAGCCTTATGCCGCAGATAAATTAATAAGAGCACTTAAGCAAGAGATTTCTATTCCTATTCACCTTCACACACATGATACTTCAGGAAACGGAGTAGCAACAGTGCTTATGGCGGCTGAAGCAGGAGTGGATATAGCAGATACTGCATTTAACAGCATGTCTGGACTTACTAGTCAGCCTGCACTCAACTCTGTAGTTGCAGCTTTAGAAAACACTTCAAGAGCTACAGGCATAAATCTGGATAATATTGAAGAAATATCTAGATACTGGGAAGCAGTAAGACCTGTGTATGCAAAGTTTGAATCTGATTTAAAATCAGGGACTACTGAAGTATACAAGTATGAAATTCCAGGAGGACAGTATTCAAACCTAAAGCCTCAAGTAGAGAGCTTTGGACTGGGACATAAATTTAAAGAAGTAAAAGAGATGTATAAAAACGTAAATGAGATGGTAGGAGATATAGTAAAGGTTACTCCTTCATCAAAAATGGTAGGAGACTTTGCAATCTTTATGGTTCAAAATGATCTTACTCCTGAAAATATCACTCAAAAAGGACAGGATTTAACATATCCAGACTCAGTAGTGACTTACTTTAAAGGTATGATGGGACAGCCTATGGGAGGATTTCCAAAAGACATCCAAGAAATGGTGCTAAAAGGTGAAGAGCCTATAACAGTAAGACCAGGACAGCTACTTGAAGAGGAAGATTTTGAAGCTATAATGCTGTATCTTAAAAAGACTCATAAAATAGAGCCTAATATGAAGGATGCCTTAAGCTACGCCCTATATCCAAAGGTGTTTGAGGACTACCTAAAATATATCAAGGATTACGGTGATCTTAGCCGAATGGGAAGCGACATCTTCTTCCATGGACTTTCAGAAGGAGAGACTTGTGAAGTAGAAATAGCAAAAGGTAAAATCCTAGTTATCAAGCTTTTAGAAATAGGGAAGGTTGACAAGGAAGGAAGCCGATTGCTTGCATTTGAAGTAAATGGAAACAGAAGAGAGATAAAAATCTACGATAAAAACAGTGGACAGGAAAATAAAGTTACCTTTACTCAAATGGCTGACCCTGACAACAAAATGGAAATAGGGGCAAGCATACCAGGCACGGTACTAAAAATCCTAGTAAAAGAAGGCGATGTAGTAGAAGAAAAACAAAGCCTAATGGTAGTAGAAGCCATGAAAATGGAGACCAATATAGTAGCTATGCAAGCTGGAAAAATAGAGGCTATCCTAGTAAAAGAGCAGCAGCAAGTAAAATCAGGAGAGCTTCTTATAAAGCTTGAGGAAATATAATAAATAGAGACTAAAAGTCTTTTATAAGTGACAAAAAATAAAATACCATGCAAAGGTCTTATATAAAAGACTTTTGTGTGGTATTTTTAATACTAAAAATCCTAGATTAAAAAGCATCTACATAGCATTAGAGTAGAGCTTCATCTAGGATTTTTCTATTGTAAACTATTGCTTTTTCAGTCCGAATTTCAAAATATCTATCATTGCATCAGCACTTTTTAGAAGGTTTTCAAAGTTTTCTTCGCTGACATTATTTGAGTTATCAAAGTAAAATTCAGTTATGGCTATACTCATATGAGTGAGTATCTGAGAGGTTAGGTTTACGTCAATATCATCTCTTAGCTCATTTTTGTCCATTGCTTTTTGGATAAAGGCGTTGAATAAATCTACGGCACTTGTTGCATTTCTAGATATTATCTTATTTTTTAAATCCTTTGGGATATTCACCATGAAGCCAGTTGCTATTTTTGTCAAGTTTGGCTCTGCTGCTGCAAATTTGACACCATTTCTATATAGCAATCTCATAAATTCAAAAAAATCCATATCCTCGATTTTGTCAAAATCCTTTTCCATAAATTTGATTTTCTCTTTTCCTATCATATCTATAAGATAGGTGTAGAGGTCTTCCTTATCTTCAAAATACTGATAAAAGCTTCCTTTTGCAATCTTTGCACGTGAAACAATTTGGCTTATGCTGACTTTTTCATAAGGCTTGTTAGAAAATTCATCTATAGCAATATTATATATGTTTTGTCTCTTTTCTTCAGGAAGGTTAAAAAAAGTTTCTTTTGGCATTATATCTCCTCATTTTGTTATATTCTATAATTCTTATAAGTCATGCTATAATTTATAAATTTTTTTGTCAATATATTTTTATTTTTATCTGAGCCATATATGGTAATCTAAGGAAAATACATACAGGGGGATGATAGAAGATGAAGTTTTTTACTGAAGAAGCTTTTAGAAATAAACTCATTGGATTACTGGGAGTACTAGTGCTATTTTTAAGTCAAAACTATGTGGAGGAAGTAATAGGCTCCAAGAATGCATATAAGAGCAATGTGTATGTAAATTTTGAGCTATATGTCAATCAGCTTGAGAGTCTAGATACCTATCTCACTTCAGTTCAGGAGATAAGTGATATCAATGAAATAAGACCAGTATATATAGAAAATTCAGTTATAACTTTGATGGAAAGAAATAGAATGAACATGGCTATAGTTCAGAAAAAATCTGTGGATTCTGAATATTTTTTTGATGCTATCGACGTGTATTCAAGGGTAAATAAAAATATAGAAGCCGTTATCTCTGATGATAGCGTTTCGGAAAAAGAGCTAATATATATTAAGGAGCTTAGTAAATTTAATAGAGCTAATCTTGAAAATGCAAAGCAGTTAATTGAATATGATAACAACAATTACGATGAAAGAAAAAAACTGGAAAAAGAAATATTTGAGATATATAAAGAGCATATTGAGTTTATGAGCAAAGCTTATGAAAAATCCAGCCCAGAGAATTTCAAATTGCAAATGGAAGTAGCTAAAGAGGAAAATAATATTACTAAAGAATCTGTAAGAGAGGAGCTAGCAAAAATCTCTAAAAGAGTTACTGGTTTAGATACGCTTTCATATTTTGCGGAGCCTTATGCAGATGAAAGATATAGCTGGTCATATACTACAAAAAAAGACCCTAAGTCTCTAGATAGAACAGATGAAGATGTGTATACCTTTGAATATGTACTAGCAGAAAGTAAAGTGAACTTTTATCAGTCATATAGGATTTTTAATGAAGAGCAAGAGGAATTGACAGAAGATAAGATGAGAGATTTAGCAGATGACCACATAAATAAACTAGGCATAGGTGGAGAGTTTGTAAGCAGTGAGAAAAACAAGTATGAATATGTAAGTGAGAATCAAAATAGGGATTTTGATTATATGACTTTTTATTACAATAATAAAGACAATGACATCTACAATGAATCAAGCAATATAAAAGTGAAGGTGGAGAAAAACGGAAGATTAGATTCGAGCTTTTATTTGGTTACGAATGAGCCTGAAGTAAACTGGGCAGATGAGAGCTTGGTCAAAGAAAAATTTAACAACGAAAGCAAAATACAGTCTATAATAAAGATAGTAAATTCTAAGAATGAGGGCGAATTTTTGGTGATGACAAAAGAGGAGGATAAGCTGTATATATATGTCTATGATGGAGAAAGTACAGAGCTTAAGCTGTATGATAAGTTGGACAAAGACAGACACCCTTTTTACCACCTCATATTAATGTAAGAACAATTTAGTTTTTGGGGAGCTGATGATATGGTCAAAATTGATTTTGAAGAGATTGAAAAGGATGTTTTAGACATATTAAAGAGATATATAGCTATTCCTAGCTATACAAATACCAAATCCGAGCGTCTAGTTGAGCAGTTTTTGATGAGCTATTGCAAAACTCAGCCTTATTATCAAGCTAATCCTGATTACTATGGACTTTATAAAATAGAGAATGATCCTCATAATAGAAGAGTTTTTTGGAATATGGTTAAAGGAACTGGCAATGAAACAATAGTATTCATCCATCACTCTGATATAGTAGAAATAGATGATTATGGTAGATTTAAATCAGATGCTTTTAATCCAGAGCCACTTATAGGAAAGCTTAGACAAATAAAAGAGACTTTTGATGAAGAAATAAAAACGGATCTTGATTCAGGCGATTACATTTTTGGAAGAGGAACTGCTGACATGAAAGGCGGAGGAGCTATTCAGCTCGCACTTATGAAGCAGTATGCCAAGGCAGAAAATTTTAAAGGAAATATAGTTCTAATAGCTGTACCAGATGAAGAAAATTTATCAGCTGGCATGAGAGGAGGAGTAAAGCTTTTAAGCACTTTAAAGGAAATCTATGGCTTTGATTATAAGCTTATGATAAATTCTGAACCTCATAGAAGAGAGGATAAAGCAAAGGGTGCTTTTTATGAAGGCTCGATAGGAAAGCTTATGAGCTTTGTCTATGTAAGAGGAGTGCTTGCCCATGCAGGAAATGTGCTTGATGGCTTTAACCCAGTAAATCTAATGAGTGAAATAGTAAGAAGAACTGAGATTAATATGGAGCTAGCAGACAGCCTTGATGATGAGGTGACAGTGCCACCTACTTGGCTATATATGAAAGATAGCAAGAGCTTTTATGATGTATCGCTTCCTCTTAGCATGTATGGATGCCTGAGCGTACTTACTCTTAGTAACACCCCTAAGGACATACTTCTAAAGCTAGAAAAAATATGCATAGATTCATTTGAGAATGTCCTTGAAACCATGAAGAAAAACTATGAGGTATATAGCAGATATCAGAGCAAACCTATGAATTACATAGTAAAGGTCAAGGATTTTTATGGCATATACACTGAAGCAAAGAACCTCTATGCCGAGAGCTTTGAAATAGCATATAATGAAAAGCTGTCACAGCTAAAAACTGGATTTGCCTCAGGAGAGCTTACTATACTAGATGCAAATTTTGAGCTAGTGGATTTTGTAATAGGCTATATTCCAAGTGAGCCTACTGTAGTTTATGGGCTCATGCCGCCTTATTATCCTCATGTTTCGAATAAATTATTTGAAAATCTAGATCCTAAAATCACAGCTTTAAATAATTTAATTAACGAGTTTACATTGGTGAATTTTGGAGAACAATACAATAAGGTCAATTTCTTTCCAGGAATTTCAGACCTGAGCTATACCAATGTTATAAATGCAGATGAAACGAAAAAGGCTCTACAAGATGCTATGCCTTTGTTCGAGACTTTATATGATGTTCCTATAGAGTATATAAAGGAAATAGCTATGCCGTGCGTAAATATTGGACCATGGGGGAAAGACCTTCACAAGCTGACCGAGAGAGTATATAAAGTAGATTTATTAAATCGTACGCCTAGGCTCATAGACCATGTGCTTCAAAATATTCTAGGATAAGAGAAAATGACGATAAAAAGTTGCTAGGAGGAAATGAATGAAAAAAATTTTTTCAGCAGGGATGTTTGTACTTATCTACCTTGCTGTATACTATGTGTTTCAGTACACATATATTATAGTGGCAACAACATATTACTATGTTTCAGATACCAAGCTACAAAACCTAGAGGTAATGGATTGGTTAAACAACAAGCTTCCATCGGCGATAGTTTTTGCGGCTGCGATATCCTTTTTAGTATATGCATGGATAGTAAAGGCTTCTAAGAAGAAGGACATATTCGATTACTGCAAATTCAATCCTATATCGCTACAAAAAACCACAGCGCTTGTTCTTGCAGGGCTTTCGCTAGTTTCTCTAAATGCTCTTGTAGTGGTAGGTATAAGCATGTTACTTCCAGAAGCTTACGAAGCTCACGTAGAAAACATGATGGGACTTACCTCTTCTGGAGGATTATGGATGATATTTAGTGTAGGACTAGCTGCTCCATTTATAGAGGAAGTTATGTTTAGAGGACTTATAACAAATGAGCTAGATAAAGTCATGTCCTATAAATGGGTGCTTTTTATTCAGGCACTGCTGTTTGGACTCTACCATATGAATGTAGCTCAAGGTATCTATACCTTTATACTAGCTATATTTATGGGACTTACACTTCACTGGACAAACTCTATCTGGGCACCTATGATTATTCATATAGCAAACAATCTTTCGAGTGCTCTTATGTCAGAATATATAGATGCAAGCTCTGATATAGTAAACATTGGATTTGGAATATGGATAGGCTTATCGCTTTTATTTATTCTCCCATTTACTTTAAAATATCTATATAAAACTAGAAGTGAGTGGACATCTGAGGAATACTAAAAAAAGAAATCGTCTATTAATGTAGTAAAAGGTAACAAACGACGTAGGAAATTTTGGCATATGAAAAATAAAAATTAGACGTTTTATTGACGCACAGCCTTATAATTTACAACCTATAAAACTATTATAGTGTGTCAGTAAATGCCTACAAAATCGAACTTTTTATATGACAAATGGGAAAAGAGACTAGCTTCATTTTTAATGAATTGGTCTCTTTTTTTAGAATCAAATCAATTTAGCAAACTTACACTCATTATAAAATCTTCAAAATAATGTTAAAATTTAATTAATAAGCTAGACTAAAATTTGACGGATATGATTTATCCTATAAACATCGAGTTATGTAAAAAGATTAGGAGGAGAAAAAATGCAAAACATCATTTTAACAGGAAACACTCTTACACTTGAGGACTTAGTAGAAGTAGCAAGACATGGGGCTACAGTTGAGCTAAGCGAAGAAGCTAGACAAAATGTAATTACATCTAGAGCTATAGTTGAAGATATAGTTGCAAAAGACAAGGTAGTATACGGAATAACTACAGGATTTGGTGAGTTTTCTAAGGTTAAGATTTCTCAGGAAGACTGTGCTCAGCTACAGGAAAACCTTATCAGATCTCATGCTTGTGGATATGGACCATATTTTACTACTGATATAGTAAGAGCTATCATGCTTACTAGAGCAAATGCACTTTCTAAAGGATACTCAGGAGTAAGACCTCAAACACTTGAGACTCTTATTGCTATGCTAAACAAAGGCGTTCATCCTCTAGTGCCAGAAAAAGGTTCACTTGGAGCATCTGGAGACTTAGCTCCATTATCACATATGGTTCTTCCTATGCTTGGACTAGGAGAAGCAGAATATCAAGGCGTACATATGAGCGGAAAAGAAGCTATGGACAAAGCTGGCATTCCTATAATTAAATTAGATGCAAAAGAAGGTCTTGCACTTATAAACGGAACTCAGGTGCTTACATCTACAGGAGCTCTTGCAGTTTATGATGCAATAGGCTTAATCAAGCTTAGCGATATTACAGCAGCTCTTAGCGTAGAGGCACTTAGAGGTATTACTGATGCTTATGATCCACGTATTCACGTGATTCGTAACCAAAGAGGACAGATGGTTACTGCTAAAAATATGCTTAAGCTACTTGAAGGAAGCACTTATGCAACAAGACAAGGCGAGCTAAGAGTACAAGATGCTTACTCATTAAGATGTGTGCCTCAAGTTCACGGTGCTTCAAAAGACACTATATTATATGTAAAAGAAAAAGTTGAGCTAGAGCTAAATGCAGTAACAGACAATCCAATAGTTACAAGAGAAGGCGATATCATCTCTGGAGGAAACTTCCACGGCGAGCCTATGGCAGTAGTATTTGACTTTTTAGGAATAGGAGCAGCTGAAATAGGAGGTATTTCTGAGAGAAGACTAGAAAGACTTATCAATCCTCAGCTAAATGACCTTCCAGCTTTCTTAACAAAAGACGGAGGCTTAAGCTCAGGATTTATGATTACTCAGTATGCAGCAGCGGCTTTAGTATCAGAAAACAAAATACTTGCTCACCCTGCATCAGTAGATTCTATACCTTCATCTGCAAACCAAGAAGATATAGTAAGTATGGGAACAATAGCTGCTCGTACAGCTAGAGATATAATAGACAACGTTAAAAGAGTTCTTACTACTGAGCTTATGGCAGCTTGTCAGGCTATAGATTTTAGAGCAAATGATGGATTTGTTCTAGGAAAAGGAACTCAGCCAGCTTACGATGTAATCAGAAGAGATGTTAAATTCATGGAAAACGACAATAACATAGAAATGTACAAAGAGCTTGATAAAATAACTGCTCTTATAGATTCTCGTGAAATCCTGACTGCAGTTGAAAAAGCTGTTGAGTTAGAGTACTAAAATTTAGATTAAAAGTATTTGATTATATAGAAAGGTGGAACTTCAAATTATGATGAACAATACTGAAATTGCAGGAGCTATGACAATTAAACTAGATGACTTCTTACCTGAGATGCCAAAGTTTGAGGAAGGTATCAGAAGAGCTCCAGACAGAGGATTTAGACTGACAAAAGAGCAAACAGAGGTAGCACTTAAAAATGCACTTAGATATATACCTGAAAAATACCATGCTCAGATGATTCCTGAGTTTTTAGAGGAACTAACTACAAAAGGAAGAATCTATGGATATAGATTCAGACCAGAAGGTAGAATCTACGGAAAATCTATCAATGATTACAAAGGAAACTGCGTAGAAGGTAAAGCTTTCCAAGTTATGATTGACAATAACCTAGACTTTGAAATCGCACTATATCCATATGAGCTAGTAACTTATGGAGAAACAGGAAGCGTATGCCAAAACTGGATGCAATATCAATTAATCAAAAAATACCTAGAAGTTATGACTCAAGATCAAACTCTAGTAATAGAGTCAGGACATCCGCTTGGATTATTCAAATCAAAGCCTGATGCACCTAGAGTTATCATTACAAACGCCCTTATGATAGGTATGTTTGACAATATGAAGGACTGGGAAATAGCTGAGCAGATGGGTGTTGCAAACTATGGACAAATGACTGCTGGAGGCTGGATGTATATAGGACCTCAAGGTATAGTTCATGGAACTTACAACACACTTCTTAATGCAGGAAGATTAAAGCTAGGTCTAGGAAAAGATGCGAACCTAGAAGGAAAACTATTCATAACTTCAGGACTTGGAGGAATGAGTGGAGCTCAAGGTAAAGCATGCGAGATTGCAAAAGGTGTGGCAATAATAGCTGAGGTAGATGAGTCTCGTATAGAAACTAGATATTCTCAAGGCTGGGTAAGCAAGAAATCAGCAGATTTAAAAGAGGTATTTGCATGGGCGAAAGAAGCTCAAGAAAGCAAAACATCAATATCTATTGCTTATCATGGAAATATTGTAGATGTACTAAAATACGCTGTAGACAACAACATTCACATAGATTTACTATCTGACCAGACATCTTGCCATAACGTGTATGACGGCGGATACTGTCCAGAAGGCATAACATTTGAAGAGCGTACTAGATTACTAGCTGAAGAGCCAGAAAAATTCAGAGCTATGGTAGAATCTACGCTTAAGCATCACTATGAGCTTATCAAGACGCTTACATCAAGAGGAGTATACTTCTTTGACTACGGAAATGCATTTATGAAATCAATCTATGATGCAGGAGTAAAAGAAATAGCTAAAAATGGTATCGACGAAAAAGACGGCTTTATTTGGCCATCATATGTAGAAGACATTATGGGACCACTGCTATTTGACTATGGCTATGGACCATTTAGATGGGTATGCCTTACAGGAGACCATGAAGATTTAGTAAAAACTGATAGAGCTGCTATGGACTGCATCGATCCAAATAGACGCTACCAAGACCTTGATAACTACAACTGGATAAGAGATGCTGAAGAAAACAAGATGGTAGTAGGTACTCAGGCTAGAATTCTTTATCAAGATGCAGAAGGTCGTGTAAACATAGCTCTTAAATTTAACGATATGGTTAGAAAAGGCGAAGTAGGACCGATAATGCTAGGTAGAGACCACCACGACGTATCAGGTACAGACTCTCCATTTAGAGAAACATCAAACATCAAAGACGGAAGTAACGTAATGGCTGATATGGCTGTACAGTGCTATGCAGGAAACGCAGCTAGAGGAATGAGCCTTATCGCTCTTCACAACGGAGGTGGAGTTGGTATTGGTAAATCAATCAACGGAGGCTTTGGACTAGTACTAGACGGAAGCCATAGAGTTGATGAGATAATCAAATCAGCTATGCTTTGGGACGTAATGGGTGGAGTTGCTAGACGTTCATGGGCTAGAAACGAAAACTCAATCGAAACAAGTGCAAAATTCAATGAAAACTATGCTGGCTCAGGTCATATTACACTTCCATATGTAGCTGATGACAGCGCAGTAAAATCTGCTGTAGCAAAGATATTTGAAGGAAAATAATAAGTATATAAACCAAAGAACTATTCCCCCTGCCTTAATTGGCAGGGGGTTTTTTAATTGTAAGCTTAGACTATGAGGTTTTTTGCTATTAGAAAAATATATAAATTCAAGTAGTTTTGGGTATGAATATTAAAGTTCCATGTTAACAACAAAAAAAGAGAAAGAGGGTGAGCAAAATAACCTTTATAAAAAACGTTTTTAGTCTTTTTATGGAAAGAAAAGAATTTTTCCTCACATTATTTATACAGCATATGTATCTAACATTTTTAGCTATATTAATAATCACAGTTATAGGCATTACGGTTGGTATTTATATGACGAGAAATAAGGTTATAGCAGGGTTTATTATGGGAACTGTGAATATAATATACACTATTCCGTCTATTGCTCTTTTTGGATTTTTGGTGGCATTAACTGGTGTAGGAAATAAAAGTGCTCTTATTGCACTTTGCATATATGGGCTTCTTCCTGTAATTAGAAACACATATGTTGGTATAAACGAGGTAGACCCTTTTTTAATTCAAGCAGCTACGGGAATGGGAAGTACGGATAGACAGCTTTTGCTAAAGGTTCAAATTCCTCTTGCTCTTCCTGTTATTTTTGCAGGGTTTAGAACTATGGTAGTAATGACTATAGCACTTGGAGCAATTGCATCATTTATAGGAGCTGGAGGACTAGGCGTAGCAATCTGGAGAGGAATAACGACTAATTTTCCTGAAATGACTTTTGCAGGAAGCCTTTTAGTTGCAGGTTTAGCTTTTGTGGTTGATTTTATATTAGGATTGGTTGAAAGGCTCATGAAAAATCAATATGTGAGCACTTAAGGAGGGTAAAATGAAAAGAATACTAGCAGGACTGATATTAACAGCAATACTTTTGACGCTTACAGCTTGCTCTAGTCAAGAACCAAAAACTGTAGTAATTGCATCAAAGCCTCATTCTGAGCAGTATATTTTGGCTGAGATGCTATCTCTTCTTATAGAGAATCATACTGACATAAAAGTGGAGAAAAAGCTCGGAATAGGTGGAGGAACATCTAATATACATCCAGCTATGTTAAGTGGTGATTTTGATATATATCCTGAGTACACAGGAACAGGATTATTGTTTGTGCTAAAAGAGGATCTTATAACGGATTCAGATGAGCTTTATAAAAGAGTACAAGATAGATATTTAGAGGAATACAATATTAAGTGGCTAGGATTATATGGATTTAATAACACCTATGCCCTTGCTGTGAAGGAATCTACAGCTCAGACTTATAACCTAGAAACCTATGATGATTTGGCTTTAGCTAGCAAAGATTTAGTGTTTGGAGCAGAATATGATTTCTTTGAAAGAGACGATGGATATGAAGCTCTAAAGGATGCTTATGGATTTGAGTTCAAGGATACTAAGGAAATGGATATTGGACTTAAGTACGAAGCTATAGGCTCTGATGAAGTAGATGTAATAAATGCGTTTTCAACTGACGGACTAATCAAGCAATATAATTTAAAGGTCCTAGAAGATAACAAAAATTTCTTCCCAGCCTATCAAGCAGCTACACTTATAAGAAAAGAAACTCTAGATAAATATCCTGAGCTTGAAGAGGTTCTTGAAAAGCTAACAGGGCAGATATCAGATGATGAAATGATACAGATGAATTATCAAGTTGAAAAAGAGAATATGGATCCAAGAGATGTAGCAGAGCAGTTTTTAAAAGCAAAGGGACTGATATAATGGCAATAATTGAATTTAGTGAAGTGAGCAAAGCCTATAGTGAAAATGTAGTATTAGACAAATTTTCCTTAGCTATAGAGCAAGGTGAGTTTTTGGTATTACTAGGTCCTTCAGGCTGTGGAAAAACCACTATATTAAAAATGATAAATGGACTACTCATACCTGATTCAGGAGAAATAAAAGTAAAGGGTAAGCGAATAGATGAGTATGATTTAATTGAGTTAAGACGAGGTATAGGTTATGTTATCCAGCAAATCGGACTGCTTCCACACTTGACAGTCGAAGACAATATTTGCTTTGTACTAGATTTATTAAAAAGGCAAGAGACTGAGAAAAAAACAGTAGCAAAGGAGCTTATAAAACTAGTAGGTATGGATGAAGGAATGCTTAGAAGATATCCTAAAGAGCTAAGCGGAGGACAACAGCAAAGAGTAGGGGTTGCTAGAGCCTTAGCGGCAAATCCAGAAATTATTCTTATGGATGAACCATTTGGGGCAGTGGATGAAATAACTAGGAGAAATCTTCAAGATGAACTAATCAAAATCCATAGCAAGCTTAAAAAAACTATAATCTTTGTCACTCATGATATAGAAGAGGCTATAAAATTAGGTACAAGAATAGTGCTTCTAAACAATGGGGTAATAGAGAGAAATGAAAAAAAGAGGGACTTTGTATTAGTAAATGACAGAAGTGAATATGCCAAGAAATTCTTTGAATCAAAGGATTTTATGGCTTATCTTAATACAATAAAAATCAAGGATTTAGTAATAAAGCAGTCAGATATAAGCTTTGACCTTTATGACAGCAGTAGCGTAGTAAAATATGACGCTACTGTACTTCAAGGGATTCAAAAAAGCATAGAGCTTGGAAAAGAGACTATTTTAATAGTCGATGAAAAAAATAATCCATATGGATGGTTTTCTTTAACAGAAATATATAAAAAACTGAATAGTTAAATCATATTTAACCTTTTAATTGTTGAGATTTCAAGGAAAGAACATTATAATATAAATTATATCTTGTTTAATATTAATTTAGTTAGGTCAAATCTATTAAAATTGAGGGGTGAAGTCTATGGGCAAAAATGTTCAACAAAGTATTCAAACAAAGTCTGGACTTGCAAAGCAAATCCTAGTGACTTTATTGCCACCTATTTTAATTGTTATGGTGGTGCTTTCAAGCATTGGATATATGTATTCAAAAATGATGATAGAAGAAGAAATATCCTATCAGATGGAGTATAAGCTAGAGCATACTATAGCTGAGATAAATCGGTCCCTTATAGCACACAAACGACTAGGGGAAGCTTTAGGAAAAACAGTAGCATCAAATCCTAATGCACTGACTCAGCCAGAATATGAGGCATTGCTAGAGAGTTATTTGGAGGTAAATGCCGACACCTTTGGAATAGGAGTTTGGTTTGAGCCAAATATTTATAATAATATGCCAGCTTACTCTCCTTATGCATATAAAGATGGAGCAGGAGTAGTGATAGACAATAGCTACTGGACAGAAGGAGTAGATATCTGGAATGAGTCATGGTATAGGATAGGTGCAGATTCAAGTGGAGAAGGAGCTTGGTCAGAGCCATACTACGACCCTGGAACAGACGTGACTATGATTACTTTTTCATATCCTATAGTAAGGGATTCGGCTGTTATAGGTGTTGTTACAGCAGATATAGACCTTACAAGTATTCAAAAGATGGTGGCTGATGTCGAGCTTGCTAAAGGTGGAAGTGCCTTGCTTATAAGTAAGGAAGGCTTATATATGGCAGGTATTAATAAAGATGCTATCATGAAAAACAACATAGTAGAAGATGAAACTACTCTATTTCATAGCGTATCAGGAGATATATTATCTGGGAAACCTGGGAATACGAGTATAGAAGCAAATGGTGGAAAAAACCTTATCTATTATGATATGGCAGAGGAAACTAATTGGGCAGTAGTTATAGAGATTCCTGAAAAGCAGCTTTTTGAAGGGCTAAATAAGCTACTTGGAATATTTGCAGCTACATGTATAGGATCTATTATTATACTGGCTGTTATAATAGCTTACTTTGCATCCAATCTATCTAAGAGATCTAAGCGTATCAGTAAAGTTGCTGAGCATATTTCAGATGGATATTTAGCTGAGGAGATAGATGCAAAGGACGTGAATAAAAACGATGAACTAGGAGATATCGCTAGAGCATTTTCTAATATGCAGCAACAGCTTCAAAGTATAATTGGCGGATTTAAAGAGGATTCTGTAAAAATAGACGAAAGCTCTAAACTGTTATCTTCATTTTCTCAAGATATGAGTACTACAGCTGAAAGCGTTGCTATGGCAATAAGTGATGTGGCAGCTGGCTCAGCTGACCAGTTCGAAAAGCTTAAGCTAATTTCAGAAACCATGTACGGCTTTGCAGAGGATATAGAGCAGATGTCAAAAGAAGTAAAAGGCATAGAAGAAGCTTCAAGCAATATAAAAACCTTGGCAGATTCAAGCTCTACAGAAATGAATATGGTTACAGAGTCCTTTGATGGACTTTACAATAACTTTAGTTCTCTTATAGAAAAAGTTAAGCTAGTAGGTGATAACGTAAGCAAGGTAAATGAAATCACAGAGCTCATAAACGAAATATCCGACCAGACTAATCTCCTAGCTCTAAACGCAGCAATAGAGGCTGCAAGAGCTGGAGAAGCAGGACGAGGCTTTGCAGTGGTAGCTGATGAAATCAGAAAGCTAGCAGAAAAAAGCAGGGAGTCTTCTGAAGAAATAAATTCAATCATAAGTGCAGTAGCAGTTGAAACAGATGGAATGATTAACTCTACTAAAGCCGTAAGTGAAGAAATCAATGAACAAAAATCTAATATTCAAAAAGCCATAGAATCCTTTGAGAATATAAAGGATTCGGTAGATGAGATTAAGCCAAAGATAGACAAGGCATATGAAGAATCTCAGAGAATCATAGATAAAAAAGATGATATCCTAGTAAACATCAATCTAGTAAGCGAGATATCTGAAAACTCAGCAGCAACAGCTCAGGAGATAGCTGCATCAGCAGAGGAGATGAGTGCGTCAGTTGAAGAGGTAACCTCATCAGCAATTACACTTAATTCCATGACAGAGGAAATGAAGGAAAGAGTTGAGTTTTTCAAGATGGACTAAAAATTTAGACCTATGATTTTTAAAATTAATATATAGATTAAAAATAAGCTGGGCATATGCGCCAGCTTATTTTTAATTAAGGGAGTTTATTTATATTTTGAATTTTTCTATATGCACGTCTAAATCTCTTGCAAGTTCATACAACTCATTAGCTTGATTTTTTACATTTTGAATATCATTTAATTGATTCATAATACTAGCATTTACTTCTTGAGTAGCTGCTGAGGACTGCTCTGATACAGCTGAAATATTTTGGATATTAGTTGTTAGTAAAATGCTGTTATTTGTCATAATTTCGATACTATCGTTCATTCCAGACAATTTATCAACTATATTATCAATAGCTGAATTTAATTTGTCAAAGCTAGTTTCTGTTAGTGAAACAGCAGAGCTTTGCTTTTGTAAATCTTCTTTTATATTATCCATATTGCCAGATGCGACTTTAGTGGTATCAACAATTGTTGTTATTATTTCTCGGATATTTTCTGCTGAATTACCTGATTGCTCGGCTAGCTTTCTTACCTCTTCAGCTACTACAGCAAAGCCTCTTCCTGACTCACCAGCTCTTGCAGCTTCTATAGCAGCATTTAAAGCCAATAAGTTAGTTTGTGAAGATATATCTAAAATTGTACTTAGTATTTGCTCGATATTCTTAGTTTCTTTAACCAAGGTGTTTATACTATCCTCAATGTAAGACATACCTGATATAGTGTTCTCGTTTTTAGATTTTAGCTCTAGCACAGCATTTTTTGCTTCTATATTACTGCTTTCCATTGTTTCGCTTTCTTGAGCTATTTTATTGCTGTAGTCTTTTACTTTAGAGAGATTTTCATTGAACTCTACAGATATTTGCGAAGCTTTTTCAGTTTCTTCAGCTTGATTTTGTATTCCAAGGGATAGCTCATCCATAACCTTAGCAATCTCTTCAGAAATAGAGCTAACATCGTTGGCTTTTGTAGTCAAGTCCTCAGAAACGCTAACTACATTGTTAGAAGATAGCTTTACAGTATGAACTAGATTTTTTACGCTAGCTAGCATATTGGTAAACCTTGTTCCTAATTCTCCTAGTTCATCCTTGCTCTTAATATGAGCTACTGCAGTAAGGTCTCCTTGCTCTCCTTTTTCCATTGATTCCTTTAATGTTTTTATAGGGTTAGTTAGACTCTTTGATACATAGATACCTATAATAAGAGCAACTATAATAAATGCAGCAAATAAACCTATAAGAGTCATCATCATGGACATAATCTCTGAATACACTTCTTTTTTATCAATCATTCCGATTAGTACCCAGCCTGTTTTATCATTGCGAAGTGAATAAATAAATTTATCTGTTCCAAATACATTGGCTTCAAATGAACTGGTTTCTTTATCTATTAATTCACCTACCCAAGCTGCTTCCTCAGGATTAGTGAATGCATTTTCTACGACTTGGTCTTTAGTGTCCTCATTTATGTCAATTCTATTGGGATTTAAATTTTTCCCTAGTAAATCTTCTCTTTTAGAAGCTAGTATCATACCTGTTTTGTCTAGAAGAATTACTTCTCCTGTTTTTTCTATATTAGTATCACTAAACAAACTAGATAGATTTGATATATCTATGTCTATACCTGCAACGCCTATCTGATTTGAAGCTTCATCTTTAATTTCTTTAGTAGCAGTAACTACAGTATTGCCAGTAGCCACATCTGTATAGGCATCTTGCCATAAAATAGCACCATTATTGGTTAATGATTCTTTATACCAAGACTTTCCAGTAGGGTCATAACCTTCAGGAAGCTCAGTTTCTGGATATATATACATATTTTTGTTCTTAGTAGCTATATATACATTTAATATTTGATTGTTTGCATTAATAAAGCCGTTTAATTCTTTTTTTACAGTAGCTGCATCTATTACTGCTGATGATTTTGCTATTGAATTCTCTGTTAATTGAGATAGTATAGCTTCGTAACCGCTATAATTTTCATCGATGATAGAACTTATATTGCCTACTGTAGTGTTAAGCTGCTCAGTATAAGAATTACTAAGCGTCTTATACAGGATCATATTTGAAACAAAGCCTGTTGTAAGCATAGGAATAAGTATGATTAATGAAAATATAAAAACTAGCTTTTTCTTTATTGAGTTAAAACCCATTTTGATGCCCCCTAATTAATGAATTGTTTATAAATACCTTATATATCTTATTATATATAAAAAAAATTATATATAGTTCTTAAGATATAATTTATGAACTCTAAACTTTGGAATTATAAAAAAGAGTTATGGATTATGTCAGCTTTTATAAATTTATGATAAAGTATATATAGAAATTTATTAAAATGTAAATCCATAAGCATATAAAGCTATAAGTATATAAATAAATTACTAAGAGAAAAGAGGTGAGGGTTGCCATTATGAGTATTGTATGCAATATATTTGGAATTCCATCTATAAAAAAAGGTAATGCAGAGGTATCTTTTCCATATAAAAAAGCCAAAGCAATATTTTTCTATCTTCTAGTAAATAATCACTCAACTAGAGATGAGCTTGCTAGCTTATTCTGGGATGAGTTATCAGATTCTCTTGCCAAGAAAAATCTCAGGAATGCGCTTTATCAGATAAGAAGCATACTCGGTGATGACATACTGCTATCCTCTGAAAAATCTCTTGTGGTACTTAATACGGACATAATTACCTATACAAATCCTGAAGCGCTGTCTGAGCCAGAAATATTTATAAAAGCATATAAAGGGGAGTTTCTACAAGGATTTTCAATTAAGAATGCACCTTTATTTGAGCAGTGGTATACCCAAGCAAAACAGCAATATAAAGAAAAGTATATTCAAAATTTATACACATCCATAAATGAAGAAAAAGCAAAACCTGAAAATAACTGGAATAAAATAATAAAATATGCAAAGCTACTCACTGAAGTAGATGATTTTGACGAAAGAGCTTATCAAATTCTTTTAGAAGGCTACAAAAATACCAAAGCGTATAATCAAGCCATAGAGATCTATAATAAGCTAAAATCTACGCTTGAAAGGGAACTTGGCATAGAGCCAGATGAAGCAACTACGGCTATATTTAATGAAGTACTAGATTCTATGAATGAGAAAAGACAAAATACAGTCTCAGATTTTTCTGAGTTCTTTGGAAAATATTCTCAGCTCAGACTTTTAGAGCAAAATCAAGAGGAATTTATGTTAGATAAGCCTCCTACTTCATTTGTGATTTTAGGAGAGGCAGGAATAGGAAAATCCAATCTGATATCAAACTTTTTAAATAGATTAGATAATAAAACAGTTTTGATTTTTAAATCTAAGTGTATCAAAACTCAGAAAAATCATCCATTTAGCTATTTTAAGAATTTATTGGTAAACGAAATTGGTGACAAGGCTCTAATAAATAGCTGGAATGAGCATCTTAAAAGCATAATTAGCATGATGGAAGGTAATGAAGAAAGCATTTTAGACCTCATGGAGAGTTTTTTCTGGGATGCTTTTGTGGCTATGTTTAAGGACAGCAATTCTAAAATAATACTGTATATAGAAGACATTCATAACATGGATGAAAAAAGCAGGAATCTTTTAGAGTATTTGCTCACTAACAATATAAGCACATATATGATAGGAAGCAGTAGCATTGAAGATAAAAATATGATTTCGAAGCAGTTTTTAGCTTTGATTGAAAATGAAAAGCTCGAATTTATTAGTCTTTCACGCTGGGATTACAGTCAGGTAAAGCTATTTATAAGTCAGCAGCTTCCAAAGCATATGCAAACCGAAGCCCTATTTGATGATGTTTATTTTGAAACTCAAGGGAACTTCTTGTTTATAAAGTATTATGTAGCTGCAGTTTTAAGTGGAAAAGATCCAAAGAGAATAAGTAGTGACATGGTTTTTTATTTTGAGGAAAGACTAAATGATTTATCAAAGTCTGCTAAGGATGTGGCAAAGCTGATTTCATTTTTCTTTGAAGATACTAGCTTTGAAATGATTAATAGCCTTTCTGACATCAAGGAAGGCAAGCTTATAGATGTAATTCAGGAGCTTACAGATAAAGATATTCTCAAAGAGAGCATCCAAAATGACAGTATAAGATTTTCTTTTACTCATCCGAAGCTCAGACAGTACATATACGAAAATCAAACGGAAATCAAAAGAAGGTTCATTCATAATCAAATTGGAGATGTTATAGAAAAGCAGCTTCACGACAAGCCTGCAGACATGGATTTATACCATAGACTGATATTTCATTACATGAGAGGGGCAAATAAAGTAAAGGCGTTAGATTATAGTGTAAAGAGCCTTAATCGCTATCTTAACTACTCTCATGAGCTGTTTCCAATACTTGCATCTGGAGATGAAGCTTTATTTAAGGATGCATATATGAGTAGAAAGCAAACTCAGGCTTACTTACTAGAAATAGAAAATCTGCTAAAAGAGGTAAGACAAAAAGAAGGTCAGACCAGAGATGTAATTATAGGAGAAATTGCATTTTTACATATGAAAGGCAGATATCTAATCAGGGAAGGCAGCTATGAAGAAGGAACCAAATATATAAATGAAATGATTAGCAAGTCCATAGAAATAAACGATGATGACTACGCTCTAGAGGCATATAAGCAAATGATTTACTACTGCATACAAATCAGTGAAGCTGATAAAATGCAAGAATATATTCAGCTTGCTCTAGATATTGCCATAAGGAGAAACTATCATAAGGAAACAGGTATAATACTTAGATTTAAGGGACTTTACTATATCCTTAAAAAGGAATATACCCTTGCGAAGGAAGTTCTAACTAGCTCTATTAACACCTTTACTATAAGTAAAGAGGTGGCTGAAAAATATGCACTTAATATTGCAGCTGCATATAATTATATAGGGGAGATACATAGGCTAAACAATAACTACGATGAAGCAATAATAGCCTATGAAAAAGCTATAGAGATAGGAAAAGCCAAAAATGCCTATACCAGTCTTATGGTATTTTGCATAAATGCTGGCCAAGCTATGTATCATAAAAAAGATTATGATAAGGCAAAAGAGTATCTAGATTATGCTAAGCATTGTCAGTCTATGGTAGACATACTTTGGAAAAAAGCTGTACTAGATGTCTATTTAGGTCTGATTAATATAATTAATAAAGATAAAGCTTCTGGTATGAAGCTGATTAAAACTGCGGAAATTGAAGCTAAAAAAATGAAAAACCCTGAAGAAATAGGACTGGTAGCCTGGGCAAAGCAAGAAGCTAAAGCACATCTAGAAAGCAGATAAAAATCTAAAATCTAGGTGTGCTTTTTTAAGTTCATTTTAAGTTACTCCCCTATAATGACTTTATGGAATTAAAAAAACTTTAGGAGGAATATAAAATGAAAAAAAGACTAGCAGGTATGTTTCTAGCTTTGATGCTTATAATAATGCCTTTTACAGGATGTACGGCTCAAGATGCAGTAGGAACTACAGTAACAGAAACTTCTAGCGCATTAAAAATTGATTCAACTTATTTTACTGACAGAGACAGCAAAGTTGATTACGAAGAGAGTACAGCATCCAAAATCGTGTTCAACTCAACCACCGCTAAAATAACTGGAGATGGAGCTAAGTTAGAAGATAAAACCATAAAGATAACTAAAGAAGGAACCTATATTTTATCTGGAAGTAGTGATGGATTAAATGTAGTTGTGGAAGCGGCTGATACAGAAAAAGTATGGCTAGTATTTGATAATCTTTCTATGAAAGGAGTTTCAGCTCCTATTCAAGTATTAACGGCAGATAAGGTATTTATTACCCTTGCTAAGGGCTCAACAAATACTATTGAAGATATAGAAGTGGCAGAAAGTGAAGAACTAAATGCTGCAATATATAGCAAAAGCGATTTAACAATCAATGGAAGTGGAAAGTTAATAGTAAATGGAAAATACGAGCATGGTATTAAATCGAGTGATGACCTTAAAATGCTTGGAGGTAGCTTTGTAATAACAGCTGCAAATGATGGACTAAATGCAAACGATGCACTCAATATCAAAGATTCAGTAATAGAAATTTCAGCAAAGGGCGATGGAATCCACAGTGATAAAAATGTATATATAGATGGAAAAAGCCTTAATATAAAAGAAAGTGAAGAAGGTATAGAAGGGAAAGTTGTAGATATAGTAAGTGGGGATATTGATATAAAATCTTCTGATGATGGAATAAATGCTACAGATTCTTCATTAAAAACAGATGAAGTCTCATCAGCTACACCTGCAGGTGATGAGCAGAATAAAAATCTAGAAGAAAGACCAGCTCCACCAGAGGGCTTTGGACAAAAACCAGCGAATTTTGAAGATCTGCCAGCCGATGTGCAAGAAAAAATCAAAAATAGACCAGAAAGACCAGAAGGTGAAGCTGTTCCTGAAGGCGAAATGCAAAGACCAGAGGGAATGCCTCATGGTGCAGGCTTTGAAAATCAGGAAGGAACTGAAATTATCATAAGAGGAGGAGACTTATATATAGATGCGAGTGGCGATGGCATAGACTCTAATGGAAATCTAACTGTATCTGGAGGCAAGGTTGTAATCGAAGGCTCAGGGAGTCGAGGAGATGGAGCGATAGACTATAATGGAACAGGCTTAGTAACAGGCGGAGAAGTGTTAGCTCTTGGAGGAAGTGATATGCTTCAAAGCTTTTCTAGTGAATCTGCGCAGAGTCATATAGTAGTAACAGCTAAAGAATCGATAGCTGTAGGAGAAAAAATTACTATAAAAGACGAAGCAGGTAAAGTTTTATATGAGCATATCAACAAAAAAGCATTTTCTGCTTTAGTATATAGTAGCAAGGATTTAGTTAAGTCTAAAAACTACACTGTTCAAATAGGTGATACTATACTAGAGGCCATTTCTAAATAAACTCTAAAATTAATGTAAAAAATGGCAATAAATTATGGAAATTTGTATTTTACTAGGTTAATTATAGATTTATATATATAAGCCTATTTTGAAAACTTCTCTACTACACTAGAGAAGTTTTCTTGTGTATAGAAGATTCTGAAAATTACCTCTTGCGTTAACATATAAAAAAATTTATATTTTTGAATTTTCAACGAAATTTGGAATTTGTTTCGTCTGCGTGGACAAAATGTACTTTTTGCTCTTCTCTAAACACCTTGTTTATGGTAAAATAATACCGAAGAAGTAATCATTAATATTATAATTTTTTTAGGAGGAATGAAATGAACAACTTATTGGCAAAATGGAACCAAATAAGTCTAGTTAAACGTATAATCATCGGTTTAATCATCGGTATAATACTAGCGCTTACAGTTCCAGAGCAAGCAAAAGGTGTAGTGATCCTTGGATCTCTATTTGTAGGAGCTTTGAAAGCGATTGCTCCAATTCTAGTATTATTTTTAGTAATGTCTGCTATTTCTCAGCATAAGGCTGGACAGCAAACAAACATGAAGTCTATTATAGGACTTTATTTACTAGGAACATTCTTAGCAGGACTTATAGCAGTTATTGCAAGCTTTATTTTCCCTCTTTCTTTAACACTTCCAGGGACTGAAGGTCTTGGAGATTTAACTCCTCCAGGAGGCGTTACAGAAGTTCTTAAGGCACTTCTTATGAACCTAGTTGATAACCCAGTAAAAGCATTATTCAATGCAAATTACATAGGGATTCTTGCTTGGGCAGTTATGTTAGGATTAGCACTTAAGCATGCAGCTCAATCAACTAAAGATATGATTTCTAACTTTGCTGATGCATTAGCACAATTAGTTAGATGGGTAATTAACCTAGCGCCATTTGGTATCATGGGATTAGTTTTCGATTCTATTGCAACAAGTGGATTAGGAACGTTATTAGGATATGGGCAATTAATAGTACTTCTTGTTGGAACTATGTTCTTTGTAGCACTTGTGCTAAACCCTATTATTGTATTTGTATATACTCGCAAGAACCCTTACCCACTTGTATTAAAGTGTCTTAAGGATAGCGGTATTACAGCATTCTTTACTCGTAGTTCAGCTGCGAACATTCCAGTTAACATGAGTCTTTGCGAGGAATTAAAGCTTGACAAAGATACTTACTCAGTATCAATTCCTCTAGGAGCAACTATCAATATGGCAGGAGCAGCAGTTACTATATCTGTACTTACTCTTGCAGCAGTTAATACTCTTGGAATTTCAGTTGATATGCCTACAGCAGTAATCCTAAGCGTTCTTTCTGCAGTATCTGCTTGTGGAGCATCTGGAGTTGCTGGTGGATCATTACTTCTTATTCCTCTTGCTTGTAGCTTATTTGGTATTCCAAATGAAGTTGCTATGCAGGTAGTAGGAGTTGGATTTATTGTTGGAGTTATTCAGGATTCATGCGAGACTGCTCTTAACTCTTCTACAGACGTATTATTCACTGCTACAGCAGAGTTTGGAAAAATGCGTAAAGAAGGAAAAGCTTTTGATATGATTCCTCACAAAGCGAAGTAATTAAGATAATTATATAACCAATAAAAAAACCAGTTTCTTATTATAGAAGCTGGTTTTTTTACGGAAATAAAAAGACTTCTGATTGTGATTAATAACTAGATTTGCTGGTAAAATAATAGCTTCTTGCAATTGTATAAACAACTTACAATTTGACGACAAGTTGTTTATGTGATATAATGCTTTAATATACAGTTAGGAAGTGATTTTATGGTAAGGACTAATATGTTGGCAAAAAGACTAGTTATGATGTTTGGGTTAATTATGGTTGTAGGTATTTTGATATCAGGGATATAAATTTATTATATAATTTATGTACATACTAACTTAATAAAGCACATAAAAAAAGAGAGGATATCCTCTCTTTTTTTACTTTACAGCTATTAATGCCATTTCTCTTATAACCTTGCATGCTACAGCTGTAGACATACCACTTTGGTCGTAGTGAGGAGACAGCTCTACTGCATCCATGCCTACGATGTTATTAAGTCTTGAAAACTCTTTAAAAGCTCCTACAAGCTCTAAGAAGCTTATTCCGCCTGGCTCTATAGTTCCAGTGCCAGGAAAGATTGAAGGGTCTAATACGTCCAAATCTATAGTTATATAAACGGGCTTGTCTTTTAATTCATCAATCACTTCTTTTAAGCCATCTAATGAAAATGGATGCATATCCACGTGGTCTTTTGCCCAAGTAAATTCTTCCTTGGTTCCAGAGCGAATTCCAAACTGATGAATTCTTCCATCACCTAAAAAATCATGGCAACGTCTGAGTACTGTAGCGTGAGAAAGCTTTTGACCCATGTAATCCTCTCTTAAATCAGCATGTGCGTCTAAGTGGATGATATGAAGGTCATTGTACTTTTCATATACGCTTTGCACGCTTCCTAGGGTTACTAAATGCTCTCCACCTATCATAAAAGGAATCTTACCTGCATTTACTATAGCCTTAGAATGCTCTTTTATCATATCGATAATTCTTTGAGGATTTCCAAAAGGGAAATCTAAATCTCCAGAGTCAAACAGCATATAATCTTCTAAATCCTTGTTTAAGTAGGGACTGTAAGTTTCTAGTCCAAAGGAGTCGTTTCTCATGATGTTAGGAGCAAAACGAGTACCAGGTCTAAAAGATGTAGTACCGTCAAAAGGAGCCCCAAATAATACTATCTGAGACCCTTCAAATTCATTATCAAAACCTATAAAGGTAAAAATATTCTTATTCATTGTCTAGCATCTCCTGTACATAAGATGGAAGAGCAAAGCATCCTACATGAAGCTGAGGATTGTAGTATTTAGTCTTGATGCCAAGAGCGTTCCATTTATCAAAATCAACATCCTTGATAGGATCTAGCTTTTTAGATGCAAATCCAAATAACCAGTGTCCTGATGGATATGTAGGCATATGGAACTGATATACTTTTGAAATAGGGAAGATGTTTTTAATCTTTTTGTGAGCGCGCTTCATTTCATGAGAAAATTGGTCATAATATGGGCTTTCACTCTGATTTACAAGTATTCCGTTATCTGAAAGTATATTAAAGCAATTTTGATAAAACTCAGTAGTAAATAAACCTTCTCCAGGTCCTATAGGGTCAGTGGAATCAACTAAAATAAGGTCGTATATTTCTTTAGTATCAGCTACAAAGCGAATACCATCTTCAAAATAAAGACTTACTCTAGGGTCATCTAGCTTAGATGCAGTAATAGGAAGATACTCCCTAGAAACATCTACAACTAGCTTATCTATTTCTACCATATCTATTTTTTCTATATGAGAATACCTAGTAAGCTCTCTAACTGTACCGCCATCGCCACCGCCTATAACAAGAACCTTCTTGATACTAGGGTTTGTAGCCATAGCAACATGTGTAATCATATCGTGATAGATGAATTCGTCTTTTTCAGTTACCATCATAAGACCATCAAGAGTAAGAAACTTACCAAACTCTTCACTTTCAAATACATCTACATCTTGAAATTCACTTTTTCCTGTATATAAATGCTGCTTTACTTTAATAGAAAAGCGCACCTCATCCGTTTGTTGTTCTGTGTACCATAACTCCATAATAAACCTCCTAAGATGCTATCTCTGAATCTGTTTGAGGCTTGAAATGAACCTCACCTAAATCTTCTTTAGCAAAAGCTTTGATTTTATCAACTGGTCCTCTAGGTACTTCGCTAGTTTCCCATTTCTCAGCTTTTAAAGAATCACTTAAGTATTCAAAGCCAATCCAAGGATTTACACTATCTCCGCAAGTAAATAGGTCTACAGCGGCATATCCAAATTCAGGCCAAGTATGAATAGTAAGGTGAGACTCCTGAATAATAACAGCACCACTTACGCCCCATGGATTGAACGTATGAAACGCACTTTGCACGATAGTTGCCTTAGAGCGAATAGCTGCTTCGTTCATATGTTTTTCGATTTCTGAATGGTTATTTAACACCTCTTTATCACAGTTATAAAATTCAACAAGAATATGTCTTCCTAGTTGTTCAATTTTCACACGTATCACTCCTTTATTTACAGAATAGTTTTGGTTTAATAGCAAAATTATAGTACGTATATTTTGCAGTATAAATTAGTTTCATTTTGGTAAACTTAATATTTATCTATGGGGTGGTTTCGTATAGATAAACCTTAAGTTGAATTAAAATATGGTTTACTAAAAGTAAACTTTAAGTTTATTAATACTAAAACAAAATACAGCATTTTTGATTGCTTGTCAACACCTAAATCAAAAATAGAACAAAAAATTTACATATTAATTTATCAGAAAATTTCAAAAATGAAGACGTTGTAATTCTAAGGAATTTTAGAGAATTGTCTTATAATTTTTAAACTAAATTATCTAACTTTTATGCAGATATTATGAAAACGTTTTATATAAATTTCACTCATATATTTCGATATAAAAATAATGCTAAAAAATCAATATTTCGTTAAAAATTGAATATTAATTTTGAGATTAATTTGGAAATAATCAAAAAAAATAAAACTGCCAAAATTAAATTTTGACAGTTTTGTATAAAATTTATATATGAAATTAACGTATTAAAACTAACTTTGAATTAACATTTTATAGTAAAGCTTAATCTCAAATAGCTATTGAAGATACGTTGTTGTGTTTTAGTACCTTGATAAATTCGCCCGATGGGTCGTGATTATCAGTAAGCACACTTTTTTGAGTTTTAAGCACTTCGATATAATCGATTATTTCTTTTGTTATTCTCTCGCCAGGACTTAGTACTGGAATACCTGGAGGGTAAGCCATGATGTATTCTCCTGCTATTTCTCCTACAGAATCAGCTAGAGGAAGAATTTTCTTTTGCATGTAAAACGCATCTCTAGGGATGATTACAACCTCAGGATTCTTTAGAGGCTTAACTTGACAGTCAAATTCAGGCTTTTTATATTTTACGCTTATATCTTTTAGTGCAGATACTAAAGCACAAAGGGCTTCTTTTGTATCTCCAAGGCTTATGATAGCAAGCACATTGTTGATATCGCCTAGCTCCATTTGGATATTATATTCGTCTCTTAATATATCATATACCTCAAAACCTGTAAGTCCTATACCAGTTACATTGATACTAAGCTTTGTTTCATCAAAAGCATAAACACCATGAGCATCAATTAGTTCTGTAGAAAAAGCATAAAGGCCTTCTATCTCATTTATTTCAGCTCTTGCGCTTCTAGAAAGCTCTAGAGTATCTGTAAGCATCTTTTCTCCTCTTGTAGCTAGGATTTTTCTAGCTCCATCAAGACTAGCCATAAGTAGATAGGATGCACTTGTGCTTGTTGTGAGGTTAAGTATTGTTTTTACTCTGTCCTTGTCTATGATGTCTCCTTTCAAAAGAAGAGCCGAGCTTTGAGTAAGAGAGCCTCCTGTTTTATGAAGACTTACTGCTGACATATCTGCTCCAGCTTCCATAGCGGACATAGGTAGTTCATCATGAAAATGAAGATGTGCTCCATGAGCTTCATCTACAAGTACTGCCATGTCATGTTTATGACATAGCTCAGTTATTTCTTTTAGCGCCGAAGCGGCTCCGTAGTAGGTAGGATTTATAAGAAAGACAGCTTTTGCATCAGGATGAAGAGCTATAGCTTCCTTTATTTTTTCAACAGTTACTCCCATTGCTATACCAAGACGAGTATTCATCTCAGGCTGAACATATACAGGGGTAATGCCTCCTAATATAAGAGCGTTTATTGCAGATTTATGAGCATTTCTAGGTAAGATTACCTTATCTCCTGCTTGGCAGGCACTCATAATCATAGCTTGTACTCCAGAAGAAGTACCGTTTGTAAGGAAAAAAGCATGGTCAGCGTCGTAGGCATCTGCCATAAGCTGCTGAGCTTCTTTTATTACACCTACTGGATTACCTATGTTATCTAGGCATTTCATAGAGTTGACATCTATCCTCATGACTTTTTCACCGAAGAAGTCCACCAACTCCTTGGTTCCTCGCCCGTGCTTGTGGCCGGGCACGTCAAAAGGCACAACGTCTCTTTGATCATACTGCATCATCGCTTCGATAAGTGGCAGTATTTCATGGTTTTGTTTCATAGTATCACTCCTTTATTTTGAAATAAAAAAAGTAATACTGCAAAAATGTACTATGGTTTCAATTCTATCAAAAAAATTTGAAATGTAAAGTAAAATATTATTTATTTATGTAAAACATTTTATTGATTTATAATTTTCGAAATTTACAGTAAAATACTCATTAAAGACATAAAGGAGGAAACTACATGGAAAATACAGCTTATCCAAATCTACAAATCGATTTACAAAAGCTATATAATAATGCAAAAAATCTAGTGAGCTTTGCAAATGCTAATGGTATAAATATCACTGGAGTAGTAAAGGGAAGTGATTCCTCTAAAGAGGTAGCCAAAGAGTTTATAAAAGCAGGATGTATGGGAATAGCTGATTCAAGAATAGAAAAGCTAGCAAAATTAAAAGAAGAGGGTATAAAGGAAGATATGATGCTCCTTAGAGTACCTATGCTTTGCGAAGTAGAGCAGGTAGTAAGATATTCGGAAATAAGCCTAAACTCAGAAATAGTAGTTTTAGAAGCGCTTAATATAGAAGCAAACAATCAAAATAAAATTCACAAAGTAATCTTAATGGCTGATTTAGGAGATTTAAGAGAGGGTTATTTTGATGAAGAAGAGCTAATAAAAACAGCTCTGCATATAGAAACTAAGCTAGATAGCCTTCATTTATATGGAGTAGGAACTAATCTTGGCTGTTTTGGAGCAATTTGCCCTGATGAATCGAATCTAGGAAAATTAGCTCAGATAAGTGAAAAGATTTCTGTACTAATAGGAAGAAAGCTAGAAATAGTATCAGGAGGAGCTACAACTTCATTGCCACTACTATTTGATTCTAAGATGCCAAAAGGGATAAATCATCTTAGAGTAGGAGAGGCTATGCTTTTAGCTAGAGATTTAATAGATTTATGGGGCTATTCTATGGAAGGCTATCACACTGATACTTTTGTCCTTGAGGCACAGGTGATAGAGGTAAAGGAGAAGCCATCACATCCTATAGGCAGGATATTTGTAGATGCTTTTGGAAATACACCAGAGTATGAAGATAAGGGAATGAGAAAAAGAGCTCTTATAGCTCTAGGAAAAAAAGATATAGGACATCACGACAGCCTGATTCCTAAATTAAAAGGAATAACAGTAGAAGGAAGTAGTAGTGACCATGTAATTCTAGATGTAACTGATGCAGTAGAGGATATTCACGTAGGAGATATAATAGAGTTTGAGCTCTATTATCAGGCTATGCTTTATCTTACAGCTTCGACTTCGGTTAAAAAAATATATAGAGGATAAATAAAAGAAGACGCTTTACTCAGCGTCTTCTTTACTTATATTTTAAATTCGTTTTTAAATCTAAATACTTTAATTTTTTTATAGGTTACTTACTTTACTTTTAAATAAAGCTTTAATCCATAAATCTAATTCAATATATCAATAATCAAATAAACTAAATCTTTAATTTATAGATAAACACCTTTTTCAAGGGTGGTTAGAAATTATTAATTTAATCTAAAGACTAGGTTTAAATCTGAATCTCATTTATCGTTTTTGGTGGAATCATACGCCCTTCACTCCTTCTACTAAATAAGTAAATAAGCATTGCCACTAAATCTTTTCAAATAATATGAGTTATTTTGGTGGAATCAGCTCCTTTTATATTGAACTTATAGTATATATACCACGAGTAAATTTTATTAAACAAAATATTTAGATTTTTTTAAATTTAAAGAAAAATATAGTTTATACCTTGAAAAACATTTTAAAAACTTCAAGTATAATATATACTCTAATTGAGAATACATTATGCTATATTTGGGTAAACAATAACCTATAAGATTAACAATAGTATATTTATATAAAATGGGGGCAATTATGGATACACAACCGACGAAAAAGAAAATAACCTTTAAAAAAATAACTATTACAATAATTTTTATGGTGATTATAGCAATTCTTTCATCATTTGGAAAGCTACTGGATTTTTGGACAGATTTGTTATGGTTCAAAGAAATAGGCTATACTGCCACTTACGTTAAACAGGTGTTTGCAAAGCTTTATGTAGGAATACCTTTTTTTGTTGTGTTTATGATATTTATATACATATATCTTCAGCGTATAAAAAGCAATTATTATAGATATATGAATATTTTAACGACAAAGGACGAAGAAAAGACTTTAAATCAAACTATGGGAGTAGTATCTGTTTTGACCGCTCTGTTTTTTTCCTTTGGAATAGCTAATTCTTTTTGGATGCAGATATTAAAATTTATTAATTCTACATCTTTTAATATCAAAGATCCTATATTTGCTAAAGATATTGGCTTTTATGTATTTACACTTCCTCTAGTTACAGAAATTTTTACTTTCTTATTAGGTTTTATTATATTTTTAATGCTTATAACTGTAGTTATTTATATAGTGCTTATCTCTATTAGGCAGCCTATGGATAAAGAAGAACTAGGAAGTAAGATTAGAAGATTAAGAACAGATAACAGTTTTGCTAGTCTTCAGAAGAGAGTAATGGAGCTAGCATTAGATCAAATAATGTTAATAGGGGTAGTATTTTTCGCGATTGTGGCCCTTAGAAGTTATTTAGCTTCTTTTGGACTTTTGTATTCCGAAACGGGAGCTATATATGGGGCTGGATTTACAGATATAAATGTAACTCTTGGAGTGTATAGAATTCAGATTGCAGTAAGCATTATATCGGCAATAGCACTTATATTGGCAAGATATAAAAGAAATAAGAAATTAGCTGCATTTGGGCCGATAGCTCTTGTTGCTGTATATCTGCTGGGTATAGGAGCTGAGATGGCGGTACAAGCTGTTATAGTATCCCCTAATGAATTGGCAAGAGAGAGAAAATATATAACAAATAGCTTAGAATACACTAAGATGGCATATGGGCTTGATGATATAGATGTTGAAGAATTTCCTGTGGATCAGGATTTGACTTATGATGATCTACTTGAGAACCAAGATACTATAAGCAATATAAGCTTAAACGATTATAGACCGACGAATGAAGCCTATAACCAATTACAAGGGCTTAGAAACTACTATAAATTTCATGATGTAGATATAGATAGATATATGATAGATGGAAAGCTTACACAGATGTTTTTATCTGTTAGGGAGTTAGACAAAGAGGCTCTTGACGATAATGCCAAAACTTGGGTAAATCAGCATCTTAAATATACTCATGGTTACGGCCTTACTATGTCGCCTGTAAACAAGGTAACTTCATCTGGACAGCCTAGTATGGTAGTAAGAAATGTCCCTCCAGTTTCAGATTATAAGGAGTTAGAGGTTACTGTACCTCAGATTTATTTCGGAGAGCTTACAAATGATTATGTAGTAGTAAATACAGATGAGCAAGAATTTGATTATCCAATGGGGGAAGAACTTCAAACCACTAAATATCAAGGAACAGCAGGTATTAAGCTCAACTTTTTGAACAAGGTGCTATATTCAATCAGAGAAGGAAGCTTCAAGCTTTTAGTTTCAGGTGGAGTAAATTCTGATAGTAAGATTATAATAAACAGAAATATTATGGATAGAGTAAACAAAATAGCTCCATTTTTGAGCTATGATGAGGATGCATATGCAGTAGTTGTAAATGGAAAGATTTACTATATTATAGATGGATATACAACCACAAAATATTTTCCTTATGCAGAGCCTTTTAATGAAAATGCAAACTATATAAGAAATTCCTTCAAGGTTATAGTAGATGCCTATAATGGGGATGTTGACTACTATATAGTAGACGAAAAAGACCCTCTAGTAGAAACGTATTCGAAGATTTTTCCTAAGCTGTTTAAGCCTATGTCAGATATGCCAAAAGAGTTCGTATCACATTTGAGATATCCTCAGACCATGTTCGATATTCAGGCTAAGATGTATGGAACCTATCACACAAATCAACCAGATATATTCTATAATCGTGAGGACAAGTGGGAGATTGCAAAGCAAAACTATCAAGGCAAAATTCAAGAAATGGAATCGCTTTACTTTACTTTCGAGCTTCCAGATGAGGGAAAGCCAGAATTTGTTTTGAGTATACCATATACGCCGACAGGAAAACAAAATATGACGGCATTTCTAGTAGCTAGAAATGATGGAGAATATTATGGAAAGCTAAAACTATTTGAGTTTCCAAAGTCGAAAACTATAATAGGCCCGGAACAAATAGAGGCGAGAATAAGCAATAATGATGTTATATCTAGAGACCTTGCTTTATGGGACAGCAGAGGATCTCAGGTTCTAAGAGGCAATATACTGACAATACCTATAAACAGCTCTATTTTGTATATTGAGCCGCTTTACATCAGAGCAGATTCTGAAAAAGCCATACCTGAGGTTAGAAGGATAATAGCTTCTTACAACGATAAAGTAGTGATGGAAGATACACTCGAAAAAGCACTTACAAGCTTGTTTGGAGGCCCGTCAGATCCAAACGAGCAGATAGAATCATCTGTAAGTGATGAACCTACTGATATAGAGGAGACACCAGTAGATAGCCCTCTGCCAGAGGATGAGGCTGGACTTATAAAGCAGGCCAATCAACTATATGAGCAAGCTCAAGAAGCTTTGAAATCAGGAAGCTTAAGTGAGTACGAGAAGAAAATCAATGAGCTTGGAAATATTCTTAAGCGTTTGGAGCAGTAAAAGGAGTGACACTAGATGATTAATTATTTTAATCTGTCAGCTGTAACAGAGAAAGTCACAGAGGCTGTCACAGATGAAGTACAAACAGCAGTAGAAGAAAGCTTTAATTTAATGAAAACCCTAAAGGAGCTATTCTTGGCTTATGGGATGGACATAATAATAGGGATATTGATATTTTTAGTTGGACTTTATATTGCTAGGTACGTAAGGAATTTGTCTAAGCGTATCATGAGAAAATCAAATGTAGATCCATCTGCTATAGGATTTATATCGCAGATACTTTATTTTCTACTTCTTATAATAGTTGCTATAGCGGCTCTTGGAAGGATAGGAGTTCCTACGAATTCATTTGTAGCGGCAATAGGAGCACTAGGACTTGCTATTGGATTAGCTCTTCAAAATAATCTTTCTAACTTTGCATCAGGGATATTAATCCTTATATTTAAACCCTTTAAAGTAGGAGATTTTATTGAGGCAGCTGGAGTGTCTGGAAGCGTAAATGAAATCCAAATTATGAATACCATTTTATACTCAGTAGACAACAGAAAAATAATAATTCCTAACTCAAAGCTTACATCTGAGAATGTAGTGAACTTTTCTTCTGCTATAGATAGGAAAATTCAGCTTATGATAGAGGTTGATTACAATTCAGATTACAAAAAAGCTATCGAGCTAATAAAAGCTATATTTAAAGAGGATCCAGATATTTACGATGAGCCAGAGCCTACAGTGGCGCTTCGAGAGTTTGGAGAGAGTGGTATAAAGATATTCGCATTACCTAGTGTAAAAAATGAGAATTACTGGAATGCATACTATAGAATAATGCAAAGGATAAAGGATGATTTTGATGCTAATGGTATTCAAATTCCATATCCTCACAGAATGCTTTACATGAAGCATTTAGATTCAGATAAAAATTAAAATATCTCAAGTGAGCTAACTTTAATGAAATCAAAGATTTATCGCAGATGTCTAGTAGCTTGCTAAATTAAAAGTAAAGTAGCAGATTGAATTTTTTATTAAAAGTTCAATCTGCTTTTTATGATTGTGATATAAAAATATAAATTGTAATAAATGCAATTTAATTTTAAATATTGGATTATCTTGAAAATAAATTTAGAATAATAATAAAAAAATAATGAATTTTGGAATTTATATTAGAAAATATACAGATTTTATACTATAATCATAAATATAGCTGTTTTTTAGCTATATTAGTGGGTAAATGTGAATTAGAGGTCGTCTGACCAAAATAACTTTATCAGGAGGTAATATCATGGCAGAAAAATCATTAAAAGGTACAAGAACTCTTGGAAATCTTATCAAAGCATTTGCTGGAGAGTCTCAAGCTAGAGGCAGATACAATATGTTTGCAGAAGTAGCTGAAAGAGAAGGCTTCATGAGAATCGCAGAGGTTTTTAACGAGACAGCTGACAACGAGCGTATTCATGCAAAGATATTTTATGATCATGCAGTAGCAGGCTTAGAGGGAGAAGAGTTTCCAGTAGCACTTCACGTAGATGCGGATTATCCTGTAGTTATGGGAAATACATACACTAACCTAGTAGCAGCAGCTATGGGTGAAAACGAAGAGTGGACTGAGCTTTATCCAGAGTTTGCAAGAATAGCTGATGAAGAAGGTTTCCCAAAGGTAGCAGCTTCATTTAGAATGATAGTAGATATCGAAAAAGACCACGAAGAAAGATATCGTACACTTGCAGAGCATGTAAAAGCTGAAAATGTATTCAAAAGAGAAAACAAAGAGCTTTGGAAATGTATGTGCTGTGGATATATATTCGATGGCTCAGCAGCTCCAAATATCTGCCCTGTCTGTAAACAGCCTAAGGCATTCTTTAAACTTCACTGTGAAAGATTCTAAATATAAATTTAATTTTATTTTTGCAATTGAAATAGCTTGATATAAGTGATATAATTTTTAGCAATACAAAATCATATGTATAGGCTATGATGAAAAGTAGTAAAAAGTCCAAGTTCTACAGAGAGTGAGTGGCAGGTGAAAACTCACGTACTAAGCTTTTGAATCCGTTTCTGAGCTTTATCTTTGAAGGCGCTAGCTCTAGAAGATAACGTCTACCTACGTTACAGGTTCAAGTGGTCTTTGTAGACAATTTGGGTGGCACCGCGGAAGTATAAGCTTTCGTCCCTTTTTAGGGACGGGAGCTTTTTTGATTTCACAAAATTTGATAATAACATCCGTATTATTATTTTGTAATATGGGTAGTTAGTAAATACTGAGTTATTATCTAAATCAAATATTAATTTTAGTGAGGGGGATTTACATGTTAGATATTAAAAGAATCAAAAGAGATTTAGAAGAAATCAAACCTTTAATGGCAAAAAGAGGAGAAAAAGATTTTAGCTTTGAAGAGGTAATAGAGCTTGATGACAAGCGTATAGAGCTACTTCAAGAGGTTGAAGCTTTAAAAAATGAGCAAAATGTAGACTCTAAGCTTATTCCTCAGTATAAAAAAGAAGGAAAAAATACAGATGAGCTTATGGCTAGATTAAAAGAGCTATCAGAGCAAATCAAAAATCTAGATGATAAAGTAAAAGAAGTAGAAGAGGATTTGTTCCAAAAGCTTCTTAGAATACCAAACGTGCCACATCCAGATGTACCAACTGGAGATACTGACGAAGATAACTTGGAAGTAAGAAAATGGGGAGAGCCAACTGCATTTGATTTTGAAGCAAAAGCACACTGGGATATAGGAACAGATCTCAATATTCTAGATTTTGAAGCAGCTGGAAAAATCACTGGCTCTAGATTTACATTGTACAAAGATTTAGGAGCTAGATTAGAGCGTTCATTAATCAACTTCTTCCTAAATACACATACAGCTGAGCATGGCTACACAGAGGTACTTCCTCCTTTTATTGCTAATCGTACTAGCTTTATAGGAACGGGTCAGCTTCCTAAATTTGAAGAAGATATGTTTAAGCTAGAGGGCTTTGAATATTTCCTAGTGCCTACGGCAGAGGTTCCAGTTACTAATATTCACCAAAACGAAATCATGAATGGCGATGATTTAACTACAAAATACTGCGCATATACACCTTGCTTTAGAGCAGAGGCTGGATCTGCTGGAAGAGATACTAGAGGACTTATCCGTCAGCATCAGTTTAACAAAGTAGAGCTAGTTAAATTTACAAAGCCAGAGGATTCTTACAAAGAGCTAGAAACCCTTACTGCAGATGCAGAAAAAGTGCTTCAGCTACTAGGACTTCCATATAGAGTAGTTCGTATATGCTCAGGTGATTTAGGCTTTACGGCAGCATACAAATATGACCTAGAGGTATGGATGCCTAGCTACAACAGATATGTAGAGATTTCTTCTTGTTCTAACTTTGAAGATTTCCAAGCTAGAAGAGCAAACATTAGATTCAAAAGAGACAAGGCATCTAAGCCAGAGTTTGTTCATACTCTTAATGGCTCTGGAGTAGCTATAGGACGTGCTCTTGCCGCTATACTTGAAAACTATCAGCAAGCTGATGGAACTGTAGTAGTTCCAGAGGTACTTCGCCCATACATGGGAACAGATAAAATAATAAAAAAATAATATAACTTTATGTAATTTGTATTTTTAGGGTCTTCATTTGCAAGGAGGAACGCTATGAACTTAAATGGCATCATGATGCAGTACTTTGAATGGTATTTAGAAGATGATGGCAAGCTATGGAATAAACTTAAAGACGATGCAAATCATCTTAAGGAACTAGGCATAACAGCTATATGGATACCTCCTTGCATGAAGGCTACATCTACAAATGATACGGGATATGGAATATATGACCTTTACGATATTGGAGAGTTTGATCAAAAAGGCAGTATCAGAACGAAATATGGAACTAAAGAAGAGCTTTTAGAGGCTATAGATATGCTACACGATAACAATATAAAAGTGTATGCAGATATAGTTCTAAACCATAAAGCTGCAGCTGATGAGACTCAGAGGTTCATGGCTGTAGAAGTCGATCCTATGGATAGAAACAAAGAAGTATCAGAGCCTTATGAAATTGAAGGCTGGACGAAGTTTAACTTTGAAGGCAGAAACAATAAATATTCTGATTTCAAATGGTCGTGGGAGCATTTTAATGGAACTGATTATAATCAAGAAACAGAAAAATCAGCAATATATCTTATACTAGGTGAAAATAAAGACTGGGCACAGGATGTAGCTGAGGAATTTGGTAACTATGATTATTTGATGTTTACAAATATAGACTACAAGCATCCAGACGTATACAACCATACTCTAGATTGGATTAACTGGTTTATAAAAGAAACTAAAGTCGATGGCATAAGACTAGATGCAATAAAGCATATAAATGACTGGTTTATAAAAGACTTGGTTTTAAAAACTAGAGCAGATTTTGGTGAAGAATTCTATGCTGTTGGAGAATATTGGTCAGTTGAAATGCCAACTATAGAAAGCTATTTGAGCAAAGTGGATTACCAGCTAGATGTATTTGATGTACCTCTTCATTTTAAATTTCATGCAGCATCTTATGATGCGAGCAACTTTGATATGGGACAGCTTTTTAATGACACTATAGTGAGCAAATATCCACTAAATGCTGTGACTTTTGTAGAAAACCATGATTCGCAGCCTAATCAATCTCTAGAATCCTATGTAAAACAATGGTTTAAACCACTTGCCTATGCAGCTATACTGCTTAGAAAAGATGGATATCCGTGCATATTTTATGGAGATTATTATGGAACCCTTGGAGATAATCAAATTAAGCCTATGGCAGATATACTAGATAAGCTCATGGGACTAAGACAAAATCATGCATATGGAAGGCAAGATGATTATCTAGATCACAAGCACGTTATAGGATGGGTGAGACTAGGAGATAAAGAGCATCCTAAAGGATGTGTAGTTATCATGACTAGTACAGAAGCTGGAGAAAAAACCATGAATGTAGGAGAAATGCATAAAGGGGAAATTTGGATTGACGCCCTAGGTCATACAGATGCTGAGGTAGAAATCGGCGAAAAAGGTAACGGAATTTTTTTAGTAAATGACGGCTCGGTAAGTGTTTATATCTGTAGAGACTAAAAGCAGTGAAGCTTATATATAAATTACTATGCAATAAAAAACTCTACTAATTAGAGATATAAAGATTCCTAATTACTACTTTATACATTTTGGGTTAAAAATAGGCTTGTCTTAAATCGACAAGTCTATTTCTTTTGGGTTTTTCTAGGCTCTTTAGAAGGATTTTTTGATTTTTCAACCTCTAGTTTGTGATCTAAAAGCTTTTCACCATGCTCTGACAAAAGCATAGGCTTCCATTTGAGCATACACCTATCTGGATAAAGCATCTCTAGCTTATTATATCCCCTTATTTCCTTCATTTTTTCTCCTCCTTATTTAAGCTGCTAGCTCCTTTATGACCACCTACATAACCAGAGCGGTGCAAAAATGTACTGCCATGAGAAAGATTATAGGCTCTAAATACTGAAGTCTTTCCATATTTTTCTCTTATCTCATCTATAATATTATCTATTTTATTTGTTTTTTCTGACTGTATAGAGCCAAATAAATCCAACTGATAAGCTTCAGCAGGTTTTACCTCTTCACAAGAAACGTTGATTTGTCTTACTAGCTCTCCACGCCAGTTCTCTTCGAATATAGCATCGAAATAAAGTGCTATCTCTGAGGTATGATTAGTAGCTCTAGGAAGTTTTTTGGTTTTTTTAAATCCAAAGCTAGTCTCATGCTTGGAGAAGCTGATATAAAGACTCACAGCCTCGCAAGTCATATCGTATTTTCTAAGCCTAATGCACACTTGCTCTACCATCTCTCTAAGGACGGCCATAATCTCTGCTTTAGAATCATAATCTCTCATTAGCATCTGCCCCTTGCTGTAGCTGTGGTGCTTGGATTCTACTTTTTCTGATATTCTGCTGTAATCCACACCCCAGCTGTGATAGTAAAGCTGAAGGCCCATGATTCCAAGATAACTCTTTAAAAAAAGTGGATTACTATGAGCTAGTTCATACACAGATTTTATTCCTAAATCATTTAGTTTCTTTTCATAGCCGTAAGAAATTCCCCACATATCAGTTAGCTTTGGAATCCTCCATACAGTGCGAGGCACATCCTCATAAGACCAGTAAGCAATTTGAGATTTATTATTCTTGGCTTCATTATCAAGAGCAAGCTTAGCAAGCAGAGGATTGTCTCCTATTCCAACAGACACTACTAATTTAAGCTCATCCCATATAGTTTTTTGGATTTTTCTTGCAATTTCTAGAGGCTCTCCAAATAATTTCCTAGTTGCAGAAATATCCAAAAAAGCTTCATCAATGCTGTATACTAGTAAATCCTCATCAGCTACAAACCTTCTGAAAATATCGCAGATTCTGCGATTTATTTCAAGATAAAGACTCATAGAAGGCTCTACTATCATTAGCTTTGGATCTTCTGGGATTTGAAACTTTCTGGAGCCAGTTTTAATGCCAAATTCCTTCTTTACTTTAGGAGAAGAAGCAAGAACTACTGCGCCAGGTCTTTCGAAATCAGAAATAACTATAATATAAGCATCTAAAGGATGAATCTTTCGCCGCACTGCTTCTACAGATGCAAAAAAAGACTTAACATCAATGCATAGCACATCTCTTCTAGGTAGCTTTGAATAATCTATATCTTCGCCCATATAAATCACTCCCTCATATTCATTTTAAAACAAGAACATACGTTCTGTAAAGCGTCAATAAATATAGATAAATATTTAACAATAAATTCTAAATTTATTTAATAGTATTGAGTTGTGTTTTAAAACTCTATTTAGATTAGGTATCTCATCAATTCTAAGTAATTTGCTATAAATGAAATATTCTGCCAATTTAAAATATACAAAAAATAAAGAATAAATTCATTAGAATAAATATTTCGAGTATAACGATTTGAGTAAAATTTTGCATTATATTGTTGCAAAAATAACATACTAGTTTTATAATAAGTCCGTATAAAAAATATTATATGCCACATTAATGTTTTTTATATTATAAATATTTAAAATTTAAAAAATTCTAAACATTACGAAAGGAATGAAGAAATTGAGTACAGATAACTCTAAAAAGTTAACACTGGTATCATTAATACTTATGATTTTTACTTCAGTGTTCGGATTTGCGAACATGCCTAGATCGTTTTTCCTTATGGGATACGGTGCTATTCCTTGGTACATAATCTCTGCAATCACATTCTTTATACCATTTGCTTTTATGATGGCGGAATACGGAGCAGCTTTCAAAAATGAAAAAGGTGGCATTTATTCATGGATGGAAAAGTCTGTAGGACCTAAATACGCTTTCGTAGGAACCTTTATGTGGTATGCTTCATACATAATTTGGATGGTAAACGTAGGCTCTGGAATATGGGTAGTATTCTCAAATGCTATCTTCGGAACTGATACTACATCTACATGGTCATTATTTGGACTTTCATCAACACAAACTTTAGGAATTCTTGGAATCCTATGGGTATTTATGGTTACTTTTGTATCTACAAAAGGACTTGATAAAATCAAAAAGATTACATCAGTAGGTGGAATCGCAGTAACGTTCTTAAACGTAGTACTTATTATAGGAGCAATAGCTGTATTTATAGGAAATGGCGGACAATTAGCTCAGCCTATAACTGGAGTAGAGTCATTTATTTCATCTCCTAATGCAGCTTACCAATCACCTATAGCAATACTTGCTTTTCTAGTATTTGCAATCTTTGCTTTTGGAGGAACTGAAGTAGTTGGAGGACTGGTTGACCAGACTGAAAATGCAGAGGTTACTTTCCCTAAAGGTTTAACAATAGCAGCAATAGTAATTTCTATAGGATATGCGCTTGGAATTCTGCTTTGCGGAGTATTCGTAAACTGGACAAACGTACTATCTTCTGAAAACGTACATATGGGTAATGCCGCTTATGTAATAATGAACAACTTAGGATATCAATTAGGACAAGCATTTGGTGCTACTGAAGCAGTTTCTGTTTCTATGGGTAACTGGATGGCTAGATACGTAGGAGCATCTATGGTATTAGCACTTATGGGTGCATATTTCACACTTACATACGCTCCACTAAAGCAGCTAATTGAAGGAACGCCAAAGGAATTATGGCCAGGAAGAATGTCTGAAGTAGAAGACGGAATGCCAAAAGCAGCTATGTGGTTACAATGTACAGCAGTATCTGTAATGTTATTTTTAGTATCATTTGGTGGAGATGCAATGTCTGCATTCTTTACAAAGCTAGTACTAATGACAAACGTTGCGATGACTCTTCCATATATGTTCATAGCTGGAGCTTTCATCAGCTTCAAGGCTAAAAAAGAAATCGAAAAGCCATTTGTTATATACAAAACTCAATCAAGTGCAAAAATAGCTAGTATAATAGTTGTATTTACAGTTGGATTTGCAAACTTCTTTACAATAATAGACCCAGCTCTAAAAGGTGACCTAAGCTCTACTCTTTGGAGTATAGCTGGACCAGCATTCTTTACAGTAGTAGCATTAGTAATGTACTCTAGCTATGAAAAGAAAATGGGCAAAGAATCAAACAAAAAAGTAGCATAATAATTAAAAGCAAAAGATTTACTTGAAATATAAAAGCTATATTATTTAAAAATCAATAAATTAACTAATTCACAATAAAAAGCCTGATAAACAATAAATTTGTTTTTATCAGGCTTTTTTGGTATTCTTGTACTATGTGAAAGAATAAACAATAGTAAATACACTTAGAAAACTAAAAGCTGTCTAACATCTTATAAGAGGAGAGATACTATGAAAAAACAAACTATATCTAAAATGCTTATAATGTGCATATTAGCAAGCTCATTATCGACTTCATCAGTTTTTGCAGAACCTAAAAATGCAGACAATGATTTTATAAACTCTATCAAGATTACTCTTGATAAAAGCAATGATTTTTTCAAGCAAAAGATTAATTCATTTAAAGATATGGGTAGGCATTGGTCTGATGTAACAGTAGGAAAGCTTGTTGAATTTGGTGTTATCAGTGGATACCAAGACGGAAAGTTCAAGCCTAACAATACTATTACTAGAGCAGAGTTTTCTACAATGATAGCTAAAATCTACAAGCTAGAATCAAAAGAAAATAAAGGTTTTGGAGATACATCAAATCATTGGGCTAAAGATTCTATCTCAGCACTTCTAGAAAATGAAATTATCGTATCTAGTGAATACGGTGAAAAATATGAACCTAATAAAAATATCACTAGATTAGAAATGGCTAAAATGATAGTTCGTGCTATGGACTTAGATACATCATCAAAGCAAGGACAAAAGACAAAATTCTATGATGATAAAGATATCAAAGAAATTGACAAGCCTTTTATAATCCTTGCTACAGAAAACAAAATCATTGGTGGTTATCCCGACAATACTTTTAAGTCTAATCAAACTGCTACTAGAGCAGAAGCTTCAACTATGCTAGTTAATATGCTACACGTTTTAACAGGAGTTGCACAAAAGCCAGTAGAAATTCCTAAAAATACTGTTAATAAAGCTGATTATTTGCCTAAAGTTACTTTTGAAGAAGCTGGACTTGTGGGAGCTAAAGCACCTATTCAAAAATGGATGGATTCGCCAGTCGAAAAAGTAATAAAAGGAGATATTAATCAATTCCCTATAGAATTTGGAAACGTTGTAATTACAGGAATTGAATTTTCAAATGCTTCAAAGATTGATGGTGGGAATTCAAATGTAATAGCAGTACATGGTTATGCTATTGGAGAAAATGATAAAAACGGATTAGTTAAAGGATATTCAGCAGGAGAATTAAGAATCGGAATAGTTGGGAATGATGGAAAAACTAGTGTAGAGTCATCCATTGTACTAGAAAGCCAAAATGTAGATTTAGCTTTTATTAAAAAAACATTCCCTAATGCTTTTGAAGGATACACTGTCCCATTAAATAAGCCTTTTACATCTATTTATTCTACAGAGATAAGCCAATCTAATATTAATAAACTTATATTTTCTGATTCAGCACATTCGCCTACAAGCGATGTTTTAGAAATAAATGCAAAACAAATTAAAAAGAACTAAAAATTATTTTAAGTAGAGAGGTGTTTTATGAGTGAATTTATAATGGTAAAAGCTAAAGAAACTCTATCTTCTTTAAAATATTTAGAAGAAAGTTATCAAAATGAGGGAGTTAAAAGAAACTTTTATATTAGAAGTGAAATTGATAAAATAGTGATAGGAAATTTGGAAGATAAGTCGTATCCATTATATATATTAGTGTTTTCAGAAGAAAATAGTGCTAAAAAAGTAGAGTATATTTATTTAGGAACGGGCACTAAATCGTTTAAAGATAATAATATAACACTTAGTGTTAGTATTAAGCAGAAAATGTCGAATATATCAATAATAAATAATTTTATATATTGTTCAGAGATTGATTTGGACAAGGATTTTGACATAGCATCATATATAACTATAGAGAAATCTCCAAGTTTAGTTAAACAAATGAATTTTATCGTATATCCACCTTATAAAAGTTTGATAACTTTAGAAGAACGTCTCCAATATAACTCTTTAGAGGAAGAGAAGTTATTAAGCCCATTAGCCCAAAGGAATGAATATTGTATTAAAGAGTATTACTTTTCGAGTAACCGAAACAATAGAGGAGAATTTCAAAGAGATTATGAACGTATTGTTCATTCAAGAGCTTTTAGGAGAATGGTTGACAAGGCTCAAATTTTCTCGGCTGAAAAAGGAGACCATTATAGAACTCGTATGACCCATTCTCTTGTGGTTAGTCAGATTGCAAAAGGTATTAGCAATGAGCTTAAGTTGAATATGTTCCTTACAGATGCGATAGCTTTAGGACATGATATAGGCCATACGCCGTTTGGACATCAAGGAGAGCGAACAATAAATGATATACTTAGTGGTAACCATCCACTATTAAAAGATACAATTAAAGAGGATGGATTTTATGGGGGATTTAAACATAATTACCATTCCTTAAGAGTCGCAACGAGATTAGAGGAAAAATACATTGAATTTGAAGGATTAAATTTATCATTTCAAACTTTGGATGGAATATGGAAGCATACGAAAACAAATTTACCTGAAAATTGTATATCAAATTTTGTACAATCTGATGAATTACGTAAATACTTATTCTCTAATCCATTCCCGTGTACACTTGAGGGGCAAGTTGTAAGAGTTGCTGATGAGATTGCTCAAAGAAGCCATGACTTAGAAGACGCTTTTTCAGCTAGGCAATTGTCTGTAGAAGAATTAAAAGATTATTTACTTCTTGGAAAAATGAAAGAATTAAAGACACAAATTGAGGAGATAGAAACGTCTTTTAATGATGCAAAAAAATCTAACCACTTTGCGGCAGACTATGATGAACTGCTCAGAGAAAGGATATCATCCAGCATTATACATTTTTTTATTAATGATGTGCTTAATCAATCGAAATCTAAAATTGATAAATACATTAGTAATGATGGAGAAACTAAGTTTAAAAATAATGGATATATGTTTACTGAGATTATTATAGATTTTTCTCCAGAAGGTAAAAGATTGTGCGATTATCTTGAGAAAATTATTTCTAAAAAAGTTATTAATAGTTCAGAAGTTTCTCTATTTGATAGTAATGGAGCAGCGATAATAGAATATCTTTTTAGAGCTTATTATAAGAACCCTAGATTATTACATAAAGGTACCCTCAATAGAATAATGCAAGATTTTAGAAAAGTAACGAAAAATGTTATAAGTTTTGAAGAAGGAGATCCTAATATAATAGAAAAAGAGTGGAAAAAAATAATACAAGCTAAACCAGATGTTGAAGACATCGATTTAGTAGAAAATGAATATCAAGAAAAAAACAAAATTTTGATAAGGAATATAGCTGATTTTATAGCTGGCATGACAGATTCGTATGCTATAAAAGAATATTCTAGCATTAGAAAATAGTGTATTTTAATAAAGTTGATTTAACTGCAAGTTAATTTTTAAATTAAAATAATAAACTAATTAGGATAGAAATCTAAGGACACTATAGAATTAAAAGCCTGATAAAACAATAAATTTGTTTTTATCAGGCTTTTTAGCTTAATAACTACGATACTTTAGAGAACAAAACGATATAATTATGTCCATAATGAATAGCGCATTTAGGGCAGGTAGTATAAAATGCCATCATGTCATGTGAACTATAACCCCTACTCTTTAATAATCCTTCAAATTCGTTCATCCATTTTGGTAGCTCTTTGAAAGCTCCATCATAAACCTTGGTATAATAGTTTCCCTTAAGAGATAAGCTCTCATAACCAGGAACATCTGAAGCTACTAAAAAATAATGGTCGGATTTCCAACTTGAAATGTCCTTTGAAAGTATAAGATATTGCTCAGTTGTTTCTGCTTTTGCACCTTGAATAGCTCCAAAGGTTTTTGTCATAACACTGCCCATGTTTATAGGCATATGCATAAAGCTCTTTGTTGATGCCTTGATGAATTTAAGCTCGTCAAAATTAAAAATCTTTTCGTCCCAGTTTTCTGGATGAAACTTAGGACAGCATCCGGTCTCGTTATCAGAGTAATCGATAATAGGTAATGAGTTATTAATTTCCACAAAATCGCCCCCTAAAAAATAAAAACTTGCTATTATTAATTATACCCAGATTCTGGATTGTAATAATTTAATGAAGAAAATATGTTAGAATCAAAATAAAAAGGAGGACGATTCATGAGCTCTGGTTTGACATTTGAGACAAAGAAAATAGAGTATAGTGTAATCTACTCAAAAAGAAAAACCTTAGAAATCAGTATTAAGGCACCAGGTATCATAACAGTAAGAGCACCTATTTATATATCGGAAGAACAAATAGAAAAAAGTGTGAGAAATAAAAGCAAGTGGATAATGGAAAAACTCGCAATTTTTAGCAAAATAGACATAACTTCTATAAAAAAAGAATATGTAGAGGGAGAGTCATTTATGTATAGGGGAGAAAATTATCTGCTGAGAGTAGTGATAAATGAAAAACTAAAAAAGCCTGAAGTAAAGCTATATGAAGATAAATTAATCATAACTATGCCTAGGCAAGATGAGGAAGCAATAAAAGATGCCATTTGGTCATGGTATAAAAACGAAGCGAAGATGACCATAGCTGATAGAGTGGAATACTATAGCAGATACTTCAATCTAAAACCAAATAATATCAAAATAAAAGCTCAAAAAACTAGGTGGGGAAGCTGTACATATAAAAATGATTTGGCTTTTAACTACAAACTAATAATGGCACCGCCTCAGGTCCTTGATTATGTGGTCATTCATGAGATGTGCCATATGGAGCATAAAGACCACTCTAAAAACTTTTGGAGTAGAGTATCTTCAATTATGCCAGGTTATAAAGATAAAAGAAAGTGGCTGAAAGAGCATGGTATGAAGCTCTGTTGTTAATTTAACTCTAAAACTTAGTTTTATAGCTATTATAGTTGGATTAATATTTAGGAAGCCTTGAAAATTAGAGGATTTTTTATTTATTGGGGAGAGATTTGGGATATGAAAACATTTGAGGATAAGTCACGTGAAAGTTATAATCAAAAAGCGGATAACTATGATGAAACTCCTGAAGGTATATTCACATTGAAATTCAAAAAAATTTTATTAGAAGAGATGATAGTAGATGCAAATAGCAAAATTTTAGATGTTGCTTGTGGAAATGCTAAATTTCTTAAAATATTATCAAACAATCACACTATCAAAGGTTATGGCATAGATATTTCAGAAAAGATGATTGAAAATGCAAAAAAAAGCTGTCCTGATATGATATTTGAAGTAAGTAGTTGCGAACATACCTCTTTTGATAATGAAATGTTTGACATAGTAACCGTTTGCGCCGCATACCATCACTTTCCTGCCCCAAAATCGTTTGCTAAAGAAATGGGGCGAATATTAAAACCAAAAGGTGTAGTATATATAGCTGATATATACTATCCATTAATCATTCGTGCAATTTTAAATCCATTTGTACCACTATCAAAAGCAGGAGATGTCAAATTTTATTCTCCAAAAGAAATAAAGCGAAATTTTGAAGAATGTGGCTTTGAAATTTTCAAATTCAAAATAGATGGGCATATTCAAATTAATGCGTTTAGGAGGATATGAAGATATTTGATTAATACAAATCTAAAAGTATTGAAATTTCAATGTAAAATAAGAAGCGGAATTTGAATTCCAGCTTCTTATTTGTTTTTTGAATCAAATTTGAATCAAAAAATCTAGCTATTTCTTATTTCTAATTATTTTGTTCATAGTTTTATCGTAATTGGAATTAAGAAAAATGTTTATAAGTTTGTCTTTTTGGAGAGTATATTTAGAGATAAGTACGAACGAAAAAGACTAAATAAACTGGAGAGCATTATGTTGAAAATAGAAGAAAATAAGGCAAACCTTCAAAAAATATTTACTAGCTCACATTAAAGTGATATCATAGTAAAGTAGTTATTTTGTTACATCGTGCACCCATAGCTCAGTTGGATAGAGCTGCAGTTTCCTAAACTGTGAGTCGGAGGTTCAAGTCCTCTTGGGTGCACCACTCAAACCCACGACTGCCTAAATATTACTTTAGGTAGTTTTTTGCGTTAAATGCCTATTTTTCTTTTGCCTTGGGTATATATAAAATAAGGGTGAAAGCTATGGGAGGTGCATTATGGACGAGTTTATGAAAGAAGCTATAGAAGAAGCGTTTGAGGGCATAGGATTAAGAGCTGGAGGACCTTTTGGGGCGGTTATAGTAAAAGATAATAAAGTAATTGCAAGAGGGCACAACAGAGTGATAGAAACCAATGACCCTACTGCACATGCAGAAATAGTAGCAATAAGAGAGGCGACTAAATTACTTGGAAGATTTGACCTTTCAGATTGCATACTTTATACTACCTGCGAGCCTTGTCCTATGTGCTACAGTGCAGCTCACTGGGCTAAGATTCCGCTTATATATTATGGAGCAACTCAAGATGACGCAAAGGATATAGGGTTTGATGATAGTTATATTTATGAGGTATTACAAAACAAGCATTCAAACGAAAAAATGAAAATATGTCAGATAGATAGAGAGCTGTGCTTAGAGCCATTTAGAAAATATGAAGAGGATGAAGAAAGAATTTTATACTAATCAAATAGTTTTCATGAGTCCTGTTAAAAATGACAGGGCTTATTTTTTTGCATAAATAAACTCTATACTTAAAATAGAAAAACTCAATTTGATATTGATAATACAACATGCTACGCTAAAAACGTGTATGCATAATGTATACATTTTGCGTATAGATATAAAAAGGGTGGAGATGTAAATGAATTTATATGAAACAAGGAGGTGAAAGAAAATGTTTGAAAACGATATTATAAAAGCTTATGCATTACTAAATATAGAGAGAAAAATTGTTGGGGTTAAGCTGATTAAAAATAAGCAAGAGTTTGATTCCTACGATGTAGTTAATCTTATAAACCCTCTGTCTTATTGTGTAGCAGTAAAATCAGCTAGCTTAGGGCATAGAATAAAGTTTGATAAGCTAACTTCGGGGTGTGGAGGTAGCACAAGGGCACTTGGATTAGAAAAACCTGAGGATGATTTTTTGGATGGAACGGCGCCATACAGACTTGGACTTTTTAAAGATGAAAATGTAGCAAAAAGAGCAGCGCTTGAGACAGGCAATATTTTATCGAATACATATGGAGTTTTAGTTCAGCCGGTAGAGTTTTTTAGTAGAAATGACAAGCCAGATGTTGTTATTGCTATAGGAAAACCAAGAGAGCTAATGAGAATAATCCAAGGCTATACATATAACAAAGGAATAAGTAAGCAGTTTAGCATGTCAGGTAATCAAGGAGTATGCGTAGAGGCTACTGCCTATCCTTTGATACATAATACTGTAAATATGTCCTTGCTTTGCTCAGGGACTAGATTTTTAGCTGAGTGGGCTGAAGATGAGGGGGCAGTAGGAATTCCGATGTCTTTATTTAGCGAAGTCATAGACGGTATATATAATACAGTAAATGCTGTAGAGATGGATAAAAGAAAATCAGAAATAAGCGAAGAACTGACTTTAAATAATATCGAGTGTATGGAAATGGAATATGGAAAAACATATTATACGGAATATGAAAAAGAAAAAAGGGAAAAACGAAAAAATGAGAAGCATTGATAAAGAGAAGAAAAGATATTTTAGCGTAGTGGCTATAAGAAGCGTATTTATTATTGCAGGGATTTTTTTGTGGGAGTACAGTGCATCATCTGGAAGCTATAATCCCATATTTACAAGCTATCCCAGTCAGATTCTAAAGGATTTAATGGTCTTTTTTACCAGTGGAGAGCTATATAAGCATGCATCTATAACACTTACTGAGGTGTTTTGGGGTTTATTTTTTGGAAGTGCTATAGGTATTTTGCTAGCAATAGTTTTTGGATACTTCTCTTTTATTGGAGAAATAATAACTCCTATAATTTCAGCAATTAGCTGTATTCCACAGTTAGCACTTGCACCAGTGTATGTTCTTTGGTTTGGGCTAGGGCTTACCTCTAAGATTTTTCTTGCAGGCTTAATGGTATTTTTTAATGTATTTTCAGCTACCTATGGAGCTATTAAGTCTATGGATAAAGGAATACTGGAATCTGCAAATCTTCTTGGAGCAAGTCATTTTCAAACGCTTAGAACAGTTGTAATCCCTTCATGTATGCCATGGATACTGTCAGGGCTAAGAGGAGGAGTAAGTGCGGCTCTTGTAGGAGCTATTATAGGTGAGTACATAGGCTCAAAAGGTGGATTTGGCTGGATGATTACCTATTCAACTTCATATTTTAATATTAGCCGAGTGATGTCGTGCATAGTTATACTGCTTTTTGTAGGGCTAGGACTAAACAAAATATTGGATATTATGGAGCAAAAGCTACTCGTATGGAGAACGGTTACTAGTCTTAGAATGGAAAATTTAAAAAATCAAGATTAATTTGTATTTAATAATAAGGAGATGAAGATTATGAAAAAAAATATTAAAAAATTTACAAATTTAGTTTTATCAGCAGCTTTAGTTATGAGTATTTTTACTGGATGTAGTAGTAACACAGCTGCACCTGCTGAGACTACTGAAGAGTCAGAGTCAAAAGAACTTACGAAGGTTGTAGTATCTGAATTTAGAGGAATGAACTATGCAGCAGTACATATTGCAGATGCTATGGGTTATTTTGAAGAGCAAGGACTTGATGTGGAGTTTGCAGTATATGGAGATGGACCAGTGGCTTTCCAAGGTATGCATGCTGGAGATTCTCAGTTTTGTATGCTATCTATAGAACCAGTGTTTAGAGCTTTTGATGAAGGATTAGAATCAAAAGTTGTTGCAGCACTTGACACTACTAGACTTTACGGATTTGCAGGTTCAAAGGATATTACTGAAATATCACAGCTAAAAGGAAAAACAGTATTTGCAGGAGCACCAGGCTCAGCTCCATATTCATTTATCTGGAGCATCTTAGAAGAAGGTGGACTTAACCCAGCAGAGGATGTTACTTTTGCTCAAATGCAATATGGAGCATCTATTACAGCTTTAGAGCAAGGAACTATTGATGCTTCTTATATGGATCACTACAACAGAAACAAATTCTCTGCAATAGGAGCAAACTTCCTTGTAGATGGAGCAGATATGGAAACTAAAAAAAGAGTGTTTGGTTCAGAGAAATTTGAAGGCTCTATTATAACAGCTACTAAAAAATTTGTAGATGAAAACCCAGAAACAGTGCAAAAATTTGTAAATGCTACAGTTAAAGGTGCAAAATGGCTTACATCTCACAGCGATGAAGAAGTAGCTGAAGTGCTTATGCCATATCATGATGGAAGTACAAAAGAAGATTTAATAGAAAGAATTTCTCTTATAAAAATAGCGTATTCTCCTGATTGCAAAATATCAGCAGAAGGGTATGAAGCTATGGAAAACTTCTCATTAAAGACAGGAGTTCTAAAAAATAAAGTTGGATTTGACAATATCATAGATATGAGTTTTGTTGAAAAAGCCCAAGATGTAAAGTAAGGTGTTCTCGATGTCTTATATAGATATTATAAATGTAAGTAAGTCATATGCAGATAATCAGGTGCTTAAAAACATCAGTTTATCTATCAAAAAAAATGAATTTGTTACGCTTCTTGGTTCCTCGGGATGCGGAAAAACTACACTTCTAAGGTCTATTGCAGGCCTTGGAAGTATAGATAATGGAAAAATAATGCTAGAGGCTGAAGATATTACTCATAAAAATCCAGGAGATAGAAATATAGGAATGATATTTCAGTCTTACTGTTTATTTCCTACTATGAATGTATTTAATAATGTTGCTTACGGGCTAAAGTTAAAAAAAGAGCCAGAAAGTAAAATTAAAAATGAAGTTATGAGCGTTCTAGAGTCTGTAAACTTACTGGAAAAAGTAAAAAGTTACCCTTCTCAGCTTTCAGGTGGAGAACGTCAAAGAGTTGCACTTGCAAGGTCTCTCGTAATGAAGCCGAAGGTTTTGCTACTTGATGAGCCTTTTAATGCCATCGACGCAAAGCTAAGAAAAGCTCTTCAGCTAAAAGTTAAAGAACTACATAAGGAATATGATATGACTTCCATAATGGTAACTCATGACCAAGACGAGGCAATGATAATGTCAGATACCATACATCTATTTAAAGATGGAGTAATTGAGCAGTCAGGAACCTCGGCTGAGCTTTATCTTACGCCAAAAAGCAAATATGTGGCTTCTTTTATGGGAAATTATAATGTCATAGAAGCTGAAATTTTTTCTAAGATAACAGGTGGAAAGTACAGCAAGGGACATACCATAGGCTTAAGACCTGAGTCTATAGAAATTCATAAAGAAAAGCTTGAAGCTAAAGTTAATGAGTTTATTTTAAGTGGTGTGATAAGTAACGTCATACCTCAAGGCAATATTGTTAGATTTTCTGTAAAAATCATGGATGAATATGTAGATGTGGATGTTTTAGTTGACAGATGCAGTGGTTTTTCTCTTGGAGACAAAGTGAATTTAAAAATTAAGCCAGATAAAATTCTATATTTTGATTAGTTAAAGCGATGGCAAAGGAGAATTAGATTGAGCACTAAACTACATATTGTTGCAGGATTTTTAGGAGCAGGAAAAACTACTTTTATTAGAAAAGTGATTACTTTTATGAAAGGAAGAATTGCTTTAATTGAAAATGAGTATTCTGATGTAAGCATAGACTCTGAGCTTTTTATCAAGGAAGAGCTAGTAATAAAAGAGATATTTTCAGGCTGCATCTGCTGTAGCTTGATAAAGGATTTTAGAACTACCATAGATGAACTCACTAGCAATTATGATTTAGAGCATATTTTTATCGAGCCATCTGGTGTAGGATGCCTATCAGATATAGTAGCTGTTTGTGAGAATATATCAAAGACTTCAGGGAAAGCTATTGAGATTCAGAGCGTGGTCACTTTAGTGGATGCTAGCTCATTCGAAGACTATATAGATAGCTTTGGAGAGTTTTATATCAATCAAATTGAAAATGCCAAGGCTATAATAATAACTCATATAGAGGACGTAAATGAATCAGCGCTTGAGAAAATTACGGATGAGATAAAAGCTGTCAATAATTCGGCTGTTATTTTTTCTGAAGACTATCTGTCCTATCCTACTCAAAAAACCTTGGATATTTTAGAAACTGCGTATAATCACGACCTGAATGTTGCAGGCTCAGGTAAAACGATTCCAGCAACGAGTTATTTTACTACAGTTTCAATTCAAAATCCAAATAAATTATCTATGGAAGAGCTATCAAATTTATCAAATATTTTCAAAAATAGAGAATTGGGAACAGTATTAAGAGCTAAAGGTGTAATTCAGCTAGCAGATTCTAGCTTTGTACATTTTGATTTTACTCCTAATTATTTTGACTGGGAGTATTTAAATACCAGCAAAGATACAAAGATATCGGTGATAGGCAAGGATTTGAACCAAGCATATATCAAAGGTATGTTTTCTGATGTTTTGGAGGCATTAATATGAGCATAACTGATTTTAACTGTACATATAATAATGGAGCAGGAGTAAACGAGGAAATAGTACAAAAAACAAAGCTTAAATTTCCAGATGCCTATAAAAATTGGGAAGACATGGCAGTTTTAGCTAAAGAGATTAAGAATCATGAAGATGCATCATTTTGCACTTTGCCTTTTTGCCATACTCTTGAAGGAGAAGCCTTAGGCGCAGTTATAAACTACGGAGATGAAAGGATAGGACCTAGAGGCAAGGATTATCTCACATCCAGCATAGAAGATTTACTGAGCATTTCTGAGCTTGATTTTTCTAAGGGAAGACTGGCAGAGGTTCTAAACGCTTGTAGTCATCTAAGGCAAGAAGGCGAAAACGTAGCACTATATATATCTGGACCATTTACGATTTTGAACCTTCTAATTGATTTGAGGTATGTTTTTAAAGCTTTTAAAAAATCTCCTGAAGTAATGGAGAAAATTTTAGAAAAGCTGAGAGTTGAATTACTTCGCTTTATAAGGGAAGCACAAAATATGGGAGTTAATATTTTTAGTTATGGAGATTCTTCTGGGGGGCTTAATATCCTAGGACCCAAACTATCCGAACAAATAGTTGAGATGTTTACCTACCCACTGTTAAAAGAAGCTCAGCAGATTATAACTGATGATTCAATTATGCTACTTTGTCCCAAAACATCTTTTGCTTTAATTGGAACGAATAAAGCAAAATGGAAAAATGTTGAGCTAGTAGAGTCTATGAAATACGACAAAGCTTGCGTGAGTATGATTGGAAAAGCAAAATTTTTGGGAGAAATGTGCATCAAGAATAAAGATTATATATTGAAAGATAGAGTCATAAAATCCATAGAATTAATATAAATATAAAGTGAACTTGGGAGGAAATATATGCATAAAAAAGATCAGATGACCCCTAATGAAAGATTAGGAGCTTTTATGACAGGAAAGCCAATGGACAGAATTTTGGCTATGCCAGTAGCGTGCTCAATGTCAGGCTTGGCTTTGGGAATGACTCATAAGGAAAAGAGAAGCAGTGCAGTAAACGAGGCAAATGCTCAGATTGCTTGCTATGAAAGATTTGGAAATGACCTAGCTGTGGTTGAATATGGCCTTCATGGCGTTGGCATGGCTCTAGGAAGTGAAATGACTGACCCAGAAGATGCAGTGCCAGCTATTATTAAATATATCCTTGAAGATTTGGATGATGTAGATAAGCTAGACATGTCAAAGCTAGAGCTAAAAAATGACAAAGCCTTTCAATTACATTTGGAGGCGGCAAAACTAATTATAGAAAAAATCGGACATGAGGTGTCTACAGGAGTTTTGATATCAGGGCCTTTTACTGCAGCAGCGAGTATTTATAAAACAGAAAACCTCTTAAGAGCTACAAGAAGAAATCCAGAGAAGCTTCATAAATTAATTAATTTTTGTAATGAAGCCTTAAAAATGATATGTAAAGAGTTTATTAAGGAAGGGGTACTTATACTATTATGTGACCCTATAGCATCAGGCACTATACTGCATCAGAAACAGTATAGAGAATTTGTTCTTCCGTATACTATCGAGCTTATGAAAGAAATTCACGAAGCTAAGGGAATGGTTTGCTACCATATATGTGGAGATACTACATCTATAGTGTCAGATATGGTCAAATCAGGCTGCGATATGCTGAGTATTGATAATAGAGTAGATTTAGAGTATACAAAACAAATGGTAGGAGATAAGGTACCTATACTAGGAAACGTCGATCCAGTTGAAATTCTTTATCTAGGAAATCAAGAGGATGTAGACTTAGCAGTAAAAAATTGTATCCAAAAAGGCTATGACAGTCCATGTGGATATATTCTTGCATCTGGTTGTGACCTTTCTGGTAATCTGCCACTAGAGAATATAGATCAGTTTATGGAATCAGCAAGAAAATATGGCAAATGGCCGCTTGACCCAGCAAATTTTAAATAAAAATATAGAATAACTACTTTTAGGGAGGAAATAAAATGTTCGAATCAAAAGAGGCTTTACTAAAGAGACTGTCAGATGGCGTAGTAGATATGGAAGAAGAGGATGTAATAGAGGCTAGTAAAGAATATATAGAAGCAGGATATGAAGCATTTGATGGTATTATGCAAGGGCTAGTTGATGGGATGAACAAAGCAAGCGTGCTATATGATGAGGAAGAATATTTTGTTACAGATGTGCTTTTATGCTCGGATGCAATGTATGAAGGGCTTAACATACTAAGACCACACCTGCCAGCAGAGGAAGCTGATAAAGCAAAGGTAAAGGGTGTAATTGGAGTAGTAGAAGGAGATACACACGATATAGGAAAGAATCTTGTGAAAATAATGCTAGAAACAGCTGGCTTTGAAATGATTGACCTAGGAAGAGATGTTCCTCTTGATAGCTTTGTAAGTAAAGCTAAGGAAGTAGGAGCTGATTTTGTATGCCTATCTACTCTTATGACTACTACTATGGGTGGAATGAAGACAGTAGTAGACAGATTAAAGGAAGAAGGACTAAGAGATAAGGTTAAGGTTTTAATTGGAGGGGGGCCTATTTCTCAGAAATACTGTGACACTATAGGGGCAGATGGATATTCTTCAAATGCAGTTGAGGCAGTTAAGCTTGCAAAAAAATTGCTAGTTACTGCATAGAAAGGAGATTTATATGCTTACTCCAAAGGAAAGACTAGAAAAGGTTCTAAATCATCAAGAAGTGGATAGACCTCCTTGCATATGCCCAGGTGGAATGATGAATATGGTGACAGAGGAGCTTATGAAGCTATGCGAAATAAGTTTTCCAGAGGCTCACCAAAATCCTCAGCAGATGGCTGATTTATCTGAGGCTGTGTATAAAGAAGGTTGTTTTGAAAATTATGGAGTTCCGTTTTGTATGACTGTTGAAGCAGAGGAATTTGGAGCAGACATTGATATGGGGAGCAATATCTATGAGCCTCATGTAATAAATTACAACATAAGCTCTGTATCTGAGTGGGAAAAACTTGAGGCTATAGATTTTTCTAAAGGAAGATCAAGCACAGTAATAGACGCCATAAAAATTCTCAAAGCCAAAAATACAGAGGTTCCTATAATAGGAAATATCACAGGGCCTATAAGCACGGCTAGCTCTATTATGGAGCCTGTAGTTTTTTATAAGGAGCTTAGAAAGAATAACGAAAAAGCTCATGAGTACATGACCTTTATTACAAAGCAGATTGCAGAATTTGCTATAAAGCAGATAGAAGCAGGGGCTGACATCATAGCTATATCCGACCCGAGTGGTACAGGAGAGATACTAGGACCAAAGCTGTTTGATGAATTTGCAGTAAAATACATAAACCAAATAATAGCTGAGGTTAAAAGGCTGGGCAAAAGAAGCATAGTTCATATCTGCGGACAAATGAAGAATGTATATAAAGAGGTAAACAAGATAGAAAGTGATGTACTTAGCTTTGATTCTATAGTGAGTATTTCTGAAGCTAAGAAAAACCTAGGAAATAGACTTATTATGGGAAATGTAAGTACATATACAATCGAGTTTGGGGAGATGCAAAAAATTGCAGATATGACAAAAAAATGCGTACTTGATGGTTCTGATATCATTTCGCCAGCATGTGGACTTGGTATGAAGTCCTCGCTGAAAAATGTAAGGTCCATGCTGAGCGCACTGACAGAAGGAGATGCAAAAAATAATGCCTAAAATTTTTGTAAAAGGAAGCAGTAAGGCTATTGAGTATTTGCCTGGTCAAAATCTGCTTCAAATTCTTCATGACAACGATATATTTATAGAGAACCCTTGCAATGGCAAGGGTTCTTGCGGAAAATGCAAAGTAAAAATAACAGAAGGAAGTCTGGGCAAAATACCTGAAGCAGAGCAAAAATTTCTAAGTGAAAGTGAAATTAAAGAAGGAGTAAGGCTTTCGTGCCTTATTCATCCCGAAAGTGATTTAGGAATAGAAACTCTTCATAAGGAAAGAGAGCATAAGATTTTAACTACAGGATACATGCCAGAATTTAATTTAAGTCCTTCTATATCTAAGAAATTATTTGAGATAGAAAAGCCTTCTCTTGAAAATCAAATTTCTTTTGAAGATGCAATTTTAAAGAGCCTCTCACTAGATGAGGTTGATTTTGATGTTTTAAAAATGATAGAACCATTTGATGGAGCTGGGACAGCTGTATTTGACAAGGATAAGGTTATTGCAATTGAAAAAGGAAATACAACAGATAATATTTATGGACTTGCTATAGATATCGGAACTACAACTGTAGCGGCTGACCTTGTCGACATGAAAAGTGGCAAGGCTATATTGTCCAGCTCAGATATAAATCCTCAGAAAAAATTTGGACTCGATGTTCTGACTAGAATCACCTACGCTCTAGAAAATGAAGAGCAGGCAGTTAAAAATCTTCAACATGAAATAGTAAACTTAATAAATAAAATGACTTTTGAAATGTGCATGAGTGCAAATATAAACAAAGAGCGTATATATGAGGTTTCGGTAGCTGCAAATACTACTATGCTTCATTTTTTACTTGGAATAAAATCTAATTCAATTGGAAAATCTCCCTATGCACCTGCATTTGTAAAATCAAAATACATAAAAGCCTCTAGCATAGGGATAAACATAAATAGTAATGGCAAGCTATACTGTCTGCCTGGAGTATCTTCTTATATAGGCTCTGACATAGTAGCTGGAGCTTTTGTTGCAAAGCTTCATGACAGAAAAGATAATATTTTATTTATTGATATAGGTACCAATGGCGAGATTGTACTTGCTAGCAAAGGGAAGCTTCTTTCTTGCTCCTGCGCGGCAGGGCCAGCACTTGAAGGAATGAATATCAGCTGTGGCATGAGAGCGGCAACTGGAGCTATAGAGGATATGGTAATAGATAAAGAGCAAGTTAGACTCTCGGTTATAGGGGAGCAGCAGCCAATAGGTATATGTGGTAGTGGGATATTAGCAGCATTAAGAGAATTATTAAAAACAGGAATAGTAAAAAAAGACGGAAGCTTTATAAAAAAAGAAAAATTAGCAGAGGATGACTATAGACAAAAATACATCAGATTAAATGCTAAAAAAAGAGAGTTTATGATAGAAGATAAAGCCCAGACTCTCTATATAACTCAGTCAGATATAAGGCAGATACAGCTTGCAAAGGGTGCTATACTTTCTGGTTTTTATGCTCTCCTAAATAAATCTGGTATCTCCATAAATGAGCTAGATAAGGTCGTAATTGCTGGGCAGTTTGGCTCTCATCTATCAGTGGATAGCTTAACAGGTACAGGAATACTTCCAAAAGAAGTAGAAAGTAAAATAACCTATGTAGGAAACTCGTCTAAAACTGGTGCATATATGGCACTGATGTCAGATGATGTCAAAAAAGACCTTGAAAAAATAGCAAAAACTATAGACTATATGGAGCTAGGAGCATCTGATGGATACGAGAGACTATTTGCTGATTGCCTATTATTTTAACTTTTAGAGAAAGTGGGGGCTGTTATGATTGCTATACCAAAGGATGAAATGACACCAAAAGAAAGGATGGATGCATTTGGCAGGGGAGAAGAAATAGATAGAGTGCCCTGCTGTCCTTTTACTGGAGAGTCTTATGCTACTTATTTTGGTTACTCTCTAGATGACTATAACCACAGCACTGAAATAATAGTAGATACCATAATAAGAACCTTTCAAATGTTTCGAGCTGACAATTGCAGTATAGGGCCAGGACTTCAAGGAATCCCTGAAGCTATGGGAGCAAGGCTTCACTTTTCGAAAAATGACATACCTCAAATAGCTGCTCCTGCTATATCAAGCTATGAAGAAATCTCTAAGCTAAAGCCTATTAATCCATATAAGGATGGAAGGCTAAAGCTATATCTTGAAGCTTTAAAAATAGTTCAAGATAAGCTAGGAAATGAAGTAAACATAGGAAATACAGTGGGTGGACCTTTTACTACGACAGCGTTTTTAATAGGCACAGAAAAATTCTTAAGAGATTTAAGAAGAAATCCAGATAAAATCAAAGAAGTGTTGGAAATAGCTACTCTTAGTACACTTAATGTCATGGATGCAATTATGGATTTAGGAATTACTCCAGGTATAGCTGATCCTATTGCTTCAAGTACACTTATAAATAAAAGTGTATACAGAGAGTTTGTTTTTCCAACTATCAAGACCTGCCAAGACCATATAAGAAAGCGAATGGGAGGCACTGGCATAATGCATATCTGCGGAAAAACAAAGCCTGTATGGGAAGAAATAGTAAGTACAGGAATAGCTGGATTTAGCCTAGACAATATAGAAGACATAGGCGAGTTCAGGCAGGGCTATGAAGACAAAGTTCTAGTTATAGGAAATGTTGATCCAGTTGGAGTAATTTTAAATGGAACGAAAGAAGATATCTATGAAGCTGTAAGAGTATGCTGCGAAAAAGGAATGGGCAGTAAAAACGGTTACATCCTAGCTTCAGGCTGTGATATTCCAATAGGAACTCCGCCTGAAAAAATCATGCACTTTATAGATGCAGCTAGAGTATATGGAAGAATGAAATAGAAAAGCCTCAAATCCACTTATCATGAGAAAACTATCTCGAGCTAAGTGGATTTTTATTGTGAATACTTTTTTAATTTAAATATATGATTTGGTATCACTAGTTTGATATTTTTAAATAAAAATAGTAGAATTAGTTGCTATAGGTGATTTGAATGAAATGTGATAAAATATTTTGTATGTATGAATTTTATAAATAAAAACAGAAAACTTAAATAAAGGAGAGTTAATATATGTCAAATACAAACATAGAACAAATGAAAAAATTAATTGAAGAAAAAAAGAAAAAAAGTACACAACAAGGAAAGGCTGGTAGTACAACTAGTAAAACGAATTCAGGTCCGAGTAAAGGCTTTAAAAGCATGAAAAGAGCAGGTTCTCTTAATAAATAAAACTTACTTGGATTTTATTAAGGAGGGAAAATATGGCGGAAAATGTACAAAATAGAAAACACAGCACATGGGAATTGTTTAGGCGCTTTGTCCCATATTTTTCTAAGTATAAAACTACACTTTACTTAGATTTATTCTTTGCCTCTCTTACCACACTTTGCGAGCTTGCACTTCCGCTTATCCTTAGAAAGATAGCAACTGTCGGAATGGAACATGCGGCTCTTCTTACTAAAGAGCTGATATGGCAGATGGCAGGAATTTATTTCGTACTTAGAATTATAGATGTGCTTGGCAATTACTATATGTCAAGTGTAGGTCATATCATGGGCGCAAAGATAGAAACTGATATGAGAAGGGATGCCTTTTCTCATCTTCAAAATCTATCTGATTCTTTTTACAACAACACAAAAGTCGGTCAGATTATGGCTAGAATAACGAGCGATTTATTTGACGTAACTGAGTTTGCTCATCATTGCCCTGAGGAATTTTTTATAGGTGGACTAAAGCTAGTAATTTCATTTGCTGTTTTAGCAAAAATAGATTTAGTGCTTACTATGGCAATATTTATATTCATACCTATAATGCTAGTGAGTGTTACGAAGTTTAACAGGTTGATGAGGTCAGCTTTTAAAAGCCAGAGAAACCACATAGGAGATTTAAATGCAGGGATAGAGGATGCTCTGCTTGGAATGAGAGTGGTTCGTTCTTTTGCAAATGAAGAAATCGAAAAAGAGAAATTTGAAAGAGATAACCAAAAGTTTTTAGGAATTAAAAAACAGGCATATAAATATCTTGCAGGGTTTCATAGTATGACTAGAATTTTTGACGGTATCATGTACCTTATGGTTATACTTCTTGGAGGATTTTTCATATTAAATGGAAGAATAAACGCAGCGGATTTACTTGCCTACATCATGTATGTCACCACTCTTCTTGCAACTGTTAGAAGAATAGTTGAGTTTATGGAGCAGTTCCAAAGAGGAATGACAGGTATAGAGCGTTTTATTGAGATTATGGATACAGATGTGGATATAAAAGATGAGCCTGATGCAGTAGAGCTAAAGCACGTGGATGGCAAGATTACATTTGATAATGTGAGCTTTGAATACCCAGATGACCACAATAAAGTGCTTTCAAAGCTTTCTTTTGTAGTGGAGCCTGGAGAAAACATAGCTCTAGTTGGCCCATCTGGTGGAGGAAAAACCACTCTTTGTAATCTTATTCCTAGATTTTATGATGTAACTGAAGGAAATATCTCTATAGATGATAGCAACATTAAGAACTTCACTCTAAACAGCCTTCGTTCTAAAATAGGAATGGTTCAGCAGGATGTGTATTTATTTTCAGGCAGTGTTTTTGAAAATATAGAGTATGGAAGACCAGGAGCTTCAAAAGCAGAAGTAGAGTATGCGGCAAAGCTAGCTGGAGCTTATGATTTTATCATGAATCTGCACGATGGATTTGATACCTATGTAGGAGAGCGTGGAGTAAAGCTCTCTGGAGGACAAAAGCAAAGAATCAGTATAGCTAGGGTATTTTTAAAGAATCCGCCTATACTTATACTAGATGAGGCTACTTCAGCTCTTGATAACCAAAGTGAGAGAATCATCCAGCAGTCTCTAGTAGAGCTTTCTAAAGGAAGAACTACGCTTACAATAGCTCATAGACTTTCTACTATAAGAGGGGCGCATAAGATACTAGTGCTTACTGAAGAGGGTATAAAGGAGCAAGGCTCACATAGCGAGCTGATGGCTCTAAAAGGAATGTACTACGATTTATATACTCAAGGAAATCAAGAAGAAGATACACTTCCAGAGGATATAGATGCTAAAAAGAAACCTGAGTAAATTAAAAAGCCTGATTTCAGCGAAATGTTGAAATCAGGCTTTAATACTAAATAAAATAAATACTATTAAACTCAATTGTAAGCTGCAAAGATTTAATGAGAAATTTTAAAGCTTATAGGTTGAAATATACCCTTTGAACTCGTTTGTAAGTTTTTTGAAGTCGTTTATTCCTTCAGTAAGCTTTAGAATTTCTTCTGAGTAGCTAGTTACATTTGAGCTTACTTCCTCAGTAGATGCAGAGTTTTCTTCAGCTATAGCTGCTAGGGATTCTATGTTTGTAAACATAGAAGTGATTTTTTCTGATTGACTCTCTAGCTCTACTGCTGTTACTAGCATTTTCTCAGCTACAGTTTCTATCTTGCCGTTGGCAGATTCTGTTTTTTCTATAGCTTGTTTTATAGAAGTGCTTTCTGAATTTATTACATCGTACTGATCTGTTATACTGCTTACCATGTTGTCCATTTCAGACAAGAAGCCATATACGTTTTCTTTGATGTTATCAGCGGCAGTTTCTGACTGCTCTGCAAGCTTTCTAACTTCCTCAGCAACAACTGAGAAGCCTCTTCCCATTTCTCCTGCTCTTGCCGCCTCGATAGAAGCGTTAAGTGCTAGCAGATTAGTTTGGTAAGATATGCTTGATACAAATGAAGCTATTTCTTCTATTTCTTTTCCTTTGTTTTTTAAATTAATACTTTCATTTCTCACGTTTTCAAACTTCTCTAGAATATTTCCAAGGCTAACTACTGTGTTATCAAGAGCCTTGAATGAATCCTTGATATTGGTAAGGGCGTCCTCTAGCTCGGTTTTGTTTTTGTTTTCCTGCTCAGATATATTTTTGATGCTCTCTACGTTGTCCTGAAGCATGCTCACACCGTGCTCGGTTTCCTCAGCCTGAGTAGTTGCAGAGTAAGCAAGCTGCTCTACTACATCTGCTATATCCTTGCTAGTAGTGTCCATTTTCTTAGAAATCCCACTTAAGGTATCGCTAAAGCCTTGCATTTCTTCAGTCATACTGTTAAATCCTATAAAGTCCTCAGCTACTGATTCCTTGTATTTATTAAGAGCACTGTGGATTTCTTCGTACATATCTTTTCCTGTAGCTATCTCTGTTGTTATTACAAAGTTTTTAGCAGAAAGAGCATTTAGTTCATTTTTTATATCCTCAAGAGGAAGGCTCAGCATTTTAAAGCCTATAAATGCAAAAAGTGCTGTTACTGCTGGAGTAATCACATAGCCATAGGCTACATCTTTGGTTAAAAATCCAGCTATTAGCCCTATAATCACTGCAAAAATAGATACCTTTGCTCCCAAATCCTTTATAAAGCCTAGAGACAGTAGTTTGTTAATTTGGTAAGTTTTTCTTTTTCTTACTTCATATGGAAAGGTAAGCTGAAGCTGCATCTCACCATCTTTTCTATATAGCTCTTTTACTTTTACGTCTTCGTTAAAGTGAGCTTTAGCACCTATTATAAGTCCATGAAGATAGTTAAACATACCACGTTTAGAGCGGTATGTAAGCAGTACATCGTTAGTTCCTATTATCTCCATATCCAGTCCAGGAGGGTTAGAGCCTGAAATTCTTTTTCTAACTACTTGGTGGACATCATTCATGGAGTTTAGAAATTGAAATAGGTTTGCTTTTTTGAAGAATGATGAATAGCCTTCATAAAATGCTTTGATATTATCTCTTCCTATTTCTCTCCATAGGTCTTCTTCTTTTATTGAAAATTGCTTTGATATTTCGTTTGTAAATCTAAAAACCTTAGCATCCTCTATATCGTCTAGTGGTGATATGGCTTTGTTAGGATCCATTCCTGCCACTTTCATTTTTTCCTTTACGATATCTTCTGGATACATACGACTAAGAGTTTTGACCCAAGTTCCTACAACAGTACCTTTCAAAATTATGCCCCCATTCAAATGATTACTATAACAACAAATTTATTTCAAAAAACAAATAATTTTTCCTTACACTATTACCCATAGAGGGCAAATTTAAAACTACTTAACTTTAATTATACAATAAGTTTTTAGCTATGTAATTAGCTATATAGAGAATTTTAATGTGTATATCATTATTTGAGAACTTTTCTTGTGTTATGTAGTGCTAGTTGCTATAATTTACTGTGATAATTTAGATAAAAACTTTTAGAATTGAGGATAACAAAATGATTCAAGTAAAAAAACTTTCCTTTGATTTTCCTGCAAAAGTATTGTATAAAGAGGTGTCATTCTCGTTGGAAATGGGACAACACTGCGCTTTTATAGGAAGCAATGGCTCGGGTAAATCAACTCTTGTTGATATGATTATTAACCCAGATAAATATATGTATGACGGTAAGATAATTAAAGATGAAAGTTGCCGTATTGGTTATGCTAGTCAGTTTGCAGTGCGAGATAAAGAACAAGAGCAGACTGTGTTTGAATATTTGAGCGAAAAATTCGTTAAAAATCAAAATGCTACAGTTGCTATATGTGAAGAAATGGCTGTAGCTGAGAATGTAGAGCCTTTATTTGAAAAGTATCAAGCTCTACTCGATGAATTTGTGTCAATGGATGGAGACAATTATATTAGCAATATCCAAAAACAACTATATTTAGCGGGTATGCGTGAATTAGAGGAGACGAAGCTATCAGAACTCAGTGGTGGAGAGTATAAATTACTTCAAATTATGAAAGAAATGTTATTATCTCAAAATCTTCTTGTTTTGGACGAGCCAGATGTATTTCTTGATTTTGGAAACTTAAATAGACTTTGCAAGCTGATTAATGGGTATAAGGGCACATTATTAGCTATTACACACAACAGATATTTACTGAATCATTGCTTTAATAAGATTTTACATTTAGAGGACGGCGATATTCAAGAATATGATGGTAGTTATTCAGAGTATCGTTGTTCTCAATTAAAGGAAAAGTTAAAACTTAAGCAACAAAGTATAGAAGAGCAAGAAGAAATTTATCGTACCGAGAAGATGGTCGATGCTCTTAGAATAAGAGCTACAATAGTGGCTAATCCTACACTTGGAAATGCTGTAAATGCCAAACAAACACAGCTTGACCGTTTACTTGCAAGACAAATTAAAGAGCCATTTATTGAACTTCGTGAACCACTTATTGAATTTAAGCCAGTGGAAGTAAAAGATGACTATACGGTTTTAAGCGTTACAGATTATAGCGTTTCATTTGACGATGTTTTGTTAGAAAATATTAGCTTTGAATTAAAATCAGGAGAAAAAGTAGCTATTGTTGGTCCAAACGGTACAGGAAAAACTACTTTGATAAAAGATATTTTAAAGAACAATCATCCCTCAATTAAAATTGATGAGAATATAAATTATGCATGCTTATCACAATTAACAGATGAGAATATAGATGAGACAAAAACTGTATTTGAAGTTATGGAGAATTTAGGCTTTGAGACAAAAGAGAGTATTAGTAGATATCTAGAGAAATTTTGTTTAGAAGGGGATGCCTTAAAGCAAAAGGTTGGACAGCTATCTGGTGGAGAAAAGAATTTGCTCAAAATAGCCATGATTGCAAATACCAACGCAGAGCTTCTTATACTGGATGAACCTACTAGCCATCTCGATATCTATGTCCAAATGGCTGTGGAAAAAGCTATTTCTGAATATAAAGGAGCGGTACTAATGATTAGCCACGATTTTTATCTTATCGCTAATTGTGCAGACCATGTTTTACTAGTAGAAGATAAGACACTAAAGCGTATGCGTACAAGAACCTTTCGAAAGATGGTATATGATAAATATTTCAATAAAGAGTATTTAGAAATAGATAAGAAAAAACAAGAGCTAGAAGCAAAAATTACATTAGCTTTTAAAATGAATGAGCTAATGAAAGTAGAAAAGCTTTGCAATCAATTAGAAGAAATTAGTTCGAATTAGAGAATAATATGGAGGGAAAAATGGCTGAATTACTAGCTCCAGCTGGAAATATGGAAGCTTTAATAGCTGCAATTTCTAATGGATGTGATGCAATATATTTAGGAATGCAAAAATTTGGAGCACGTGCATACTCATCAAATTTTGATTTTGAATCGTTAAAAGAAGCTATTTCTTATGCTCATCTTAGAAATGTCAAAATTTATGTAACTATGAATACCATAGTTTTTGAAAATGAAATTGAAGCTATGAAGCTGCAGATGCATCAATTAAATGAAATAGGAGTTGATGCAATTATTGTTGCCGACCTTGCGGCTTTTGATTATTTAGTTAACAACTTTGTGGATATGGAAGCGCATTGCTCAACTCAAATGGGGATAGATGATTTAGACGGGACGTTATTGTTCAAAGAATTAGGGGCAAAAAGAATAGTTCTGTCTAGGGAAGTTCCCATTGAAAAAGTAAAAGAGATTAAGAAAATAGCAAAAGTACCTTTAGAGATTTTTGTTCATGGGGCTTTATGTGTTTCTTATTCTGGAAACTGCTTAATGTCAGGGTTAATCGGCTATAGAAGCGGAAATCGTGGAAGATGTGTTGGTTCATGTCGTAAAGAATATGAAATAATCGATAAGACAGCTGATGAGGCTTTAGGAAAAAATTATATTTTATCCACGAAGGACTTAAACACAATAGATTATATTGACGATTTAAAGGAAATTGATTCCTTGAAAATAGAAGGACGAATGAAAGAACCAGCCTATGTTGCTAATGTAGTATCACGATACCGAAGAGCTCTAGATTATAAAATAACTGAAGAAGATAAAACAAATCTAAGTAAAACTTTTAATAGAACATTTACTAAAGGATATTTATTTCATGAGGATAAGAAAGATATAACAAATATTTTAAGACCAAACAATTATGGTTATGAAATTGGAAAAATTAGTAATATTGTTAAAGGTATGTACGAAATAAAGCTCACAAGACCTTTAAATCAAAATGATATTATAAGGATAAGCCATAACAATGAAGATATTGTTCTAACAGTTGTAAAATTGTACGATAAAGAAGGTAAGCTAATAAATAGAGCTAATGATGTAGGCTATATCAAAATAAAAGAAAAGCTTTCTAAGGATGATGTTGTCTATTTAACAAAAGATTACTTATATTACAAAGAGCTAGAATCGTCACTCGAAAAAGAATTTAAGCGTTTTAATCTGGATATTAAGGTGAATGCACAACCAAATTCAAAGCTTATTATAGAAGCAGAAGGCTTGGGTTTTAACTATTTATATGAAGGCGAAGACATACTAAGTGAAGCAATTAATAATCCAACAACAAAAGAGCAAGTAATAAAACAATTTTCAAGACTAAATGATACAATATTTGAGCTTAATAATGTGATTTATGAGGAATGTAATGTATTTATTCCAGCAAAATTGTTAAATGTAGCAAGAAGAGAAATTGTACAAGCTTTGTATGAGCTAAAGCTTAACAGCAAGAAAAAAAGCATCAAGGCTTTTAAGGCAAAAGAAAAAATAAGCTTTGCTTCAAGAGAGCCATACTTTACTGCTTCTGTAACTTCTAAGGAGCAGTATGATGCTTGCGTGAGCTGTGGAATTAAAGAAATTTATTTTGATAATACTGTTAGAAGAAACCAAAATGATTATAAGGAAAAAGAAGGACAATTACTAATTGGAGGCTATGGTGGAATTTACCATTATAGAAAAACAAACCCTTTTATTACAGACTATTCTCTAAATGTTGTTAATTCAGACAGCTGCTACGAATTATTTAAGTTAGGAGCAAAACGAGTTACTCTATCATATGAATTGAATAAAACGCAAATTGAGGATTTAATAAGTTCTTATTATGAAAAAAATGATGGTTATCCAGCACTAGAGATGATTGTTTATGGTAGAGCACCTATGATGTTTTCAAAATATTGTCCACTAAAAAAAATGAATCAATGCGGTAGTTGTAAAACTAGGAGCTATGAGTTAAAAGATGAGCATGGAACATTTCCTATCATTACTCATGATGATTGTACTACAACTATACTTAATGGAAAGATTCTCAATCTTTTAGATGAGGTTCAAAACATTGAAGGAGTAGAGGCATTTAGATTGAATTTTACGGTTGAATCTAAAGAACAGGTTATTAAAACCATTAATATGGCAATGAAAAAATTAAAAAGTAAAGATAATCAAATTATATTTAACAAAGAAACTGACACAAGAGGACATTTCAATAAAGAGATTATGTAGAAATATCCCAGTAAAAATCTATACATTGCTTTTAAAAATAAAATGCTCTTTCGGATTAATAAATCCAAAGGAGCATTTTTTACAAAGGTTTTTAAATTAATAATTTATTGAATTTCTGATAATTCTAAATCGGCACCTAGAACTCCAACTACTTGTCCGTTATCGATTATTGGCACTGATATAGTTACGCATGGACTATCAGAGCCCAGTGGCACATATACCTCAGAAATATAATTGTTTTTAGATGTGAGTGGGTTTTTGTACCACTCCCTAAAAGCGACAGTATCCATCTTAAGGTTGAGGTTTATGTAATGTAGATTGTGAGTCTCTGGAGTTGCAGAATATACTACAGATAGATTCTTTTCTTTACTCACAATATCATCTATAGCTTTTTTGTGCTGATTGTAATCCATCCCTGTAAGAGCTGATGTCAGAGCAAGCTTTTTTAGTTCAGAGACTAAACGATTTATTTCTTTTTTCTTTAACTCAGTAATTACAATTCCTTTAGAAAACTCTTTAACTTGATCGAGTGCATCCTTTGATGATTTTGTTAATATTTCGCATGAAGACATCATCTGCTCAGCGCTTGAGGTTTGCTCTTCGCAAGCTGCATAGACATTTTGAGTCTGAGATGCTATATCGTTTGATAGATTTGATACTTGAGCTAAAGCCTCAGCTATTTTTTCAGATTCCTTGGCTTGGTTTATAGTAATATCTTTGATAGAAGAAATTTCATTTTCCATTTGAGTTATGTGAGTAGCAGTTTGCTCTATTAGGGTTTTCACCTCTGAAACCATGCTGACGTTTTGAGCGACAGTTGCAGTGTTACTGTCTATTTGCTCTACTACTAGCTCGGTTTCTTTTACTACTTCATTTACTATTTTGATGATATCCTCTGATGCTAGTCTAGATTCTTCGGCTAGCTTTCTAACTTCATTTGCAACCACTGCAAAGCCTTTTCCAGCTTCGCCAGCTCTTGCTGACTCAATAGAAGCATTTAGAGCTAGAAGATTAGTTTGCTCTGAGATTTTAGTAACTACAGTTATAAAGTTAGATATATTCTCTACTTTTCTTTTCAAATCGTGAATCTTGCTTGCAGAGGTTTTTGTTACATCTCCTGTAAATTCTATTCCATCTAGGAGCTTATCCACATACTGCTTTACATCGTTTACACTTTTTTCTACTGTAACAGATAGTTTGTAGTTATGCTCGCATTTATCAGCTATAGAGCTTGCATGCTTTGTCATTTCAGATGAATTTTCAGTTATTTCATCTATATGTTCCTTTTGCTCAGTAGAGCCATAAGCTATTTTTTCAACGGCATGACTGATGTTTGAAGAGACCTCGTTGTTGATTTCGAGCTGGTGATATACCTTTTCGCTTTCATAAGCACTTTGCTCGCCAGAAACTTTCATTTTAGCAATCATATGATTTACTGCTAGCATGATTTTATCAAGCTCAGCAGCTACCTCTCCCATTTCGCCAGTAGCTCCTAACCTCATTTTGAAATTATAGCCGTAATCACCAGATACTACAGCTTTTAGACCATTTATCAGGTCTTTATTTGAAGTGATGCCTGAAGAAGCGGATATGTATATAGCAATAGCTATAAGTAGCACGATTATTACTAGAGCTGGAACTAAACCTAGCATCTGATTTCCGTAAGCATAACCTACGCCGCTTCCTAGCAGTATAGATATCAGCATGAATATCGTATTTTTATTCATTTTTTACCTCCCTTTACACTATTTATTATGAATCCTTACATCGTAGTATTATGTATTAGACAATATGTTACAAATGGATTAGGATATATTGACTACATTTTAACATAAATTATATTTACTTCATATATATATAAAGTAAATTATATAACAAGTATAAAAAATAATCATAGATTAGGATATCAATACTGATTTTAGGCTAAAAAGAGAGAAAACTTTGTAAAATTAAAAGACCGATAAAAAAGAGCATAAAAACTTCCAGTTAGATAAGTCGTCTATTATAAGACCTTATCTAACTGGAAGTATAAAGTTAAATTTTGCTAGTGGTTTTGTATTGTTTTTTTAGTTTATAACAAGATTGTCTATAAAGTACTCAAGCCACAGGGTTTCATCTGTAAGCTCAGGATGAAAGGATGTAACCATCATATTTTCTTGCCTTGCAGCTACTATATTTTCATCTACAGTATGAAGCACTTTTGCAGTATTTCCTATGGCTTCAATATATGGAGCTCTTATAAAAACTAGCTTTGATGGTTTATCATCCAGTGCTTTTATATTATCTATAGTGATAAAGCTATCTAGCTGACTGCCATAGGCATTTCTTTTGACAGTGATATCCATACAACCAAGGTGAACAGTAGGGTCTTCTACTAGTTTTTTGGCTAGTAATATCATTCCTGCGCAGGTACCCCAAACAGGAAACCCAGATTCTATTTTTTCCTTTAGAGCTTGCTTTATATCAAAATCGACTAGTAGCTTTCCGATTGCAGTGCTTTCTCCACCAGGAAGAATGATGCCATCGATGCCTTCAAGCTGATCTTTTCTTCGTATTTCTATAGCTTTATGACCTAGCTTTTCGATATGATTTACATGCTCGATAAAAGCTCCTTGAAGAGCGAGAACCCCTATTGTTTTCATATTAATAACCTCTGTCTGCCATTATATCGTCTTTTGCTATAGAATATACATTTATACCTACCATAGCTTCGCCAAGATTTTCTGATACCTCAGCCAATATTTTAGGGTCATTGTAATTTGTTACAGCTTTTACTATGGCAGCAGCTCTCTTTCTTGGGTCTCCAGATTTAAATATTCCAGAGCCTACAAACACACCATCACAGCCTAACTGCATCATCATAGCAGCATCGGCAGGAGTGGCTACTCCACCTGCAGCAAAATTTACAACAGGAAGCTTTCCGTGCTCATGTACATAAGTCACTAGCTCTATAGGAGCCTGAAGCTCTTTGGCTGCATTCATCAGCTCTTCCTTAGTAAGTCCCTGTATACGTCTTATCTCACTGTTCATCATACGCATATGGCGAACTGCTTCAATTACATCGCCTGTTCCAGGCTCTCCTTTAGTACGAATCATAGAAGCACCTTCTCCGATTCTTCTAAGAGCCTCTCCAAGATTCTTGGCACCGCAGACAAAAGGCACATTAAAGGCTTTTTTATCTATGTGGAGACTAGGATCTGCTGGTGTAAGCACTTCGCTTTCATCTATGTAATCCACGCTCAGAGCTTCTAAAATCTGAGCCTCTACAAAATGACCTATACGAACCTTTGCCATTACTGGTATAGATACAGCTGCTTGAATTTCTTTTATCATTTTAGGGTCAGAGGCTCTAGCTACTCCGCCATCTTTACGAATATCAGCAGGTACTCTTTCTAATGCCATAACTGCACAAGCTCCAGCTTCTTCAGCTATTTTAGCCTCCTGTGCATTTGTTACATCCATGATTACTCCGCCCTTTAGCATCTGAGCTAAGTTTTTGTTTAAGTCATAACGATTTTCCATTGTATTGCCCCCTTTATGTAAGTGTATCGATAATTGTATTGGTGCTACTCCTATATATTTCCATATTATTTGGAAAATTACAATACAATTATGATAAACTCACTGAAAAAGGGGAATTGAATCGATACACATCTAGATTAATTATTTATACTATTTGCATATCCTAGCTCTATAAGAAGCTGACTTAATGATGTTCCGTCGATATATACCTCTGCTATTACAGTGTCCTTATCTAGATTTTGAGTAACCTTTACGCTTACATTTCCTGAAGCTAATAGCTCTTTAATTTCATCTAGCTTAGGATTTGAGATACTGCTTAAGATACAAGCTCCACCAGTGTTTAAAAGCTTATTGTCTTCATTTGCGCACACTACATTTGCAAGCTGAACTTTTTTAATTTGACCATCTATATTCATCTCTAGGGTAGTAATATCTAGTACCTTTATTGAGCTATCAGCAGCTTTAGCTTCTGCCATAGTCATATTAACAGGGTCAGAGTGCACATATACATTCATACGAACAGGGTCCCACTTAATATCGTAATTCAGGGCATTTGCGACAAAGCTAAGAGGAACCATAGTTCTACCATTCACTATTATAGGGGGATAGTCTAGATGCATAGGATTATCATCTATATATGCTAGCTTACTATTTATAGATAGCCTTATAATAGAAGCTTGTTTTCTTATGATTACGCTTTGATTACGCTCATTCCAAGTGATTTTGCAGCTAAGAGCATTTCCTATAGCAGAAATGGGAACCAGAGTTCTACCGCTTCTTATTATAGGAGGAACGTCCATTTTTAGGGGCTTATTATCTATGTAGACACCTATGCTGTGGTTTGCATATACTGGAGATGAACCATAAGAAAAAGTAAAAATTGATATGAAAATAAGAGTGATAATTCCGAGCTTATGCAGAAAAGATTTAAATAAAATGTTGTTTTTCTTCATATAAAGTTCTCCTCTAAAATATTTAAAAAATTATTAATTTAATAGTATACTAACCTAGAGGTCATTACAAGGGTCAAAGGTTACAATATTATTGACAATCAGTGGATTTTTGTATAAAATGATACGAGGCGATTTATGATGAATAAAGAATTTTTTATGAGAGAAGCTTTGAAAGAAGCTTTAAAAAGCTATAGCATAAATGAGGTTCCAATCGGATGCGTAATAGTCAAGGATGGAGAAATCATAGCAAGAGCTCATAACAATAGGGAGCAAAATAAAGATCCTCTAGGACATGCAGAGCTAATAGCAATAAAAAAAGCAGCTAAGCATCTAGGTGGATGGAGACTAGTTGGCTGTGATATGTACGTTACTCTAGAGCCATGCATCATGTGCAGCGGAGCCATCATGGATTCACGTATAGAGAATCTCTACATAGGAGCAATAGACCCTAAAAGAGGATGTGTATCGAGCTATCTGCCTATTTTAAAGGACAGAATGATTCCTCATAATGTAAACTATGAGTATATCAAAACTATCAGTCCATACATCATAAAGAGATTTTTTAGACATTTAAGAAAAGCCAAGAAGAAAGATTAAGAAAACAAAAAGAAAACCTTAATAAGGTAGTTAAAGAAGAATACGCAAAATGTATTACAGCAAACAAATGATATAGATAAAATTCCAATAATTGATGCACTAATTAATAAACTATGGAGAGATGTCCGAGTGGTTTAAGGAGCTCGCCTGGAAAGCGGGTATACGGGGAACTGTATCGGGGGTTCGAATCCCCCTCTCTCCGCCATTATCTAAAGTAGACACCTTGTATTACAGTTACTGTAATGCAAGGTTTTTTTAAACTTACTTTCCAAAATTAGTAAGTTTAATTTACTGTAAGTAGGTTGGTTTAAAAATAATATTATTTGTGTGTAATACTAAGCTGCTTTTAAATGTAACATGGAGGAATTTATGAGAATTTTGCATATAGCAAATAACCCCAACCTTTCAACTCAAATAAAAACTGCGATAAGAGATAGATATAATGGCTACGAGACAGTGACCTTTGATGAGCTAAAAAACCACGAGAAGAATATAGATTACTACAGACTAATAATCATAGAAGCAGACTGCACATCTCAGGAGCAATGCGAGATAGTGCTAAATAAAATTCTAGAGGCAAAGAAATATCTAGTAAATACCATTATCATATCCCATGGTATGAGTGTAGCTATGAAAGAGCACCTATATGACAATGGAGTTATGGCGATTATAGATAGGGATAAAATAGACCTGAAGCGCTTTAGAAGATATATCAGCAGTATAGAGTCGGAAACTCAGACTATAAGTAGTCTTAAAAACATGAAAATAGCAGTAGTGGATGACAGTAGATTCTCCTTGCAGGTATTGCAGGATTTTTTCGATAAAAGCGGGATTCATACTGTAGACTACTACAATGATTCTGAAAAATTCTTAAACTCAGATTTAAAATACGACCTTTATGTGATAGATTTGGTTATGCCTGTTTACGATGGAGAGGATGTAATCCACAGGATCAGAGAGCAAAATAACGACGGCATCATAATCCTAGTGACTCAGTATGGAGATGTAAGAGCTATTTCTCACTGCCTCAGCATCGGAGCAGATGATTTTATACTAAAACCACTCGACTTTAAACTATTTATGCTCAGACTCAGCTCATGCATAAAAAACTACAAAGTAAAAAAGAAAAATATAAATAAGACAAATAAGCTCTACCAAAGAGCAACGAGAGACTCTCTAACAGGAGCTTACAACCGCTCGTATTTAAAGGAAAAATTTTCAAAGGAATTTCTTAAAGGCTGTAAAAATGGAGAAACCTTTTCTGTGATTTTATTCGATTTGGATTTTTTCAAGCAGATAAATGATGAGTATGGCCACCAAAAAGGAGATTTAGTGCTAAAAGGTACTGCTGATTTGGTTTCAAAGCTCATACGAAAAACAGATGTCCTTTGCAGATGGGGAGGAGAAGAGTTTTTGGTACTGCTACCAGGAGCGCATCTTGAGGAAGCCACTATAGTTGCAGAAAAAATCAGAAGAGAAGTAGAAACTCTAAGAGTTAAAGGCGTGAAGAAGATTACCTCGAGCTTTGGAGTTACGCAGTGCCAGAAGGAAGACACTGAAGACAGCTTGTTTAAGCGTGTCGATAACTCTCTCTACCTAGCCAAGCTTACAGGAAGAAATAAGGTGGTTTACGATGAGGAAGTATATATAGCAAAAGGTGGAATTCCAGTAAATATAGACTGGGGACCTTTCTTTAGAAGCGGAAATCCTCAGATAGATAAAGAGCATGAAGAGCTTATAAGCATATCAAACGATATAATTTCAAATTGCTTTATTGAAGATAATCTTGAAGAAATTCTAGTTATGTTTAAACGACTGCTAGACCATGTATCTCTGCATTTTGAAAATGAAGAAGCCATACTTTTAGAGCATAGATATGAAGAGTATGAACAGCACAAAAATATTCATAATGACTTAGTAATAAAAGCTAAAAATATGTACGATGCTTTAGAGAAAGGCCTTATTTCTCCTATAGCAGTCGTAAAATATGTAGTACAAGACGTAGTAGTAGGACATATCATAAAGAGCGATTTTGACTTTTTTGAGCTATTTAATAAATAAAAACCTACCAAGTCAAATAAAAAGCCATATAGATAAGTGTGATAACTAATCTACATGGTTTTTTTGTTTGGAGGTAATATTATGACTGATACTCAGAATTTTATAAATAGGCAAGAAATAATCGATACAGCTAGAATGTTAAAAGACAAGCATGTGAGATATAGCCTAGGAGTAAAAGCAGTTCCGCCAGCGATACCAAAGGAACTAGACTGCTCGGGCTTTGTGAGATATTGCTACCTAGCTGCTGGTATAGCTGTACCTGATGGAAGCTGGCATCAGTGGCATGTAAGTGAGCCTATTGATAAGTCACAGCTTCAGATAGCCGACCTTGGATTTTTGTATGATCCAAATAAAAACAGTGAAATCAACCATATAGGGCTTTACCTTGGAGCTGGAAAGTGGGTTCACTGTAGTTTCAGTGCAAAAGGAGTAACAATAGATGATGGCAAGGTGTTCAAGTACTTTAGAAGATTTATAAACCTGTCAAAAGTACCTGAAAAACACCTAGATACTTCACCAAATCCACCTAAATGGATGATAACAGTAACCGAAAAAGAAAAGCAGTATGCAGTTGATTCTATACATGTACTAGCGGATTTAGGCTATATATTAAACCCTAGCGTGCATATCAAAAATCTCTACGATAGTCCTGAAAACTGGGCGCAGTGGGTAGTGCTTGCCAATATGGCTAAGGAATTTGGGAAAAAGCAGTCTTAGATTTATGAAGTAGCTTTTTGTAAGTATTGTCAACTCCGATAGCACCAAGCGGTGCACTGATTAATATAGCAACTACGGCTACAGTCAGAATTAAATTTCCAGCCCCTACCCCTGCGGCAAGAGGAACAGCGCCTATAGCGGCTTGAACTGTAGCTTTTGGAAGATAAGCTATAGAGCAAAAAATACGTTCTTTTTTATCAAGCGACGTTCCAAGTAGGCTCACATTTACTCCAACTATTCTAAATACTAGTGCGCTTAATATAAATACAATAGAGGCTATACCAGCTCCTTTTAGATAAGAGATATCAACAGCCGCTCCAACTAAAACAAACAGCAGAACTTCAGCAGCAACCCAGATTTTAGAAAATTTTCCAGTGATTCTCTTTGCAAGAACCTCATAGGTTGAAAGTATGGTAGCAGAAAATGCCATAACTGCAAGTAAACCAGATACAGGGAAATATGGCTTTATAAAGTCTTCAAGTGAAACAAACAAAAAGGCAATGCTCAGCATGATTAGTACCTTTACTGTATCTCTGACATGAATAGCTTTAAAAACCTTCACAAAAATAAATCCAGAGATGATACCTAGCCCCATGCCAGATATAATAGAAACAGGAACTAAAAGCAGTGAAGTAGGATTAAAGCCTTCGCCGCCGTACATGCCCATAAACGAAGCAAATAATACAATTACAAAAATATCATCCACAGATGCCCCGGCCATAATAAGCTGGGGTATACTTTTGTCCTTGCCATAGCCTGAATCTATAAGATGAATCATGCGAGGAACTATAACAGCTGGAGATACAGCAGCTAGCACACTTCCCATAATGGCGGCTTCAATATAGGAGATATTAAAAAATAAAGGAGCAAGAAGAGTAACAGCAGTTATTTCAAACAAGGCTGGGACAAAGCACATAAGTATCGCAGGTCTTCCTACTTTTTTCAAATCCATTATGTCGATATTAAGACCAGCTCTAGTTAATATAATAATAAGAGCTATTTCTCTTAAATCTGATGAGATATCCAAGATATCAGGAGAAATGAGGTTAAGAGCGTAAGGGCCGAGGATAATCCCAGTGAGAATCATGCCCAAAAGCCCAGGAAGTCTTAATCTGTTAAATATTCCGCTTAATGAAAAGCCTAAAATTAAAATCAGTGATAAACTAAAAAGCATAGTATTTCCTCTTTTCTATATTAATTTTTTGTAATCACATTAAAAAAGAGCAGACAAATTCTGTGAATACTCACAGAAGTCATCAGCTCTAGAAAAGCGGTTTTAGCAAATACTGCTAGGGGAGAACTTCATTCCCATAAATATAATATCATCATAAGGTAGTAATAATCAACATATATCTAGCGGAGAAACCACAATTAATACGAAGTGATTGAAGAATCAGCTATAAAGCAATTTTACTTTACAAATAGAGCAAACTTGTTTATAATATCATGAGTAGATAACTATTATCTACTGAAAATTGTCTATAGGATTTGCTGTGCTAGATGGGGAGTTAGCGGTGCCTTGTAACCTGCAATCCGCTTCAGCAGGGTCGAATTCCTGCCAGAGTATGAGCATTTGTAAAGCTGGAAAGAGTAAGTGGTGTTGAGACCTGGGTCTCGCGCAACGGAAGACTGTGAACCCCGTCAGGTCCGGAAGGAAGCAGCGGTAAGCGGACCCTTTTGTGTGCCGCGAGGGTGCCTAGATTGAGCTAACTGCTTTGATACCGTTTATGATACTCACACGAAGGCAGGTGCACAGCTTTAAATTTTCACATATTGGACTGTATGAATCCTCATACGGTCTATTTTTATATACAAAATCAATAAATCAAGCTGTAAATCTGATATAATATTTAAGTAAGCTAATATAGATTTAGGAATACTTTCAATTAGTGTACTGAAGGGACTGAAAAGCAAAAATCATGGAAAAAAACATGCATAAAGCTTTATATAGAATTTATAGACCTACTAGCTTTATAGATATAGTAGGACAGGAACAAATAATCAGCATCCTTAAAAATCAAATAAAGGAGGGCTCTGTTTCTCATGCATATTTATTTAGTGGAGGAAGAGGAACTGGAAAAACCTCTACGGCAAAAGTATTTGCAAAAGCAGTAAATTGCATAGACCCAGTAGATCAGGAGCCTTGCCACAAATGTAGCGTCTGCGTGCAAGGTGATATGGACATAATCGAAATTGATGCAGCCTCAAACAACAGCGTAGACAACATAAGAGAGCTAAGAGAAAATGTAGTTTACACTCCTTCATATGGAAAATACAAGGTCTACATAATAGATGAGGTTCATATGCTCTCTCAAGGGGCATTCAATGCTCTACTCAAAACTCTGGAAGAACCACCTTCTCACGTAATATTCATACTTGCAACCACAGAGCCTCAAAAAATTCCAGCAACTGTGCTTTCAAGATGCCAGAGATTTGACTTCAAAAAAATAGACAAAAATCAAATAATAGCAAGAATGATAAAAATCCTAGATGAACTAGGTCTGACCTATGAAGAAGAAGCTATAGAGCTCATAGCCCAAAAAAGCGATGGCGGAATGAGAGATGCTCTTAGTCTTTTAGACCAAGCTATAGCATACAAAGAGCTGACATATCAAAATGTAGTTCATGTAATAGGAGAGCTAGATTATAAAGAGTTTCATGGATTTGTAAAAGGCATAAAAGAAAAAACTACAGTAAGCTTACTTGAAAACCTTCAAAAAATAGAAGCTCAAGGTAAAGACCTAAAAGTATTTACAAGAGACTTCATATCATATACTAGAGATATGATGGTATGTAAATCAGGAGCTAGTCAGCTTCTTAGCCACTCAGGCGACGAAATTGAAGCTTTAGAAGAAAGTGCAGCTCTAGTGGATATGGATTTTATAATAAATCTAATAGAAACCCTGTCTGATTTAGAAGTAAAAATAAAGTACGCTACAAAACCTAAAATCCTAATAGAAGCTTGCTTTATAAGGCTTACAAAGCTAACCCAGATGGCCACAAGCAGTAATGAAGGAGCGAATCCTCCTCAGATAGAGGAGCTAAGCAGAAAAATAGATGAGCTTGAGCTTAAAATCAGCAACCTAGAAAAAGGCGTTCAAAAGCCCAAAGAAAAAGTAATCCAGTATCAGGAAGAAAAAAAAGCCAAGGCTGCTATGCCCTATATTGACGATGTAAGACTACAGGCAAATATAGACGACAGCGAAAAACAAAAGCTCGAGGAAGTAAAAGCGAGAATGACAGAGGTACACGAGGTCTTAAGAAAGCAAAAAAATGTTCACCTAAAGGCACTACTCATGGAGGGAGAGCCTGTACGCTACGTAAATGACTGCATATACATAGGCTACGACGACAACTTTGCTTTTCATAAACAGACTATAGAAACTCAAATAAATGCTGACCATATATCCCAGGCGCTCACAAAAGTATTTGATAAGCCTTTAAAAGTAGCATTTATATTCAAAAGAGAAATGGGAAATATAAAAAAAGACGAGATAGATGAAGAAAAAAATATAATAGAGGAAATCAAGCAAGCATTTCCAGATGTACCTTTAGAAATACGAGAAAGAGAAGACTAAATATGATATAATAAATAGAATAAAAAGCTTAAAGGAGGAATTAATTTGGCTAGAAAAGGCGGATTTCCAGGCGGAGCAATGCCAGGAAATATGAATAATATGATGAAACAAGTACAGAAGATGCAAAAGGACATGGAAAAAATCCAAGCCGAGCTATCTGAAAAAGAGGTAGAGGCATCTGCTGGTGGCGGAGCTGTAACAGTAAAAGCCAATGGTAAAAAAGAAATCGTATCAATAACAATAAAGCAAGAGGTAGTTGATCCTGACGATGTAGAAATGCTAGAAGACCTAGTGCTTTCAGCGGTAAACGAAGCTCTTCGCTCAGCAGAAGAAATGATGAGCAGTGGCATGTCAAAAGTAACATCAGGACTTAATCTGCCTGGCATGTTTTAAGCAGGTGATATAGTGGATTATTACTCAGGACCCATCAGCAGACTGATTGAGGAATTTGCAAAGCTGCCTGGAGTAGGTAGAAAAACAGCACAAAGACTGGCTTTTCACGTTATAAATATGGATAAAGACCAAGTAAAAGCACTGGCTCATGCTATAGTAGAAGCAAAAAACAACATAACCTACTGCTCTACCTGCTGTAATATAGCAGACAAAAATCCTTGCAGTATCTGTGATTCTCCTAATCGTACCTCTGATATCATTTGTGTGGTTGAAGACCCAAGAGACGTAGCCGCAATGGAGAGAACAAAAGAATTTCATGGAAAATATCACGTGCTTCACGGCACCATATCACCTATGGACTCTATTACTCCAGATATGCTAAAAATAAAAGAACTAGTAGGAAGAATGGCAAACCCAGAGCTAAAAGAAGTAATACTAGCAACGAATCCTACCATAGAGGGCGAAGCTACAGCTATGTATATAGCTAGACTTATAAAGCCATTTAACATAAAAGTTACTCGTATAGCACATGGACTTCCAGTAGGAGCTGATATAGAATACGCAGATGAAGTGACTATAACAAAAGCATTAGAAGGAAGACGAGAAATTTTTTAATCGAAAAATTTTTGTTTAAGCAAAATAAAGTTCTTCAAAAAAGCAGGAGATAAGTTGGAAAAAACCAATAAATCTCCTGCTTTTTATTTCAGTTTATCTTATTCATCTTCTAATTCTATTGAAGTTAAGCTATTATTCTCATTGATTTAATTTTTTAGTATATTTTTTATAATAATTGATAGTTTTAAGTATTTCAAGACAGTGTTATAGATTTTGTAGCTATAAAATAATTATGAAGTCTTGTAATAAAAAGAGATAAGATTTTGTTGAGGAATACATAATATATATCTATGAAAATTGGTAGTTGATAAGTTTAAACTTAGTACTATGTTATGGTAAAATAAGTACATTATGGAGGAGGGATTGGTATTGGGATGGAGAAATAGACCTACATATATAGAAAAATGGCCGAAACACACTGATGTAATTATGTTTATTGATGAAAATGGTGAGTCATCTCTAAAAAATATTCAAAAGAAAATTAAAAAAGGTAGCAAAATTGATATTAATGAAAAGATATTTACTATTACAGGATGCGTAATAAATAAAAAAAATTTCCTAGAAGTAAGAGAAAATATTATTTCGCTTAAAGATAAATATTGGGATGAGGGCAAGTTTAATTATAATAATATAAAAATTAAAAGAGTATGTTTTCATTCGAATGAAGTAAGGGGAAGAAAAGGGCCTTTTAGTGATAAAGTAATAGATTATAATAATTTCATATGTGATCTTTCTGGATTTATGGAAAATCTACCGGCAACAATATTTTCATCCACAATAGACAAAGAAGAACATTGTAAAAAGTATATAACCCCTTTACATCCATACAATTTATGTTTAGATTTTGTACTGGAAAGGTTTGTTAAATATTACTTAAAACCTAATGAATATGGGGTTATTGTCTTAGAAGCAAGAGGTGCGGGGGAAGATAGATTTGTATTAAATCACATTAAAGAAGTTATTGATAAAGGTACTAGATGTGTAAATGACAGCTACTTTAAGAAGATTAAAGGAGTATATTTTAACCCTAAGTGGTGCAAAAAACACCAAGAGCAATTATCATACTTTGGATTAGAATGCGCAGACCTTTACTCATACCCTATACATAAACATATAAAATTTAATACTAAGGATAAACCTTTTGAAATTTTGGAGAAAAAAATATACGGTTATCCTAATTATAGTGGATATGGATTGAAAGTTTTTCCATAAAAAAACCGTCATTAAGACGGTCGCCTACGCAATGTAAGCCCCAGAAAGAATCTTTTATTCTTTCAATATGAGTTTATTATATATGATATAAAATGTCAAATAAACATCTCTTAGATTGCAATAATAAATTTAACTATTACTTCATGATTATAATGATTATTAATAAAACATTAATTTTATAGGAACTTCGTAATATTAATTCGTCCTCATTTAACCCAGTGAATAAGAATGGCCAAAATATAATTTTACAAAAGAGATGTATATTCACATTGTCAAGATTTGAAAATACTAGCACGTTACCACCAGCAAAGCTTCGGTTTATTTTGTATGAACCTAAGCTTGAATAAAATCGATGATTATTTCCATACAAAGAGATTATACATATATCATTGAATTCTTTACATATAAACAGTTTTTATTTGTTGCTATAATTATCCTGTTCTTTTTATAGATGCCTAATTAGACATAGAAAAATATTATGATTGATAACACTACATATTTTAAGCTCATTACACAGAGTATTTAGAAATTTAATAATCATTGTATCTATATCTTAAGGTTATTAGCCTAATGAGTTTATAACTTTAACTCTATTTCTTTCAAAATAGGTTATTTTTTATTCTGTACGAATATTGATATGTAATTAGAGAATTCTACAGTTTGTAGGTGGTTATTATATTGATAATTAATTATATTCCAGTTTCAAAAAGATATTGGATTTTGTGTTTGTTCAATTTGAATTTACAATTCAAAAAAAGCAAGAGATAAGTTGGATGTGTTCCAATATACCTTCTGCTTTTTTTGTACTTAAAATCAATCAATTTTTTATACCTCAGATAATTCAGTAAGTCGGATTCATGCTAATAAATTAGAGTTACTTGTTCATATTTAAAGTTCCCCACTCGCTCATGCCTTTTAGAACAGGAAGTATTGATTTTCCAAAATCAGTAAGAGAATATTCTACCTTTGGGGGAACCTGAGGATATTCCTCTCTGTGGATGAACCCATCTGATTCTAGCTCCTTTAATTGCTGGCTTAGCATTTTGTGAGTGATGCCTTTTAAGCTTCTTCTTAACTCGCTGTATCTCATGATGCCTTCTGTAGCTAGATGCCATATGATAATAAGCTTCCATTTTCCCCCTATCAAGTCCAAAGTATATTGGATGGGGCAGTTATATTTCATATCTGTTTTAGTTTCCATAATTCCCTAACTCTCCTTTTAGGTAGTACCTTACTAAAAAGTGCATACTTACATAAAAGTAAATATGATATATAATTATAGCATAAGCAACAGGAGATGACAAACTAATAGTTTTTAAACGAAATAATATAAGAAAATATAAAATGAAAATTCTAAGGAGGAAATGAAAATGTCAAAAAATTTTTATGAAGCATTAAAAGAAAGAAGATCAATTTACGCTATAAGTAAAGAATCTGGAGTATCAAATGAAAGAATTCAAGAGGTTATAAATGAGGCAGTACTTCATACACCATCGGCTTTTAACTCTCAAAGTGCTAGAGTTGTAGTATTATTTGGAGAAAATCACAACAAGCTATGGGATATCACAGAAGCATCACTTAAGAAAATAGTGCCAGAAGAAAATTTTGCACCTACAAAAGAAAAAATCGACTCATTTAGAAATGGATATGCGAGCGTGCTTTTCTTCGAAGATCAAAACGTTGTTAAAAATTTACAAGAGCAGTTTTCACTATATAAAGATAACTTCCCAGTATGGTCACAGCAATCAAGTGGAATGCTTCAGTATGTAATATGGACAGCTCTTGCAGTAGAAGGCTTAGGAGCGTCACTACAGCACTACAATGAACTAATAGAAGAGGATGTAGCAAAAGAGTGGAACATACCTTCAGGCTGGAAGCTAGTAGCTCAGATGCCATTTGGAAAGCCAGTAGCTGGAGCAGGAGAGAAAGAGTTCATGCCACTAGAAGAAAGAGTAAAAACCTATTTATAATAGATAGCTTATATAAATCAAAGCTTTAAACTTTTAGAAAGGAGATATTACCATGCTAAGGAAAATAGATCATAAAAATATGGGCTCTAGTGAGTCACGCTGGCTCAAAAGCCTTTTTCACTTTTCATTTGCAAACTATCATAATCCAAATAACATAAATTTTGGAGTTCTAAGAGTAGTAAATGATGACCTAGTATCTGCAGACACTGGATTTGATATGCACCCTCATAGAGATATGGAGATAATCACCTATGTGCTAGATGGAGAGCTTACTCACGAAGACAATATGGGGAACAGAAATACTATATCAAGAGGTCATGTTCAGTATATGAGCGCAGGAACAGGAATATATCACAGCGAACACAATCTAGGAAAAGATGTTCTAAGATTACTTCAGATATGGATATTTCCAGATAAAAAGGACCATAAACCTAACTATGGAGATTTCAAAATAGATGAGAAGGACAGAAAAAACAAGTGGTTTCACATGGTATCAGCCAAAAACGGTGAAGCTCCTATACAAATAAATCAAGATACAAACTTTTATGTAATAGAGCTAGATAAGGACAAGGAAACTGAATTTTTAATGGGTAGCGATAGACAAGCCTATATAGTTCAAATAGAAGGAAGCTCCGAGATAAATGATATAAATCTAAGCGAAAGAGATGCAATGGAAGTAGTAGAGGAAAATCTAAAAATAAAAGCTCTGGAAAACATCCATCTGCTAGTAATAGAGATGAAAAAAGCATAAAAAAATTTAATAAATGAAGATTATAATACCCTAGAGGATAGAGTAAGAATTCTATTTTCTGGGGTATTTTGATTATTATAAATAATGGTGTAAGATATATATAAATCCAATTAGGAGGTATCTCATGCGAAGAAAAGATAGAGAAATGAGTGAAGAATTTGCACTGGGAATAATAGATAAATCTAGATATGGCATTGTATCTATGATAGATAGTGACAATATGCCCTATGGTCTTCCTCTATCGATAGTAAGAGACGATAAAAATTTATACTTTCATTCAGCTATGGATGGTAGAAAAGTTCATGCCCTAGCACAGAACCAAAAAGTCAGCATAGCTTTTGTAGGGGAAGTAAATGTGCCAGATAACTATACTAAAGCTCAACTAGATGAGCTGGCAATAGATGAATCAAAAGCCATAACTTTTATAAGTAGCGTATTTACTACAGAGTTTGAATCAGCTATAGCTTCAGGTACAGTAGAAAAAATAGAAAATGAGGCTGAAAAAATTCATGCAATGAAGCTCATATGTCAAAAATATACCCCTGATAAAATGGCATATTTTGATATTGCAATAAAAGCAGGATTAGGAAGAACAAACGTCTACAAAATAAAAATAGAAAGCATTACAGGCAAGAGAAAAAAGTATGATTCCAAAGGGATAGAAATGAAATTTGGAAGAATGGAATAAATATAAAATTTGGTATATATTAATATAGCGAGAATAATCAGTTAAAGGAGTGAAATGTTTGAGGACACTAAAAATTGGCAAGAAATACAGACATTTTAAAGGTAACGAATATCTAGTAATGCATATAGCAAAGCATTCAGAGACCTTAGAAGAGCTAGTAGTTTATCAGGCTCTATATGGAGAAATGGGAGTATGGGTTAGACCTCTAGAGATGTTTCTAGAGCAGGTGGAAGTAAATGGGCAGATGGTAAATAGATTTGAGGAGATATAATAGTCTAAAATAAGTAAAATTTAAAAGGCAGACTCATATTAAGATGGATGAGGCTGCCTTTTATTGTTAGTAAAGTAAATAGCTTGAAATTAGTAAGAATTATTACTTAATTAAATTAGGCTTTATTACTAAAAATTCTTAAGAAAATTATATTTAGTTTTAAACTTGTATCCACTATGGTTCTATTAAAAATAACTTTAACAATAAAATACAATAATTTTTACATTCTAATTGTAGATATATTAAATATACTTAGATAGTATAACATAAAATTCCTTACAAAATAAATAAAAAATATTCAGAAAATTCATTATAAACTGTTGACATTTTTTAGGAGACGTATACAATTAAGACAAGGCCAACTAATTCTTTATCAATAAATACTATAATAGGAATTATAATTAAATTTTGATTTAAGTAAGGAGGTATATGATATGAGGTTTCTAGTCGAATTATCTTTAGAAAACAATCATTTAGATAAAGACAAGAATAGAATAATAATTTCACTTCTGAAAAGTTGTTTCGAAACATATTTACCAGATTATTTACAAGAATTGTATAATAAGCCCAGAACCAAAGATTTTGCTTTTTCTCTTTTTTTAGGAACTGATGCAAAATTTGATAGAGAATATATAATAATACCATCTAAAAAAATTTTGTTAAATTTCTCTGCATATGAACCCTATGATGGAATTATGTTTTATAACAGCATTTTAAATAATGTAGACAAATCGTTTAAATATAAAGACACTCAATTAAAAATTGAAAAAATTATTCTTAAAAAGGAAAAACCAATATTAACAGAAAAAGTAATCTTTAAAATACTAAGTCCTATTATTTCGAGAAATCATGATGGAGATAATAAAACGACGTGGTATTATCCTCTTTCTGAAGAAAATGGACAAGAGATTTTTTTGAGAAATTTTAGAGTAAGATTGATAGATAGATTTGGAGATGCCTGTAAATACGATTTAGAAGACCTTAAATTTAATTTTAATACAAAGACTGTAAAAGTAAAAAATTATTCTATTGAGGTTTTAGGGAATATAGGAACTATAGAAGTAACAGCTAAGCCATATATTTTAGAATATATTTATAAGGCGGGAGTTGGAAGTAAAAATGGTTCCGGATTTGGGATGGTCGATATATTGTAAAGGAGGGTTGAAAATAGAACCGTTAAAAATTTACTTGGGTAATTGGCAGTTCAATGCCGGTTTAGTGGGATTTATCAATATAATTAATCATTATGATAAAAAATCTATAATAATTAAGAATGATTATATAGAATTCACTGAAGAATGTCTAGAAAATTTTTCGGAAAAATATTTTAATTATTTGAGTGATACCTATGTATCATATACTTCTTGGTATAAAATTACTTCATACGAGGATTTTATTAATAATTACGAGGATAACGATTATAGCAATTTTGATGAAAAAAGTCTTGAATATTTGAATCACTATATTAGAGATATATTAAAAAAATATCTCAAATCAAATAGTTATAAAGCTGCATATGAGCTAATTTCTTCTAATCTAGATATTATGGAGATAGAAAAGAAATTATCTCCCGTAAAGATAAAAAAAGAAGAAAACATAGAGAATGTTTTACCAGATGTGAAGAAACAAATTAGACTAATTAAAGAGGCAACAGAATTTCTTAACAGGGACGATGCGAAGAAATATATTCTAGGAAAAAATGTAATGTATCAGTTTATCAAAAATTCGTGGTCAGGAGTATCTTTCCTTAATTCACAGACTAAGGAAAAGAATTTTTATCAAGACTATAACCAGCATTTTGTTAATCCAGTGTTAGAATACTTAGGAGCCGACAAGCAAAAATATAAATTCGAATGCTTTATTTGTGATAGCAAGATGAAAGATATGAGCAATACTTTGGGTTTTCTAAACCATACTGGATTTGACACGAGTAGGAAAGCGTCACATGCTTGGAATTTTTCAAACGATATAGCTATATGTGATGTTTGCAAGCTAATATATTCTTGCATGCCTGCTGGAATTACTTACGCGTATGACAAAGGCATATTTGTAAACGATAACTCTTCTATTAAGAACCTCATAAAAATAAACAGTAATTTAAAGACTCGCATATTATCCTATGACGCTAGTGAAAAAAGTACAAACACATATAGAGCTTTAGTAAATTCTTTTGAACAGCAATACGATGAAAAGCTTAAATATGAACTTGCAGATATTCAAGTAGTTAGATATGAGAGAATATCTCCTGATAAAGATAGATATATGTTTAATATTTTATCAAAAACCATAATAAAAGTTATTATTAATTCAAAGAAATATTTAGATTCTTTGACTAAAACAAGTTATAGAGAAAATGGCAATAATGTAAATATATATGAAGAAACCATTAATAGATTGTTTAGCAATCAGAATATGTATACCTTAATTCACAGGTGTATAGTTTATAAGAATGGTAATCCAAGAGAAAACTATTTTAATGGTACACACATTATAAATCTTATAAGAATTAATATTGAATATTTGAAAGGAGTGGGATATTTGGATAAGTACGGGTTGGATATAGCAAATGAAGGAAACAGGCAGGGATATTTTTTGAAGTCGGCTTATATTGAAAAGAATTCAGTAGATAAAGTGGACGGTATATGCTATAGACTTATGAATGCATTAAAGACATCTAATATACATTCATTTATGGATACTCTTATCAACTGCTATCTTTATGTTAAAAAACCTGTTCCAAAGATATTTATTGATACTTTTAAGGATGAAGATGTGTTTAAAAATGTAGGCTACGCATTTGTTTCTGGACTTACTGTAGAAGTTAAAGAAAAAGATAATAAGGAGGGAAAATAAATGAAACCAAAGGGGTTAGCAGTCACGTTTATTTTAGAAGCTGAAAGTGCAAACTACGGAGAAACAATAGGAAATGTTGCTTCTTTAAAGAAATTATCTAGGGGAAAGGGCGACCAGTATACCTATATATCAAGACAAGCCATAAGATACAATATCATAGAGCAACTTGGGGAAGATTTAGCGCCAGTAGGAGCTGAAGGTGGTGGGGACAAAAAAGTGGTCCAGTTTAAAGCAGATGCAACAATAGTAGATTATCCAGAGCTTGACTTTTTCGGATATTTGAAAACAGAAAAGGGAGGTCAAGGAGGGAAAAAAAGATCTGCTAAGGTAAGACTTTCCAATGCCATATCACTAGAACCATTTAGAGGAGATTTAGATTTTTTGACAAATAAGGGACTTGCAGACAGAATAAGTAGCAATATGAATATTGCACAGTCAGAGATTCACAAATCATATTACCGATATACAGTTACTATAGATTTAGACCAAATAGGGATAGACAAACCAACCTCTGAAGAAAGTTACGAGATAGAAAACAAAGAAAAATCGAGAAGAATTCAAAAGCTTCTTGATACTATGGCTTTATTATATAGAGATATAAAAGGAAGAAGAGAAGACTTAAAACCTTTATTTGCTATAGGAGGAGTATATGATGTAAAAAATCCTGTGTTTAGTAATGCTGTAGATGTAAAAGAAGGAATGCTTCAGGTTAATCAAATAAAGAGTGTGATGTATAGCAATATAAAACAGAATACGAAATGTGGACTTGTGCTTGGGAAATTTGGAAATGAAAACGAAATAAAGGCTGAATTAAATGCTGTTGATATGCCGAGCTTTTTTGAGGAATTGAAGAAAGACGTAAGGGATTATTATGAAGGGAATTAGGATTAAAATTTATCAAGAAACTGCAAATTACAAAAAACCTACTAGCAGTCAACTAAAGGAGACTTACCCCCTTCCGCCGTACTCAACTGTAATTGGAATGATACACAATCTGTGTGGATTTACAGAGTACAAAGATATGGACATAAGCATACAAGGAAAATATCATTCGAAGTATAATGACCTTTATACGAGATATGAGTTCCAGCCTGGTATGAAGTATGATTCTGTAAGACATCAAATCAAAGCTGGCGATTTTGGAATAAGTAGAGGGATAGCTACAGCAGAAATACTTTCTGACATAGAACTACTTATTCATATTTTACCAAGAGATGAATGCCTTTTTAATGTTATAAAAACTTCATTTGAGTACCCAAGAGAGTATCCATCTTTAGGAAGAAGAGAGGACATTCTAACTATACAGGAAGTGAAAATAGTAGATATTAGTTTGAAAAAACTTGAAAAAGATATAGATTTTGATGAAAAGTACAGTGCATATATTCCAAAATCAAGTATAAAGGAAGAAGACATAGTATTAGATTACGAATATGGAGGGGGAACTAGTTTTAAGCTTCCTAAAACTTATGAAATAGTAATATATGGCTCAGGAAAGAACAAAAAAATATTTAGAAAATGGAGTAATGTCGATGTAGTTTATGGGAGTAGAATTTCTGCTATTAGACACTCAAATGTTTTGATAGACGAAGACCAAAATCTTGTGTTTATCGTTTGAAAATAGAAGATACCAGTAGTTATAACTACTGGTATCTTCTATATATAGGAGGCTAGTATGAAAAAATATTATGCTAAATCAAATGGAGAAACCATACAAGAACATACTGACAAGCTACTATCAAATTTTGGAATCCTTAAAAAAATTTATCCAAATGTAAATGTAAAGTGGGATTTGTTAAAAATTGCTTGCATTTATCACGATTTAGGAAAGATAAATGCAAAATTCCAAAGCAAAATAAAAAAGATTATGGGAGAAGTTTTAGAGGAAAAGCATTTAAATAAAAATGAAGTTCCTCATGCTTTCTTAAGTGTAGCTATGATGGATTTCGATGAATTGGAAAAAAAGTTTGAAAGCCATGAAATACAGGCATTGGTGGCAGCCATTGCTCATCATCATGAAAGAGAATACAATCTTAGAAATAGTGACTTAAAAAACTTATATATTGAAGAAATTGAAAACCTCAAAAATGAAATTGATTATTTTAAATATGAAGAACTTAACTTTATTTTGAATACTGAAATACCTTCAAAAGCTTATTGGAAAGGTAATAAACCCAATCCTGATAACTCCTCTGATGTTTTTAGCGACTACCTTATGATTAAAGGTCTTTTAAACAGGCTTGATTATGCGGCTAGTGCTGATGAGTATGTAGAAATAGAAAATGATTTTTTGGAAAATCATCTTGAGGAAATGCTAGAAAAATTAAAAGAAAAGAAACCTAGGGCTAAATGGAATGAATTGCAAAGATATATGATAGAAAATAGAGATAGTAATCTTGTAGTAGTTGCCCAAACAGGGATGGGAAAAACAGAGGCTGGACTTCTTTGGATAGGAAATAATAAAGGTTTTTTTACACTCCCACTCAAAACTGCTATAAATGCAATATTTAAAAGAGTAAGCGAAGGTATGGGTGGAAATATAGATAAAAAAATTGGATTGCTTCATTCAGAAACATATCGCGAATATATGGAGTTTAATTCAGATATCAATAACCTACTTGATATAGATAGTTACTACACAAAGACAAAACAACTTTCTATGCCACTTACAATTTGTACACTTGACCAAATATTTGATTTTGTATATAGATACAAAGGATTTGAACTTAAACCAGTAACTTTATCTTATTCGAAAGTTATAATAGATGAAATTCAAATGTATTCTCCAAACTTACTAGCATATATAGTTTATGGTTTAGAATATATAACAAGATTAGGAGGAAAATTTGCTATAGTTACAGCAACTATGCCACCATTTCTTATAGATGTTTTGAAGGACAGAGGAATTGATTTTAAGGTGCCAGAGCCATTTATTGATTCTAGGGTTAGACATAGTATTAAAGTAATTAATCAAAAAATAAATTCTGAGTTTATCAAAAATCAATTTAAAGATAATAAAGTTTTAGTAATATGTAACACGATAAAAGAGGCACAACGCATATATGAAGAGTTAGAAGAAGAAGGATTAAATACTAAATTATTTCATAGCTCTTTTATAAAAAAAGATAGAAAAGATAAGGAAAAAGAAATTTTAGAAATGGGAAAAATTGATAATAAAGAATCAGGAATTTGGATTTGTACACAAGTTGTAGAAGCGTCCTTAGACATTGATTTTGATGTATTAATTGCTGAACTATCCGATTTAAATGGTTTATTTCAAAGAATGGGAAGATGTTATAGAAATAGAGAATTTAATCAAACTGGTTATAATTGCTTTGTTTTTGATGGAGGAGAAAAGAGATGTTCTGGGGTAGGGTACTTTATAGATGAAGATATTTTTAAGTTGTCAAAGGAAGCCTTAAATCAGATAAGTGGATATATAGATGAAAAACAAAAAATAGATTTGATTAACAGAGTATATACAATGGATAAAATTAAAAATACACAATACTATAATGATTTCATAAAATCAATAGAATATCTAGATAGAACATATGACAATGAAATGGAAAAAAAGGAGGCAATGACGAGATTTAGAGATATAAATAATATAACTATAATACCGAAATCTGTTTTTCAAGAAAATCATGAAGAGATTAATTGCTTGATAAACAAATTGAATGAAAAAAAATCCTCTAACATGACTGAAACTCAAAGTAAAAACTTAAGAAAAGAAAAAATTGAAGCAAAAAATAAATTATTTGACTTCACAGTAGCCGTACAATCATATTTGTTCAAAAGTTTTGAACTGAATTGGGAAACTATAGAGATAAATTCTTATGAATCATTGCGTAAAGTAGACATTCCTTATGACAAGTTCCAAGGGCTGCAAACTCAAAATATTAGAAAAAATAAAGCAGAACTTGGAGAAATTGGTGATAGGATGTTTTAAAAAATGGGGGAATTTTTATGAGCAGTACAACTGGCGTTATGGTTTACTATTACTTTGTTTGCAAGAGGAAGCTGTGGTTCTTTTGTAAGGGGATAACTCTTGAGGATAATAGTGAAGATGTGGGGATAGGTAAACTAATAGACGAAAATTCATACAAAAGAGAGAATAAGCATATAAATATAGATAATGTTATAAACATCGATTTTATTAGAGACTGGGAAATTTTACATGACATAAAAAAATCGAGATCAGTAGAAACCGCCAGTGTATGGCAGCTGAAATACTATATATATTATCTGAGAAAAAAAGGAGTAGATATAGAAAAAGGTGTACTCGATTATCCGAAACTAAAAAAAAGAATAGATGTTTTTTTAGAAGACGGGGACGTTGAAAAGATTGAAAAAATAATTGCTGAGATAGATGGAATAAACAAATTGCAAATACCATTGAGTATAGAGAATAAAAAAATATGTAAAAAATGTGCTTATTACGAACTTTGCTACGTTTAGTCGAGGGGGTATTATTTTGGGAGAGACATTTTATATATTTAAAAACGGAGAGCTAAAACGAAAAGATGATAATATAATTTTGAAATCTACTGAAGGAGAAATAAAAAATTTAAAAGTAGAGATGATGGATGAACTTTATCTGTTTGGAGAAGTATCTCTAAACACAAAAGTTTTAAATTTTTTATCTCAAAATAATGTCACTGTACATATATTTAATTACTATGGATTTTACTCTGGCTCATACTGCCCAAGAGATAGAAATATAAGTGGATTTTTACTTATTAACCAAGTGAAGGCATATGATAATCATAGCAGAAGAGTAGGCTTAGCTAGAGAGATTGTAGATACAGCCCACTTTAATATCTATAGGAATTTAAGATATTATAATTCTAGAGGCATTGATTTAAATGAACATATGAGTTCAATAAAAAGATTAGCACGAAATCTTGATTTTGCTGAAAATATCAATGAGCTTATGGGAATTGAAGGAAACATAAGAAAAACCTATTATAGTGCATGGAATGATATAGTAAGGCAAGATATAAACTTTGAAAAAAGAACCAAACGACCACCAGACAATATGATTAATACACTAATTTCGTTTATAAATTCTTTAGTATACACTACAACATTAGCTGAAATATATAAAACTCAACTAAATCCTACAATTAGTTATTTGCATGAGCCTGGTACAAAAAGATTTTCCTTATGCCTAGATGTTGCAGAAATTTTTAAACCTCTGATTGCAGATAGAATGATTTTTTCTGTACTCAATAAAAATATAATAACAGAGAATGATTTTGAAAGAGAATCAGAAGGGCTTTATTTGAAAGAAGAAGGTAAAAAAAAGATACTTAGAGAATATGATTCCAGACTATCAAGGACAATTATGCATAAAGATTTAGGAAGAGAAGTTTCTTATAGATATCTAATAAGATTAGAATGTTATAAATTGATAAAAGATTTAATTGGAGAGCAAAAATATCAAGGCTTTAAAATTTGGTGGTGATTGATATGTATGTAGTTTTAATTTATGATATAACAATGGATACAAATGGACAAAAAGTTCATAGAAATGTTTTTAAAACTTGTAAAAAGTATCTCACACATATACAAAAATCTGTATTTGAAGGAAACTTAACCCAATTAAAATTGATGCAACTAAAAACAGATTTAGATAAGCATATTAGAAAGGATATAGATTCTGTTATAATATTTAGAAGTAGGGAAGAGCGCTGGCTTGATAAAGAATTTTGGGGTGTTGAAGATGAGAAAACCGATAGATTTTTTTAACTGTCGACATGAGATGTGGTGAAAATATAAGTATATCGACAATGTTTAAGATATCAATGATTTTAACTAATAATATTATGAAGAATATTAATTTATTAATGGGAAAAAGGTACATAATAATCTTATCGACAAAACAGAGTGCTGAAAGCTAGTAAAATCAATTGCTTCAAAATGAAAACCTTTAATAGAACTAGAATAGAATGTAAATAATACTAATCGTTGGGGTTTAAATTTAGGTTTAAACCTTTAATAGAACTAGAATAGAATGTAAATAAAAAAACTAGTATCTTAAATAAGCTAAAATAAAGCCCCTTTAATAGAACTAGAATAGAATGTAAATCCAGGTGATTCTCTAACTCCTGAATGGGATGGAACTCCTTTAATAGAACTAGAATAGAATGTAAATATGGCTTTTGCTGAAAGTTCCGGTGCATCTACAGCTCCTTTAATAGAACTAGAATAGAATGTAAATGTAGATAAAATATTAATAACATTATCACTTTGGCTTACCTTTAATAGAACTAGAATAGAATGTAAATCAAGTAAAACTTGATGATGCAATTATAGTTAAAGCTCCCTTTAATAGAACTAGAATAGAATGTAAATACATATCAATCTGTTGAAGATATATTAAGACAAGCTACCTTTAATAGAACTAGAATAGAATGTAAATGATAGTATTATTGATAATCTTTATAATAAATATATGCCTTTAATAGAACTAGAATAGAATGTAAATAAATGGGATATAAATCTAGTGTTTATGGATTATTCTGCCTTTAATAGAACTAGAATAGAATGTAAATATCCTTGGTTATCTCAATATAACTAAACTCGCTTCTACCTTTAATAGAACTAGAATAGAATGTAAATACTGGTGTAGATTCTTCTGATGTTAAGATAGATGCTTCCTTTAATAGAACTAGAATAGAATGTAAATAGAGATTGAATAGCTTTGTTGATTACCCAAACAAGCCTTTAATAGAACTAGAATAGAATGTAAATCTCCTTACACACAAATTTTGTCATATGTCTACCATACCCCCTTTAATAGAACTAGAATAGAATGTAAATTCATTATGATGCAATAATTAGGTTTTACATCATAAACCTTTAATAGAACTAGAATAGAATGTAAATTAGAATATGTTGAAGCTCCTAGTACTTTTACTATTCCCTTTAATAGAACTAGAATAGAATGTAAATATATTTTTTTATGCTCGCTGCATCTTCTGCCTTAGCTCCTTTAATAGAACTAGAATAGAATGTAAATTTAAAAAAAACTTTATAGTATTGAACTATAATATTATCCTTTAATAGAACTAGAATAGAATGTAAATTGCAGAACTGCTTTTCTATAGATTTTCTTACTATAAACCTTTAATAGAACTAGAATAGAATGTAAATAATATAGCTTATGAATATACTTCTTTGATGTTTATCACCTTTAATAGAACTAGAATAGAATGTAAATATCAGAATAGTAATAACTACAAAAGATGGGCAAGAAACCTTTAATAGAACTAGAATAGAATGTAAATATATGGAAATTTAATAACACTTTTAGAAATGATTTTTCCCTTTAATAGAACTAGAATAGAATGTAAATTTTTGAAACTGGTGCAATAGCTGGATATAACAATTCACCTTTAATAGAACTAGAATAGAATGTAAATGTTCACAATCAAACCCCCTCTATAGTAAGGCTCATCCCTTTAATAGAACTAGAATAGAATGTAAATTCTTTATAAGTCATTGGTACAGATGCGTGGAATACCCTTTAATAGAACTAGAATAGAATGTAAATTTAAGGCTATATTATCTTTATTATGATTTAACTCCGTCCTTTAATAGAACTAGAATAGAATGTAAATCTTAACCATATATGGCCTTAGTGGGCTTTTTCTTTCCTTTAATAGAACTAGAATAGAATGTAAATTTTTCTATTTGGTTATAATAGCTTTCTGATATATCTACCTTTAATAGAACTAGAATAGAATGTAAATGATGTTGAGGATAGAAACACTGTCGGTCTTGTAGTACCTTTAATAGAACTAGAATAGAATGTAAATGGAACAAATCCTGGAACTTCTCCTGAATGGGATGGACCTTTAATAGAACTAGAATAGAATGTAAATATTGAACTTGTTGATGCACCTACTACCTTTACTATTCCTTTAATAGAACTAGAATAGAATGTAAATGAAGAAACTACTGTTATAGAAGAACCTGTTATTTTAGCCTTTAATAGAACTAGAATAGAATGTAAATTGGAGAGAAAAAAAAGAACGTTCTGTTTTACTCTCTCCCTTTAATAGAACTAGAATAGAATGTAAATTCTTCTAGAACAGTCAAGATTTAAAAAATTAAATGACCTTTAATAGAACTAGAATAGAATGTAAATACGAAATTTATTTTTATTTTTTTGCGTTAGCAATTTCCTTTAATAGAACTAGAATAGAATGTAAATTATCTAATTCTTTATCTATATCTAATTCTTTATCTACCTTTAATAGAACTAGAATAGAATGTAAATATAAAAAAATTATTTATACCTGATAAAGTTGATAATACCTTTAATAGAACTAGAATAGAATGTAAATGATGGTGGTTTTTATGATATTATCGATTATCAAATAACCTTTAATAGAACTAGAATAGAATGTAAATATACCTATAATCCTGATGTCAAATATCCAGGAACTACCTTTAATAGAACTAGAATAGAATGTAAATTATTAATGTATATGCTCAAAAGTTTAAGTTTTGGGTTCCTTTAATAGAACTAGAATAGAATGTAAATATGTGTGCTTGGCGAAGGTCTTTAAAAATATTTGGTCCTTTAATAGAACTAGAATAGAATGTAAATACTAGGATGTACAAGAGAGATAGAGGGCGAGTATGAGGCCTTTAATAGAACTAGAATAGAATGTAAATAAATAATACTGTAAATGATGCTGTTAAATTGCTAGAACCTTTAATAGAACTAGAATAGAATGTAAATGTTATAGGCTCTATAATTTCTAATATTCTTCCAGCTCCTTTAATAGAACTAGAATAGAATGTAAATTTAGAAACGGACAGAAAGCAGCAATAGAATTTTCTAGCCTTTAATAGAACTAGAATAGAATGTAAATACTGGAAATTTTAATCTTAATTGGGTAAGCCCTTATACCTTTAATAGAACTAGAATAGAATGTAAATCAATAATCATCATTGCAAGCTAGGCTCTCCCTTATCACCTTTAATAGAACTAGAATAGAATGTAAATTAAAAGAATTGATGGAGTTGAAAAAAAGTGCGATTTACCTTTAATAGAACTAGAATAGAATGTAAATAGTCGATGGCACTAGCCAAGCATTAAACTATTTCCGGCCTTTAATAGAACTAGAATAGAATGTAAATGTTGCTCAAGAGGAAGTAATCTTTGAAGAAGAAATCCTTTAATAGAACTAGAATAGAATGTAAATGTATAAGCCTTTTATTCCTTCTAGTAATTCTTGTGTTCCTTTAATAGAACTAGAATAGAATGTAAATTCTTAAGGGCTTACGCAAAATCGAAAGAGGAAGAGTCCTTTAATAGAACTAGAATAGAATGTAAATAAGCATCAACAGCACTAATACCAACATTCATTAGGCCTTTAATAGAACTAGAATAGAATGTAAATTTATGATACTTATGAGATAATATCAAATAAGAATAACCTTTAATAGAACTAGAATAGAATGTAAATAACTCTAGATAGTCTGTAATATCAGAAAAGGCTATATCCTTTAATAGAACTAGAATAGAATGTAAATTCATCTAATTGAATCTCATGTAGCTCCTTTAACTTAACCTTTAATAGAACTAGAATAGAATGTAAATTTTAGTAAAACATATACAGGCTGTAGCACAAGATTACTCCTTTAATAGAACTAGAATAGAATGTAAATATTTGACATGCACTATTATGTTTCATATTTGCAGTTTCCTTTAATAGAACTAGAATAGAATGTAAATCAAGTTAGACTTGATGATGCTTTAATTATTAAGGCTCCTTTAATAGAACTAGAATAGAATGTAAATAAATGGGATATAAATCTAGTATTTATGGATTATTCTGCCTTTAATAGAACTAGAATAGAATGTAAATTTTTAAGGAGTTGCTCATGGCAACCTTTAGGTTGACTCCTTTAATAGAACTAGAATAGAATGTAAATCTCTCTAATTTATGACTTCAAGTTTTGTCTTATCTCTCCTTTAATAGAACTAGAATAGAATGTAAATCTTAAGCAGTATATAAGCAGTATTGTTATACAGGATACCTTTAATAGAACTAGAATAGAATGTAAATCATATACAGCACTTCCTATGCTTAAGACACATCCAACCTTTAATAGAACTAGAATAGAATGTAAATATGATATCAGTTCGCAAATGGCACAAAAAGTTTCTGCCATTTAATAGAACTAGAATAGAATGTAAATATATATCTGATTTTGATAAAGCTGCTCTAATAATTTCCTTTAATAGAACTAAAATAGAATGTAAATATTAGTGAAATAGTTAAAGAAAAAGGATATGCCTATGAATATAAATAATTCTATCTCCAAAGAAAAATATATAATCTTAATAATGTCTCTACTAGCTTGTATCCTAATATTAGCGATAGAAGGATATATAGAACCCCAATATGTTCTGAAGTCAGCTATTAAACTAGTTGTGTTTTTCATATCTATTTTAGGTTATATGAAAATTTGTGGAGCTTATAAAATTTTGGACCAGTTTAAATGTATGAAATTCAGAGATTTTAAGGCTATATTAGGATTATCTATAGGAGTATATTTTTTTATTATCATTTTATTTTTTCTACTTAGAGATTATATTAACTTAGATGTTATCAGAAGTAATTTACTTGCAAAGGAAAATATTACAGCAACAAATTTTGTTTATGTATCTTTATATATCAGTTTTGTAAATTCATTTTTGGAAGAGCTATTTTTTAGAGGCTTTATGTTTTTGAGTCTAACAAAATCAAGCTCTAGAAGATTTGCTTATCTCATAAGTTCTTTGGTTTTTTCGCTTTATCATGTAGCTATTATTTCGGCTTGGTTTAATATTTGGATTTTTATTTTGATAATAGTAGGACTCATGTTTGTAGGATATATTTTTAATTACATTACTGAGAAGTTAGATAGTTTTTTAGCTTCTTGGATAGTTCATATTTTTGCAAATCTTGCTATTAACACGATAGGGTTTATGATGTTGGGAATTATAAATATAATATAAAGTGGCGGAGAGAGGGGGATTCGAACCCTCGATATAGTTTTTGTAGTATTAAATAGTACTGGCATAAAGTACTATTTTTTTGTTGCTTATTTGAGTATAAAGTTTTATTTTCCTTGCTTGTGAATAATATATAAAGTTATAATGAAAAAATAACTTGAAAAAAAGATACGATTTGAGAATAAGGTTATAAAACTAGAATACTATATATATTTGAAATGTGTATTAAAATTTTTGAAAAGGAGAGGATATATCATAAAAAAGTTTATTATAAAGCTATACTTGTATACTATTATTGCAGCTCTTATTGCTATAGGATTAATATTTAGTCTATTTAAGACTTTTGATACACGCTTGCTTGAGGAAATAGAAAAAAATCTTACCATAGAAAACGAATACTATAAGACTAGTATTAGCTCACAATTAGAAAAAAAGTCTGAAATAATCAATAATTTAAGTACATATATGGAGTCGAAACGTCAGCTGGATTATGATGAATTGCTAGATTACATGAAGGCAATGCTGAATAAAAATAGCAATATTGAATCGATATATTTTGGTTCAACAGATAATTTACTTGTAAATGGAAGTGGATGGATTCCGCCAGATGATTTTGATTTAAGAACTAGACCGTGGTATGTAAAAGCAATAAATCATGGGAAATTAGTTATTACAGATGTATTTTTAAATGCGACCAGTGAGAAGTATATCATTACTATTGCAAAACCTGTTTATAGTTATAAAGGTCAAGTTATAGGGGTTTTAGGTGCTGATTTATCCTTGGATTCAATCGTAGATCTGATTTCAGTTCAAGATGACTCTTATGGGGAGTTCTTTATACTAAATGAAGAGCTTGAACTCATTGCTAAATCTAGAACACAAGATGATGGAAAATCAATTCTTGAAGATACTTCTTTAAAAATATCAAGCAATATATCAAGCATAGGAACTTCAGTAGCAGAAGCCACTCTAAATAATGAAAAGGGTTATGTTTCTATATCCAAAATTGATGGAACAAATTTATATGTAGGTGTATTCAATCCAATAAAAAGCTACAACTATTATGATACACAGTGGAGAAATATCTTAATTATCTCAGTTATATTTCTAGTAGGGTTACTGCTTATAATGTTCCTTATTCAAAATAAAATCATAATAAAACCAGCGTATACATTAGAAAACGACATAAAACAGATATCTGTCACAGATAATATAAATTATAGACTGGAAGAGTTAAAACGTGACCCTTTTGAAAATATCAGAAAAGCAGTAAATGCAAGGCTTGCTCAGACTGAGATTTATTTTAGTGATTTACTTGAAAGCAAGCTATTACTTGAAAAAAGCCAAAAGAGAAATGCTGCCATAATAAATGTACTACCAGATATAATCTTCATGTATGATTCAAAAGGAGTTTTTATTGATTGCCAAACAAATGATGAGGCTGGACTTGTTTTAAGCAAAGATTTGTTTATAGGAAAAAATATAAGTGAGGTTATGCCTCCTGATATTTCTGAAAAAGCTATAATGAGTATTACTAAAACTATAGCAACAGGGCAGCTTCAAAAATTTGAATATAATATTAATATAGATGGCTCACAGCGAACCTATGAAGCGAGAATGGTAAAAAGCAACGACAACGAAGTGCTAGCTATTTCAAGAGATATTACTTCAGAAAAGCAAGAACAAGAATATATTCTAAAGCTAACATACAAGGATCAATTAACAGGGCTCTACAATAGAAGGTACTATGAGGAGCAAATTGAAAAGCTCAGCAGAAGCGAGTTCTTGCCTCTTGCTATTATAATGGTTGATGTCAATGGACTAAAGCTTACAAATGATGCTTTTGGACACCATATAGGAGATGAATTATTAAAAAAAGTAGCTAAAAATCTAATATCGTGTGATTCCAAAGGAGGCTTTGCGAGCAGAGTAGGTGGAGATGAATTTTTAATGGTGTTTCCAAATACTGACGAGAAAGAGGCTGAATATCTCGTAGATAAACTATATGAGCTAGTAGGTGCTGAGAAATTAGAAAATATAGTTATATCAATATCAGCTGGATGGCAAGTTAGAACTGATGTAAGCCAATCTATACGAGATACTCTTATAAAAGCTGAAAATCACATGTTCAGAAAGAAAATAGTTGAAAGTCAAAGCATGAGAAATCAAACTGTAAACATAATCATGCAGACCCTAAGTGAGAAGAACGAGAGAGAAAAAAGGCACTCTGTAGAGGTTGCAAAGTGGGCAAAAGAAATAGGTGTATCTATGGGATTAAGTGTTCAGAAAGTAAAGGAGATAGAGCTAGCTGGACTGCTTCATGATATAGGCAAAATAGCGATTAAAGAGGATATTTTAAATAAGCCGGGCAAATTAACAGAAGAGGAATATGACGAGATAAAAAGACATCCTGAAAGTGGATATCATATTCTAAAATCTGTTGATGAATATTCTTCGCTTGCTCAGTGCGTCCTCGAGCATCATGAGAGGTTTGATGGAAAGGGATATCCAAAGGGTATAAAAGGAAGCCAGATATCTCTGATAGCTAGGATAATAGCAGTAGCAGATGCTTTTGAAGCTATGATTGCTCAAAGACCATACAGGAAATCTTTAACTGAGGAAATGGCTATCGAAGAAATAAAGAAAAATGCAAATACACAATTTGATCCAGAAGTAGTGACTGCTTTTTTAAAAATATTTGATAAAAGCTAATAAATAGTAAAAGCCATAAGAATTAGAAATGTATTGTTTGATTTCTAGTTCTTATGGCTTTTTTCTTATATCAAGTACTGAAGCATTATTGTTGCAAGCCCTAGGAAAAAGAAAAATCCTAGAACATCAGTTACAGTAGTTACAAATACGGCAGAGGCTAGAGCAGGGTCTATGCCTACTTTTTTTAGCAGGACTGGAACTAGATATCCAGATATGGTAGCTACTATGAGGTTAAGTAGCATTGCAGTTCCAATTACAAAGCCAAAGGCAAGACTGCCTACCCAGAAATATCCCAGCACCCCAACTACTAGTCCAAGGCAAAGTCCATTTATGATCCCTATAGCTATTTCTTTTTTGAGTATATCAGCTTGGTTTTCATAGCTTATTTCTCCTATGGCAATACCTCTTATGATTAATGTAAGGGTTTGAGAGCCTGCGTTTCCACCCATACCTGCAACCATAGGCATGAAGGTAGCAAGAGCTACTATCTGAGCGATGGTATTTTCGAAAAGGCTTACTGTTTTAGCAGCTAGGGTAGCAGTTACGAGATTTACTAAAAGCCATGGAAGACGAGATTTGATAGCTCCTATGACAGTACCAGCTACCTTTTCCTCTTCATCTAGTCCAGCAAGTCTGAACATATCCTCTGTATACTCTTCTTTCATTATTTCCATTACGTCATCGACTGTTATTATACCTAAGATTTCTCCATTATGATCTACTACAGGAATAGCCATAAAGCCGTATTTTTCAAATATATGGCTGACTTCTTCTTGGTCCATATCTACAGGAGCGCTTATGATGTTTTCTATCATAATATCTTTTATGAGAGTGTCTGGAGTGGATACTATGATTTGCCTTAGCGGAACTACCCCTTTTAGTACATCTAGGTCATCAACTACATAAATATAATATGGAGTTTCTGAATCGGGAGCCATAGTTCTAAGATAGTTTATAGTTTCATTTACAGTATCTGTTTCTTTTATAGATATGAACTCCGTAGCCATGATACCGCCGGCAGACTCTGGGTCATAGGATAGAAGGGCTTTTACTTCTTCCACTTCCTCAGTGTTCATATTAGTGATTATTTCATTTTGTTCATCTTCATCTAGGGTTCCAAGTAAGTCAACTAGCTCATCTGAAGACATTTCAGATATAATCTGAGCTTGCCTATTTTTCGAAAATAGAGAAAGTAAATTGAATTTTTCATCGTCCTCTGCATAATCTAGCAGCAAGGCTACATATTCGTCTGGAAGCTTTTCTAGTATTATGAGTGGATCATCGTCAAATTCTCCTAATGCTTCTAGAAAATCTACGGGATGTATCTCATCTATTTGTTCCAATATAGTTTCAAATGGACTTTCTAAGATGAACTCCAGTATTTGATTTTTATCCTCCACAATACCACCAACTTTCTGTTTTGCATATATTACTTGATTTTCCTTTATTTTAAAGCTTTACAAAGCGTATGTCTAGCAATTTAGATTATAAATGAGAAGGGAGCTTTTGCAAATATGTAATAACAAATCCTGAAGGTATAAAGAAACAAAAAAATAATTTGAATAAATATTCAAATAGTAGTGGATTTTATCGAATATTTATTTATAATATGAATAAGGTCATATAGTAGGAGTGTGGTAGGAATGGCAAGGGAAATTATTACTACGGATATCGATAAATGTATAGGGTGCAACAAGTGTATCAGGGTATGTCCCCAGTTACTTGCAAACAAGGTAGTTGACGAAAAAATCGTCGTTGATAATCAGTACTGCGTAGTATGTGGAGAATGCATCAAAGCATGTGAACATGATGCTAGAGGCTATATAGATGACAGTGAACGCTTTATGAAGGATTTAGCGAGTGGAGTTAGCATTGCGATGATTGTTGCTCCAGCTTTTATGCTGAATTATCCCAAAATCTACAAGAAGGTGTTTGGGTGGCTAAAATCAAAAGGAGTAAAGTTCATATACGATGTTAGCTTTGGAGCAGATATAACTACATATTTATACATGAAAGCTATAAAGGATAAGAAGCTATCTACAGTAATAGCTCAGCCTTGCCCAGTCATAGTTAAAAGCATAGAGCAGTACTATCCTAATTTGCTAAAATACCTCAGCCCTATAGGCTCGCCTATGCACTGTACAGCTGTTTATCTAAAGAAATACGATAGATTTGCTGGAAAAGTCGCTGCACTTTCGCCTTGCATAGGAAAAGCAAATGAGTTTGAAAAGGATAAATCCATAGATTATAATGTGACCTTTATAGAGCTCATGAAGATGTATGAGAAGGAAGGTGCTGGGCATAAGGAGGCTGATTTTGATTCTCCAGAAAGTCTTGTTGGATTTTGGTATCCTTCTCCAGGAGGGCTGAAAGAAAGCGTAGAGCAGGTTTATGGAAAAGGTTTTCATATTAAGAAGATAGAAGGACCTAAGCTCACTCAAGAATATCTAGAAAGCATAAATAAACACTCTGGGTACTTGCCTCAACTTATAGATATCTTAAATTGCTCAGAGGGGTGTATAGGAGGAACAGCAACTGACCACGATATAAGAGTCGATGAAATGGAAAAGATGCTTTATCTTAAGACGGAAGAAATTCACAGCAGAAGAAAGAACATGCTTAAAAAACTGACTCCAGCAGAAATAGTAAAGAGTTTTGATGCAAAATTAAAGCTAGAGGATTTTGTGGTTACATATGAGGATAAGCATAAGGACATAAGCTATTCTCAAAAAGATTTAACTCCTATATATAAAAGCATGCTAAAGGAAACAAAGGATGAAATAACCTTAAACTGTGCTGCCTGTGGCTATGAAACCTGTGAGCATATGGCAATTGCTATAGATAGAGGAAATAATGTAAAAGAAAACTGCATCCAGTACAACAAAAAAGTTCTAGAAGAGGACAAGAAGCTGATTGAAATAGAGCATGAAAAGACAGAGGATTTGCTTGAAAATATCAGTCATCTCTCTGATAAAAGACAGCGCTTTGTGGAAAAGCTAAACAGTGATATATCAAACATAAATCAAGTAATAGCTGAAATATCTCAGGCAACAGATAGCAACACCTCGGATTTGGCAGAAATAAGCCAGCAGATTGACAGCTTAAATGTGGCATCGGAGCATTCTCTAGGGAGTATGAAGTCATTAATGGCAGCTTTTGAAAGCTATTATCATATGTCTCAGGATATAGTATCTATTGCAAATCAGACGAATCTTCTAGCGCTTAATGCGTCTATTGAAGCAGCTAGAGCAGGAGAATCCGGAAGGGGATTTGCAGTAGTTGCCGATGAGGTTAGAAAGCTAGCTGAAAGCTCTACACTTACAGTATCTCAGGCTCAAGATAACAATATTAAAATAGAATCAGCTCTTAAGAGCTTTGATGATATGGTGCATAAGCTAAAGGACTCAGTAGCTGAGATAGGCTCAAGAGTTAGCAATGTGTTTGCTTCTATAGAGCAAACGAATGCATCGATGCAGGAACTAAGCTCTACTACAGAGATTCTAAAGGATGAAGCAAAAAAAATGCAATAATGAATATAGTTATTTCAGGTGCCTTATAAAAGGTGCCTTTTTTTGTAAAAAATAGTATAATTTTAGACATAAAGTACTATTAATGAGTTATAATAAATGGTAAATACACTTTAACCCAAGATTTAGGAGAAAACTCATGAAGTCAATTAAAACCCAAATACTCATATATCTGGTACTAGTAGCAGTCTTGATTTTTTCAAGCCTAGCTTATTTTAGCACAAAACAGCTTGAGAAACTGAACCCTTATGTTGAGGCTCAGTATCTGGAGATAGCTACTGCGCGCTCAGACCAAATAAGCAAGGAGCTTACTGGAGCCCTCGAGCAAGTTAAGATGTTAAGCCAGTCAGATGTAGTGCAAGATATGAATAAAGATGAAATGATGGACTTTCTTACAAGCGTAAATCTTGGGGACAAATATAGAAACATGAGCTTTTCTGATATAGAAGGAAAAGGGATGAACACCAAAGGTGTAGAGCTAGATATTTCTGAGCAGGAGCAGTTTAAGGAAATTATTTTGGGAGATAGGGATTACTGGATTTCTGATCCCTTTATCAGTCCGTATGCAGAGGAAAATATCCCAATCATAACTGTATCTCATGTAGTAAAAAGAGATGGTGTAAAGGTAGGACTTATTAATGCAGTTTTTTCTACGGCTTTTTTGGATGAAGTAGTAGATGGTATAGACATAGGAGAAAGTGGTTTTTCTTGGATTTTAGATGACAATGGAAATATAGTTGCTCACCCTTCTAGGGATATTAGCATACATACTAAAGCAACTCATTTAATTCCAAATCAAGAGAATATAGATAAAATCATACAGGACGAAAAGGGAACGATGATTTACACTTGTCCAGAGGGACATAAATTTATGGCTTCATTTTCAAATATAAAAGGCTCGCCTGGCTGGACATTTATAGTATCCATACCATATGAAGAAGCCTTTAGTGAAATAAGCACAATCATAGCATTTTTCAAGCGTATGACTCTTGTATATTTTATTATTGTTGCTTTTATACTTTATCTTTATGCTAGAACATTATCAAAGCCTATCGAAAATCTTAAGAAGGTTTTTGAACGTGCAGCAAATGGGGATTTAAATGTAAAGGCTGATGAAAAAATTAATAATGAGCTAGGTGAAGCCGGAAAAAGCTTTAATGCGATGCTCTCTCATATAAAAAATCTCACATATAGAGATCCAGTTACTGGGCTTTATAATTTTAACAGCTTTATGCTAGAGCTTCCATACAAAATGGAAGGCTTGATCGGAGAGTATGGAATAGCTTCTATTTCAATAATATCAATAGATGATTTTAAACGCATAAACAGTATAAGTGGATATCAAACTGGAAATAAAGTACTTGAAACTCTTTCGAAGAGAATACTCAATTTTAAGATGCCTTCTGAGATGGTGGCAAGGTATTTTGGCGACGAGATAATAGTATTTTTATGGGAAGCAGATTATGAAAGCTTAGAAAACAGGATAATCAAGCTCTGGCAGCTATGTGGTCTTCCTATAGATATGAATCAGCACAGATTCAGACTTAAAACTAGTATAGGAACCAGCATAATGTCTATGGAAAAAGGCAGCTACGATGAGGTAATTCACGAAGCTACTATGGCAAAGCTAAAGGTAAAAAATTCTGGTGGAAACGGATATGAATTCTACAATGAAGCCATCAGCAGGATGATTAAAGAAGAGGAAGAGCTAGATGATGCAATTTCAAAGGCTCTTGAAAAAGAGGAGCTTTACCTTGTTTATCAGCCTATAGTAGATATAACAACAAGCGAAATAATATCAAATGAGGCACTTCTTAGATGGGATAATGAAAGCTATGGCAGACTTCCTATACCTGTAGTTATTGAATTTGCTGAGAGAAAAGGCTATATAGAGGATATAGGATTTTGGATTCTAAAGGAAGCTTGTAGACAGAATAAAGCCTGGCAGGATGCAGGACTTGGACTTACTGCTATTTCTGTAAATATATCAGTTCACCAGCTAGAAAAGCCGGACTTTGTGGACAAAGTAAAAATCGCTCTGGAGCTTTCTGATTTAGCACCTGAGTATTTAGAGCTCGAGATAACAGAAACTACGGCTATGGAAAATGTAAACGAAAAGCTAGCAACTATGTTAAAATTAAAAAGACTAGGAGTAAAGATTTCAATAGACGATTTTGGAACGGGTTATTCTTCACTTTCTTACTTTACAAAATTTCCTATTGATACCTTGAAAATAGACAAGAGCTTTGTAAGAGATATGCTAGAGGATAGTAATGCTATGACTATTATCGATACAATAATAAATATGGCAAAGGCTATGGGCGTTGCAATAACAGCTGAAGGAGTAGAGACACTAGAGCATATGGAAAAACTTAAAATCATGGGCTGCGATAAAATTCAGGGGTATTACATCAGTAAACCTCAGAAGGCATATGTATTAGAACAAATGCTTAAAAAATTACCTTAAGTTTTGTGTAAAAAATCATCAATGGGAGGGGGAGCCCAGTGATTAAGAATTTAGGCAAAAGAAAGCTTTCTATAAAGCAAGAGGTTTTTTATCTTGGCGTTGTTTTTTCCCTAGTGACCTTACTTTTGTTTGGTGGCATACTTTGTACGAGCATTTATTTTATGCAAGTAAACCATGCGAAGCAAGCACTTCACGACTCAAACTACCATATGGCTATGATAGCTAAAAATCAAAGCAGAGCCATATCAAATACACTTCAGGTGCTTTCAAACAATCCAGATGTAAGAACAGCCGGATTAAGTGATGACGAAGCTTTAGCTTCAAGAGTACGCTCACTTTATAGGGACTACTATAATTCAGATAAGAATATAATGTATATTTACTCTGGCTACGAAAATGGCAGGATAATCATAGATAATTGGACATCACCACCAGAGTTTGACCCTAGAGAGAGACCTTGGTACAAACATGCAACGGATATAAAAGAAAATAAAGTAGTTCTAGGAAGAGCTTATCAAGATGCAAGCACTAAGCAGTGGCTTGTTTCTTCGAGTACCCCGCTGTATGGTATGGACGGAGAGTTTGTAGGCGTGCTTTCTATTGATAGAACAGTTGAAAATATGAGCAATATTATAAATGAAAAAAATCTATATAAAAGCCAATATAGCTTTATTATAGATGGATATGGGAAAATCTTAGTTCACCCTAATCAAAATATGATTCAAAAAACTTTTTCATATTTTGGAGCTGAAGTGCCGTCGCTTAGTGGAGAAATCAACTTTGATGAGGGCGGAGAACCGTCATGGGCTTTTTACAGCGCTTTAGGAGACAGCGAATGGTATTTAGTCACCATAGTAAACAAGCACGAGGTACTGCTTCCTCTATATCAGACCATATTTATTCTAGCTGTAATCAGCATTATTATTGCATTGATTTTGGGAGCTTTTCAAAGTAGAGTTCTAAATACTAGACTTGGAAGGCCGCTTATAGTGCTAGGAAACAGAATAAGAAAGATATCAAATGGAGAGAATCTGGAAAAGCTCAAATATTATCATTCAAATCATGAGATAGTTGAGATAGCCCAAAACATTGAAAAGCTAGCAAGTATTGCTGTTAAGGACAAGGAAGAAAAGCTGAAAACCATACTATTTTCAGTTGCAGATGGAGTAATAGCAACGGATAGAAAAGGGATAGTCGAGTTTGTAAATCCTGTAGCAAAGGCACATATAAATAGATTGGAAGATAGGATTGTAGGCAGAAAAATAGAAGAGATTTTCGACATATATAGTGAAACTGATAACTGCAAGGTGGCTGTAGGGCTGCCTAAATCATGGGGCGAAAATCAATATTACAATAAGGAATACTATGCCAAAATGAGAACTCAAAGTGGAGCTGAGATTCCCATAGAGTACAGCGTTTCGCCTATTAAGGATTCGAAATCCAAAATAACTGGTATGGTTATAGTGTTTAGGGATTATACTGTTAAGAAGAAAAAACAAGAAAAAATAGAGTATATGAGCTATCATGATCCACTTACAGGCATCTACAACAGAAGATATTTTGATGAACAGATAATTGAGCTAGACAAAGAGGAGAATCTTCCACTTACCATAATATATGCTGATATAAATGGACTTAAGCTTGCCAATGATTTAAAAGGTCACGCAACTGGTGACAAGCTAATAAAGCTTGCTGCGACCAGTATAAAAAAAGAGCTAAGAACAAATGATATTTTCTCTAGAATAGGTGGAGATGAATTTGGAATAGTTCTTCCTCAAACTGGTGCTGAGGCTGCTGGACTTTTGATAGAGAGGATAAGAGCAAGTCTAGAGGATAAAAAGGTTGAAGGAATCTCACTTTCCATATCCTTTGGCTATGCTACAAAATATAAGCCAGAGGAGAAGATAAGCAGTATAATCACTGATTCAGACAGCAATATGTATAATAATAAAATAACAGAAAGTGCAATTTTTAAGAAAAATACTATAATAGATTTTAGAAATGCCCTAGAAAATAAGCATTCAATGACACTTGAGGATAAGCTTAGAACAAAGAAAATTTGTGATGTAGCTATGATTGAAATGGGTATTAAAGGAGATGAGTAGGTTGAAAAGAATAATACCTATAGTTATAACGATAGTAGTTTGCGTATATTTATTTGTGTATGCAGTAATGACGCTAAAGGGGATGAGCCTTTCTGAACCACTTGGAATAAAGCTATTTATGCTGTCGATAGGAGCGATATCCATAGGAGTGATGTTTGCTATGGTTATAGCTTTATTTAGAAGGCTAAGAGAAATTAAGGAGGAAGAAGACGATGATATTAGTAAATACTGATTATATAACTGGCAAGGAGCTAGAAATGCTTTCACTTGTAAAGGGAGCTACTATTAGGTCTAAGCATGTCGGAAGTGACATAATGAACAGCTTAAAGACTTTGGTTGGTGGAGAGCTGGATTCATATACTGAAATGATGAATGAAGCTAGAGCTATAGCAACAAAGAGGATGGTAGAAGAAGCATATAATCTTGGGGCTGATGCTGTTGTTAATATTAGATATGCATCAAGTGCAGTTATGCAAGGAGCTGCAGAGGTCATAGCCTATGGCACAGCAGTAAAATTTATCAATAAATAGTAAGGGGATAATAAATGAGATATGAAGGAACAGTATATAGACCACCTAGCGAGGCGAGGAGCTTAATCGTACAGGTGACTATAGGATGTGCTCACAATAGATGTACATTTTGCAGTATGTATAAAGACAAGCAGTTTAGAATAAGAGATTTAGATGAAATATTTGAGGATTTGGAATCTGCTAGGGCAATTTATCCTAAAGTAAAAAGGGTGTTTTTGGCAGATGGAGACGCTCTGGTACTTCCTACTGATAAGCTTATTGCTATTTTGGACAAAATAAATGAGCTTTTCCCTGAGCGCGAGAGGATAAGTGCCTATGCTACTCCGCAGGACATAATGAGAAAGAGTAATGAAGACCTAGCGCTATTAAAAGAAAAAGGTCTGCTAATGCTATACATGGGGATAGAGTCAGGCGATGATACTATTTTGCAAAAGATAGATAAAGGGGCAACTAGCGCGGACATACTAGAAGCTGGAAAAAAAGCTAAAGAAGCTGGGCTTATTCTCTCTGTGACTATGATATCAGGATTAGGCGGCCCTAGAGGCTCGGCAGCTCATGCAATAGGCTGTGCAAAGCTAGTAAATGAAATGCAGCCAGAATATGCATCCTTTCTTACTCTTATGCTAGAGGAAGGTACAAAGCTCTATGAAGATTATCAAAGTGGAGAATTTTTACTTCTTGAGCCTAGAGCAGTTCTTTTAGAGCTTAGATTATTTATCCAAAATACTAATCTTGAAAGCTGTATATTCAGAGCTAACCATGCCTCTAATTACGTAGCTCTTGCAGGGACACTAGGCGCAGATAAACAAAGACTTCTAAATGAAATAGATACTGCCCTAAAGGAAGACGATTTTAAACCCGAGTATTTAAGAGGTCTGTAAATATAAAAAAGGATTGCCAGAATAAAGAACATAGTTCTCTATGGCAATCCTTTTTTTATACTTAGAAAACTGAATATTTTCTTAAGTATTAAGTTTTACTTATGTTTTTTAAGTTAATTCAGTTATATCTGGTCTAAGTACTCGTCGTAAGTCATCATGTAGTCCTTAGCTCCAGTTTCAGTCAAGTAGATGATTCTGTTTGCGATGGTTTGGATGAACTCGTGGTCGTGAGAAGCAAATAATACGTTGCTCTTGAAATCCTTTAGGCCGTTGTTTACAGCTGTGATAGACTCAAGGTCTAAGTGGTTAGTAGGCTGGTCAAGGATTAGTACATTGGCACTGCTTAGCATCATACGAGACAGCATGCAACGAACTTTTTCTCCTCCAGAAAGCACATTTACTTCTTTTAGAGCTTCTTCTCCAGAAAATAGCATTCTACCTAAGAAGCCTCTGATATAAGTTTCTGCTTTTTCTACAGAGTATTGTCTCAACCAGTCAACTAGATTTATCTTGATGCCATCAAAATATTTTGCATTATCCTTAGGGAAGTATGATTTTGTAATAGTTACGCCCCACTTTACTGTTCCGCTGTCTGGCTCTAGCTCACCAGCAAGGATTTGAAATAGAGTCGTTACCATTATTTCACTCTCGCCTAAAAATGCTATTTTATCGCCTTTTCTAACTGTAAAAGATACATTGTCTAGGATTTTTACTCCATCTATACTCTTTGATAGGTTTTCTACCATTAAGATGTCGTTTCCTACTTCTCTTTCCATTGTAAAGCCTACATATGGGTATCTTCTAGTTGAAGGCTGGATATCTTCTATATTTATTTTATCAAGCATTTTCTTTCTTGATGTAGCTTGCTTTGACTTTGATGCATTGGCACTAAAGCGCGCGATAAAGTCTTGAAGCTGTTTGATTTTTTCTTCTTTTTTCTTGTTCTGGTCCTTCATAAGTGAAAGAGCTAGCTGACTAGACTCATACCAGAAATCGTAGTTTCCTACATAAAGCTTGATTTTTCCAAAGTCCACATCAGCCATATGAGTACATACGTTGTTAAGGAAGTGTCTATCGTGCGATACTACTATAACTGTTCCGTCAAAGCTGATTAAAAACTCTTCAAGCCATTTTATAGCTTTGATGTCAAGGTGGTTAGTAGGCTCGTCCAGAATCAAAATTCCAGGCTTGCCAAATAAAGCTTGAGCAAGCAGTACTTTTACTTTTTCGCTACCTTCTAAATCCTTAAGCAGACTGTAGTGAAGGTCAGTTCCTATGCCAAGGCCTTGAAGAAGTGAAGAAGCATCGGATTCAGCTTCCCAGCCGTCCATCTCTGCAAATTCGCCTTCTAATTCTGAAGCCTTGATTCCATCTTCATCTGTGAAGTCTTCTTTAGCATAGAGAGCATCTTTTTCTTTCATGATTTCATATAGGCGGGCATTTCCCATTATTACTGTGTCAAGGACACTATGCTCGTCATATCTGTAGTGATCCTGCTTTAGTACAGACATACGCACGTTTGGAGCTACATGAACCTCACCTGCATTTGCATCTATTTCTCCAGACAGGATTTTTAGGAAAGTAGTTTTTCCAGCACCGTTTGCGCCGATTACACCGTAGCAGTTACCAGGTGTGAATTTTAGGTTAACATCTTCAAATAATTTTTTATCGCCATAGCGAAGAGCCAAGTTAGTTACACTAATCAATTTATTTATTCCTCCAGTTATTCTTCGTTAATTTACACACAGCTTCCATTTTAACATATATAATGGATAAAATAAACAAATTTACATCCATATAGGAAAGTTTTTCCACAATTTTGGAAGTTTTTGTTGTGGATATGTTGATAAAATAGTGCATAATATCTGTGGATAAGTGGATAACATTGTGCAAAAGTCCAATTTTAGCCACTGATTTAACAAGAATTTTATATTTTTCTGTGGATATGAATTTAAAAGTAAATTATAGCTATATTTTGTTATAAATGATAAAATAAATTTTATGTTAATTTTAAGGAGACGATTTATGAAGAAAGATTTTATAGAATTAGGGATTACAAATGAGCTTAGCGAAAGACTTTTAAAGCTTAGAATAGATACGCCTACTCAGGTACAGGTCAAATCCATTCCATATATATTAGAGGGAAAAGATGTAATAGCTCAGGCTCAAACTGGAACGGGAAAAACTCTTGCTTTTTTACTTCCGATATTAGAAAAAATCGATGTAAATTCAGAGGATACTCAGGCACTTATTATTTCGCCAACTAGAGAGCTTGCAATCCAAATAAGTGAAGAGGCTCAAAAGCTCATATCAGTAAAAGGCATCAATATCCTATCTGCCTATGGTGGACAGGATGTAGAAAAGCAGCTTAACAAATTAAAGAAAAATATTCCACTTGTTGTGGGCACCCCAGGAAGAATCCTGGATTTAATCAGAAGAGAAAGTCTAGACCTTAGCAAGCTAAAGATGCTGGTACTAGATGAGGCTGACCAGATGCTTCACATGGGATTTTTGGATGAGGTGGATGCAATATTTTCTTACACTCCATCAGAAAAACAAGTGATGTGCTTTTCAGCTACCTTTAATAAAGAAGTGAAAAAATTAGCCAAAACTTATATGAATGAGCCTCATTATGTGAGTGTAAAGGGCCAAAATGTAACGCTTGACGAAATTGATCAGATTATAGTTCATACTACTGACAGAAAAAAGCAAGAAGCTCTATGTGAGATGATAGACACTCAGCAGCCTTTTATGGCAATAGTTTTCTGCCGTACTAAAAGAAGAGTAACTGCTCTTTATGAAGATCTTTCTCAAAAAGGCTATAACTGTGACCAGCTTCACGGAGATTTAAGCCAAGCTAAGCGTGAAAAGGTCATGAAGGATTTTAGAAATGCCAAGATTCAGCTTCTTATCGCTACAGATGTTGCAGCTAGAGGAATAGATGTAGATGGAATCACTCATATCTACAACTACGATATGGTACTTGATACTGACACCTACATCCACAGAATAGGAAGAACAGGAAGAGCTGGAGAAAAGGGCACAGCAGTAACCTTTGTAACGCCAAAGCACAATGCATCACTTGAAAAGCTAGAAGGGGATATCAAGGCAGATGTAAAAAAGATAGAAATGCATAAGGCAGTAAAGCATGAGGATGGTAAAGCAAAGCCTCAAGCAAAGAAAAAGCCATCATTTGATGACTTTTTAAAGAAGAATTCAAATAAGAGTTCAAATAGGAATTCAAGGCATAAAGGAAGAGCTCCTAAGAGATAAGGCTAATTTTTCTTTTGTTTTAAATAATCTTTTTTGAGTATTGCCATGATGTAGATAGAGTCGTATTTTCCATTGTGAAATACAGCTTCTCTTAGAAGCCCCTCCTGAGCAAAGCCAAGGTATTTATAAAGGCTTTGAGCAGAATAGTTGTATTCTTTGACATCTAGCCATACTCTATTAGCACCTAGTGTATCAAAGGCATAGGCAAGTAGCAGTTTAATACTGTCACGGCCGAAGCCTTTATTTTTTTGGGATACTGCGATTCTCATTAGCTCTATGCTCTTATGAGGACTGAGAACTCCTGCCACTATCATATAGCCAGCAGGCTCGTTTGTATCTTTATCTTCTATTAATAGATGAAGGATATCTGGATTTTCCATGGCAGCCTTGTGCTGGTCATAGGTCCACTGAAATACATAAGGAGAATTGCTAGGGTCGCTCTCTGTTTTCATTATATAGTCTATATCGCTTTCTAAAGAAGCTCTGACTCTTACTATGTCGTTTTCTAATAGTAGGTTTTGCACAATACATCGCCTCCATGACCTTTTAGTATTTTACATAAATATTGTATCATATAATTACAGTCAGGAAGCTACAAGAAAATTACATAAGGGCTTACTAAGCAGCAAGCTCAAGCTCTTCAAATATTTCGGACAGTATTTCTATGAGCAAATCTATTTCACTAGTTCCTATTATAAGAGGTGGAATAAATCTGAGCACATTTGTGGCAGTGCAGTTTATAAGGAAGCCTTTGTATAGGGCTTTTTGAACTACAGCTGCTCCAGGTATGCTAAGCTCAAGTCCAAGCATAAGACCGTGGCCACGCACAGCTTTTACTACTGAATATTTTTGAGACAGATATTGAAGCTTTAATTTAAAATATTCGCCGATTTTTTCAGCATTTTCAGCAAGCTCATCACCTAGGATTGTCTCAAGCGTGGCAACACCTGCGGCGCAGGCTAAAGGATTTCCGCCAAAGGTACTGCCATGGTCTCCACTTTGAAAAGCATCTGCCACTTCTACTTTGGCTATTACAGCTCCTATAGCACATCCACCCGCAAGACCTTTTGCCACTGTCATGATGTCTGGGGTGATATCGTGATGCTGGTAGCCAAATAATTTTCCTGTTCGGCCCATGCCTGTTTGAATTTCATCAGCTATCAGAAGAACATCGTTTTGCTTGCAAAGCTCAGATACCTTCTTGATAAAGTCGCTATCGACTGGAGTTATTCCGCCTTCACCTTGGATGGGCTCAAAAATAACAGCGCAGGTATTTTTTGTTAGGACCTGCTTAAATGAATCTATATCATTGAACTTTGCAAACTTAAAGCCTTCTAGATGAGGACCAAAGCCTTCCTTGTATTTGGGATTGTCTGTTAGGTTAAGCGTCGCTAAGGTTCTGCCATGAAATGAGCCTGTCATAGCTATGACTTCATTTTTTTGGATACCATATTTTCTGTAGGCATATTTTCTTGCTAGCTTTACAGCCCCTTCGTTTGCTTCTGCACCAGAGTTACAGAAAAAAGCTTTGCCATCGAAGGAGTTTTCTACGAGCAGTTTTGCTAGCTTAACTTGAGTATCTATCCAGAAATAATTGGATATGTGAATCAGCTTCTGACTTTGGGCAGCTATTGCGTCATTTAGTTTTTTGTTGTTATAGCCGAGGATGTTTACAGCTACTCCTCCTAGAAAATCTATATACTCTCTTTTATTATAGTCATATACTCTGCAGCCTTCCCCATGGCTAAAGCTAATTGGAAATCTGCCGTAGTTTGACATTAGATATTTTTGACCTTCATCTATTATATTTTGCATGAATACAGCTCCTTTTATATTTTTTATGCAGTTATCATTGTGCCGATACCAGTGTCTGTGAATACCTCCAGCAAAATGGAGTGAAATTGTCTGCCGTCGATTATATGGCATTTTTCTACACCGTTACTTACAGCATTGAGACAGCAGAACATTTTAGGAATCATTCCACCTTTGATTATTCCTTTTTTTATGTAGGAATAGGCTTCGTTGATATTAAGTGCAGATATTACAGTGTTTGGATCTTGATGGTTTTCAAGCACACCTGCTACGTCTGTTATGAGAATGAGTTTTTTAGCATTTAGGCTTATAGCTATTTTTCCTGCGACTTCATCAGCGTTTATATTGTAGCTTTCTCCGGTTTCACCTATTCCTATGGGTGAAATTACTGGCACATAGCCTTTTTCTATCACAGATAGGATAAGCTCTGGATTGATGCTAGTGATTTCTCCGACTAATCCCAGCTCCTCGCTTTTTTGCTTGGCTTTTATGATATTTCCGTCTTTTCCGCTAAGCCCAAGAGCTTTGATGTCGTGATTGCTAAATAAAGAGACTATCTCGGGGGCTATTTTGCCTGTGAGTACCATTTCAGTGATTTTCATAGTCTCTTCATCAGTTACTCTAAGACCATTTATAAATTCTGGTTTTTTCTTGTAAAGAGTCATTAGTTCATTTATTTCAGGCCCTCCTCCATGCACTATCACAGGGTTTATTCCTATGTACTTAAGAAGAGCAATATCTCTAATTACGCATTCCTTGAGCTGATTGTTAATCATAGCGTTGCCACCGTATTTTATTACTACTATCTGTTTATGAAAGGTTTTGATATAGGATAGACTCTCAAGCAGTACATGAGCTTTCTGCTGAGGAGTAAGCTGATTTACCATGAATTTTTCCTCCTAACTTATATGGCTAGAGTTTATTTTTACATAATCATGTGATAGGTCACAGCCCCAAGCAATAGAGTTTTGACTGCCTGTTTTAAAGTCTACAAGGATAGTTATATTTCTCTCTTTGAGAAGCTTTTTTGCTGATTCCTTGCAAAATACTGTGCTTTGACCATTTTCGACTATTTTTATCGTTTCTTTATTATCTCCTACAAGGCTGATTTCTAATTTATCCATATCAAACTGGGCTCCTGAGTAACCTATACTGCAAAGAATTCTGCCCCAATTGCTCTCCTCTCCAAATAGTGAAGTTTTGACAAGATTAGAGGTCAAAATAGATTTTGCAGCGAGCTTTGCAGAAGCCAGAGTGTTGCTGTTAACAACTTGCACCTCTATAAATTTTGTAGCTCCTTCTCCATCCGCAACTATTGATTTTGCTAGGTATTCATTTACAAAGGCAAAGGCATTTGCAAAGCTTTGTACTTCTGGATGATTTGCATTTAGCTCGTTATTACAAGCCTTGCAGTTTGCCATAACAGCTACCATATCGTTTGTGCTTGTATCACCGTCGATTGATATCATATTGTAGGTTTTTTCAGTAGTGTCATTAAGGAGATATTTGAGGTAAGCCTTATCTATATTTGCATCTGTAGTTATTATGCTGAGCATAGTTGCCATTTGAGGATGTATCATTCTAGAGCCTTTTGCCATGCCACCTATAGTTACGACTTTATTGTCTATAGTTACTTGCACAGCTATGGTTTTGAGGTGTGCATCTGTAGTTATTATGCCTTTGGCAGCTTCCTTGCTTCCGTTTGCTGATAGAGCCTCTGCGGCTTTAGTTATTCCTGATTTTATTTTATCCATCTCAAGAGGTAGGCCAATCAGTCCAGTTGAAGATACAATTACATTTTGAGGAGCAATATTTAGAGCACTTGCTGTCACCGTAGCCATTTCGTAGGCATCACTTAGCCCTTTTTGACCGGTACAGGCATTGGCATTGCCACTATTTATTACTATTGCTTGGATATTTTGATCTTGGATATGAGATTTTGATAAAGTGACAGGAGCGGCGCAGGCTTTATTAGTAGTAAACATTGCCCAGCTATATGCAGGAACCTCGCTATATACTAAGCTAAGATCGTTTTTTCCACTTTTTTTGACTCCACTGTGAATTCCGCTGGAAAGAAAGCCTTTTGGAGAGCTTACTCCTCCATCTATTACTATATATTTATTCATAGGTATCTCCTCCTTTTCTATGGCCACATAGGAAGCTGATTGATACCTGTATGCTCATCTAAGCCAAACATAAGGTTCATATTTTGGACAGCTTGTCCAGATGCGCCTTTGATTAAATTATCTATTGCACTTACGATTATTATTTTTCCAGTTCTTTTATCTATATCAAATCCTATATCGCAGTAGTTTGAACCAGATACAGCTTTTGTCTGAGGAAGCTTACCGCCTGAAAGCAGTCTTACAAAATATTCATCTGAGTAGTAGGTGCTGTATAGGTCATAAACCTCACTGCAGGAAAGATTTTTGTTCATATCTGCATATATAGTGCTTAGGATACCTCTATTCATAGGGATCAAATGAGGAGTGAACTGCAAAGTGAGAGAGGTATCGGCATATAAGCTTAGCTGCTCTTCTATTTCTGGTATGTGTCTATGCTTGCAGAGGCTATAGGCTCTTATGTTTTCGTTGCACTGAGAAAAAAGATTGGCATCTGAAAGATTTCTTCCTGCGCCTGAGATGCCGGATTTTGAATCTGCTATTATGCCTTGGGCTTTTATTACACCTTCCTTAAGAAGGGGATAAAGAGCCAGCAGAATGCTTGTAGGATAGCACCCAGGGTTTGCAACTAGGGTTGCAGCTTTAATTTTTTCTCTATTTATCTCACATAGACCGTACACAGCAAGCTTTACTTCTTCTTTAGCCAAATGCTCAACCTGATACCAATGCTCATATGAAGCTATATCAGATATTCTAAAGTCAGCAGATAAATCAATCACCTTTACTTTATTTTTTAGTCCCTGCTTTACTGCTATTTGGGACAGCCCATGAGGTAGAGCGCAAAATAAAAGATCTAGGTTTTTGAAATGAGAATCATCCATAAGGTCTATAGATGAGCAGTTTTTATCTAGCTTTGACTCAAGATGTGGATAGATGTCTGTGTAGGATTTATTTTCATAGCTTCTAGAATCCAGAAATACAATTTCTGCATAAGGGTGAGAGCTAAGTAGCCTTACGAGTTCACTTCCTGCATATCCAGTTGAGCCTAATATTCCGATTTTTATCATAAGTTCACACCTTTCTTCCGGATTTTGGGTAAAAAAAATCAAGGAGCAATAGTATCAACTACCATTCCAAGATTTTATGAAGTCCTATATGATGTTTTGAAATTGTAATTAAAGCATATCTGGTTTAGTGCCTTGCTTTAGTATAGAAGAAGGCTCTATATAGCTGTACACATCTTCCTTTATATGAGGACTAAAAGCCTTTAATTCTTCAAGTGAAAGCTGGTCTATTTCCATAGCTTTTGCTTCACAGTGCTTTACGACCTGCCCCACTATGCTATGAGCATCTCTAAATGCTATTCCTTGCTTTACTAAGTAGTCTGCAAGCTCTGTAGCATTTAAAAAACCTCCCTTTGTAGCTTTTTCCATATTTTCAGATTTTACTGTTAGAGTACTTACTACTCCTTCTATGATAGTGATACAGTCGATAACTGTGTCTAGGCTTTCAAAGTAATACTGCTTATCCTCTTGCATGTCCTTGTTGTAGGTTAGAGGAAGAGCTTTCATAGTAGTTAGGATTCCCATGAGATTGCCATAAAGTCTGCCGGTTTTACCTCTTACTAGCTCTAGTGAATCTGGGTTTTTCTTTTGAGGCATTATACTGCTTCCAGTGCTGTAGGCATCAGATAAAGCTATAAAGTCAAATTCTTTGGTTGAAAAAATTATAAATTCCTCTGATAGTCTGCTAAGATGCATCATTATGATGCTAAATGCAGAAATCATCTCTATTATATAATCTCTGTCGCTTACTGAGTCCATAGTGTTTTTTTGTACAGCATCAAATTCGAGCATAGCTGCTGTAAACTCTCTGTCTATAGGGTAGGTAGTTCCTGCTAGGGCGCAGCTTCCAAGAGGACAAGTATCCATTATGGATAGGGCATTTTCTATACGTTTCATATCTCTAGTTAGCATTTCATAATAAGCCATAAGATGATACTTAAAGGTAACTATCTGAGCTCTTTGTAAATGAGTGTAGCCTGGCATAGGAAAGCTAGATTCATTTGATTTTTGTTCTATAGCTGATATGAGCTTTTCTAAGCTTTTTATTACTTCCTGACCAGAAAGCTTTACGTATAGCTTCATATCAAGGGCAACCTGATCGTTTCTGCTTCTTGCAGTATGCATTTTTTTTCCTACTGCTCCAGCTTTTTGAGTTACCTGATATTCTAAAAAGCTATGAATATCTTCAAACTCACCTTCAAGCAAAAGAGTACCATCTAGAATCTCTGAGTGTATTTGCTCAAGTGCCTTTATTATTTTTTCAGCCTCATCACTACTTAATATGTGACACTTGCTGAGCATGGACACATGGGCTATAGAGCCCTTTATGTCCTGCTCCCAAAGTCTTTGGTCTATATTAAACGAGCTGTTGAACTTATCCATAAAGCTGTCTTCTTCTGTTTTAAATCTGCCGCCCCAAAGTTTCATACTTCCTCCTATTTTTAGCTTAGCCTACTGCTTTTATATTGTTTTTAAGAGCTTGTTCTTGCTGAACTTTTTTCTTCATCATGCTTTGTATCTTAGTAGGTAGTGAATATAGATTTATAAAGCCTTCTGCATCCTTGTGGTCATAAAGAGGGCTCTCTCCAAAAGATGAAATAGCTTCATCGTAAAGTGCGAAAGGACTGTCTATTGATGCTGGCATTATATTACCTTTGTAAAGCTTGATTTTTACTGTGCCGCTTACCATCTCTTGAGTCTTTTCAAAGAAAGCATCTAGCGATTCACGAAGTGGACTAAACCATAAGCCATCGTAGATTAGCTTTGCATATTCAAGAGCTAGGATGCTTTTAGTGTGAGTTGTATTTCTGTCTAGAGTAAGGCTTTCAAGCAAGCTGTGAGCCTGAACTAAAATACTTCCACCAGGAGTTTCATATACACCTCTTGATTTCATTCCTACTAGACGATTTTCTATCATATCTAGTACACCAATACCGTGATTTGAACCTATTTGGTTAAGCTGAGCTAGCATTTCGTGTGGCTCAAGTGATACTTTGTTTAGCATTACAGCCTCGCCTTTATCAAAGGTAAGCTCTACATATTCTGCTTCATCTGAAGCCTTTTCAAGAGTTTTTGTCATCATGTAAAGGATATCTGCTTTGTGTTCGTTTTTAGTATCTTCCAAATCTCCACCTTCATGGCTGATGTGAAGAAGATTCTGATCTCTTGAGTAGATTTTATCTTTTGTACAAGGAACCTCTATGCCTTTTGCATTTGCATAGTCTATTGCATCTTCACGGGATTTGATATCCCAGATTCTCCATGGAGCAATTACTTTTATATCTGGATCAAAAGCTGCTATTCCTACTTCGAAACGAACCTGGTCATTTCCTTTTCCAGTACATCCGTGGCAGATATAAGGAGCGCCTTCTATATGAGCTATTTCTACTAGCTTCTTAGCTATTAAAGGTCTAGCTAGAGCAGTTCCTAGAAGATATTTGCCTTCATAAAGAGCATTTGCTTTAATCGATTTATATACATAGTCTTTTACAAATTCATCCACTACATCAGCTATATATACTTTTGATGCTCCTGATTTTATAGCTTTTTCCTGAACCTTTTGCATATCTTCATCTTGTCCTACGTTTATGCAAGCAGCTATTATATCTGCATTGTAGTTTTCTTTTAGCCATGGAATGATTATAGAAGTGTCAAGTCCACCAGAGTAAGCAAGTACTATTTTATCTTTTTTAGTTATATTATTTGTTTTCATTATATTTTCCTCCATTATTTTAGAAATTAAAAAAATCCGCCTCTTCGTATTACAAAGAGACGGATTTATATCCGCGGTACCACTCTAATTAATTGTATTTGTGCACTAATACAATTCACTCGATATCGTTAACGGCGACAGCCGTGCCTTCATACTTTGATTTCAAAAGGCATCCTCAGGGTCCCTTGTTCGGTTAAGGTGAGACTGTCGGCCTTCCACTCTGTGCCGACTCGCTGGAGTCATCTCTTAGCTTACTTTTCCCATCACTGGATATGCATATACTTGTTTTTTTCTGATTATAGGGATTTAATTTTTACTTGTCAACATCAAAAAATATATTTTTATGTTTTAAAAAATTATTTTTATATATAAATAATCGGGGAATAGCCATGAAATTATTATGAAAAACATTTTCCTAAAGCTTAAAAATTTTTTAAAATATTTTTACAAAAGTTAAAGTTTTTGTTTACAATTGAGCAAATTTTGTTTAATATAATTTAAATTATATATATTTTTAGTAAGTAGATGATTTATTATATGAGGTATTAAATTTTGGTAGATTAATAAATATATAGAATGAATAGAGTATATATTAAAAGGGGAGAGTAATATGAGTAAGCTATCAGATATGGAAAACATAGGACCAACACTAGAGCAACGATTAATAAATGCAGGAATAACTACTCCTATAGAGCTTAGAAAGCTAGGTTCAAAATCTGCATATGTGATATTAAAAGAGCATGATATAGATGCCTGCATTAACACCCTGTATGCATTAGAAGGAGCTATACAAGGGATAAGATGGCATGATCTGGCAGACGATATCAAAGCTGATTTAAAGAGATTTGCAGACTCAGAAAAAAAGTAAAGCTGGGATTAAATGAAAAAACAAGAAGAATTACTACAAAAAAATATTAGGCAGTTTTATGTATATATGCTAAGATGTAAAGATAACAGCTTGTACACTGGATACACAGTGGATATCGATATGAGGTTTAAACTTCACTGTGAAGGAACAGCATCAAAGTACACTAGAGCAAGGCTTCCAGTTAGCTTGGTTTATGTGGAAAGGCACGATACAAAAAGCAGTGCAATGAAAAGAGAGTGCAGTATAAAAAAACTCTCAAAGCTTCAAAAAGAAGCATTAATTAAAAACTCAATAGTATGATTCTTATCGAGAGAGACGGAGGGATATGGCCCTGTGAAGTCTCAGCAACCTTCAGCCTAGGCTGAAAAGGTGCTAAATCCAACTGCTTAGCAGGAAGATAAGAGAAAACTTATAACTTAGGCTTTCTCTTTGAGAAAGCTTTTTTTATGTGAAGGAGAGAGCGATGATAAAAATATTCGATGGTGGATTTGGAAGTCAGCTTATTAGCAAAAATATATGTTTTGAGTGTCCTGAGGAGCTAAACCTAACTCAAGGCGAAGTAATAAAGCAAATACATAAAGAATATGCAGATAATGGAGCAGATATAATTACAACCAATACCTTTGGAGCAAATCCTCTTAAGCTAAAAAGCTATGACCTTGAGGATAAGGTAATTGAGATTAACGTTGCAGGAATAAACTTAGCTAAAACTACAGGCAAAGAGATAGCTTTTTCTGTAGGACCTACAGGTGAATTTGTAAAGCCTGTAGGGGATGTGAGCTTTGAAGAAATGTACGAGATATTTTACAGACAGCTTGAAACTATAACTATATCTCAGCCTGATTATGTAATCTTTGAAACCTTTAGCGATATAGCAGAGCTAAGAGCAGGAATAATTGCATTAAAGGATATTTTTAAGAAGCACAATATAAAAATTCCTATACTCGCCTCTATGACCTATGACAGCATTTATACCTTGACTGGAGTATCGCCAGCTGCACAGGGAGTTATTTTAGATGCTCTAGGAGTTGATGCCATAGGAATAAACTGCTCAAAGGGACCAAAGGATATACTTGAGCTACTTGTAGAGATAGAAAAGTATACCAGTGTAAAGCTTATTGCTCAGCCAAATGCGGGGATGCCTGAGATTGTAGGAGAAGATGTAGTTTATAGCATGTCAGCTAGTGAATTTGCAATCCAGATGAAGCCATATTTTGAGCTTAATATGGGATATATAGGCTCTTGCTGTGGGTCTACTCCTGAGTTTACTAAAGAGCTAAGAAGGTTAGCGGATAGCATAGAAGTAAAAAATATTAAGGAGAATAAAGCAAGCTCTCATGGATATCTTGCTTCAAAGGGCAAGGTGGTTTCTTCAGAAGCATTTATTTTAATTGGAGAAGCCATTAATCCTCATGCAAGAAAAGCTGTAAAGCAGTATATGGAAGAATTTGATATAAAAGGACTTACAAGCGTTATATCAGAGCAGTGCTTAAAAGGTGCAGATGTAATTGATATCAATGTCAATGCAGAGAGGGCAGATAAAAAAGCACTAGCAAGGGAGCTAGTTATAAGTGGACAGTTAAATTCTGATTTTGTACTTTGCATAGATTCAAAGGAGCCTGAAATCATAGAAGAGGCGCTTAAAAATTATGCAGGAAAGGCTCTTATAAACTCAGTTGCATTGGACGAAAAGGAATTAAGTGAAATCCTTCCTCTTGCAAAAAAATATGGGGCTAGTGTGATAGGACTTTGCATAGAAAATGAAATCCTGCCAACTACCATAGCTGAAACTGTAGAAATAGCAAAAAAGCTTAAGAGCAGACTCTTAAGTGAAGGAATAAGAGCTGAGGATATCTATATTGACCCACTGCTTTTTACAAATAAAACCTACAGCATATCGCCACTTGATACAGTAGAGATAGTAAGGAAGCTATCAAAAAAAGGAATAAAGACCTCCCTTGGGCTTAGCAATGTTTCTTATGGCATGATAAATAGAGATAGATTAAATCAAACCTTGCTTTCTATGCTAATAGGGAGTGGACTTTCCATGGCAATTGCAAGTGCTAGCTCAAAAGGTATAGTGGAAACCATAGAGTCAGCTCAGATACTTATGGGAAAAGAAAAACTATCAAATAAAACCTATATAGAGCTAGAAGATATAGATAAATTGACCATAGAAGGAGAGCTGATTTATCAGCTTATTAATAAAGAAGAGCCAACTGCATTTGATAGCTTGCTAGAGGAAAAAACAGAGCAAGAAGTCATAAATACGATGCTAATAGCACTTGACAAGGCAGGTAAGCTTTACGATGAAAAGACAATATTTTTGCCAGATATGATGCAGGTAGTTGAAAAAGTTCAGGGATTATTTGACAGGCTTGAAAATAAAGCAAAATCTAGTCATACCTTAGTTTTTGGAACGGTATATGGAGATATTCACGACATAGGTAAAAACATAGTAAAATCAGTGCTAAAGCCTTTTGGCTACAATATCATAGACCTTGGAAAAAGCGTTACAAAAGAAGCTTTTGCTACAAAAGCAAAAGAAGTAAATGCTGATATTATAGGCATCAGTGCTCTTATGACTACTACCATGGTAAATCTAGAGCCAACTATAGAGTATATTAAATCAGAGCTTCCTAATGTAAAAATAATAGTAGGTGGAGCAGTTGTAACTGAAGATTATGCAAGAAAGGTAGGAGCTGATGGATATTCTAAAGATGCTATAAAAGCTATAGGTCTAGTAAAATCGTTGACGGAAGTGGATGAAAAATAATGCGTATAAATCTAAATCTAGATGCAAAAGAGCTACTAAAATATATAGATAGACCCTATGATGAAGCAGAGGTATCTGAGCTTATATCAGAAATCAAACCTAGTCTAGGTTACAAGGTTTTGCCTGCAAACATTACAGACTTCATGGTAAAGCTTTGTGGGTATGATATAAAATCCTATTATCTTGCTAAAGGTCTTGAAAATTCTACTAAGGCAATATTTATATGGGCTACCCTAGGCAAAGAGCTAGATGATAAAATTCATGCCTTGCTAAGCGAAGATAAAATATACAAGGCTACACTCCTCGATGAATTAGCATCATTTGCTGTGGATTTTTTGATGGAAAAGCTTTACTTGAGATTAAAACAGGACTATATCAAAAAGAGAAAATTTCTAACTCTTAGATATAGTCCTGGGTATGGAGATATTGCTATAGATGAATCTGAAAAGCTTATAAAGCTAGATGATACCTGTACTATAAGCTACAATGGCTCAATGCTCATACCTCAAAAGAGCATAACTGCTATAGTAGGAATCTCATCTACTCCTGAGCTTAGGAATTATCCAAAAGGCATAGGACTGTGTAGAGGAGAAAATTGTTATGCTTGTAAAACCTGGGCATGCATGAAAAACTGAAAAATTTAAATTTTAAATTTTGTGATTTGGCCATCTAGCTCTTCAGCCTTTGTAAACAATTCTTCAGCTAGAGAACTCATTTCTTGCATAGAAGCCGTTTGCTCCTCAGTAGATGCTGATACCTGTTCGGCAGAGGCAGCGTAATCTGATATAATAGCATTTATTTCTGTTAGATTTTTTATGATATTTTCCTTGCTGTTAGTAAGAAGCTGTAAGCTGTTTCCAAGATTGCTCATATTTTCTATGTTCATTTTAAAAGTAGACTGAACATTTTTTACTGATGAAGCCACTTGATGGACCACTTCTTTACCTTTACTGCTTTCTTGTTGACCTTGAGCTATAGAATCTCTAGATTTTCCTATAGTCTGCTGAGTAGTTTTAATAAGCTCGGATATATCGTTAGCAGATTCTATGGATTTTTGAGCTAGCTTTCTAATTTCATCGGCAACTACTGCAAAGCCTCTTCCTGCTTCTCCAGCTCTAGCTGATTCTATAGCGGCATTTAGTGCAAGAAGGTTAGTTTGATTAGCAATATCGTTTATAACCTCGACTATATTTCCGATTTGGTTTGATATCAGGTCCATATCCTTGATTGTATGAAGGGATTTTTCAGTGCTGTCTGAAATTATATCCATTTGCATTTCCATGCTTTGCATACTTGTAAGAACCTCATCTAAATCCTTGTTCATAATTTTTGAGCTACTAGAAAGCTTTTGCATTTCTCCATCAACTTGATCTACTTGCTGTCCTATGTCATTTGCATTTTCCATGATTTCTTCCATGAAATCAACTTGCTTTTCTGAGCCTTCAGTTAGAACTCCTATAGCAGAGGCTATGTGCTCAGATGTCTGAGTCAGTTGCTCAGAGGATACATTTATCTGCGAAGAAGAATCCTTTACTGTGTTTGATATATCGACTATGCTTCTTACCATGGATTTTAGATTTTCTTTCATCGTATTAAAGCCTAGACTCATTTCGCCTAGCTCATCGGTTCCAAAGGCAGGAGTTTCATTGGTTAAATCTCCATTAGCAAGCTCGTTGCACGATAGGGATAAGCTTTGTATAGGATTTATAATTTTTTTAGAAATAGTTAGTAAAATTATAAATGAAACAGCAAGTATAGCAGCTGTAACTACTAAAAAAGCCATCATCAAGGTTCTTACGCTGTTATGTACATTATCAAGAGAAAGACCTATGTGAAAAAATGAGCCTGCCTGAGCATTAAGAGGTATAGATATATTTAGTACCTCTTTTTTTATTGCTGGATAATAATAATTAGCAGAGCCACCTTTTTTTGTCTCCATTAATCCTAGTATGGTTTTATCTGTGTATTTCTGGTCGCGCATTTCTTCGTTGCTATGATAGGTTATAGTTCCGTCGCTTCTAGAAAAGCTAGCATATATTAGGTATTCTGATTCACTGATTTCTCTCAGATATTTATTGATTTCTTTGTCGTTTACAAATTTCATGCGCCTGTAGTTTTCAAGGGCATTGTTTGCAAAGAGCTCTCCATCTTGGACCATCTGTTGATTTAGATACATCTGGGCTACATAAGTAGATACCCCAGCCAGAAGAATATTTGATATTATCAAGATAGCTAGAGGAATAACGAGGATTTTTGTTCTGATTTTCAAATTCATGAGGTTAAGCATTGATTCACATCCTTATTGGGAAATTTATACAAAATGTAAATTTAATATGATAGGTATTAATAACTATTATATTAGTTAAAGAATTTTAACACAAGCTAAAAAGAGAATATTAACAAAATTAAATAATTTAAAATAATTCTGATAAATTATGAGATTTGATAGTTATAATAAAAAAAGGGTAGTAAATATTATGTAATTATAAGATATAATAAGGATACATAAATACAAATATGATACTTAAGTTCTATGGATAAATATACTGTTTTTGCCGATAAATTATGAAAAGTATGTGACGGGAGTGGGAAATATATGAAGGTATCTATTAAAGAATTAGAAAAAGGCATGATTATTGACAGCGATATTTTTAGTAAAAAAGGAGCATTATTGTTATATAAGGGCTTCAAAATAGAGAATCCTGATCTTGTTGCAATCGTTTTACACAGAAATGGAATAGATGAAATTTTAGTGAAAAATGAGGTGCCTTCTGAAGTTGTAAAGGTAGTTGAATCAGAGGATGTAAAGCAAAGGATTGCTCATGAGGTAAGACTATTTAAAGAAGAATTTGCTCAGATTATGAATGAAGTAAAAGAAGATGTAAAACGTTTTGAAGAAACAAATGACATATCTGAGATTAAGGATTTAGATAAAGGATTAGAGCTAGCTCATGAGTATGAAAACTCAATTTTTACTCTATTCCAGATGATAGAAAAAATTAAGCTAGAAAACCAAGATGATTATGCTCAGATAGTAGAAACTTCACTTCTTGCATATTCTATTGGAAAGTGGCTGTATCTTAGCGAAAAAGAACTTAAAGAAATTTCTGAAGCGGCACTTCTTAGTCAGATAATGGAGTATGCTCATTTTGATTTTAACCAAGACCCTGCAAGTGTAAAGGGAGCAAATTCAGTATCAACAGATATATTAAAGGCAGCATTTCAGATTCAAGAGAGAATGGACGGCTCAGGCTATCCAAAAGGACTCACTAGAACTCAGATTCATCCATATGCAAAGGTGATAGCTGTTGCAGATGTATTCCAAAACCTTACTACTGGAGGAGAGCTTGCAGAAAAGCTTTCAGTTTTTGAGGCTGTAAGAATAATGGAAAGAGAATATATTACAAAGCTAGATGTAAAGTCATTATATGTATTTTTACACAGAGTTGGAAGTAAATTTATAGGAAGCTCTGTGAGATTAAGCGACGGAACTGTAGGAGAGATAGTTTTTGTGCCGGAAAATGAGGTTTCTATGCCTTATATCAAGCTAGAGGATGGACATGTAGTCAACCTTCAAAGCCCTGAGTATAAGGATAAACATATAGTAGAAATTTTTTAGTATTTTTTAAAACTTAATAGGGGGCGCATTTATATGTATGTTATGGAAATGAACCTGGAAGACATCATCGCAGAAAAAGACGAAAAAGATCAACGACTTTTGATGGCAGAATTTAGGAATCTAGGAGGCTATGAAACCCTAGGAGAATTTTTTGAGGACCTTGAAGAAATGTCGGAAAAAAATGATCCGAAGGCAATAAGACTCTATAGGTTTGCAGAGTGGTTATCCCACGAAAGCTTATTCTATAGTCTAGTCAATCTACTAGAAGACTTAAAGAGTTCAGTTCATACGGAATATGCAATAAAGGCGATAACTAAAATCCCTAACGAACCTAAAGCTTTATGTGAAGCTGTATCTAAGGTTTTAGACTCTGTACAGAGATTTCAGGAGCCAGGAGTTTTATATCAAGCAGTAGCACTTCTTCACCGTATGGAGATGGTAGATAGCAGTGTGAGAGCTTGTCTTAGAACTCGCAGAAGGATTACTCTAGATGAAAATGTACTAAGAGAAGTGAGCAATAGAATGGAGAACCTTGCTAAGTATGAGGAGGATTTCCATAAGAACAGTGATGTAAGAGCAGATTTTGCATCCAAAGATAAATTTATTGAATTTGCAAATGAATTCATAAACTTTAAAAATACCCTTTAATGGGTATTTTTTTTACCAAAATTAGTTCCCACTAAAAGGGTATAATATGTTATATTAAAAATACTATATGCGAAAGCCTGTGAAGAAAAATGATAGATATATTTGTTTTAGAATTTATGAATAGTATTTCGAATCCTTTATTTGACAATGTCATGCCTTTTATAACAAAGCTAGGAGACAAGGGTCTGATTTGGATTTTATTAGCACTTATAATGCTATATTACAAACAAACAAGAACCTATGGCATCGCTATAATTATGGCTTTGCTGCTCACATTGGTTTTAGGAGAAGGAATAATAAAAAATATAATACAAAGAGACAGACCTTTTATAAAGCACAGCTTTGATGTCATTATAAATCATCCTATAAGCTATTCATTTCCTTCTGGACATACAGCTTCATCATTTACCGTTTTAGGAATATTTTTATTTGGTATAAAGAAATATAGAGTTAGTTGTTTTATTCTAGCCTTTCTAATTGCTTTTTCTAGGCTGTACCTAGGAGTGCATTATTTCACTGATGTACTAGGAGGAGCGGCTCTTGGCTTAGTGGATGCCTATTTAGTGTATAGGCTATATCTTAGAAAAAAACTCCAGACATAAATTCGAAATTTAAGAAAAAGAGAGGAGACAGATTATGGAAAATAATTGTGTTCCAAAGGATAAAAAGTTTGTTCCTGTTATAGAGTCAAAGCTAAGAAAAAAAATAGTAGAGGTTCCGAAAGAAATATATCAAGCAAGTGGGATTAATATTTTTGCCAAACGTATCAAGTCGCTTATGTTTTCTACCGATGTAGCACTTATAAAGAATTCAAATGCAGATGGGGTTATTGCGGTGTATCCTTTTACACCTCAGCTATCAATAACTCAGGCTATAATAGAGGTTTCTCCTAGCCCTGTATTTTGCGGAGTAGGAGGAGGGCTTACAACAGGACAGCGCTCTATAGATATTGCTCTTCATGCAGAGCTAAACGGTGCTTTTGGAGTAGTACTTAATGCACCTACACCAAATGCTCTTATTATGGAAATGAAAAAACGTATAGATATACCAATAGTTATAACTGTGGTATCTGAAAAAGAAGATATAGCAGCTCGAATAAAAGCTGGAGTGTCAATATTTAACGTATCTGGAGGAGCTAAAACTGCTTCCATAGTTTCAAAGATAAGAAATGAATTTCCAGAAATGCCAATTATAGCTACGGGAGGACCTACGCCAGAGAGCATACTAGAAACTATAAATGCTGGAGCAAACGCTATAACCTATACTCCACCTAGCAGTGGAGAGCTATTCTCGCAGATTATGGAAAACTACAGAGGGGGACTTAAGTAGGAATGAGAATTCAGATTGAAGATATTCAAAAGGATATGATTATCGACGAGGATGTATATAGTAATCAGGGAAACCTCATAGTAGGCAGGGGTTTCTCTGTTTCCAATGCTATGATACTAAAAAATCTTCTAAGGCAGCATAAGGTGGACAAAGTAAAAGTATTGACTTTATCTGAGGAAGTAGCACAGCCATCACCTCAAGAGAAAATTGAGCAGGAAATAGTGGACTTTAAATTGGAGTTTCACGACACAGTAAGCACTATAGAAAACGAAATTTCAAGCATATTAAGTGGTGAAATTGAGGAAGAAAAATTAAACAATCTTGTGGAGTCCAGTCTTAATATGCAATCAGGAACTACCTTGAATATTTTTCAGATGATGCAAAAGGTAAAGGACAGCGATGATGTTACCTACTCACATTGCTACAGTGTATCATTATCCGCCTATGTTATAGGAAAATGGCTTAAGCTTTCTGAAGAGGAGCTAAAGGAATTGACTCTAAGTGCAATTTTAGCTGATGCTGGCAAGGCCTCAGTTCCAAAGGAAATCCTTATGAAAAAAGGGTTTTTAACAGAGCAAGAGCTGAGTGAAATGAAAAAGCACGTTCAGTATTCATATGATATGCTAGATAATTATCCTATAAGCAAAAAGGTTAAGGATGCTATACGCTACCATCATGAGAGAGAAGATGGTTCGGGCTACCCAGAGGGATTAAAAGGGGATAAGATACCTTACTATGCCAAGATTATAGCTATAGCAGACGTGTATACAGCACTGACTTCAAAAAGACCACAAAGAGAGAAGCTCACTCCTTTTGAAGCTCTTAAAATCATGGAAAGAGATTTCATGGATAAGCTAGACGTGACCATACTTACTGAATTTTTGAAGCGAATAGCGGAAAACTACATAGGAAATCCTGTAAAGTTAAATGATGATACAATAGGTGAGATAGTGTTCTTATCTGTACATAAGTTGTCAAGACCAGTTATTAAAACTACTCAGGGCGATAAACTGATAGATTTAGGAAATAAAGAAAACGCTAAATTAGAAATAGTAGAATTTTTATAGAACTTAAAAAGCCTAAATCCAACTAAGTTTCAAATGAAACCATTTAGTGAGATTTAGGCTTTTTCTATTAATTATACTACTTAGAGTAAAACTCTATGATATATGAATCAGTTACCTCTATAGGTACCTGGTCTCGTTTTGGCTCAGCAATTAGCTTTCCGGAAAAATCATTTAGATTTTTCTCTAGATAAGGTAAATTGGTTGTTGTGCTTGTAAAGCTATCTTTGAAAATAGCTATGCTTTTTGATTTTTCTTTTAGAGAAATGGTATCTCCCACTTCTACTTTATAAGATGGTCTGTCTACTTTTTTTCCATTCACTAGGATATGACCATGGACTACCATCTGCCTAGCTTGCCTTAAGGTAGATGCAAAGCCCAGTCTATATGTCATATTGTCCAGTCTTTGTTCTAGTCTTTGAACTAGCTTTTCACCAGAATTTCCTTTTGAATGCATAGCAGCTTCCACATAGATTTTAAACTGTTTTTCCAGTACGCCGTAATAGGCTTTTAGTTTTTGTTTTTCTCTTAGTTGTTTTCCATATTCTGATATTTTCTTTTGTGGCTTTACCCCTCTATTTAACGCTTTAGGGTGATCAAATACATTTACGCCCAGACTTCTTGCCACTTTAAATCTAGGTCCCATTGGTCTTGCCAATATGTTTCCTCCTCAAAAATACTAAACATAATAAAATTACGTCCAGCAGCCGATTATTATTATACGATAAAATCCAAGAGATGTAAACGATAATTTAAATCAATTGATATATGGATTCGAATAAATAATTAATAATGCTATAGCTTTAGTAAAGGATATAGCTGTAAGAGAGCCTCTTAAAAGCCGTATAAGATTTACTATAAAAACTTTAGTTTTGTGAAAGGGATTGAGTTTTATAAAAATAAGAGGATAATATAATTAAGAGGTATTAATAAAAACTAGAAGCTAAGATACTGGTTTTCAAATTAATAGCTATGATATAATAATATATTGCATTTTAAATTAAATTTATTAAGTATAGAATAAAGGATGATATTATGAAAAAAAGAGTTGTTTTAGGTATGAGCGGAGGAGTAGACTCCTCGGTATCAGCAGTAATTTTAAAAGAAGCTGGCTACGATGTAGTCGGTATTTTTATGAAAAATTGGGATGAAAAGGATGAAGATGGAGTTTGTACAGCTACCCAGGATTATGAAGATGTAAGAAGAGTAGCAGACCAGCTTGGAATCCCATATTATACAGTGAATTTTGAAAAGGAATACTGGGATAGAGTGTTCAGCTATTTTCTGGATGAATACAATAAAGGAAGAACACCAAATCCAGATGTAATGTGCAATCAAGAGATTAAATTTAATGCATTTTTAGATTACGCGCTTAAGCTTGACGCTGATTACATAGCTATGGGACATTACGCTAGAGTAGAAGAAAGAGATGGTAAATTTTACTTGCTAAGAGGTGTTGATAATAATAAAGACCAGACCTATTTCTTGTCTAGAATAGGTCAAAAAGCTCTTTCTAAATCACTTTTTCCAATAGGCGAACTTGAAAAATCTAAAGTGAGAGAAATAGCTGAAAAAAATGAGCTTTACACTGCAAAGAAAAAAGACTCTACAGGAGTTTGCTTTATAGGTGAGCGCGACTTTGATGCCTTCCTTGACAAATACTTGCTTTCGAAAAAAGGCGATATGATAAATGTAGATACAGGCAAAAAGATATCCCAGCATCATGGACTTTACCACTACACGCTAGGACAAAGAAAAGGAATAGGAATAGGTGGAGTAGGAAGCGGAGAGCCATGGTTTGTAGTTGGAAAGGATCTTAAGAAGAATCTTCTATATGTAGCTCAAGGAGAGCAACATGAAGCGCTTTATTCTACTTCACTGATAGGAGAAGCTCCAGCGTGGACTTTAGATGAGGAACCAGTATTTCCACTTCACTGCACAGCAAAATTCAGATACAGACAGCAAGATATTCCTGTTACTGTACACAAGATGGAAGATGGAAACCTTCATATAGTGTATGACAATCCAGTAAAAGCAGTTACTCCAGGACAGGTAGCTGTACTTTATGATGCAGATATCTGTTTAGGAAGCAGTATTATAAAATCTATAGAGCCTGTAAATAGTAAGTATAAATATCTTAACCCGACATTTTAGATAAAAAGCTTTATTAAAATACATGCAAAGGACAGACTTGATAAAAAGTCTATGAGGTAGTCAAAATGGACAAAGAGACAAAAAGCTATTTAAAGATTGCCCTAGCTGGCAGTTTATGGGGCATGATTGGTATTTTCGTTCAGACACTTAGAGGATTTGGATTAAGTGCAGAATTTGTAGCATTTTCTAGAGTATTTCTGGGATTTGCTTTGCTTGCAGTATGGTTTTTAATAAAAGATCCGAGCATTTTAAAAATAGACCTAAAGGGACTGATTTCTGCTTGCGTTATAGGTGTGATTTCGCAGGGATTATTTAATCTTACTTATTTTGCGTCTATTCAAAGAGTAGGAACCTTTACAGCAGTAGTTCTGCTTTATTTTTCCCCTGTGTTTATGTTTTTGCTAGGAACCTTTATGTACAAGGAAAAAGCTGATAAAAGAAAAATAATTTCAGTGCTGATATGCTTTGCAGGCTGTATATTTGGAGTAACTGGTGGAGACTTTTCAGCATTGAAAGCAGATCTTCCTGGAATAGCCCTAGGACTTATTGCATCCCTTAGCTATTCACTGATGCCAGCACTTAGCAAGAAAACAGCATCCTCATATAATCCTTTTACTATTATAATCTACAGCTTTATGTTTGGAAGCCTCATGCTACTTCCATTTGCAAAGCCGATGAACGAGCTATATATGCTTCAAGATTTAAGACTTGTAGTATTACTTATAGCCTTTAGTATATTTGTAGCAGCTATGCCTTACTGCCTTTACATACCGTCACTTCACAATGTACAGGTTTCAAAGCTAGGAGTTATTGCATCTGTTGAGCTAATAGTATCGATTGCAATAGCTGCAGTATTCTTAAAAGAACCTGTAAGACTGGGCAATCTTATAGGGGTAGCCATAATACTGGTGTCTATAGTAGCAATGAACAAGCCACCTGTGAAGATGATTAAAAGAGAAATATCACAGTAGATGAGAGAATAATTTCGCAATTATATATTAAGCCTTGATAAAAATCACAGACGAATCAGCTTAAATTCTTTACTGTGAATACATTAAGGTTATAAGTCCAATCGCCTATTAACCTGATTGGACTTAATTATTTAATACGAGATTATCAAATCATCTGGAGGGGAATAAATGAAAATAGCTATATTAGTAAATGAAGATACGATGAAAAGATGTACAGGAAAAGGTTGCTTCAACGCGTTTTTCAATAGACTTGATTCGTTTTCAGACTATGGACCAGAGGCTCAGATTCTAGGCTTTACTCATGTGGGCGGAGATTTGGAGCATAAAATAGAAAAATTAAAGAAAAATAAAGTTGAAGCAGTTCATCTTTCGAGTTGTCTTAGAAGACGCTACTCAGGATATCAGGAGCTTTTAGAAAGGCTCTCAAAGGACTTTGAAGTTAAAGGCTATACTCATGGAAGAGCGATATTGGATTAATATCTTAGGAAGGAAGATGATTATGGGTTTATTTTCTTCAGGGCAAAAGCAAGTAAAAGAACGTAGCACGATAGAGCAAAAAGCTGATGTAGGTGCGATTAAAGAGGTACTTAGAAGAATATCCATTGGAGAGCTGTGCAAAGTATCGGCAGATGAAATTAAGGACAAAGAGATTGCTGAGCTTTTGAACATTATAATGAGCAAAAATATATCGAAAAAAGATGAGATTCTACATCTTAACTCAATATTAAATGAAGTAGTTAAGATGGTAGAAGTAAAAACCATGGTCGAAGGTATAGAAACTCAGTCAGACACCCTTCAATCTATGTCAGCTAGCAGTGAGCAGCTTTCCGCTTCTGTTGAGGATGTAGCCCAGATGACTCTGAAAGCATCAGAAATGGCATCAGAGCTTTATGATACCTCCCAAAAGGGCTCTGAAAATATATCCAAGGCAATGGATTTTGTAAAGACTTCATTCGAAGATATTGAATCAGTAAACCTAATGATGAGCGAAGTAAAGAAGAAAACAGAAACGATAAACCAAATAGTAGATATAGTAAAGGGAATAGCAGATCAGACGAACCTTTTAGCCCTAAATGCAGCTATAGAAGCAGCTAGAGCAGGAGAATCAGGAAGAGGATTCGCAGTAGTTGCTGATGAGGTTAGAAAGCTTGCAGAGCATACTAAAAACTCTGTAGATGATATCCAAAAAAATGTTGGAGAGCTTCAGGTATCTATAGATTCTTCTGTTGTAAGTATAAATAATACTACAGCTCAGCTTCATTCAGGCTCAAAGCTTGTAGATGAATCTTTAGAATCCATTGGGCAAATAGGCTCAGCTGTTGGAAATCTAAGTGATATAGTAACTCAAGTTGCAGCCAATACTCAGGAGCAAACAGCTGCTATTGATACTTTTGCAAGTGGTACTAGCGAAATAGCAGGACGCTCTGATGACATAGTGAATAACTGTAATCAGGTAGGCAAAAAACTCTTTGAAATTAGTAAGGATATAGATAAGCTTAGAATTGAAATGGTAGTAGAAAGCTCATGTTTAGACAATAGAGAAAAGATAGAAATCTACAAGGTAGACCACTTGATTTGGAGATGGAAGGTATACAATATGCTTCTTCACTATGAGGTGGTGGATAAAGAAAAAGTGGCAAGCTACAAGGGATGCAGGCTAGGTCAATGGTATTATGGTATAGAATGTAAGGATTTAGAACATATTCCTGCATTTAAATCTTTAGAAAAGCCTCATATAGCTCTGCATGAAGCGGCTTCAAAGGCTACAGATGCATATACTAGAGGAGATCTAAAGCTTGCAAATAATTATCTAGAGGAAATGGATAAACACTCAGCCGAGGTGTTTAGATATTTAGACGAAATAAAAAAATCTATATAAGCAATTAAAAAACCTCCTTGAAGCTTAAGCTGATTCTTAAACTTCAAGGAGGTTTTGATTATTTATTAGCTTAGAATTTATTTATGCTAGATAAGCTTTAATCATCCATAAATTCTTTTCATAGCCAGCTAGCATTCCTGTCAGCATATCTTCTGTCACAGGGTCGTCTGCTTCTCCAGCTATATCAATACCATTTTTAAGAGATTCGATTACATACTCATAATCCTTTTGAAGAGCAGATAGCACTTCGTCTGGGCTTATGCCTTTGCTTTCAATTTCCTTGATTTTTGCATTTGCTAGATAGTCCTTCATAGTTGCAAATGGACGCTCACCTAACTGTAGGATTCTTTCAGCAACTTCATCAAGCTCTCCTGCTACGCCATCATATAGCTCCTCTAGTTTTGCATGTAGCTGGAAGAAACCTCTTCCTTCTACGTTCCAGTGATAGTTGTGAAGCTTAGTATACATAACGTGAAGATCTGATAGATGAACATTTAGAAACTGGGTTACAGTGTTAGCGTTTTTCTTGTTAGCCATAATAAAATTCCTCCTTAAAATTATATAAAATTTATTTTTATCATATTAATTAGTTTACCCAGAAATGATTTAATTAAACTATATTGTAATCATTTCAAAGTTGTCTATAATACAATTATAACCACTTAAAATAAGTTTAAACATCTTTTTAAAAAAATTTTTTTGAATAAGTTTTTTTGTGGTATATAATATTTATGAGGATTGTTAAAAGTCAATAATTTCAAAACAGACAATTTAGAACTAATCCGGTTGTAAACATAAATATAAGGAGGGCACAATGGAATTTAAATTTGCACATAACAATATAAACGTACTAGATTTAGAAAAAAGCATGGCTTTTTATGAAAAAGCACTAGGGCTTAAAGAAGTAAGAAGAAAGGAAGCTTCTGACGGAAGCTTTATACTTGTGTATCTAGGAGATGGAAGCTCTGCTCATCAGTTAGAGCTTACTTGGCTTAGAGACTGGGATAGACCTTATAATCTTGGAGACAATGAGTTTCATATAGCCTTTACTGTGGATGATTATGAAAAGGCTCATGAGCATCACAAGCAGATGGACTGCATAGTATTTGAAAATCCATCAATGGGTATTTATTTTATAGCAGACCCAGACAATTATTGGCTAGAGATATTGCCTCAAAACAGATAAGAGATAAATCAATAGGGTAAAATACCAGGGTGTCCTCATATAAAAATATGGGGGCACTCTTTTGAATTCAAAAAAACTTAGCAAGCCAGTTTAGAAATGAAAAAATAGGCAATAATTAGGATAGAAAGTGAGGCGATTTCATGCTTTGTCAAAATTGTAAGCAAAACGAAGCATCTATTTCATATATGCAGGTTATAAATGGTGCAGTTACAAAGGTATCGCTGTGTGAAGACTGTGCAAAGGAGAAAAAAATAAAGCCTATAGATATAAATATACCTTTTTCAGTCAAGGATTTGTTTGCAAGTCTAATGGATATGGACAAGAGCAGTACCTATGAGGCTGAAAAAGAAAAGGCCTGCCCAAAATGCCGCTCTACCTACAGCAGATTTCAATCTCTTGGAAAAGTGGGCTGTGAAGCTTGCTATGAAACCTTTAAGGATGAGCTGAGTCCTCTAATAAGAAGAGTGCAAATAAAAGGAGAGCACATAGGAAAAATACCTGAGCATGCGGCCTTTGACATAAAGAGAAAAAGAGAAATCACTAAGCTCAAAATTGAGCTGTCTCATGCTATACAAGCAGAAGAATTTGAAAAAGCAGCTGAGCTAAGAGATAAAATCAAGCTCCTTGAGAAAGAGGTGGGATAATGAACGAAAATGCAGAAGCAAGCAAGCTTGAGGACATGAGAAAAAGCATAGTTGTGAGCTCTAGAGTAAGATTAGCTAGAAATTTGGAGGACTACAATTTTCCAAATAAATTAGAAACAAACGAAGCAAAGGACATTATCTCAAAGGTGAAAAAAAGTCTGGATGACTATGATATAAACTTTGACGCTGTGATAATGGCTGATGCAGATATGCTTTACAAGGAATATCTGCTTGAAAATCATTTGATAAGCAAGGAAATGTCAGAAGAAGCAAAAGGAGCAGTATTTATAAATAAGCAGAATACTCTTTCCATAATGGTAAATGAAGAAGACCATCTGAGAATTCAAGCTCTTCTTCCAGGACTCCATATGGATAATGCTTATGAGATGTGCGATAAACTGGATGATTTACTGGAAAAAAACTTAAGATACGCATTTAGGGAGAACCTAGGGTATTTGACTTCTTGCCCTACAAATCTAGGCACAGGAATGAGAGCCTCTGTAATGGTTCATCTGCCAGCGCTAGTTGAGATGGGCTTTATAACTCCAATACTTGAAAATGCTACTCAAATAGGCCTTGCAGTTAGAGGGCTTTATGGAGAGGGAACGCAGTTTATAGGTTCGCTTTTTCAGGTTTCAAATCAGCTTACTTTAGGCTTCAAGGAAGAAGAAATAGTAAACAGCATTATGGGTATAACTAGGCAAATAATCGAAAAGGAAATAGAAGCGGAAAGAATATTAGTTTCAAAGCTGGGTATAGTATTACAAGACAGAATTTCTAGATGCCTTGGGATATTAGCGACTAGCAGGGTCATGAAGATAAATGAATCTATGAACTATCTTTCTAAAATCAAGCTAGGAATACGATTAGGCTGGATTACAGGAATATCAGATGAAGAAATAAACAGACTCATGATAAAGGTACAGCCAGGAAATCAAATCATAGATTACAAAGCAAAAAGCCAAGAACAAATAGATACAGGTAGAGCAAATCTGCTCAGGACGATTTTTAAAGATGTTGACTTTGTAGGATAAGGAGGATTACAAAAATGATGGAGAATTTTACAGAAAGAGCAAAGCAAGCCATAGAGCTTGCAAAGAGGGAAGCTAGCAAACTAGGTCATAATATTGCTGGCAGTGAGCATATTCTTTTGGGACTGATGGCTGAAGGACAAGGAATAGCTTATCAAGTGCTATACAAATTTGGTCTTACGCTTGAATCACTAGTAAGAGAAATAATAGATTTAGAGGGTATTGGACTTCCAAATACTCATTTTCAAGGCTTTAGCCCTAGAACGAAGGGGATTTTTGAGCTGAGTATAATGGAAGCAAAAATGCTAGGCCATAGCTATATAGGTACTGAACATTTACTTCTAGCCTTGCTAAAGGAAAAAGAGTGCATAGGATGCAGACTTCTTATGGAAAAAGGTATAGACTATAATCTGGTATTTAAAGAGATTATAAATCTTCTTGGAGGAAGCAGTGCAGGCAAAGAGCCTAATCAAGCTGGAAATACAAGCTCTATGAATAGCCAAAATCCAAATACACCAACACTTAATCAGTACGGTGTGGATTTGACCAAAGAAGCTGACGAAAACAGACTTGACCCTGTAATAGGTAGAAGCAAGGAAATAGAAAGAATAATTCAAATCCTAAGCAGAAGAACTAAAAATAACCCTGTCCTTATAGGTGACCCTGGTGTAGGAAAGACAGCTATAATAGAAGGCCTAGCTCAAAAAATAAACTCAGGAGATATACCATCTACCCTTAAAAATAAGCGTATTATGACTCTAGAGATGGGGACTCTTTTGGCAGGAGCTAAGTACAGAGGAGAGTTTGAAGAGAGAGTTAAAAAAATAGTCGAGGAATTGAAAGCAAACAAAGATGTGATTATATTTATAGATGAAATCCATAATTTAGCAGGAGCTGGTGGAGCTGAAGGCGCTATAGATGCATCAAATATCATGAAGCCTGCACTAGCTAGAGGAGAAATCCAGGTTATGGGAGCTACTACTATAGATGAATACAGAAAGCATATAGAAAAGGATTCTGCTCTAGAGAGAAGATTCCAGACAGTAATGGTAGATGAGCCTAACACTGAGGATTCTATAAAAATACTTCACGGCCTTAGAGATAGATATGAAGCTCACCATAAGGTAAAGATTACTGATGAAGCAATAAAGGCGGCCGTTGATTTATCACATAGATATATCACAGATAGATTTTTGCCTGACAAAGCTATAGATTTAATAGATGAAGCGGCTTCTAGAGTAAGGCTTAGAAAATATATGGAGCCTGATAATATCAAGGAGCTAGAGGATAAACTATCTAAGCTTTCTATGGAAAAAGAAGAAGCAATAGCTACTCAGGATTTTGAAAAGGCTGCTAAAATTAGAGATGAAGAAAAGCAAATCAAAGAACAGCTAGGCGAAAATAAAGAGCAGTGGACTAAGAAAAATTATACTAGCACTGAGGTAGTATTAGAAAAAGATATAGCAGAAATAGTATCTTCATGGACAGGTGTTCCAGTTACTAGACTTCAAATGGAAGAATCTACTAAGCTTTTGGATTTAGAAAATATACTTCACAAAAGAGTTATAGGTCAAGAGGAAGCAGTAGAAGCTATATCAAGAGCCATAAGAAGAGCTAGAACAGGTATGAAGGATCCAAAGAGACCTATAGGCTCATTTATATTCCTAGGGCCTACAGGAGTAGGAAAAACTGAGCTTTCAAAGGCTTTAGCAGAAGCTATGTTTGAAGATGAGGATTCTATAGTTAGAATAGATATGAGTGAGTATATGGAAAAGCATTCTGTATCAAAACTCATAGGCTCTCCTCCAGGATATGTAGGCTATGATGAAGGCGGGCAGCTTACAGAAAAAATCAGAAGAAAGCCATATTCTGTGGTATTATTTGATGAGATAGAAAAAGCTCATCCAGATGTATTTAATATGCTGCTTCAGATTCTAGACGATGGAAGACTTACAGATTCTAAAGGACGTACTGTCGATTTTAAAAATACAGTGCTCATCATGACTTCAAACGTAGGTGCAACTACTATCCAAAAGCAAAAGACTCTTGGATTTAGCACTGTAACAGATGAGGAAAAGAAAGAAAAAGCGGCTTACGAAAAGATGAAGGACAATGTTATGGTTGAGCTTAAGAGAAGCTTTAAACCAGAATTTCTAAATCGTGTAGACGATATTATAGTATTCCATGCGCTTACAGATAGAGAGCTTGAAAAAATCGTATATCTAATGATATCAAATCTGGAAAAACGTCTTATGGATAAAAATATTACTATAGAGCTAGATGAGGCTGCAATGAAGCTCATCACTAAAAATGGCTATGATTTAGAGTTTGGCGCAAGACCTCTAAAGCGTGCTATTCAAAGACTGCTTGAAGATGAAATCTCTGAAAAGCTTTTAAGAGGAGAAATAAATGATTCTGACAATATAAAAGTTACAGCAGTGGATGACAAGCTAGATTTCGTAGTAAAGACAAAAACAGTTTAAAATGAAAGGCTAGGGTTAAAATATGGCAAAGGTAAAGACCAAATATATCTGTCAGCAGTGCGGCTATGAATCCGCAAAATGGTGGGGGATCTGTCCAGAGTGCAATAGCGGTGGCTCTATGGTAGAGGAAGCTTATACCCAGAAGGAAACTGCTAGAGCAAAAAAACAAAGCTCACATTTGCAAAAATCTGTGGATTTAAAATCTGTAGAGGGAACTGAGGCTGATAGATTCACTACTCATATTTCTGAATTTGACAGAGTGCTTGGTGGAGGGATAGTAAGGGGCTCTCTTGTTCTTATAGGAGGAGATCCAGGAATAGGAAAATCCACTTTGCTGCTTCAATTAGCCCATCATATTTCAAAGGAAAAAAAGGTGCTGTATATCTCAGGTGAGGAGTCAGCTCAGCAGATTAAGCTAAGGGCTTCTCGCCTTTTTTCTGGTGATATGAACATGCTCATACTGGCAGAGACGAATCTAGATACTATAGAAGGAGAGATACTTGCAGTTATGCCTGACGTAGTAGTAATAGACTCTGTTCAGACGGTATCATCGCCAGAGCTTACATCTCTTCCAGGAAGTGTTTCTCAGGTGAGAGAAGCAACTGGAAGGCTTATGAATATAGCAAAGGCAAATAATATCAGCTGCTTCCTAGTAGGGCATGTAACAAAAGAAGGAGCTATTGCAGGACCTAGAGTGCTAGAGCATCTAGTTGATACTGTGCTTTATTTTGAAGGTGAGCGATTCAATACCTATAGAATGATAAGAGCTGTAAAAAATCGTTTTGGCTCTACAAATGAGCTTGGAGTTTTTGAAATGACAGATAAAGGCTTGATAGAAGTAAGCAATCCATCCAAAATTCTACTATCTGAGCACAGCGTGGGAGCTCCAGGAACTGCTATTGTTTGTACTATGGAAGGCACAAGACCTATGCTAGTGGAAATCCAAGCTCTTGTTGCTCCAACTACATTTGCAGTACCTAGAAGAACAGCTACAGGGATTGATTTTAATAGGCTAAACATGCTTCTGGCTGTATTAGAAAGAAGAGCTGGGCTTAGAATTCAGAGTCAGGATGTCTATGTGAATTTGACTGGAGGCATAAAAATTTACGAGCCTTCACTTGATTTAGGGATAGCCTGCGCAGTGGCATCGAGCTTTTCAAACAGAGAAATCAAAAACAATGTGGCATTTTTTGGAGAGATAGGCTTAACAGGTGAGATTCGCTCAGTGAGCTTTGGAGAAAAGCGTATTAATGAAGCCTTAAAGCTTGGGTTTGAAGAGGTTATAGTGCCTTATAGCACTGCAAAGGACCTAAAAAATATAAATTCAATTAAGATTACAGGAGTAAAAGATGTAAAAATGGCTCTTGCTGAAGCATTTAAATAAAAGGATTATCAATAATTCAATTATGAATTGTAATAAGCTCTAGAAATCTTCATTTATTTACAATAAAAAAGGTAAAAGTCTAGTTAAAATAGACTTTTACCTAAATTTACATATTATTTTCCTCAGAATTTCCACAGTATTGTAAGTCATTTGTAAATCATAACAGGCTTAATATATTGTAAAATAGTACTGTGAAGATGTTTAAAAAAGACTGAACTTGCCTAGGGTTGTTATTTCGTCATGTTTTTTGCTTAAGATATCGCCAGGGCTTAAATTCAATGTGTTGCACAGTGCAGATATATAAAAAATATGATCGCCTATTTCATGAACTAGCTGTTCTTTGCATCTAGGACAAAGCTCTCCATCTATATGATTACTTGTAAATTTATCAAGCTCAGAGTAATCTACTTCTGTAGATAGCTGCTGTTTGGAGGCCTTGATACTGATACAGCCACACTCTGTAACGGCTTTTGCTACAGCTCTAGTTGTTCTGGCATCAGTTTCTTGAAGCTTTGTCATTATGTCGAGTATACTTTTATGTCTTATTAGAACCTCTTCAACTTTTTGGGTAAATTCATTTAGCTCCATCTTTTTACCTCCTTGTATTTATATATTATTATACTTAAAGATGCTGTAAAAGGTCAACTGCGAAGATTGGATTAAATTGTGCTATAATGTACTAGGGTCTAGGCAAAAAAATTAGAAAGGTAGGTGAACACATGGTAAAGAAGATTTTAAGAATAATCGTATCTTTAGTTGGAGTAACTATAGGTGCAGCATTTTATATTTATTTGGAACGTATTGTTCCACAATATGCGCCTGAAAGTTTAGTATTAAAAATAGGATTAGCCTCTATTATTTCACTTTCATTCGGACTTATATTTTATTTTTTCTCTCCTTATATCATGAATCTAGGCCAAAAAGCAGCAAACAAAATTGAAAATGAGGTTTCATCAATGCCCACGGGTGAAATTCTAACCTCGAGTATAGGACTTATAATAGGACTTATAATAGCGTATTTTATAAGCGGGCTGGTTATTAATATTCCACTTGTTGGAACGCCAATAGCCACTCTTATTTATATATTCTTCGGATATATAGGCTATAATATAGCAAGCAGAAGAAAAGAAGATTTAGCCAATCTAATAAATGCAGTTAAGCCAATAGGAGGCAAAGAAAAAGGTAGCAGCAAGAAAAGCAGTCATGCTATACCGCCTAAGATTTTAGATACTAGCGTGGTAATCGATGGAAGAATAGCTGATATTGCTCAGACAGGATTTGTAGAAGGTAAGCTAGTAGTGCCGACTTTCGTTTTAGAGGAGCTAAGACATATAGCTGACTCTGCAGATGATTTAAAAAGAGCTAGAGGACGTAGAGGACTCGATATATTAAACATGATGCAGACAGAGCTTAAGCTAGATGTAGAAATTTGTGAAATGGATTTTGACGATATAGCTGAAGTCGATATGAAGCTTTTAAAATTAGGACAGGTACTAGATGGAAAGGTACTTACAAATGATTATAACCTAAATAAAGTAGCTCAGTTTCAAGGAGTAAAGGTTCTAAACATCAACGAGCTGGCAAACTCTATCAAGCCACTTGTAATTCCTGGAGAAGAGATGCTAGTTACTATTGTAAAAGAAGGTAAAGAGCAAAATCAAGGTATAGCCTATCTAGATGATGGAACTATGATAGTAGTTGAAGGAGCTAGAAAGCTCATCGGACAGACTTTTCAAGTTCTTGTTACCTCAGTTCTTCAGACAGCAGCAGGTCGTATGATATTCGCAAAGCCAAAATAAAGTTAACTTAGCCCTCCAATGGTTTTTGGAGGGTTTTTAAGTTTTTGATATGAGGGATAGATATTCCAAACATTGCCATCCATAAGAAGCCCATCTGAAATATATAGCCGTAATTAATAGCTAGTGCAGTCGATGACATAAGTAGCAGTATTCCTGCTAGCTTTATTCTTTTTGGACTTAGAAAATACTTATCTCTATCAGAGGTAGAGAGGATATTTTTTAAAGTAGATAGTCTAAATGCAAACATAGGAGTGATTAAAGACACCATAAGTATATCTATTATAGAGGTTTCTGTTTTTTCTATAGTATACAGATTCAAAAAAGAAAGCAGTGAAATAATAAGCATGAAGCTAGCATAAGGAATATTTCTTTTTTGACCTCCCTTTAGCTTGTAATCAGCAAATATAAATATAGATGCGCTAAGTGGAAAAATAAAGCTATAAAAAAAATAGAGATACACTGAAAAAAACAAGACGAAAATCAAATCAAAATTTGTGACCATGCTTCCTGAGCTTCTAGTTAGAATTCTAGTGAGAAGCAAAAAAAATATTCCTGGCAGTATGAGAACCTCATCTACAAAAATAAATATTATAAAAAGAGGAGCAAGGCCATAAAAAGCTTCCACTTTTGCATCAGGGTCTAGCTCTCTTGCAAAGCACCAGCTAAGATAAAATCCCATAGTTTTTACAAGGCTGTGTTTTACAGCCTCAAGCACACCATTTCCACTATATATACTCCAGATATAAAAGCTTATTAGTGAAGCTATCAAAATGCCTATAAGCCATTTGCTGGATTTTTCTTTTATATCAAAACTTCTGATTAAGCTTGAACGTACTACCATATTATTTCCTCCAAACCTAAGCCAAATAGCTATTTCAAATAAAATCTAAACCTAATTTTCAAAACTACTGATATATAGTGTATAATACCATTATAAAACAGTTATTTAAATATATTTTGTGAAAAGGAGGTAAGCTATGTATCAAATTTTAGGCGATGAAGTCTATGACAGTCAGGATATAGCAAAGAAGATTGAGCAGTACACTAGCTTTACAGTAAGAGAAGATATGAGCAAGAGAACAAAGCGTGATGATGCACTTGCATTTAAGCTGAGCATACCAGTGAAAAAATTAGATCCTACAGCAAAGGATTATATTGAGGACGATACAGAAATCAATCATCTAATGGTACTTGCAGACGAGATGAGTAACTCTCAAATGGAAAATTTAGGGCTTAAATTTGCAATTCAAAAAAGCTATGCCTATACGTACGATGAGGTAAAAAACGAAATCCTCCTTGTAAGCGGAATCATGCATATTTCAAATGGAAGAAGAAAACTTCCTGATGTTATGAAGAGGCTGCTTAGCCAAGTATAGACTCCATCCAACTTTAAATCAAAACATAATATGTTAATTTTTGTTAATTTTGGGTAAAAACTTCTATCAAGAGCGATAGAAGTTTTTTTAGTGGAAAGGAGAAAGTATGAAAGTAGCATTAGGATTAATTACAAAATATATAAATGCCGACATTTCTATTTTAGACTTTGTTAAGAACGCCAATAAATTTGGGCATGAAATCGATGCTCTTATTATCTGCTATTCCCATGGGTATGACAGACCCTTTGTCGAAAAACTAGAAAGAGAATTTCCAAAGACCCATTTAATCAAGGTCAACCATAGCTATGATATGGAAAGAGACCTTAGAAAAAGAGGAATAAGAGCCAAGGATTTTATGCCTCTTATCTATGCAGAAACCTTGGAAAACTATGGACTTTTGCCATATAGCACCTATAGAAATACAGTTCTAATCAAAGCAATGCTCTTAGAAATGGACGCATTATTCTTCGTAGATACGGACGTTTATCCCCTGCTTTTGAAACCAAGTCATAGAAAGTCAAACCTTCCAGATTATATATCACTAAAAGATACCAAAGAACTTGAAGACTATGAACTAGAAGAAATTGATTTCTTCGAAAGACATTTTAAATATCTGAACCAAAATGATGTAATGGTCACAACTAGCGACTATTCAGGCTATTACATCATTCCCCCTATGGAGTATTCATATCTAGAGGAGTATCTAGGAGGACTTCAAAAGGAATCAGCTATAGATTTTGTAAAGAGCTGCAGTGGAACAGGCTGCATAAATTTTGCTTCTGAGGAAGAAAAGCCATATAGCACAGATAAGTTTTTAGGTGGAAATATGGCAATAAAACTCAAAGCATTTAAGGAGCTTCCGCCATTTTTCTCCACTACCTATATGGCAGGAGATGAACTTGTACTAACTAGAGGCGAGGATACCCTTATGGGAACATTTGCAAAAAACAATCAGCTAAAAGCTGTAGATATAGATACACTCATATTTCATAACACCTATTCCGATTTTCCGAAAGTGCCTGACATTGTAAACAGCATGGCTATAAAGGATAGATTCTATTATGCATCTCTAGGCTGGATAGGGAGAAATCCATTTATGAATTATATAAATGGAAATGACTACAAAGCTCTTTACGAAAAACAAAAAGAACTTCTTGTGAAAAGCAGCGTCCATACAGCTAGATATCTAAAGGACAGAAGGTTTTTGATTATGCCAACTGCAATAGACAGTGCTATGAAAAGCTTTAACAGGGTAATAGATGAATATGAGCTTTCTATGGAAGGCTTTGATCACATCAAAATGAAGCTTATTTAAAAAGGAGGATTCCAAAAATGAAGGTATTACTTGTAAATCATTTTCCTCTTGAGGGTTCAGGAAGTGGTATTTATACCAAAAATATTGCTTCTAAACTAACTGAGCTAGGTCATGAGGTAATGGTGATTCTTCCAGAGCATACAAATATCAGTAAGCCTTATATAACCAAGAGCATACTGTTTCGAAGCGAAGCAAATAAAGGTGAAAAGGTAGATGCAGAGTTTAACTTTCCTTGCTTTACGACGCATCCTAAAAGCAATAACACCTTTTATCAGCTTACAGATGAGCAGATGCATCATTATATAGATTTGATGCAGATAGCTATAGATGAAGCTGTAGCTACCTTTAAGCCTGATATCATACATTGTCAGCATCTGTGGATAGCGCCTTATTGTGCTAGCAAGACAGGAGTTCCTTATGTAGCTACAGCCCACGGGACAGATTTAAAAGGTCTCGTGCTCGATTCAAGATATGTGCCTTATGCCCTTGAAGGAGCTCAAAAATCTAAAAAAATAATAACTATATCCAAGCAAGTGGATTATGAGGTAGGCGAAAAATACTCAGTTCCTGATTCTTTAAGGAGGCTGATTTTAAATGGATTTGATGAGAGCATATTCAATCTAAAGCCTGTAAGCAGAAAAGAAGTTCTGGCTAGCTTTGGACTGCCTGATGCAGGTCATGTAGTTTCTTTTGTAGGCAAGCTAGCTCATTTCAAAGGTGTAGACTTACTTCTAAAAGCCGCAAAGATTTACGAGGAAGAAGTAGAAGATGTAATGACACTTATTGTAGGTCATGGAGAGCTTTATGATGAGCTCAATAATCTAAGAAGAAGCCTAGGGCTAAAACATGTGTATATGCTAGGGCATCAGCATCAAGAAAAGGTAGCTGATATCTATAACATAGCTGATGTATCGACAGTCCCTTCTAGAAAGGAACCTTTTGGACTTGTGGCTATAGAGGCATTAGCCTGCGGAACTCCAGTCGTAGTTACAAATGGAGGCGGACTAGTGGATTTTGTAGATGATACTATAGGAAGCGTAATAGATGAAGAGGACTATGAAGCTCTAGCAAAATCCATAATTTCAGAAATAAAAAACCCTGACAAAAAAGCCAAAAGAAAACGAGCTCATGAGTTTGCTATGAAAGAGTTTTCATGGAACAGAGTCATAGATGAAGTGATTGACGTATATGAGAAGGCTATAAAAGGATAGTAGAATTTTGCGAAAGGAGAACTTCTATGAGACGAGTTATGGTGATACCTGTTTATTATTCTAGACCTAAATCAGAAGGGCATAAAGACGGAGACTCGGTATATGACCACCCCACACCTATAGATGAAGATGGTACCTTAAAGCGGACCTTAGAAAGCATTAGAATCATTAAGAATCAGGATTTTCAGCTGGTGATATTAGTTTCACCTACAAGTGAAGAGCTTACAGATAGAGCAAAGGAGAAAGTAAACAAAATTCTATCTGAGGTGAATCTAGACATTCAGACTTTTATTTTTACTCCTGCAGAGCTTGAAAAAATTAAAGCTCTAGCGGCAGAGCAAGATGTAGACCAAAGCGTTATTAAGCTTATGAATATAAGAGGATATGCAAACGTTAGAAATATGTGCATTTATACTGCATATATACTAGGCGCAGAAATGGCTATGCTCATTGATGACGATGAGCTATTTGAAAAAGAGGATTTTGTCGATTTGGCATCTCAGTATATAGGTGGAAGGCTTTATGGCAAGACAATAGATGGAGTAGCTGGATACTATCTCAACAAATACGGCAATTACTATGATGATGTAGATATAGAGCCTTGGATGACTTACTGGGATAGATTTGGTTTTAAAGGAAAAGCCTTTGATAAAATAATCGGACAAGAGCCTAGAATAAAGCTTACTCCTTTTGCATTTGGTGGAGCAATGATAATTCATAGAAATCTTTTTAAAACAGTACCTTTTGACCCCAATGTAACTAGAGGAGAGGATATAGATTATCTTATAAACGCAAAGATGTTTGGCTTTCACTTTTTCTTAGATAGAGAGCTTTCTATCAAGCATTTGCCACCTAAGAAAACTCATCCAGTTTGGAAGAGATTTAGAGAGGACATATACAGATTCCTCTATGAAAAAGCCAAGATAGATTCACAAAGAGACCTTCCGAATATGAACAAGGTAACGAGCCACGATTTTGATCCATATCCAGGAAATTTCCTTACAAATGAACTAGAGGATATGATATTTAAAGCAAATATAATGCTGGCTATGGACTATCTTAGCAATGGAGATATAGAATCAGCAAAGCAAACAATGAACAATATCTATCTTTCAAAATACGATGCTATGCCAAAATTTAATGTTTTTGATGCCTTTATTGAACTTCAAAAAGACTGGAAAAATCTTTTGAGCTTTACAAAGCAGTACATGATTGATATAAGAGCTATTATGGATATGGCAGAGTTTGGCTATGTCAAAAAATACGATAAAAAATCTGAGCTGGTATCTATGTCTAGAGATGAGATGGAAATTATTCTTAAATCCATGGATTTCTTTAATAATTTAGAAGAAGATGAAATAGATACCCTTGCGGCAATAGCAAAAATGAAGGAATATCCTGAAAATACTTTCATAGGCAAGGCCAATGAAAAAGTAGTTAGAATGAGAATAATCTATAAAGGTGTGGTTAGGATTCAGAAGGAAACCTTGTCAGGAGATTCTGTAGACCTTGCTATACTTGAAAAGGGAGATTATTTCGGAGAGAGCTTTGACAAGAACTTCACTTCCTATGTGGATATAATAGCTGAAGAGGATTGCGAGCTTATAGAAATAGAGCATGCGGACCTTGTGAGCCTCATAGAGTCTCAGCCAATGCTAGGTATTAGAATACTTCAAATGCTAAATGCAAAGCTATCGCTCAAGCTAAAAACTTTAAATGAACGCTATACCTTGCTTTCAGATAGAGGAAGCAGTATATATTAAAAAAGATGGGCTAAGCCCATCTTTTCTAATATATAGAATATAAACCTTATTAAGCTTGAAGTTACTATCTTTCAGCTATATATAATTTTTAATTACCAAATAGATATATTTTTAATTAGTAGCTAGATTTTTTGAAGAAATGATAAAGGAGAGAAACGCCTGCACCAGTTCCACCGTATGGGCATAGACTACTTGCTTTGTCTGTCCATGAAGGCCCAGCTATATCTAAGTGAACCCAAGGAAGCCCACTTGTAAACTCTTCTAAAAATAGGGAAGCTGTAATAGTACCAGCTGGTCTTCCAGGAGAGTTCTTAAGGTCAGCAACTTCAGATTTAAGCATTTTTTTGTATTCCTTTTCAAGAGGAAGTCTCCAGATTTTTTCACTTGCTAGCTTTGATGCAGCATCAAACTGAGCAAACATATCGTCATCAGAAGAAAGAGTAGCTATTACTTTTTCTCCAAGTGCAACTATAGCAGCTCCTGTAAGTGTAGCTATGTCTATGAGCTTAGTAGCTTTTTCCTCTTTTACTGCATAGGTTAATGCATCAGCAAGAGTAAGTCTTCCTTCTGCATCTGTATTAGTGATTTCTATATATTTCCCAGCCATAGAGCCTATTATGTCTCCTGGCTTGTAAGCATGACCAGAAATCATATTTTCACAGCTTGCAACTACTGCTGTAACGTTAATTTTTAATTTCTGAGAGGCTACCATTATCATAGCACCTATAACTGCGGCCGCTCCGCCCATATCGGATTTCATAGTATGCATGCCATCAGTAGGCTTGATTGAGTAACCACCACTGTCATAAGTTAGTCCCTTGCCTATAAGACCGTAGATTTCAGGGTCATTAGGGTTGCCATGATACTTCATAGTGATGAGCTTCATTGGCTCAGCTGAGCCTTTGCCAACGGATAGAAAGGCTTGCATATCCAGCGCCTTTATATCTGCTTCGTCCATCACCTTAACATCAAATCCGTATTCCTTGCCGTATTTTTTAGCTTCTTCAGCAAGCATACTAGGAGTCATGATATTGGCAGGTTCATTTACTAGAGCTCTTGCCACACAGATGCTTTGACCTTCCATTACACCTTCGTCTAGAGCTTTTTCTAAAATACTCATATCCTCATCAGGTCCAACTAGAATATTTACTTCTAGTATATCTACGCTGTCTTCTTTAGGGGCTTTATAGTCTCCAAAGTCATAATTTGAAAGTATGGTGTACTTGGCAACTAGGCTCACCATTTCCTTAGAAGAGGTACTGCAGGAATTGAAAATCTGGTGAATTTCTATAACCTTTGATTTTAATTGTTTAGCTTTTCTTATAGCTGAGCTTATAGCTAGCTTTACTGTTTCTTGGTCTATGCACTGGTCATCGCCAAGGCCTACCAAAATTATGTTTCGAGGGTTTTCTTCTCTTGCAAGTCTAAAGGATTCTATCTGTTCTTTTTTTCCTGTAAATATCTTGTCCTTTACTAAGTAACTAATCATAGCCTCTACATCTGAATCTAGATAGAGCAGACCTTCTGATATTTCTATTCCCTCGGTAAATGGAATTATAGCTGTATCACAAAGTACAGTGGATTCGCCGTGCTTGGAAATTCTAATATCCATAGTTTCCCCTCCTAATAATATAAGTAATACATATAATGTGTTTTTCACATACCTAAATTATACCCCAAGAAACAATCACCCACCACAAAGATTAATATAATAAAAATTAAAAATGTTAAATTTTAGAAACTAATGGGTAGTAATATATAGAAGTCTAAAATTTTGAAAGGAGCAATACAAATGAAACTAATGAAAAGAGACGAAAAAGCTGGTGCACTGAGAAAACAGGATATGATACCAGGGGTAGTTTATGGACATGGAATCGATGCAATTAGCGTTAAAGTTCCAAGGAAAGAGTTTGTAAAATCCTATGAGAAATTCAGACAGACAAAAACCTTCAATTGTGAGATAGATCAAAGTCCTCATCAAGTGTATATCAAAGATGTTCAAAGAGATGTACTTAATCCAGAAAAAATTACTCACTTTGACCTTTTAAAAGTATCAGCATCGGACAAAATCCATACTAGATTGCCGATAGTTCTTTTAGGAAGAGAGAATATCGAAAGACAAGGGCTGATTGTTCAGCAGAGTTTAAATGATATAGATGTAAAATACCAAGTAGGAAAAGGTCTGGAATCTATAGAAGTCGATATTGCTGACTTCAAAGATGGAGATACTCTTAAAGTATCAGATGTTAAAGTGCCAGATTATGTAGATGTTCTAGAAGATATGGATATGCTGGTTGCATCTATAGCTCATCCTAGAGTAGAAGCAGAGCCTGTAGAGGGTGAAGCAGCAGAAGTACCTCTAGTAGAGTAATAGTAAAATAATAAACTAATCCACTAGAGTAATGCGGATTGCTCTTGGAATTTAGAAATCTTATATTATGTACAAAACTAAAGCGAGCCGTTTGGCTCGCTTTTTAAATGCATTTATTTAGTCAACCTTTACTACCCAGCCTTCTGGGCCTTCAACGTCTCCGAATTGGATGCCGTAAAGAGTGTCGTATAATTTTTTAGTCACAGGACCTACTTCAGTTTCACTGTGGAATACATGAAGCTTGCCATTGTGTGAGATGCCTCCGATTGGAGTGATTACAGCTGCAGTACCACAAGCACCAGCCTCTTTGAACTCATCTATGTTGTCGATTAAGCAGTCTCTTTCTTCTACTTCCATACCTAGATATTCCTTAGCAATGTGTAGCAGAGAATATTTAGTGATACTTGGAAGAATAGATGGAGATATAGGAGTTACAAACTTATCGTCTTTAGTTATACCAAAGAAGTTAGCAGCGCCTACCTCTTCTATTTTAGTATGAGTAGCTGGATCTAGGTAGATACAGTCAGCAAAGCCAGCTTTTACAGCTAGTTCATGAGGATATAAGCTTCCTGCATAGTTTCCACCAACCTTTGCTGCGCCAGTTCCATAAGGAGCTGCACGGTCATACTCAGAAGTAATAAAGTTTACAGGAGTCATTCCACCCTTGAAGTATGGACCAACTGGCATACAGAAAATACAGAAGATATATTCTGGAGCTGGCTTAACACCTATGTTGTCACCTACACCGATTAGGAAAGGACGTAGATACATAGTAGCGCCACTTCCGTATGGAGGCATAAATCTTTCATTAGCCTTTACAACCTTTTTACAGGCATCTACGAATCTCTCTACAGGAAACTCAGGCATCATGATACGATTACAGCTTTTAATCATACGCTTAGCATTTTCGTCTGGTCTGAATAATTGAATCTCACCGTTTTTTGTTCTATATGCTTTTAAGCCTTCAAATGTTTGCTGTCCGTAATGTAATGCTGCAGCAGACTGGCTGATAGTTAGAGTGTTCTCTTCGATAAGCTTACCCTCGTCCCATTGGCCGTCCTTGTAGTATGATATGTAGCTAAAGTCAGTTTTCATGTAGCTAAAACCTAGTTTGCCCCAATCTATGTTCTCAATTTGCATAGATTATCCCTCCTTCAAATTTAATATCATTAAATATATTATAGCATAGAAAAAACGTTTGCCTAAAGATTAGAATATTCAAAATAATTAGAAATACAATTTCCTAAAGTTTTTTCAATCAAAAAAGAGATTGTCTCGTATTTTAAAGACAATCTCTTATAAGATAATGGTAAAACATTAGATTATAAAACATTAGATTATAAAACGTTAGATTATAAAACCAAGCTAAAGCTTTATTTGATTACTAAAGTTGATTTAATTATTTTGCGGATATAGCTGCCATAGTTATATAGTTATATGGCTTGTTAAAGTGAGGAAGGAAGAAAATGTCAGTAAGAGCAAGCTTATCAATAGTCACTTTTTCCTGAATAGCAAGTGAGAACATATGGATACCCATAGACATATCATAAGTTGATGCCATCTGAGCACCTATTATAAATCTTGTGTTTTTATCATATACTATTCTGATTTTTACTGATGGATTTTCTGATTCTATAAACTCTGGTTTTTGAAGGTCATCGTAATCAGTAGCTAGAGCATCGATTCCTAGTGACTTTGCTTTTGCAAGAGTAAGTCCAGTAGATACCATTTTTAGGTCGTAGATGCAGATACCGTTTGAGCCTTGAACACCAGCAGATTCTAAAGCAGTGCCTCCTGCATTGTGAGCGGCAACTATACCTGAACGTACAGCATTTGTTGCTAGAGCTATATAGTTAGTGTCTTGGATGCTGTTGTCGTAAACAGTAGCGCAGTCACCTATAGCGTAAACGTCCTTGATGCTTGTTTCTTGATTTTTATTTACAACATAGGCACCGTTTCTAAATAGCTCAAGCTTGTCTTTTCCTAGCTCGTTATTTGGTCTAAAGCCTATAGAAAGAACTACCATATCTGCTTTATGAGTGCCTTTATCGGTAACTACCTCTTTAACCTTTGTATCGCCTTTTAGCTCAAGCACTTTTTCTCCAAAAGCGAGTTTAATACCGTGGTCTTTTAGGTTCTGCTTCATAAGCTCAGTAAATTCTTCATCGTAATATGCAGGAAGACAAGTATCTGCGATATCTATTAGGGTAACATTTTTTCCATGTCTTTCAAAAGCTTCAGCAAGCTCTACGCCTATATAGCCAGCGCCTACTACTACGACATCCTTTATATCTTCTGTTTTAAGTTTTTGGATTACCTCGTCAGCGTGTTGGTACAGCTTTACTTTTTGAACATTTTCTAAATCTCTGCCAGGGATATCTGGGATGATAGGCATAGAACCAGTTGCTAAGATGATTTTATCGTAGCTTTCTTCTACCTTAGAGCCGTCTTTTAGGGTAGCGTAAACTATTTTTTTATCAAAGTCGATGCTTTCAACAGGAGCTTCCATGTGAACTACAGCACCTTGAGCTTCTAACTTTTCTTTGTTTGAATAAAATAAACCTTCAGCTCCAGCTATCTGCTCACCTATCCAAAGTGCCATACCACAACCTAAAAAACTTATATTTGAATTGGCATCAAATATAGTTACCTTGGCATCCTTGTAGTTCCCCATAATAGTGTTAGCAGCAGCAGTTCCAGCGTGATTAGCACCTACGATTACGATTTTGTTCATGTTAACTCTCCTCTCAAATTAAAAACAATTAAGAATTAAAATTAGTTAAAACTAAAGTTAAAAATGATTATATTTTAAAATTAAAAAGTATACTAAAACAGTATTGATTACAATTTGAATTTATTATATCACTGGTTAAAAAAATAGCAATAGGTTTTTAAAAAAATTTTAAAAAATATCCAAAAATGGTATAATCTAGAGTTGAATGAAGAATTTGTGGGTATAAAATATATTCAGTTAAAAATTTATAAATTGATATGAAACAATGGAGATGAAACTTGATGAAAAAATGTTCAGTATGTAAGAAGAATATAGCTATGCTTTTTGCTTCGACATATGAAAATGGTAAACCAGAAATGAAAGGGCTATGCCTTAACTGTGCTAAGAAGATGAATATCCCAGGGATAGATGATCTTATAAAGCAGACAGGTATGTCAGAGGAAGAGCTATCTGTAATCACTGACCAGATGAATGATTCTATGAGTATGTTTGATGAGGATAGCGAGATGGATTTTTTATCAAATTTTAAGGATGCTGATAAGGAAGACGAGGTTCAAATAGAAGAAAATGAAGAAGCTGAGGCTCATCAAGATGAAGTAGATGATAAAGAGCCATCTAAGAAAAAAAAGAAGAAAAAGAAATATCTAGATACTTTTGGAACTAACCTTACTGACAAAGCTTCAAAAAATCAAATAGATAAGGTTATAGGAAGAGACAAAGAAATTCAAAGAGTAATTCAAATATTAAATAGAAGAGCAAAAAACAATCCAGTACTAGTAGGAGAGCCAGGAGTAGGAAAAACTGCTATTGCAGAAGGACTAGCTGTTAGGATAGCTGAAAAGCAAGTGCCATCAAAGCTACTAAACGCAGAGGTATATCTGCTGGATATGACTGCTGTTGTTGCTGGAACTCAGTTTAGAGGTCAGTTCGAAGGAAGAATGAAGTCTATAATCACTGAAGCACAAAGCTACGGCAATATCATTTTAGTAATAGATGAGCTTCACAATATCATGGGTGCAGGAGAGGTTCACGGTGGAACTATGAACGCTGCCAATATCCTAAAGCCAGCTCTTGCAAGAGGAGATGTCCAAATCATCGGAGCAACTACTTTATCAGAGTACAGAAAGCATATCGAAAAGGACTCTGCGCTTGAAAGACGCTTTCAGCCTGTAATGGTAGATGAGCCTAGTGAAGAAGAAAGCATAGAAATATTAAAAGGGATAAAAGGCTACTACGAGGATTATCATCAAGTGAGTATTTCTGATGAAGTCATAGAAGCGGCTGTAAAGATGTCTAATAGATATATCACAGATAGATTTTTGCCTGATAAAGCCATAGATGTAATAGATGAGGCAGGCTCTAGAGCCAATCTTGTAAATGAAGTACTAACTAGCATAGAGGATTATAAAACTCAGCTGATGCAAAGCACCTATCTAAAAGATCAAGCTTCAGAAAAAGGTGATTTTGAAGGAGCAGCTTATTACAAGGCTGAAGAAATTCGTCTTACTCAAAAAATTGAACTGCTTGAAAAGAGTGCAAAGACACCTCTTATGATAGAAGATGTAGCTCATATAATAGAAGCATGGACTAAGATTCCTCTTAAATCCATAACTGAGGAAGAGGCTATAAAGCTTCTGAATCTAGAGCAGAGACTTCACCAAAGAGTAATAGGCCAAGATGAAGCTATATCTAGCATCTCAAGAACAGTAAGAAGAAATCGTTCTGGCTTTAGAAAAAGAAGAAAGCCAGCATCCTTTATATTTGTAGGCCCTACAGGAGTAGGAAAGACAGAGGTAGTAAGAGCTTTAGCAAAAGAGATGTTTGGAAGCGAAGACGATATGATAAGAATCGATATGAGTGAGTATATGGAAAGACATACAGTATCAAAGCTCATAGGCTCACCTCCTGGATATGTAGGCTATGATGAGGGTGGACAGCTGACAGAAAAAGTAAGAAGAAGACCTTACTCTGTAATTTTATTTGATGAGATAGAAAAAGCTCATGCAGATGTATTTAACATGCTGCTTCAGATTTTAGAGGATGGAAGGCTTACTGATGCACAAGGCAGAACAGTATTTTTTGAAAATACTATTATAGTTATGACCTCAAATGCTGGAACCTCATATAAAAGCAAGAGCATGGGCTTTGGAAATGCAAACACTCTAGAAGAGAGCGAGCATATCAAGGATGCCCTTAAGGAAGTCTTCAGACCTGAATTTTTAAATCGTGTAGACGATATAGTTGTGTTTACTAGACTTTCAAAGCCTCAGCTAAGAGAAATAGTAGACCTTATGATAAAGGAAGTTCAAACTGAGCTAGCAGAAAAAGGAATCAGTCTTCATGTGAGCGATGAAGTAAAAGAATTCTTACTAGAAAAAGGCTATGATGACAAATATGGAGCAAGACCTCTAAGACGAGTGATACAAAGATATATTGAAGATGAAATATCGGAGCTATACTTGCGTAAAGAGATTCTGGATAAAGATTCAATATCAGCAATCATGCTAAATGCACAGGTAAGTATAGTAAAAAGCCATGAATGAAAAAAAAGCTCGTTTTATTAGTATAGGAATGGTAGCTCTTGCTGTACTTGTTGGAATATTTGGATATACACGCCCTGAAAAGCTTCTTAGCAAAGAGGGCGTGTACTACTACATACCTGTAGGAGATTACATGGATTCAAATGGAGATGGAGTAGGAGATATCCAAGGAATAATCAGAAACCTAGACAGCCTAAATGATTCCAATCCAAATACCAGTACGGACCTTGGTGTAAATGGAATAGTAATTAGCCCAGTATACCTAGCAAAAGGTCCAAATAAAAGCGAGCCTTTAGATTATTATAAAATCGACCCTGAATATGGGAACCTAATCGATCTAGAAGAGCTTATTTCAGAGGCGAATAAGCGTGGGATGAAGGTCATCATGGAAATGGAATTTAATCATACCAGCATAGACCATGAGTGGTTTAGGCAGGCTTTATCAAGCGCAAAAAGCCCATTTAGAAGCTATTACAATCTGAAAGGCTTAGATTATCAACCTAGAACTGAGTCAAGGCTTGTCAATGAAGAGTCTCTATGGCACAGATTAAATGGCTTAAAGTACTTTAGCTACAAAGATTATATGACAGCTGATTTAAATTATGAAAGTGCTGAGCTTAGAAATGATATCAAGGAAATAGCTATATTTTACCTTGAAACTGGACTAAATGGACTTAAGCTGAAAAATGCCAACAATATCTATACCTATTATGAAGAGCCTAATGAAGATTCTAGGCTTGAGAAAAATTTGGACTGGTGGCAATCCTTTAGATTAGCTTGTAAAGAAGTAGACCCAGATGTTTATTTAATCGCCGATGTAAATGATAGAGCCGCAGTTATAGCTCCATATTTCAAAGAGTTTAACACGGTTATGAATGTTTTTGCAGGTGAAAGAGCTATTCCATATATGATTAAATCTGGCAAAGATATGTCAGCAGATAATGGCATGTTTGCAAAGCAGATGGATAATATAAGCTCGTCATATAAAAAATATGGCAAAAATCCTATAGACGGAATTTACTTGTCTGATGAATCAGGAACTATAATGAGTAAAGTAGGAAATCATGCTAAAAAATCTAAGCTGGCAGCTAGCATAATGATGACGCTACCTGGTAATCCATTTATCTACTATGGAGATGAGCTAGGCATGAATGATGAAAAAATCCAAAACCCAGACTCTACTATATACAATCATTACACGGATTTGATAAGGCTAAGACAGCTTCATCCTGCATTAAAAACAGGAAGCCTAATTGAAACCTCAGATGACAATGTACATGTACTTTCGTATATCAGATACGATTCAAAAGAAAAAGAGAATCTTTTAGTGATACATAATCTTTCTGATGATACTCAGTCAGCCTATATAAGAGAGCTTAAATCCTATGATGAAAAGAATATAATTCATTCCACATCAAATCATGATGTCATGGACAAAAATCTCAGCAAGGTTCAGCTCAGTGGATATTCTACATTGGTAATTTCATTGAAGTAGGAGCTAAGCTAATTAGAGGGATAAAGACTGCTTATAAGTTGCTGAAATCTTATTGCATTCACAATAAGGAAAATCAGGTTCTTGAATAAATTGGAAAATTGGTATATAATACTTTCAGATAAAACTAGAGTTACTATAGGTACTCAGGATAAAATTATGAGGTGTTTTATGAGTGTGATTGTTCTTTTATAGTGAATTAAATAAAATCTAACAGGTACGAGGTCATATGAGCATTTGCTATATGTCTATTTGACTTGCTTGGATTTCACTGATAAAAGACGATACTAACTGTATGAACCTTGTAAAGCAAAAGGCTACATTGCCTTTACTTTTAGATGGTTATTAACTGCAGCTATTTAGTCTGCAGTTTTTTTGTTTTTGAAATAACCCATAATTTTATTTTTGAGGAGACAAACATGAATAAAGCGATACAAACATTAGAATTTAATAAAATAAAAGAACGACTAAGTGAATTTTGCCAAAGCTCATTAGGTAAGCAGCTAGTAGATAATCTATATCCTGCTGTAAATATAAAAGCAGTAGAAACTAGGCTTAAAGAGACGAAAGAAGCAGTGAGGCTTCTAAAGGCTGGAATGATACCACCTCTTGGTGGGCTTAGCAATATATCAATGCTACTTGAGAAAACTGAAAAAGGCATGATATTAGAAGCTAGTGAGCTAACTGCTATCAATGATTTTCTAAGAGCCTGCAGAAACCTAGAGCAGTTTATGAATAAGCATAAAGAGCTGATACCCCTCATATCTGAGTATATACTCTCTATGAAAAGCTATAAGGATATAGAAGAGGAGATTTCCTACAGTGTAAGCGGAGCACTAGTTCTCTCTCAAGCGTCCAAAAACCTAGGAAGAATAAGAAGGCTAAAGGAAAATCAAAAAGAGAAGATTGAAAAGACCCTTCAGGCATTTTTATCATCTAACTCAAATAAATCTCTTATTCAGGAGTTTTTTATAAGCGAAAAAAATGGTCATTACACCATACCTATAAAATCAGCATATAAAAATCATGTAGAGGGGAGCATAATTGAGACCTCATCTACAGGTTCTACAGTGTTTATAGAGCCAAAAGCAATATCAAAGCTCGCAGGAGAGATGCAGATGCTGGAAGCCGAAGAAATGGCAGAACAGTATCAGATACTAGCAGGGCTCACTGGACTTATATATGAAAATATAAGCAGTATCAAGCAAAACATGGAGCTTATGGCGACTTATGATTTAATATTTGCAAAGGCTAGATATGCAATCAGCATAAATGCAGCAATGCCTGAAATAAATCTTAAACGGCATATAAAAATAGTAAATGGAAGACATCCTCTGCTAGAGGGAAGAGTGGTGCCACTTAATATAGAGGTAGGACCTGATTTCAATACCCTAGTAATAACAGGACCAAACGCAGGAGGAAAGACTGTGACACTAAAAACAGTTGGCCTTCTTATCCTCATGACTCAGTGCGGATTATTTATACCAGCAGATGAGAGTAGCCAGATACCAGTTTTAGATGATGTGCTAGTAGACATAGGGGACAATCAAAGCATAGAAAATGCCCTTAGTACTTTTTCATCCCATATGCAAAATCTCGGAATCATACTCAAAAAATCATCAAACAACACCTTGGTTCTAATAGATGAAATAGGAACAGGCACAGACCCTGCAGAGGGAGCAGCTATAGCGGCTGCTATACTTGAAGAACTCAGCAGAAAAGGAAGCCTTACCATAGCAACTACTCACTATGGAGAAATAAAAGAATTTGCTGTGAGGCATCCTCTGTTTAGAAATGCATCTGTACTATTTGATAAAGAAACTCTGTCACCCTTGTATGAGCTTATTATGGGTGAAAGTGGAGAGAGTAATGCTTTTTGGATAGTGGAAAAATTTGCATTTCCATCTGGAGTAATTAATAACGCAAAGCGCTACCTTATGACAAATGAAAAAAATAAAGCGGCATCCTATATCACTGAAAAAGACAAGGAAAAACTACAGAGTGAATTTGAAAAAAACAAACAAAGACAGCTTGAAAAGCAGACCCTAAAAGAAGAAAGACTAAGTAGCATGGAAGAAAGGAAAGTAGACTACTCAAAAGGTGATAGAGTAAGACTTCTAGATACAGACGAGATAGGGCTAGTTTATGAAGAGGCAGATAAAAACGACAATGTCACTGTATACCTTTCGAATGAGTATAAAAAAATCCTAAGGAAAAGACTTTCGCTTATGGAAAAAGCTCAAAATCTTTATCCAAATGACTATGACCTAGACACTCTTTTTACTGACTATTCTGCTAGAAAGCTAGAGCATGACATAAAAAGAGGCTCGAAAAAAGCTCTTAAGAAAATCCAAAAGGACATTAGATTAAAGAATAGGTAAATAATAAGAGATTAAAGAAAGGATATTAAAGAAACGTTATTAAAAAACGTTATTAAAAAACGTTATTAAACAATAAGAATAAATACTAAAAAATCCTAGATTAATTGAAATGTTTACATTGATGTAAGCATTGAGTAATCTAGGATTTCTAAATTTTAAAGGCTATTTATAAAAAAACATTATTTTCTGACAGGGATTTATTTATTTTAAACTTGCCATGATTTATACTTTGAATTTGTAAACTAAAGCTCTTAGCTCTTCCGCCACGCTTGCCAAGCTATCGCCAGCATTTGCTAGCTCTGCTATAGTTGCAGCTTGTTGCTGAGTAGAGGCTGCGACCTCCTGAGTGCCAGCAGCATTTTCTTCAGAAATAGCAGAAAGATTAGAAACCAAATCTATAATAGAATTTTTGTTATCAGTCATTTGCATTGATGATTCATTTAAGCTATCTATTATAAGGTTTATGGAGTCTATAGCTTTTGCTATCATTTCGAACTTATCACCAGTTTGATTTACGCTTTTAGACTGCTCATCAAACATTACCTTTACTCCCTGCATAGTAGTAACAGCAGATTGAGATTTAGAACGTAGCTCTTCTATTACGAGCTTGATATCATTTGTGAAGGAATTTGATTGCTCAGCGAGCTTTCGTATTTCATCAGCTACCACAGCAAAGCCTCTTCCTGCCTCTCCAGCTCTAGCAGCCTCTATAGCCGCGTTTAGAGCTAGAAGATTGGTTTGGTCGGCTATGCTTTGAATCATTTCGCTTGCTTCTTGGATTTTCTGGGCACTTTCATTATTGCTCATTATGATGCTATAAACTGTTTCAGTAGCTTCATTGTTTTGCATGGTCTTGTCTATTAGCTCATGGATTATTACAAAGCCTTCTTCTTTTTGAGCTTCTATACTTTTTGCTGCATCGTTAAGCTGCATAAGCTTACGACTATCTTCATCTAAAAGGTTTCCTAAATCGTCGATATTTTGAGCAGTTATTTCTGTATCTTTAGCTTGGTCGCTAGCTCCTCTAGCTATTTGCTCTATAGTATTTGCTATTTCCTCAGAGGTTGTGGCAGCTTGCTGAGTTTTTGCAGTCATATCATCGGAAGCTGAAGCTACGCTTTGGGCAGATTCAGAGGTTTTTCTGATGAATTCAGCCACATTTTCTTGCATTACTAGGAGAGCTTTACACATTTTTCCTAGCTCGTCTCTTCTAGTTGTAAATTTATTAAGCTGATTATTTTCATTTGACCTAAAATCTAGCTCAGCCTGAGTGTCAAGAGCCGTAGTCAAAGCTATTATAGGCTTTGAAATAGAGTTGCCTATGTAGTAGCTAAGAGCAGCTATTATAAACAAAATAAGTGCGACTATCATGGCTACAGATTTTATTGTATCCATTTTGCCGTCTTGTGCAATTTTTTCAACATCAGCTATTGTTTTTCCAGTAAAATATATGCCTATTACTTCTTTATTTTCGCCTAAAATAGGTGAATAATGGGTCATATACTGAACACCTAGAATATCCGCTTCTCCAAAGTAAGATTCGCCCTTTGAAATGGCTTCATACGCTTTGCCATTTGAATCTAGGGTAGTTCCTACAGCGCGCTTTCCAGCCTCATCTTTAACAGTGGTCAAAACTCTTACATATTCATTTCCTTGCTTTTCGAACACTGTAGCAACTATGCTCATGCCATCGGACAATTCATCTATATAATCGTATTTTCCAGCTATAGGAAGTCCACTACTGTCTACGAGATTTCCATTTGAATTTGTCTTTAATTCTCCAAATTGCTCCTTGAGATATATCTCGAGCATAGTGTCTGCAGCAAGAAGCTTTTCTTCAAACTGAGAATTTATTATGTCTTCGGTCACCTTGAAGCTACTTAGCAGGCTCAGCGTAAGAGCTGATACTAAAGAAACAATTACTAACCCTAGCATTATTGCTATTATTCTATTTTTTATACTTTTCAAAATCATCCCCCATTTACTTTTTATTTTTATATATTGTTAAGTAAAAAAAATATCACAAATTCCATTATATTAATGAATATATGTATTTACAATACTATATTTTTTATTTTATCATTAGTAACATAAGCTTAACATTAATGCTCTGATTGGAGGATGGATATGTACAAAGGAACTGGAGTCTCTAGAGGGCTTGCTATAGCAAGAGCACTGGTTATATCCAATCAAGAAATATCAGTAAAAACCTACGAGGTAGAAGATATAAAATCTGAATCGCAAAGAGTGACCTTGGCTTTTCATAAAGCCAAGCTGGAAATAGAAGAGTTTATAAGCACACTTACAAACGAAGAAGAGAAAAACATAATAAACACTCAGCTTATGATGCTAGAAGACCCAGAGCTTTTGAAGGAAATAGATAATTATATTAAAGAAAACTCTGTAAATGCAGAATCAGCTATAGATAAGATTTTGGATGTGTATATAGCTATGTTTGAGCAGATGCCAGATGAGTACATGAGCCAAAGAGCTGTGGATATAAAGGATATAAAAACTAGAGTTCTGCTTACTATGACTAGGCGAACTAGAATGGATGCAATTGAGCTAGACCACGACTGTATCATAGTGGCTGATGAAATATTGCCATCGTATATGACCCAGCTCGATCAGACAAAAGTAGTTGGTTTTATTTCTAGCAAGGGTGGAGTGAATTCGCATAGCTCTATAATAGCTAGAAGCATGCAAAAGCCTATGATAATAGGGCTTAAGGATGTGGTTACTCAGCTAAAAACCGATGATATGCTAGCGATAGACGGAGCAAAGGGCATGGTTTATGTAAATCCAAATGAAGCCCTGATAACTGACTTTGAAAAGCAGATGGAAGCTATGAGGCTTCAAAGAGAGCTGCTTAGGATGCTGCCTGATGTCACGGCAACAAAAGATAGCCACCACATAGGTCTATATGCAAACATAGGAAGCATAGAGGATGCAAAATATGCGGCTGAAAATAAAGCTGAAGGGATAGGGCTTTTTAGGACAGAGTTTATTTATCTAAACCAATCAGAGCTTCCTAGTGAAAAGTACCAGTATGAAATTTACAAATCGGTTTTAAAGCTCATGAAAGGTAAGGAAGTAGTAATAAGAACGGTTGATATCGGAGCTGACAAGCAGCTAGATTACATAGATATCCCAAAAGAGGACAATCCTTTTTTAGGATTAAGAGGCATAAGGCTGTGTCTTGCGAACAAGGAAATGTTCAAAACTCATTTAAGAGCGCTTCTAAGAGCGAGTATGCATGGGGAAATGAAAATTATGTATCCTATGATTTCGTCGTTAGAAGAGCTTCAAACTGCAAATTATATTCTCGAAGAATGCATGCTAGAGCTAGATGAAGAGAACATCCCATATAAGAGAAACATAAAGGTAGGTATGATGGTGGAAGTTCCATCTGCGGCTATAAATTCAGATATACTTGCAAAGCATACGGATTTTTTCAGTATAGGAACAAATGACCTGATTCAGTACACGGTAGCAGTTGACAGAATGAATGAACAGCTTTTGAATCTATATAGCCCTTATGATCCTGCTGTACTTAGACTGATAAAGCTAACAGCTGAAAATGCTCGCAAAAATAATATACCTGTATCTATATGTGGAGAAGCAGCCTCAGAGGAAGCTCTTCTTCCTCTATTTCTTGCTATGGGAATAAATAGCTTAAGTATGAGCGCAGGAGAAATTCTGCCTCTTAGAAAAAAAGTAGGAGAGTTCCAACTGAAGCTTCTAAAGACCATATCCGAGGAGGTAATGGCGTTAGAAACAGCTGGAGAAATAAAAAATCATCTCAAAAAATACATGAGATAGCTAAGTAAATTAGCTATCATACTCATATAATTTATACTTCTCGATAAGCTCTATGAGCTTATCGGGATAATTTGGGTCTGTGGAGTAGCCGCAAGTATAAAGAGCTTTAGCCGCTTCTTGATAAGTGGTGGATTCAACTACAGGTTTATACCTATCAGCAGTTCCAACTAGCAGTCCATGATGAGCCATGGATGCGGCAAGATTATCATAGGCTCGAAAGGCACCTGTTATTTGAACTAATTTTCCGTCGATATACTCGTTCGTTTGAAATACAACCCTCTGATCAGTTTCTCTGATGCTTTTTATTCCAAAATAGTTACTGTAGTCCTTTGAAAGAGTAGATTCCCCCCAATTGCTTTCTAGTATTGCTTGAGCTATGGTTATGCTAGGAAGTATTTTGTATTTCTCCTCATTTTCCTCAGCATAGGGAAGCATAGCCTCAATAAAATTCTCTTTTCTTATCTCATCGTCGTGGATACGTTTTTTTTCAGGAAGGCTTGCGATTTCTCTTCCTGCAAATATAATTATCATCATTATAGATATGGTGATTAAGCCTGTAGATGCAAATCTTAAAAAAAGATAAAAGTTTTTGGGAAGCTTTCTCTTTCTTCTTTTTCTTTTTTTCATATAGTTATTCTCCAATAAATTATTTTTTTATTTGCTAGTATATTTAATGCATAATTTAGTACATCGTTGTTTATTATATCAAGGTCTTTGGACTTGATAAGTAATATTCACTACGTTAATTAGCAGACTTCTTTCTTTAATTATACAATTTTTGGTTCGAAAATCATAACTGGGATATAAAAATAAAAGGCAACCTTGCCAAATTATATTAGGAATCTAAAAATAAGGAGAAAGGAGAGTATGACTTAGCCGAGAGGTTAATCATAATAGTAAGCTATGGAAAACAGTGAAGCCTTAAAAGTACTTCATCATTTAGAAGACCTTTTAAAACAAGACGATAGAAAAGCTATATATGACCTTATGACTCATGATTTTAAATCTAGAGTAGGCATGGACCATTATTTAAGACTTGAAAAATATAGGCTTAATTTGAGTTTGCCCCTTTGCCTTGTGCATATATATGAAGCGAGCGATGAAAAAATGATGCTAAGAGTGAAGCAGGAGTCAAAATCTGACCATGAGAGCTTTGCAAATATATTATTTGTGAAGGAAGAGGAAATGTGGAAGCTAAGTGGAGTACTTACTTAAATTTCGCATCTATAATTCAAAATATTCACAAAAGATTGACTAATTATTCGGAATATCTTTTATATTGGAATATTTTGGGTTACAATTATGGTAACTGGCCGCGATATTCACGGCAATATTTAAATAATAAGGAGGTTAGCACATGAAGAGTAAGAAGTTTGGTAAGCTTGGAAAAGCTGTAGCACTTATCGTAGCACTACTTATGGTAGTATCTCTTGCAGTTCCTGCATTTGCACAGGATACCAAAACGGCATCTGGACCTGTAGTTTCTATGACTGAGCCAAAGGAAGTGGTTTTTGAGGCAAGAATGTCAGCAGATACAAAGGTTTCAGATTTAAAATGGTATTTTGGTGACAAGGAGCTGTCAGCTTGGAAGAAATGGAGTATGGAAACTGGTGATTTCACAGCAGGACCATTTATTACATTTACTAAAGAGCCAGTTATTGAGAATGGTTTACTTAAGGCAACTATTAGTTTTGACAGATTATTTGACACTACGGATTTAAGCCAAAGAAGACCATATAACATCAGACTTAAATATCCTGAGTTCATAGGAACCTACGAGCTTAAAGCTGTAAATGAAGCAGGACAGCAGCAAGCGAAACTCGATGTTTCTCTAGTTCCTTATGAAAGCTATATGAGCTATGACCAGATGAAAGCGGCTATAGCTGATATAAAAAATTCTGCTAAAGCAGATAGATTTGTAAATCTAGAGGTTTATGGGACTACTGTTCAGGGAAGACCTATGGATTTAGGTATCATAGCAAAAGATAAAGAAGCTGTAGATAAATATCTTAATGAAACTACACCTATGATGCTTGAAAACCCTGAAAAAATGATAGCTGATATCAAAGCAAATAAAGCTGATTACAAAACAGTTATCTTTATGAACAATATCCACCCAGACGAGCAGCCTGGAGTAGATGCAGTGGTGAAGCTATTTAATGACTATGCTAAGGAAGATTTCATTGATTATGCAACTACTGACGAAAATGGTAAGAAAGTAAATAAGAGAATAAACGTAGATAAATTACTTGAGGATTTTATACTTGTATTTAGCTTTACTCAAAATCCAGATGGTAGAGTAGCAAATACTCGTACAAATGCTAACAACTTGGATTTAAATAGAGATAATGGCTTCCAAACTCAACCTGAGACTCAGGCTATGGCAGCGCAGATTTCTAAGTACAATCCTCTAATATTCCTAGACTATCACGGATTTGTACAGGAGTTTTTAATTGAGCCTTGCACACCTCCTCATGATCCTAACTATGAGACAGATTTACTTTACTCTACTATGCTAGAGCTTGCTCATATCATGGGTAGAGCAGGAGTTGAAAACTCTAAATACGAAGATTATCTTATCCCTATGATAGACTATGGAACTGGATGGGATGATGCAACTTCAGCCTATACAGCAACTTACGCTATGCATCATGGAGCTCTAGGACATACTATTGAGGTTCCAGAAATGAATGAGGACTCCTTTAAAGCAGCTATCCATACTGGATATGCAGCTGCAGATTATGCAATCAATAACAAAGACATGCTTATGCTAAACAAACTAGAATACTATAAGCGTGGAGTAGAAAAACTAGATTCAAGAGAAGCTGATAAAGCAATCGTTAATGCTCAAAATGAAATAAAAGGTCGTCCAAGAGGAAATAACGAAAGCTTCTTCCCTGATTACTATGTAATTCCTATGGGATTGGATGCTCAGAAAAATGCAGTAGCTGCATTTGATATGTTAGCATATCTTGAAAGAAATGGAGTTAAGGTTCATGAGCTAAAATCAGATGCTGGAGCTTACAAAAAAGGCGACATAGTAGTAGATATGGCTCAAGCTAAACGTGGCTATGCAAACCAAGTGCTCTATTCTGGAGTAGATGAATCAGAATGGGCAGAGATGTATGCAGAAATAGTAACTAATTTCCCTGCGCAAAGAGGCTTTGATGTGATGGAAGTTAGAGATGCAGATTTATTCACAGGAAAACTAGGAGATGTAACTATTAGTAAAGCTCCATCAAGCAGTATTACAGATGCTGAGTTCTACTTGATTCACAACAATTCACTTGAAACTGTAAAGGCTGTAAACCATGCAATTGAAATGGGACATAAAGTCGTAAGAGCAGATTTAGGACAAGGCAAAGAAGGTTTTGCAGTTGATAAAGCTTGCCTAGAGATGCTAGTTGACAAGCATGCACTTAAATTTGAAGCGCTTGATAAAATGCCTGAAGGCAAAGAAATAACTTCGAAGAAAGTATATGCACCAGCTATGAGCACAGCTTATTTTGCTCTAGAGGCTATGGGCTTTTATGTAGTAACCGATGCAAGCAAGGCTGATGTTTTAGTTACAGATTCAGGCTCATTAGACCCTGAATTAATCGGAACAAAGCCTATGGTAGCTATCGGGGGCTCTGCTATGGCAGCTATAGGTGAAAGTGGAAAGATAGCAGGATTAGAAGTTAAAACTACAGATTTCTATCACGAAGGTCTACTAAAATCTACAAATAACGCTTCTAGTATGTATAGCCTAGGCTATTCTTCAGATGATACTATGTATAGCTCTTCTGGAACATGGCTAGAAAAATTACCAGCAGGCTTTACAGCATTATCAACTGTTAAAAATACTGGAGATTACTTTGTAGCAGGTTGGTGGCCAGGACATGAACAGGTTAAAGGCAAGGTTATGTCAGCAGTAGGAATGGTAAATGGACAAAAAACAGTTCTATATGCTGGAAATCTAACAAATAGACTTCATACTCAGTATCTATATAGATGGATTAGTAATGCAGTTTATGAACTTCAGTAAGAGCTCATAAAAACGAAAAATTGAATTCTATCTTAAAGTTAAATTAGATAGAAGATAATGATTAAATAAGGTATTAGCTAATTATTAAAAAAAGAAATTGCTTAAATTTTAAAAAAGCTATTTTCTAAATTAAAAAAGTAAAAAAATAAAGAGACTATTACGAAAAGAAAATTTAATATAATATGTTGGTTTGTCTATTGCAAATTTAAACATATTATATTCTTCTTTTTAGATTAGTCTCTTTTGTATTTTATAATTAAGCTTTTAAATTAAATTTATTAAGGTTTAATGTAATTTAAAACAAAGAAATTTATGAAATTAACATAAATTAACATAAATTAACATAAAATTGGAAATATTTGCAAAAGTTAAAATATATTAATTTATGCAAAAAAAGTTTTATAGACAAGTTAAGAGAGGTATAATTAATATGTAGCTTTAATGACTACTGATGTGGTTAGTGTTTTGTTATGGGTAATTATTATGAGGTGAGCTTTTAATTTGTTTAAAATGCATGTGAGTCGTCTTATTGCTATATGTGTGAAATCGTTTTTATTTTAAAGGAGGTAAGACGTATGGAACAAAATAAGAAGAAATTTTCTATGCCTTCAGCTTACACTATTTTATTTGCAATTATTGTAGTTGTAGCCATCTTAACATGGATAGTGCCGGCTGGACAGTACGAGATGACAGAGCTAAACGGCAAAGAAGTACCAGTACCAGGAACATATCAGCAGGTGGAAAGAACGCCTCAAGGTATATTTGACATAATAACTTCTCCAGCAAAAGGTTATCAGGATGCTGTTGACGTTGCATTATTTATTCTAATCATAGGAGGATTCCTAGGAGTAGTAATGAAAACAGGTGCTATCGATGCAGGAATAGCTCAGGTTACTAACAAGCTAAAAGGCAAAGAGAAAATCATGATTCCTATATTGATGGTCCTCTTTGGAGTTGGTGGTACTTCCTATGGTATGGCAGAGGAAACCATAGCCTTTTATCCGCTACTTATACCAGTGTTTGTAGCGGCAGGTTATGATACAGTAACTGCTGTTGCTGTAATACTTCTTGGAGCAGGTGTTGGAGTTTTAGGCTCTACAGTGAACCCTTTTGCTACAGGTATAGCATCTGGATTTGCAGGAGTTTCTCTAGGACAGGGTATAGTGCTTAGATTATTAATTCTAGTAGTAGGAGAAATAGCGGCTATACTTTATGTTATGAGATATGCAGAAAAAGTAAGAAAAGATCCAACCAAATCTATAACCTATGCTACTAGAGAAGAAGATATAAAACATTTTGGAGCTCAACAAGAAGGAACCTCTTTCCCAGAGCTTACAGGAAAGCGTAAACTGATTCTTGGATTATTCGCTCTTACTTTTGCAATTATGATTTACGGAGTTATTCCTTTTGAAGATATGGGAATCACAGCTATTCCTACTCTTTGGTGGTGGTTTACAGAGCTAGCTTCATTATTCTTAATTATGTCTATAATTATAGGGCTAGTAGCTGGACTAAGTGAAAAGGAATTGATTGGAGCTTTTGTAGATGGCTCTAGGGATTTACTAGGGGTTGCTCTTATAGTTGGTCTATCAAGAGGTATCACAGTAGTTATGAACGCAGGAAATATGACTGCTACAGTGCTTAATCTAGGGGAAAGAACCCTTGCTAGCACAGGAAGCGTAGCCTTTACTATATTGACCTATTTATTCTATATTCCTATGTCATTCCTTATTCCATCGACTTCAGGACTTGCTACACTTTCTATGCCTATCATGGCTCCTTTAGGAGACTTTGCAGGGGTAGCAAGAGATGTAGTAATCACAGCTTATCAATCAGCATCTGGTATAGTAAACCTTATTACTCCTACTAGTGCTGTTGTTATGGGTGGTCTTGCTATAGCAAGAGTGCCATATGATAAGTGGCTGAAATTCGTAGGAAAATTCATGGTTATAATCTTCCTTATAACTGTGGTTGCACTTGCTATAGGAGCGCTTGGAATACTATAGTTATAAAAAGCCATTATAGTATTAATTGAAAAATATGTGGCTATGCGCAGTATAGTCAAACTAAATAAAAAGGGTGTATAATTAAAAGCAGCAGGGATAGCCTTGCTGCTTTTTTAAAGGAGGGAATCGTTATGAATAGTGCATATTGCATGGTACTAGTGATAAATGATATAGCAAAATATGAAACGATATTAAAAAAACTGTTTGATATGGGTATAGGTGCGACCTCGGTAGACAGCATGGGAATGGGCAAATTTCTCTTAGAGTCAGATATTAAGATTCCATTCTTTGGGACTATCCAGCAGATGGTAGAGGGCAACAGACCATATAACAAAACAGTTTTTAGCGTGATAAGAACAAAGTCTGTGCTAGATGAAGCAGTTGCCATGATAAAAACTGAGCTTCATTTAGAAAGTGAAACAGGCAAAGGCTTTATGTTTGTACTTCCAGTGCTAGATTATCATGGCTTTGAAGAAGAAGGCTCTTTAGTTGAAGATTAATCCCTATATTCTATAGTAAACTCAGTATCTTTTAATTCAAATGAATCAGCCATTGATTTTGAAAAAATTATTTTCTTATCCTTGGTTATAACTATAGCATCTGAATCAGGCAGAGAGTCGATAAGCTCAAAGCCTTTTTCTATTCCTAAAGCAAAAACAGAAGTCGATAATGCATCTGCCATCATGGAGTTTTTAGAAATTATTGTAACAGCGGCTATTTCATTCTCCACAGGGTAGCCGTCAGTAGTAGATAAAATATGGTGATATTTTTTTCCATCCTGCTCGAAATATCTCTCGTAGGTTCCAGAAGTAACCATAGAAAAATCAGTATCTCTGTAGATGCCTAAATAATCTCCGTGCTCAGAGTAAGGGTTTTGAATACCTATACTAAATGGCTTGCCGTTTTTATCTCCTCTAGCATAGATATTGCCGCCTAGATTGATAATTGCAGACTGCACCTCGTATTTTGCCAAGATATTATTTATTTCATCAGTTACATAGCCCTTTGCTATAGCGCCTACATCAAGAGCCATACCTTTTTCTGTCAGGTATACAGTTTTTGCATTTTTATCCAAAACTACCTTTTCATATCCAACAAGCGAAAGGGCATTTTTTAATTCCTCTTCAGTTGGAACCTTTGCAGCTTCAGTTCCTATACCCCAGAGGTTAGCAAGTGGACCTACAGTGATGTCAAAGCTTCCATGAGATAGCTCGCTATACTTGATACCCTCTGATATAACTAAAAAGGTTTCAGCTGATACGGAAACAGGAGCGATGCCAGCGTTTTGATTTATTTTAGAAACCTCACTGCTTGAAGCTTTTGAAGTAAGAACATTTTCAAGGCTCTGAACTCTCATTGTTATCTCTTCGTTTATCTTCTCTATATCCTTTACTTCATCCAAAATCTTTACATCTAGAATAGAATTGAGAAAGAAATTAGGACCAGTAGATATGAGCTTTTGCTCGGGTTTCATTTGGCATCCTGTTGCTAGTGTAGAAAAAACAAATAATAATACAAACAAAAATAATCTTTTTTTCATTGAATCTACCTCGTTTTTTAAGTGATAGAATTATTATACCAAAAAATAATAATATAAAATTTATATTTAATTCTTTATTCTTTGACAATTTTATAATATAATAAAGACATCAAAACTAGAATGTAGGGCTTTAGCCTTATATCCATAACAAGAACAGATGAACTATAGCTAGATATGGACGCCTTACGCTATAGGGATGTAGTGGCGTAACCGGCTGAATTATAAATCAGTACGGTTTTTTTTATGCCTAATTAATAAGTTTTATGAAAATCTTTATAATTAAACGCTAAAAAACTATAAATTAATTCTTGTTAATTAACTGATTTAAAATCAGCAAGGAGGACAATATGCCCAATAAAAAAATGAGACTAGGAGATATTTTAATCGAAGCTGGGATTTTAACTATAGACCAGCTAGAAGATGCTCTAGTACTTCAAAAACAAAAGAATAAAAAGCTAGGAGAGCTTTTAATAGATGAAAAAATACTTACGGAAGAGCAGATTCTAGGAGTACTTGAATATCAGCTAGGAATTCCTTATGTGGATTTAAATAAATACTATATAGATCCAAAAGCACCAAAGATAATAACAGAGTCACTAGCAAAAAAACATAACCTCATACCTATAGGGATGAATAGAGGAAAGCTTATGCTAGCCATGTCTGATCCGCTTGACATGATAGCTACAGACGATATCCGTATAACTACTGGGCTTGAGCTAGATTTAGTAATCAGTTCAAAAAATGATATCAAAAAAGCCATAAATATATACTATGACTCTACAGAGCTAGCAGAAAAAGCAGTAGAAGAGTTTAAATCTCAGTCAGATGTTCAAGAAATAGATGACGATATAGAAGATGAAGATATAATAAATGCACCTATGGTTAGACTCGTAAACACAATAATAAGCCAAGCAGTGCGTTCAAAAGCAAGTGATATACATATAGAACCGTTTGAAAAAAACGTAAGAATAAGATACAGAGTAGATGGAGAGCTAAAAGAAGTAATGGCTCCAGCAAAATCTACACACTCGGCTCTAGTTACTAGAATAAAAATCATGGGAAAAATGGACATCTCAGAAAAGCGTATCCCACAGGACGGTAGAGTAGAGACCATAATCGAAAACCATGCAATAGATATGAGAATATCTGTACTGCCTACAGTTTATGGAGAAAAAATAGTAATAAGACTTCTAGATAGAAATGCAATAATAGTTGGAAAAGAGGAGCTAGGATTTACAGCTCATAACCTAGAGCTTTTTGACAAGATAATCAAAGCTCCAGAAGGAATAATATTACTTACAGGTCCTACAGGAAGCGGTAAAACCACTACCCTGTATACCATATTAAAGGAACTAAACCAAATAAACAAAAACATCATAACAGTAGAAGACCCAGTAGAATATAGACTAAATGGAGTAAATCAAGTACAGGTCAACACAAAAGCAGGACTTACCTTTGCATCAGGTCTTAGGTCTATCTTAAGACAGGACCCAGATATAGTAATGGTAGGAGAGATAAGAGATGCGGAGACTGCACAAATAGCTACTAGAGCAGCTATAACAGGTCACTTAGTACTTTCTACTTTGCATACCAATGACACAGCTAGCTCTATATCAAGACTGATAGATATGGGGATAGAAACCTACATGGTATCCTCGTCAGTTATGGGAATCATCGCTCAAAGACTAGTAAAAAAAATCTGTACTAAATGTAAGGAATCCTATGAGGCAACAGATGAAGAACTCCATTTTCTAGGAATAAATGAAAAAGTAACTCTCCATAAAGGAAGAGGATGCAACGCATGCTCGGGCACTGGATACTCAGGAAGAACTGCCATTCATGAAGTGTTAGTAATGGATAGAGAAATAAGAAATCTAATCAATGAAAAGAAGAGCGTAGATGAAATAAAAGATAAAGCTAGGAGCAAGGGACTAAAGACCCTAAACGAATCCTGTAGAGAGCTAGTACTTTCTGGAATTACCACTATGGAGCAGCTAATCAAAATTACCTATAGTGTCGATATATAGAATACAAAAGTATTTAATGTAGAGGCATATTATGTAATTTATTCTATGAAAGAAGGGTATAAAGATATACAGGTAATAAAACTAATACCTACTAAATTAGTATTTTATAAAGTGAAATGGGGGATGGATGTGAATGTTTTAGAGTTACTAGATAGAGCAATAAGTGAAAATGCTTCTGATATTCACATTACAGTAGGCTTACCACCTATAATGAGGGTAAACGGAGCACTTATCAAGATGAAAGAAACTCCATGTACCCCTAGAGATAGCCTAGATATAGTAAATCAAATGCTAAAAAGCAAGCAAAGAGATGAGCTAGAGGAAAAAGGAGAGATAGACTTTTCTTACTCTGAGCAAAGTATAGGAAGGTTCAGGGCAAATATCTACAAGCAAAGAGGCAGTTACGGTATAGCACTTAGGGTAGTACCCATGTACGTACCTAGTATAGATGGACTTAACCTTCCACCTATACTAAAGGATTTATCTATGAAGCAAAGAGGATTAATACTAGTCACCGGACCTACAGGAAGTGGTAAATCAACTACACTAGCAGCTATGATAAACCACATGAATCAAAATAGAGGATCTCATGTCATCACTATAGAAGACCCTATCGAGTACCTTCACAAGCATAACAAATGTATGATAAACCAAAGAGAAATAGGAAATGACACAAGGTCGTTTTCAAATGCTCTAAGAGCAGCTCTAAGACAAGACCCGGATGTAATCCTAGTAGGTGAGATGAGAGACCTAGAAACCATATCTACAGCCATAACTGCTGCAGAGACAGGTCACTTAGTGCTATCAACTCTACATACAGTAGGAGCAACAAAAACCACTGACCGTATCATAGACGTATTTCCACCATATCAGCAGCAACAGATACGTACTCAGCTAGCATCAGTACTAGAGGGAATCATATCTCAGCAGATTATACCTAGGGCTGATGGAAACGGAAGAGTAGCCGCATTTGAACTACTCATCGCTACACCAGCTGTTAGAAACTTAATAAGAGAAGGCAAAACTCATCAGCTTATGACCTCGCTAGAAACTGGTTCGAAATTTGGAATGAACACCATGGACTCGGCGCTTATCAAGCTATATAAAGATGGTGTAATAGACAATGAAAACCTTAGAAAATATGCAGTTGATATAGATATGATAAATAAGCAAATAGGCTACTACTAAAGGGGGGATAAAATTGGCGACTAGTTTTAAATACAAAGCAGTAGATGCCACGGGCAGAGTAGTGGAATATACCCACCAAGCAAATACACAAGAAGAAGTTCTTAAGATGATAAGAGAAAAAGGCTTCACTCCTATAAGAATTCAGGCAGAAGAGCAAAAATCAAAGGATGTAGGAGAGATCAGTTTATTTCAAAGTAGAGTAAAAATAAAAGACATTTCAGTATTTTGTAAACAGCTATACACTATGCTAAATGCAGGTATGCCACTTTCAAATGCTCTAGATGTGCTAGGTGACCAGACTGAAAATAAAGTACTTAGAAGAACAGTAAAAGAAGTATATTCAGAGGTGCAAACTGGACTCATCCTCTCACAGGCTATGAAAAAGCATAAGAAAGTATTTCCAAATCTTTTAATAACCATGGTAGAAGCTGGAGAGATGACAGGAAATCTAGATAATGTGCTCGCCAAAATGTCAGAGCATTATGAAAAAGAGAATAAAATAAATTCAAAAATAAAAGGAGCTATGGTATATCCAGCTATTCTAAGTGTGGCAGCAGTAGGAGTAGTTATTTTTCTATTAACTTTTGTAATGCCAACCTTCGCTGAAATGTTTACATCTTCTGGAGTGGAGTTACCAAGACCAACGAGGATTCTTATGAGTATAAGTGGTATTTTAAAAAATTACTGGTATTTATTCATAGCTGTAATAGGAACAATAATAGTTCTATTTAGAAGATATGTAAAGACTTCTTCAGGAAAAAGACAATACGATACATTAAAGTTAAGAATTCCAGTAATAGGTACCTCGGTTACAAAGATAGCTACATCTAGATTTACTAGAACTCTATCTACACTTATGGCTAGTGGTATCCCTATAGTGCCAGCTATGGAAGCTGCTGCAAATGTTACAAACAACCAAGTAGTAATAGATGGAATGGACAAAGTAATAGAGGATGTAAAAAAAGGACTGAGCATAAGCTTTTTATTAAAAAGTATGCACTTCTTTCCTCCTATGGTTATATCTATGGTAGGGATAGGAGAAGAATCAGGCTCTCTAGAAGAAATGCTCTCAAAAACTGCTGACTACTATGATGAAGAGCTAGACGCTTCTATTCAGAAAATGCTAGCACTACTAGAACCTATGCTAATACTTATTATGGGAATTATTGTTGGTTTTATCGTTATTTCTATGATGTTGCCTATATTTGAGCTATCATCTACAGTGCAGTAAAAAAAGAAATAGCGCTAAAATATATTGTAATACTAAACTAATATTTTAGAGGAGGAAGATTTGTATGATGGAAAAAATGAGAAACAAAAGAAAGAAAGGTTTTACACTTATTGAACTTATTGTGGTAATAGCTATATTAGCAATTTTAGCTTTGCTCGCTATCCCTAGATTTGCAGGGACTCAAACAAGAGCTCAAGAAAGGACTCATAATGCAAATGTTAGAACTATAGAATCAGCAGTTTCATTAGCTCAAGCAGAAAGCGGAGATGCTATTACTTCATTTGATGCTATCAATGATTTGGTAACTGATGGATACTTACAAGAGGTTCCTACTAATCCATTGCCAGCTGGGCATGCTCAAGCAGGGGCTTATTCTATTACAGACGGAGTAGTGTCTCCTGGTATGGTTCCATAATTTTCTAGAATTGTTTAATATATTTGCCAGAGAAAGGATAAGTATATCCTTTCTCTGCTATGAATATTTTAAAAGGTATGCAAAATTACTTAATTATTTTGAAATAATTTTATTATTCAAATATAAATGGGATAGATGCTTTTCTATTTTATTTATATTTAAATAATTTTTCTAGGAGGATGTTGCTTGATGAACAAATACAAAGGTTCTGCATTAATATATGTAATAATCGCTTTAATATTTGTTTCTATTTTAGGAATAGGGATTGCAACTATGAGCCGAAGTAATATATTACAAGCTAAGGGGCAAAAAGAAAATAGAGAAGGATATTATTTAGCGCGTTCTGGAGCGGAGCTTATGTATGAACATTTAAAATCAAATAATTTGATGAGCGGATTTATAAATAACAATACTATTTCTGGAGCTGAATTTACTGACTACGAGTTTTCAGGTGATATGAATGGAAAAGTAGATGTAACAGTAAGTGCAGTGCAAGTTGCAGGAGGCTCGCTTAATAAAATAGTTACGATTGAATCAAAAGCAAAATTAGATAATACGTCTAACGAAGAATTGTTGAAGCTGAGATTTGAACTAGTTATAAGCCAAGAAGGTTCAAATGCTAGTACAAGAAAGATTGATTCAATTAAAGACTTTAAATGGTTAAGACAATAATTTGCAATTGTAATTTTTAATAGTAGGATTTAGTTGTTTGAGAAGAGGTGTTGGTTATGAAAAGAAAACAAAGAGGGTTTACTTTATTAGAAGTAATATTAACAATCATGATTATGAGCCTCGTATATTTAGTTGTAAGTAATGTATTTACATTAACTATTAGAGCGAATAGAATTGCAAACAATGAATTTGATTTACAATCTAATATGAGAGTCGTATCAGAATCTTTAAACCAAAGCATAAAATTTTCACCAGCTGTTTTTACTTTAAAGAAAGAAACATTTGAAAAAGAAAAAAAACCTGGTTGGAGATATTTTGGAATAGAAGAAGAGAAAGATGCATTAGGTAATTCAACTGGAACTAAACAAGTAGTAGAATATATTCCCATAATTGAGAAAGAAGAAGTAATTAATGGGGAGACAGTAATAACTTATAAAACAGATGCACCAACGCATACTAGAAAATTGTTAATAGACGAACCGGAAGATACCAATTTTAACCTCTATTTCACAAAAGATATTAGTGCTGAAAATGGAAAGTTACTAGAGTTTGTAATAGAAGGAATTCAAGACAATAGTATTCAACGGAAAATGACAGTAAAAACTCAATTACAAGCACTAAATGCAATGGTTGTAGAACATGCAGGTAATCCAGCAGTAGCAATAGCATACAAAGAGGAAGTTCCAGGAAAAAGAGTAAAAGGAACTCAAGAAGCATATGCAATTATAACTATTGTACTTGACAAGTCTGGAAGTATGAGTGCGAGTATGAGTGGGAAAACGAGAATAGCAGTTTTAAATGAAAAAACAAATAAACTTATTAGTGATCTTAAAGATGCAGGAGACAAGATATATGTTAACATTATACCTTATGATAGTAGAGTGACTGGATACAATCAACCACTACCTAATTTTCAAAATATAAAAGATGTTGGAGTAGTTAACCTTGGTTCAGGAGGAGGAACGAATACAGGAGAAGCCTTGCTGAAATCTTATGAGATGTTAAAGAATAAACCAGGTATTACTATACCATCTGGAACAAAAGTTAACTACTATAATATCCTATTATCTGATGGAGAGCCAGAGAGATACACAAGATATATTTTGGAAGGAAATACAAGCGGCCCATATTCTAGTTATCCGACTCAAGATATGAATAACCGCTATTATTTTGAACACATTGATAGCGGTTGGCCTAGATATAATTACCGATATACTGATCACTACTTCTATAGAGATTTATGGACATCAACCTTATATACTAGTACTTATAGCTATGGAGTAGTAAGTAATTCTAGCTATAATATGGCATATGTAAAAAGAATAGCAAAAGATTTTATTTCGACTTCACCTTTAGAAATAAAAAGTTATATTATAGGATTTGGTAGTGGAAATGATAATTTATCTAAGGAAATAGCTTCTTATTGTGTAGGTCATAATAGCAGAGTTGATAATCCAGTAAATAAAGATGGAGTAAAAGCATACTATAGCGCAACTAGCTCTGATGAATTAGATATAGTATATAGTGAGCTTACAGAGATTATAAAAGGGGATATGTGGCATGTCATGGGTCCATACTAAGAGGAAAAAAGTTAAAACAGAATATGGACAATATAGTGGGATGACACTTATAGAAGTGATAGTTGCGATAGTATTAATGACTATTTTAGTCATGGGGATACTTACAGCGCTAACTAACCAAGTCACCTTATTAAGTAGGAGCAAAGATATTACTATTAAATCGTTTTCTAATCAATCAGAAGTGGAAGAAGCTATAGAGAACATAAAAATAAATTCTAAGTTTTCTAACTTAAGTACTTGGAAAAATACGATTAATGATTACTCAGCTATTTCTAATAGAAATGATTCAATAGCAACTGAAGGAAAAACGGGTAATGAAGTAGAACTATATAAGATGCAATTAGTAGATTCTAAGGGGAAAACTACTAGGGTGTATCTGTCTCCGTCGCTAGCTAGTGATGAAAATTATATGATTGCTTTGGAAGCCAAAGAAGTGGATATCCTAGTAGATAATGATAGTACAAAAACAGTAGCTTTAATTACTGGGTCATCTACACCTACAGTTACTGGTAGATATACTATAGAGGGTTCAAACTATTATGCAAGTGTATGTAAATGGTATGCGTCTATACCTGGGGTAATAAATCCTCAATGGCCACATGATTATGAGCAGATTTTAAGAAAAGTACAAGAAACTGGTTTAGAGCCAACATATGGAACTGTTGATCTTCAGAACTTAACAGACTATGCAAATAGATATGTTATCTTTACAGTACAGCCAGCAGATGGAAATGGTATTAGAGGAGCAGAAGTTGTAAGCAAGAGTATATTGATACAAGGTGTTGAATGGAAAGATGGAAACTTTCCATGGGCAGATAAAAATGGAAATTTTGTATTTGATGGATTTGCAGTAGATAAAGATGCACAACTTCAATATTCTATGATTAATGGAGGATTGGATTATAGAAATTTTGAGGTAAACATCAGTGATGTTGAGAAGATGGATATTAAGAATAGCTCATTGTTAGTACCAAGAGCTATAGATGGTCAAAATATTTATTCAAATAATATTTATATAAATGTAAATACTGGCAATGATTATGAAAAAGATATAGTAACAACTAATCCGATTGATTGGAAAATTGAAAATGGAATACATTTTGCAAATAAAATTATAAGTGATAATCAAGTGAGTCTAAAAACTGATAATGGGCAGATTGTTATGTATAGATTTGTAGAATTAGATGCAGATGGGAAAGCTGTATTAGATAGTGGAATACCAAGATTAAAAAACCCTGGTTCATTTAATTTTGAGGATATTTATATAGCAGGACCTAGAATATATCAAAACTTAGGTTCAGAAATAAGCTCATTGAATAATATTTATCTAGGAGCTTATGGAACAGGAAAAGGATTTATTTATCTTCAACCATTCTCTTCTATAAATGGAGCGAATATACTTCTAGAAGCAGAAGAACCTATCACTATTTATAACTCCGCAATGACATTGCAACCGTTAGTTGGAGATAATAGCTCGATGAATAGAGAAATTACATTAAACTCTATTAAAGATATTTCTATACGCTCTATCACTGGACTTACGCCAAACTATATAAAAGGAAATACACTAACTAAGAGTACTATAATTTTTAATACTAGTCAGAATATATCTGTTGAGAATACGATATTTAAAGATATAGATGTTAGTCTTTTAGGTAATTCCATATTTCGAGGGGTAAGCTGGAGTGAAAATAGGATGCTGTCAGTAAAAGATGGAGTGGTTTTAACATTAGCAAAATTATCAGATGGTACTAAAGTTAATAATATTGGAAATCTAAATTTGGGAAATACAGGAACAGTGAAATTTGCAAATAGCATGAATGAAGATTTAGAGAATCCACTTGAGTTGACACTAACTGATATCGGAACAAATCAGATGAATATAACTTCTAATTATGGTAGGAATATAGGATATGCAGATGCAAGTACTAATAGCTTTGTAAATGGAGTATTCCAAAATATTGGAAACGGAAATACTAATTTAGAGTATAAAATTGATATAATTGATGTTAGTAATGTGAGGGATATTCAAGTATCATTTGATGGAAGTAAAAAACTTACAGTTACAGGAACTTTAAATAATCCTACAATTCCTGTTTCAGGTACTTTGACAGTAAGAGATAAATATATAAAGGATAAAAATAATATGCCAGTTGAAATCGCCATTACTAAAACAATAACAATAACAAATTAGAAGTGGAGATTTAAAATATGGAAACTAATCTAGCAAAGGGGGAGGGCTTATTTGAAGCAAAACAAGAGTAAGCTAGGCTTATCATCCAAGAAAAAAGATGTAAAATGCCTGTCCATTGATATAGGAAGCAGCTATATAAAGTTTGCTGTAGGACAAAAGATGGGCAGGCGCCTTAAGGTTGACAAGACATTTAAAGCGAGACTGCCAGCTGGTGTATATGAAAATGGACATATGCACAATATCCAAGAAATGAAATCCATAATTCAAGGCGCATTAAATGCAAATTCTGTAAAGCTAAAAGACGTGATTTGCACCCTTGAATCCACAGATGCAATCAAAAGAGAGCTAGTAGTTCCTGCTGTTGCACCTGAGGACTTATCAGAGATGGTAAGCTATGAAATCGGTCAGTACCTGCCTATTGATATCAATAGCTATGTACTGCAGTACAAGATTGTGAGAGAGTTTGAGGAGGAAAATGTAAAGAAATATGAACTCCTTGTAGCTGCCCTTCCAAAGGAAATAGTTCACAACATCTACTCTATGCTTATCGAGATGGGATTAGATCCATATGCACTTGATATTCACTCAAATGCAGTTGACAAGATAGCAGCTGAGTATGAACTGTTTAACGAAGCTAGTATCAAAGAAAATACAGCAGCATTTTTGGATTTAGGTCATGAAAATATCAACGTTATTATAGTTGAAAAAGGTCAATATAAGTTTAATAGACTTATAAAAAATGGAACAAGAGATTTTGAACAGCTTATTACTGAATTTGAGTTCAAAAGTATCGACGATATTTCTCAGCATCTTGATGTAGTTGACAGATGGATAGAGGAAATCGACAAGGTATTTAAGTACTACACTAGTAGAAGCGTAGATAATACTATAGATAAGATTTTTATCTATGGAGGGATTTCTGTGATGGAGGGCTTAGATACATATATCCATGAAAGAGTAAATATCCCTGTAGAGCTAATCAAATCCATAGATAACGTAGAGATAGTAGCTGGCAATGAATATACTTTGGCACAGAGCTTAAATGCTATTAGTGCGATTATCAGGCTGTAGGGGGTGGACATAATATGAGAGATTTTAACTTTTTTGCACCCTATGAGCAGGAGCCTAAGAAAAAAGCTTCAGGCAGTAATGTCCTTATGATAGTGGCAGCTGGACTACTTGCTTTATGCTTGGCTTTAGTGATATTTAATACCATGACACTTATGTCTCTTGAAAAGTCTATTACCAATCTAGATTCGAAGATGAATGAGCCAGATTTTAAAGCAAAGGTTGCAAATGTTCAGGCAAAGCAAGCTGAGCTTAATTCTTTAAAAACTGATAAAGTTTTCTTTGAAGCTCTAGATATAGTTATGGATAAGCAAAACAAGGTAAATGAAGCTGCAGTTAGACTTATAGCTGAGCAGGTACCTGATAATCTTCACCTTACAGATTTATCTATAGTTGAAGACAAGATAGACATAAAAGGCAAGGCATATACCAAAGTTGCTGTAGCACAATTCCAGCACAATCTAAGACAGACAGAGGAATTTGATAACCTTTTCGTATCTGAAATGGTTAAAGAAGAAGCATACTATAATTTTAGCATCATGCTTGAGGCAAAGGGGGATGAGACTGATGAAAATTAGTAACAGAGAGAAAAATCTCTTACTTCTCCTTTTTATAGCTGTAGGTGGATATTTGTTCTTTACCTTTGTATATACGCCTCAGACTGAAAAACTAGAAACCCTAAAGCAAGAAGAGCAAGCTAAACAAAACGAGTATGCTCAGATGCAAGCACTTATAAATTCTGAAGGTAATTTGGATTTAGAAATAGAAACTATAAAAAACGAGCTTCTTCCTGTAGCTAGAACTTATTTTGGGGATATAGACCAGGAAGAAACTATAGTTATTTTAGATGACTTTGCTCAAAAAGCTGATTTGGATATCAAAGGCATCAGATTTGTGGAGCCTATTGCAAAGAGTTTGACTGAGCTAAAAGAAAGTGTAGCTTCTAAAAATGAAGAAAACCAGCCAGCAGAAAAACCAGCCGAAGCTACACCAGAAGGTGAACCTGCTAAAGAAGCGCCAGTTGAACCAGACAACATTACAGCTAGAGCTGCAGAGGTAGAATTTGAGGGCAATTATGATAAACTTATGGATTATTTAGTTGAGGTAGGAAGCTATTATAAACGTATTTCTTCATATTCTATGCAACTTAAATCCGAACAAGGCAAGCCTCTTACAGGTACTATATTTATGAACTTTTATTGTATAGACAGCGTTGATAAATATGTTCCTCAAGATCCAAGTATTTTGGAATATAACTTTATTCCTCGTTCATCAAAAGACAATCCTTTTGAAGCGTATTCATGGTCATACAAGATTACTACAATTCCTGGTGTTTATACATCTCCAGTTAGTCAGCAAGGGATAATAGTAGGACCTAGTGAGCTAGGCATGTATTATCTTCCAGAGCAAACCAAGGAAGACCCTATAAGTATGGAAAAGACTATGGAACTAGGAGCACAGAATCCTCTTCCATTAGCACTTAATATATTCGATGAAAAGCTACTTTATAGCTTTGAAGATAGGATTCTAAAGACATTTGCTTTAGATAAAGGAAACACTATTTCAGGCAAGCTAGAGAAGGATCTAGAGTCTGAAGAAAATCTTTATAGCATTACTTACACCTTTGATGGTGAAGAAGCTGAAACAGAAGTATATCTTGATTTACAAAGCAAAAAACTAACGATAGATAAGCATCCTCAGTACCTTTCTTTATTTGTAAATGCTGATAAAAAGCTAGATAATATACTCGGACTTATTGTTACTGACGCCAAAGGTATGGACTACAGAGTATTTTTAGCTAACAAAATCGACTGGACAAATAAAAAAGAGCTAAGAGGAGTATTAGATGATAGTATAGCTTATCCTGTTACAGTTAAAAATGTATTTGTAAGAGATAATTCTGATACTAGTACAAAAAATGCAAAGCTATCTTTTGATGAATTAAAAGTAGCATATATGAAGTAGATATACAAAAAGACGATGCCGACGCATCGTCTTTTATAATCTTAAAAAATAAATTATTTAAAAGTTTTTCGACTATAATCGAATAAATATTGATATTATTTTTTTGTAGGGTATACTCCATACCTAGAGTACCGAGGGCTTCCGACTATAGTGGAACTTTGTTATATATGTGCTGTATTTTACGCTTAAATTAAAAAAGACGCTGAATCCACAGCGTCTTTTTTTGCCCTTTAAAAATTAAAACAATCAATTAAAAACAAAAAACTTTTTACACGATTTTTAGTGACTTGCTACATAAGTTGCAACATAAGTTTTTATGGTCTCCATTTTTGCAGATACTTGGCTTTGGTATTTCGTAGAGTAGTTTCCTTTGTTTACTCTAGTTGTACCTTGGTTGTATGCGCTAAGTGCTTTAAGCACATCTCCACCATATGACTGAATATGTCCGCTAAGATAACGCGTACCAAAATCGATATTTATATCTGAGTTGTATAAGTCTTCGCTAGTATAGCCGTATGCCTTTCCTGTGTTGACATGGATTTGCATTGCGCCGATACATCTGTTGTAAGTAAGGCTTGGGTTGAAATTGCTTTCTTGCCATATTACTGCAGCAATTAGCTCTTCATCTACGTTGTAATTATCACTTGCCTTGTTTATCGATTTCATAAGATTGTTTAATGCCTGATCGCTAAGCTTAGAATTTTTGCTCGACATGAAAGTTTTTAGGGCGTCGTCACTTTTGATGCTATCATCCTGTACTTCTGCATATGTAAGATTTGAACCTAACAATGCTAGGATGAAAGCGAAAACTACGATAAGCTTTCTCATTCTTTCACTCCTCTATTTTTTATTATTTCTAAATTGCTTAGCCAAGTATTTGTTTATTATAGTGCAAAGAAATCAGTTTATCAACCTTTTTGAGCAAAAAAGTTACAAAGAAGTAACAGAATATTTACAACATTTCCCTGTAAATCCCATGAAATGCACATTCTTCATTGGATACAAGTTGTAACTTTTTTTGAAAAAAATAGTGCCGATTTTACAATCAGCACTACTCGGTTTAATAAAATATTAAATTTAGTTATAAATTAGATATTGTTTTCTGAGATTTTTAAAGTTCTCAACTTCGTTAGAATAGCTTTTTACTATCTGGTCAGGAGTTCTATTGTTTAGTAGGTCCTGTCCAAATCTACTTCCACCCATATTTTTTTCAAACATAGGTATAACTCCATTTTTTTCTACTGGAACAGTCAGTTTCTTTTGAAGGTTTGCAGTTGCTAGGATATATACTCCAGTTTTTGCTGGATTGAAGCTATGGTAATCAGTTACCTGTAGCTTTACTCCGCCTTTGTCGCCTTTATCTTCTGGAACAAATACTATTCCTGGAAGCTTATAAGCATTCAGTGCATTTGCTAGAGTCTGACTATTAAAGCCCTTGCCACCTACCCAAGTGAATTTATCGCCTTGACCGAGCCCAGTTCCATCTCCTATGCCTGTAGCCATGTAGGCAAAGGCTGATTCTATATTAGGAATGTTTGGGGAGGTCTGCACAAATGGAAGTCCAGTATCTTGCCATACCATAGCTCTAGTATAATTTTTCATAGGCACTATTTCTAGCTTGCAGCCAATGTTTCTGTTGAAAAACTGAGCTAGCTCTGCGGCAGTCATTCCATGAGCCATAGGCATATTGTCCACACCTACAAAGGTTTTGTATTTATCTTCTAGCACATAGCCTTCAACATTAAGTCCACCTACTGGATTTGGTCTGTCGAGGACTATTAGAGTTTTATGATTTTCTTTAGCTGCTATCATGCAGTAGTTAAGTGTAGACATATAAGTATAGGTTCTAGAGCCGATGTCTTGCATATCAAATACTAGGACATCCACATTAGTAAGCATTTCAGGGCTAGGCTTTCTAGTTTTGCCATAGAGGCTATATACAGGAAGGTTTAATTTTGCATCCGTATATGACTCTACGTATTTGCCAGCGGCTACAGTTCCATCTAAGCCGTGCTCTGGTGAGTAGATGGAAGTAAGGCTAATCTTTGGATAGGCACGTAGTACATCTACAGTTCTTTCTAGCTTTGAGTTCACGCCTGTATGATTTGTGACTATACCTACGCGGTTGCCATCTATTAGATGGGAGTATTCGCTGAGAAGTCTTTCATTTCCAAGCACTGTCTGATAGTAAGGCACTACGTTTTGAGCAGGAGCCTCAGCTATAGGATTAGTAGTCTGTGTATTATTAAGAGATAATAGAACTTCTCTTAGATAGCTGTATTCATCTTCTGTGATGGGATTTGAAAATGCTAAGCTTCCCATAGCTAGAGTCATGATAAGTGAAAGGGTTAATAGCTTTTTTATAATAATTACCTCCTTTTGTAAAAAACAATCTGCTATTTCTAGCTCATATAAGTATTTCGTCATAAATAATAAGAAGCATTAAATTAATTTAAAAAAGCGCCATAAAGCTGAGTGCTTTTGGCGCTTTACTAATATTTTAATTGTATCATGCAGATTGATAAATAAAATTACAATTCAATTAAATCTAATAGCGAAGTATAGCTGCTATAGGTTTATGCTCTGGCATATGAGAATGATCTAGATAATAAATCTTTCCGCCAGCAAGCAAGGTCTGTCTTACGCTTATGCCTATGAGGTCCTGAACCTCATGAGGGTCAGCGTAGTCAGTGTTTACTCTATCGTTTTCCTTGTCATACACTCCAGGAATAGGCTCAGCTGATTTTGACAAGAACAGAGTATCTATTCTTTGCACATGAGATGCTTTTACTATTTGGCTTATGGAGTCTACAGTTCTATCTGTATTTGAAAGATTTCCATATTGAGCTACAGCCTTTTCAGAATCAATGAGAAGCTGAGGCTTTACTATATCCCATGCATGGTCTCTTAGAGAAGAAGCAGTCATAGTCTCAGGATTTCCAGAGATAGTCTTCTCACTTATATTTTTGTATGAGCTAGCTTCCTTATATATAGAAGAAATATAATCAACTCCAGCTAGAACTAAGGTTTTATTTTTGCTATTTAAAAATGTTGATATATATTTTTCTACTATCTGGCAATATCTAAGAACAAATTCTTTTTCTGTTTCATCTCCTATATTTTCGCCATGAGTAGCAGCACCTAGGCTTCCACCACTTACCTTCGCAGGTCTTCTGCCTAGATGAGATTCATCTATATCATACTGAAGAGCCTCATCCATATTTTTGGGCATATCAGGAATGTCTATAGGGTTTATTTCAAATCTATTTGCACTGTAAAGCGCAAGGGTATTTTTGCTGATAGCTAGTATATAGTAGTCTATATTTTCTGTAAGAACTGGAAGCAGTGGCTTGATATGGAAGATATTATCAGCAATAACTGTTTCTTCAAATGCATGAGGAAGTCTGTAGGTTTTTAGCTCGTGCTTGTTTATAAATACAGCTAGGCCTTCTTTTTGAGCATTCAAGAAACTTAAATCTTCTCCCATCAGGGTGAAGGCTTTCAAATTCTCCTCTATATCTCTTGCATCGTAATCTTTTTCTTTAATTGCATCCCTAGCTTTTGAAATCGAATTCTTAATTAGGATTCTATTGGTATCCTTGTCTCCAGGTATGGTAGGTAAGTAAATTGTTATACTAGGATGCTCGGCATTTTCAAGTAGATAACGCAGGTCTTGAATTTTCATTACTTCCATAAATGTTACCTCCTGTAGCTTAATTATGAGATAATTTAGAAAAATATCCCATATACTTTACATACCCTCTGTTTATAGTTATAAACCTATTTGAAAAAGGGTAATATATTAAAATATATAATTTTATATTGACGGCTTAAAGCACAAAGTATAATATGACTATATAGTCATATTATACTAGTGGAGAGTAAAATTAAATAATATTACTATGTATATATTGTTTTAAGCTTATTTAAATAGCATATATATTGATAAGGATTAATTTGAAATGGGGTGAGGCTATGAATACGCTTATCAAGGGTGTAAATGTCTCTAAGATTTATAAAATGGGAGAAGTGGATATAAGGGCGCTGTCAGAAATTGATTTTGAAATTTATGACTGTGAATTTCTCGTTCTGCTTGGACCTTCTGGTTCAGGAAAAAGTACATTACTTAATATCGTAGGAGGGATGGACTCTCTTACTTCAGGAGAGCTGTATTACAAAGGAAAGCCTATTCACAACGGGGGCAAGAAGCTTCTTACTGAGTATAGAAGAGATGCAGTTGGATTTGTATTTCAGTTTTATAACCTCATGCCAAATTTAACTGCGCTTGAGAATGTGGATCTTGCAAGAGAGATTTCCTCAAGTCCACTAGATGCAAAGGATATGCTTGAAAAAGTAGGGCTGCTAGATAGAAAAGATCATTTTCCATCTCAATTATCAGGCGGGCAGCAGCAAAGAGTTGCTATAGCGAGGGCACTTGCAAAGAATCCTGAAATCCTGCTTTGTGATGAGCCTACAGGAGCTCTTGATTCAGTTTCTAGCAGAGAAGTCATTCGCATACTTAAGGAATTTTCCAGAAGCTTTGAAAAAACAGTGATAGTCATCACTCACAATGCATCCATAGCTCAGACAGCTGATAGGGTTATGTATATAAAGGATGGAAAGATTGAAAAGGTGGAGGTAAATGAAAATCCTATACCTGTAGAGGAGATAGTGCTATGACTCTATACAAAAAGCTATTTAGGGATTTGATGGAGCATAAGGGCGCTAATCTAGCGGCTATAGTGGTAATAGCTATAGGACTGATGATGTACGCTGCTTTTGCTATGGTAATGCAGACTCTAGAGCTTTCTATAGATAAATTCTATTCAGATAGTAAATTTCCTGATGGATTTGTGACTGTGCTTACTATGCCAAAATCCAAGATAGCTGATATCAAGGATATAGAAGGAATAAGTGAGGCTGAAGGAAGACTAAGAGAGGATATAAGAATAGCTGATAATTTTGGTACGTTTTCGACTGAAACCAAGTATTTAAGACTAGTGAGCTCAAATACTTCTGTAGGCACCTATATAATAGAAGAAGGAAAAGCTCCTAGAGCAGGCTATATGGAAACTGTAGTTGATCCTATGTTTGCAGATGCAAATGATTTGAAGGTAGGAGACAAGATTCCAGTTATCGCCTATGGAAAAAATATAGACTTAACTATCAGTGCGATAGGAAGAAGCGCAGAAAATGTCTATGCACTTAGGAATTCATCAGAAATTTATCCAGACCCTATTATATTTGGCGTAGGATTTATGGATATTACATCTTTAGAAAAATTAACAGGAAAAGGACACTATACTAATGTAGTGTTTACTATAAAAGACGATGCAGATTTTGACTATATAAAAAGAACGATAGAAAGAGAGCTAAGACCTTATGGATTTATATCTATAGTAGAAAAGAAGGATCAAGAAAGCAATCTGCTTCTTACCAATGAAATGAAACAGCTTGAGGTCTCATCAACTATGCTTCCTCTAGTATTTCTAAGTGTTTCCTCTATGATTTTGTATATCATGATAAAGAGGATAGTTGAGCAGCAAAGAGGACAGATAGGAATATTAAAGGCCTTTGGATATTCTTCACTTAGCATCAGAATGCACTACACTAGCTACTGCATAGTGATAGGACTACTTGGGGGTATAATTGGAGGACTGTTTGGCCTAATATTTTATCAGCCACTTATGTCTCTTTACATGATGTTTTTTAATATGCCTATCTTAGAGGGACAGATATTAGTTTCTTATTTGTTTAGAAGTATAGCTATTTCAGTTGTATTTGCTATATTTGCGGGCTATAGAGGAAGTACTCAGGCACTGCTTCTATCACCTAGTGAAGCTATGAGAGAGAAAGAGCCTGTGCTTGGAAGTCGCTCGCTATTTGAAAAAATACCTCTATTATATAAGGCTTTGACTACAAAAGGCAAAATGGCTCTTAGAAATATATCTAGAAATCCAGCAAGAAGCTTTTTTGTATTTGTTGGGATAGCTTTTACATTTACGCTTTCAGTTATTCCGTGGACCTTTATGGGGCAAGTCGATTCCATGCTTTTTGAGCGTTATGACGATGTGGAAAAATACGACGTAAAGGTAGCCTTATCTGATTTAAATGCTTTGGAGAGCGTAGAAACAGAACTTACTAGACATAAAGAAGTTTACAGGGCAGAAGGAATGCTCGAGATTCCAGTTTTTTTTACAAATGAGCATATAAAAGAGCCGGTATCGGTTATAGGGCTAAGAGAAAACAGCAATTTATACACAGTGATAGATGACGATAAAAATCCAGTAAATATATATAAAGGTGGAGTAGTCCTATCAGAAAGACTAGCAGACAAGCTAAGAGTAAAAACAGGAGACTACCTCACCATGGAAAGCCCTTACATGAGGGACAAGGATAAGAAGGAACGAGTGAGGGTAATATCTACTGTAAAGCAAAATGTAGGAATAAACGGCTATATGGATATTGAGTATCTATCAGCGGTTTTAGGCTACTCACCTGCGGCAAATTCAGTTTTATTAAGAGCAAAGCCAAATACAGCGGCTGTGCTAAAAGATATTTACGAAGAGAGTCCTAAAATTACAGGCATAAATGATACAAATGAAATGATTGAAAAGCTGAAGAAATTTATGGGAAGCTTTATGGGCAGTATGTATTATGTAGCTCTTATAGCCATAGTTATGGGAGTGGCGATAATTTACAATTCCTATGTAATAATACTATCGGAGAGAAAACGAGAACTTTCCTCGCTTATGGTGCTAGGTATGAGTGAAAAGGAAGTGCTTTCTATAGTTACTTTTGAGCAGTGGTTCATAGCTATATTTGCGATGCTTTTTGGAATACCATTATCACAAAGTGCTGTAACTGCCATGGGAAAATCAGCTAGTACAGATATGTTTTCTCTAGCTGTGAAGCTAGACCTAAACTCTTTGATAATAGCATTTGTAGTAACTATTATTGCCATAGTACTGGCTCAGGTCATGGCATCTAGAAAGATTAAGCATTTGAATATAGTAGATGCTCTAAAATCGAATGAATAATGAGGTGACTTATGAAAAAATCCATTAAATTTATACTAATAGGCATAATAGCAGTGCTAGCTATAGGTTATACAGTTTACTCAATGACAAAGCCATTAGAAGTGAAAGCCACTAAACTTGAAAAGGCTGATTTAATCAGTGATTTCAAAGAGGATGCTATAGTAGTATCTGAGGATAGCTATACGATAAGCCCGCCATATGATGCAAAGCTCACCTTCATAGTAGAGCAAGGCACGAATGTGAAGTCAGGGGAGCTTATTGCTAGCATGGATGATGCTGATTTAAAAAATCAAAAAAGTCAGCTCAGCGCCCAGCTAAAATCCGTAGGTGGTCAGCAGGCAATGTCAAAATCTCCAGTCTATGATTCTCAAGTTGAGAGTCTAAATATAGCTATAGCAATGGGAAAAGACCAAATAGCAAGGTTAGAGACGAGCTGTGAAAGAGCAAAGGCGCTTTATGACAGTGGAGCTATACCTAAGGTGGAGTTTGAAGCTGCTGAAAATGCTCTTCATGATGCAAAGAATCAAGTGAAGCTAAAAGAAAGCGAGCTAGCTCTCATATATGAATCAGCAGCAGAAAAGCCAGGAACAAGCACTTATTATTCAGGACAAAAGGAAGCACTACAAGCTCAGATACGCGCAATCGATGAAAAGCTAGCTAAAACAAAAATCTATGCACCTGCTAGTGGAGTAATCACTAAATCAAATGCAAAATCAGGAGCCTTTGTATCCACTATGACTCCTATAATTGAGCTTTCCTCAGCTACACAAACTGTTGCTAGGGCAAATGTTTTGGTTCAAGATGCAGCTGCTCTAAAACTAGGTCAAAATGTCACAGTGACTCAAAAAATTAGAAATGAAGAAAAGCATTATCCTGGAACTATAGTAAAAATAAGCGACTATGCAAATACCATGCAGTCTCCACTTGGACTTGAGGAGCAAAGAGTAGAGGTAGATGTGGCTTTTCAAAGCGAGGAGAAGCTGTTTTTGGGATATGATTTGAGCCTTACTATAGAAACTATGAGAAAAAATTCTGTCATAGCACTTCCGAAAACGACTGTTTTTGAAATAGATGACAAGAAATACGTATGGAAAATAGATGGGCAAACCCTAAAAAAACAAGAGGTAGAAACTGGCTATGAATCTGATTTTGACTACGAAATAACTCAGGGTTTAAGTGAGGGCGACCTTATAATACTAGATCCTAATGATGCTCAGCTAGAGGAAGGAAAGAAAGTGAAATACTAAACTAAACTGGTATAGTTATCAGAAAAGTGTGGCTTCTTTATTGCATATTAATAGAAGGTAGAGTATATTTAATATATAAGAAATTTTCCAAATAATTGCAAGGAGGATCACATGCAGCACTATTCCAGAGAGAAAAAAGGTCTAAAAATCCTTAATTTATTATTTTATTTATTGATGATAGGAGCCAATGCCTTAGCAAACACAAATATATTCGGGCAAGCTACTACTGAAGAAATATCAGCAAAATACAGTAATCTATTTACTCCAGCAGGCATAACCTTTGCCATTTGGGGCGTTATATATATTATGTTAGGCTACTTTGTGCTTTACCAGCTAGGGAAAAACGGATATGGAGCTAGAAAAGAAGCAACTGAAAAAATAGGTCTCTGGTTTATAATATCTTGTATACTAAACGGATTATGGTTGTTTTTCTGGGCCTTTGATATGATAGGACTAAGCATGATAGCTATGATAGCGTTGCTTTTAGTGCTTTATCTCATCTACTTTAGAGTATATACAGTAGAAGCCTATCTTTACAACGATGAGAAAAAAGGGTTTTTACTTCCGTTTTCTCTATATACAGGGTGGATTTCAGTTGCAACAATAGCAAACTTTGCGGCCTTTGTTAAGTATATGAACTGGAACCTGTTTAATCTTCCTGAGGCTCTATGGGTATCTATAGGAATAGCAGTGGCTGTGCTTGTAAATCTCTTCTTCATAACTATGAGAAAAGATAAGGCGTTTGGATTTGTGGGAATCTGGGCACTAGCAGGAATAGTATATGCCAGATATTTGGATGGAAATCTCATGCCAGTAGGGTATGTGGCAGGAGTGGCAATATTTGTACTGCTTGCTGTAATAATAAATAGCCATGGCAGAAAGTCGCATTCAAACTAGATATTTTAAGTTAGTGATAAGGGTTTAAAATAAAATTATAAAATTTTAAAAAGAGTCAGTATGAATGATATCTCCACAAAAAAATTAGGTGGAGAGACTTTCATACTGACTCTTTTAATTAATATTATAATTGTGACTAAATCCAAGTTTTGAAATTATCAGTATTTCGTAATTCTCTAATGTATAGGATTATTATTTTAAGCTTCTATAATTTTAGTTTCCGTTGTTTCGTCTTCATTTATTATGATATTCTCATGTTCTATTTTGCTTTCATGCATTATTTTAATAAAGTGCTCCCCATCTATTATTGATACTTCAAGCAAAGTTTCGGCTATAAGGTCAAGCTTTTCTCTATTTTTAGTTAGCATCTGCTTGGTTTCATTAAACAGCTCTTCAGCTAAGGCTTTAGCGTCCTTTATATAGTCATCGTTTGGTCTAGACATGCCTAGCACATCTAGATTTATAACGCTATCGTGCATTCCCCAAGATTTAATTATAGAAGATATAATCATAGTGGCTTGCTCGATATCGTTTACTGCTCCAGTTGTTATATCGTCTTCGCTCTGAGCTATAATAGTCTCTGCGGCTCTTCCGCCATAGAGCATCTTTACCCTATTTTTCATATCGGCTTTGCTAGCTAGACCTTCTTTAGGTTCATTAAGAGTATAGCCTCCAGCACCTGAAGTAGTAGGTATGATACTGACTTCGAGTACAGGCTGTCCTAGAAGGTGACCCACTATAGCATGACCAGCTTCGTGGTAGGCTACGATTTTACGCTGGCTATCTGATTCTAAAGGCTTGTCTTTTTTATCTCCCTTGATTAGGATTCTAAGGTAGGCTTCATCGATATCAGTCTGCTCGATTACCTCATGGCCGTTAATTACAGCCTTTATAGCGGCCTCATTCATGAGATTTTCAAGCTCAGAAGGACTAAAACCTATGGTTTTTTTAGCGAGGTTTTCTATTATTACACTTTCAGAGATTTTTTTACTTTTTACATAAAGCTCAAGTATACTCATACGCTCATTTCTATCAGGAAGAGGAACAGCAAGTTGTCTATCAAATCTACCTGGACGGGTAAGAGCAGGGTCTAAATCTTGAAGCCTATTAGTAGCGGCAATAGTAATTACAGCTTCCTTGCCACTAAAACCGTCGAGCTCATTTAGCAGTGCAGTTAGAGTTTTGTCATCCTCAGAGGTTCCTCTGTTTTGTCCTCTAGCACCACCTACTGAGTCTATCTCGTCTATAAATACTATGCAGGGGGCATTTTTTCTAGCTGTCTTGTAAAGCTTTCTAACTCTTCGAGCACCCAGACCTACGTATAGCTCCACAAAGTCTGAACCGTTAACCTTGAAGAATGGAACTCCAGCTTCTCCCGCTATGGCTTTTGCCATTAAGGTTTTACCTGTTCCTGGAGGACCGTAAAAAATTACACCATTAGGAAGCCGCGCTCCTATATCGTTATATTTTTTTGGATTTTCTAAGAAGTCCAAAATGTATTTTGAATCGTTTTTAAGTGAGCTATAGCCTGCTATATTGCTAAAATTCGTATCAGGCACCTTGGTTGTGATTTCATTTTCTTTTGGGTCCATGCCTCGCTGATAAAATACTAAAAAGCCCATAATTAAAGCTACTGGGAGCATAATCTGGAAGGTGGATAAAAGAAAATAAACCAAATCATTTGGAGGATTAAAGCTAAATACTCTTATGCCCTTTGCAAGAAGCTCTGAGCGAAACTCTGGATAGGCAGGATTTTCTGTTATGAACTTAAATTTCCCATCCTTAGGAAGTATTTTAGCATCCACAGAAGTTTCTTTGGTTTTATCAAGGTCCTCAAGCAGAAGTTCGTAATCCTCATCAGGAGTTATCTTTTGAGAATTTAGATATTCTAAAGTAGGGAGGAATTGCATATTGCTGTTATTTGAGCTTAAAAATACATATTCTACTTGATTTTTTTCAATCATCTGCTGGAACTGAGTGTACGGAATATATGAAACCTCATCCTTTTTATCTTTTTGAAGCTGAATATTGCCGTACATTGCCAAGCTGTAAACCATAAACATAACTATTATTATGAAAGAAATTCTTCGTTTGGTAAGCTTTTTCTTGATTTTTTCAAGCTTTTCTTTTCTACTCATTTTTCATCACCTTTTTTGTAAATAGATAATTTTATTATACACTATTTAAAGAAGAGAGAGATAATTATCCAATCTTTCTTTAAAAATTAGCCGCGTTATGTCATAATCTAATGAGATGATGTATTATGAAGTTTAAATGGAGGACAAATATTTGAGAATTATAGATATGAAAGGGATAATAAAAGGTCAGGACGTGCCAAAAATAGCATACAGACCTGTTAAGTCTCTAGAAGATAGAATATATTTTGAAAAGGTTCAGGGCACTTTAGAGGAGCAGTGGACTGAAGGTATATACAGATATGATATAGCTGAGCAAAAGCTGACAAGGGTGGATACTGGAGAGCATTCAAATAATCCGTCTATGTATGATATAGAGGTTCCAGGCTCATATGAAGATGTACTAGCGATAAAGGATATGGATTATATCTATTACTGTGTATCATCTGAAGCAGAGAAAGAGCAGATACTCAATTTCTTTAGGCTTAATCTTGAGGCAGATACCCAAGATGATATACTGAACTTTAGTTTTTCAAAGGATGAGTATGTTTATAAGGGACTTGAGATATTGACTGAGGGCTATTTTATATTTACGCTTTCGGATGCCAAGACGCCTTTTGAAAGCAACCAGTATGACAAGGTCTACCTAGTGGATGTAGATGAAAGAAGAATTTATGAGATTCACGACCTGTTATTTAAGCTCACTGCTGGAAAAAGAGAAGTAATAGGCAAGGAAGCAAAATACCTGCTAGTTGAAGAGGTCTATCTATCAGAGGAAGAGGAGCTAGAGCTTCTTTTATCAGATGATGTAGAGCTTGCTATAGATATACCAGAAGAGATGACTGAGGATTTTGTATTCAAGAACAGCCTTAGAATATTGCCGTTTCAAAACTTTTTAAACTTAGTAAAATCAGGTAGCAGATATTATGAGTACAAGGTGCTAGACAGCATATTTATGGACGGCGTAATCAGAATAGTGGGAGAAACTCCAAACATGCTTTACTATAAGAAAAACAAGCATGAGCATGTTCTAAAATCTAGTCGTGATTTTAATGAAAGAAGATTAAAGGGAAAAGAAGAAATTTTCTCTATAGATAAGGAAACCCTCAACATTTCAAAGATAATGGAGCTAGGAGATAAGAGCCTGCTTGCATTTGAGGATGAAACTGTATATGAGATAGAAGAGGACGATGAAAAGGTTAAAATAGCATCCTCAAGAGGAGACAGCTTCTCTTTTGAGTATGAAAAGGATGTATCTGATATAGAGGCAAAGGAATATTTCTACGATTTATTCAACCATAGATACCTAGTGATAGGGGTAATTAAGAGCAAGGATAAATTTTCAGGGAGCTTTCTAAAGATAGTGGATATGTATGAAATAGAAGAAGACAGAAAGTGCGAGGACCTTTTTATCATAGACGATACAGTATTTATTGGATAGGGCGTGGGATAGTATGCCTAGTAGAATTGAAATTTCTGTGCGCTCTTTGGTGGAGTTTGTACTTAGAAGCGGAGATTTGGGAGCGAGCAGTAGCTTTTCGCCAGCTAGAATGCAGGAAGGCATAAAAGTACATCAGCAGCTCCAGCAGATTAAGGGGAGATACATTGAAAAAGAGCTCCATCTTAGACTGGATATCAAAGTAAACGATATAGACTTTCGCATATCTGGGAGAGCTGATGGCTTGATGCTGGATGAGGGTTTTTATATCATAGATGAAATCAAAAGCACGGCTAAAAGCCTGAGCAATTGTGAAGAGGAAGAGGTTCACTTGGCTCAGGCTAAATTCTATGCCTATATTTATGCTTTAGATAATAAGCTAGATAATATAGGTGCAAATGTAACCTATTATAGCCTCCATGATGAGGATATAAAAACCTTTGAGCATGAATACGAAAGAGAAGAGCTAGAAACCTATGTGACTCATATCCTACATAGCTATAGCTTGTTTTGCATGCTACTTGAAAGGCTAAAGGACGAAAGAGATGAAAGCATACTTACTTTAGAATTTCCTTTTGATTCATATAGAAAGGGTCAAAAGAAAATGATAAACGACGTATATAGAGCTATCAGCCAGAAAAAGAGACTGTTCGTAAAAGCACCTACAGGCATAGGAAAAACAATATCAACCATTTATCCTGCACTTAAAAGCTTAATATATGAAGACAATGAAAAGATATTTTATCTTACCTCAAAGACCATAAATCGCGAGGCGGCATCGGATACCTTGATGCTCTTAAAAGATGCAGGGCTAAGCGTAAGAGCCATAGCCCTTACGGCAAAGGACAAAATCTGTCCTTATGGAAGCTGTGATTTAAATGCCTGTGATTATGCAAGAGGGCATTTTGACAGGATAAATTCAGCTATCTATGATATTTTGGAAACTCAGGATATCATAACAAGGGATGTCATACTCAGTTACAGTGAGTCTCATAAGGTATGTCCCTTTGAATTTGCCCTTGATATTTCGCTTTTTTGCGATGTGATTATAGGGGATTATAACTACGCCTTTGATCCTGCTGTTTACCTCAAGAGGTTTTTTGCTGAGCAAATGGGAAAGTATATATTTCTTATGGATGAAGCTCATAATTTCATAGATAGAGCTAGAGATATGTTTTCAGCTTCTATAGAAAAAACTGCTTTTCTAGAGCTTAGAAAGCTTATAAAATCAGCGATTAAAGATCATACGATGATTCCTAAGGAGCTTTCTGATGTTTTAAAATCAATAGGACATGTCAATGCAGGGTTTTTAAAGCTTAAGCCAGAGCAAGCTGAGATTGAGTTCTCACAAAAAGCTTTGCCAGAGAATTTAGTAAAGGCAATAAGAGGCTTTATAGAAAACTCAGATTATTATTTTAGTGAGTATCCAAATGCAAATGAAGAGGCTTTTTATCAGGATTTACTGAGTTTATATTTTGAAGCCCATGCATTTATAAGAATTGCTGAGCTTTACGATGAAAGATACACTATGCTAGGATATCAATATGATAAAAATTTGAGAATCAAGCTGTTTTGCATAGACCCTTCAGCTCTTGTAAAGGATGCACTTAGTAGATGCACTAGCCTTATTGCATTTTCGGCTACGCTTATTCCAGCATCTTACTATATCAGTATGATGGGAGGGCTAGAAGACGCAGTATATCTTATGCTAGACAGCCCATTTAATCCTGAGAGACTAAAGGTTATGATAGATTCAAGCGTATCTACTAGGTACTCCCATAGACAGCGCTCTATTGATAGGGTAGTGCAGAGAATTCACTCAGCAGTAAGCTCTAAAAATGGGAATTACATAGCTTTTTTTCCTTCTTATGAATATATGAATCAAATTTATGAAGAGTTTTCAAAAGCCTATGAAGATATTGAGTGCATAGTTCAAGAAAGAAGCTTTACTGAGCTTCAAAGAGAAGACTTTTTAAAGCAGTTTGTAGACCAGAATACTCACGTAATGGTGGGCTTTGCAGTAATGGGAGGAGCTTTTTCTGAGGGGATAGATTTAAAGGGAGATAGACTATCTGGAGCAATAATTGCAACTGTAGGGCTTCCAGGAATTTCATACGAGCTGGACTTGATTATGGAGTATTTTAATAACGAAGGGAAAAATGGCTTTGATTATGCATATAGATATCAAGGCATGAACAAAGTAATGCAAAGCGCAGGCAGAGTCATTAGGACTTCATCGGATAAAGGCTTTATACTTCTGCTTGACGATAGATTTTTAGAAGCGAGCTATCAGAATCTCATGCCTAGAGAGTGGCTAGATTTTGAAAGAGTAAGTAACCCTTTGCAAATCCAAAACACCTTAGAAGAATTTTGGCAAGAAGAAAAGTAGAAATAGAGACAAATAGAAATAAAGACATATATAAATAATTATCAAAACAACTAAAAAAGCGATTATAGAAGTGATAAAAAGAGATTGATATTTGGTATATTAAATTACTACATGTGAGGTGGGGCAATGGGTATATTGGTGTTTTTATATGGATTAATATTTGGAAGTTTTTATAATGTTGTGATATATAGGATACCTACTGACAAAAGCATAGCAAAAGGCAGGTCGATGTGTGGTAGCTGCAACCATACATTAGCTGCAAAGGATTTGGTTCCTGTACTTAGCTGGGTATTTTTAAAAGCAAGATGTCGCTACTGCGGTTCAAAGATATCTATGAGATATCCTATAATAGAGCTAGTTACAGGACTATTATTTTATCTTGCCTATGCCAGCTCAGGCTCTATATGGGAGTTTTTATTTTATGTCAGCCTTTGGTCCATGCTACTTATTACAGCCATGATAGATTACGATGAAATGATAATATCTGATGCGGTACTTCTTGTATTTACGGTAGTAGGATTAGCTTCGATTTTAGGAATCAAAGCAGGATTACTCACTAGAGTCTATGGACTTGCCTTTGGATTTGGCTTTTACTTTGCCATTTATTATGTAGCAAAGCTTATTTATAAAAAGGAAGCTTTTGGCTTTGGGGATGTCATGCTCATGGGAGCACTAGGCATATTTATGGGATTTAGAGATACTGTTTTAACTAGCATACTTAGCTTTTATGTAGCTCTTATCATAATAGTAATAATGAAAATATTTGGAAAGAAAACAGGGCTTAGGCAGGAAATTCCTTTTGGACCATATATATGTATAGCTGCGTTCTTAGTTTCGCTTTATGGGGATGAGATAGTAAATCTTTATCTAAATTTGTTTATGTAGATAAATTTTATTTCGTTATAACGAAATAAAATTAAAATAATGGAAAATATTACGATGAAACGAAATAAAATGAAGAAATGAAAAGTTATTCTGATAGAGCGAAATAATTTCTAAAGTATTTAATGCTTCCCAATAGAGAAATATAATAAATATAGATATAGTTAAAAAAAGCCTCACTCTTCACACAATGTAGAATGTGTGATGAGTGAGGCTTTTTAAATTTAAGCATGCACTTATTTAAAATCTATAACTACAAGCTCTGGATTGTTGAACATTCTAAAAGGAAACAAACTGTTTCCAAGTCCTCTACTGACTATCATTGTAGTAGAACCTGAGGTATAAGCACCTGCATCGTAAGCAGGCAGGATGCCTTGATGTGGAGCTATTACACCACCTAGCACAGGGAGTCTTAGCTGACCGCCGTGGGCATGACCAGTTAAAACTAGGTCATAGCCAGATTCTACGTAGTCATTAAAATGTTCAGGTCTATGAGATAGCAAAATGTTGTATACTGTGTCATCTAGAATCTCTAAGCTATTTTTAAATTCAGATTTTCTGCTTGCTCTGTCATAGGATATAGGGTCGTCTACTCCTTTTATCTGAACAGGTATATCATTATAGTAGTAGGTATCGCAAGCATTTTCTAGTGTGACGATATGAAGCTCATCTAGCTTTGGCTTTAAGGCATAGCCGTTATCACCAAAATCATGGTTTCCATTTACTCTATAGACAGTATAGTTTCTGGATAGTATGTCCATAAGAGTTAGGGCGTTTTGATGGCCTTTTCTTCTGCCATCTACCAAATCTCCTGTAAATACTATCAAATCTGGTTTAATCTCATTTATTTTTTCAATAATTTTTTCTTGATTTTTTCCAAAGCTTTTATTGTGCAAATCACTCAGATGAAGTATCCTAAGCCCTGATAACTCATCAGATGGTATTTCAAATGTAGTTATATCAAGGGCATTATTACCATGATAAAGTAGAAAAGGCAATAATAGCATCAATGAAAGTAAGGGGTATAGCCTTTTTTTCTTTTTCATTTAAAAACCTCTGCTTCCTCCGCCACCGCCGGAGCTTCCACCACCACCGAAGCTTCCGCCACCAAAACCACCGCCAGAGCCGCCTCCTCCAAAACCACCAGGAAAGCCACCAAAGCCTCCCCCACCAAATGGGCTTGAGTTTCTGTAGGATCTGCGTCTTCCGCCTCTTCCACCTCCGTTACCGACTATAATTAAAAAGAGAATGAAAAGGATTATCCCAGTAGATAAAAAACTGCTGTCATCATCATCTGACATAGGCTCGGCTATTGGTCTTTCGACGATATTTGTGTATATTTTTTCGCTGTCATATCCGTATTCTAAATTGACTCTATCAGTTACATCGTAAAATATTTGAAGGATTCCTTTGTTGTAGTCACCCTCTGATAAAAATGGAGTGGCTCTATCTAGTATCTGTCCGACGGTTCCATCGGTGATAGCGCCCTCTAGTCCATAGCCTACTTCGATTCTTATCTTTCTTTCTTCTAAAGCCAGAATAATAAGAACTCCGTTATCGAGCTTGGAATCGCCTATTTTCCATTTTTCAAATAGCTCTACAGCATAGGTTTCTATATCTAGGCCTCCCATGTCAGGGACTGTAGCTACCACTACCTGAGGCTTTTCTTCCAGTGCTTCATAGTTTAAGTTCACTGATCGTATGAAGGTTTTTGTATCCTCATTTAATAACCCTGCATAGTCTGCATGATAAAACTCTGTAGTAGGGGAGGGCATCTGAGCATAGCTAGTGCTAGTAAAAACTAAAAGTATAGCAACTGTGAGGCTTAGAAGTCTTAATATTAATTTTTTATACAAATCACTTTTATACATGGCTTTATAATCAATTTCATTCAAGGCTTCTCACTCCAATTTATGGATTAGTTAAATCAACCTTTGGTGCTGTTTCCGCTCCATCAGCTGCTTCAAAATATGCACGCTCGTCAAAGCCCATCATTCCAGCTATGATTACAGTTGGAAATCTCTTGATTTTTCTATTGTAGTCAGCAACTGTTTCGTTATACCTTCCTCTTTCTACACTGATACGATTTTCAGTGCCTGCAAGCTCATCCATAAGTCTAGTAACGTTTTCGTTAGAACGAAGCTCTGGATAATTTTCCATAACTACTAACAATCTTCCTAAGGCGCCCTCGAGCTGATTTGAGGCTTCTACTTTCTCATCTACATTAGATGCTCCAGCCATAGCAGCTCTTGCATCAGCTATTTGTCCAAATACCTCTTGCTCTTGAGCCATAGCTCCCTTTACAGATTCTACTAGATTTGGAATCAAATCATAACGTCTTTGAAGCACAGTCTCCACATTAGCCCATTGCTGATCAGCGTTTTCTGAGAGAGTCACAAGATTGTTGTATGAGCCAATCAGTGGCATTACTAAAAGCCCCGCTATCACAACTAGAGCAATAATTACTCCTAATATACCTTTTTTCATCAGTCATTCCTCCTAAAAGAATAGGTGATATTCACCTTGATAATGGTTACACTTACCTTATAAATATATCCATTACTTAGTAAAACTAACAGCTTATTGCTAAGCTGCCTAGAATGCGATTATAGCACTGTGAGTATTTGAAATGTTTAAAAATTATTAACAAAATATTACAAATATAAAACTATTAGCTTTTATGTGCTTTTATAATACAAATAACATCGTTTAGTTTTAAACTAGTGATTTTAAATATAGGTTTTAATATTCTTAGTCTCAAATATATCTTAAGTAGCTATGATATAATAAATAGAAGAAACAAATGTTTTGCTTATGAGCCATAGGAGGAAGATTATGATTAAAATAATAACTTCAAGAGCTGGCTATGGAAAGACCAGCAGCTTATATAAAGAAATACTAGAAAAGGATAAAAATGCAGAGGTAGCTTATCTTATGGTACCTGAGCAGTTTACTCTTCAAAGCGAGCTAGCGCTTATGGATAAAGTAGACTCAAAAGGACTAATCTACGCACAGGTTATGAGCTTTGAGCGTTTGTCTAGATTAGTACTATCGAGGGTAGGCGGATTAAAAAGACCATATATAGATGAAATAGGAAAGCATATGGCGCTTAGACTTATATTTGATAAGCATGAGGAGAGCCTTCCAATGTATAAAACGGCCTACAAAAAAGAGGGCTTTTTAAGTGAGCTATCCCATACGCTTTCAGAGCTAAAAAAGATGGCTGTACCTCCTTCGTTATTACTAGATAAATCAAATCAAATAGAAAACAATGCCATTTTAAAGCAAAAATTGTTTGAGATAGGCTTTATTTACAATGAGTTTTTAAATTACATGCAGGACCAGTATATAGATAATGAAGACAGAATAAGTTTGTTAGCTGAAAAAATCAATCTCTATAAAGAAATTTCAAATGCTAGTTTTTATTTCGATAGCTTTACTGGCTTTACAGCTTTGGAGCTATCAGTGATAGAGCAACTAGCGCAAATGGGCACTTCTCTTTGCTTTGCTCTGACTTATGATGAGGCTTCAGAGGATAAAGATGTATTTTCTCCTACTAGCCTAACTATAAATCAGCTAAAGACTATAGCAAAAGCTACAGGCAGTGGATTTGAAATCGAAGCTTTAGTGAATGAAAGCACTAAGTCTAAGGAAATAAGATATATAGAAAAGGCTCTTTACGATTATAAAGCGCCTTCATATAAAGAAGAAATTAATGATGTGAAGCTTTTTGAAGCTCTTGATATGGAAAAAGAAGCAGAGCACTGCGCTCTTGAGGTGCTTTCTTTAGTCAGAGACTTTGGCTATAGATTTAAGGAGATCTTAATCATCACTCCTATGCCTCACCTCTATGCAGGTCCTATCAGCAGAGTTTTTACTAGGCTTGAGATACCTCATTTTGTCGATGTAAAAAGAGATATAATGAGCAGTCCTTTAATCACTCTTATTTTTTCCTATCTGGACATGCATATCAAAAATCTTCGCTATGAGGATGTATTTAGTTTTCTGAAATCAGGCTTTACTCAGTTAGATGAAAGCCAGTATATGCCTCTTGAAAACTTTGTCCTAAAGTGGGGTATCAAAGGCAGAATGTGGCTAGATGAAAATAGATTCAGCGAAGAAAGGTTTTTCGACCAGTATGATTCAAGTGAGTATAAAGAAAAAATCAAAACAGCTAGAGACTATCTTGTGAGCTTATTTGATTTAAACAAAAAAAGCTTTAAAGGCTCTGGAACAGGACCTAGCTATGCCAAGGCTTTATTTGGATTTTTGACTGAAATAAAAGCTCAGGACCAGCTTGAAATATTCATAAAAAAATTAAGAGAAGAAAATGCTTTTGACTATGCCAATGAAAACGCTCAAATATGGAATATAATCCTAGATACTCTAGACCAGCTAGTAGAAATTATGGGTGAAAAACCTATGAGCCTAGAGGAGTTTAGAAATATACTTTACGAAGGCATCAAGCAGCATGAGATAGGCATAATTCCGCCTGCCTTAGATCAGGTTATAGTTGCAACCCTAGATAGAAGCAGAAGCACAGCTATTAAAGCTCTGTTTTTTATGGGACTTAACGACACCTATGTACCTCACGTGGGAAAGGACAGCCCTATACTTCTAGATGACGACAAGAAAAAGCTAAAAGACCTCGGAGTTAATCTACCATCTGAGCTAGACAATGCCATGTCAGATGAGACTCTCTCCATCTACAGTGCACTGTCAAAGCCAAATGACAAGCTATTTCTAAGCTACAGTCTATCAGGAGGAGAGGATAACAAGGCTCTTAGACCTTCCACTATAATAAATAGGCTCAAGACTTTATTTCCAAGTTTACATGAACGCTCATCTTTATCAGATACTAGTGTGTTTAGTTATATATCAACTCCTGACTACAGCTTTGGAAAGCTAGCAGGGGAGCTGAGAGATTTAGTAGAGGAAAAACATCTTGATAGGGACTGGCTTTCACTATATAGCTGGTATATAGAAAACGATGGCTGGGAAGCTAGAAGGCAAAGACTTCTCGATAACTTGTTTTATAAAAATCAGCAGGAATACATCACTCCTACTCAGGCAAAGCAGATTTACGAGGCTCCGTTTAAAGCGAGCGTAAGTAGGTTAGAAAGGTTTGCAAAATGCCCCTTTGACCATTTTGTGAAGTATGGTCTAAAGCCAGAGCCTAGAAAAGTTCATGAAATAGGACCTCCAGAGCTAGGGACTATATTTCACAGTGCTATAGAGGATTTTGCAAAGCTTGCCAATAACAAGGCTAGCCTGCCACTTCTGCTAGATAAAAAAACCTGTGACGAGCAAATTGATAAGCTGATAGAAAACTGCTTATCTAGTCATATCAAGATACTCATGGATAACTCAAAACGAAATGCCTATATGATGAAGAAAATAAAAAAAGTAGGAAGACGTGCCGCTTGGACTATGGTAAACCAAATGAGCAAGGGTAGGTTTGAGCCTTATGATTTTGAGATGAAATTGCCACCTATAGTACTTGATTTAGGTGAATATGGCACTATAGAGCTAACTGGTCAAATAGATAGGGTAGATATTTTAGATGAAAATGAAAAAACCTATGTAAAAATCATAGATTATAAATCCAGAGAAAAGAAATTTAGTCTTTCAGATGCTTACAATGGGCTAGATATTCAGCTTATAGTTTATTTGGAATCGGTACTAGAGCATCTGCCTAGTCTTAAAAAGACCAAAGCCTATCCAGCAGGAGCTTTTTATTTCCCTATAGTAGATAAGCTCATAGAGTCTGACTTAACAGATGTAGAGGAAATAGAAAAGCAAATTGCAGGCAAGCTCAAGATGCAGGGCATAGTTCTAAAGGATATAAATATAATCAAAGCCATAGATGTAGATATAGAAAACGAAGGTAGCGTAATAGATGTAAGAGTAAAGGATGAGGATATAAAAAGTGAAAATGCTCTTAGCGAGGAGGAATTTACAGCTTTATTAGACCATGTAATGGAGCTTGTAAAGGATATGTCTAAGGAGATACTAGCTGGAAATATATCTATACATCCTTACAGCGATAAACAAAAAGCCCAGTGTAGCTACTGTGAGTATTCTAGCATGTGTAAATTCGATACTTTATTTGAAGGAAATACCCACAAAACTGTAAAGGCTTTAAAGGACAAGGAAGTAAAAGAATTATTAATGAAGAAGGAGGGAAACTAAATGGCATGGACAGATGCTCAGCAAAGTGCAATAGACAGTAGAGGAGAAAATCTTCTAGTGTCGGCGGCGGCAGGCTCAGGAAAAACAGCCGTACTGGTTCAAAGAATCATAGATATAGTGCTAAATGAAAAAGTAGATGTTCAAAACCTCCTCATAGTTACTTTTACAAATGCAGCGGCGGCTGAAATGAAAGATAGAATACAAAAGATGCTCATGCAGAGGATGCTTGATAATCCACAGGAGAGCCACTACCTAACGAAACAAATTCAAAATCTGCCTAGAGCCTCTATTAGCACTATGCATTCATTTTGTATAGATATATTAAGGCGTAACTTTCATATGCTAGATTTAGATCCTTCTTTCAAAATAGCAAACAATGCCCTTGTTTCTATTATGAAAACTCAAGCTATGGAGAGCTTGTTTGATGAAGCCTATGACTCGGATGATGCTTTGTTTTTATCCTTGGTTGATAGCTATGGCGGAACAAAGGACGACAAGAAGCTAAGCGACCTCATAGATAAGGTATACAATTTCATCCAGAGCCAGCCCTATCCACTAAAATGGCTCGAAAGTGAAGCTGAAAGCTTTAATATATCGAGCTTTGATGAGCTTTCTACTAGTAAGTGGATGCAGGTAATCAAGGACGATATAAGAATTAAGCTAGATGCAGCCTATGATGCAGGCAAGAAAGCTATAGAGCTTTGTAAATTAGAAGGAGGGCCCCTTCCTTATTTAGCGGCTATTGAAGATGATTTGCTACTTATAGATGATTTGAAATCCAAGCTAGAGCAGTCCTTTGCAGACTTTATACAGGCTATAGCAGAAGTGAAGCACAGCAGATTTGCAGCAATTTCTAAAAAAATGAAGGAAGAGCTAGATGTTGCTTTAGTTGATGAAGTAAAGGCTATAAGAGATACGGATATAAAAGCTAGCGGTATCAAAGCCATCCAAAAATCAATAAAAAACATATCTCAGGGATTTCAGTTAGAAGATATCAAAAATCTCTATCCTCTTATGAAAGCTCTTTACAAAACTGTAGCAAGATATGACGAGCTATATTCTGAGATAAAGTTAGCAAATTCAGTCTTAGACTTCTCGGATTTGGAGCATTATGCTCTTAGATTGCTGGAAAATGAAGCTGTAAGAGAGGATTTAAGAGCTAAATACACCTATATTTTCTTTGATGAATATCAAGACAGTAATATCGTTCAGGAGACTATAATCTCAGCAATCAAAAGAGAAGATAATTTATTTTTAGTAGGAGACGTAAAGCAGTCCATATATAGATTTAGATTAGCTGACCCTACCTTGTTCATAGATAAATACCATTCCTATGCAAAAGCTGACGATAGGCCCAATAAAAGAATTGATTTATCAAACAACTTTAGAAGTAGACCGGCAATACTCGAATTTATCAACGATATATTTTCAGCTATTATGAATGAAGACTTAGGAGAGGTGGCTTATGACGATTCAGCCAAGCTAATTCCTGGAATGGATTTTCCTGTTGAGAAAAACAAAGTGGAGCTTGTAGTGCTTGAAAATCATAAGCTAGAAGAAGACGATGAGCTAGCTGAGGATGCAGATATGGATAACCCTGAGCTAGAGGCGATGTATGTATCATCTAGAATCAAGGAGCTGCTAGGCAAGGAGCATTACAATCCAAAAGCTAAGGAGTTTCAAAAAATAACCTATAGAGATATTGTGATTCTCATGCGCTCACCAAAAAGCAGTATTGCAGCTTTTGAAAAAGTCCTTAAGGACGACAGGATACCTTGCTATGTGGATTACAGCGCTTCATACTACGATGTGCTAGAGGTAAAGCTCTTTATAGATTTGCTTAAAATCATAGACAATATAGAGCAAGATGAAGCTCTTCTAGCTGTTATGAATTCTTCTATAGGAGGCTTTAGTCTAGATGAAATCATCGAGATAAGAGTAGCTTATAAAAGAGGAGCAATATATCAGGCCTTGCTTTCTTATATGGCGGACAATGATAATGAGCTTTCAATAAAAATAAATGCTTTCCTAGACAGAATTAAGACCTATCGCTTTAAGGAAAAGCTCCAAAGACTAGATGAATTTTTATGGTATCTGATGAATGACACAGGCTATTATAGTGATTTAGCAGCTATGCCAGGAGGGCAGATGAGGCAGGAAAACTTAAAAGCTCTGCTCGATAAAGCCTCAGAATTTCAGTCAAACACTACAAACGGACTTTTCAACTTCTTACATTATATAGACAAGCTTCTAAAGGACAAAGGAGATACTCAGGAAGCCAAAGCTCTCAGTGAGAGCGAGGATAGAGTTCGAATCATGAGTATACACAAAAGCAAGGGACTTGAGTTTCCTGTTGTTTTCGTGTGTGGACTGAGCAAGGGCTTTAATAAAGCTGATTTTAAGCAAGATATTATGCTTCACAATTCTCTAGGCATAGGGCCGAAATACGTAGACCTCGACAAAAACGTCTACAGAGAATCTCTGCCAAAGACAGCGATAAAAATTCAGTCGAATAAAGAAATGCTATCTGAGGAACTGCGAATCCTTTATGTTGCTCTTACTAGAGCAGTAGATACTTTGATAATGGTGGGAAGTGTAAAGGATATAGAAAAGCTAGCTACAAAGGCAAGTAAATCAACTAGCACTAGCTATCTACTGTCACAGAGCAACTATCTGTCATGGATGCTCATTGCTCTTTATAAACATAGGGATGCATCAGCTCTTAGAGACTACACTGTAAGAGAAGTAATAGAAGACGATACATCTTATAAATCGAGCTTCAAGTTTTCATTAGTAGCAAAATACGACCTTCTAAAGCTGTCTCAAAGAGAGCGAGAGGATATAGACAATATGGAGGCTATCTTAAGAGATTATAAAACTGACTCTAGTGAAAACCTAAATCCTGAAGTGATATCTGTGATAAATTCTAGATTCAGCTATGAGTACCCATATAAAGAACAGACTATGCAGGTGTCCAAAACGAGCGCAACTATGCTTGCAAAATCAGTACTAGATGCTTCGAAAATCTCAGTAGCAATCCAAAGCATGCCTAGGTTCATGCAAAAAGTAAAAACCTTTAGTGCTTCACAAAGAGGAACTCTCATGCATTTTGCCATGCAAAATATAAACCTAAATCAAGTATCAAGTCCTAGCGAAATAGAAGACCAGCTTGATATGATGCATGTTAATGAGCTTCTTACCTCAGAAGAGAGAGCTTCTTTAGATTCTGAGATGCTTTATGAATTTTTCTGCTCCGAGCTAGGAAAAAGGATGCGCAGGTCTAAAAATGTAATAAGAGAAAATTCATTTATGCTAAAAAAATACGAGGTACTGGTAAGCGGAGTAATAGACTCTTACTTTGAAGAAGATGGCGAGTGGGTGCTAGTAGATTACAAAACAGACTATCTAGGGACAGGCTCAAAGAAAGATAAAGCTGAAATGTACAGGCCTCAGCTAGAGCTTTATAAAGAAGCTTTAGAATCAAGCACAGATAAGGCTGTAAAGGAAGCTTATATTTATTTGTTTGATATTCAAGAGGCTGTCAGAGTAATTTAAGCCTTAAAATTTTATAATTGTGTGAGATAAAAGTAAAATAGGGTAAAATATATATGGTAAACTGTGAATCAAATATGGGATAGTTTAGGATTATAGTTTATAATTAATTTAAATCCCTTATGAAGGAGAGAGAATATGGAAAAAATAGCTATCATTACAGATTCCACATCTGACCTTACTCAGGACATCATAGACAAATATGATATAAAGGTAATGCCACTTCAGATAATTTATCAAAGCAAAATATATAGAGACAAGGTAGACATCACACCAGAACAGATTTACTCTGGTATGGAAAGAGAAGTTCCTAAGACTTCGCTTCCTCTTACGGCTGATGTGGTAAAGACCTTTGAACAGCTTAAGCAAGAGGGATATACTCATATTCTAGGTGCTTTTATTTCATCTGGACTGAGCGGTACCTACAATATGGTTAGAAATATGGCAAATGATTACAAAGATGATTTCGTAATTGAGCTTATTGACTCGAAAAATATTTCGTGGGGCTCAGGTTTTGGGATAGTAGAGGCAGCAAAAGCAAGAGAAGAAGGAGCTAGCTTTGAAGACGTAGTAGCTGCGGCTAAGAAAGCTATCAAAAACACCAGATGTGTATTTGTGCTTCCTACATTATACTACCTTAAAAAAGGTGGAAGAATGGGAAGAGTAGAAGGTACAGTAGGAGATTTACTGAACATCAAGCCTATAGTAGGCGTAGATGAAGCAGGAGACGGCCAGTACTTTACAATCAAAAAAGTAAGAGGAAGAAAAAAATCTCTTACAGAATTATTTAATGTAATTCACAACCTTGTAAAAGACAAAGAATCCTTTGAGGTTATAGTTCTAAGTGGTAACGCCCCTGAAGAATCTACGGAAATAGCTGAAAAATTCAAAGCTATGCCAAACTGTAAATACGTGCTAGAAACTTCTGTAAGCCCTGTTATAGGTGTGCATACTGGACCTGGACTTTTGGCACTTTCAGTAAAATGCGACAGTGGAATGGATAGTATAAAAGAAGACAAATAAGAGACCTGGCAATATAGCAATCAAAGATTGCTGATAGGTGCTGAAACCTTGTTATTTTAACAATAATAGATAGGAATGATGAAAATAATGGAGCCATTTGCAGTGATATTGATGAGAAAAGATAGTGAAACGGGTTTTTTGGAGTCTGAAGTAGGAAGTTATAATATTCCTAGCATGGGAGAGTATTTAGAGAGTATTTTTGTGATAGACAAAGAGGAAGAGGACATGGTTCATCTTAGAATCACTACTGCAACTCCAGTGAAAGACTGGGAGTACTCAGCTATATACGATTACTATGATGAAGATAGAGTGTCAGCTCTGGATTTTGTCATAAAAGTTGAACCGATAGAAGATGATTACGATCCTCTATGGGAAGTTACATTTAAACTTCTAGACAATATAGAAGAAACAGAGGAGCAGATTCAAAAAATTCTAGAGACTCATCATATAGAGCTACAAGAGGTAATGCAGGAGATAAAAGATAAAGAGGAAGAATATAAATAAAAATAAATTATTAATTTTAGAATACCGTAACATTTGTTACGGTATTCTTTGTTTATATGATGTAAATTAAGAGCATAAGTTTTATAAAATTTATTTTCTGCTTAAAAAGTATACTATTTTAGTAGAAAATATAATTAGTTTTAAATTTTGGTTATAAATTGATAAATATTCGTAAAATTTTAATATTTTGTGTTTATATTCAAAATATTGGGTAATTATCAACTAGCACTAGGATAGTAGGTTGTGGTTTTTGTCACAGCTAAAAAATATTTTAAAAAACCATGGAGGTGTCTTTATGTATTGTAATCAATGTCAAGAAGCTGCAAAAGGATATGCATGTACATCAGTTGGAGTATGTGGAAAGAAGAACGACTTAGCTAACATGATGGACTTACTTATTTATTCAACGGAAGGTATTTCACTTTATGCTCAAGAATTAAGAGCAAAAGGTCAAAAGATTGACCCTAAAGTGGATTTATTCATAATGGAGTCACTATTTGCTACTATTACTAATGCTAACTTTGATGATGAAGTTATCATTAAGAGAGTAAAAGATGCACTTGTTATAAGAGAAGAGCTTAAAAAGCAATTAGGAGCAGAAATCAATCATCCTACAGCTACATTTACAGCTGCAACTTTAGATGAAATGAACTCATTAGCTCAAAAAGTTGGATTCCTTTCAATAGAAAACGAAGATGTTAGAGCGCTTAAATCACTTATCCTATTTGGACTTAAGGGACTTGCTGCTTACTACCATCATGCACATAACCTAGGACATAACGACGAAAAGCTTGATAACTTTATGGAAGAAGCACTAGTTGTAATGACTAGAGAAGATATGTCTGCAGACGAGCTTACAGCTTATGTACTTAAGACTGGTGAGTTTGGAGTAACTGCAATGGCACTTCTAGATGCTGCTAATACTTCAACTTACGGAAATCCAGAAATTACTACTGTTAACCTTGGAACTAGAAATAACCCAGGTATCCTAATCTCTGGTCACGACCTGAAGGATATGGAAGAGCTATTAAAGCAAACTGAGGGAACTGGAGTAGATGTATATACTCACGGTGAAATGCTTCCAGCTAACTACTATCCAGCATTCAAGAAATATGAGCACTTTGTTGGAAACTATGGTGGATCTTGGTGGAGCCAAAACCCAGAGTTTGAATCTTTCAACGGACCTATCCTATTTACTACTAACTGTATAGTTCCTCTAAAATCAAACAACACATATTTAAATAGAATGTACACTACAGGAGCATCTGGATATCCAGGAGCAGTTCATATTCCAGATAGAGAAGATGGAAAAGCTAAAGATTTCTCAGCTATTATAGAGCAAGCTAAAAAATGCGCTCCTCCAGTTCAAATCGAAGAAGGAGAAATCGTTGGAGGATTTGCACATAATCAAGTTATCGCTCTTGCTGACAAGGTTGTAGATGCAGTTAAAACTGGAGCTATCAAAAAGTTCTTTGTTATGGCTGGATGCGACGGAAGATTTAAAGAAAGAAGCTACTATACTGAGTTTGCTGAGGCTCTTCCAAAGGATACAGTTATCCTTACTGCTGGATGCGCAAAATATCGTTACAACAAGCTTAACCTTGGCGATATCGGTGGAATTCCTAGAGTACTTGATGCTGGACAGTGTAACGACTCTTACTCACTAGCAGTTATTGCTCTAAAACTTAAAGAAGTATTTGGACTTGAAGATATCAATGAGCTTCCAATAGCGTACAATATAGCTTGGTATGAGCAAAAAGCTGTTATCGTTCTACTTGCTTTATTATATCTTGGAGTTAAGAACATCCATCTTGGACCTACACTTCCTGCTTTCTTATCACCAAATGTTGCTAATGTATTAGTAAATAACTTTGGTATCGCTGGAATCGGAACTGTAGAAGACGATATGAAGGTTTTCCTAGGATAATTCCCCTATCCTAAAACATAAATTATTCTCATTTTAACTAAAAAGATGCTGTAAGTCTTTAACTAGACCTACGGCATCTTTTTTGCATTTTATCTTTTTCAATCGCAGACTTTGGGGTATATTAGATAAAATAGACATGAAGTGATTCGAGGAGGAAATATGTATGGCAGATATGGATTTATCAAAATTTGAGAAAAAAATAGTACTTAGAAATATAGAAGAAAAGGATATAGATGAAATAATAGAGCTTGCCCTAGTTTGTTTTCCAAATATGAAGCCTTGGACCAAAGAACAGCTTCGAAGTCATCTTAGATATTTTCCAGAGGGACAGTTTTGTATAGAGTATGAGGATAAAATTATAGGCTCGTGCTCTAGCCTTATCGTGAATTTTGACGAGTACGATGTCCAGCATACCTGGGATGAAATTACAGATAAAGGCTATATCAGAAATCACGATCCAAAGGGATACAACCTATACGGAATAGAAGTTATGGTCCATCCAGAATACAGAAGGATGAAAATAGGAAGGCGCCTTTATGATGCTAGAAAGGATTTGGCTGTGAGGCTTAATCTCAAAAGCATAGTAATAGGTGGCAGAATCCCAAACTATCATAAATATTCTGAGGAGATGACACCTAGGGAGTATGTGGAAGAGGTAATGGCTCAAAACATCTATGACCCTGTGCTTACCTTTCAGCTTATGAATGGATTTGTACTAAAGCGTATAAATAACAACTATCTCAAGGATGACTTTAACTCCATGAAGTATGCAACTCTTATGGAGTGGTCAAACATAGATTATAGACCTATGACAAAAAGAACCTATAAGACTTCGTTTCCAGTTAGAGTTTTTGTAGTGCAGTACATGATGAAGCAAATAAACTCATTTCATGATTTTGCTCATCAGTGTGAATATTATGTGGATATAAGCTCTGATTATAAATCCGACTTTATAGTATTTCCTGAGATATTTACCACTCAGCTGCTTTCTTTTATAGAAGAAAAAACTCCTAGTCTTGCAATTAGAAGGCTTACTAGATATACAGAGGACTATATCAAGCTATTTACAGAGCTAGCTGTCAAGTACAACGTAAATATCATAGGAGGGTCTCACTTTGTAGAAGAAGATGGAGATATATATAACATTGCATATCTATTCAGACGTGATGGAACTATAGACAAACAGTACAAGCTTCATATTACTCCGAATGAAGAACGCTGGTGGGGGATTCAGCCTGGTCACGAAATTAAGATTTTCGATACTGACTGTGGCAAGATATCTATACTCATCTGCTATGATATGGAGTTTCCTGAGCTATCAAGAATAGTTGCTGAAAAAGGAGCAAATATAATATTTTCACCGTTTTGTACTGATGATAGACAAGGTTATCTAAGAGTGAGATACTGCGCACAAGCCAGAGCTGTTGAAAATCAAGTATATACAGTTATTGCAGGCACAGTTGGGAACCTAACTGAAGCAGAAAATATGGATATTCAGTATGCTCAGTCTGCTATATTTACGCCTTCTGATTTTGGATTCCCTAGAGATGGGATAGTGGCTGAATGTACTCCAAATATTGAGATGGTTATAGTTGGAGATCTAGATTTGGAAATTCTAAGAAGAAGCAGAAGTACTGGAAGTGTTATGCAGTTTAACAACAGAAGGACTGACCTTTATGAAATAACTGTAAAAGAAGGAAAAAATCCAAGAATTTCTAAGTGATAGTTATCGATTGGTGAATAAAAATAGTTTTCTAGTTCTAATTAAAATTTTCAAAAAGGTTATGTAAAGCTTACAAATAATATATGAGGATATATAATCGTAGAATTTTTCATATGTGATATAGCAAAATATCTTAAGGTGTGATACAATATCCTAGCTTTGCAATATATTAAAAAAGAAGTGTTTACTTGGCACCCACTTCTAAAAAATAAAAATCAAGGGAGGTAAATATTTTGCAAAAGTTAAATTCAAAGAAAATGGCGATGATAGGAGCAACAGCTGCTATCTACGCAGTACTGACAGTCGCTATGGCACCTATAAGCTATGGAGCTGTTCAGCTTAGACTTTCAGAAGTAATGACGCTACTGGCATTTGTAGATCCAGTGTTTATTCCAGGACTAGTGCTTGGAAACTTTATAGCTAACTTATTTAGTCCATTTGGGCTTCCGGATGTTGTTTTTGGAACTCTAGCTACCTTTATAGCAGTTTTCATGATGTCAAAGATGAAATCTATGCTTATTGCTTCATTTTGGCCTACGATTGCAAACGGACTTATAATTGGTCTAGAGCTTGCTATATTTACAGGAGCACCTTTTGTATCTACAGCACTTTATGTAGCACTTGGAGAATTTTTAGTAGTTACAGTGCTAGGGTATCCTGTGTTTAAAGTAGTTATGAAAAATAAGACTATACAGAACTTGACTCAAGTGACAGATTAAAAAGTAGATTGTTTTATAATTTTCCTATATAAAACAGTGTTTATAAGTTAATCAATCAACTTGCCGCTTTTTATTTATATGAAAGGCGGCTTTTCTAATTTTAAAGAGATAATAATTGTTGATTTTTCAAAATTTTAGAAGGTCCTAATTTTTAATTAAGAAGTTGGAGAAGTTATGAGTTCTAGAGATACTTAAAAAATTTAAAGTAGTTCAAAACTGTTTAGTTAATTAAAAATAAATATATAAATCATAGGTTGAGGGATTGTAATACTAGATAGAAAATAGTAAAATAGTTACAGAAATATTACTGCAAATGTTTTAATATTCCCAAAATGGTTATAAATAGCGTATATATATTAATTTCAATAAAAACTCTAATCTTTTCTATTTATGTGACGATAAAAGAATATAGTTTTTATTCAATTTTAGCAAGAAATGTAGTTCTGAAATTCAATTGTGGAGGGGTGTCAAAATGAAAATGAATCTTAAAACCAAAATCGTAATCATGCTAATTATTCTTATCACTTTGCCAATGTTTGTTATGGGCTTAAGAAGTACTAGATTAGCAGAGGAAAAAATGCTGGAGCAATACCTAGCTTCTATGCAGGAGATAAATAAAGCTACTACAACTTCCCTAGAAAATGTGCTAGAGGGGAATGCCAAATCACTACAGCTACATGCGGGGAACTTTAATCTTAGAAATATATTAGTGGATCCAACTACGGAGCCGTATTTAGTAGATGCGATAGCAGCCTATAGAGACGTGAATCCAAATGTACTAAACTCATTTGTAGGAACTAGAGAAAAGAAGATGTATATAAGCCCATATATTGAACTTCCAGCTGACTATGACCCTACTACAAGAGGATGGTATCAGGCTGCAGATGTAACTGATGAGGTTATTTGGACTGACCCATATGTGGACGCTGGGACTGGAGAAACTGTAATTACAGCAGCTATAAAAATTCCTGAATCAACTGATGGAACATCTCCTGGAATTACAGGAATAGATTTACAGCTTAGCTATTTTTCTGAGTTAATAAGTCAAGTTAAAATAGGTGAAACAGGCGAGGCTTATATAATAGCAAAAGACGGTATGATATTTGCCCATCCTAATCCAGAAATGATAGGAAAAAATATCAAGGATATAGGTTTTACTGATGAAACTCTAAACACTTATTTTGAAACAGGAAGCGGAACCTTAGATTACACTGATGAGTCTACTAAGGATGAAAGATTTATAGTTTATCAGAAATTTACAACTGCTGACTGGATACTAGTAAACAGTGTATCTTATAATGAAATCACAGCAGTTACTAATCAAATGACTATGAATATTATTACTATTGGAATAATTTCTTTGATTATTGCTATTCTAATAGGAGTTTTTGCAGCTGGGTTTGTAACAAAAGCAGTAAAAGAAATTGAGCAAAAGATGAAGCTAGTAGCAGATGGAGATTTTACTGTAACTATGGATGTTAAGAGTAATGATGAAATAGGTAGTCTAGGTAAGAGTTTTAATATAATGATTGCTGAGGTTAAAGATCTTATGACTGCCACAGTAGGGGTAAGTCAAGAGGTGCTAAAAGCATCTGAGAACTTAGCAGCTTTTGCTGAGCAGACTAGCGCGGCATCTACAGATGTTGCAAACACTGTTGACGAGATAGCTAGAGGAGCATCAGACCAAGCAGAAGAAACTGAAACAGGGGTACAGATAGCCAATTCACTATCAGAAAAATTTGAAGGTTTAGCGGATAATAGTAAAGAAATGAACATGAATGCTCAAAGTACTTTAGAAGTTAATGAAGATGGTATTAAGACATTAGAGGAGCTAAAACAAGCAAGTAAAGTCAGCCTTGAATCCAACGATAGAGTTGAAAAAGCTATAGTTGATTTGGATAAGAGTGCAACTTCAATCAATGCTATACTTGAGACAATAACATCTATAGCGAGCCAGACTAATCTACTTGCACTTAATGCATCTATCGAGGCAGCAAGAGCAGGTGAAGCTGGAAGAGGCTTTGCTGTAGTTGCTGATGAGATTAGAAAGCTAGCTGAAGGGTCAGATAATGCAGCTAAGGAGATTAAAATAATCTTAGATAAGATTCAAAATGAAAGTAAGCATACTGTAAATATTATGCAAGAAGTAAAAGGCATCTATGTGGAACAAGAGATGTCAGTTGAAAAGGTTAATTCTGCTTTTGGAGAAATTTCAGCGTCTATTGGAAAGGTTGCTCAGAGAATAGAGGAAATGACGAGCCAAGTAGAAGGTCTTATGACTGAAAAAGAAAAGATAGTAAGTACTATGGAAAATATTTCAGCAGTATCTGAAGAAACAGCTGCTGCATCTGAGGAAGTAACTGCTTCTATGCAACAACAGTCAGATGCTGTAGAGCAAGTTGCGCAAAGCGCATCTGGACTTAGCTCACTTGCTGCTGAGCTTATGGAAAAACTTTCTCATTTCAAAATTCAATAAATCCTTTGTAATTAAATTTAGTGAAGAAACATTTTCGAACAGTAAGTTTTCTTAGATAAAGAAATATTTCATAAGGGTTGGAGAAAGTAAAGAGGATAAAATGTGATAGGCGGTTGTTGACTAATATTTATTTAGTCAACAACCGCCTTTACTATTAAAGCAAGGCTCTATTACTTATAAAATAGATTTGATTGAATTAATTAGCTAGATTTTCATTGGTTTGTTATATTAATGTAATCATTATTTATCTTTACGTATATTTTACTAAGGGGTAGAATATAACTGAATATATAAAATAAATTTTAAAGGTGATAATTTGAAAAAAATCTTGAAATACCTAATAATTATTTTGACTATTTTAATCGTAATAGCAGCAGCTGGATTTTTTGCGTTCCAGCAATATTATCACAAGACTTCATATGAAGAATTTAAAGCAGTAGACACTACTGAGCAGTCAGAAGAGGAAAAAGCACAAAGCGAATTAGATGAGAAATACGGAAAGCTAAAGAGAGTTAATATTTTGGTAGCTGGAATAGAAGGCGAAAGAACAGATACCTTGATGGTGTTCAGCTACGACAAAGAAGCCAATATAATAGATATAATATCAGTCCCAAGAGATACCTATGTAGATTATGGCTATGAAGACGCAGGAAGAAGAAAAATAAATGCTGTATATGGATATCCTGACGGTAAAGGTGGAATCAAAGCGACTGCAAATGCGGTTTCCAAGGTTTTATCCGTCCCTATTCACGAGTATATTACTGTCGATTACGATGGGGTAGAGGACGTTGTCGATGCTATAGGAGGAGTAGAGGTAGATATTCCATTTAATATGAGATATGATGACCCTTACGCAGAGCCACCTCTTCATATTAATCTTAAAAAAGGCGAGCAGCTACTAGATGGAGAAAAAGCAATTCAGTTTTTAAGATGGAGAAAAAATAACAGCGGAAGTCTAGGAGCAGAGGGCGATATAGGCAGGATTAAAAGACAGCAGGAATTTGTTATATCTGCAATTAAAAAAGGAATTCAGCCTTCGAACTTAACCAAGGCTATTACTATAGGTCTTAAAAATACCAAGACGAGTATGGATTTGAAAGAAGCTATGTATTTTGGGACAAAGCTAGCTGGGCTTAAGGATGAAAATATAAATGCCTATAGCGTGGTAGGAGAAGATGAAATAATAGACGGAATCTGGTATTTTAAGCACGATGCTAAGGCTACCAAGGAGCTAATTCGAAATCTTTACCTAGGGATAAAACCTATAACAGATGATCAGCAGGACTAATTAATCTTACAATATAAAATAAGATAGAAGGATGATGCACATGAATGAAAATGTAAAAATTTTTATTATAGCAACTCTAGTAATTGCATTTGTGCTATTTTTGCCATCGCTGATAGAAAGTGCCAAGCTTCTCAGTCCTGAAGCTGGGTTTGCTGATGAAAAAGCCGCTGAGGAAATACTTGATGACAAAAGCAACAATGAAACTCAGCCTATTTTAGAGGACGATGAAAAAGAAGAAGATAAAGAGGAAGATCAGATATTGCCTGAAGAGGAAGTACCACAGGAAGTAATGCCAGCAGATGAATTTGATATGAAAATTTTACCTGATGATGATAACTAGACTATACAGGTTCTAGTACAAAACGGGGGACATCGGTGATGAAGGAAAAACTCAGCAGTAACATAAAAAGTTATTTGACAGCCAATTTTTTGCTTTCATTTTCTGCTGGAGTATTCAGCATGTACGTGGGTATTTTTCTAAAAGAAAGCGGATATACAGAGGATTTTGTAGGGAATATGCTTTCAGTGCATACTTTATCAACAGCACTATTTTCTCTAGTAGGAGCTTTTCTGATAGGACAAATTGGAAGTAAAAAAAGCTTTATGCTAGGCTCTATAGCTGTGTTTTTAGGGTTTGCGCTTATGGGAAATACAGTAAACCCATATCTGCTTATATTTGCAGGCATACTAAGCGGACTAGGCTTTTCGATGAAGAGCACTGGAGAGGCTATGTTTCTGAGCGAAAACTCTTCTGTATCTCAAAGGGTGCTTGTTTTTAGCCTTAACTTTACTGTTATGAATGCGGGTTTCACAAGTGCAAATTTTCTTGGAGGGCTACTGGCGAATTACCTTTCTATAAAGATACCGTATATAGAAGCTATTTTAGCGGTTATAGCACTAGGTGGAGCATTTGCAATAGTGTCCTTCATTCCGATTTTAACAATTAAACAAAACCAGATAACAAAACGAAGAAACCTAGGTCAGTACCTAGTCGGATATAAAAATATTTTAGTAAATCGCAGTGCTTTAGATTTTCTAATATTTAATGCAGTAATAGGAATGGGAGCTGGAATGGTAGTTCCTTTTTTCAGCATCTATCTTAAATATGCTCTAGATATTAAAGATGCAGTAGTAGGAGGGATATTATCCTTTTCTCAATTTGGATGTGTTTTAGGTGGTATGCTCATACCGTTGATGGCAAAGAAGCTAGGAGAGCATAAGTCAGTAGTGGTATGCCAGCTGTTTTCCATACCATTTTTGATATCCATAGCATTTCCTCAAGGCATAATGTTTGTTGCGATTTCTTTCTTTATGCGCTCGTCTCTTATGAATATGGGAACTCCTATAATCCAAAATCTAGGTATGAACTTAGTGCATCCACTAGATAGAGCAAACCTTTCTAGCCTTATGTCTCTTTCGAGCAACCTTACAAGAGCTATGGGAATCGCAATAGGAGGCTACATAATGCATAGATATGATTACAACACGCCTTATTACTTCACAGTAGCTCTTTATTTAGTTGCAACTGTATTATTCATAAAATTATATCAGAGTGAGTTTTTAAAAAAATCACCTTGTCCAGACAAGGTAACCTAGTAATTGCTATTTCCTGAAAATATTAGAAAGGCAGGATAATTAATTTATGAAGCTAGCTAACCCATTGTGGTTTAAAATAGTTCTTTGCATTATGTTCATTATGTACACTGTGACATTGATACCTTATATTACGGCTTGGAATTCTATTGCTTATCATTTAGGAATTTATGGTACAGTCTTTTTTATCTGCTATCTTATGATTTTAATATCCATAGGTATGATGCTCAGAGGCTTTAGGATGGGCTATTATATATTTCTAGGAGCCTCTGCTCTTATTCCAGTGATATATTTGCTTCAAGGCACTAATTTTTCTTTAGAACAAGCAATATTAAGACCAGTTATTTTTTGCGGTCTTGTTGCTTTAGGTGTAAATTCAAAAAAGTAAACTCAAAATTAAGTCTGATTTTAGACTTAATTTTTTTGTAAATACATTTTTTTGTAAAAACCTTATAGTGGTATAAGTGATAAAACAATCCGCGAATGTTATGGAGGAAAGAATGTGAAAAAAATAAAGCCCGTATTACTGGCAATGGCAGTTGCGCTAGTGTTCACTGGCTGTACCAATATAGCCACGCCAGAGGAATTGATAGAGCCGCCTGAACTTAATCTGGAAAAGCAATCCATGAAGGAAGCTCTTGAAAAGTTTTTGCCTGAAGATAGTACAACTACAGCTCTCCCAAATCTAGATGGAGTAGACAAGGAGATGGCATTTTCACCTATAGATTTAAACGATGATGGTCAATTAGAGATGATAGCTTTTTATAAGGATAAAAATACTAAGCTTATGGGAATGCTAATCTTATCTAATAAAAGAGATAAATGGGAAAAAATTTCAGATATCAAGCTAAACTCTTTTGATATACTTCAGTTTAAGGTACTAGATTTAGATAATGACAAAAATAAAGAAATAGTGCTGGGGACCTACTCTGATGAGTCCATTAGCTATGGAAAAAAGCTCACAATACTGAGCTTTAAAGATAATAAGGTCACTCCTATATTAGAAATGCCTTATGCAGGTATGGCGCTAGGAGATTTAGATAAGGACGATAGCTATGAGATAGCAATTTTATATCAAAATGAAGAAATGATAGAAAATAGACTTAGAATGATGAGAGTGGCGGGAAACAAAGTCTCTAGAATAGATGAGAAAATATTTCCTCAAGGGGTAGATCCCTACTCTATAGCGATAGGAAATATCTATGATGATGAAGAAGTAATCTTTGTGGATTCTTTTTCAGGAATTTACGAAGGGCGTACGGATATTTTCTTTTTTAAGGATAAAAAAATAAAAGACATCGAAGATTATAAAGGGTTTAAGCTTAGTGATAAGTCATTTCCAGTTCAGACTAAGGATGTAGACTCTGATGGAATAATGGAGGTTGGCATACCTTTTTCTCCTCCAGACAACGACCAACTATATGATCCTCTAAAGCCATGGGTGAAGAGCTATTATAAGATAAATAAGGATTCTACTATGAGCCTTGTCAAGCAGATATACGAAGATTACAAGATGAGCTTTTTGTTTGAAATTCCAGACAGCTTTGAAAACAACTACAGCATCACTGGCAATGAAACCTCTGATAAGATTGAAATTAATTTTATAGCTAGTGATAAAAAAGCTTATAAATTAGCTGAAATCAAAATGATAAACAAAACAAAATGGCAGGAAACTGACGAGGTGCTTCAAATAATTTCTGAAACAAATGACGATATTACTGGAGGCAAGGTAGAAGACCTTTCAAATCAGCTCACTGGAAAAGATAAAGAGCAGTATATCAAGATGAGGTCAGATATTTTAAATCTTTCGAATGTTACTAAACCAAGCGGAATTTAGGAGGATATAGAGTATGAAATTAATGGTATTAGAGGATGAATATGCAATAAGGAGCTTTGTTACTCTTAACTTAAAAAGAGAAGGCTATGAAGTTATAGAAGCAGAATCTGGAGAGCAGGCTATAGAGTTGTATAATACCAATCCAGATATTAAGGTGGCTATTCTTGACGTTATGCTTCCTGGGATAGATGGATTTGAGGTGCTTAAGTATCTTAGAGAGAAAAATCCTCAGATGGGCGTGATTATGCTTACGGCGAGAACTCATGAACAGGATAAGGTGCTAGGACTTGAGTATGGAGCAGACGATTATATTAGCAAGCCTTTTAGCCCTACAGAGCTAGTTGCTAGAATAAGGTCTCTGATTAGAAGGCTTACAAGCAGTCACATAGATGAAAAGCAGGATATATTAAAAAGTGGACCTTTTACTCTTAATCTATCTGATAGAAAATTTTACAAAGCTGAAGAAGAAATTGAGCTAACACCTAAGGAGTTTGAAATATTAGAGCTATTTTTAAAGAATGCAAAGAAATCTCTAAGTAGAGACCAGATATTAAACGAAATCTGGGGAAAAAACTATTTTGGAGATTTAAAGGTAGTCGATGTAAATATGAGACGTATCAGAAAGAAAATAGAAGATGACCCAGCTGAGCCTAGATTTTTAAAGACAGTGTGGGGATATGGATATAGGTGGGAAGAGGATGGGATTTAAATCCAGTATCAGAAGTAGGATAATTATAAATTTTGGAGCGATAGTAATTGCTACGGTAGTGGTTTTAGAGGTATTATTTGTTGCCTTTGTCCAAAACTACTACTATGGAGGGGTGGAGCAGATTCTAAAGGATAGAGTTAATATATCTGCAGAATTTTTAAACAGATACTTCACTTATTCATCAGTAGAAGAAAAAGCTAAATTCCTATTTGAAAATAATATATCCTCTTATGACAATAAATTTTTAGTTCAAATTTTAAATAAAGAAAAAATAGTAGTTATGGATTCAAATGGCTTGTCTGAGTTTTCAGTTTTAGAAACTGATGATATAAATGATGCCTTTAACAACAAAATAACTATATATGAAAGCTACAGCGAAATGACAGGAGAAAGAATGCTCTCTGCATCTAGACCTCTTCTAAAATACAACCAGATAGATGGAGTCATACGCTATACTGTATCTATGGAAAAGGTCGATAGGGAAGTAAAAAACTATATTCTCGGTGGACTAGCCCTCGGAGCAACGGTTATAATATTTTTCATGCTTTTAGCTTTGATTATTTCAAAATCTATAGTAAACCCTATAATGAAGCTAAATGTAGTAGCAAAGAGCATGGCAGAAGGTAATTTCGACCAAAAAGCCAAGAAAATCTACGATGACGAAATAGGTCAGCTTACAGAAACTATGAACTATATGGCTGAAGAGATTCTAAAAACAGATAAAATTAAAAAAGATTTCATTTCATCTATATCACATGAGCTACGAACACCACTTACATCTATAAAAGGATGGAGTGAGACTTTGATGATGGAGGAGTCTGTATCTCAAAATGAAGCTCTAGGTATGGGACTTGGAATCATATCTGGAGAAGCAGATAGACTAAAGGATATGGTTGAAGAGCTCTTGGATTTTTCTAGACTAGAATCCAGCAGGATGAAAGTAGTAAAAAGAAAAATTAATCCAAAACACGTGCTCGAGCAGGTATATAGACAGCTTCAGCCAAGAGCTGCCCATATAACCTTAAGCTGCAATAAAATAGGTAAAGATACAATGATTATGGGAGATGAAAATAGATTAAGACAGGTCTTTATAAATCTTCTAGCAAACGCAATTAAGTTTACTCCAGCTGGCGGAAGTGTTCAGATAGAAGCGGAAGGTCAGGATGAGCAAATCATAATAAGATTTATAGACACAGGGCTAGGTATTTCAAAAGAAGATCTTCCAAATGTAACTCAAAAATTCTATAAAGGAAATCAAACCATGGCAGGAAGTGGGCTGGGACTTTCTATAGTTGACGAGATACTAAAGCTTCACGATGCAAAATTCTATATAGATAGTAAGCTAGGAGAAGGAACCACTGTAACAGTTATAATACCAGCAGTTACAGAATAAGTATAAAATAAGATTCGTAGAAGTTCCATAAGATTCCTCTATAAAAGAGCATGAAAATTGAATTGAGCATTCAAATATAAAATAAATCAAAATATTCAAAAAACTTTTCTTTTAAGTATTGATGAATTGACTTTGTGATGGTAAAATTAGGTAAGTAAAATTTTGTGAGTGCTCCACATAGGCGTGTAGCACATGAAGTCAATGTTTACTAGCAAAGAGGCTAAAAACAGCTTATGTTTTTATGTCTCTTTTTTTATTGTGATTTAACAAGGCGGGAGGGCTTTCATGCAGGATAAAGCGAGAATAATACAAGAATATGTTCCGGGCAAGCAGATAACTATAGCTCACGTTATAGCAAATCCCAAACCAGAAGTATATAAAAAATTAGGACTAGATGAGCATCAAAAAGGAGCAATAGGCATCCTTACCATAACTCCAGCCGAAGGAACGATAATAGCTGCTGATATAGCCAGCAAGGCAGCATCAATAGATATTGGATTCATAGATAGATTCAGTGGAGCACTGCTGATTACAGGCGATGTAGCAAGCGTGGAATCAGCACTTAGTGAGATTATAAATGGTCTTTTTAATATTTTAAGCTTTGCGCCTACAACGATAACCAGAACGTAATTTATATGGGAAGGGTTGTTTAAAATTGAAAAAAGTAATGATAATAGGACGAAGCGGAAGCGGAAAGACAACGCTTATTCATAATATTTTATATGGAAAAAGCAACGCCAAAAAAACTCAATCAATAGAAAGACTACATAACTTAATCGATACTCCAGGAGAATATATAGAAAATCCTAGACTATATAGAGCTATTTTGCTTACTTCCTACGATGTTGACTCTGTAGTGCTCGTCATAGATTCAGAAGAGGACTCATCTATTTTTCCACCTGAATTCGCAAGTGCTTTTAACAGAGAGGTAATTGGGGTAGTAACAAAGATAGACAAAAAGAAGGATTTTTGTAGAGCAGTGGAATTTCTTGAAAAAGCAGGAGTTAAGAAAATCTACTATACAAGCTCAAAGGATCTTACGACAATTGAAGAGTTAAAAAACTACTTACTTGAAGAAGGGGTGTAACTCATGAAAGAAAATTCTGAAATGATATCCAAAAATATCCTCATCGCCGAAGATGAGCTTATTACCAGAATGGACATAGCAGAAATTATCAAGGAAGCACAGCACAATGTAGTGGGAGAAGCTTCAGATGGGTTTGACTGTATTGAGTTATGTAGAAAGCATAGACCAGATCTCGTAATCATGGATATTAAGATGCCTATACTAGATGGGATAAAAGCTTCCAAGATAATTATGGAGGAAAATATCGCAGGCTGCATAGTGCTGCTGACTGCTTATAACGACAAGGAATACGTAGAAGAGGCAAAAAAAGTAGGGGTTATGAATTATCTTATAAAGCCTATTGATGAAAAATCTATAATCCCAGCTATTGAAGTAGCGCTTAGTAGAAATGAAGAGATGAGAGCTATAAAAAGTGAAGTAGAGAAACTGGAGAAAAAGCTAGAAGATAGAAAAATCATAGAAAAAGCAAAGGGCATAATAATGCATAGAGAAAAAATCTCTGAAGAAGAAGCTTACTGTATGCTCAGAAATATGAGCATGAAAAAACGCTGTAGTCTAAGGACGCTAGCAGAAATTATTGTAAAAACTGAGACAGTTACAGTGTAGCAGGCATATAGCTTCTATATTCGATGAAAAGAGATGATGAGACTTGATAAGAAAATTATGCGAAAAATTCACAACCCTTAACGAAAGCGACATACAGCTGCTTTACAATGTAAATGAATTTCTGCCTCTTATATCTCAGGTTACAAATGGAGATGTATTTATAGACTGTATGACGAGAGAGCCTGATACAGCTATAGTTGTGGCTGAAGCAAAAAAGAAAAAATCATTATACAAGAAAAACGTAGTAGGCGAATTTGCTTTGAGAGAAAACGAGCCTGCTGTACTTAGAACTATGGATACGGGACTCACCACAAGAGAGCTAAAGGGTATAAGTCAAGAAAATATACCCATAGAGCAAAGCGTAACTGCTATTAAAAATGGCGACAAGGTAGTTGGAACCTTGATTGTGGAAAAAGATGCCACAAAGGATTTTGCGGAAAGAAGAAATATAGAAATTCTATCTGAGACAGCTCAGCAGCTTACTCAAGCTCTTATGTTTCACAATAGAGGAGAAGAGCACAAGATAGACTACATCACAAACTACGTAACTGATGGAATTATGATTTTTGATAAAGAGGGAGTAGTAATCTATGCCAATCCTATGGCTATATCCATTTATAAAAAGATAGGCTATAAGGATGACATCATAGGAATGCATTTTGACAATGTTGCCCTAGATGAAAAAACCTTTAAGGATGTGACTGAGACTACCTACATGGAAGTGCCTGAAATTCACATTGGGAAGCTAAACTTAAACGTTCAGTACTCGGTATTAAAAAATAAGGATGATGACCAGCGCCTAGTGGTTCTTATTAGAGATATGACAGAGCTTAGAAATAGAGAAAAAGAGCTGATATTAAAATCAGTGGCAATAAGAGAAATTCACCATAGAGTAAAAAATAATCTTCAGACTATAGCCTCGCTTCTTAGGATGCAGTCTAGAAGAATCACCGATGACCAAGCAAAAAAAGCTTTCTCGGAGAGTATAAATAGAGTCCTAAGCATTGCTGTTACTCACGAGCTCTTAGCTCAAAATGGTGTGGATGACGTAGATATTAAGGATATTCTTACAAATCTCGTTCAAAATACAATTTATTATAATTCCAAGCCCTCTACCAATATAAAAGTAGAAATTACTGGAGATAATTTTAGCATAGATTCAGATAAAGCTACATCAATAGCTCTAGCTGTAAATGAGCTCGTTCAAAACTGCATGGAATACGCTTTCCTAAACAGAAAAGAAGGAAATATCAGAATACATATAGAAAAGGATGAGCTGTATTCGAAAATTATAGTAGCTGATGATGGCGTAGGATTTGACAAAACTGAAAGACCTGCAGGGTCTTTAGGGCTAAATATAGTAGAGGGGTTAGTGGTTGAAAAGCTAGATGGAAGCTTTGAAATTTCATCTTCGCCTTTTGGAACTCAGGTTGAAATAGAAATAATCAATAAATGTAGATAAAAAAGCAGGAGGGGAGCTATGAAGGAGACCTTAATCAGCGTGGGAATAGATGTAGGAACTACGACTACTCAGGTGATTTTTTCTAATATAACTATAGAAAATATGTCATCAGGAGCTAGAGTGCCTGAATTTAAGATTGTAGGAAAAGAAATTTTCTACAAAGGTAAGATTCATTTCACTCCTCTTCGCTCAAATACTGAAATAGACGAAGCGGCTTTAAAGGAAATAATAGAAAGAGAATATAAAAACGCTGGAATAAATCCAGATGATATAGATAGTGGAGCAGTAATAATAACTGGAGAAACTGCTAGAAAAGAAAATGCTCAAAATATAAGCAAGGTGCTTTCTGGATATGCAGGAGAGTTTGTAGTTGCAACAGCAGGTCCGGATTTAGAAGGAATAATAGCTGGAAAAGGCTCAGGAGCAGCAAAGCTATCCTATGAAAACAACGATATAGTTGCGAATTTCGATATAGGAGGGGGCACTACAAATATAGCTGTGTTTAGCCAAGGGGAGCCTATTGATACTACCTGCCTGGATATAGGAGGAAGACTGCTTAGATTTGATAAATCTGGACTTGTAGAGTACATAAGTCCAAAGCTTGCTGATATTTGCAAAGAAGTAAATATAAGTCTAGAAAAAGGCAAAAAATATCCAGATGGAGTAATTAGAAAGATATGCAGATACATGGCTGAAATTTTACTCGAAGTTTCAGGAGTTAGGCCTGGTTCGAGACTACTTGAGCTCACCTTAAGTCCAAAGAGTACGACTCTCAGACTGGATTACAAGATAGATAGAGTGAGCTTTACAGGTGGAGTTGCGGATTACATTTACAACAACCAAGCCGAAGCAGATTTATATAAATTTGGAGATATTGGAATCCTGCTTGGCTATGAGATAAAAGCTATTTTAAATGAGTTTGCTTCAAAGGTAATAATGCCTGAGGAAACTATAATGGCTACAGTAGTTGGAGCAGGCACACAGACTATGGACATAAGCGGCAGTACAATAAGCTATTCACAATCAGCAGCATTGCCGCTAAAAAATATACCTATCATTGAAATCACTGAAAAGGAGGAGAGAGTAAACGAGGAAGAACTGGAAAAGACTATCATGGCAAAACTGCAATGGTACTGTCTTGAGACACAAAAACAAAAAGTGGCACTTTTTCTCAAAGGCGAGAGGAATGTGAGTTTCGAAAAGGTGACTTCACTTTCAAAAGTAATTGCCAAGGTTTGGGAGGAATTTTATCCTCATGGCGAAGAAGTGATAGTGGTCATTGAAAATGACATGGCAAAGGTGCTTGGTCAATCCATATCTAGAAAGCTTAGTAACAAACAGCGTGAGGTAGTATGTATAGATGGAATCAAAGTTTCCAGCGGAGATTACATAGATATAGGTAAGCCCATTGGAAATGGTTCTGTACTACCCGTTGTTATAAAAACCTTAGTTTTTAACTATTAATGAGAGGTGAAAAGCATGAGATTAAAAACCAAGCTGTTTGGAAGCGTATATCAGTTTGCCTCTATCAAAGAGGTTCTGGCTAAAGCTAATGAAGAAAAGTCAGGCGACGTTCTGGCAGGAGTAGCTGCAGCAGACCATCTTGAGAGAGTAGCAGCAAAAGAAGTACTTTCCAATCTTCTGGTGTCTGACATCAGAAATAATCCTGTGGTTCCTTATGAAGAGGACGAGGTTACGAGAATTATCCAAGATGATGTAAATGAAAGCATTTACAAGGAAATCCAAAACTGGACGATTAGCGAGCTTAGAGAGTGGATCCTCGATAATAACACTACAGGAGAGCAGATAAAGCGAATCGGCAAGGGCTTAACAAGCGAAGTTGTAGCAGCTGTAGCAAAGCTTATGTCAAATATGGACCTCGTTTTAGGAGCTAAAAAAATAAGAGTAAGTGCACACTGTAACACCACTATAGGACTTCCAGGCACATTATCAATTAGGCTTCAGCCTAACCACACTACGGACAACCTAGATGGGATAGCAATCTCTACTTATGAGGGCTTGAGCTATGGAGCTGGGGATGCGGTTATAGGTCTAAATCCAGTTGACGACACTGTGGATAATGTATCGAGAATACTCAATCTCTTTAATGATATAAAAAATAAATGGGAAATTCCAACTCAAATATGTGTTTTGGCCCATGTTACTACTGTTATGGAAAGTGTAAAAAAAGGTGCGCCTACTGACCTTATCTTCCAAAGTATAGCAGGATCTCAAAAGGGAAATGAAGCTTTTGGAATCACAGCAGATATGCTTCAAGAAGCAAGAGAATTGGCGCTTAAATATGGAACTGCATCAGGTGAAAATGTGATGTATTTTGAAACAGGTCAAGGCTCTGAGCTTTCATCTGAAGCTCATCATGGAGCAGACCAGGTTACTATGGAAGCTAGATGCTACGGACTTGCTAAAAGATTTAAGCCATTTTTAGTAAATACAGTTGTTGGATTTATAGGCCCTGAATACCTTTATGACAGTAAGCAGGTTACTAGAGCTGGACTTGAGGACCATTTCATGGGCAAGCTTACAGGAATATCAATGGGAGTAGACGCTTGCTATACAAATCACATGAAAGCAGATCAAAACGATATTGAAAATCTTTCTGTGCTTTTGACAGCTGCAGGCTGTAACTATTTCATGGGAATACCTGCTGGCGATGATATCATGCTGAATTATCAGTGTACAGGTTACCATGAAGCTCCTAGTCTTAGAGAACTTTTCGATCTTTCTCCTACAAAGGAATTCGCAGCATGGATGGAAAAGATGGGAATCACTGAAAATGGAAAACTCAGCAGTAGAGCTGGGGATGCTTCGATATTCTTGAAAAAATAGGAGGTGGAACTATGATTTCAGAAAAAGATTTAAAATGCTTGATTGAAAAGGTTATGACTGAATATGCAAAGGAAAATTCTAACCTGAATGATATGTCTTCTGCTTCTCCAAAGATAGAAGATAATATAGACGATGCAGATATTAAGGATATAACAGCAAAGCCTATACAAGAGATATTTTATGTACCAAACCCAGAAAACAAAGAAGAATATATGAAATTAAAAGCAAAGACTCCTGCTAGAGTTGGAGTTTGGAGAGCGGGATGTAGATACACAACAGAGACCATGCTCAGATTTAGAGCTGACCATGCTGTGGCTATGGATGCAGTGTTTAATGATGTTCCAGATGATTTTCCAGCAGAGCTTGGATTGTTTTCTGTAAAAACCAAATGCAAGGATAAGGATGAATATCTTACAAGACCTGATTTAGGCAGAGTATTTGATGAAGAAAATATAAATATCATCAAAGAAAAATGCAAGAAAAATCCTAAGGTTCAGGTTTATGTATCAGATGGACTGAGCTCTACAGCTATAGAAGCCAATGTGAAGAACACTCTTCCAGCTATTATGGCAGGGCTTAAAGATTACGGAATAGATGTAGGAACTCCATTCTTTGTAAAATACGGCAGAGTAGGAGCTATGGATGCTATCTCTGAGGCAGTAGGAGCAGAATTAACCTGCGTGCTTATAGGAGAAAGACCTGGTCTTGCAACAGGAGAAAGTATGAGCTGCTATATGACCTATAAAGCATACCCAGGTATACCAGAGGCAAAGAGAACAGTAGTTTCAAATATTCATAAAAGTGGAACACCATCTTCTGAGGCTGGAGCGCATATAGCTGATATTTTGAAAAAAATATTAGAAAACAAAGCCAGTGGTGTAGATTTAAAATTGTAAAAGGAGGCTAAGACCATGAAAAATGATGCTCTAAAGACGACTATACTGAGCATGAAAGTTATATCAAATGTAGATGAATCAATGGTAAGAGAATTCACTCTTCCTCAGGGGCATAAAAGTATAGGTATGTTTACAGCTGACTGCGACGATGTGTCTTATACTGCTTTGGATGAAGCTACTAAAAAAGCTGATGTAAAGGTAGTGTATGCAAAATCATTCTATGGAGGGGCTGCAAATGCCAACACTAAGCTAGCTGGTGAAGTAATAGGAATAATTTCAGGTCCTAACCCAGCTGAAGTAAAAAGCGGACTTAATGCCATAGTGGATTTTATAGAAAGTGGAGTATCCTTCACAAGTGCAAATGACGATGATTCCATAGCTTATTATGCTTATTGCATATCAAGAACAGGAAGCTATCTTTCTGAAGTGGCAGGGATACAAGAAGGCGAAGCAATAGCTTACCTTATTGCACCACCACTTGAGGCTATGTACGCTCTTGATGCAGCGCTAAAGGCTGCAGATGTAAGAATGGCTGCCTTTTATGGACCGCCATCTGAAACTAACTTTGGAGGAGGACTGTTAACTGGAAGCCAATCTGCTTGTAAAGCTGCTTGTGATGCTTTTGCAGAGGCTGTGAAGTTTGTAGCTGAGAATCCTACAAAGTTCTAATAAGAACTTAAGGCGGTGAAGGCCCATGAAAAATAAAGCCTTAGGACTGATAGAAACCTATGGATATATAGGAGCCATAGAAGCTGCGGATACAGCAGTAAAAGCAGCCTATGTAGAGCTGAGCGCAGTTGAAAAGGTCAAAGGAGGCCTAGTGACTGTTCAGCTTCTAGGAGATGTAGGTGCGGTAAAGGCTGCAGTTGATGCAGGAGTCCAAAAGTGCAAGGCTCTGGGAGTCTATGTATCTTCTCATGTAATAGCTCGACCAGACAGTGAGCTTTACAAAATAGTTCCTAAGCTGAACTCTGAGGAAACTGACAAGCCAAAAGAGATAATAGCTTTTGAGGATGAAAATGCCAAAGAAGATGAAAAAATCGAAAAAGCCGATAAGATTGAAAAAGATGAGAAGGCTGACAAGCTTGAAACTTCAGAACCAGAATTTAAGCTTCCTAAGCATTTTTACACAATGAAGGTGGTACTGCTTAGAAACTATGTTAGAAAGCTGGATAATTTTCCAATACCTAATAAAAAAATCAAATTTGCTAATAAGCAACAGCTGATTGACGGATTGATAGAATATTATAAAACCAAACCTATGACAAAAGAATAGTAATTGCTAAAGAGAGGAGGACAATCATTTGGAATATGAAATGGACAAGGATTTACGTTCTTTGCAGATTGTAAGAGACCTCGTAAAAAAAGCAAAAATCGCTCAAAAGATGTTTCGTGAATATGATCAGATTCATGTGGATTTCATAGTGGATGAGCTTGCAAAAGCAGCTGAAAAAAATTCAGTGAAATTAGCAGAAATGGCAGTATCTGAAACTGGCTATGGAAACGTAAAGGATAAAACTACAAAAAATGTTTTCGCCAGCAGAATACTACATGAATACATCAAAAATATGAAGACCATAGGCGTGATTCATGAAGATGAGCAGCATGGTATTGTGGAAATAGGTGTGCCTTTTGGAGTAATTGCAGGACTCGTGCCATCCACTAATCCAACCTCTACAGCTATATACAAGGCTTTGATATCGCTAAAAGCAGGAAATGCCATTATTTTTAGCCCACATCCAGCAGCGCTTTGCTGCATTATGGAGGTGGTAGATATTTTAAGAGAGACTCTTAAGAAAAATGGATTTCCTGAGGATTTGATATCCTGTATATCTGTTCCGACTATGGAGGCGACAGATGCACTTATGAAGCATCAGGATGTATCTCTTATACTCGCTACAGGAGGCTCAGCAATGGTAAGAGCAGCGTACAGCTCAGGAACTCCAGCACTTGGAGTAGGTCCTGGAAACGTACCTGCCTTTATTGAAAAAACTGCTGATATCAAAATGGCTGTTAGCAGAATAATAGCTGGAAAAATCTTTGACAACGGCGTGATATGTGCTTCAGAGCAAGCCGTAGTAGTTGAAAGAGAAATTTACAAGGAAGTTAAGAAAGAATTTATAAATCAAGGCTGTTACTTTGTAAATGAAGAAGAAAAGCTCAAAATGGAAAAAATAATAGATACGCCATATGGAAGTCTGAATGCAAAGATAGTAGGTAAAACTGCAAGCCAGCTCGCAGATATGGCAAAAATAGAAGTGCCAGAGGATACAAAAATAATAATTGCTGAAGAAACTGGAGTAGGAAAGGGTTATCCATTTTCTAGAGAAAAGCTATCGCCTATCCTTGCTTTTTATGTAGAGGATGATTGGAAAAAAGGCTGTGATAAGTGCATAGAGCTACTTGATTATGGAGGAATGGGACATACTCTTGGAATCCATTCAAACGACAAAGATATAATCATGGAGTTTGCACTTAGAAAGCCAGCATCTAGAATAATTGTAAACTCTCCTACTACTCACGGAGCAATAGGAGCAACCACTAACCTTGCGCCAGCGCTTACCCTAGGGTGTGGTGCTGTAGGAGGAAGTGCTACCTCAGATAATGTAAGTCCTATGAACTTAATAAATATAAGGCGCCTAGCATATGGCAAAAGTGAAGCAGAGGATCTAAAGCCAAGAGAGCTTATTAATAGCTCATGCCAGACACCAAATATAAGCCAAATAAATGATACTGAAAAGCTTGTTAAGACAGTTGTAGATTTATTGATGAAACAGCTTAGTCACTAATTTTATATTTAAATTGATGAGGAGGAAATTAAAATGGCAAACGCTAACGCATTAGGAATGATAGAAACTAAAGGTCTTATTGGAGCAATAGAGGCAGCAGATGCAATGGTAAAAGCAGCTAACGTTACCTTGGTAGGAAAAGAGCTTGTTGGTGGAGGATTAGTTACAGTTATGGTAAGAGGAGATGTAGGAGCTGTAAAGGCAGCTACAGATGCAGGAGCAGCAGCGGCTGATAGAGTAGGAGAGCTACTATCAGTACACGTAATACCAAGACCACATATGGAAGTAGAGTCTATCCTTCCTCAGACTAAACCTCAAGCTGAATAGCTTTTAATAAGGTAAGCCTAAAGGGAGGTGTGGATTTATGGCAGTAATTACAGAATCTGCCTTAAGGACTCAGTTAAAAAGTAAAACTGCTACGGTCTATGCCGTAAATAAAGGTGATAAACTCACTCCCTCAGCTTCAGAATATCTCAAAACCAAAGGAATAGAATTAATCTACTCCGAGGATGAAAAAGCAGTGAATGATAAAGTAGCTTCTAAAGGGGATGAAGCTCCTGTAAAAAGTGCAGATGAAAATAAAATATCCAAAAAATATGTCTGTTATTATACAGGGGCTTGGTTTTCTGAAAAACCAGAATTTATGACTCAAATTGAAGGAAATAAACTGGTATTCAAAGACCACCAAAGAATCGCTTTTAGAGGTAAGCTGGATTCAACTGAAGCTCAGGCACTTTATACACTTAGCCTTATAGATGATTCAAAAAAGCAGATTAAGGCAGGTCTAAAGGAAATATATCTGCATCTTAGAAAAATGATGCGTGCAGAGGTTTTAGGAGAGCATTTAGAAGAATTCTCTATGCTCTCAATGGATCAGGCCCAGCTAAGGGAGCTATCTCATAATCCTAAGAAATATTTTGGAAATGGCCATTTTATTTTAACAGGAGAAGAGGATAAGGATGTACTGCTTTTAAATATTCTAAGAACTAGGCTAAGAGAGCTTGAGATAGAGGGACTAAGAGCGTTTAGAAAGGAAAATACTGTAGATAGAAAAGATATAATGATGAATCTCAATAGACTTAGCAGTGCGGTGTATGTATTAATGCTAAAAGCAACCTATGAGAAATGAAAGCTAGGTGATAAGCGATGAATGAAGAAATGATGAAGGAGCTCATATTAAAAATTATGAAGGAGCTCGAGTTTAATAAAGATTCTTCTATTCTTGAAGCCTCACCTGATGAAAAGATCCAAACTGGAGCTTTTGATGATTCGTTTCAAGTAGAAGTCTCAGCAAGGCATATCCACCTTAGTAAGGAGCATCTTGAGGCACTTTTCAAGGATCAGGAAATAGGAATAAAAAAGGAGCTTTCTCAGCCAGGACAGTATCAGGCGGATATAAGGGTAACTCTAATAGGACCAAAGGGAGTGCTTCAAAATATAGCAGTTCTTGGGCCGTCTAGAAATAATACTCAAATAGAGCTGTCTCTTACAGATGCTAGAGTTCTTGGAATTAATCCTCCTGTTCGTGATTCTGGAGATACAAAGGGAAGTGCAGGAGTTATAATCAGTGCCAATGGCAGAGCTATTGAGCTTACTGAAGGAGTTATAATTGCTAAGAGGCATATTCATATGACTCCTAAAGATGCAGTCTTAAGAGGAGTGAAGGACAAGGATTTAGTAAAGGTAAGAGTAGAAGGAGATAGACCTCTGATATTTGATGATGTACTGGTGAGAGTCAGTGATAAATACAGCCTTGCTATGCATATAGATTTTGATGAGGCAAATGCTGTTGGTCATAGACCAGATAGCAGAGGAAGAATAGTGTTTGATTCTGAAATAATCAAGCTGGAAAATAAGCCTCTAGTTAAAGAGGAAACTAGCAGTGAGCTTAAAGAGTGCTTTATAGAAAAAAAGCTTATATCTGAGGAAATGATTAAGGAGCTAGTAAAATCAGAGCCTAAGATAGTCAATATTCCTAAAGCTAGCATATTGACTCCTCTAGCTGCAGATTTTATTAAAGAAAAAAGGATAGAGCTAAAAAGAGTGTAATCAAGTCTCCTAAGGCACTGCAAAGGAGTGATGAAATGAAAAAAATACTCATTACTAAGAAAAATATAAATGAGTACCTAGATGCAAAAACCTGTAGCCTAGTGATGGGGCCAGATATGATACTGACTCCTGGAGCAAAGGATGAGGTCAGAGAAAGAAATTACGCTATAGTCTATAAAGAGATTTCTGAATCTTCAGACGAAATATCTTTAGAGGACAGAATAAAATGTATACTAAAAAATGACTATAACGTAGAAGATGAAGCATTACTAAAGCTACTGGTTAAAAAAATTGGAGCAAAATAAACTCAACACTAGATATAAAAACGGATGAGTAAGGGAGGTTTTGCAATGCCAAGCATTAATGAAATCATCCTGTATATCATGATTGTTTTCATGGTAGTAGGAGCAGTAGATAAGATTTTTGGAAATAAATTTGGTTATGGGGAAAAATTTGACGAAGGCTTTATGGCTATGGGCTCACTTGCTATTGCAATGGTAGGGGTCGTTTCTCTTGCTCCTGTGCTTGCAAATGTACTAAGACCTATAGTAGAGCCAGTGTATGTATTTTTGGGAGCTGACCCAGCGATGTTTGCAACTACGCTTCTTGCAAACGACATGGGAGGCTATCCACTAGCGATGCAGCTTGCAAAGACAGAAGAAGCAGGTCTGTTTGCAGGACTGATCTTAGGAGCTATGATGGGGCCAACAATTGTATTTACAATACCGGTAGCTCTAGGAATAATTAAAAAAGAAGATCATAAATATCTAGCAAAAGGTGTTCTTGCAGGTATGATTACTATACCTATAGGATGTTTTGTTGGAGGACTAGTTGCAGGCTTTGATTTGACTATGATACTAAAAAATCTTGTTCCAATCATAATAGTTTCAGCACTGCTAGCTGTTGGACTGTGGTTTATACCAGAGAAAATGATAAAAGGCTTTACAGTATTTGGTCAGGGCGTAGTAATAGTTATAACTATTGGTACTGCAGCGATTATAGTTGAGACCTTGACAGGTGGCAAGCTAGTGCTTATTCCTGGAATGGCACCTATTCAAGATGGTATTTTAATTGTAGGTTCAATTGCGATTACACTTGCTGGAGCTTTTCCTCTTGTACATTTTATCACCAAGGTGTTCAATAAGCCTCTAATGCAAGTTGGAAAGCTTCTTGGAATGGGAGATGTGGCAGCAGCGGGTATGGTTGCTACTCTTGCAAACAATATACCTATGTTTGGACTTATGAAGGATATGGATGAAAGAGGTAAGGTTTTAAACGTTGCCTTTGCAGTAAGTGCGGCTTTTGTATTTGGAGATCACTTGGGTTTCACTGCTGGAGTTAACAAGGATATGATTTTCCCTATGGTAGCAGGAAAACTAGTAGCAGGTATAACAGCTGTCATTCTAGCTAGCTTTATTACTCCTAAAAATAAAATAGAAGAGCCTGCAATAGAGCAGCCAAATGTGATTTCAGAGTAAACTCTGTCAGGAGGGTATTATGAATCTAGATGAAAAGGTACTAGAGTCTTTAGTTAGAAAGGTAGTAGGAGAGCTTATGGCAGCCAAAATGCCAGAGCTTGAAAAGGATATTGATCCTAAGACTGGCATAATGTCTATTAAAGCAGAAAAGGTAGTATGTGAGAAATTTGATACAGGCCATATTAATGACAAGGTGTATTTAAGGGATGTACTAAGCCTTGATGAAAGCCCGAGACTAGGCTGTGGCATGATGGAAATGGATAACTCTGCTTTTGAATGGACGCTTAAATACGATGAAATAGATTATGTGATAGATGGGGTTCTAGAAATCAGGTTAAAGGATAAAACCATAAGAGGGGAAAAGGGCGATATTATTTTTATTCCAAAGGATTCAGATATAGTATTTGCTACTCCTTCCACTGTTAGATTTATGTATGTAACCTATCCAGCAAATTGGAGTGAGCAGTAAGGGTTAAAAATTTATAGAGAAAAAAGGTTTGGCTTTTAGCTGATTAAAAGGATAATTCCTGCCTTTTTCTCGTAAATCCTATAAGGAAGGAGGAGGGCTTATGAGCTCTTGCCTTGAATTATTTTCCTATTGCGACGAGCTAGTAGATGAATTTGAAAAAGTTATAGGCTGTCCTAAAAAAGAAAAATCTTCTGTATACTACACAGGGGTGGATTTGGGTACGGCATATGTAGTGCTTGCAGTGCTCGATGAAAATAAAAAACCAGTTGCTGGAGCCTATAGAAGAGCTTCCGTAGTCAAAGATGGAATGGTAGTGGATTACATGGGAGCAATAAAAATAGTAAGAGAATTAAAAAATGAAATAGAAGAAAAGCTAGATGCGAAGCTTGTTTATGCAGCAGCAGCGCTTCCACCAGGAACGACGAGTCTTGACTCTGGAGCGATAAAGCATGTAGTTCAGGGAGCGGGATTCGAACTTACTGCACTTTTAGATGAGCCTACAGCTGCAAATGCAGTGCTTAAAATAAGCGATGGAGCAATAGTTGATGTGGGCGGGGGAACTACAGGAATTTCTATACTTAAGGATTCAAAGGTTGTATATGTGGCTGATGAGCCTACAGGAGGCACGCATTTTTCCTTAGTAATAGCAGGGGCATACAAAATGCCTTTTGAAGAAGCTGACACCTACAAAAGAGATGAGAAAAATCACAAAGAGCTCACTCCTGTAATTAAGCCAGTAGTTGATAAGGTCTCATCCATAATAAATACCCATATTAAAAACCACGATGTAAGTGAAGTATATCTTGTTGGAGGAACATGCTGCTTTAATAATATAGAAGAAATGATTGAAAATTATATTAAGATACCTACAATAAAACCTAAAAATCCTTTATTCGTAACACCACTTGGAATTGCACTTAATTGTACTCAGGAAATAATGGAATAAAAGGAGCTGGTAAGATGATAGCCGGAAAAGTAATTGATAATATTTGGGCTACGAGAAAATCGGATTCTCTAAAAGGCCTTAAATTCATGCTCATAGAAGCTATAGGGGGCAAGGAATCTGGCAAGTATATCATAGCTGCTGATACTATAGGAGCAGGTATAGGAGAGAGAGTATTGATTTGTGGTGGAAGCTCAGCAAGAAAGATGCTAGGCAAAGACGATGTGCCAGTAGATGCTGTCATAGTTGGGATTATAGATGAGGATTGCATTTTTTAGTAAGGTAAAAAAGCAGAGGTGAAAAAAGTGGACTTACAGCAAATAGTAAAAGATGCAGGGATAGTAGGAGCAGGAGGAGCTGGCTTTCCAACTCATGCAAAGCTCACAGAAAAAGCTGAGTACATCCTTCTAAACGCAGCTGAATGCGAGCCTCTACTAAGAGTGGATCAGCAGCTTATGGAGATTTATCCAAAGGAAATCATATTGGGCTTTGAAGCTGCAGGAAAACAAGTAGGGGCGTCACAAGCAATCATAGGAATTAAGAATAAGCATAAAAAAGTAATAAATATTTTAAATGAAGCAATAGAAGCTTTGAACTTAACTGATTATGTCAAAGTAACTCCTCTTGAGGATGTATATCCAGCTGGAGATGAGCATGTACTAGTATATGAGCTTACAAAAAAAATAGTGCCAGAGCTAGGAATACCACTTAGAGTAGGGTGCGTAGTTATAAATTCAGAAACTGCATTAAATATTTACAATGCTATAAATCGGCTTCCAGTAACAGATACCTATTTGACTATAGCTGGGGACATAGAAAATCCTGTGACTCTCAAGGTTCCAGTAGGCACGCCAATTAGAGCCTTATTTGAAAAAGCAGGCATAAAGGATATAGATAGCTACGCAGTAATAGATGGTGGTCCTATGATGGGACCTGTAATGGAAAATATAGATGGTTTTGTAAATAAAAAAAGCAAGGGCTATATTCTTTTGAAGAAAGACCATTTTCTAATTAAAAGAAAAACAGTGAGCTTAGAAAGAGCTAGTGTTGTTAGCAGAACTGCTTGTGAGCAGTGCAGAATGTGTACTGATTTATGCCCTAGATATCTTCTAGGACATAATATGCAGCCTCACAAGATGATGAGAACTCTAGGTTATCAGCTTAAGGATATAAGTGAGCAGGATATTTCTCAGCTATGTTGTGAGTGCAACGTATGCGAACTATTTGCTTGCCCAGTAAACATCCACCCAAGAGCTGTAAACGTAATATATAAAAAGAAGCTTCAGGAGCAGGGAATAAGATATGAGCCTATTAAAACTGAATTTACTCCGAGGGTGGCAAGGGATTTTAGATTGATACCTACAAAACGCCTCATTTTCAAACTAGGGCTTCATGATTATGACAGACCAGCACCTCTTGATTTTGATGAATACAAATCGTCATACGTTGAAATACCTATGAGTCAGCATATAGGAAGGCCATCACAGCCTATAGTAAGCGCTGGAGAGCAAGTGAAAAAAGGACAGCTGATAGCTGTGATTCCAGAAAATTCACTAGGGGCAGCTATTCATGCGAGCATTGACGGGGTGGTAGTAAAGGTAGATGAAAAATCTATAGCGATAAAGGTGGGAGATTATGAGTAACTCAATTGGAATGATAGAGCTTACCAGCATTGCGAAAGGCATATATGCAACTGATATGATGATTAAGGCGGCAAATATTGAAGTCGTAAGTGCAACTCCAGTATGCCCAGGAAAATATATAGCGATAATTCAAGGCGATGTAGCGGCAGTTGAAAGCTCGATAAATGCTGGAGTAAGAGCTTCTGAGGAATACTTAGTAGATAGCTTTATATTAGCAAATGTTCATCCGGCTGTATTTCCAGCCATAACAGCAACCACACTTCCAGATGGAAGCGGAGCTCTAGGGGTTATGGAATCCTTTTCTATGGCTTCTATGATTATGGCAGCAGACGCTGCGCTTAAAACAGCTGAAATACAAGCGCTTGAGCTTAGACTTGGCAGTGGGCTTGGAGGAAAGGCGTATTTTACATTCACAGGTGACGTTGCGGCTGTAAATGAAGCAGTAGAAGCAGGAAAAGTAATGGCTATGGAAAAAGGCTTGCTAGTTGATGTAGCAATAATGCCATCCCCTGCAAAAAAACTTTGGCAGGCTCTTTTTTAAAATTATTAAGAATCTTATCCATTTGTTTTAACATACAGAGTTTAATATAAGTATAAATTAATGTGGGATTGATATTAAGAAGAAAACTAGGCATAGAAAAAGAGCTTTGGAGGTTTAAGACCAAAACTCTTTTTTTATTGTGAATAAAGCAAAGTAATATCGTTATATTGAAATCTGTATTGCAATAACGGATGAGAATTATATTGCTTTTACTTGATGGTAGGTTTTTTTGCCTTTTTTAATCATAAGTACCCCGTCATTTAGCATATCAGCAGTCACGTTGAAATCTATAGATTCAACCTTGATATCATTAACAGAGATACCACCTTGAGAGATAAGCCTTCTTGCTTCGCTTGAAGATGGAACAAGGCCAGTTTCTTTAAGAACTTCTAATATAGCTATTCCACTTTCTAATCTAGCTAGTTCGACTTCTGTAGTAGGAGCATTTGCAGAAGCGTTGTTGTTAGTAAATAATGCTCTTGCAGCTTCCATAGCATCATCAGCATCTTCTTTGCTGTGAACTAGCTTAGTAACCTCGTAAGCAAGAACTTCCTTTGCATGGTTTATTTCTGAGCCCTCAAGCGCTCCTAGTCTTCTTACCTCATCCATAGGAAGGAAGGTAAGCAGTGCTAGGCATTTTTCAACTGAGGCATCCTCTATATTTCTCCAGTATTGGAAGAACTCATATGGAGTAGTTTTTTCTCTGTCTAGCCATACTGCACCAGCCATAGTCTTACCCATTTTTTTGCCGTCTGATGTAGTTAAAAGATTAAAGGTCATTCCGTATGCTTGCTTACCCTCTTTTCTTCTTATAAGGTCAGTTCCAGCTATGATATTAGACCACTGATCGTCTCCGCCTAGCTGCATAACGCATCCATGTCTTCTATTTAGCTCTAAAAAGTCATATGCTTGCATGATCATGTAGTTGAACTCTAAGAAGGATAGACCTTTTTCCATTCTAGATTTAAAGCATTCTGCAGTAAGCATTCTATTAACTGAAAAATGCATACCTATTTCTCTTAAAAAAGGGATATATTCCAAATTCATCAGCCAGTCAGCGTTGTTTGCCATGATTGCGTTATCTGCTGTGAAATCTATAAATCTGCCTAGCTGAGCTTTAAAGCGCTCTCCATTTTCTTTTATAGTTTCAGGGGTGATCATTTGACGCATATCTGTTCTGCCAGACGGATCCCCTATCATTGTAGTGCCGCCGCCTATTAGAACGATAGGCGTATGACCAGCAAGTTGCAGATGACGCATCGCTACAGCCTGTAGAAAATGTCCTACATGAAGGCTATCAGCAGTCGGGTCGTAGCCTGTATAAAAAACAACCTTCTCCTTCCCTAATAATTCTCTGATTTCATCTTCATGTGTTGCTTGAGCGATAAATCCGCGCTCCTTTAGAACATCAAATACATTCTCCATTTTCTCACCTCTTTGTTTTAATTTTTATGCCAAAAGCAAGCTTCCTTGATTTAGCATTAAACCTATTATAATACTATAATACATGGTATTTCAATAAAAATACTCACAAAAAAATTATGTTTGCCGATATAAGATATGTGAATTTGTGCAGATTTGTCTGATAATTTCGCTTAAATTCTGTTATTATAACAATTAAAATGGTATAATAAGTATTGAAAATTATAAAGAATGAAACTGGAGGGAAAAACTAATGGAAGATGGCGTCGGGAGTACCTTGAGAAATTTACTCAAGTCACCACTTGGCATTATTTCAGGAGGAAGAGGGTTCAAAGGAATTTTTTCTAAAAATGAACAATCTGAAGAAACTGAAGAAGCGCTAAAAGAGGAGCTTATCACTATATTGGATGAAGAAGAGGGCAAAGGAGCTGTTAATCTTTTTGAAAAAGAAATGATTAAACGTGTTCTTAAGCTTTATGAAACAAAAGCAAAGGAAATTATGATACCTAGAACCTCAGTGTTTGCAGTAAATATTGAGGATGATGTCTGTGATATCATAGATGAAATCATTGAGGAACGTTATTCTAGAGTTCCTGTATATGAAAAGGATATAGACAATATCATAGGAGTAGTGCATATCAAAGACCTTTTTGCTCAGATGAGAAAGGGAAACATAGATTGCATTAATCTGAGAGGAATCATGAAGCAGCCTTATTTTGTGCATGAGTATAAAAGTATAGATGAAATTTTTCTTGAAATGCAGAAAAATAGAACTCATATGGCTCTTGTAATCGACGAATATGGTGGATTTTCAGGTATTATTACCATTGAAGATCTGGTAGAAGAAATAGTAGGAGATATCTCTGATGAGGATGATGAATACGAGGTAGATGAACCTATATTTAGGATTAGTGAAAACACTTATAAAGTGGATGGACTAACTAGTATATCGGATGTCAATGAGCTATTGGAAATTGAATTGCCTACAGATGTCAATGACACAATCGGGGGACTGCTTCTTGGAACCCTAGGAAAGATACCTAATCTTGAAGAAGAAAATGAAGAAACAAATGCTTTCTTTGATGATGTAGAATTAAAAGCAATCAAAGTAAGCGACAAAAGAATAGAGACCTTGCTGGTTAAACTCAAGCCAAAGTCATTTTTGGATATTTAACTAGAGTAAGGCTCGCAAATAACTTTTAGGAGTGTTCCCATGAAAATTGCAATTGTTGGAGCTGGAACAGGTGGGACGAAGCTCATAGAATTATTTAACGACATTAAAGAGACAGAGATAGTTGGGGTAATAGATAGAAATATGCAATCTGCGGGAATTGAATATGCAAGAAAGCTGGGTATTCGCTGTTCTACGGATATCAGTGAAATCGATTCAGCCTGTGAAATGATAATTGAGGCTACAGGAAATGCGAGTGTGCTAGAGTCATTGAGAGAAAGATATGGCTCATCTAAGCATATTGTAGACTCTATTACTGCAAAGCTTATGATGTTTATTGTAGATAAACAAATTGAAATGAGAGACAGGCTTAATTTTCAACTGGAGGAGATAAATAAAACCAGTGAAAGTCTTCATTTTGAGATGAATAATATGGTAAAAATAACTGAAAAGCTCAACGGCATAAATACGGATTTGGCTCAATCTGCCATGCAATCGAATCAGTTCATAGAAAAAACTGATGAAATGACTAAGGCAGTAAATAAAATAACTCAGCAGATAAAGATACTAGGCTTAAATGCAAATATCGAAGCTGCACGTGCAGGAGAGCATGGAAGAGGATTCTCTGTTGTAGCGACTGAGGTTCAAAAGATGTCTGACAGCACTAGTGAGTTTGCTTCTCAAATTTCAGACCTTCTTAATTCATTAAGAGCAGAAAATGAAAAGATATCTTCTGAGGTATCAAAGCTAGGTATATTATCAGAAAATCAAGATACTATAACTCATAAAGCTAGAAATATAGCAGATGAGCTGAAAAATATATAGTTTATATTTACAAATAAAAAGAATAACTTATTATTTAAAGCAAAGAAGTCAATATCTAGAGAATATACTATTGTATAAATTACTAAATCCCTTGGTTTATATCAAACGATATAGCCAAGGGATTTTTTAGTGAATTTAATATTCAATTATATAATCATTTACTTTTTTTCATCTGTTTTTATATCTCTTATTACATTACAGCCAGCTTTTGAGCAGGAACCTTTAGATGAACAAGCATAGCAACCATCGGTAGCTTCTCTTTTTACACTTCTAACAAGCAGAAAAATGCCTAGGCAAACTATAACTGCACCTATTAAATACGATATTATCATTTTATCATCGCCTCTCAAAAGGGTTATTAATAATTTTTACCCAATTTCTGTATATTCGAATAAAAATTATTCTAAATTAATCATTTTTTTTATGATTTATATGAAAAAAGAGCCCACTTGGTATACTATAGTTGCTACTAGCCAAGCTACAAATAGCTGATATAAAATTGAAAAAGCAGTCCATTTGTATGAATTTGTCTCTCTTTTTACAACTCCCATTACAGCAACGCAAGGTGTATATAGTAGGACAAACACCATAAAGGCATAGGCTGAAAGCGTACTAAAGGTTCCAGAAAGAGCAGAAGCAAAATCTCCAGCTGATTCGCCTATTCCGTATATTATAGCCATGTTTGATATTACTATTTCTTTTGCAATTACACCTGTAAATAGGGAAAGTGCAGCCTGCCAGTTCCCAAAGCCAGCAGTAGATAGCATGGGAGCAAAGAATTTACCTATACTAGCTCCAAAACTTTGATTTATTTCACTAGGGCCTGACATATTAAAGCCTAATAAGAACCAAAGTACAACAGAGGCTCCAAAGATAAGAGTACCAGCTTTTGCTATATATCCCTTTACTCTATCCCATACGTGAAGAGCTAGGTTTTTTATGCTAGGAAATCTATAAGGAGGAAGCTCCATGATAAAAGGAGTCTCATCTGCTTTAAATATAGTCTTTTTAAATATTAAGCCTACTAAGATAGCAACTACTACTCCAAGAACATAGAGCGAAAACACTATGTATTTTTCATTTCCTGGAAAGAAAGCTGCAGCAAACAGTGTATAAACTGGAAGTCTGGCTGAGCAAGAAACAAATGGAGTGATAAGGGTAGTTGTAAGCCTATCCTTTTGACTTTCAAGGGTACGTGTACTCATGATAGCTGGAACACTACAGCCTAGACCTAGAACCATAGGAATAAATGCTTTTCCGCTTAAGCCTATGCCCCTCATAGCTCTATCCATAATAAAGGCAACTCTAGCCATGTAGCCTGTATCTTCCATAAGAGATATCATCAGAAACAAGCAAGCTACGTTTGGAACAAATATTATTACACCACCTACACCGCCTATAATTCCATCTACTACAAGAGAGATAAGCCAGTCCTGAGCGCCTATAGCCATAAGTCCAGCCTCGGCTGTAGGGGCTACTATTCCTGTGATGAAATCATCTAACATTCCGTTTAGAACATTTCCTGCAAGGTCATAGGTGAAAAAGAAAGTAAAAAACATCACCAGTGCAAAGATAGGTAGTCCTAAGTACTTGTGCGTAAGTACAGAGTCTACTTTGTCAGACGTAGTGATTTTATGAGATGAAGGTTTTTTTACAGCTGATTTTATAATGCCTTCAATATATTCATATGTATAATCAGTTTTTGTTTCTTCTACTAGCTCTGGGTCAGTAATACCAGAAATTTTCTCTTCCAATTTGTTTACGAAAGCCTGCATTTTTTGAGGCATAGTTTGATTTTGTACATCAGCTTCAGTTATAGCCCTGCTTATAAGCTCGTTTATGCCTTCGCTTTTTGAGGCTATTATAGGTACAACTGGTACTCCAAGCTCCATTGATAGCTTAGTTACATCTATTTCATAACCTTTTGCTTTTGCGACATCCATCATATTAAGGGCGATAACAGTAGGACGACCTAGCTCTAAAAGCTGCATCGTAAGGAAGAGATTTCTTTCTATATTAGAAGCATCGACGATATTTACAACTACGTCGGGCTTTTCGTTTATGACATAATTTTTGGCGATTATTTCCTCCATAGAGTATGGAGAAAGACTGTAGGTACCAGGTAAATCAACAAGAATTAGATTTTTATCTTCAAATTTCAGTTTTCCCTCTTTTTTTTCTACTGTCACCCCTGGCCAGTTTCCTACATATTGTCTAGCACCAGTTAGAGCATTGAATAAAGTGGTCTTACCGCTGTTAGGGTTTCCTGCCAGAGCCATAGTTATGTGGCTAATAGTCATGCTGAGTCTCCTTTATTTTACAATGATATTTTTTGCGTCTGATTTTCTAATTGCTATATGGTAATCCTTAACTCTTATATCTATAGGGTCGCCTAGTGGAGCAAATTTTTCTACTTTTATCTCACAGCCTTTAGTTATTCCCATATCTATCATTCTTCTTTTTAGAATTCCTGTGACATTTATGCTGTCAATTATAGCTGTTTCGCCTACCTTTAAATCAGAAAGCGTCTTCATTATGAAAATCTCTCCTAACTGCACTGGATTTTGTGAGCAGTAGATGCGTTTAGCACTACCTTTGAATCTCTAACCTTTACCATTATAGAGCCTTTAGTAAGTCCCTGAAGCACATAGAGCTTACAGCCTTTAGTAAAGCCCATATTCATTAATTTTTGCTTTAATTCAGCACTTGCAATTACATCAGATATAGTTACTTCTTGGTTACTGCTTACCATTGAAAGCGGCATATTTGCATCTCCTTTTGTGATGAAATATATGTATAGTAAATTAGTTATATTATTGATAATCATTATCGCAAGTTAATTGATAATGGGTTTCATTCTTTAATATTAATTATAGTACTTAGATAAAGTACTGTCAATGATAAAACTTATTAGTTGAGGGATTGTACCTATTACTTAATGCAATTATTTTGCAACAAAATTCTAGGATAATAACCTAGAAACTGATATAATATAAAGCGAAGTTTCAGTTTACCTAATGAAGGGATGATATTTAGTGAAAAAAGGTATTTTGGTTGCTAGCTTTGGAACGACATATATATCAACTAGAGAAAAAACAATAGGTGCAATAGAAGAAAAAATAGCTAAGGCATTTCCTGATTTTGAAGTGAGAAGAGCATTTACATCTTCTATGGTTAGAAAGCGTATATTAAAAAATGAAGGCATTCATGTCGATGACGTGGATGAGGCACTTTCTAAAATGAAGGAAGATGGCTTTGAAGAGGTATATGTGGCTTCATTACATATAATAGCAGGCCATGAATATAAAAAAGTGAGCCACAGCATAAATAGATTCAAGGATGATTTTAAGGTTATAAAAGGAGCAAAGCCGCTTCTTTACTCAAAATCTCACTACGATGAGGCAGTGGACGCAATTGCAAAGCTTATGCCAGAGCTAAGGGAAAATGAAGCCTTAGTACTTATGGGACATGGAAGCGACCATGCAGCAAATGCAGCCTATGTAATGCTATATCATATGCTTGAGAGAAATCCACTTACTTCACATGTTTATTTAGGGACTGTGGAGGGCTATCCAGAGGCAGAGGATATACTGGAGGAATTAGAAGGTCAAGGCTATGAAAAGCTATATCTGCTTCCATTTATGATAGTGGCTGGAGATCATGCAATTAACGATATGGCATCTGATGAAGATGATTCTTGGAAATCATTTTTTGAGTCAAATGGATATGGTGTAGAGCCTATATTAAAAGGGCTAGGAGAGTTTGAGCCAATATCAGAAATGTTTATTAAAAGACTTAAAGACTCTATGTAATTTTGATTGAGAAAGACCGTGTAATTTTGTAGATTAAAGCTTAAGAAGGAATAAAGATGCTAATAATAGATAAATTTGCTTATACTAATAACCTTAAGGACTTAAGTCCGAAAAAGAAATTTGGATACTCTATGGGGCTTTTGCTTGCGAGCTTGATTAACAAAGAGCCTCTTATTTTTATTGCAATTATTATTTTTGCATTTACAGGAACTGTGTTTTGGGCGAAGATTCCACTAGGAAAGTACTTAAAGATGCTAACTGTGCCTTTTGCATTTTTATTTACCAGTATTCTTGCAATAGTTTTTTCATTTTCTCAGGACCAATCTGTGTTTATATGGAGTGTAAATTTAAAGGTGTTTTATGTCGGGGTGACCGAGTTAGGACTTAACAATGCTCTTATTCTCTTTTTAAGAGCCATGTCAGCGCTTGGATGTCTTTATTTTCTGACGCTCACGACTCCTATGGACCAGCAGCTGTATATTATGAGAAAGCTTCGTCTTCCGGCTTATTTTTTGGATTTATATGCTCTTACCTATAGATTTATATTTATTTTACTGGATGAATCCATTGAGATATATAGAGCTCAGGAGCTTAGATTTGGATATAATAATTTAAAAAACTCATATTCTTCTCTTTCTATACTCATTAGAGTGTTGTTTGAGAGAGTCATGAATAGATATCAAGATATGGAAATTGCACTAGATAGCAAGCTGTACACAGGAGATTTTCATATGGAAAAGCAGGAGGAACAAGATGCTTGAGATGAAAAATGTAACCTATATCTATGAAGACCAGACAGTAGCCCTAAAGGATATATCGATGGATTTGTCTAAAGGAAGCTGTATTGGGATAATAGGCTCTAACGGTGCTGGAAAATCTACATTATTTTTAAACTTTACAGGCGTACTAAAGCCTAAGCAAGGACAGATTTTCTATGATGAAAAACCTATGAAATACGATAAGGCAAGTCTAAGAGAGCTTAGAAAGCAGGTGTCTATAGTATTTCAAGATCCAGATAAGCAGATATTTTTTTCAAAGGTCTATGATGATGTTGCCTTTGCTCTTAGAAACCTAGGAGTAGATGAGAAGGAGATAAATCACAGAGTAAATATAGCTTTAGCAAGCGTAGGAGCTAAGGATTTTGCTGACAAGCCAGTTCATTTTCTAAGTCATGGGCAGAAAAAAAGAGTTGCGATAGCTGGAGTTATAGCTATGGACAGCGAGATAATTTTTATGGATGAGCCTAGTGCAGGCTTAGACCCAGTAGCTACAACTCAAGTAGAAGAGATAATAAAATCTCTATCGGAGCAAGACCATAAGAAAGTTGTTATATCTAGTCACGACATGGATTTGATTTACAAGGTCTGTGATTATGTTTATGTAATGGATGAAGGAAGCATAATAGCTCATGGAGATGTATCTGAGGTATTTATGATGGAAGAGGTACTAAATAAAGCAGGATTAATTCAGCCTTGGCTAGTAAAGCTTCATGCAAGGATGGGATATCCTCTTTTTAAAACAGAAGAGGAATTATATAAATTTAAAGGATGTGCTAAGTAGCACATCCTTTAAATTTTACTATTGCCATAAAATAAAATTTCTTGAAGTAGGTTGTTTGGTTTATTATTTTAATTAGTGATATTAGTATCATCAGAGATTGTAGAAGTATTTAATCTAGATGCTTCAGAGTCTAAACTCATAGCGTTTTTGGTATGGAGCTCGCCATTTTCAATTTCTAGCTTTGCGACTGACATTTCTAAATTTCGTATTTGCTTGTCTTTTTCCTTGATGGTTTTGTTCAAGTTAAACTGCTTCATAAGACCAAGCGAAAATGCAATTATAGCTCCGATAATAAAAGAAATAAGTATTATAAGGGCTTGAGAAATTTCGAGATGATATACTATGAAGTTGACAGGAACGGCAGCTGAGTTTTGAATTGCAAATATAGCAACCAGTACTGCTAAAATTAAAGAAAAAATAAACTTTGCCTGCATATGATACCCTCCTTTAAATTTATTTGAAATATTTGGATTTCAAATAAATTAGTTTTTGTAAAAAACAAAATTATGCCTAATAAATTTTTATTTCTATTTTATTATATCTCTAAATAGCTCACTTTAAACATATTATTATTTTCAATAGTATAAAATTGGTGATGTTTTTGGGATTTTATTATCAAATTTGTTGAATATAATGTATAGTTGCTATTTTTTCTAAAATTTGGGTAATAGATAAATGATAATAAAAAGTGAGGGGGCCTCAGTTATGAAAGTTGATACCATATTAGTACCAGTAGACGGATCAGAAGGCAGTTTATTAGCTATAGACACAGCAAAAGCTATAGCACAAAAGTTCGACTCTAAAATTGTATTAATCCACGTGGTGGATGTGGGCACCAGAGGAACAATGCATGAATTCTATTCTTATGACCCAGTGGTTGAAGAGGCGCTTATTAAAAGAGGGGAAAAGCTACTAGATAAAGAAGCTCTTAAATTTGAGGGTATGAAGGTAGAAAAAATATCTCTAAAAGGCCAAGCTGGCGATGGCATAGTGACCTATGCAGATGAGAATCCAGTGGATTTAATAGTAATGGCTACAAGAGGCATGACTAGAGTTAGAAGATTCTTCGTAGGCTCAGTTACCAACTATGTAGTTCATCATTCAAAAGTGCCAGTACTTGCAATACCAGTAGAATAAAAGATTATGGGCTAAGAAATTAGCCCTTTTTTAAGAAAGAAAAGCTTTTTAATGCTCATTAAAAAATAATTGACAAGGATATTTAGCAGGTGTATTATTAGTAAAGAAAAACAAAATAGACTGTTAACTCAGCTCTTTTAATTTAGTCCGAGAGACTAACAAGGAGGAAAATGATATGAAACATTTTATCGAAGTAAGTGACTTTTCTAAAGAGGAATTAATCTCATTAATCGAGGTAGGTCAAGACATCATGCAAAACCCAGCAAAATATGGGGATGCCATGAAGGGAAGACTCCTTGCCACACTATTCTATGAACCATCAACTAGAACCCGTTTCAGCTTTGAAGCAGCTATGCTAAGACTAGGCGGACAGGTTATCGGCTTTTCAGAAGCACAAAATTCATCCGTTGCCAAAGGCGAATCCGTAAAAGATACAATCAGAACCGTAGCTTGCTATGCAGATATAGCAGTAATGCGCCATTATTTAGAGGGAGCACCTAAACTAGCATCTGTCTACTCAGATATTCCTGTAGTAAATGCTGGAGATGGAGGGCACCAACACCCTACTCAGACCATTACTGACCTTCTTACTATCCAAATGGAAAAAGGAAGACTTACAAATCTTAATGTAGTACTTTGCGGAGACTTAAAAAACGGAAGAACAGTGCATTCACTAGTAAAAGCATTATCAAAGTTTGAAAACAACACTTTCTACTTTGTATCACCTAAAGAATTAAAAATCCCTGATTATATAAAAAATCACATAAAAGACAGCTTGTTCTTTGAAATGGAAACTCTAGAAGAAGGTCTTCCAATGGCGGATGTACTTTACATGACTAGAATCCAAAGAGAAAGGTTTGCTGATCCTGAGCAGTATGAGAAGCTAAAGGATTCTTGCGTACTTACTAAGCACAAAATGGTACTTGCAAAAAGTGACATGATAGTAATGCATCCACTTCCAAGAGTAAATGAAATCTCAGAAGACGTAGACTCTGACCCAAGAGCAGTGTACTTCCCACAAGCTAAATACGGAATGTTCGTACGTATGGCTCTTATTCTAAAGCTAGTAAGCGAAAAAGAAAACTCAGCAGAAAACCATGAAGAGCATAGACATGAATTATACTCAAGCTGTAGCAATCCAAAATGCGTATCTAACCATGAGAAGCTTGAAAAAGTTGGGTTTGGTTTACTTGATAAAGAAAACCACATATACGCTTGTGAGTACTGCGATACTTACTACGCAGTATAATGAAGGAGGCTACCATGCTCTATCTTAAAAACTGCCATATAATAGACGAGGTATCGGACTATATTGATGATATCTTGATAGATTCAGGTAAGATAAAGCTTATTGGAAAAGCCAAAATAACTAACTATATAACTGAAAAGAATCAGGAAGCTTTGCTTCCTGATTTGCATGTCCAAACAAAGCTCGATATCCTCGAGCTAGATTTATGTAATAGGTTAGTTATGCCGGCTTTTGTAGATTTACATTTTCACTTGAGAAATCCAGGACAAGAACATAAAGAAACACTTATATCTGCCAATAAAGCAGCCATAAAAGGTGGGTATACAGACCTTCTTGCTATGGCAAACACAAATCCTGTAATAGATAACAAAAATTTAATAACTGAGATAATAGAAAAAAATAATTCGCTGGGTATGACTAGATTGCTGCAGGTGAGTGCAGTAACCAAGGGGCTAAAGGGCAAAGCATTAGTAGATTTTGAGGAAAGCAGAAAAGCAACTAGATTTTTTTCGGACGATGGAAAAAATATAGATGATGAACGAATCATGAGAGAAGCTCTACTTGCTTCAAAGCAGCATGATTTTATAATCCTCGACCATAGTGAAGAAGAGACTGAAATGGTAATAAGAAATCTAGACCTAGTAAGACAAACTGGTGGCAGCCTGCACTTTTGCCATATAAGCAAAAAAGCTTCAATGAAGGCAATCATAGAAGCAAAAAAAGAAGGACTCAAAGTAACTGTAGAGGTAGCGCCTCATCATATATACGCAAGTAATGTAAGCTATAGAGTCAATCCTCCATTTGAATCAGAAGAAGATAGACTGTTTCTCATAGAGAGCATAAAAAATGGCCATGTAGATGCAATAGCAACTGATCATGCACCACATACACCTGAAGATAAAGCCAATAATGCACCTGGAATTTCAGGTATAGAAACTTCATTTTCTCTATGCCACAAGGTATTTACTGACAATGAAATATCACTAAAGCTTCTAAGCAAACTGCTTTCAGCAAGTCCAGCAAGGTTCTTAGGCCTTAGCCCTAGAGTGATAAGAGCAGGGATGCAGGCAAATCTAGTAGTAATAGAAGAAAAGAAATCTCAGATAGATATCAGTTTATTTGAGTCAAAAGGCAAAAATACGCCATTTGACAAGGAAATGGTATATGCAGTAATTGATAAAACGATAAGAAAAGGAGATATCCTATATGATAATGGACAAAATTAAAGAGAGGGCAATCAGCAGAAGCCCTTTTTGTGTGGGCATAGACCTTAGAATGGACCATGTTCCAGCAGAATTGCAAAATTCATTTACAAAGACCTCTGACAAGCTAGTAGCCTATGCAAAGGAAGCTATAGATGCATCAAAGGAATATGCAGCTTGCTACAAAGTTCAAATCGCTTGCTACGAGGCAGAGGGCTTAGACGGAATGGTAGCGTATCAGCAGATAGTATCATATATACGCTCTATAGGTGAAATTGTGATAGCTGATGTAAAAAGAGGAGACATAGGCTCTACAGCGGGGCTTTATGCAAAAGGGCATCTAAGCGGAGACTTTGAAGCTGATGTAGTGACTCTTAGTCCATATATGGGAAAGGATGCAATATCTCCATACTTTGATTTCTTTGCAAAGGACAAGGGCGCTTTTGTACTTGCAAAAACTTCAAATGAAGGTTCGAAAGATTTTCAAGATTTAATAATAGATGGACAGCCGCTTTACATGAGTGTGCTTCAAAAACTAAAAGAGTGGAGCAAGGAAATCCCTGGGGACTACAAGCTTTCACCTCTAGGAGCAGTAGTAGGAGTAAATGAATTAAAGGATATAAAAGCTCTAAAAGAAAACAGCAAGGATACCTACCTGCTTATTCCAGGCTATGGAGCGCAGGGAGCAAATATAGAAGATATAAGAGCCCTAATTCAAGAAAATAAAAACGGAGTAATAAATGTATCTAGAGGATATACTGCTGGTATAAAAGAAAGTGATTTTAGAAAAGTTCTAAGCCAAAGAGCACAGCAGTTAGCAAAGGAGCTGTCTGAATGTATAAAATAATCTCTAATCAGCAGATTGGAAACGACTTTTATATAATGACAATAGAAGGAAGCTTTGAAGCAAAGCCAGGCCAATTTTATATGCTAAGAGGGATAGGCTCGTTTATGACCCTCTCTAGACCTATAAGTGTATTTGATGTAGAAGCGGATAAAATTGCTTTCATGTATAGAGTAGTAGGAGAAGGAACTAAGTACTTTTCAAAGCTAAAAGAAGGCGATGAAATAACTTTATATGGACCATACGGAAATGGATACCCAGTATCTGATTACAAGGATAAAAAAGTAGCTTTAATCGGAGGAGGAATGGGGATAGCACCTTTATTTTACCTTGCAAAGCAGCTTGATAATGCAGAGATTCATTTGGGACTAAACAGCAGAGATTTGACTGCTGAGCAAAAGCAGTATTTAGGTCAGCTTTACGCTACTCATGCACCGACTACTATACATATAGACACGGATATGAGCGAAAAGCTGGACTTTTCAAAGTATGATGCTGTCATGACCTGCGGACCGGAAATAATGATGTACAAGCTTACTAAAAAGCATGAAAATGTCTATGTATCACTTGAAAAACACATGGGATGCGCTGTGGGAGCTTGTCTTTCCTGCACCTGTGATGTAGGGGGAAAAAGAGTAAAGGTATGTAAGGATGGGCCTGTGTTTAAAGGAAGCGAGGTGAGCTACGATGATGCAATCAAATTACTTTAATCTAAGCTTCAAAAACCCTGTAATAGCTGCATCCGGCACTTTTGGCTTCGGTCAAGAATACAAAGCCTACTACAATCCATCAATTCTAGGAGGAATCTCAGCAAAAGGGATAACTCTAGAAGCTAGAAGAGGAAACTCAGGAATTAGAATCACTGAGACTGCTGAAGGGATAATGAATTCAATAGGGCTTGAAAATCCTGGAGTAGAGTCTTTCTTAGCAGATGAGCTACAGCAAATGAGCAATATAGATACAGTAAAAATAGCAAACCTAGGAGGCTCTACGCTAGAGGCCTATATAGAAGGTGCTAGGCTGATAGAAGAGCATAACAAAAAAGTAAAAACAAATTCATCTACGCTTCTTCACACAGCAGTTGATTTGGTTGAGCTAAACATCTCATGTCCAAATGTAAAAGAAGGCGGAATAGCTTTTGGAATCACCTGCGAAGGAGCAGAAAAAGTAGTAAGAGAAGTAAGAAAAGTTCTTACTGTTCCTATGGCTGTAAAGCTTTCACCAAATGCAGAAAATATAGTAAATGTAGCAAAAACTTGTGAATATGAAGGAGCAGATGGCATCTCGTTAATCAACACCTTTTCTGCCCTTAAAATAGATATTAAAAAGAGAAGACCAGTATTTGACAACGTATATGCAGGGCTGTCAGGACCAGCTATAAAGCCTATAGCATTAAAAATGGTAAGAGAGGTAGCTAAAGCAGTAAAGGTACCTGTTATAGGTATGGGAGGTATAACTACAGCGGAGGATGCTATAGAGTTTATCATGGCAGGAGCTCACTTGATACAATTTGGAACGGCTTCATTTATCAACCCTTATGCAGGAAAAGATATAGTTGAGGGAATAGAAGCCTTTATGAAGGAAGAAAACATTAAATCACTAGATGAAATAAGGGGGATAATATAAATGATAGAATTACTAAAGCAAACTGATGCACTACTTGAGGGGCATTTTCTACTATCTTCAGGAAAGCATTCAAATAGATATGTGCAATGTGCAAGAATACTTCGCTATCCAGATAAAGCGGAGGCTATATTAAAGCCAGTAGCTGAAAAGCTGAAGGAAATGAAGATAGATTTATTAGTTGGACCAGCAATGGGAGGAATCTTAGTAGCTTATGAGCTAGGCAGACAGCTAGGAATAGAAGCTATATTTACTGAGAGAGTAGATAATATTATGGCTCTAAGAAGAGGCTTCGAGGTAAGTGAAGGAATGAATATAGTAATCTGCGAGGATGTAGTAACTACTGGAAAATCATCAATGGAAGTAAAAGCTCTACTAGAATCAATGGGAGCAAAAGTAATAGCTATAGCATCTATCATAGACAGAACAAATGAAGAGCTAGAGCTTCCACTTATCAGCTCTCTAAGAGTAGAAATAGATACCTTTGATGCAGATGATTGTCCACTTTGTAAACAAGGAACTCCTGTAGTAAAGCCTGGAAGTAGAAAAATGGATTAAGTAAAAATATATTTTACAAATATTTCTCCTATGATATAATTAAGTTAAACTTACCCTGTGGGGGTATAAAATAGGAGGCTATTATGAAAAAAACACTTTCAGTATTTGGAATGACTTGTCATAAATGCGTTGCCCATGTAAAAATGGCTTTAGAAGAGCTAGAGCAGGTAAAAAGCGCTGAAGTATCACTTCAAGAACAAAGCGCAGTAGTTGAGCTAAATGAAGATGTAGCAGACGAAGTGCTTAAAAATGCAGTAGAGGAATTTGGATACGAGGTTAGAGCAATAAAATAAAAAAATCATTAAATTAATCCTAGATTATCAATACATCTATTTTTTTAAGATGATTTTGACAATCTAGGATTTTTTGATTTTAGCTTCTAATATCTAATCCAATCGACAATTAAATATTTGTCTTGAGATGGGGCAATACCCTCTAACCAAACAGGATACCAAGCATTTACCATAAGATGCATTGGTTCTTTGCTAAAGTCATTGCTCCAAGTTTGTATCAGAAAATCGTTTATATAAAAACTCAATTTATCTGGATAATAATCTATGCGATAACGATTAAATGAAGAAGTGGGATTAAAATTCAAAGGTAGGATAGCCTCGTTCCTCTTTTTCCCTTTGGAATAACTAGTAAGCAGAACCTTACCCTCTTTTGAGTTGAAAACCTCTATATCGATTTCATGGTGAAAATCGGGAGCTTTATAAAGGAAAAATCCTGTTATTGAAGATGGAGAGTCTGGCAACATCATACTTATTTCGTAGGAGCCATAATGAACCATGTCTATGCTTTGAATTTCTCCACCATTTAAAGTTCTAGCGGGAAGTTTAATGGTAAGTTTGTCGTTGCTAGTACCTACGTTTGAATTTTCTAAGTTTGAGCGCCCCAGCTTTCCGTTTCTAGAAAACCAAATATCATCACGCAATAAATTAAAATTTTCTACTTTACTATAAATTCTAAATGCATTAGAAATTCTTTTTTCGTTTATCCTAGAAGCAAGGCTAGAGCTAGGAAGCTCAGTCCACAAAGCAAACACACAAGAATAAGAACCTGAAATTAGTTTTTTAAAAACTAAGTCATTTCTATCTAAGGATATTTTTAAAGATTTAGTATTGTTAGATGGAAGCTCAACTCTAGTTACTGGCAAATCCAACCATTCATTAATAGGACTAGAAATACTGTGACCTAAAAATACAACAGCTTTTGTTTTTTGAGGATTCAAAATTTTAATTTCTATATCAATTATGTCATTTGGTAGAAGAACATTCTTAGAATAAGTGACATCAGTTATAGTTATATTTTCCTTGGATGGAGTATTATTAATAGAAAATGAGTTTTTTAAGTTAAAATAGTGGGAATAAATAGCAAGCAGAGCCAAAAATAATAAGCAACTTAGGGAAAAATATATTAAAGTTTTTTTTGATAATTTATTTAAAAACATAAATTTTCCTCTTTTCAGATAAAAATGGATAAAAAATGTATTAATATGATAATATCAAATTTATAAGGATTTATAAAATGAAAAGATTATCATATATTTATAGTATTAATACCCTAATATACAGTTTACAATTAATCATTCTTAGGAGGAATATGATTTGAAGAGCAAAGTCTTTATTTCAATTTTTATAGGTATTTTGATTTTACTTATACTGCCATTTTTAATATGGCAAATATCACCACAAAAGAATTTAGATGTTCTTATCATAGATAAGACAGTTCCAGATGATTCATTTCGAGAGCATAAAGGGATTGTATGGGCACTGAAATATAATAAGTATGTAAAAAATAATAATAAAGAATACGATTTGAAAACTGATTATGCAGGCTTTGTGCCTGAAAAAGAGAATAAATATAAAATTCGCTCGATTGAAGACGGGCTTAATTCAGATTTGGACTTAATATATATGGCGGATACATATGGAGTATACGAAGATGAATTTTTTAAAAAAGAGTTTGAAGGCCAGCGTTCAGAGCTTATTTACGGAGGCTTGAATATAAGTGAAATAAAAAATTTAAAAAAAGCAGTTTATAAAAATCAAATACCTTTAGTTGCAGAATTTAATAGCTTTGCAACACCGACAGATAAAGAATCTAGAGCAGAACTTACAAATTTATTAGGCCTTGAATGGTCGGGATGGATAGGTAGATATTTCAATGAATTAAATCCAGAAAAAAATAAAGAAATACCTTCTTGGATGTTAGAAAATTACAAAAAACAATATGGTAAGCCATGGGATTTTGAAAATGATGGGATAGTTTTAGTTAGAGAAGATGACTATATAGTGGTATTAGAAGAAGGAATTGATTTTAAGGGAGAAGGAGTTAGCTTTAATCTTACCCCAGATGGTGAAAGTTTTTTTGGAAGCAAAATATCTACTAGTTACAACTATTGGTTTGACATAGCAACTGAAAAAGAAGCAAAGACATTAGCAAGCTATTCTTTAAACTTGACAGCTAAGGGTGAAAATAGGCTTAAAGAATATAATCTTCCAAATGTTTTCCCAGCTGTAACAAAATCAGATTATTTTGGTATGCCTATATATTATTTTGCTGGAGATTATGCTGACTTGCAAAATCTCCCAAGAATATATAATTATGCCGGGCTTGATAAGATAACAAAGTTTTTAGCAAGCTTTCAAAAAGAGATGGGTAAGAACTTTTATTATCGTGCATATTTACCTATGATGAATAAAATACTATCAGAAGCTCATGCTTATAATGAAAATGAATCAAAACTGATTTCGGATGAGTTAAACGAAGATAAGGTATCAATTAATACTAGAATAAATCAAAACTCATTAGAAGTATACAAAGACGGAACCTGGAAAAAAATGCCCATAAAAGGAGTGAATATGGGTATGGGAAAACCTTGTACTTGGCCTGGAGAAGCGGCTATATCCTTTGAAGAGTATTATAGATGGATGAAGCAAATTGGTGAAATGGGAGCAAATACTATAAGAGTATATACGATACATCCACCAGAGTTTTATCAAGCTCTTTGGTTATATAATAAAAATTCTTCAGAACCTCTCTATGTTTTGCATGGAATTTGGATAGATGAAGGTGAACTAGAAGAAACCCTAGATGCTTTTAACTTAGATAATATAGCTAAATTTGAAAATGAAATGAAAAACGTAGTTGATGTTGTTCATGGAAATGCAAATATAAAGAAGCAGATAGGACATTCATTTGGCGAGTATACTTTTGACGTTTCGCCATATATTAGTGGATGGATACTTGGTATAGAATGGTATCCTTACATGGTCGAAAATACAAATATAAAGCATAAAGATATTCCTGAGTTTGAAGGGGAATATATCTATACTAAAGATGCTGAAGCTTTTGAAAAATGGTTGGCAGCCAGAATGGAATTTATAATTAGTTATGAAACAAAAGAATATAGCAAACAAAGGCCAGTGAGTTTTACGAATTGGCCAACAACAGATTTGCTTTCTCACCCATCAGAGCCTTCTGAACAAGAAGATTTGGTGAGTGTAAATCCAAATTATATATATACAAAGAAAAATTTTAAACCAGATTATTTTGCGAGCTACCATGTGTATCCATACTATCCTGATTTTCTAAATATAGAAGATAAATATCTTAATTTTGTAGATCACAGAGGAGAGAAAAATAATTATGCAGGATATCTTAAGGACTTGATTGGATCACATAAAATGCCAGTACTAATAGCTGAATTTGGAGTTCCTTCTTCTAGAGGTAAGACTCATGAAAATCCTTTTGGATGGAATCAAGGGGGATTATCAGAAGAAGAGCAAGGGAAAATAGGAGTAAGATTATATGAAGATATTATGGCTTCCAATGCATTAGGAGGAGTAGTATTTACATGGCAGGATGAATGGTTTAAGAGAACCTGGAATACAATGGAACTTGATAACCCTGACAGAAGGCCATATTGGTCTAACGTCCAGACTAACGAACAAAGATTTGGACTTTTGAGTTTTGAGACAAATAAAAAATCTATAGATACAAACAAAGATAAGTGGAGTAAAGAAAATTTAGTTGATGGGAAAAAAGATGGAACAATAAAATCATTGTATGCTGATTATGATGAGGCTTATTTATATCTAATGTTTGAATATGATAAGAATATAAAAGATGTAGATGATTTAGAATTCAACATATTATTAGATACAATTAAAAATCAAGGGAATAAGACAATTTCATTCATAAATGGAGTAAAGCTTAATGAAGGTGCTGATTTTGTTGCAAAAATAAGCTCAAAGCCTGAAAAAAGTAGATTATTAGTAGATAGCTACTACGATTCTTTTTATTATCAGTATGGATATGAGTTGAAATATTTGGATAATAACAAAGTGATTAATGACAACAGTGGAAATTTTAATCCAATTTACTATGCTCTGTCCAAACCAATGAAAGTTCCTTCGACGGGACAAGAACTTGAATTTAGTTATTATGAAACAGGTAAGCTAATAACAGGATTAACTAACGAAAATTCTAGTGAGTACAATTCCTTAGCTGATTATAATATGGATACAAAACAAGGCTTAGTAGAGATTAGAATCCCATGGTTACTCCTTAGCTTTAAGGACCCTAGCCAAAAGGAGATAATGGGAGACCTGTGGCAACAAGGATTAAAAAGCTCGCAAATTATTGAAGATATAGGACTAAGTTTAGTAGTTAGTAAAGATAATTATTTAGTAGATTCTTTACCTAAATCACCTCAAAACGATGAAATAAAGATGAAAGCCTATAGCTGGAAAAACTGGGAAATTCCTAATAGCAAAGAAAGACTGAAAAAATCCTATTATATTTTTAAAGATTTTTTTAACAAGCAAGATAGTAAATAAGGAGAGAACTTAAATGGATAAAGGAATATTAGAACAACTTCTAGAAAGTAGTAGATATCAGTTTCTAAAAGATAGAAAAAAAGATTTACACAATGTACTTAAAAGTCTAGCATATTTTTCTTTTAGTCCGGAAAAGAATGACTTTGAAGTCGTGTATAATTTTTTTCATATTTTAAAAGGAGCTGGAGGCTTAAACTTAAATAGATTATCGGATATAGGAAATGAAGCACAAGAGCTTTTATATGAAGTAGAAGAGGAAAACAACATATCTGATAATACCCTAGTAAAGTTAATAAAGCTGATTGGAGAGGTAATAAAAATTATCGATGAGAGATTAGGAAGCTATGAAGATGATGTAGAACAATTATCTGAAGAGAAGAAAAATGAAGAAATTATTATTAGTAGACTTTCTAATAATAATCAGAGCTATAATGCTAGAAAAAGGATTTTAATCGTAGACGATGTTATTCTTATATCTAATTTAATTAAAACTAGAATTTCAAATTTAGATTATGAAATAGAAGTTGCAAAAGATGGAGAAGAGGCTTTAGAGAAAATAGCTTTGTTTAAGCCAAATCTTATACTCCTAGACATAATGCTTCCGAAATTAAGCGGAGTAGAAGTGCTTAAAAGAATAAAAGAGGATAAGTCTAATCAATATATTAAAATAATAATTCTATCAGCAAAAACTAAAGACAAGGATATCTTAGAGTGTATTAGATTGGGAGCGGATGACTTTATGACAAAACCATTTTCATTAGAGGTTTTAGAAGAAAAGATAAAAGCTCTTCTAAGAAATTAGGTGCTAAAATGCTTATAAAAGATTATATTCTTCAATTGTTTTTATTTATGCTAGGAATAAATTTCATTTTATTTATTTTCCTACTAATAAGAAAAATGTATATGAAAATTCTTATTAGTAAAAAAGAGTATTTAGAAAAAAAGTACGAAGAACAAATTCTTAGTTACATTTCAAATCACGATAAATCAATAATAATTATACCAAGGACTAAACTAGAGATTAGAGTTTTTAGAAACCTATTGCTCAATTACAGTTCTCTTCTTACAGGGGAAACAAAAGAGCTTCTAAATGACTTTGCAGCTAAGGATAGCCTTATTGCTGACATAAGAAAAAAGCTATTAAGCAACAACCCTTGGAAAAAGAGAATAGGGGCTTATCAAGCAGGGGAATTTGGGTTTGATGAGTTTTCAGAAATTTTACTAAAGCAATTAAAAACATCGGATAAGGAGCTCTTTTATATCACTTCAAGAGCATTGATTAAATTAGGGGGAAAGCTATATATAAAGCAAGTACTTTACCAAGCTGTTAAAGAAGCTAAGATGGAAAAAAATAATATACTTACTTTAGTTGAGCTGGTTGAAGAAGATATAAATGATATCTTAGATGAGGCAATGACGGAAGACAATGCTTTTCTAAATGCAATTGCTTTAGAAATTTATGGTCAAAGACAGTATATGGAAGCGGTTTTCTGGATAGATAAAATGATATCTAGCCCTTATAAAGAGGTGAGAATAGCTTCGTTAAAAGCAGCAGAGGCAATGGGAGATATTGGCGATAATGAATATATCAACAAAATTCTTTCTCTAGATTTTGACCAGGAGTGGGAAGTAAGAGCTTTTTTAGCGAAATTTCTAAAAAAAGTCAAAACTGACAATTCCGTTGAGGGTTTAAAACGATTGATGAAAGACATGAACTGGTTCGTTAGATATAACGCTGCAAATTCTCTAGCAGAACAAGGAGAAAAAGGCATAAAAGCTCTCATAGATTTACTAAACTCTGAAGATAAATTTGCTAGGGATAAAGCAAAGGAAATGATTCAAAAAGAAATTTTATTTCATAAACTATTTAATGATTTAGAAGGCTCTTTAAAAAACAAAATATTATCTCAAATAAAATTAGATGGCATAGAAGGTGGTATAACTAGTGGAATCTAATATAATAATTGATTTTATAATTAAATTTAATAATTTTATACTATACTATCTTATATCTGTAAATTTTATATACACAGTTCTTTTTGTTTTATCAATTAGAGCTTTGTATGTACATAGACAAAAAAATAAATACTGGTCATATGATGATATGATGACTTCGAGCTATACTCCTCCTTTATCTATAATAGTACCTTGCTATAACGAAGAAAAAACCATAGTAGATAATATAAAATCTTTATTGAGCTTAGAGTATAGCGAATTTCAGTTAGTTATTGTAAATGATGGGTCTAAGGATGCTACTTTAGACACAATAAAAAATGAATTTTCTTTTAAAAAAATAGACATGCCTTACAAAAATCAAATTAAGACCAAGGATGTAAAAGGTATATATTTATCAACTTTAACAAACAACATTATTTTGATAGATAAAGAAAATGGTGGGAAAGCTGATGCATTAAATGCAGGGATAAACATGGCTAATTATCCACTTATAACAGCTATTGATGCAGATTCTATTATTGAAAGAAATTCTTTAGTAAAAGTTGTTAGGCCTTTTGTTGAGGATTCTAGCGTTGTCGTTTCAGGAGGTATAGTTAGACCAGTAAATGACGTTGTAATAAACAAAGGCTATATTGAAAAAATAAAGCTTGGAGAAAAGACATTAGTAAGATTTCAAATAGTAGAATATCTTAGAGCCTTTTTATTTGGAAGAATTGGATGGGCAGAGCTAAATTGTCTTATGATTATATCTGGAGCTTTTGGAGTGTTTGACAAAAAGGTCGTTATACAAGCAGGCGGATATTCCAAGGATACAATCGGAGAAGATATGGAGCTTGTTGTTAAGATTCATAGAATGATGATTGAAAGTAAAAGGAAGTATAAAATAGTATTTGTTCCAGACCCCGTATGCTGGACCCAGGTTCCGGATGAAAGAAGAATACTAAAAAATCAAAGGAAGAGATGGCATAAAGGATTGATGGATGCGATGCTAAACCATAAAAGTATGCTACTCAATCCTAAGTATAAATCTGTAGGGATGCTCGCTATGCCATATTATTTTTTTATAGAGATGCTAGGACCAGTGATAGAAATAGTAGGATATATTTCTTTTATTTTATCTTTTTGGTACGGGATTATTAGTTTCCAATTTACACTTATATTCTTTGGATTTGCAGTAGTATACGGAGTATTTTTATCAAGTGGAGCCATACTACTGGATGAATATAACTTTAAAAAGTACGATGGAGTCAAGGAATACCTTGTACTAATGTTATATAGTATACTTGAAAATTTTGGCTATAGACAGTTAACTACATGGTGGAGATTCTTAGCGTTTTTTCAGTATAAAAGAAATAGAAATAATTGGGGAGAAATGCAGAGGAAATCCTTTGGTATAGAAGTTAAACAAAAAAAATAATATCTACAGTAATGTAAATATTTAAAAAAATCTAAGATTTTTAATTGATATAAATATTTATAAGATAATAGGTAAGGGGCTGTCCAAAAACAGCCCCTTACTTATTAAGCTAATATTTTAAGCCTGATTTATTAATTAATACTGTATTGTTTTAGTTGATTTTAGTGAACTGGAAGCTTAATAACTTGACCAGCTTTTAATTTTAGCATTGGGTTAGAAATTTCTGGATTTAATACTAAAACATGTTGCCAAGCGAAGCCATGATCCATAGCAAGCTCCATTATGCTCATGTCGTGATGAACAGTGTAATTCATAGTTTCTGCAGGAGAAGGAACTATAACTTTTCCATCGTGATGCATAGGAGGCATAGGTTCAGGCATTGGTGCTGGAGTAACAGGAGCTGTTTCATTTACAGTCATTCTAGGAACTAGTGTAGTAGAAATAGTACCCATTTTCTTAATATAGTTTACTAAGATTTCATCAAATGCTGCATATTCATTAACTGTAGCATAAGGCTTAAGCATAGTGTAATCATCTCCACCAGCTGCCATAAAGTCATTAGTAACGAATAAATAAGCTTTTTCCATATCTACAGGAGAGCCGCCTATCATTAAATCACTTACTCTTGAGCCTGCAGGATTAGCAGTGTTAAAAGTAAATGTTATTCCAGCAACGTGAGGGAAGCCTCCATTTTGCTCTGGATATTTAGAAAGCCCGTGCTCTAAAGCTGCTTTGATATCTTTTCCTTTTACTTCTTTAGTTACTAGATAGTTTCCAAATGGGAAAGAAGTTACTATGTGATTCTTAGTGATGTCTCCAGCTTCTATAGAAGCACGAATTCCACCACCGTTAGTAAGAGCTACCTCGGCGCCAGTAGCATCTAGCATAGCATCAGCTACTAACTGTCCAAAGTTAGTTTCTTTAGTACGAACATTTTCTCTAGCGCCATCAAGCATAACTGTAGAAGTACCTATTTTTTCAGATAGGATTTCATTTAGTCCTTTATCGATATCAGCTAGAAGTGCTACAACATCTGGGTGAGGAACTATATCTTTAGTATCAGCTGCAGCCATAAGCTTAGCAGATTTTTCTGTAACTTCGCCATTTGCGATTTTTAAAGTTACTATTCCAAAAGCTTTGTCATATTCGCCAGTACTAGCGATAAGAGTATTTTTTACCATACGTCCTTCTTCAAGTGTAGTATGGCTGTGTCCATCTATTACTATATCAATTCCATCTACAGCTTCTGCTACTTTATCAGAAGTGTCATCACCTTGGTCTAGACCTAGGTGAGTAAGAGCTATAATTACATCTACATTTTCTTTTTCTAGAGCTTCTACAGCTTTTTTAGCAGCAGCTATAGTGTCTGTAAAGTCTATTGTTTCTACATTTTTAGGATTTGTTTTGTATGAAGTCTCAGGAGTAGAAAGTCCAAAGATACCTACCTTAAATCCATCCATTTCTTTTATAACATAAGGCTTGAAAACCTCTTTGCCTGATTTATCCATAACATTTGCAGATACGATAGGGAAGTTCATCATCTTCTCTAATTCTTGCAATCTAGCAAAGCCATAGTTGAAGTCGTGGTTTCCTGGAGTAAAAGCATCGATGCCCATAAGATTAAGAATCTTAACTATACTTTCGCCTTGGCTAAGTGTAGCTATAGGCTGTCCATGAAGAGTATCCCCAGCATCTAGCATAAGCACGTTTGGATTTTCCTTTAATAAATCTTGCTTGTACTGAGCAATACGGTCAAAACCTACACCTGTTACTACTCCATCTTTCTCCACTGATTTAACTCTGGCATGAGTATCATTGAAATGAAGGATAACAAGCTCTTTTGCATCGTCAGCAAAAGCAGAAATAGGATTAAATAATACAAGAGAAAGTACCATAGTGATACTTAAAGCAAGTGACATAAATCTTTTGTTTCGCATAAAACCCTCCTTATTATAATAATATTATTGCGAGGAATTAATTTACCCCGCTATATAATTATAGACCAAATATCTGTCAAATAAACATATAAATGTAAAATTAGCTTTAATTTTTTGAATTTTCTTTTAAACTGTAAAACCAGCTTCCTCAAAGGTATACATATTTTTGTAGGTAAAGTTAGCTGCTTCAATAATATTAAAGCAAAGTGCAGCGCCAGAGCCTTCGCCTAGTCTCATGTCCATTTGAAGCATAGGTGATAGCTCAAGTAAATCAAAGGCTTTCTTTGAGGCAGGCTCAGCAGAAAAATGTGATGGAATCATATAAAGCTTTGATAGAGGATTAAGCTTGATTGCAAGTATAGCTGAAGCATAAGAAATAACTCCATCTAGCACTACAGGAATATTTCTGCTAGCACATGCTAGGATAGCTCCTGTCATGGCACCTATTTCAAAGCCTCCGACCTTAGCAAGTACGTCGATAGGGTCATTTTTATCAGGAGCATTAAGCTCGATAGATTTTTTAATTACATTTGCTTTATGTATTACGCCCTCGCTGTTGAGTCCGGCACCTATACCAGTTACTTCTATAGGCTCATAGTCTCCGTAAACTGATATGATAGCGCTAGTAGGCGTAGTATTTGCTATACCCATTTCACCTACTCCTATTACTCTGTAGCCTGCATCTATTAGTTTGTTAGTTTCTTCTATGCCTATTTCAATAGAAAAAATCGCTTCTTCATAGCTCATAGCAGGTCCTTTTGCCATATTAGAAGTGCCTTTTCTTATTTTTCTGTTGATTACTCCAGGAAGAAGTTCGTCGCAGTTTACACCTACATCTACACCATAGACATCAGCATTTGCAAATCTAGCTAGAGCACCTACTCCAGTTATTTTTCTCACATAATTTGGAATCTGAATTTTTGTTATTTCCTGAGCGTTTGGAGCTACTCCTTCCTCATATACTCCATGGTCGCCAGCAAAAGCTATGACAGCTTTTTTAGTAGTGTCATAAAATTCCTGTCCATATATTCCTGCAAGCTGAATGGATATTTCCTCTAGCTTTCCTAAACTGCCCTTAGGCTTTATGAGTAAATCTTGTCTTTCCTGTGCTTTTTTCATCATTTCTTCGTTCAAATTTGTTATACTAGCGATAGTACTCTTAAAAAGTTCCATTAATTTACTCCCCTTATCCCGCATATTTAACGCAAATGATTTGCATCTTTATATTTATTATACTACCGTTAGTCAAGCCTGAAAATGGGTAAAAAGATAATCAGCGAGGTGAGAAAATGAAACTATATCAAGAAAATAATAAAGTAATAATCGATAAAATCAAAGATTTTGAACCAAAGCATATATTTGAGTGTGGGCAGTGCTTCAGATGGGATAAAGAGGAAGATGGCTCCTACACAGGAGTAGCAAATAGAAAAATACTCAATGTAAAGCTAGAAGGCGATACTTTGATACTAGATAACACAAATCTAGATGATTATCATAAAATCTGGCATAACTACTTTGACATGGATAGGGATTATTCTGCTATTAAAGCAGAGCTTGCTCAAATGGATGAACATCTTTACAATGCAACTATATTTGGTCAAGGAATGAGGATTTTGAATCAGGATACCTTTGAAATTGTTATTTCCTTTATAATCTCAGCTAGAAATGCCATTCCTATGATAAAAAGAAGCGTGGCATTTTTATCGAAAGCTCTAGGAGAGGAAATCGGAGAATATAGAGGAAAGAAGTATTATGCTTTTCCGACTCCAAAAGCTCTTTCATCTTGTGATGAGCAGGTACTCATTGATTCCAAGGTGGCTTTTAGAAAGGGCTATATAAGAGATGCAAGCTATATTCAGCATTCACTTCAAATGGATATGTATAAGCTAAGGAATCTACCTACAGATATGGCGAGAAAAGAGCTAATGACAATTCCTGGAGTTGGGCCAAAGGTTTCAGATTGCATTTTGCTGTTTGGACTTTCAAAATACGATGTATTTCCTGTAGATGTGTGGGTACAAAGAGTAATGCATGAGTTTTATATTGAAAAAGAAATGAAGGACCTAAAGAAAATTAGAGAGTTTGGAATAGATATGTTTAAAGACAAATCTGGAATAGCTCAACAATATTTATTTTACTATGCTAGAGAAAAGGGGATAGGGAGGAAGTAAAAATGACATTTACGATATTTTTTGCCATTTTAGCTATCTTTGTATCTCTGCTCATATTCTTTGAAAATCGTGACCCTGCTAAGACTATAAGCTGGCTGCTGGTCATGATTTTTTTGCCTGGTATAGGCTTTGTGCTCTACTTGTTATTTGGTGAAAATTTAAGATCATCTAAGGTCAAGAAAACCAAGGTAGCAGTTGCAAAATTTTTAAACAGTCAAGACATAAAGGGCATGATAAGTCTGCAAATATTAAGTGCAACACAAAAGCAAGCTTTAAAAGACAATGTCATGTTTCACGATTTAGAATCAGAGGGTAAAAAGAAGGTAATGCAGCTGATACTAAACTCAGAAAGATCTCCTTTTACTTTAAATAACAAAGTAGATATATATACAGATGGGCTTGATAAATTCGAGCAGATGTTAAAAGATATCGAAAATGCAAGAAGCTATATTCATTTGGAATACTTTATAGTGAAAAACTCTGAAATAGGAAAAAAACTCAAGGATGCCCTTATAAAAAAAGCGAAACAGGGAGTGAAGGTTAGATTTATATATGATGAAATAGGTAGCTTCAGGCTCATATTTCATCCTGATTTTGCGAGAGAGATGAAATCGGCAGGAATCGAATTTCGTCCATTTATTCATATTCATTTCCCATATATTCATAGGAAATTTAATTACAGGAATCATAGAAAAATCTGCGTAATAGATGGAGAAATAGGCTATATAGGAGGCCTCAATATAGGGGATGAATATGTCCACGAAAATAAGAAATTTGGATTTTGGAGAGACACCCACCTTCGCATAGAGGGAGAGTCTGTATATATGCTCCAAACGATATTTTTAGTAGATTACTATATTGGCAGTGGACAAAAGCTAAATCAGCAGGAATTATTTCCTTCTATGGCATATAAAGGAGATTCTCTCATTCAAATAGTATCTTCAGGTCCTGATAATCAGTATGAAAGTATCTACAATGCTTATTTTTCATCTATAGCCCATGCTAAAAATACAATATATATAGAAACACCGTACTTCATACCTGACGACGCTCTGCTTACAGCACTTAGGACAGCAGTACTTTCTAGTGTAGATGTAAGGATAATATTTCCTTCATTTCCAGACCACAATGTAGTCTACTATGCATCCTTGTCGTATTTAGAAGAGCTTTTGGAGCTAGGATGCAAAGTATATCTCTATGAAAAAGGCTTTATTCACTCTAAGATGGTCTTGGTGGATGAGGAAATAGCTTCTGTAGGTACTGCAAATATGGATATAAGAAGCTTTATGATTAACTTTGAGGTCAATGCTTTCATATATGATGAGCCTACAATTTCAAGGCTATATGAGATATTTGAAGCTGACATAAAGGACTCTAAAGAACTTCTTTATTCTGATTTTAAAGCTCGTCCTATAGTTCAAAAAATCGCAGAATCAGCTGCTAGACTATTTTCGCCTATATTGTAAAAAGTAACACTTTGAAAACGCTAATAATACAATTAAAAATTTATTGGATATAATTAAGGAAATTATGATTTTTAGTAATTATTGCTTATTCATAATTTCCTTAATTTATTATAAAAAAATCAAAAAAAGGACTTGAAAAAAATTCAAATATTATATAACATATACTATGTAGTAGCACTCGATATAAAAGAGTGCTAACATTTAAACTAAAATTAAGCGCAAAGCTAGTCTTTGCAATAAAGCATCCCTTTATAGGGAGTATTAAATAATATTATTTAGGAGGGAATGTTTATTATGAAAATCAGACCATTAGCAGACAGAGTGGTAATTAAGATGGTAGAAGCAGAAGAAAAAACTAAAAGCGGTATCGTACTTCCAGGAAGTGCAAAGGAGCAGCCACAAATGGCTGAGGTAGTAGAAGTAGGACCTGGTGGAGTAGTTGACGGCAAAGAAATCAAGATGGAGCTAAAGGTAGGAGATAAAGTACTTTTCTCTAAATACGCAGGAACTGAAGTTAAATTAGATGGACAAGAGTTCACTATATTAAGACAAAGCGATATTCTAGCAGTAGTAGAATAAGCAATTTTATGAAGGAAAACAATCATAAGAGATTAATCATAAAAAAGTAACTTGATTATAAATTAGGAGGAGTAATATAAGATGGCTAAAGAAATTAGATTTTCAGAAGAAGCTAGAAAAGCTCTAGAAATTGGTGTTAATAAGCTTGCAGATACAGTAAAAGTAACTATTGGACCTAAAGGAAGAAACGTAATTTTAGATAAAAAATTCGGTTCACCACTTATTACTAACGACGGTGTAACTATAGCAAAAGAAATCGAATTAGAAAATCCATATGAAAATATGGGAGCTCAGCTAGTTAAAGAGGTTGCTACTAAAACTAACGACGTAGCAGGTGATGGTACTACAACAGCAACACTTTTAGCTCAAGCAATAATCAGAGAAGGTCTTAAAAACGTAGCTGCTGGTTCAAACCCTATTCTGCTTAGAAAAGGTATCCAAAAAGCTGTAGATACAGCAGTAGCAACACTAAAAGCAAATTCTAGAACAATTGAAAATAAAGAGTCTATAGCTCAAGTTGCAGCTATTTCTGCAGGAGACGAAGAAATCGGTAAGTTAATTGCTGAAGCTATGGAAAAGGTAGGAAATGATGGAGTTATAACTGTAGAAGAATCAAAATCTATGGGAACTACTCTTGAAGTGGTTGAAGGTATGCAGTTTGATAGAGGATATGTATCTGCTTACATGGTAACAGATGTAGAAAAAATGGAAGCTACTCTTAGCGAGCCTTACATCCTAATCACTGACAAGAAAATTTCTAATATCCAAGAAATCCTTCCAATACTAGAGCAAATAGTACAACAAGGAAGAAGACTTCTTATCATTGCTGAAGATGTTGAAGGAGAGGCTTTATCTACGCTAGTTGTAAACAAATTAAGAGGAACATTTGAAGTTGTTGCTGTTAAAGCTCCAGGCTTTGGTGACAGAAGAAAAGCTATGCTAGAAGATATTGCTATCCTTACAGGTGGAAGAGTGATTTCTGAGGAAATCGGCTTAGACCTTAAAGAGACTACATTAGATATGCTAGGAAAAGCAGCTACAGTTAAAATCTCAAAAGAGAACACAACTATAGTAAACGGAGCTGGAGAAGAAAAGGCTATCAAAGATAGAATAGCTCAAATCAAGAGACAAATCGAAGAAACTACTTCTGAATTTGATAAAGAAAAGCTTCAAGAAAGACTTGCTAAGCTTTCTGGTGGAGTAGCAGTTATCGAAGTAGGAGCAGCTACTGAAACAGAGCTAAAAGAGAGAAAACTAAGAATGGAAGATGCTCTAAATGCTACAAGAGCAGCAGTTGAAGAAGGTATAGTACCTGGAGGAGGAACAGCTCTAGTTGCAGTTATGGACGAAGTAGAAGCTCTAATTAAAGATGAGCAGACAGCTGAGACTAAAACTGGTATCCAAATAGTTCTAAAAGCTCTTCAAGAGCCACTTAAGCAAATCGCTATAAACGCAGGACTTGAGGGTGCTGTAATTGTTGAAAACGTAAGAAAATCAGATAAAGACCATGGATTTGATGCTCTAAACGAGCAATATGTAAACATGATTGATGCTGGTATTATTGACCCTACTAAGGTAACTAGATCAGCTCTTCAAAATGCAGCATCAGTTGCAGCTACATTTCTTACTACAGAAGCAGCAGTAGTTGAAATCAAGAGTGATGAGCCAGCTATGCCAATGGGCGGCGGAATGCCAGGAATGATGTAATAAGCTATTTATAACAAGATAGCTCCAGTATTAAAACTAATAATTATATATAAACATAAAAATAAAAGGTGCGGAAATTTCTGCACCTTTGTTTTTGATATAGTATAAATTACAAACTATAAACTACGTACTATAAATCAGCCTATTTCTATAGAATTAAATTTAAACTTTTTAAAGCTAAATTGTTTGATTCTGATTTTCTTCACATTTATAAACAGAGATTTGTTCATTTAACTGCTCGCTCATTTGATAGATATCATCAAGGCTGGAGGTGATTTCCTCTATATTTGAATATTCCTCTTGAGCAGTTTGGTTTAGCTGCTCTACAGTAGATGCATTTTCATGAGATAGCTTGTTTAAATCCTGACTTATTTGGAAAACAGTCTTTTGATTTTCAGAAATTACATCGATTCTGCTTTTTAAATTATTGATACTTGAAATTACGTTCTCGATAGAGTGCTCAGTTGATAAATAGTGAGCTAAAGTACTTTCAACCGCTGCATTAGATGAAGAAATCATAGAGCGGTTATCACTTGTGATTTCATTTGCAGTTTTAATTTCATTTGTGACCTTGTTTAGGATGACCTGAATAGCATCAACTGATTGAGCAGATTCTTCAGCTAGCTTTCTGATTTCCTCTGCTACGACTGCAAAGCCTCTACCCTGCTCTCCTGCTCTAGCAGCTTCTATGGAAGCATTTAGCGCAAGAAGATTCGTTTGATTTGCTATACTGCTTATGGTTTCCACTATGCTAAGAATAGCACCGGATTCCTCATACAAATCCTTCATGGAATCGTTTAAAGTCTCAAAGCCTGTGCTTGTTCTAGCAAACTGTTCCTTCATACCAACAAGAGCGTCATGAGAAATTTTAGTATTGTCTGATACCAATTTACCGTCCTGCATGGATTTGTCAGCAAGCTCACACATATCCTCTAGGTTTTTATTAAGCTTTGTATTAAGTTCAGTGAGATGGTCCATCTGCTCTATTTGAACCTGAATATTTTCATGAGTTTCTTCCATTGAAGCTGTAGACTCCTGAATCATTGCTGAGATATTATGGGTAGACTCTGTCACAGACTTAAAGTTGTCTTGAATATTTTTTCCAAGGTAATATATTTGCTTTATTAAATTATAGTTGTTGGTTTGAAGCTGGCTTAAAGAAGTCTTAAGAAGAGAAAATTCTCCACGATAGTTACCCTCTATCTTGTGACAGATTTCATAGTTAGCAAGTAATTCGCAATCAGAGGCTAAGGTTTCTATTGGCTTTAGTGATTTTTTGATATATGAGTATAGAATAAATCCAATCACTGCTAAAATTATAGCCAAAAGTCCGGTTGTAAGCATGAGGAGCTCGGATTTTTTTTCAAAAAGCTCAGTAACATCAAAATCAATTCCACAGTATGCATAAATTTCACCGCTAGTATTTTTTAGAGGAAAGTAATTAGTATATAAAAGGCTTCCTTCGTACTCTTCTACTTCTCCAAACTGGGCATCTTGACTCTTCTTAACTTCATCATAGATGGGCTTGTATTCGTCCTCAACTTCCTCAAATAGTGAAGCCATATCTGATTCAACTATAGTACCGTCAATCAAGTATTCCCAGGTTCCGTTATTTTCTATTACTATATAAAGAAATTTTGCTGTTGTTGCACTAGAAAGTGCGACTAGAGATTTTCTAATATCTTTGTATAGACGAGAATCCTCAGTTTTTCCCATAATCATCTCTTGGACAGTATTTTCGTCAACTAAATTGTTTACAGCACTCCATGTGTTATTAGCTATTAGATTCATTTGATTATTTGTGATGGTGTTTAAAGTGTAAAAGTTAATTGATAGAAGTAGAGCGGCTGTCAAGATAAAGCAAATGAGCGCAATACTTACAAGTCTGGTGCTTATTTTTTCAGTGAATTTGATTTTTTCCATATACCCTCCTTGTAAATAAATGACATATTAATGCTGAAAATAGTTGCTGAATAAATGATGATTAAGTAAAAGGGTAGATAACAATTCTGTCAAGGATTAGTCTTAGTGCAGAAAATAGATAAACGGGGTATACTTTTGATACATCAAGGATAGTAAATTAGTTCTGATTGACTATAAAGTTATGTAATGTTACCATAAAAAAGCTTCAATCACAAGATTGTAAATTAAGTTTAACTTTGTATTTTCAATTGATTGAGCAATAGAGCCGATTTTAGTTTCAAGTATGATATAATTAATTACTATAATAATAACTTCAAACTAGATTTGATTTAACCTAGAAGTTTTATATAAAATATAAAGTAAAATATAATTTTTTCAAGGATATTAATGGAGAGTGAGAACAAATCATGGATAAAAGATTATTAATAGATATATTAAACAAAGTGAAAACCGATGAAATAGATATTGATACAGCCGCAGAAAAGCTGAGCAGTATTTCATATGAGGATATAGGGTATGCAAAGGTGGATCATCACAGAAGCCTTAGAAATGGTTATCCTGAAGTCATATACTGTGAAGGAAAGACTAAGGAACAAATAGCAGGAATCATGGAAAAGCTTCTAGAAAAAAATAGCAATATCCTAGGGACTAGACTAAATGAAGAGAGCTATGAATATCTTAAAGGAAGGTTTAAGGATTTAGAATATCACAGTATGTCTAGGGTTATGACTCTAAAAGTCAAGGAAATAGAGATTAAAGGCAAGGGAGAGATTGCGGTAGTAACAGCAGGTACTTCAGATATGTATGTAGCAGAAGAGGCAGCTATAACCGCCGAGTTTTTAGGCAATAAAGTGATTCGCATCTATGATGCTGGGGTTGCTGGAATTCACAGACTACTATCAAAGCAAGATGAGCTTAGAAGATGCAGAGTAGTAATTGCAGTTGCTGGTATGGAAGGGGCACTTCCAAGCGTTCTTGGAGGCCTAGTTGAGGTGCCTGTTATAGCCGTTCCTACCTCAGTGGGATACGGTGCAAATTTTGGAGGACTTTCAGCTTTACTTACTATGCTAAATTCCTGTGCATCAGGGCTTAGCGTAGTAAATATTGACAATGGGTTTGGAGCGGGATATCTAGCGAGCACGATAAATAGACTATAAATAAAAAGTAGTAGCTGATCTATAATGAAAAACACTTAAAAAAATAAGTATAATGTAGAAGCATATAAAGCAATTGTAGTAGGAGGATTTTAAATGAATTTATATTTGGATATAGTAGGAGGCATATCAGGTGATATGATGCTTTCCTCGCTTCTTGGACTAGGAGTAAATTACGATAGGTTTATAGAAGTGATGAGTACGCTTTCAATTAGCGATGAATTTGAAATAAGCTTAAGTCAAGCTTCAAAAGGGGCAATAGGGGGAAATAAAGTTGATGTAATTTTAAAAGAGGATTCTCCCTTTGTGCATAGAAATCTTAGCGATATTATTAATATCATAGACAATTCCGAAATATCTTCTAGAGCAAAATACATGGCTAGAAAGATATTTACAGTGTTGGCAGAGGCAGAGGCAACGGTTCATCTTGCTAAGGTAGAAGATGTACATTTTCACGAGGTAGGAGCTGTTGACTCTATAGTGGATATCATAGGAACTGCTGTTTTAATAGATATGCTTGATATTGAGACTATATATTGCAGTGAGATACCACTTGGAAGTGGATTTACTTGGTCCCAGCATGGGAAGATACCCCTTCCAGCACCAGCGACTCTCAATCTACTAGAAGATATGAAGGTTAGATTAACCAATCTTCAGGCTGAAACAGTTACACCTACAGGAGCTGCAATATTAAAGGGGTTGAATGCTAAACAAGCCTCAAATCTCAGCATGATGATCAAGAAAACCTCTATAGGATGCGGGACGAAGAATTTTGATATACCAAATATCCTAAGAGCTATTTTATTTCAGCCAAACGATTATTATATAAGAGAAAAATTGGCTGTATTATCTTGTAATCTAGATGATATGACTGGAGAGCTTATGGGTAACGCTATGGAAGAGCTTTTTGACGCGGGGGCTCTAGATGTTTGGTTTTCTCCTATAATGATGAAGAAAAGCAGACCAGCTTACAAGCTTGAGGTGCTTACAACCATGCATCAAAAGGAAGCTATATCAAAGGTTATTTTTGAGCAGACAACTACTCTTGGAATAAGAGAGCAGATAATCGATAGAAAATCACTAAAAAGAAAAATGAGATATCATAAGACTGAACTAGGTAGCATCAGAATTAAAGAAGCTTATCTAGGAGACAAAAAAATAAATCAAAAACCGGAGTTTGAAGACCTCAAAGCTTTGGCAAAAAAGAAGGGCGTAACAGTTAGAAGCCTTAATATAAAATAGCAAAATTCATTATAGAATCCAATATATTATCTATAGAAAAAGTCAAAGTTTCTTCTAAAGCAATTTTTACAAAATTTCCATATATTTGTGTTATAATCATGAGATAGGTGATAAGAAAGCTATAATTTGAACCTAGTAATTGATAAAGGGGGTCTTTAAGTGCTAGTAATATACAGCGATAAAATCGTACAAAATGATGCAGTTATAAGTGGATATATTCATATAGCAGATGGCAAGATCCAGAAAATAGATGAGAAATCATCCTTAAAAGAGTATATAGATATGACAGGAAAATATATCCTGCCAGGTCTTATCAATATAAAAAGTGAGCATATATCTAGAGAAAATCAGATTAAATTAAATAGCAGATTTCCTTTTGCAAAAATCTTCAGAGAAGTTGAAATAAAATACGCTTCAGCAGGAATAACTACACTATTTCACTCTATTCCTCTAGTAAATGGCAGATACAGAGAAGACTTTACTACTGGTCCGAAGATGGCAAGAGATATAAAAGAGCTTTCTAAGAGTTCCAATCTCATTGACCATAGAATTCACATGGCATTTCAGCTTGGCTTTATTCAGAGCATGGATAAAATAAAAGAGATGCTAGAATCAAATCTCTTAGATTATATTTCATATTCAGGCTATTGCAGAAGTGAGGAAGAGAGATATAGAGAGATTTATTATGAGGACTATATCCAAAGGGTAATGGGCCTAAGTGAAGCTACCTGCAGGAGAATGGTAGAAAGAGTGAGAGAGCTAAGAAGTGAATCGAATCTTGAGGAACTGGCATATATGCTAAAGTACGCTCACTACAAGGGAGTAAAAGTAGGAACCTCTGAGCTAAGCGTAATTAAAAAGCTAGAGTTTTTAGAACAGCAGGGCATTAATATAATTGAAAATCCGTCGCTTGAAGAAGCGTTAAATTTAGATTCAGACTCTGATAAAATGATTATGATGGACATTTTATCTCTTAGCAAGCAGCTTAATAAAACCTATCAGGATCAAGTGGTGTCAGCTATTAGGACTGGTCATATAGATATACTTTCTTCTGATATGAGAGCGCACGACATATTGGCATTTGTATTTCAGCTAGCTCAGGACCTTGGATTAGAAAAAGCAGTATCGCTTGTCACTTCAAATCCAGCAACTGCACTTAAGCTAAAGGACAGAGGACAAATCAAGGAAAATTTAAGAGCAGATTTAATAGTAGTAGATATCCTAGATGAAGTACCTGTAGTTGAAATGACTATATCAAATGGAAAAATAGTATATAGAGCCAATTATTAATTCAGCCTTTAAAATATATATAAATATAAACAAAGGGGCTTTCGAAAACTAAAAAGTTTTCGTCAGCCCCTTTTAACATGGTTAATTTTTGTATTGAAGCAGGTAAAGATTATGATAAATGCCCTTTTGAGATAGAAGCTCGTCATGCCTTCCCATTTCTCTTATTTTACCTTTGTGAAGCACGATTATATTATCCGCATGCTGTATAGTTGATAGCCTGTGAGCTACTACTATTGTAGTTCTGTTTTGGATTACCCTAGTGATAGCATCTTGGATTAGAAGCTCTGTTTGAGTGTCGATGTTTGATGTGGCTTCATCTAGTATCAAAATCTTAGGCTCATAGGCTAGAGCTCTAGCAAAAGCAAGTAGCTGTCTTTCACCAGATGAAAAGGTAGCTCCGTTTTCCTCTACATTGGCATCATAGGCTTTTGGAAGCTTATTTATAAACCTATCTGCATTTACAAATTTTGCAACTGCTTCTATTTTTTCATCAGAAATATCATCGTTATCTAATCTGATATTGCTTTTTATATCTCCTGTAAACAAGAATACATCCTGAAGTACTGCAGAAATCTGATTTCTAAGATGAGAAACAGGAATGTCTTTTATATCTACAGAATCGATTAATATTCTCCCCTTTTGAATCTCATATAGCCTAGCTATAAGACTTATGATAGTGGTCTTGCCAGAACCAGTAGAGCCTACAAAAGCAACTGTTTCACCAGGATTTATAACAAAGCTTACATCCCTAAGCACCCAGTCCTCATCTTCTGTATATGAAAACCAGACATTTTCAAATTCTATTTTTCCAGTGATTTCAGGATAATCTTTAGTTTCTTCATCTCCTATATCAGAAGAGACTGGTTCATCCATGAGCTGAAATATCCTTTCTGAAGATGCCATAGCTGATTGCATGATATTGAACTTTTCAGATAAATCGTAAATAGGATGAAAAAATTGCTCCAGATAATTTATAAATGCAAAGAGAACTCCAAAAGGCATCTGACCCTTTAAAACAGCTCCTCCTGCAAACCAAATAAGTAGGGCTAGTCCAAAGGAATAAATAAGGTCCATAGAAGGTCTAAATATAGCAAATATAAATAATTCCTTCATAGAAGCATCTAGGTGAGCTTCGTTATACTTGGAAAATTCTTCTTTTTTACGCTCCTCTTGAGCAAAAATCTGAATTATTCTCATACCTGAAATATTTTCGCTAAGGGATGAGTTTATAACTGCAAGCCTAGTTCTGACAAGTCTGTAGGCTTTTCTGGATTTCTTTCTAAATACTATAGATACCCAGACGATAATAGGAATGGTTATAAAAACCATAAGAGATACCTTTAAGTCCAGTCGTATCATCATTATAATGATACCACCTAGCAAAAAGACATCCTTAAAAAATGATACAAGCACAGAGGTGTAAAGTTCATTTAGATTTTCCATATCATTTGTAAGCCTAGTTACTAGTCTGCCAGTAGGATTTTTATCAAAAAAGCTAAGAGGCAGATGCATTACTTTGTCATATAGAGTAGTTCTCATATTGTGGATTACTCTTTGGCCTACATAAGAAAGCAAATAAACCTGAAGATAATTGAAGAAGAAGCCTCCAGTAATAAGAAGGAAAAGGAAAAACACTATTTGCTGGACTCCCTTTACTGCTTCATCCTTTGGGATGCTTCCTACAGGAGAGATGTACTCATCTACAGCTATCTTAATCATCCAGGGCCTAGCAAGGTCTACAACGGTAGCTAGCAGTATCATCAAAAAACTAAGCACTAGAAGTCCTGTGAACGGCTTGGCATAAGACATCAGCCTTTTCATCAAAGCTACGTCAAAACCTTTATCTTGAATTTCACTTTCTTCAAAATGTCCCATGCTACACCTCCTTGTCTAGCTTTTCTTCTAGTAGTTGTTTGCGATAGAGGTCTTCGTAAGCTCCCTTTTGAACTAGTAGCTCACTATGAGTTCCTCTTTCTGTTATTACTCCGTCTTCTAAATAAAGAATTTCGTCAGCATCCTTAATTGCTGAAATTCTGTGAGATATTATAATACTTGTCCTGTCTTTCATGACCTCTTTAAGATGATCTAGAATTTTTTCCTCTGTTTTAGTATCAACAGCTGACAGACAGTCGTCTAGAATTAAAATTTCAGGATTTTTAATAAGAGCTCTTGCAATAGCGACTCTTTGTTTTTGGCCTCCAGATAGGGTGACTCCTTTTTCTCCTACAATAGTGTCATAGCCTGCAGGAAATTCAGTTATATCCTCGTCTATAGCGGCTATCTTAGCAACCTCTATTACCCTTTCTCTAGGAAGCTCAGGATTAGAAAAGGCTATATTTTCATGGATACTGCAAGAAAATAAAAAAGCTTCTTGAGGTACATAGCCTATTTTTTCTCTTAACTTCTTGTGCTTTAAATCTTCTATATTAGTATCGCTAACCTTAATAACTCCATCACTATGAGAGTAAAATCTCAAAAGCAAGGAGGCTACTGAAGACTTTCCGCTTCCTGTTTTACCTACTATAGCGAGGGTTTTGCCTTTATTAATATGAAAATCCAGATTCCTAAGGGCAAAATTTTCACTTTGAGGATATTTGAATGAAACATTTTCAAAGCTTATCCTCGGAGTGAACTCCTCTGGCCAAATAGCAGCTTCTTTATCGATTAAAGCAGGAGCAGTATCTAGTATTTCGTTAATTCTCTTGATGGAAGCAATCCCTCTTTGCATACTGTTGATTACCCAGCCTATAGCCATCATAGGCCAAATTAGCATGCCTAGATAGGTGATAAAAGCAACTAAATCACCTAGTGACAGCGAGCCATTTATAACCATCTTTCCCCCTTGAAGTAAGGCGATAAGAAAGCTGATAGAAGAAATAAAGCCTATCATAGGAAACATAAAGCCATAAATAGCTGCAAGCTTCATATTTTTATTTACATAAACTTCACTGGTATTTTCAAAATTACTAAGAGATGATTTTTCTCTTACAAAGGATTTTATAACTCTTATCCCACTGATTGATTCTTGGGTATGGTCGCTAAGCCCCGAAAAAGCTTCTTGAACTTGCTTGTAGAGTTTTTGAATTTTTTTGCCAAGAAAAGTTACTAGTGCAGCCATGAAAGGCAGAGGCAGTAATGCCCAAATAGTAAGCTTCGGATTTATAGTTGAAAACATAATGACCATGGTAGTTATAGAAATCACTATAGCATCTGTAGTCATGATGACACCGGGGCCAAAAGACATACGGATGGCTTGGATATCGTTGGTAGCATGAGCCATTAAATCTCCAGTTTTCTTGTAGTTAAAAAATTCCGGGGTCATATCCTCTAAGTGAATGAACAGCTTATTTCTCAGCCAGCACTCTAGCCTTCTAGCACTTCCTATGATATTCATGCGCCAGAAATATCGAAATATGGCCACGAGACAGGCTATACCGATTATTATAAAGCCATATAGAGTTATACCACTTGCATCTATGGTTCCAGATTTAATAGAGTCTGTAATTGACCCTATGATTTTAGGTGGGATAAGCTGAAGCAGGTCTACGATTATAAGAGCAGATACCCCAAGGAGATATTGCCGCTTATATGTGATTAAAAAATCCTTAAGATGTCTAAGTAAATACATAATTATGCTCCTTTTTATAAATGTAGTAGATATAAATAATTCATTAATAATCAAATAGAAGGTATTAATATTCTTGCTTATATTATTTGAATAGATTTTTTCATATTAAAAAAATAAGTTTTTTGAATATTTAAAGATTTTACCAAAATATTATACCATATAAAAAAAGTTAAACGGGAATTAAAGCGTTGCTAAAAGCATATAAAAAGAAATAATTTCAAAAAAATATTGTATATAGAATTACCCTGTGCTATAATTCTAAAAAAAATAACTCGCAGTTGTTTCTTTGCCGCCGGGTAAAGAAATCTAGGCGTCAGCTTTCCTATCGTTAGGCCATTGAAGATAGGAAGTGCTGGCGCTTTTGTTTTTGAGATGAGAAAGAGAAGGAAGCAATATGAAAACGGACATAGCATTAAAAGACAAATCAATATTAAAAAACTTTACAAAGTACTCACTTTCAAATGTGCTAGGGATGGTAGGATTATCGTGCTACATACTTGCAGATACATTTTTTATAGCAAATGGAGTGGGAGCAGATGGGCTTGCGGCGCTTAATCTAGCTATTCCAATCTACAGCTTTATTCATGGCTGTGCTCTTATGCTTGGAATAGGTGGGGTTACTAAATACTCCATATATAAAAGCCAAAATTCAGAGCATAAAGCAAATAGCATTTTTACAAATACTATTTATCTAGCGCTTTTAATCTCGCTTTTATTTATGGCATTAGGGTATTTTTATTCAGAAGGGATAGCTTATATTCTAGGAGCAGACAGCAAAATATTTGCAATGACAAATACCTACTTAAAAGTCATGCTTTTGTTCACACCGCTATTTATTGTAAATGAGATTCTCATATGCTTTGTGAGAAATGATTCAAAGCCTAGGCTCTCTATGACAGCAATGCTAGTTGGAAGTCTTTCAAATATAATTTTAGACTATATTTTTATATTTGAATTCAAAATGGGGATGCTAGGAGCGGTGCTAGCTACAGGAGTATCTCCTATAATAAGCATGATAGTAATTTCTGTGCATTTTATAAAGAAAAACAACAGCTTTTATTTGGTAAAGGTAAAACTAAAATTGAGCAAAATAAAGACAATATTCTCTCTAGGTTTACCCTCACTTATTACAGAGCTTTCAGCAGGTGTGGTGATGATAGTGTTTAACCTGATAATACTTAGATTAGAGGGAAACACTGGAGTAGCTGCTTATGGAGTCATTGCCAATATAGCTCTAGTTGTAAATGCTATGTTCGTAGGAATAGCTCAGGGAATACAGCCCCTAGTCACAAAGGCATATGGCAAAGGCGAAAAAGAGGTAATCAATAAGACCTTAAAATATGCTCTAATTACTATGATAGGGCTTGCTGCTATAATCTACATAACTACCGCAACCTTTGCTGATTCTATAACTCTGATGTTTAACAGTGATGGAAATCAGAAATTGCAAGAGATTGCAATTACTGGACTAAGACTGTATTTCACTTCAGGTATATTTGCAGGCTTTAACATAATAATTTCCATGTACTTTACATCCACTGAAAATCCAGCTCCTGCTCAGCTTATATCTCTGATAAGAGGATTCTTCCTAATCATACCTCTTGCTTTTATACTCTCAAGAGCATTTGGAATTATTGGTGTGTGGATTACCTTTCCGCTTACGGAGGCTATGGTAGCTATAACAGTAGCGCTGTTTTTAACAAAAAAATTGCAAACTCCTAAAACAAAATGTTAATAAAAGCTACGAAGGAAAACTACTAATACAAACTACTTAATACAAAATGCTAAAAAAACAAATAAGAATATTTATTAATAGAAGCACAATTTAATGGCTATGAATTGGCATATACTATAGTAAGATGGAGGAGATAAATATGAGTTTTTTTACTTACAAAGATGTGTATTTTGAAGATGAGGTAAAGGTTTTGGAAGTCAATTTGCTTCCAGAAAAATATTGTAATTTTGACTGCATATTTTGTCCTATAGGGCGTTCTCAAAATAAAATTGATGAGAAGGTTTTATTTGAGGATCAAGAGCAAGATATAAAAGAGCTTTTAGAAAGAATAGATAAAAATGAAATTGAGCTAGTATTTATTAATTCAAAAGGAGAAGCCTTTGTAAACGAAAAGCTAAGTGAAATAATTGATTTAATAAAATCTAAAAATGTAAAGGTACGTCTGCTTTCAAATGGATATGTGCTAGGCAAGGATGAATATAGAAAAATTGCTAACAAATGCGATGAAGTAATTGGAGAACTAAAAGTCTTAGAAGAAGAGGATTTTCAAAAGGTGCAAAGGCCAATAGCTGGGTATACTATAGAGAAATATATATCCAATATGATAGAGTTTAATAAGCAGTATAAAGGCAAGTTTATATTTGAAATCACAATCATAAAGGGATATAATGATGACCAAGAATCGATAACAAAGCTAAAAGTTATAATAAAACAGCTACAGCCTGAGGAAATACAAGTAGTAAGGCTAGAAGAAGAGCATTTTCAGAAAAAGCTAGGCATATCCGATGAACGCTTTGAGCAGATAAAAAGAGAATTGATGTAATCTTATACTAAAAATACTATATTAGGAGGAAAAAATTATGAAAAAATTTGTAATTGAAAATGAATTTTGGGAGCTGTTTCCAACTGCAAAAATAGGAATCATCGTAGCAAATGATATTGATAATACCATAAAGGATGAAGCTAAATATGCTCCTATGCTAGCGGCTGCAGAAAAAGAGACAGATAAGTTCTTTACTGAAGGAGATTTTAGCAAAAATCCTGTAATAAAAGTTTGGAGAGAAGCCTTTACAAAATTCAAGACTAAAAAAGGTGCGAGATCTTCAATTGAAGCCTTATTAAAAAGAGTTTATAACGAAAACCACATAGGGACAATCAATCCTCTAGTTGATATATATAACTCAATATCCCTAAAATACGGTATGCCTTGTGGAGGAGAGGATATAGAAACCTTTGTAGGAGATGTAAGACTTACAAAAGCAATAGGTGATGAAGATTTCATAACTCTAGGCTCAGAAGAAAGCGCGCCACCATATGAAGGCGAAATAGTATACAAAGACGACAAGGGAGCTATCTGCAGATGCTGGAACTGGCGTGAATCTGTAAGAACTATGCTCACAGAAAATACAAAGCATGCTTTCTTATGTATAGAGCTAGTTGATGAAACTAGAACTGAAGATTTTGAAGCTGCCCTAAATGAACTATCTGGTCTAGTAACAGAAAACTTGGGAGGCACAGCTAAAATTTCTATACTGGATATAGACCATAAAGAATTAGTCATAGTCAAAGAATAAAATTACTATTTTAAATATAAATTGCGTATTTAATATAGTAATTTTATGATAATAGATATTCATTAATAAACAGAGGTTGTTTAATAAAGATAAATGACATAATTAATAATATCTCTTAACAAGAAAAATTATATATACAAAAAATTGGAAAACGATATCCTCCAATGCTTTGAAAAAACTAAAAAATAAATGTCTCTAATTCATTGACAAGGTCAGATTATTTTGATATCTTATAATACAATCAAACTAAATAACGAACATTTCAAATGTTTTTCCCTCATATAATACCGGTAATATGGACCGGAAGTCTCTACCGAAAACCGTAAATTTTCGACTATGAGTGGATCGCTGTGTATATTAAAATTGAGGAATACACTCGTGCGGCCACTCTATGCGCCCACGGGTGTTTTTTTGTAACAATTTTCAACTTAGTAGTTAAATTTTAGTATCCAAACAGGAGGAAATAATCTAATGGCAAAAATTCTGAAAGAAGCACTTACCTTCGACGACGTACTTTTAGTTCCGCAAAAATCTAACGTACTACCATATCAGGTAGATACATCCACTTACCTAGCAAAAACAGTAAAACTAAATATCCCTATAGTGAGCGCTGGTATGGACACAGTAACTGAGCATGGGATGGCGATAGCAGTAGCAAGAGAAGGCGGCATAGGAATCATACACAAAAACATGACTATAGCAGAGCAGGCACTAGAGGTAGACAAGGTAAAGCGTTCAGAACATGGTGTTATAGTAGATCCATTTTTTTTAACAAAAGATAAAACTCTAGGAGAAGCGGATTCTCTTATGGGAAGATACCGTATATCTGGAGTACCTATAGTAGATGAGCAAGATAAACTTATAGGAATCCTTACAAACAGAGACATAAGATTCGAAACAGATTTCACTAAAAAAATTGAAGAAGCTATGACTAGTGAAAACCTAATTACAGCTCTTGAAGGAGTTTCATTAGAAGAAGCTCAGCATATACTAGCTAAACACAAAATAGAAAAACTTCCTATAGTAGACAAAGATGGATACCTAAAAGGACTAATCACTATAAAAGACATTGAAAAGAAAATTAAATTCCCTAACTCAGCAACTGATAGCCAAGGTAGACTTCTTTGCGGAGCTGCAGTAGGCGTAACTGAAGACATGATGGAAAGAATAGATGCTTTAGTAAATGCTAAAGTAGATATCATAGTAATAGATACAGCTCATGGACATTCTCAAGGAGTAATTCAGGCAGTTAAAAAATCTAAAGAAAAATATCCAGAGCTTCCAGTAATAGCTGGAAACGTAGCAACTGGACCAGCCACAAGAGAGCTAATCGAAGCTGGGGCTGACTGCGTTAAGGTAGGAATAGGGCCTGGCTCAATCTGTACTACAAGAGTAGTAGCAGGAGTAGGAGTACCTCAAATATCAGCAGTTATGGATTGCTACGAAGAAGCTTCGAAACACAATATTCCAATAATAGCAGATGGTGGAATCAAATACTCTGGAGACGTAGTAAAAGCAATCGCAGCTGGAGGCTCAGCAGTAATGCTAGGCTCACTGCTTGCAGGAACTAAAGAAAGCCCAGGAGAAACAGTAATCTACAAAGGCCGTTCATTTAAATCATATAGAGGAATGGGCTCACTAGCAGCTATGGAAAAAGGCTCAAAAGATAGATACTTCCAAAAAGACGCAAAGAAATTAGTACCAGAAGGAGTAGAAGGCATGGTTCCTTACAAAGGAGAAGCATCTGAGCTTATATTCCAAATGGTTGGAGGACTTCGCTCAGGTATGGGATACTGCGGAACTCCTACAATAAAAGACCTCATAGAAAACTCAGAGTTCGTAAGAATAACAGCCGCAGGATTAAGAGAAAGTCATCCTCATGATATTACAGTAACTAAAGAAGCACCTAACTACAGTGCTAATATGGAGGTCTAAAAATAATGAAACACGAAACAGTACTAATAATAGATTTTGGTGGACAGTACAACCAGCTTATAGCGAGAAGAGTTAGAGAAGCAAAAGTATACTGCGAAATCGTACCTTACAAAAAAGCAATGGATAAAATAAAGGAAGTTAAGCCAGAAGGAATCATCTTTACTGGAGGACCATCTAGTGTAAATGATCCTGGAGCTCCAGATATCGAAGCAGAAATATTTGACCTAGGCATTCCTATACTTGGAATCTGCTATGGAGCACAGCTTACAGCAAAAGTTCTAGGTGGAAGCGTAACAAAACCAGAAAAAAGAGAATACGGAAAAACAGAGATAAACTATGCTGGTGGAAAACTATTTAAAGATGTTGATAAATCAAACATCTGCTGGATGAGTCACACAGACCAGATAGATAAGCTTCCAGAAGGCTTCACAATTACAGCGGCTACACATGATTGTCCAGTAGCAGCAATGGAAAATGTAGATAAAAAACTTTATGCACTTCAGTTTCATCCAGAAGTAGAGCATACAGTACAGGGCTACAAAATAATTCGTAATTTCCTATTTGAAGTATGCGCTTTGTCTGGCGATTTTACTTCAGACTCCTTCATAGATGATAAAGTAAGGCTCATAAGACAGCAGGTGGGAGATAAAAAAACCCTTTGCGCCCTTAGTGGAGGGGTTGATTCCTCTGTGGCAGCAGTTCTCGTACATAAAGCCATAGGGGATAACCTCACCTGTATATTCGTAGACCATGGTCTACTTAGAAAAAATGAAGGTGACGATGTAGAGAGAATATTTAGAGATGAATTCTCTATGAATCTAATCAGAGTAAATGCTCAGGAAAGATTCCTTTCAAAGCTGGCTGGGGTAACTGACCCAGAAAGAAAAAGAAAAATTATCGGAGAAGAATTCATAAGAGTATTTGAAGAAGAATCTAAAAAACTAGGGGATGTAGAATTCCTAGTACAAGGTACAATCTACCCAGACGTAATAGAAAGTGGAACAGATGAAGCAGCTGTAATCAAGAGCCACCACAATGTTGGAGGGCTTCCTGAAGACATGAAGCTGAGCCTAGTTGAGCCTCTTAGAGAGCTTTTCAAAGACGAAGTTAGAAATGTTGGATTAGAGCTAGGAATTCCTGAATACCTTATATTTAGACATCCATTCCCAGGACCAGGACTAGGAATCAGAGTGCTAGGAGAAGTAACTGAGGAAAAATGTGACATACTAAGAGAAGCCGATGCTATCTATAGAGAAGAACTAGAAAAAGCTGGCCTAGGAAGAAAAATCTGGCAAGCATTTGCAACACTTCCAGATGTAAAAACCGTAGGAGTAATGGGAGATGAACGTACCTACTCATATATGGTAGGCTTAAGAGCAATCACCTCAACTGATGGAATGACAGGAGAATTTTATCCTATTCCATATGAAGTGCTAGGAACCATCTCAACTAGAATAGTAAACGAAGTAAAAGGCGTAAATAGAGTAGTCTATGACGTAACAGGAAAACCACCAGCGACTATCGAGTGGGAATAGTAAATCAAACCCGTGTATCTTTTTTAAATAAAAGAAGTACACGGGTTTTTTGTATATTAAATCAAATTACTTTAATCGATATATAACATTCTTGCCTTTTCCAATCTTTTCTATCACTAAGTTATCTACCATATTTCTTAACAACTTGATAGCCATAGAACTTGAAATTGAAAGATTTTTTTCTATATCTGTTCTTTTGATATATTTATTTTCTTTTAACATATTAACTATTAAATACTCCTTATCGCTCAAATTCTTTTCCAATTTAGAGATTGATTTTTCTTTGATGGTATTTGGAAGTGTTATTTTAAAAGCATTGCTAGATATTTCTATTTTAGGTTTTACATTATATTCATTATAGCTTTCTATTATCTTAGGGATGCCAGTTCCATATGCTTCAATTAATTTTAGGCGATAAAAAATATTTGCAAGATTTCTATTTCTCAAAATAGATACCCCTAGCAAAATCAAAAGGGACGGTTCTTTTTGATTCTAATTCTATCAATTATCAATCTAAGAACCTAATAAAATCAAATACAGTTGTTTTATAAAATGACAGCATTTGTTTAAAAAAATGTTAATTATCATCAAATTAAATAACCAAGAAGAAAAACTGACGAGAGTGGTCAAAAAGAACCGTCCCTAAGAACCGTCTCTAATGATTTACAGTCCCTAATGATTTACACACCAGAAGCATTAGCAAAGGCAATCACTGTCTTTACTATATCTTTCGCATATTCTTCTTTTAGTTCTACGTGGATACTTTCTTTAAACATATCTGTTTTACCTCATTCACATACGAATTTAAATAATCAAACACATTCGAATACTATTCGAACACTATTCTAATACTATATAGTGATTTTAGCAAAATAGCTTAGTTTGAAAGAGTAACTAAATATATTAAAGAATCAATAAGAACCAACGGGAAATCAAGAAGCAACAGAGACGGTTCTTTTTGATTATAATTCTATTAATAATCAATCTAAGAATATAATAAAAACATATGAGAGTGGTCAAAAAGAACCGTCCCAAATGATTTGCAATGATTTAACCCAATAATTTTATGTAACTAATGGATAAATTATGGTACACTGATTATTCAGAAAATATTAATCTAAAGGAGATAACATGAAGCCAAACATTAATAGTAATATAGTAATAATAGGAGTCCCTCTCGATTTAGGAGCAGGAACAAGAGGCGTGAACTTAGGCCCTGACGCTATCAGATACGCAGGGGTAGAAGAAAGGCTAAAAAATATCGGATATAATGTCGAGGATCTAGGGGATATTCCTGTAAATAGATCTCAAGCTGTTACTGAACCGAATTCGAATCTTAAAAATCTAAATGTAATATCAGAGGTTAACTCTTTGCTTTCAAAAAAAGTTTTTTCAGTAATGAGTGAAGGTAAATTTCCATTAGTGCTGGGAGGAGACCATAGTATAGCTATAGGAACGATTTCTGGAGTTCTAAAGTATAAAAAAAGTCTAGGTGTCATTTGGTTTGATGCACACGGAGATATCAATACGCCTGAAACGTCACCTTCAGGTAATATCCATGGTATGCCTGTTGCAGTCCTTTTAGGTCTAGGGGATAAGAGTTTAACAAAAATAGTTGGAGAAAATAATTTTCTAAAAAAAGAAAATATTGTTTATATAGGCTCAAGAGATTTGGACAGCGGAGAGCGAAAAGCTATGAAAGAGCAAGGTATAACAGTATTCACTATGCATGAGATAGATGATATGGGTATCAAGAAAGTAATGGAAGAAGCTATAAAAATAGCAGGAGATAATACTGATGGAATCCATGTTAGTTTTGATATGGACGCCCTTGATCCAAGTATTGCACCGGGAACCGGTACAAAGGTACCAGGAGGAATGAATTACAGGGAAGCTCATTATGCATTGGAGCTTATAGCCAAATCAGAAAAGCTTGTAAGTGCAGAGTTTGTAGAAGTGAATCCGCTTCTGGACAATGCAAATATGACAGGTAAGGCGGCAGCTGTCCTTGTAGGATCATTGATGGGAGAATGGCTGATATAAACGAAATCAACAGGGACGAATCAACAGGGACGGTTCTTTTTGATTCTAAGTTGAGAATTTGCATATAAATATAATTTGAACCTACTAAGTAGTTTGATGAAAGTAATCTTACTATGTGGTAGGTTCTTTTTAATTATAATTTTATTAATAATCAATCTAAGGATATAATAAAACATATGAGAGTGGTCAAAAAGAACCGTCCCTAATGATTGCCTAATGATTGATGTTCGGTAGAAACTGAGAAAAGAAGGGATAATGTATGATAACATTACTTTTAATGTTTATTTTATCTATAGTTTCAATGTATTATTTTTTTAAGTTAAGAAAAATTGATAAAACGAAAAGCGAAAACCTTTCTAGCTTGATTATTCTAACTCCTGTGGTTAATAATCTGTTACCTATAGAAACCGAATTAAAAGACATGATAATCCTATTTATGTTTTCTCTGTCAATTGTCTTATTGAGGAAAGGCTTGAAAGATGAAGAATAAAAGAAGAGCTTTTATATCTCAGAAAAAAATAATTTAAAAGAGTAACAAAACATATTAATGTTAGAGACTGTAAATAATTTTGTGTATGATAATTTACGGTCTCTATTTTTTAAGTTATATTTTCTTTTCTCACTAAAGAAGCCATTTTTCAGCTTCTTCTCTACTTTCGTATAATCTAAAATGATTGCCTTTATTTATTTCTATAGCCATTTCTTTAAATCTACCTTTTTGAATTGATTCGGCAGGAACAATAACAGCAACCTTTACACCATAGTTTATAAATTTTTGAATAATATTACCAGCTACCTTGGTTTTGAGCTTGAAGAAATCTTCAGACAAGGCTAAGTGGTCTATCATAAATGCTTTTGTATCATTTTCCCAGGATAAGGCAATTAAATCAAGTACGTCATTGTCTTCTCTTATAGGCTTAGTAGTAGAAATAAGCTCTATATATTTTTTTCCATTTATTTCTCTTGTTTTAAAGTTCATTTCGTTATTCTCCTTTTAATATCTCGTGTATATCTCAACATAAGACTTTATTTTACTTATTTTATACATATACTACATATAATCTATGCAGTAACATTTTTTTTTGATGGTGAGTTATTTTATCACAATAATAATAAAGTGTGAATGCTTACAATGATTAATCAGGGTATTTTATAAATAGCCATAATAAAGTTTTCAGCTTTATATTATCTAAATTTAGATACTTAAGAACCTGAGAGGTTTAAGATGCAAATCACTAACCAATGCTTTATAATATTATAGACAAATAATATAAAGAATGGTTGATGAAAAACTATGAAAACAAACAACTTGACACAGGGTAGTATTTTAAGCGCATTATTTAAACTAGCCATCCCTATAATGGGAACGTCTTTTGTTCAGATGGCTTACAATATGACGGATATGATTTGGGTGGGAAGAGTTGGCTCAAGAGCTGTAGCAGCAGTAGGAACAGCTGGATTTTTTACTTGGCTAGCTATGGCTTTTATTCTTATACCAAAAATAGGTGCTGAGGTAGGAGTAGCTCAATCTATAGGAAAAAATGATATGAAAGAGGCTAAGGTTTATATCAAGCACACACTTCAAATGATAGTGGTAATTGCTCTGATATATGCACTTTCTCTTATAACTTTTAGAAAACCTCTCATAGGATTTTTTAATCTAGGAGAACCAGATATAATCCAAAATGCAATTAATTATCTAGTGATTATATCCTTTGGACTTGTTTTTTATTTTATAAATCCAGTATTTACAGCTATTTTTAACGGCTACGGAGAAAGCAGAACTCCATTTATAATAAATTCAATTGGACTTTTGGTGAATATGGTACTAGACCCATTGCTGATTTTAGGGCTAGGACCTATTCCAAGATTAGAGGTAGCTGGAGCAGCTATTGCAACTGTTATAGCGCAAGCAGTAGTTACTATAATATTTGTGCTAAATGCAAGGATGAGGCCAGAACTTTTTTCGGGGCTTAATCTTTTCAAAGCTCCAGATATGGCTCATATAAATAAAATTTTCAAGCTAGGGCTTCCAGTTGCACTTCAAAGTGGATTATTTACTGTGTTTGCAATGGTAATAGCTAGAATAATAGCTCAGTGGGGACCGATTCCTATAGCTGTTCAGAAGGTAGGCTCTCAGATTGAGGCTGTTTCGTGGATGACAGCAGGAGGCTTTCAAACTGCCATGAGCACCTTTGTAGGACAAAACTATGGAGCAAAGAACTGGGACAGAATTTCAAAAGGATATATGGTAGGATTAGCTATCATGACAGTAATTGGAATATTTACAACAGGATTACTCTATTTTGGAGCTAGACCTATATTTTCAATATTTATACCAGAGCCAGAGAGCATAAGCTATGGGGTAGTATACTTAAAAATATTAGCACTTTCTCAGCTTTTTATGTGCATAGAGCTAACTACAGCAGGGGCGTTTAATGGACTGGGAAATACAGTTCCACCATCTATAATAGGTATAGTATTCAATGCTCTAAGAATACCAGGAGCACTCATACTTTCAGCTACAAGCCTAGGATTAAACGGTGTATGGTGGGCGATTAGCATTTCAAGTATATTTAAAGGAGTTATTTTAGCATCTTGGTATATGATGCTACTAAAAAAGTCAAATAAAGCCATTGGTGAGGTTGTTTTAGAGCCTTAACTTTATTCGCTAAATGTTTTAGTAAGAAAATGAAAATTATTTATAAAAGGAGTAAGCTATGAACAGAGAAGTATATATAACTGGACACAAAAATCCAGACACGGATTCAATTGTATCTGCTATTGCCTATTCAAAGCTAAAGCAAAAAAGAAATGGCCTAAATGCAATCCCTGTTAGACTAGGAGAAATCAACAGTGAGACCCAGTTTGTACTAGATTATTTTAAGGTAGAGAAGCCTAGATATATGGATACCATAAAACCTAGAGTAGGAGATTTGGACATGGATCCAGCCTTTTATGCTTCTCCAGAAATTTCTCTAGCAAAAGCAATTAGGCTCATCCAATCAAATCACAACAACAACATAGCTGTAGTAGATGATTCAAACAATCTAGTTGGAGTAGTAAGTCTTTCAAATATTACAGCCTGCTACTTGGATGTTTGGGATGATGCAATAATTAAAAACTCAAACACTCCTCTTGAAAACATAGTGGAAACTTTGTCGGGTGAACTGCTGTATACACCAGAAGTCATACGTCCATTTGGATTCATGCATGTATACGCTATGACTCCTCAAAAAGCAGAGGAATTCATAAGTGAAGGAGATATAGTAATAGTAGGAGACCGCTCAGATGCTCAGCTAGATGCAATAAACAGAAATGTCTCCGTGCTGATTCTAACTGGAGGCTGTGAGATTGAGCCAGGTATACTATCTGAAGCCAAGAAGCGAAATATTGTGGTGCTAAGAACCAATTTCAATAGCTTTATGGCAGCTAGACTTCTTCCACAATCAGTACCTATAAGCTATGTAATGACCACGGAAAACATAGTGACCTTCGATTTGGATGATTTTGTGGAGGATGTTCAGAAAATCATGGGAGAAACTAGGTACAGAAGCTATCCAGTAATAGATGAAACAGGACATGTTGCTGGAAATATTTCGAGATTTCACCTTATCTCAAATCCTCAAAAAGAGCTGATACTAGTAGACCATAACGAAAAAAACCAATCTATACCAGGGATAGACTATGCAAGAATTACAGAAATAATAGACCATCATAGAATAGCAAACATAACTACAGGACATCCTGTGTTTTTTAGAAATGAAACTGTAGGAAGTACATCTACTATAATTTCAAAAATGTATATAGAGCAGGGTATAAGACCAGAGCAATCAATCGCAGGAATCCTAAGCGCCGCTATTATATCTGATACTCTTATGCTCAGAAGCCCTACAGCTACTGAGCTAGATAGACAAATGCTAGAAAGAATGTCAAAAATAGCAGGAATAGATATAGAAACCTTTGCAAAAGAGATGTTTAGAGCAGGGACCTCATTAGAAGAAAAAGAGCCAGTGGATTTATTAAGAGGAGATGTAAAAGAGTTTATAATAAGTGGCAAGAGAGTAAGAATAGCACAGGTTATGACTATGGACTTAGATAGTCTAGAGGGCATCAGGCTCGCTCTTATTGAAAAAATGACTGAGCTTAGACTTGCTGGTGGAGAAGACGATTTTGTCCTTGTGCTTACTGACATACTAAAGGAAACTTCAAAATTCATAGTAGTAGGACCAGATGCAGAAAGCATAGCTAGAAGCTTTGATGCTGAGCTGGTTGACAGTACCTTCTTAGCACCTGGAGTACTATCTAGAAAGAAACAAGTAGTACCAAAGATAACTCAAGCTTTAGAAAAATAATCAAAGTGGAGGGAAACTATGGGAGATTCAAAGTTTTGTACGAATTGTGGAGCAAAAACTCAGCCAGAAGATGTATTTTGTGAAAGCTGTGGACAAAAATTAGAAGCTGATGATTACGAAAATAAGTCAGAAGTAAAGGAAGAAAAAAGTCCATACCAAAAACAAGAAGATAGCATTGTACCACCTGCTAGGCAAGCAGCTAGAGAACCTTTTAGGGAGCCTTTCCCAGATAGACCAAAGAAAAAAGGAAACTCAGGAGTAATAGCAGTAGTAGCGCTTCTAGTAATAGTAATTTTTGGTGGAGGCTACTGGTTTTTTTCGCAAAAAGGGGAAAATGATAATATAGCAGACCAGCCAAATCAAAATGCAGACTCTTCGAATCAAAATTCGCAGGCTTCAAATGAGGGAACTGGAGAAACTCAGCAAACCGAGCTTACATCGTCTCAGCTAGATTTGACAAAGGCTAGGACCTATTTATCTACACCAGGATATAAGTCCACATTCTTTGTAAACTATCCAGATGGAATGGCAGGTGTAGTTGAGAGATTTAGCGGAAGAGGACCAAATGCAAATGAAGGAGTAATAGTTTCAGAGGTCGAAGTAGTAAGAGAAAATGGAGAGGACTACGGATATGGGTTTCATTATGTGACTCGCCAAGATGGAAGCTATTACATTTTGGATTCCACACCATTTGAAATCTACCCTCATCTTAAGGATGATTTATCCATAGGAAAGACATGGAGCTATGAGGATGAAGTGTTTGGCGATATAGTTTGGACAGTTATGGATATGGGAGTGGACTTGGATTTAGGCTTTGAAAAATTCAGCAACTGCCTTGTGGTAAAAGAAGACAATCAAGCAGCTGGGTTTGTAACAATTGCTTACTACGCTCCAGGTAGTGGAATGATTTACTCTACTGATGCAAGTGGAAACAACGATTACTACAAGATGACTGCAAAAGAGCAAATAGGAACAGAGCAAGCAGAAAGTCAAATAGTTAAATGGTGTCCTAATTATTTAGAAATTAAAGACGATAGGACTCAGTAGCTTAGAAATTTTTATAGTAAAATATGAGTTAGATTAAGGGGGAAACGCTATGGTAGGATTGATAGTTTTGGGGCTTATAGTTTTTGGAATTGTAGGCTTTGTTATTCAGATTTACAACAATTTGGTGCAATTAAGGCAAAGGGTTAAAAATGCATGGTCTCAAGTGGATGTACAGCTAAAAAGAAGATATGATTTGATTCCAAACCTTGTAAATACAGTAAAAGGCTATGCTGAGCATGAAAAAACAACACTAGAAAATGTAACAAAAGCTAGAACAATGGCTATGAATGCAGGGACTGTTCAGGAACAGACTCAAGCAGAAAACATGCTAACAGGGGCTCTTCGCTCTTTATTTGCTGTAGCTGAAGCCTATCCAGACCTAAAAGCAAACACAAATTTCTTACAGCTTCAAGCAGAGCTGAGCGATACAGAAAGCAAAATTGCTTTTTCACGCCAGTTCTATAATGATACAGTTCAAAAATTCAATACAAGCATAGAGGTATTCCCAAATAGCCTTATAGCTGGAAACATGGGCTTTACTCCTGCTGATTATTTTACACTTCAGGATGAACCAGAAGCTAGAGAAACAGTAAAGGTGGAATTTTAGGAAGGAGAATTTGCTATGGACAAAAGCTTTTCCTCGTATAGCCTAAAATTAAATAAAGTAATAATAATCTTGACTATAGTATTGATGGCCTTAATACCGAATCAAGCGTTTGCTGATAGAAGCCTAAGTATGAGAAGTCTACACATTGATGCCCAGCTCTTGCCTGATGCTTCGATGAGAGTAACAGAAAAAATAACCGTGGAATTTAATGAGCAGTGGAATGGATTTTATGTCAAAATCCCAGAAGGAACTACGCCTATTGTAGATGTGTCAGTCAGTGAAAGTGGCCAGCCCTATACCTATAATCCAAGCACTGAATATGGTCCACCAGGAACCTTCCTCACTAAAAAAGAAGGAAATGACATCCTCATAGACTGGAGCATAGATGCCTATGACCAGACGAAAACCTTTGAGCTTTCCTATACTGTGGTAAATGCTGTAAAAATTCACAATGACGTTGCAGAGCTGTATAGAAAATTTGTAGGTGATGCAAATGGCAACAAAATAAACGATGTGCAGGTTAATCTTAGCCTCCCATCTGGTGCAGAAAGCTATATTCAAGGTCAAGATATTAGGATTTGGGGACATGGACCCTTAGATGGGGTTGTAGAATTCACTCAAAATAATGGAGTGACTTGGAAAACTAGCAATCTATCTCCCTACACATTTGTAGAGGGAAGAGTAGTAATGCCTACAGCACTTTTTTCTGATGCGCCTAGAGAAGCCTACACAAACCAAATGGCCTTAGGGAGTATATTATCAGAAGAACAAGCAAATGCAGACAAAGCCAATAAAGAAAGACAAAGAGCTAGATTTGAGCTAGGCGGAGCTGCAGGAATAATAGCAGCTACTATAGCAGCTCTTATATATTTATGGGGAAGATTTGGAAGGAAATATAGATCAAACTTTGAAGGTGACTACTATAGAGACCTTCCAGCAGACTATAGCCCAGCTGAGCTAAGTATACTTTGGAATTACAAAAAAATGAAGCCAGAGGATATAACAGCGACTATTTTGGATCTAGCAAGAAGAAAATTTCTATACCTAGAAGAAGATAAAGTAGAAGTAAAAAAACTCATAGGAACTAAGGAAGTCACAACCTACAAGCTTACATTTATGCCAGATCCTGAGCCTGGAAGCTTTAAGAATCCAGAAGATGCTGTACTCAAAAGGCATGAGCAAAAATTGCTTGACTACCTAAAAAACGATATAGGTGGAAGACAGCCTTTTATTCATCTTACAGAAATAGAGGATTATGCTAAAAAATATGGAGAAGAATTCTATAAATTCTGGCAAAGCTGGACAGAGGATATAGAAATTGCTACAGCAAAATATAGTTTCTTTGATGAAAACAAAGCCCTATATAAATATTCTGCAATCGGTGGAAGTTTGCTAATTGCACTTGGCATTTTTACTACCTTTAAAATGCTTGCGATTGGGATAACTCTAGTGATATCAGGGCTTATGATATTGCTAGTACCTCAGCTATTTAGAAGACGCTCTCCAAATGGTCAGGACGACTACGTAAAATGGAAAGCATTTAAAAAATTTCTAGAGCATTTTTCTGAAATGCAAAAACATGAAATCCCAAGCCTTATAATTTGGGAACATTACCTTGTGTATGCAGTTACTCTAGGGGTTGCAAAGGAAGTAATAAAACAACTAGAACTGGTATTTCCTAATATGACAGATGGAGACTATCGCTTTGGATACGGCTGGATGAATTACTCATCCTATGGAAGCTTTAGAGCATTTAACGATTCATTTGATATGGTGGGAAATTCAATAGACAAAGCATTTTCATCAGCCCAAAAAGCTGTCAGCAAATCATCCTCAGGAGGAGGCTCAGGAGGAGGATTCTCAGGCGGAGGCGGAGGCGGTGGCGGTGGAAGCTACGGTGGCCGTTAGTATTTAGCCGAAGTGTAAATACAGTAATATATTAGAAAGTAAGTTTAAATATAGAACATATATAAAAATGCCCTGTCTATGAGAAAATCAATCATAAATAGGGCATTTTTAAATTTTATATTAAATTATTTTAGATTTTTTCTTGCTGGACTTTTTTAGTTTTGTTTTTACAAACTCTACTTCTTTCTTTTGAGTTAAATAGCTTTTCCATCTCTTTTGAGATAGATTTCCATTTTCTAGTGCTAGTAAAATCTGGCATCCAGGCTCGCTTTTATGACTGCAATTAGAAAAACGACAATCACAGATTAGCTCCTCGATATCAGCAAAAGCTTCACCTATAGCCTCATCAGCATCCCACAGCCCTAGCTCCCTCATACCAGGAGTATCGATAATCATAGCACCTGAATTTAGTTTCACTAGCTGTCTATGAGTAGTGGTGTGTCGGCCTCTATCATCATAAAGCCGAATATCATTTACAAGCATTATTTCTTCGTTTGCTAGAGCATTCACTAAAGATGATTTTCCAACTCCAGACATTCCAAGGAAAACTACAGTAATACCAGAACAAAGATATTTTGCCACCTCAGCTACCCCAGCGCCAGTTTGGCTACTCACAGCAATTACATCTAAATCATTTGATAAAGCCTTGACCTTTTCTATTTTATCCTCGTAGTCAGGGCATAAATCTGATTTAGTTAGGATAACTACAGGAGTTGCTCCACTTTGATATGCCTGAGTAAGATACCTAGAAATTCTATTTGCATTAAAATCTTGATTTAAAGAAGACATGATAAATACATAGTCGAAATTTGCAGCGACTACTTGCTCTAATACTGTTTTAGCATGTCTAGGATTATGTCCAGATAAATCCGTGCGTGAAAACTTAGATTTTCTAGGTAAAAGCTTTACAATTTTGGATTCTCCTATAGGATTATAGATTAAGTGTACAAAATCACCTACAGCAGGATAATCTTCTCTATTATTTAAATTTTTAAGAAATGAACCTTTTAATTTTGCACTTACTTCTCCATGTGCACAAATTGCTTTATAAAGTTCTCTGTGAACTTCAATTATTCTAGCTGGGATTATATCATCAGCTGTTTTACTATCCACTGCTTTAAAACCATAGTCTTTTAAATCTACCATCTTACCTCCTAGTTTTTTTGCCTTAGCTATAGGCGTAAAAACTACTTAACTAAGGCAAATTCTAAACAAAAACCACCAAATTATTAGTAAACTTCTTCATAGTAAAACATCCCCTTTCGTATATAAGCTTCGCAAAACATATAGCAATAAAAGATTGCTATATGAGTTAGGGAAACCTTGATGTATTCATAATAAAAAGATTAATATAGTCAAGTTGATATTACCATAATAAGGAAATCTAATCAATATATCCTACAGCACTTGTGTATGATAAAATGGTAATAATATACAGTATAAAATAATTAAATAAGGGGAGATTATATATGGATATAGAAATTAAATTAGGCTATGATTCTCCTAAGGAAGTGCTAGCACTGTTTTCTGAGTATATGGAAATGCTCATAGCAGGGGATAGCACATTCAAAAAATATTTGGAAATTCAAAATTACGATGATGAAATAAAAGACCTAGAGAAAAAATATGGGCTACCCAGAGCAAGACTATACCTTGCATATGTAGATGGGAAAGTAGCGGGTTGTATAGCGCTAAAGGAGCTAGACAGCGAAACCTGCGAAGTCAAAAGGCTCTTTGTTAGACCTGAATTTAGAGGACTGAAGCTTGGAAATTTATTAATCCAGAAAATTATTGATGATGCAAAAGAAATAGGCTACAAAGCAATGCTATTAGACACGCTTACGTTTTTAAAAAGTGCAATTATGCTTTACAAAAACTTCGGATTTTATGAAATACCTAGCTACAATAATAACCCTATGGACACGTTGATTTATATGAAACTAGATCTGTAATGATTGTGAAAAACTAGGGAGGAGACATCGATGAAGCTAACAGTTTTAGTAGATAACAATACATTTATTGACCAGTATTATCTAGGCGAACCTGCCGTGAGCTACTATATAGAAGATGAAGAAATTAGGCTCCTCTTTGATACGGGTTATTCTGATATAGTTATTTCTAATTCAAAGCTTCTAAATATAGATTTAGAAAAACTGACTCATATAGCTTTATCGCACGGGCATAACGACCACACGAGAGGCCTTATGTATCTTAAGGATAGGTATAATTTATCGCAGGTAGAAGTAATTGCACATCCAGATTGCTTTTATCCAAAATACTATGATGAAGAACCTATAGGCTCAGAGCTATCTTTAGAGCAGATAGAAAAAATATCTAAACTAAAGCTTTCTAAAGAGCCATATGAAATAAGTGAGAGCTTAATTTTCTTAGGAGAAATACCTCAGTATTTAGCTTTTGAGCCAAGAATACCAATTGGTAAAACTATAATAAATGGCAAAGCTTATATTGACACTTTGCTAGATGATACGGCAATAGTATATAAAGCGAAATCTGGACTGTGCATTATTACTGGATGCTCTCATAGCGGTATTTGCAATATAATTGAGCATGCTAAAAAAGTATGTAGCTCAGACAAAATCCTAGGTGTTATAGGTGGATTTCATATGTTTGACTGCGATGAAAGACTAGCTGCTACCGTCGATTACTTAAAAAATGAGAATATACCTATGCTATACCCATGTCACTGCATATCCTTTCAAGCTAAGGCTAAAATGAATAATGCTTTGAAGGTACATGATGTAGGGGTAGGGCTAACTATAGAGCTATAAGCTAAAACTAACATAAATTGGAAATTACAGGTGTACAAAAGTTAATATTCTGATTATAATTTATATGAACATTAATAAAGAGATAATAATTGGGTGAGGGAGGACTTTCTTTATGAGAAAATACGTTATGTTTGCATAGCACTGGCTATTGCAACGTTTAAATATACTTGTCATAGCCATTGCTATTCCTAAAAACTATAACTTTAGGAGGCAAACATGGGCTATATTAAAGCAGAAGAGATTCTGCCAAATGAAATAATAGAATTAATACAAAAGTATGTGGATGGGAAAAACATCTATATTCCTAGAAAATCAGATAGTAGGCAAGAATGGGGAGCTAAAACAGAAACAAGAAGAGAGCTTAATCTACGTAATAACGATATATACAAGGATTATTTAGCAGGCATGAAAATTACTGATTTAGCTTGTAAATACTATCTTTCAGAAAAAAGCATACAAAGAATAATAAGAAATCTAAGAACATAATATGTGAGCTGGTACTTAAGGTATCGGCTCATCTTTTTTTATAATTGTTTATGAGGTAACTATATAGAGGACCATGGTGATAAACTTATTTTGAAATACAGTAAAACGATAATTAAGAAAAGGAGAAATCATTTATGACTACGCCAATATACTTTGCATAGCGCAGCTATTGCAAATAAAACATAATATGTAATAGCTTTGCGCATCCGTTAATACTAATTAATAGGAGATGCAAAATGAGCTATCTAAGACAACTAAATTACAAAATAATTCCAAATGAATCCTTTGCTATAATTCACAACTGCTCAGGATGCAGTAGCAAATCCCGCTATATAAACACCAATAGATTCAGGGTAAATGCAAATGGAAACAAGCTAGATGTTTGGCTTATATATCAGTGTGAAAAATGTAAGCACACCTATAATATATCCATATATGAAAGACAAAAAGTAAGTAAGATTTCTCAAACTGAGTATCAGCTGTTTATTGAAAATGACATGGATTTGGCCATGGATTTTGGAAGAAGCATGCAATTTTTTACTAGAAACAAATTAGAAATAGAATCAGACTCAATAAGCTATAGCTTTTTTGATGAGCGAGAGGAAGAATTAAAAGCAGACATTGAGATTATGGATCATTCCTCAATTACTTTATCCAATCCATATGGACTCAAGCTACGCCCTGAAAAGCTAGCATCTGATTTGCTAAAATGTAGTAGAAGTCAAATAAAAAAGATGCTAGAAAATCAAAATTTAATTATTAATCAAAGCAATAAAAGTATACAAATCCAAATTAATAAATCAGAAAGCCTTTCAGGATAACAGAGTTGGACTTTAAGTTCAGCTCTTTTTTCTTATGTACAATTATTTTTTGTCGCTATGTGAAGCGAAGTTATTAGTTCAGCATAAATCATTAATAAAAATTTAATTCAAAAGTATATTGACAAATATTTCCTTACAGTTTATTATTAAACCAACGGTCGGTTTATTAATTAAAATAAGGAGTGATTAGCTTGCCTAGACCAAATACTAATTTTGAAAGCAAAAAGCAAGAGCTTATAGAAATAGCCTTTGAACTATTTATGAAGAAAGGATATGAAGACACTACAATCACAGATATTTTAAAAGCGGCAATGATATCAAAAGGAGCAATGTACCATTATTTTGATAAGAAGGAAGATATTTTAGATGCTGTTATAAACTACATTATAGCTCTAGATGAAAAACGCTATGAGCCGATTTTAAAAGACACTAATATAAGCGCAATTGGAAAAATAATTAAGATGCTTAAATCCTCAGATTCAGATGTTCCAAAGGAAATAAGGGTCGCAAGAGAGCAGCTGTCAAAACGCTCAATATCGATTTTTGATTATAGGTCTAGGGAACTTAGCAACAAAAGAACAGCTGAGGTACTGGCAAAAATTATAGCTGATGGAGTGGCTTCTGGTGAACTAAAAACAGCTTATCCAAAAGAAACAGCTCAGCTTATTATCAGCTCAGCAAATAATATACACGAAAATGCAATTGAAAATCCTACTCCAGAAAATATAAAAAAGCAGGTGGACTATTTCATTTGGGTTTTGAGCACAGGACTAGGAATTGAGCAAGAGCAGATAGAAGAATTAAAGAATTTAGTGGTGAGCCAATTAAAATAATAGCTTAGAAAAGCAGTAAAAGAGAGGATATAAATTATGAAAACTATAAAAAAATATGCACTAATAATCCTAATAATTCAGCTGATACTATCTTTGACCTATCCATCTCATGCATTAGAACCAAAACAATATACTCCGTCTGGGATTGAGCTAGGCAGTCTAGAGCTTAGAGTTGATGAGCTAATGAATAAATACGTAGGTAAATCTACTCCTGGAGCAGCAGTGGCTGTAATTAAAAACGGAAAAATAGTACTTTCAAAAGGATACGGGTATGCAGATATTGAAACTAAAAAGCCAGTTACTAAGGATACTGTATTTGAGTATGGCTCAGTGAGCAAGCTATTTGTTTGGACCTCTGTGATGCAGCTAGTAGAGCAAGGAAAGATAGACTTAGATGAAGATATAAAGACCTATTTGCCAGATGATTTTTACAAGGAGCTAAAGCTTAGATATCCTATTACGCTTAGAAATATAATGAATCATTCAAGTGGATTTGGAGAGTACCCATATGATTTAATCGCCTTAGAAGATTCTAATGATGACATGAGCTTAAAAGACGCACTTCTTCTAGCTCATCCCAAACAATATTTTGAGCCAGGAACTGCAAGTGTATATTCAAACTATGCAACTGCTCTGGCAGCTTACATAGTTGAAACAGTATCTGGGGAAGAGTATTACAAATATCAAAAAAATCATATATTTGACCCTCTTAGTATGAGTGCTATAGCAGGGGAAAGAAGCTGGAAAGACAATCCAGATATTCTTATAAATAAGGCTAAAGGCTATTCAAAAACAGATGAAGATACTTTCAAGGATTCTGGATGGTCATATGTAGGAATGTACCCTGCAGGCTCAGTAATAGGAACGGCAGAAGAATTAGCTTTATTTGCATCTGAGCTCATGCCATTGAATCAAAATAAAACAAAGCTATTTAAAAGCAATGCTACTATAAATGATATGCTGTCACCTAGCTACGAGCCTGGCTTTTCAGGTACAGCTCATGGCTTCTTTGAGTTTGATTATCCTGAAAAAAAGGCTTTTGGTCATGGAGGAAATACAGCTTCATTTTCAGCGCAGGTTGCGTTTACTCCAGAAGAGTCCTTTGGCTTTGCAGTCCTCACAAATGTAAGTGGAGAATCTAATATTACACTTGAGCTTCAAAGCATGCTACTAGGAAGCAGTAAAGTAGAGCCTATTGAGGATATAAATTATATTGATGCTCATAAATTAGAAGGAAATTACGTGAGTATGCGCCGCCCAGAAGGCACACCATCAGAGTTTATTTCTTATTTAGCACTAGGAAAAGTTGAAGCAGTAGACAACAATAAAATAAATTTTAAGATTAGAAATATGTCAGGAACTTATATTCAGACTTCACCAGGGAAATTCTCTTTAACTGAAAACCCACATGCTTTTTTCAAAGTGATAATGCCTGAGATGACATTTAGGCTGGATGACGAAGGAAAACCTAAGCAGATTTTGGTGGGAAAAGGCTTTGATATGTCAATACTGCCTTCAAATAGAAGTGTTCCAATGCTGATTGGAAGCTTAGCAAGCTTTGTAATCTATCTTGTATTTTTAGTTGTTGGCATTATTTCCATAATAAGATTAAGGATTAAAAGCAAACGCACTAATGCAGATGGACCTAAACCAGTTTATAAACCTAGAGCAATTCTTACAGCTATTGGGAGTATATTATTTGCAAACAACATATTTTTGATAGCTACTATAGTTACAAATCCATTTATTAAATACAGCTCAATCAAGCCAATTATTATTTTAAACTATGTAATAACATTGCTTGCTATAGGATTTATAGTATTGGGAATTTCAAAATGGAAAAGCATTGTAAGTAAATCTGAAAAAATATGGTTTTCCTCAACAGCAGTAATAGTAATGTCGCTTATCAGCCTCCTTATAAATTGGAAATTCTATGCTTTATTTTAATTATGATAGAAAGATTGCCTATAGAAGAAAACTCTTAGTATTATGCTGAGAGTTTTTTGTTTTTAAGAAAGATATTCTAGGGTAAATGTTAATATACGGGAAGATTAATTAGGTAGCTTAAAATAGAGAAAGGAGGCAGCATATGAAATGGAAGGGAAGAGCTAAAAGCTCTAATGTTGAGGATAGAAGAGGAAAAGGCGTAGGAGGAGCTGCTATTGGCGGCTTGGGTGGCTTTGGTATCATCATAATGATTATCTATGCATTACTAGGAGGAAATCCTGGAGACATAATGCAAAGCATAGATCCTGGTCAAACTCAAAATGTGCCTTATGAAGCTACTCAGGAAGAGGAAGAGCTTGCTGAATTTGTGTCAGTTGTTTTAGCGGACACTGAGGTGGTATGGAGTGATATCTTTGCTGATTTGGGCAAAGAATACGATGAACCAAAGCTCGTTCTTTTTACTGGCAGCGTACAGTCAGCCTGCGGAGTGGCAGGAGCATCAACAGGGCCGTTTTACTGTCCAGGAGACAAAAATGTTTATATTGACCTTAGCTTTTACAACGAACTAAAGACCCAGTTCAAAGCTCCAGGGGACTTTGCTATGGCCTATGTAATAGCTCATGAAGTGGGTCATCATATTCAAAATGAGCTTGGAATAATAGCTCAGATGGATGAAATTAGAGGAAAAGTGAGCAAGGAAGAGTACAACAAATACAATGTAAGGCTAGAACTGCAAGCTGATTATTTAGCAGGAGTTTGGGCTAACCATGTTCAGGGACAAAATCTTTTAGAAGAAGGAGATTTAGAAGAAGCACTGACTGCAGCAAGCGCTGTAGGAGACGATAGAATACAGATGCAATCTCAAGGCTACGTGGTTCCAGATAGCTTTACTCACGGAACATCAGAGCAAAGAAAAAGATGGTTTTATAAAGGCTATGAAGCAGGAGATTTAAGTCAGTGGGATACCTTTGGTGTAGATGAACTATAATAGAAAAAGGAGAGATAGTAAAATGAAAAAAGTGATGATATTAATTGAGAACCTTTTTGATGAGCAAGAGCTAATTTATCCATATCATAGACTAAGAGAAGATTTTGAAGTCGTATTAGTAGGTAGTAAAAAAGATGAAGCATATAAATCAAAAGCTGGCTTTAGTCTAAAATCAGATTTAGCCTCTGAAGAAGTCAATCCTGATGATTATGAGGCTCTTTTTATACCAGGAGGGTTTTCCCCGGATTATATGAGAAGAACAGAGGCAACAGTAAATCTAGTAAAAATGTTCATAAAAACTGGCAAGCCTGTAGCTGCGATATGCCATGGACCATGGATGCTTTCATCTGCAGATGCTATAAAAGATAAAGAAGTGACTAGCTTTTTCTCCATAAAGGACGATATGATTCATGCTGGTGGAATATGGGTTGATAAGGAAGTAGTTGTATCGGATAATATTTTTACCTCTAGAAATCCAGGGGATTTGCCAGCACTTATGAAAAAATTTGTTGAAATGATTTGATAAGAGGTTATTTTTATAAAGATAGATTAAGAATCGCAAACCTTAATTATATTAATAAAAACCGGTTCATTTTGATTTAGTAAAAGTCAAAATGAGCCGGTTTTTATTTTTATATAGTAGAGCCTAATGTTTTTTTCTTCATATCATAGCCTAGCTCATAGTAATGATTGTTATTAAAATCAAAATTCTTTATCACATCCAATCCAAGCTTTCTTGTATGAGCTTCGAAAGACCTAGGATTGATATGATTTATAAAGGTAATCATAATAGGATATCTTTTTTCCATCTGCTGCCTAGAAAACTCGAATAAATTAGCAAGCACTTCGGTTCCTCTATAGGCTTTGTCTATGCATATAGGTCCGTATTGATAAGAATTTTCTTTGCTAAGAACTTCTCCCAAATAAGTCGTACTAGGCAAATCCTCTATCATAAATTGGAACAAAGGCCACTTTGACCAAAACTCCCACGATGCCGCCATCGCATATCCTACAATGCCCAATGAGTCGCAAGCTATGGCAAGCCCATTTTCTTTTTCTATTATTTCCTTAAATTGTTCATGTGTAAATAAGGTAGTGACAAACCCATCCTTCTTATCCTTTTCATCAATAGTGGACACGTGGTATTTCTGCTGGAGCCTTGCAACTGCTTCGATATCATCAATAGTAGCATTTCTGTAAATCATAAGATGCATCTCCCTTCGTGTATGAAAATTAAATATACATAATACCTTATAATAATTATACTTCAAAACTAAATGAAAAATAGAGATTTATTAAAATTAGATTATAAATAAGCTTTTGATAAATAGTGAAGAATAAAATGGATACATGACATTTAAATTAAAACATAAATGCATAAAATAATAATTACGTATTTTAGCTAAAATTAAATTACCTATAGTTCGGATTAATACGAACTATAGGTAATAAAAAATTGAAAAATATATGAAAAAACACTTGATTTATTATTATATATCCTTTAAAATTAAATCATGAATATTAAAAGACGAATAATAAAGTAATAAAGCCTGATATAATCCGGTAATATGGTCCGGAGTTTCTACAAAAAGCCGTAAACTTTTTACTATTGGGTGAGGGTAACAAATGGAGCAAGGTGGGCTCTCATGTTCATCATCATTCAAAATTCAGGAGGTATGAAATGGATATTGCAAATCAGGCACCAAAAGGCTTCTTAGAAAGAACCTTTAAGCTGTCGGAACACAACACAGATGTAAAAACAGAAGTACTAGCAGGTATCACAACATTTATGACTATGGCGTACATATTGGTAGTAAACCCTATGATTCTTGCTGATGCAGGAATGGATAAAGGGGCGGTATTCGTAGCTACAGCACTTGCAGCAGCTATTGCGACCTTTATTATGGGATTCTTAGCAAACTACCCCTTTGCACTGGCTCCAGGAATGGGACTAAATGCATTCTTTGCTTATACCGTGGTACTTGGTATGGGTTATACTTGGCAATTTGCACTTATGGCAGTATTTATTGAAGGAATCATATTTATTTTATTAACATTTTTTAGCGTAAGAGAGAAAATAATCGACGCCATACCGCTTGGACTTAAAAATGCAGTTAGTGCTGGTATCGGATTATTCATTGCATTTATCGGACTTGCAAATGTAGGTATCGTACAGGCTGGGGGAGCGATTCTTTCAGTAGGAAATCTTCGTGAGCCGCTTATAGTACTTAGCTTATTCGGACTTTTAGTAACTGCAGGACTTCTTTCTAGAAATGTTAAAGGAGCTTTTCTGATAGGAATGCTAGTCACTACAGTAGTAGGTATGGTTACAGGACTTGTTGCTCTTCCTTCAGGACTTGCATCTGCTCCTCCATCACTTAAGCCTATATTCGGAGCTTTCCTTCAAGCGGATAAAGCTCAGATATTTGGACCAGAAATGGCTATCATAGTATTTACTTTCTTATTCGTAGATTTATTTGATACAGTAGGATGCCTAGTAGGTCTTGCAGCAAAGACAAACATGCTAGACGAAAACGGCAAACTTCCTAAAGCTAAGCAAGCTTTATTTGCAGATGCAGTAGGAACTACAGTAGGAGCGGTACTTGGAACTTCAACTGTAACTACATTTGTAGAGAGTGCTTCAGGAATGTCTGAAGGCGGAAGAACAGGACTTACGGCTGTTGTTACTGGAATGCTTTTCTTAGCTTCACTATTATTTTCACCTATCTTCATAGCGATTCCATCTCAAGCTACTGCACCAGTACTTATTCTGGTTGGGGTAATGATGGCATCATCTATGCTGAAAATAGATTTCCACGATATGACAGAGGCTATTCCAGCTTTCTTAACTATCGTAATGATGCCTCTTGCATACTCAATAGCTGAAGGTATCTTGTTTGGAGTAGTATCATTTGCGATCATCAAGCTGATTGCTGGCAAAGGAAAATCTGTAACACCTGCCCTTTATGTACTGGCACTATTGTTCATAGCTAAAGTAATACTAGCAGGCTAAACTAATTAAATACAAAATCCCACCTGATTCTCGAGGTGGGCTTTTTTTCACAAAAAATCCATGAAAATTAACTAATTTTGTAAATTTTGAGGAGGATGTTATGAAAGTATCTGTTGTTATGGGATCTGTATCTGATTTTGATTCACTAAAGGAAATGCTGGATTTTTTCAAAGAAATGGATATCGAGGTGAGTCTTAGAGCGCTATCTGCTCACAGAACACCAGGAGAGCTTATAGAATATCTTACAGAAATGGAAAATGAAGTTGAAGTATTCATAGCAGCAGCAGGAAAAGCAGCTCACCTTCCAGGAGTAGTAGCATCAAAAACCTTAAAGCCAGTTATAGGTATTCCAGTAAAAGCTTCAACCCTTGATGGACTAGATGCACTACTTTCAATAGTTCAGATGCCAAAGGGTGTACCAGTAGCGACAGTTGCAATAGACGGTTCACTTAACGCAGGAATCCTAGCAGCTCAGATTATAGCGCTAAAGGATGAAAAAACAGCTACAAAATTAAAAGAATACAAAAACAAAATGAGACTAGAAGTTCTTTCTAAAGAACAGGAGCTTTTAAAAAGCAAAGGGTACTAAAACTATATAATTACGAAATTGAGCGAGCTTATTAATCTTTTAAACCATATTTTAAAATTATAATACTGGAGGAATATATTATGAAAATGTTATATGAAGGAAAAGCTAAACAGGTATTTTTAACAGAAAATCCAAATGAGTATATAGTTCACTATAAAGACGATGCAACAGCATTTAACGGAGAGAAAAAAGACCAGCTTGCAGGAAAAGGACAGCTTAACAATGCGATATCTAGTCACATTTTCACTATGCTTAATGAAAAAGGCATCAAAACTCACTTCATAAAGCAAATCGACGAAAGAGATATGTTAGTAAAAAAGGTAACTATTCTTCCACTAGAGGTTATAATTAGAAATATAAGCGCAGGCTCTATGGCGAAAAGATTAGACCTAAAAGAAGGTATTGCATTTGAAACTCCAATCTTTGAATTCTGCTATAAAAGAGATGACCTAGGTGATCCACTAATTAACGATGATCATGCTATTGCACTAGGAATAGTTACTAGAGAAGAAGTAGAGTTTATCAAGCAAGAGACATTTAAAATAAATGAAATTCTTAAAGACTTTTTTATGAAAGCAAATCTAAAGCTTGTTGATTTCAAAATCGAATATGGAAAAACAGAAGACGGTGAGATTATCCTTGCAGATGAGATTTCTCCTGATACTTGCAGATTATGGGATAAGGATACAGATAAAAAGCTTGATAAGGATAGATTTAGAAGAGATTTAGGTTCTGTTATTGAAGGCTACCAAGAAGTATTAGAAAGGATTAAATAATTATGTGCGGAATCGTAGGGGTATATTCTAACGAACCAGTAGTAAGAGATTTATTTTATGCACTAAACACTCTTCAGCATAGAGGGCAGGAAAGCTGTGGAATAGCAGTTTCAGATGACAAGGATATAAGCTGTCATAAAGGAATGGGACTAGTTCAAGAGGTATTTAGAGAAGAAAATATTCAAAATATGAACGGCAATATAGGAATAGGACATGTACGCTACTCTACAGCAGGAGGAAGCTACGAATATAACACTCAGCCACTGCTTGGATTTTCAAAAGGCAAGAGAATAGCAATCGCTCATAATGGAAACTTAATAAATAATCAACTACTTAAGACAAGACTAGAAGAAGATGGAATGATGTTCCAGACTACTATAGATTCAGAGGTTATTCTTTATCTTATATCTAGATACTACAATGGAAATATGCTAGATGCAGTTAAAAAAACTATGGATCTTATAAAAGGAGCTTACTCTCTAGTAGTAATGCTAAAAGACAAAATGGTAGCAGTAAGAGACCCATACGGCTTTAGACCACTAGTTATGGGAAGACGTGGAGATGACTATATCTTCGCTTCGGAAACAGGGGTAATAGATGTACTAGGTGGAGAATATATCAGAGATTTAGAGCCTGGAGAGATAGTAATAGTAAAGGACAATAAAATGGAGTCCCATATGTACGAGCACAAAGCTCCTATGTCGACTTGCATATTTGAGCATATTTATTTTGCTAGACCAGATGCAACAATAGATGGACTAAATGCTTACTCATTCAGAGTAAAAACAGGAGAAATCTTAGCAAAGGAAAGCCCAGTCGATGCAGATGTAATCGTTCCAGTTCCAGACTCAGGCTGGCCAGGAGCTATAGGCTTTTCAAGTAAATCTGGCATCCCTATAATGGAAGGGCTAGTAAAAAATCGCTACATGGGAAGAACCTTTATCAAGCCGACTCAAAGAGAACGTGAAATAGCAGTAAAACTAAAGCTAAACCCTATAGTAGATGTGGTAAAAGGCAAAAAAGTAGTACTAGTTGATGACTCAATAGTAAGAGGAACTACTTCTAAAAGATTAATAGAGAGCCTAAGAGCAGCAGGAGCAAAAGAGGTTCATATGAGAATCACATCTCCTCCAGTTACTCACTCATGCTATTTTGGAATAGATACTCCTAGAAGAAAAAACCTAATAGCAGCTCACAGCACAGTGCAGGAAATCTGTGACAATATAGGCGCTGATTCACTAGGCTTTATATCTATAGATGCACTAAGAGAAGCGGCAGGGCCAGAGTTTAAATTTTGCAAGGCTTGCTTTGATGGAAAATATCCGCTTGACCCTTGCGTACTATAAATTATATTAAAAATACCCATTAAAAAATTGGAGGATATCATGGAAAAGTTAACCTATGCAGCATCAGGAGTCGATATTGACGAAGGCAATCGCGCCGTACAGCTAATGAAAAGCAAGGTAGCATCTACCTACACTAGCGCAGTGGTAGGAGATTTGGGAGCTTTTTCTGGAGGATTTTCATTAAAAGATTTTAAGCATATGGAGGAGCCTGTGCTACTTGCGGCTACAGACGGTGTGGGAACAAAGCTCATCATAGCTCAGATGATGGACAAGCACCACAGCGTAGGACAAGACCTAGTTGCTATGTGTGTCAATGACCTTATTTGCCAAGGTGCAAAGCCACTATTTTTCCTAGATTATGTAGCTACAGGCAAAGTAAATGCAGAAAAAATAGCAAACATAGTTGGCGGAATAGCTGACGGCTGTAAGATGGCAGACTGCTCGCTAATAGGTGGAGAAACTGCAGAAATGCCTGATATGTACACAGAAGATGAATATGACCTAGCTGGGTTTGCAGTAGGGATAGCGGACAAAGCAAAAATTCTAGATGGCTCTAGAGTAAAAGAAGGAGATGTAGTTATAGGACTTGCATCTAGCGGACTTCACAGTAATGGCTACTCTCTGGCAAGAAAGCTTTTCTTTGACCATTTAGGACTAGGAATAAACGATAAGATAAATACTAGCATCAGAACCATAGGTGACTTACTGCTAGTACCTACTAAAATTTACGTAAAAACAATTATGGATATATTAGAAAAATATGATATCAAGGCTATAGCTCATATCACAGGTGGAGGACTTCTTGAAAACGTGCCTAGAGTACTGCCAGATGACCTAGATGTATACATCAATAAAGGCTCATGGAATATGCCAGAGATATACAAAGAAATTCTAGCTCTAGACAAAATAGAAGAAAAAGAACTCTACAAAAGCTTTAACATGGGTATAGGAATGGTAGTAGTAGTAAACAAGGAAGAAGCAAAAACTATACTTGACCATATCAATGAAAATAGCTGGGACGACGCTTTTATCATCGGAACTGTAGAAAAAGGCAGTAAAAAGGTGATTCTAAATGGAAACATCTAAAGACCAGATGCAAAAATTAAAGCTAGCAGTTTTAGTTTCTGGCTCAGGAACAAATCTTCAGTCTCTTATAGATGCCCAGAAGGAAGGCTACTTTAATTCTGAAATAGCACTAGTTGTATCAAATAAAACCTCTGCATATGGACTAAAAAGAGCTGAAAATGCTGGAATAAAAGCGATAGTTATAGAGTCAGATAAGGAGCTACTAGATACTCTGCTAGAAAATGAAATCGACCTAATAGTACTAGCTGGATATCTAAAAGTAATCAGCCCAGAGCTTATAAATGCTTACGAAAATAAAATAATAAACATCCATCCATCCCTGCTTCCAGAATATGGAGGTCATGGGATGTATGGGCTTTATGTTCATGAAAAAGTATTTTCTGACAAAAAAGACCAAACAGGAGCTACAGTGCACTATGTGACAGCTCAGGTAGATGAAGGACCAATTATAATTCAGAAAAACTTAACTGTAGACTATGACACAATTAAATCTCCTGAAGAGCTTCAAAAAGCAGTGCTAGTAATAGAACATGAAATATTAAAAGAAGCTATTAAAATAATAGAGAATCAAAATACACAACGAGGTGAGATATGAAGGCTCTAATAAGTGTAACTGACAAGACCGGAATTGCAGACTTTGCCCTTGGACTAGAAAAATTTGGCTACGAAATAGTATCTACTGGTGGAACCTTGAAAGTTTTACTAGATGCTGGAGTAAAAGCTATATCAATAGATGAGCTTACTGGATTTCCAGAAATGCTAGACGGGAGAGTTAAGACCCTTCACCCAAAGGTTCATGGAGGAATCCTACATATCAGAGCAAATGAAACCCATGTTGCTACAGTAAAAGAGCATGGAATCGACCCTATAGACATGGTAGTAGTAAACCTATACGATTTCGAGGGCACCCTAAAATCAGGCAAGCCTCACGATGAAATAGTAGAAAATATAGATATCGGCGGCCCATCTATGATTAGATCAGCTGCTAAGAACTATAAAGATGTAGCAGTAGTAACAGACCCGAAAGATTATGCAGAAATATTAGAAAGACTATCAAATAAAACTCTAGATGAAGCCTACAAAAGAAAACTAGCTTACAAAGCCTTTTCGCTTACTGGATACTACGATGCCATGATAGGCAGATACTTTGCTGGACTAGAAAATGAAACCTTCCCAGAAAGAACAGCTATAGGCTTACTAAAAGAATCATCTCTTCGCTACGGAGAAAACCCTCACCAAAACGCAGCAGTTTATCAGGATGCTATGACTACTAGCCTTATGACAGGCATGACTCAGCTTCATGGCAAGGAGCTTTCATTTAACAATCTAAACGACCTAAACACTGCTCTAGAGCTAGCTAGTGAATTTGAAGAGCCAGCTGTAGCAGTAATCAAACATGCAACTCCGTGTGCAGCAGCTATAGGAGGCACTATCTATGAAGCCTTTGTAAGAGCTTATGAGGCCGACAAAATGTCTATATTTGGCGGAATAGTAGCTATGAATAAAGAAATGGATGCAGAAACTGCAACTGCCATGGATGAAATCTTCCTAGAAATAGTCGCAGCGCCTTCATATAGTGAGCAGGCTTTAGAAATACTTAAGAAAAAGAAAAATTTAAGAATCCTAGTTATAAACTTTAACAATAAAAAATCAGCACTAGATGTAAAATTCACTAGTGGAAAAGTATTAATCCAAGAATCAGACAACCTAAACTACGAAAAGCTAGAGACAGTTACAACTACTGCTCCTACTAAAGCTCAGCTAGATGATATGAAATTTGCCATGATAGTATGTAAACATGTGAAATCTAATGCTATAGTAATGGCAAAGGACGGAGCAACGGTAGCTATCAGTGGTGGACAGACATCTAGAATCTGGGCACTTCAAAATGCAATCAGAAATAACCCGGACAAAGACTTTACAGGATGCAGTCTAGCATCTGATGCCTTCTTCCCATTTGATGACTGTGTGACCTTGTCAGCAGAGCATGGCATAGCGGCTATAATGCAGCCAGGTGGAGCAGGAAGAGATCAAGATAGCATTGATGCCTGCAACAAATCAGGAATAGCTATGGTATTTACAGGAACTCGTCACTTTAAACACTAGAATAAAAAAGCTCATTGATGCAAAATTTAGTGTCAATGGGCACTTATAACCTTGTTATATTCACAATAAAAACAGGAGGATAACCTATGAATATCCTAGTAATCGGGGGCGGAGCTAGAGAGCACGCTATCATCTACAAACTAAGTCAAAGCAGCAGAGCAGAAAAAATTTACGCAGCTCCAGGCAATGCAGGAATAGCTGAGCTAGCAAAATGCATAGACATTTCAGCAACAGATGTAGAGAGCTTAGTAGAATTTGCAAAAAATAACAGCATAGACCTTGTAATAGTTGGACCTGAGGATCCTCTTTGCATGGGAGTGGTAGATAAACTCACAGCAGAGGGGATAAAGGTTTTTGGACCAGAAAAAGCCTCAGCTCAGCTAGAAGGTAGCAAAGCCTTTGCAAAAGAGTTCATGCTAAGAAATGACATACCTACAGCTAGGTACATAAAGACTTCAGATATAAATCAAGCTATGCAGGCATTTGAAATGATGTTTACTAGCTCACCTTACGGCAAGGCAGTAATAAAAGCTGATGGACTCTGCGCAGGCAAAGGGGTAGTAGTAGCTGAGAGCCTAGAGCAAGGCTTTGAATTTATAACTGAGGTACTGACGAATAAAATATTTGGAGAAACTGAGCTAGTACTAGAAGAATACATCGAAGGCATAGAGGCATCTCTACTTTGCTTTGTAGACCATAACACCATAGTGGCTATGCCTACAGCAAAAGACCACAAGAGAATATACGAAGCCGAAAGAGGGCCAAACACTGGTGGGATGGGAACTTACTCGCCAAACCCTATAGCCCTAGCCTATCATGATGAGATGATAAAAGAGGTAGCTCAGGCATATCATAAGGGACTACAAAAAGAAGGGCTTAGCTATAGAGGAATCATATTCTTTGGCTTTATGATTACTCCAGAGGGTATCAAGGTACTGGAATTTAACACTAGATTCGGAGATCCAGAAACTCAGTCCATATTAGTTAGATTAGAGACGGATTTACTAGAGATATTTGACATGGCAACCCAGGATAAACTAAATGAGCTAGATATAAAATGGAGTGATGATGAGGCAGTAACCTTAGTACTAGCATCAAAAGGTTATCCAGGAGCGTATAAAAAAGGAAAGCCTATAACTATAAAAGATAAAGCAAAGTTAGACAGCCTAGGAGTAGTATTTCACGCAGGAACAAAGCTGGATTGTGATACGCCTGTGACAAATGGCGGAAGAGTGCTTAGCCTTACAGCAAAAGCCCCTACTCTAGATGAAGCTATGGAAAAAGCATATAAAATGGCAGAGCTTATTGATTTTGAAGGAAAAACCTACAGGAAGGATATCGGACCTATGGTAAAAAGAATCTATGTTCAGAAAAAAGCTGAGTTTGACATTGAAGGAGCTTCACTTGCAGCCCAGATTAAGGAAAGCCTAGGAATACACCTAGACTCAGTAAGCCCATATCAGCGCTACGATATGCAAAACATAACTATAGATGAGATAAACAAAATATCAAAAACCATCCTCAGCGAGCCACCTGTAGATGATATATATATCCAAGAAGAGGCATTTGAAGTAGAAAAATCTATGACTAGTCCTATAGTGGTAGAGCTTCATAGAGGACAGTACGACCAAAGAGAAGATGGCCTGCTTCAGTCACTAGCAGTAGTGCTAGGAAAAGAAGATGTAAAAATCAGATGTGCTAGAGTTTATGACATCAAAGGTAAGGTTACAGCCAAAGAGCTCGAAAAAATCAAAGCCTACCTTATAAACCCAGTAGACCAGCAAGAAGGCAGTATGAAGCTACCGAATCTATTAGAAGACGAGCAGCCTATCATCCAGACAAAAGCTGTGATAGATGGCTTTATAGCTATGGATGAGTCAGCGCTGTCAGATTTTCATGCAAAAAATGGCCTAGCTATGAAGCTAGAGGACCTAAAATATTTCCAAGATTACTTCAAAACTAAAGAAAATCGTGACCCTAGTGAAGTAGAGCTTGCAATGGTAGATACTTACTGGTCGGATCACTGTAGACATACTACATTTAACACAGTGCTAGAAAACGTAAGCTTTATATCATCAGCAAACAAAGCTATTCAGCTAGCAGTGCTTCAGGCATACAAGGACTACCTAGACCTAAGAGAAAAAGCTCACAACAACGAAAAACCACTCACCCTTATGGACATGGCTACTATAATGGCTAGATACATGAGAAAAAATGGCCAGCTAGATGACCTAGAGGTGTCTGATGAAATCAATGCTTGCTCAGTAAAAATAAAAGTAAAAGTAAACGGTGAAGACCAAGATTACCTATTGATGTTCAAAAACGAAACTCACAACCACCCTACAGAGATAGAGCCTTTTGGTGGAGCATCAACTTGCCTAGGTGGAGCAATAAGAGACCCATTATCTGGACGTTCATATGTATATCAGGCTATGAGAGTAACGGGCTCAGCAGATCCTAGAGAAGCAATAAGCGAAACCCTAGAGGGCAAACTGCCACAGAGAAAAATCACTCAAGAAGCAGCTAGAGGCTACAGTGCATATGGAAACCAAATAGGACTTTGCACAGGCTTTGTAGATGAAGTGTATCACCCAGGCTTCAAAGCTAAGAGAATGGAAGTAGGAGCAGTAATAGGAGCAGCTCCTGCAGAAAACGTAATACGTAAACAGCCAACATCTGGTGACATCATAGTATTAATCGGTGGAAGAACAGGAAGAGATGGAGTAGGTGGAGCTACAGGCTCATCAAAAGAGCAAACAGAAAAATCTATAGAGTTATCTTCAGCAGAGGTTCAAAAAGGTAATGCACCATCTGAGCGTAAACTTCAAAGACTATTTAGAAACCCAAAAGCAGCTTCTCTAATCAAAAAGTGTAATGACTTTGGAGCAGGTGGAGTATCAGTAGCAATAGGAGAGCTAGCAGATGGACTAGATATCAAGCTAGATAAAGTTCCACTAAAATACGCTGGACTTACACCAAAAGAAATAGCAATCTCAGAATCGCAAGAGCGTATGGCTTGTGTGATATCGCCAGCAGATTTAGATGCATTTATGAAGCTGTGCCAAGAGGAAAACATAGAAGCTACAGTAGTAGCTACAGTAACAGATACAAATAGACTAGTTATGACTTACAATGATGAAGTCATGGTAGATATAGATAGAACCTTCCTAGATAGTGCAGGAGTTACCTCATCTCAAGAAGTAGAGGTAGAAATTCCTTACACTCTAGATATGTTTGCAGAGACAGAAATTAAAGATATAGAATCAGAGCTAAAATCTAGACTAGCAGACCTGAATGTATGTAGCAAAAAAGGTCTGATTCAAAGATTTGACAACACTATAGGAGCGGCTAGCGTACTGATTCCTCTAGGCGGGGATTATCAGCTTACACCAGCTCAAGGTATGGCATGCAACATACCATCTCTAGATGGAGATACCTCTACTGCTTCAGTTATGACCTATGGATATAACCCATATCTTTCTGAGCAGAGTCCATTTCATGGAGCTTACTATGCAGTGATAGAGTCAGTGAGCAAGATAGCAGCCCTAGGAGCACCAGTAGAAAAAACTAGACTTTCATTCCAAGAATACTTTGAAAAGCTAGGAGAAGACAAGCGTAAATGGGGCAAGCCTCTATCAGCCCTTATAGGAGCATTAAAAGTACAAAGAGAGCTGAGCCTTCCTGCTATAGGTGGCAAAGACTCTATGTCAGGCACCTACAAAGACCTAAATGTACCACCTACCTTGATATCCTTTGCAGTATCATATCAAGACAGCGAAAAAATCATATCACAGGAGCTAAAAGAAGCAGGAAACACCATAGGCTTACTTTTCACTCCAGCTACAGAGGACAACCTGCTAGATATGGAAATGTACAAAGACAACCTAAATACACTAAAAGCTTTAGCCTTGGAGAATAAAATAAAATCAGCCTATGCAGTTACGCATGAAGGTATATTAGCTGGACTAACTAAAATGGCATTTGGAAACAACCTAGGAGTAAATCTAAATGCAGATTTAAAAGCAGATATGCTGTTTAAACCTCTATACGGCTCATTTGTAGTAGAGCTAGCTGAGGAAGATGCAAGAGTTATGACACTAGGAAAAGTAGAAAAATCTCCAGTTCTAAAAGTAGGAGCTAGTGTAAATATAGAGCTAAAAGACCTTCTGACAACCTATGAAGAGCCACTTGAGTCTGTATTTGGAACCAAAAATCCAGCTCAAGAAACAGTAAAAACTGTATTTGAAGCTCAGTCAAAGCTAGAGCTAAAACCTAGTAAAGCAAAAACGAGCATTGCTCAGCCAAAGGTAGTAATCCCAGTATTCCCAGGAACAAACTGCGAATATGACAGTGCCTTTGCCTTTGAAAAAGCTGGAGCAAAAGCAACCATTCAGGTTCTTAGAAACCTAACCCTAAAAGATATAGATGAATCTCTAAAGGAACTAGAAAAAACCATCAGAGAATCTCAGATTCTGATGATACCTGGAGGCTTTAGCCTAGGGGATGAACCAGATGGCTCAGGTAAATTCATAGCGGCAGTGCTTAGCTCGCCTAGAATCAGCGATGCAATAGCTCAGCTACTAGAAAAAAATGACGGTTTGATACTTGGAGTTTGTAACGGCTTCCAAGCACTTATAAAAACTGGACTTCTTCCATATGGCGAGATTAAGACACTTGATTCAGATGCACCTACACTTACTCATAACGCGATAGGAAGACATATGGCTCAGTTTATAAAAACAAAGGTAGTAGCTACAAACTCACCTTGGACTAGCCTGTTAACTGAAGGAGATATCCATCAGATACCAGTATCTCATGGAGAAGGTAGACTAATCGGAAGCGAAGCAGTAATAAAACAGCTGTATGATAACCACCAAGTAGCCTTCCAGTATGTAGATGACTCAGGAAATCCTACCATGAAGCTACCATACAACCCAAATGGCTCTTACGGAGCAATAGAGGGCCTAGTAAGCCCATGCGGCAGAATCCTAGGAAAAATGGGACATACAGAAAGAGTTCAAAAAGGCCTCTTCAACAACTACAAAATAACTTCAAAACAACTACTGTTTGAAGGCGGAACAACCTACTACAAATAACAAAATCATTAGGGACGGTTCTTTTTGATTCTAAAAAATTAAGAAAACAATAAAATTAATTAGAGTGGTCAAAAAGAACTGTCCCTCGTGATTTTGTGTTGTATTATTGGATGACTATGTGGCTAAACTGTGATTTTGTGATATGAAATATGGTATAATATAACTAAATAGTAATTGCTTAGGAAGGATGATAATATGCCTACTATAAGTATGTTTTATGGAATAATTATTAGAATGTATTGTGCTCCAGAAGAACATAATCCTCCTCATTTTCATGAATATTACGGAGAACATGTGGCGATTATTGATATAAATTCATGTGAATTAAAAGAAGGGTTTTTACCAAAGAAGCAATTAAAACTAGTATTGGCATGGGCAGAACTTCGTCAAGAAGATTTATTAGCAGATTGGAAACTTGCAATGAATAGTGAACTTCCTTTTAAAATTGAACCACTAAAATAGGAGGGTTAATAATGTATATATCTGTTAAATCAGTAAGACCTTTAAGTGAATATCAATTACTTTTAACTTTTGAAAATGGTGAAAAAAAAGTATTTGATATGAAACCATATTTGGATAAAGGAATTTATAAAGAATTAAAAGATGAAAATAAATTTAAAACAGTAAGAATTTCTTTTGATAGTATAAAATGGTGTAATAACGCAGATATTGATCCAGAATTTTTATATGAAAAAAGTGAAAAAATTACTGAACAGTAAAAAAGGACTGTCGGGAAATAACCACTTTCTAAAAAAGCGACGTTTATCGCTTTTTTTAGTTCTCAAAAAAAGTAAAAAAAAAGCAGCAAATTAATGCAACCTCTTTTACATTATATTGAGGGAATCGTCAGTCCCTCATGATTTGTCTCTCATGATTTTTATTTACCTTATGATTTTTAGTTTGAAATTAACATAAATTACACATATAATAAAATTTATAAGATTATTGATTGAAAATTATGATAATATGGTAAAAAAGTTTTCAATGGTTTGCAAAATCAATAGTAATAGTTTAAGCTATATATTATAACTTAATGATATTTAACTAAGTCTAGGGGAGGTCTTCTATGGGATTTTTTTGTGGTAGCAAGATTACGGACGAACATATCAGGGCATCTAGGGAAATTAAAAAAAGAAATTTAACTCAAATGATACCTAGTGAGCTTGGAGAATTTGCTCAGAACATCAATAGCTTTATTGCTGATATAAGAGCTAATCTAGGTCAGTTTTATGCACTTTCACAAAAAATGTCAGAAGAATCAGAGGTGCTTTCTAGTAGTCTAGAAGAAGCCAATGAAACCTTTGCTATGGTAGACAAAAGAGTTGATGATTTTGCTGAACAGATGAATCAAAGAAGTGAGAGAATATCTGAGCTTAAGGAATCTTTAGAGCAGTTTGTAGAGAGTTCAAAAGAATCTGAAACAGGAGCCAAGGAAGTAACTGAGGCCTTAAGCCAAATGCATGATGCAATCATACATGGAAAAGAAGATTTCCTAAAAGTAGTAAAGCTTTTAAACACTACAAAAGATACTGGACTGGATTTGGCAGGAAACATGACCTCGCTAGCTGGTGAAATAAAAAATATTAATAAAATTATAGAAGAAGTGCAAAGCATAGCAAACAAAACAAATCTACTTTCACTAAACGCTTCGATAGAGGCAGCTAGAGCAGGAGAATCAGGAAGAGGTTTTGCTGTTGTAGCTCAGGAAATTGGAAAGCTTGCTATGCAGTCTCAAGAAGCCGTAGAAAAAATTGACTCTACACTGACAGATTTGGCAGCTAGAATCATAAACATAACAGAAAATGTAACCACAGAGATGAACCATGTAGAGCAAGAGGCAAAAGTTGCTGATAACTCTATAGCATCTATGCAGCTCATAGATGATGAAGCTAAAAAAGCAGCCTCAAAAATGAAAAATCTAGAAAAAAACACCCAGATTCAGAAAAAGCTAGGAGAAAAAGTTGAGCTTGTATCTGCTGATTTCATTCAGCTTATGGAGGATGTAACTAGCCTGTCTGAAGATATGAGAGCAGGAAGCCAGAATTACTATGCAAAATCTCAAAACATCACAGCTATGCTATTAGAAACAGAAAAAAGAACTCAGGAAATTTTTGGCTTTATTCGTTCATATACTGAGAGTCTACCTCTTACTGATAAAATGAAAACCTGCATAGCAAATGCCAAGTCAGCACTTGCAAATAAGCAGACAGACACTTCTCTTTTAAAAAGAGAAAATAATAAAGTAGCAAGAGAAGAGTTAAAAAAATTGGCAAAAGCCTATCCATCGTTTGAAGTAATCTGTATACTAGATGCTAGTGGATTAAGCTTAGTGTCAAGCATAGATGAAGAAGACTACAAGCTTAACTTCTCTCATGCAGAGTATTTTAAATCAGCTATTGCAGGAAATACTTATGAATCAAAGCCATACATATCTACGGATACAGGAAACTACTGCGTTGCAGTATCTCTTCCGATAAAAGAAAATGGAAATATTGTAGGTGTTATAATGGCGGACGTATCACTTGCGTAAAAAATAAAATAAAAAGGAACTTGATATGAAAATAAATATAGTAGGACTCGGTCCAGGAAGTCTTGATAATATTAGCTACAAAGTATATGAGCTAGTGACAGCTTCAAAGCTTCCACTTTACATTAGAACAAAAAAACACCCAGTAATAGATACTCTAGAGCAAAGAGGTATGAAGGCAGAATATCTTGATAGATTTTATGAAACTGGAGAGGTATTTGAGAAAGTATATGAAGCTATTGTAGATTACTTGATTGATGAAGTGAAAACACAAAATGAAATCATATACGCTGTACCTGGTCATCCTTATGTAGCTGAGCAAACCGTAGCTATTCTTCATGAAAAATGCAAAGAGCAAAATATAGAAATAGTAGCCTATCCATCCATGAGCTTTATTGATGCTTTGTTTGCCGCAGTAAAAAGAGATCCTTCAGATGGATTTGAGTTAAAGGATGCATTTAACATAGATGCTCTTAGCCTAGATACTGAGCATGATTTAGTAATCACTCAGGTATATGACAACCTCATAGCTTCTGAAACAAAATTAAAGCTACTAGAAGCCTATCCAGATGAGCATGAGGCATATATAGTCAAAAACGCTGGAATAACAGGTACAGAAGAAATAACCGTATGCAAAATATATGAGCTAGATCAGATGGGAATATGCTACGATTACTTAACTAGCCTTTATATTCCAAGAGTAATTCACAAAACCTACAGCAATCTTTCTGACCTCATAAACATAATTAGAAAGCTAAGAGGACCAGATGGCTGCCCTTGGGATGCTAAGCAAACTCATGAATCGCTTAAAGACCATATAGTTGAAGAAGCTACAGAAGTAAAAGAAGCAATAGAAAATGACGACCTAGATAACCTAATAGAAGAGCTTGGGGACGTACTGCTTCACATAGTGTTTCACAGCGAGCTAGGCAGAGAGTCTGGCTACTTCAACTTTTTAGACATCACAGATGGGATTTGCAAGAAGCTCACATTTAGACATCCGCACGTGTTTTCAGACTTAGAAATTGATGAAAAAGACCTACCAGAAATGTGGGAAAGATTGAAACAGATTGAAAAAAACAATAAAAATACTGATAAATAGCGAATTAGAGGTTGACGAAACATAAATATTGAATATACAATAGGAATTAGGACAAGACAATACATCCCGATGATAAATTAAATGGGAAGCTTAGTAAGACTAAGCTAAAACGTAGCACAGCTACATAAAAATAAGGAGGTATATAACAAATGAACAAAGCTGAATTAGTTGCAAAAATGGCTGAGAAGAGTGGCATGACTAAAAAAGATACAGAGGTAGCTTTAAACTCTTTCATGGCATCAGTTGAAGAAGCATTAGTAGCTGGAGAAAAAGTTCAACTTGTTGGATTTGGAACATTCGAGACAAGAGAAAGAGCAGCAAGAGAAGGAAGAAATCCAAGAGATCCAGAAAAGAAAATTAAAATACCTGCTTCAAAAGCTCCAGTATTCAAAGCTGGAAAAGGCTTAAAAGAAAAAGTTAACGCTGCAAAAGCTGCAAAATCATCTAAAAAGAAATAAAGACAATAAAAGGACTACAGGGCTTTTGCCATGTAGTCTTTTCAAATAAGGAGAAGTATAATGAGATTAGATAAATATCTTAAAGTATCACGTATAATAAAAAGAAGAACAGTTGCAAAGGATGCTTCAGATGCTGGAGTAGTGTTCATAAACGGCAAGGAAGCCAAAGCCTCAACTAAAGTTAAAATAGGAGACATCCTAGAACTTCATTTCGGAGAAAAAATTTTAAGAGTTAAAGTACTGGATTTAAAAGAACACGTAGGCAAGGACGAAGCAGCTTCCTTGTATGAGGTGATTGAGTAGTGAAAGGCAAAAATCAGGATGAAACAAAAATAAGTAAAGTTTTAGAATTTAAGGATAATCAGACAAGAGAAGAATCTTTTGAAAATATCAACATCGATAATGATGATTTGAACACAAAACCTAGAGACGTTAAAAAAATAGAAGATACAGATAAACAAAAAAAATTGATAAAGTTAAAAGATAAAAGCTCAAAACATAGAAATGAAAAAGGTGAAGATAAACCTAAGAAAACTAAGAAGAAGCTTGATAGCTTTGATGTTGCATCGGCAGTAGTCATAGGACTATTGATTTGGGCAGGAATATCTTTGTCATTTACATTTATAGAGCAACAAATGGAAATCTCTGTCCTAAAGGAAAGAAAACTAGCCTTAGAAACTCAGATAAAGCAAGAAGAAAAAGAGCTTAAAAAAGTAAAAAATACACTTAATCAGATGGATACCTTAGAGTTCATAGAAAAACAGGCTAGAGAAAAACTTGGAATGATAAAACCGGGTGAAACCGTATATATAGATTTGACAAAAAAGAAAAACTAAGGGGTGAAATAATTGAAACTAGCATCTATAGATATTGGGACAAACTCTATGAGGCTACTTATTACCGATTATGAAAATGGATTTTCTAAAAGAAAAAAGTATACAAACATAACCAGAATAGGTAGAGGCGTAGATGAATTTGGATATATATCCAAGGAAGCCATAGACCGTAACATACATGCACTCAAGGAATTTGTTGAAATAGCCAAACACGAAGATTGTGAGGAAATATATGTCATGGGAACATCAGCTCTGAGAGATAGTAAAAACAAAGAGGAATTCATAGAAAGAGCAAAAAACGAAGCTGGAGTAAATGTAGATATTATATCTGGAAATGATGAGGCCTCACTTGGATTTTATGGAGTAACCGCTGACCTAAAAGAAGAAGGTCAGGTCCTTATCCTAGATATAGGAGGAGGCTCAACAGAGTTTATCCTAGGAGATAAAACTGGAGGAATAGTTTTTAGTAAAAGCGAAAACATCGGCTCAGTAAGACTTACAGAAAAATTCATAAAATCAGACCCGGTAGATGAAATCGAGCTAGAAAACATGGATGCCTATATCAAGGCAGTAACAGAAAACACCATATCAATCCTCAAAACCTACCCCATTACAAAGCTCATAGGTATCGGAGGAACGGCTACTACTATCTCTGCTATGGTACAGCAGCTAGATGTCTACGATATGGAAAAAGTCCACCAAAGCCTAGTAATGTATGAAGAGGTAGAAGCTATATTTAAAGATCTAAAATACAAAACCCTAGATGAAAAGCGAATGATAAAAGGTCTACAGCCTCAAAGAGCGGACGTAATAACAGCAGGAGTAAACATCCTAAAAAATCTAATGTCCTATCTAGAAATGAAAGACATACTTATAAGCGAATACGATAACCTAGAAGGCCTAGTCTACACAAAAAACAAAAACTAAAATCAACAGGGACGGTTCTTTTTGATTTTAAATCTAATTAAAACATATGGCTCTTAATTAAAAAGGGGACGGTTCTTGGTGATTTCAAAAATCACTAAGAACCGTCCCTTTTGATTTAAAAAATGGTTACCCATCGGCAACCATTTTTAGCTTATTTTGCATCTTTAATAGTATCTCTTAATCTTCCGTCATAATCAAAGCTGTGGATTTCAGATGGTCTATTTCTTTCTCTATCATCATATAAATTTATAATAACATCTGAATCTTTAAATTTTCTTTCAGCTTCTTCTCCAATGTCTTCTATAAAGCTATCAAATGCTCTAGCAACACTATCAGTTTTTAAAGTGGATAATATAGAAGAAGTTATTTCGATGTCTGGGTACATATTAATTTCAACATCGCCTCTATACTCATCAACTTCATAAGTAAATCCAATATCTCTAATAGTTGAATCAACGTAGAATTCTTCGAAATCTCTATCGTCATTTAAAATATCTTCTAATGCTTGTAAATCTCTTGTTGAAAGATCACCACTACTAGAAGAACTGTTGTTCTTATATTTGTCAACCTGAGCTTCTAAAGATTCTTTTTCAGCTTTTAGGGTTTTAATTTCATTATCCTTTGTTGTAATTGAAGCTGTAAGAGCTGCGATTTGTTGCTGATATACAGCTACTTGACTCGTATCCATACCACCTTTTGGGCTAACAGTAAGAGTAGCGGATTGGCCAGTTGCTGCTGGAGACCATTGTACATTAGCAATTCCTAAATTCTGTAAAGTTGCAATAGGAACATATACTCTTCCATTAGCAATAAATGGCTTTAAAGCTGTGTCAGAAATGAACTGCTCACTTCCATTAGTAAATAATTTGAAAGTATCGTAGTAAGCATCTTGCTTTATAGGTGTAGCGGCGTAAGCAATAGTTCCTGCTAACATAGTAGTAAGCATAGTACCGATTATTGCAATTTTTTTCTTTGATTTAAATAACTTCACAAAAACTCCTCCTTTGTAATTGTCACTAATTGAATTATAACCTTTATAAATTACAACACAATTACAGAATATTTACAACCCTGTAGCACTTGTATAGTGAAATAATTAAAAAAATATTACAATTATATATCTATTCAATACAAAAACTAAAATCATACAGTATAATAGACGATATATAAAAAGATTGAAGTGTGAAATTTATAGAGTTAATTATTACATAGTTATAAATTATGCTAATGGCATATCTAAAAAAATAAAATAAGAATGGATACTCAGAAATAAATTAGAAATTAAATATGTGAAAAAAGAAAGGGATGGGCATGATTACAAAATATAATTCAAACACAAACAACCTATCAAGCAGAAAAAGTAAGTCTGGAAGAAATAAAAAATCCATGATTTCCTTTATACTTTTATTTGCGCTATTATTTACATCTATACCTATGGAAAGCTTTGCAGCTACTCCAACTATATCTATTAATAGATTCCAATTCATTCAAGAGGTGAGTGGTGGAAAAACAAAAAATAAAATCGAGATTACTGGATTTAATTTTGTGGAGTACATCAATAACAACCCTGTAGACGTAGTTAGGAATATAAGTATAGGAAATGGTACAGCTACTACTACCATGCAAGATATAATAGCGGCTGGAGGAAAAGTTACTATAACAGAAACCTTGATTAGAATAGAAGCTCCAGACACTGGGCCTATTACACTAGGAATGAACACAAATGGAACGTCATATATAACTATTACAGCAAGAGATCAGAGTGCAAAGGTTTTTGAAACCAATGTAAATCAGCTTCCATCTGTTGGAGGATCTTTCGTAGAAAGTAAGCTTTATGCTGGTCAACCAGTTGAAATAGAAGGTTCTGGGTTTACTGGAGTTACTGATTTTATGGTAGCAGGAGCTTCACATACACCAGGCACTCCTGCTGGGTCAGGAAGACTTACGGTTACTCCTACAAAATTATCTATAGACGCTCTTCAAAAAAATATACTAGGTGCTGAAACGAGCATAATACTAAGAAAAGAAAATACTACAACGGTAAGCGGTCAAGTTGATACTATACCAGTTATATTTTCTGTTGATTATAAAAATAGAGTCACTGTGTACGACAGACTAAGTGGAATGGATAATCTGCTAGTACTTCCTTCAGAAGGACCAGTTTCAAAATCCAGTCTTATAACAATTTATGCTATGGATGAACTTGGAACTACAAAGCTAACAAATAAATTTACAGATAAAATGAGAATATTCCTAAGAAAAGCAGAAGATAATACCATTGAGATACCCCTTCAAAATGTTGAGCTTAAATATGAAAAAATAGGAGGAGTGGATACAGTTGTAGGAATTACAGGATATACTCCAGCTATAGATAGCAGAAAAGAAGTAGATAAACTCTATCATGCTGTCATAAGAGACCCAGCTAATCCTCTTGCAGAAGGAATTAAGAAAAATGCTTATACATTTGTAACGGGAGATCCAGCACCGTCCATAGTAGGGCTTTATCCAGGAGAAGGACCAAGTACTGGTGGAACAGATGTAACAATAGTTGGAAGAAATATAATCAACGTTGCATCGTCTGGAATTACAAAACCTCAAGGAGTTGAATTTAAAGCTGAATCAACTCCTTCTAGAGAAGGCAATGATACACTCGTTATAGACTACGATATACTAGGCGAGACAGCATCAAATAAAGCTATGTATGGAGAGAAACAGATAGTTGATATACAAAGAAAAATAAAGACCAAAATTTCTCTATATACTACACCTAAAGAATTAGAAATTCAGTACAGTAAACTCAATACAGAAAGTTATGGAACGGCTCATTATACAACTATCACAGAAGATGGTTTAGTAGTAACTACACCTAATGCAAATGTGGATGGACCACAGGCAGTTATTTTAGAGATAGAAACTATTATGGAGTTAGAAGATGGAACTGTAATATCCATCCCAGAAGGAACCAGGTACTCATCTTTTATCTACAAAGAAGTAGAACCTAGACCAGTAATACAAAGTGTAGAGCCACCTTATGGATATTACTACAACGTAGATGCAGTGGAAAAACCATTAATGATTAGAATTAAAGGCTCTAAATTCCAAGCAATTAAGGATCCAGTTACAGGAGAAATATCATATCCAGAAGTTAAATTTAAACTACCTGATGGACAAAGTCTTCCAGTAAAGATATCAAAAGAGCCTGGAGATATAAAGGTTTTAGATAAGGGAGCTCAAATCGACGGACAATTTAAAACATTAGGAGATACATTGGTCGTATCAGTATTACCGGATTCTGCATTAGGAGATTTAAAGTCATTAATACTAAAAGAAGCCCTTCAGCCAGATGGATATAGATTCCTTTACGGTATAGTGGAAGTACAAAATCCTCAAGGAGGCACCAATATACTATCGACTGAGGGAGTGAAATTTGAATTTAGGCATCCAGATGACGTATTAGGTAATACAACAGCACATTCTAAGCAACCAATAATATCGCAGGTGCTATTAAATGGGAATGTTCCTGTTCAAAAGCTTAGCTCTGATAAAGACAATGAAGTAGAAGTGAGGTTTAGCACTAGAGCTGGACTTAGCGATTTGAGTAAAGTAAAGGTTACTATAGATGGAATGGATATAAGTAATAAAATATCCTCTAGAACTAATGATGGAAATCAAGCGGTTATTAAAGTAGTAATTCCAAGAGGAATAGTAGGGAAAACTAGACTCCAGATAATTCTTAATGAAGGATTGATGGATTCATATGATATTACTTTTGACAATCTACTTGGACCAGAAATTAAAGATATTACACCTGATACAGGTGATGCAGGAACTATAGCAATAATAAAGAGAGACACAAAAGCAAATACTATAGGATTCAAGCCAGCTCTTAGTACTTCTGCTGATGAGCAAGAGAGAGTAGGAAGTAGAGTATTATTAAACGGACAAGACATAAATGAATTATTTTCAGGATATTCAAAGGATGTTGATGGCAAGGTAATATATCAAGATAGTGATATATTTACAAACTTTACTGATCCATCTCAGTCACTTAGTATACCAGGAAAATATATTTATGTAGTAGATGCGGATACTATATATATGAAGCTTCCAGAAGCTATTGATGCTGGGAAATATACAATTCAAATAAAAAACCCAGATGGAAGTGAGAGCACCTCTGCTAAAATATTTACAGTTATAGACTCCATAGCAAAAACAAAAATAGGAACTATAGATCCAGGACAAGATGATGAAACAGGAGGAATAATAACTACTATTACAGCAGATACAGGAACTAACTTCAAAGGGGAAATAGATGTTTATTTCGGAAGTCAAAAAGCAACTGTAGTAGGCTACAATCTAGACTATACAAAAGCATATGTAAAGGTACCGCCACTCACGGATTTTAAATTCCCAACTAATCCTGCTGATATTGATAAAATTCAATCCTTTACAGTTCCGGTAACAGTAGCTAACAAAGTAAATAAATCTACAGATACTAAATCGGATGGGTTTATTTACCTTAACCCAAATTACACAGTAAAAATAACAAAAATATATAGAGAAGGCATGTCATCTACTGACCAAAATACAAATAAAGTGAATGTTGGAGACTATATATGGATTGAGGGAGAAAACTTTAGAGGAACCACTACAGATGGGAAAACCGTAGAAAATCTTCCGATAGTCATGTTTGGCTATACAAAAGTTCAAGCAGAGGACTATGACATAATGAATATAGGAGCAGATAGAGCAGAGCTGTCAAGAATAAAAGTAAAAGTACCACCAAAACCAATAAATGCTGCAAATGATGGTTCTGTTGATATATTAGTTCAAAACTACGATGGAGCTAAAGCTATTCAACCAAAAGGTGTTATATATGGAACAGGCAATCCTTCTATTGATGAAAAAACATCTATTCTAAGAGCAAGAAAAACTGGTGAACGAATAGAAATTTTTGCAAAGGAAGTATTTAAGGACGGATTAATAGTTGCATTTGGAGATAGAACTTACAAAAAAGAACTTGGTTCAAACCAAAAAGACTTTATAACCAATGAAAAAGGTGAATTAGAACAAATTGTAGTAAGATATATCCCAGGACAGACAGAAAATATTGAAGTGTACTATAGAGATCCTTCAGGAGCCTTGACTTTAATGGAGGATGCAACTCTATTGACTACTACTTCTGAGACTGTAACTGGAGGTAAAATAGCACTTGGAAATGAACCGGGAATTACAAAAATAATAGGAATAAACTGGCAAAATCCAGATTACCACAAAGCTACAAGTGCTGCATCAAATCCTGATCAGCTAAAAACCTATAATAAAGAATATATGTCTATAAAGACTATCCAAGAAGGCTCGAACAACTACCTAGAAATTAGAAGAGCGCTTGGAAAAGTAGAAAGCTTTAAAATCGATAAACTTAACAATTCAGTTATAGGTATAAATACACCGTTTCACGATAAAATTGAAAAAACTACTATAACTCTTATAAACTCAGATGGTTCCTCAGCAACAGCTCCATTTGAATTCCACGGTGGACTAGATGCGCCAGTGATTACTGATTTAGAAGGTAGCAAAGACAGAAATGTAATGATAGATGGAGCTCAGCAAAAAGTAAAGGTTAAAACCCAAGACTACACAGTAGACGGAACGATGAAAGTATTAGGAAAGAATTTTAAAGATGTTCAGTCTGTAAAAATAGGAACTAAGGAAGTGAAAGTTGAGTCAGTTTCTCAAGACTACACTTATATGATAGTATCGGTTCCTAAAGGTACTCCAGAAGAAGTAGGACAGCCTCTTCAAGTAACAGTTGTTACTAAAGAAGGAAATGCCTTTTCATCTAGAACTGAGCCACCTGTATACTTCATGTATATAGCTGCAGACTCAAAACCTGTAATAGAAACAGTAACACCAGTTGTTGGACCTAGAACAGGCGGAACTCTCGTTACAATTAAAGGTAAAGGCTTTAGAGAAAAGGATGAATTTGGAGTAATATCAGATAATGTAGATGAGAGAATAACTATTACAGTAAACGGCTCTATGCCAGCTGGTTTAAAAAGCACGGTTAAAAACGAGCAAGGCGAAATTGTAGAGCTAAAAGTAATTATGCCACCATCAGTAACTGGAAAAGCAAAGCTCCAGGTTATAAATGCAGATGGAGGAACATCGGAGCCAAAGGATTTCACATATATTTCTCAGCCTAAGATTTCTCAAACAGAAGGCTCTCTTTTCTTCAATGATACAACAACTGAGGTAAGACTTTTTGGAGAGGATTTCCAATCAGGAGCTAAAGTTGTAATAGGAGCAGATCAGACTAAAGGAAAGAAACCTGCTGATGCTTCTGTGTCAGGAATGATAGGAGTAACAGCTGATGGACAAAATCAAGAAGGACATCTTGTAGGAGGAGTAGAGGCAGCAGATGTTAAGGTTACAGGAACTAACCAAATAACCTTTAAAATGCCTGATGGAATAGAATCTCTTGAAAATACTTCAATCATAATAGTGAATCCAGATACTGGTATGTCAGAACCAGGGCAAGGAAATATAAAGCCACCAGTACCAGACGTCCCAGATATCGAGGCTATACCAGGCTTTGAAAGAACTATGATACTAAGATGGACAGTAGATAAAGACGTACTAAACGCAGCAGAAAAATTTGAAATCTACGTAAGAGAGCGTAGAAGCGGAGACTATACCTTCGTAGGAGATACAAAGCAAGACACAACTGAGCAGTCCTATGTAATAAAAGGACTAAAATACGACACAACCTATGATATTCTAGTTAGGGTACTGAATAAATACGGAGAAGCAGAAGATTTTGGAAGCGTGAGAGAAACTACCTTAAAACAAAATCAAGACTACAAAGAAAAAGAAAAGGTAGAAGCAGTGGACAAAGCAGTAACTAATATAGAAACTCAGGGCAAGCAGGAAGTAATAGGAGATACCTTGTATTACACAGTAGGAACTAGAGAGTCTACTATCAACCTTTCAAACACCACTGCAAAAAATAAAACCAAATACGTTCAGATTCCTGTAAGAGATATAAAAGCAGGAAGCAAAACTATAACAATAACAGACAAAGATCTGAGCCTGACAGTAAGCTACAGCTCACTTAATACACCAGAGCTTAGAAATACACCAGATGATGCGGTATTTAGATTTAAGATATCAGCGGCAGAAAAACAAGTGGAAGAAAGCCTAACTAGAGCTATACCTAGAGTCTACAAAAAAGCCTCTAACGTATATGGAATCTACTTTGAACTAGCACAGCCAAAACTAGTAACCCCTATAGCCATGCTATCAGGAAGCGCCACTATAAACATAAACGCCCCAGCATATCCTAAATACCACGCAGTATATATAGAAAGTGCAGACACATTCTCAATACTGCAGTCAAACATCATCACGCAAGGAGGGAATTATGTACTTCTTACAAACAAATAAAAAAGAAAAGACCCGCTTCATGGGTCTTTTCCTAAGCATAATCATGATACTTTCATCAGCAGTTACCTCATGGGCAGCCTATGATGATGTATCTCCATATCCAGTATATAGAGGACTTATTAATCCACAGGAAAATATGCTAAAAATGACAGTGACAGATGCAGCAGGAAACACACTTCCTTACTTTGCACTAGGCACTGGAGTTATGTCGGTGACAAACACTAGATTTAATCCATTTGCTCCTATGACAGAGATGGACGCCCTAGCAGCAGTAGTGAATGCTTCAGGAATGAGTGAACAGATAGAGCCAAATCCTACAAACTGGAGAACAGGCTATATCGATATGGCTACTCAGATGGGCATCATAACAGATGTAGATTTGGCTGAGTATAGCAATACACCAGATACTCCATTTACCAAGCTTGTTACAGCTGAAAAGTTTAATAAATGGCTCAGCACTGGTCTTCAAAAAGAAACTAAATACAAGCTCTCACCGAATTCTACTGTTAGAAGAATTGATGCGGCAGAGCTGTTTCATAACAATCAGGAGCTAGTAGCTCCAGCAAAAGGCTTCACCCTGCTAAAAGGTGAAATAGTAGACCAAAAAACTATAACAGAAGATGGAGTAAATAAAATAGCGACCTCAGTAAAGCAGGACACAGGAGGCTATATAACCATCCTTAGTAACCAAGATATACCAGTAGTAAAAAATGGGCAGATATCTCTTAATATGACAAACCTTTCAAAAGGAGAGGTAGCGTCTTTTTACTACAAAAATAACCAAGTTCAATTTGCAATATCAGAAGTGACGACAGCTCAGACCATAAATGGAACCTTTCAAAGTCTAAATGGAGATACCTTGACTATTTTGGATTTTAATAACCAAATCAGAACCTATAAAACTCATCCAAATATGGTAATTCTAGAAGTAGAAGGTGAACTTGACAATCAAGGTAAATCTAGAACTATAGCAGCAAAGGATTTGATTTTCAATCAAGATATGCAGCTAGCAGTCAAAAATGGCCTAGTGCATGAGCTCAAAAGCTTCATTCCTAGAGACTCGGAGTTAGAGGGCTATATACCAGCAGAATCAAAACTAATAGCTGGAGTAGTGCTAGATGTAACTGCAAACTATGTAACGCTTACAGACAATAAACAGTACAATATAAATCCAGATACCTTTATCTTAAGAAACGGCGAGCTAACTGACTATAGAGATATAAAGGAAGGTGATAGAGTAAAGCTGTTCTTTGACGATATCTACACTCCTATGGTGACTAGAGCAGAGGTAGAAGGGCCACAAAGACAAGTCGACACTATAATAAAAGGAACTATAGATAGCTACGCATTAGGAAGAGGAGAGCTTGCTCTTAAATCCGTAACAAAGCTAAATGGAGATAGATGGGTAGCAGCAGATACTAGCTACACAAAGCTAAAGCTAAGTGGAGATATCTATGACGGCAGCAAAAAAGTAACAACTGCAAAGCTAAAAGATTATAAAGGTCAAGAAATCTATGCAGTACTAGCAAAAAATCAAAATAACCCTACGATAGAAAAGGCAAATATAAGAAGAGGCTCAGCTTTATCCTTCTCTGATGAAATATCTCAAGTGGACTACCCAGGTAGCTACCTAAACATTGAGACAAATCTCATCAACTATACAGAAGGAACTCTAATAGTGAAAGATGGCAGAATAGTAGCTCCAGGAAACCTTCAGGCTGATGTAGGAGCCTATGTTGAGTCTGGAACTAACAAAAATGCTTCACTTATAGTTATGAACAACACTCAATATTCATCAGATAATAGGGAATATCCATACAAAATCTACAGAGGAACTATTGAAGATATCTTTGACTACTCTATAGAGTTAGGAAACGATAAAGACGATAGATACTACTATGAAATGAGAGGTTCTGTATGGGCTAGCTTTAGAGCAGGAAGTGAAGGACCGAGAATTTCCTACAACGATAGCACTACTATCTACGATTCTGACTATAATAGAGGCAAGGGAAAAGAAATTCCAGTTAGAGATTTTAGAGATTACAAATATGAAGGAAGTAAATATGACGATGAAGATCCAGTTTACTACGATAGACAGGTATATGTAGTGACAAAAGACGACGTAGCCATATCTATAAACTTCCTATCAGAATCAGGCTATGATGAAGTAAATACTCAAAATGTCATGACAGGAAAAGTGAAAGCAGTAGACATAACTGCCAAAACTCTTACGCTTTCAGAGGTAAGTAAATATAACTCTCTAAGAGAAATATTCGTGCCTCAGCAGACAGAAGAGCTTATAGACATATCAAAAGCGAGCATAATATCAGGAAATAAAGAACTACCTAAGCTATCGGCAGAGCAGCTGATAGGCAAAAAAATAAGAGCAGTCTACAAACAAAACACAACCAGAAAAAATAATGGTATAGTTATAATAGTAGATTAAAAAATGAAAAGTCTCTGCCCTTATCATATACATCTCGTATATTTAAGGAAGAGACTTTTCTTTATAAAAATGATAATAAAACATGTATAATATAAATATGTGAAAATGAAATAAACCTCAATAATACTATATGAATAAAAGGAGTAAGTATATGAAAAAATTTCTTTCGGCAGTACTAGCAGGTCTGATGATATCATCTCTTGCTGTATCATCTGCCTATGCAGAGCCTCTTGGAGGATTCGACCCAGGAATAGAAAATCTTCAGGGTTATCAAGAAGTGGTATTTCTTACAGGAAAGCCTATTCTCATGAAAGGAACAGTAAAAACCTCTGTAAAAGAAAAAGACGATGAAAGAACTGAAAAATATACCTACAAGCTAGAAGACGCATCTGGAGAATTTACTCTTTCACGTTCGCTATCTCTTACAGCAACTCTTCAGGAAGATTACGGACAGACAGTAGAAGTGGCTACTGTAGATTCATTTAAGGAAACTATAAAGCTAGGCGATGCGACTTATAGCGCAGATGATAAGACCTCTGAGTTCACTCAGAGTATTATCTACGATAACAAGCCTGCTGTCAGCTACTACGCAGGAAACATGGCTTACAGAAAAGTATATAAAGGAGGAGATAAAACTCCAGATATCATAGTAGATATGGAAGGAACTTCTGTAGGATATAATCAAGCATGGGGAAACACCGAAACAAGAACTATGAACTACTATATATCGTCTTCGGATTCGAAAGGCATCCAAGGGAGCTACACAGTCAAAAATTCTAACAATGTAACAAAAGATATCGTATATGCACAAAATCAGCCTACCCAGATTTCATTTAGAGGAGGCTATATGGTATCAGAAAAAGACGAAAGTGTAATGGAATACTCATATGATATAAACAGTAGAGTAGGATCGAATTCGATTACACTTGCAAACAATCCAAAGTTTACTAGGCTAAATGTTCCAGAGCTTAGAGATACCAGTGGACACTGGGCGGAAGAACCAATAAAAATTTTAGCATCGCTGAACGCTATCTCTCCTAATGCAAAGAACTTCGCTCCGTCTTTAGCGATAAGCAGAGAAGAGTTTGCAAAAGCTGTAGCTGTGATATCAGATATAGTAGAAGAAGAATCGACAGTAAGAAGAAACAAGAAAAACCAAGAACAGCCATTATTTACTGATACTGCGATGGACTCAGAAAAATATAAATACGTAAAAGCAGTAGCAACAAAAGGAATCATGGGTGGAGTAGGAGAAGATAGATTTGCACCAAAGGGAGAACTTAGCAAGGCTCAAGCAGCAACTATCCTTATAAATGCTCTAGGAGTAGAAGCCTTAGCACCTAATGGAGCTTACTCGACAGGATTCAAAGACGATTACTCCATACCTTACTGGGCAAAGGACTCTGTATATATGGCTAGAAGCCTAGGACTAATTGATGGAACAGAAAGTGGATTTTTCCAGCCAAATAAAAGCTTAACTAGAGCAGAAGCAGCTAGCATATTAAATAATTACATTCACTATCTGAGCTATGACCTGAGAGAGGATTTTAGAGAAAGAATAGTCAACTACTAAGAGGGAGTCCTGAAAATGAAAAAACTAAGACAGAAATTGACCTTGCTATTCACTATAGCGATATTGTCTACTAACTTTGCATATGCAGATTCGATAACAAAAGATCAAGAATTTTTTGATGCAGTAAAAGAATATATCATGCAAAACTACGCTCTAGAAGTAACAGAAGACCAGCTCTATGATGCGGCTATAAAGGGTATGTTCGATGCGCTTGATCCATATAGCACATATATGGATGAAGAAGAATACAAAGCCTTCATGGAAGAAGCTACAGGTGAATTTGTAGGTATAGGGGCAGTAGTAGGAAAAAGAGAAGATGGTTTTTATATAATAAGCATAAACGAAGGCTCTCCAGCATCAAAAGCAGGCCTAAAGCCTATGGATTTATTAATATCAGTAAATGATAAAGCTGTTGATTTGAAACAAAACACTGAGTCATTAGTAAAGGAAATAAGAGGGCAAGAGGGAACTAGTGTAAAATTAACTGTGAGAAGAGGAAATGAAGTTCTTACAGTAAATATAGTTAGAGCACAGATTCAAGTAAACCCTATAGAATACAAAACTTTAGAAAAAGATTTAGGCTACATTAGAATATCTGAATTTAATAATAATACCTATACTAATATGACTACAGCTATACAGGACTTAAAAAAGCAAGGAATTAAAAAAATAATACTGGATCTAAGAGGAAACCCAGGAGGCTCGTTAGATCAGGTATTAAAAGTATCTAACTACTTCGTACCAAAAGGCAAACTCCTAGAAATACAATATAAGGAAGATAAACCTGATGTATTTTATTCTACTGGTAATCTTCAGTTTGAAAAAGTTGCAGTACTAATAGATGGAAATACAGCATCAGCATCAGAAATTTTAGCAGGAGCTATTCAGGACACGAAATCAGGAACCTTAATTGGAACTACTACCTATGGTAAAGGAGTAGTTCAAGACCTATATCCTCTAAAAAATGGGGAAGCCATAAAACTAACTATAGCAAAATATGTCCTGCCAACAGGCAGAAGTATAGACTTAAAAGGATTAAATCCTGATAAAAAAGTAGAGTATATTACGCCTTCAAATAACTCAAATACTGATAATCAACTAATTACGGCAATTGAATTTATAAAGCAGAAATAACAGGTAAATAATGTTAATATTACAACAAAAACAAGCAAGTGTAACAGACATGTAATATTAAAAACCTAGTTTTAGTAGTATAATAGCTATAAGAACTTGGGGGTGGAGTATGAGGACTTCTCAAGTTACAACTCTATTACATGCACATTCAGAGCTTGACTCGAGTTGGATGTAATGCTATAATTCATTTTGTAAGTCTGACGATTCGTACGCCGGACCAGCCGGAGAGGCTGTAAAACACTCAAACAATAAAACACATATTTTAAAGGAGGAAAGACAAACATGAAGAGAAAATTATCTCTATTAATGGTGCTTATGATGGTACTTACGCTGATTCCAGCTATGCCTTCGTTTGCTGCCACTGCAAACAGAGTTGACAGAGTTGTATCTGTTACTTCTGACGGAGACCTTACAACAGGAAATACTCCAAAACTTTTAATCGACGCAGATGACAAATCTGACATTGCTACTGGACAAGTGTTCAGAGTAGAACTAGGTGATGGTGCTGAGTGGGATACTACTGCTTATCCATCAACTCCTGACACTGCTCTTACTGTTCAAAATGCTGGTTCAGCAACTGCTAAAAGAATCAGTGACAAAAGATTAGAAATCACACTTGGAAACGTAGATGGAACTTCTATAGTTGAAATCCCTATGAGTGTTAAATTTGACGGAGCGCCTGAGGGAGCTCAAAAAGTTAAAGTTGTAGCTCTTAATTCAGGGGTTACTGCTGGAGAGTATACTTATGCTACAGTAGGTGCTGGCGAAGTTACAATGAAAGTAGACTCAAAAGTTAAAATTTCTAGATCAGGAAATAAAACTGTTGACTTTATAATTGATGAAGTTGCAGTTGGATCTTTTGATAACGGAGAAGATTATTCTCTAAAATTACCTAAAGATTTTTCTTGGGGAACAGTTACAGTTACAGGAGCGGCTACAGGAGCTGTTTCAGCAACTGATAACAGAGTATTAAATGTTGATGTTACATCTGCTGATGATGCTAAACTTCAATCAATTTATGTTACAGCTCAAATTACACCTTCAAGAGATGCTAAATTTGGAGATGTTACTATGACAGTAACAAAAGGAGAAATCTCTCCAAGCTCACTAGTAATAGCTGAGTATGTTGATTATATCGGAACTATAACTGTTGATAAAGTTCTTGATGTAGTTTCAGGTAAAGATGAAGACAAACTTTACACAGCTAAAATTAAAATCGAAGAGCCAGTTGCGGCTACTCTTTTACAAAACAGATTTATTGAATTCTCTTTCAATAAAGACAATGCTTCTTTCGAAGACGAAGAAATGTTAAAATTAACTAGAAAAGCTGGTAACGGCGTACTAGAACTTGATGCTAGTTCATCTAAAGCTCTTGTTGGAACTGCTCTTGCAGCAACTGCAGAAGTAGAAACAACAGTTGATGGAAAACTTGTTGACTCTCATCAATTTGATGTAAAGGTTACAACTGGAAGTACTACTGCAACTAAATACGAATTAGAAATTCCTTTCGTAGTTAGTGCTCTTTATGAAGGAGACGTAGTTCTTACTGTTGAAGGCGCTGGAGTTGAAAAACAAGACGTTGTTATAGCAAAAGCTAAAAAGCCTGTTACAATCGAAATAGACAAAAATAGCTCAGCTGACCTTAAGATTGGTCTACAAAAGCAAACTGCTCCTGATATCATAATCACTGAGACAGAAGCTGGAGCTTTATCAGAAGATACTATTTACACTATAGCTAACAGATACACTGAAAACAATATTATCTGGAAAGATGCTAAAATCGAAGTAATCGAGGGAGACCTTGAACTTGATGCTGATGATTCAGATATTAGTGCTAATGATAAAGGCGTTGATATAGCTGTTGAAACTAAATCAACTAAAGCTTCTAAAATTAAAATTTCAGGCGTTGAAGTAACTCTTGACAGAACAGTTCCTTATGGACCTTTCGAAGTTAACTTTAACTTTGGAATAACTGGAAAAGAATACAACAATTTATCAAGCAGAGTTGAAAGAAAAGCTTACTTTAACGTAGTAACTCCAGCTCCTGGAGATCAAAATGCTACTACTACTTTCACTATGGATTCTACAACTTACACTATGATTATCAATGGTCAGCCACAACAAATGACTATGGATGTTGCTCCATTTATCCAAGATAACAGAGCAATGCTTCCTATCAAATATGTTGCTGATGCAATCGGTGCAAAAGTTAACTATGATTCAATGTCAAGAGTAGCTACATTTACTAAAGATGCAACAGTTGCGGCTTTATACCTTGACTCTAACATCCTTTATGTAAATGGTACTCCTGTAACTATGGATACTAAGCCAGTAATTAGCAATGGAAGAGCTATGGTTCCTGTAATATATGTTGCTCAAGCTTTCGGATTCCAATATGGAACTGATTTAGTTTATGATGCAGCTACTAGAGCAGTAACTATATTCCCAGTAGCTAAATAATTAAGCTTATAACTGTGAAAAAAGACCAAGATATTTATATCTTGGTCTTTTTTAAAATCAAATTTAATGAAAAATTAGGAGGTTTAATAATGCCTAAGATAGATTTAAAGAGTCTTTCAGCAGGATTGATTGCTGGTATATTAATTGGAACATTCAGCATAGCTGCATATACTGCTAGTAATCCTATATCGGCTTACGAAGACAATACTTTCGGTTTTAAATTTAATGGTGGCGGACGAAAAGTTCTTCAAGATGGTCTCAGCACCATTGTATATAACGACAGATCTTATGTTCCAGTTAGATTTTTAGCTGAAAATATGGGCGCAACTGTAGTTTGGGACGATGCAACTAAGACGATTAATATAGATATTCCAGAAAAAATTGTTGAAGTAGAAAAGATTGTTGAAGTATGTCCTGTAGAACCAATAACTCAAACAAGCTATAAAGATTTCCCTCAAAGCTTTATAAATAAAGATTTAAGAGTGGATTTGACATATTTCGATAGGAATAAAGATGAACTAAATAGCGATTTTTATTTATCTGTTGAAAACAAAAGTCAAGATCCATGGCAAATAGATTTATTTGAAACTAAATTTATAGCTGATGACGGAAAAACATACGACACTAAAGGTGTTCCTGTAGTAAAATATAATACTAGATTCTACGATGACATAAGAAAAGATGAAGAAGTAAGTGGGTATGTTTCTGTATCAGCGATTCCACAAAGCGTTAAGGGAGGATTACTTCAGATAACAATAAGAAAAAACACTATTGAAAAAGATATAATTGTCATGGATTTCCCAGTTAAAGTTAACCAATAATTATAGAAAAGGGTATCAATAACATTGATTGATACCTTTTTTTATGATTTATGGGTTACAATGCTGTAATAATCATAGAAATTAGAAATAAAAAGTATTATAATAAATACTAGATTGATTGTTGGAATACTTAAATAGGAGAGATGTAATTATGAATTTTAATAAAATTAATAAAACTAAAATCGTAGGGGTCATTACAGCTGTAATGGTAATGGCAAGTAGTACCTTGGTTTCATTTGCAGATAGTACATTATTGACATATCAAGATGCAATAAAAATAGCGTTGAAAAATAATAGGAATTTAGCTAAAATATCTGACCAACTTGATAAAATTGATGAACAATATACTACCCCGAGTGGAGCACCAGCATATATTTTATTGGCGCAACCCTCTTTATCAGCTCAGCTGACACAAAAAAGTCAAAAATTAAGTAATGCATCTGGGACAGTAAAACTTCAGTTTGAGGCTGTAGCTGACGGACTCGAACTTCAAATCAAAGGAAGCTTTTATAAAATTAATTTATTAAAAGATAGCATTGAGCTGAAAAATAAAAAATTATTGGATGCACAAGATAAGCATAGAATACTTAGCCTAAAACTTAGGAATGGAATGGCAAGCAAATTTGAAGTAGAACAAAGCGAAATAGCTCTAAGTGAACTAAAAGAAGGAATAAAAGCTGAACAAATTTCTCTAGAAAAAGAGATTCAGAATTTAAAAAGTATATTGGGAGTTACGGTATTTAACTATAACGAACTAGAAGAACTTCCAATAGAATATAGCTTAGTGGATGATTTACACTTAAAACCAGAATATCAGGCAGCTAAAGCCGTAAGTGATTCACCTTCAATTATGGCTCAGAAGAAATCGATAGAAGAAGCAGAACTGGCTTTTGTTTTAACTCCACTTTCAATTGTTTCTGCTGGGACAGATACTGGAATAACTCCAATAAGTATTCAAAAAAGCGATATAAAATTAAAAGATACAGAATTAAGAAATGCAAAGGATGAGTTATATTTTACAGTGGTAAACACATATAATAGCATTAAAACACTAGAAACTAATATATCTCAAATGGAAGTTCAATTAGAAAATTTAAATAAAAACATAGATGCCATGCAAGTAAGACTAAAAGCAGGAGTAGTATCACAAAGAGATTTAGATAATTTGCTTATAATGAAAGAGGAACTATTAGTAGGAATTAAATCATTGAAAGCAAATCATACAATGATGTTAATGCAGTATCAAAAACCTCATCTTTTGGGATTATCATAATAGGAGGCTAGAAATGAAGAAGATATTATCTGTGATTTTAACTGCAGCAATTTTCCTATCTCCTGTGACCTCTTTTGCGGCAGACAATAGAATGCTGACATACCAAGAAGTTTTTAACAAGGTGTTAATAGCTCAAGATGAGATAGGTATATATAATGAATTGATTGCAGATTTGAAAAAAGATGTAAAGAATCAGAGTCCTTTAGCAAATGAAAAAAATTATGAATATATAGATGGTCAAGAAATAGAAACAAACGCTGCGGATTTTGATTTTATTGATTATAAAAAAATATTAGAAGATAAAGAGTATGCTTTAAAATCAATAAAAAGAAATCTTGAATTATCAACTCTTGATTATTATATGAAATTGATCAATGATAAGGATACAATTGAGGAAAAGATAAAGGAATTAGAACTTGATAAAAAAGATTTAGAAGTTACTCAAAAGAAATACGATGTTGGAATGCTTTTAAAATACGATTTAGATTTTGCTAAAAAATCTTATGAAAATAAAGCAAATGAACTTCTTAATTTAGAAAATGATAGAAAGATGACCAAACAAAGATTAAATAACCTTATGGGAGCAGAAATATCTACTGAATTTGAAGTTACTTTAGATGGACTCATGTCTGAGATTGAGCTAGATGGGAAAACAGTAAAACTTCCTTCGGATGCACTAGATTTTGCAATCAAAAATAAGAAGTCTTTGATAGATTTAGAAAAAGATGTAAAAGATTACAAGAAAGATCTTGATAGATATGAACAATTTTATTATCAAGGATCAACCTACTATAAAGATAAAGAAAAAGAGCTTGAAGAACTTATAAAAGATACTGATGATGCAAAGCTTCAGCAACAATATTTTTTTGAAAAGACCTACCTAAATATTCTAGATGATATAAATTCTATGAATACTATTGACTTGCAGATTAAACAAAAGACAGAAGAAATTAATAATACTAAAGTTCTTTATGAAAATGGACAAATATCATTTATAGAATATAATAAAAAAGCTAATGAGATTAGTGAGCTTAGAAACTCTAAAAACAAAAAAATATTAGATATTAAGAAAGCCATTCTTGATTACAATATGTCTTTAGAAGACTAAATTATATAAAGGAAGATTAAGTACATCTATATTACTTTTGGATATTAAAAAGGATATAGATGTATTATTTTTGTAAAATTTTAGAAAGGGCATAAACTTTTTAAGTTATATATTATATGTTATAATGTATAGGGCATATTATATCTAAACAGGAGGTAAAGTAGTTGTCTAAAACAAATAAATCTCAATTAACTTCGAAAAAACATAAACCTAGCATTAATGAAAGTGCTAGCTCTTGTACTGATAATAAAAAAAATAGATGGATAGAAGCATTTAAAATAATACCACTATTATTAATTGTAGGATTGCTTCCGTTTGTAGTGAGATTAAAACCTATTTCTCTTGAGGGTCCATTTTATGATTTCTGGAAAGGAGAAAGAATTAATCCAGATTTTTTTACTTACTATAAACAGATTTTTATTTACATAATAACTGTATGGTCAATACTCCATACATTTTTATTCACAAAAAGAATTAAAATTACAAAAGCTTATTATTTTATGGGAGCTTATGTGATACTAGTAATAACATCTACCATGTTTTCAAATTATCCTCAAATAGCTCTTCACGGTTTTAATGAAAGGCGTGAGGGTATGTGGATAGTATTATGTTATTTGCTATTAATATTTTCCTCTATTAATTTAATTGAATCTAAGAACCAACTCAAATTTTTAATATATACTTTCGGTATATCTGGAGCAATTATATCATTTATAGCAATATTTCAGTATATTGGTTTTGATATATTTTCGACGGATTGGATTAAATCAATAATAATACCTAAGGAATTAATTGAAAGAGTAAAAGACTTTAACATAGGATTCGGAAAAGGTCAAGCCTATTCGGTTTTTTATAACCCTAATTATTTAGGTGGATATCTTTGTTTATACGTACCAATAGTATTTACATACGCTCTTTCTTCAGAATCTAAAAATGAAAAATATTTATTTTCTATATTTGCCACTTTGGGAACTATTTCTTTGTTTTTTACAAAAAGTGAAGCTGGAATAGTGGGCTTATTAGTCTCATTAATAATTTTAATAGGATATCTTAGTATAGAAAAAAATATAAGCGAGAATAATCCTCAAAACCTTGTCAAAAAGTTATTAATTTTTTCATCAATTTCAGTAATTCTTTTACTCGTGATATCATATATACCTATTCAGGTAAATCCTATTAAAGAAATAAGAATACAAGTTGCAGATTTAATTCTACCATCAAAACTACCTAAAATAGAAGGACGAGGACCAATAAATGATATAAAAAAAATTAGTAAGAGTGAAATAGAATTAATGATTGATACAAAGACAATTAATTTAAGGACCGAAGCTGGAGAATTTGAAATATTAGACGAAACTAAAAAAAATATTTTTCGAGATGAATTAAATAAAAATGGCAAATTTAATTTAGCACCTGATAAATTTGGGAATTTTGAATTGAAAATAACTCCTGCATCAAATCAAAAAAATACTGCTGGTATTGAGTTATTTTATACTCAAAATGAACATCATATAAAATTATATTTTTTAGTTATTGACAATGAAATAATGTTAACTAATCCTAAATATCAAGAAATTAAATCTTTAATTGAAGCAAAAAGTATAGGATTTGAAGGTAAGTATACAATCGGATCAAACAGAGGCTATATATGGTCAAGAAGCATACCTCTTGCATTAGATAATTTAATAATTGGAACAGGGCAAGATACTTTTATAACTGTATTTCCACAAAATGATATATATGGCAATCAAAGAGCAGGGAGATACCATAGTGATTTAATGTGGCAAATAGTTGACAAACCTCACAATATGTATTTGCAAATAGCAATACAGTCTGGATTACTGTCACTTCTAATATATTTATCTGGATTGGCGCTATTATTTTATAAATCTTTTAAAAATGTTTTTCTTGAGAAAGGTTATTTCTTACTTGGAATCACGGTTGCAATTCTTGGCTTTATGCTATCTTCAATATTCAATGATAGTATAATAGCGATTATGCCAATAGTATATATTTTCTTAGGTATTTGTATTAATCTCAATATTAAAAAATAAAGGGGCAGTATAATGAATAGAAATATAAACACGGAAGACATATCATTAAGTGAGATTTTTAGTATCTTATATAAAAGAAAGAAAATGTTTTTATCTACATTAATATTAACATTAATAATAGTAATTGTATTATCCTCTGTTCCGCCATTTAAACAAAATAAACAATTCGAAGCTGTAAGTGGTATAGCTGTAACTTATGAATATAAAGCTCCAATAAATGAAGAAGGCATAGGAGAAGGATATGTATATTATCAAGATAGATTGAGCAATAATTCAATTGTGACTATCAAATCATACCTACAATCAAGAACGATTCTAAGGTCAGTAATAGAAGAATTAGATTTAAAAGATAGCAAAGGTAAACGCATAAGTGTGAAAGCTTTGAAAAAGTTGATAAAAATTGAAGAACAACCAGGGAGTAATTTGATTTCAATAACTGTGGAATATAAAGATGAGAAAAAAACTGCTGAAATTGCTAACCTAATACCTAAAAAAATAATCCAAATGACTAATGCCAATAGTGATTTAATAAACTATAACATTTTAATTATTGATGAGGCTATTGCTTATGAAAAAACTGAGTCTAATATACCTTTAGTTGTTTTGGTTGGCATAGGATTAGGTTTAATTTTTGCTTTAGCAGTTGTATATATAAAAGAATTATCTAGTGATAGAATTTTAAGCAAAAGTGAACTTTATAGACAAGGTATGATTGTTGAAGAAGAATTTAGTTCTATTAGTACTACACTTTGGCAGAGCATAATAAATGGAGCGCTGATATCAAATGCTAATAGTATTACAGTAGGATTTGGTACTGATTTTGACGTAAGTAGTATAAATAATTTTATTGAGTTGCTTGAAAACTCCAATTGTAATTTAGTAGTTAACAATTATTTGGAAAATACTATAATTAAAACTGATAAACAAACTTTAAGAGTAAATGATTTTTCATTTTTAAATAAAAAAAGTATTAATGAAATAATATTTTTAGTAAAAGAACAAAATTTGAATAATCAAGAGAATCTGAATATAAATTTGATTGAATATAAATCATCAATATTTCCACAAGTTGCGTACTTATCGAATAAAACAACAATAATAATAGAAGAGGAGAAAACTTCTAAAAAGGATATAGAAAAAATTAAATTTATGGAAGATAAATACGGACTTGATTTAACAATGTTATATATTGTTTCTTAGTAATGAAAGCAAATTTAAGTTCTTTGTATTTCATTAATTATGAGGTGAAATTGTGTATTTAAATTTTAAAAGGTTAATGGATATCATTTTTTCGGTTATTGGGATAATATTACTATTCCCAATCTTTCTTATTATCATTATTTCGATTAAAATTAATTCCCCTGGACCGATACTATTTAAACAAAAAAGATTTGGGATTAATAAGTCATATTTTTATATATTAAAATTTAGAACTATGAGAATTGATACTCCTAGAGACACTCCTACTCATCTATTGAATAATCCTGATAAGTGGATTACAAGAGTGGGTGCTTTTTTGAGAAAAACAAGTTTGGACGAGTTGCCTCAAATAATAAATATCTTAAGGGGAGAAATGAGTATTATCGGACCAAGACCAGCCCTCTGGAATCAATATGATTTAATTGAGGAACGTGATAAATATAAGGCTAATGATATACCAGTTGGACTTACAGGCTGGGCACAGATAAATGGTCGTGACGAGTTAGACATAAAAGATAAAGCAAGGTTAGACGGAGAATATGCAAATAATATAGGAATAGTAATGGATATAAGATGCTTTATTGGAACTATATTTAAAGTACTTAGGCGTGATGGAGTTATAGAGGGCAAAATAGTAGATAAAAAAAATGATAGAGACAGTTAATGAGTAGAGGTGAGAGTATGCTTTTAGTAACTGGTATAACAGGACATTCAGGAAAGCATTTTTTAAAAGAAATGATTGAAAATAACTATAGTTCTAAAGTTAGATTCATAGTAAGGCAAACATCGGATATATCGTTATTTGAGAATATACCACTTGATATAGAAGTTGTACAAGGAGAATTGAATGATGAAGCTTTTCTTAATAATGCTATGTTAGGGATAGACGAAATAATTCATATAGCTTCAATTTTTTATTCTGAAAACATTATAAAAGTTGCAGTAAATCATAATATAGATAGAGCAATATTAGTTCATACAACAGGAATTTACTCCATGTATAAAAGTGCTTCACAAGAATATAAAAAAATAGAATCCAATATTAATGAGATTATAACGAAATCTAAATCAAATATTAATCTGATTTATCTACGTCCCACCATGATATATGGAAACGTAAATGATAGAAATATGATAATTTTTATTAAAATGGTTGATAGACTTAGGATTTTTCCAGTTATTGATAGAGGGCAAAATTTACTTCAACCTGTTAGAGGTAAAGACTTAGGAAAAGCATATTATCAAATATTAACACAAAAGGATATTTTAAAAGGAGACTATATTCTTTCTGGCGAGAAACCAATATCTATGATAGATATGTTTAAATTAATTAGTGAATTGCTAGGGAAAAAAACAATTTTTATAAATGTTCCATTAGGAATAGGTATTTTTTTAGCAAAACTTCTATTTTATTTTACTCTAGGAAAGATTGATTATATCGAAAAAGTTAAGAGGATGGGCGAAAATAGAAGCTATTCACATAGCGATGCTAATGCAGATTTTAATTATACCCCTACTCCTTTTATTGAAGGACTGAAGTTAGAAATAAATGATTATTTGAAAAGTAAAAAAATATAGTATAGGAGTATGATATTAGTGAAGTTGTTGGTAGTATGTCAATATTATTATCCAGAACCGTTTAGAATTACTGATATATGTGAGACATTAGTCAATAGAGGACATGAAATAACAATTTTGACAGGACTCCCAAACTATCCAGATGGAATAGTTCCTAATGATTATAAAAAACGAAAAAAAAGGTATGAAATAATAAATGGAGTTAAAGTAATTAGATGTTTTGAATATGGTAGAGGAAAAAGTAAAATAGGCTTGTTTGCAAACTATTTTAGTTTCTCCATATCAGGAACAATTAAAGCTCTATTTTTAAAAGAAAAATTTGACGCAGTATTTGTGAATCAGTTGTCACCAATAATGATGTCATTGCCAGCTATAGCATACAAATATAAATTTAATATAAAGATATTATTATATTGTCTTGACTTATGGCCAGCGAGTCTAGCTGCTGGGGGTATCAAGAGTGGTTCATTTGTACATAATATTTTTCTTTTAATCTCAAGGTGGATATACAATTCAGTTGATTCTATTTTAATAACATCTAGTATGTTCAATGATTATTTTATAAATATTTTGAATATAAATTCAGTTAAAATAACTCATTTACCTCAGTATGCAGAAGATATTTTCATTCCGAAAAATCAAATTCATAATAAAAAAAATAATTATAAATATAATTTTGTGTTTGCTGGTAACATTGGAGAAATGCAAAGTGTAGATACAATCATTTATGCTGCAAATGAATTAAGAAACAACGAAAATGTTATTATTCACTTAGTAGGGGATGGGTCAAAACTAAATGATTGTAAATTGTTGATTAGCGAACTTAATTTGTCAAATGTTAGATTACATGGAAGAAAAGCAGTTGAAGATATGCCAAAATTTTATGATATGGCAGATGCTATGCTTATAACATTAAAAAGTAATGAAATACTATCAATGACATTGCCTGGTAAGGTACAGTCATATATGGCGGCTGGGAAGCCCATTATAGGAGCTATAAATGGAGAAACTAAGACTATAATTAATGAAGCAAATTGTGGGATGATATGTGATGCTGAAGATTATATTTCTTTATCTAAATTAATTCTAGAATTTATAAATTCTAGTAATAAACTTCAAATGGGATTGAATGCTGTAGAGTATTATAAGAGTAATTACAACAAAGAGATGTTCATAGAGAAATTAGAAAATGAATTATTGAGGTTGGAGGAATAAAATGTTCAATAATAAAATACTATTAATAACAGGTGGAACAGGTTCTTTTGGAAATGCTGTAATGAAAAGATTCTTGGATACAGATATAAAAGAAATCCGTATATTCTCTCGTGATGAGAAAAAGCAAGATGATATGAGAAAACTATATAAAAATGATAAATTGAAGTTTTATATAGGGGATATAAGAGATATCGCTAGTGTGAAAAATGCTATATATGGAGTAGATTATATTTTTCATGCAGCAGCTCTTAAGCAAGTTCCGTCTTGTGAATTTTTTCCAATAGAAGCCGTTAAAACTAACATCCTAGGAACTGATAATGTTCTTACTGCCGCAATAGATATGAATGTAAAAAAAGTGATTTGTCTTTCTACAGATAAGGCAGCATATCCTATAAATGCAATGGGGATTTCGAAAGCAATGATGGAAAAAGTATTTGTAGCTAAAGCAAAGACTGTTGACCCAGAAAGAACTTTAATATGTGGAACTCGCTATGGCAATGTAATGGCTTCTAGAGGTTCTGTAATTCCATTGTTTATAGAACAAATAAAAAATTCTCAGCCGATTACTGTGACTGACCCTAATATGACAAGATTTCTTATGAGCTTAGAAGAAGCTGTAGAGCTTGTTGTATTTGCATTTCATAATGCAGAGGCAGGAGACATAATGGTTCAAAAATCACCAGCATCTACTATAGGAGACTTAGCTCAAGCTATAAAAGAGTTATTTAATGCAGATAATGAAATAAAAATAATAGGCACTCGTCATGGAGAAAAACTATACGAAACGCTTCTCACAAAAGAAGAACACGTAGTAGCAACTGATATGGGGAATTTTTATAGAGTTCCTGCTGATAAGAGAGATTTAAATTATGATAAATACTTTGTTGAAGGTGATCAAAAGCTTTCATATGAAGATGAATATAATTCACATAATACTAAAAGACTTAGCATAGAGCAGATAAAAGAAAAACTGCTTCAATTAGATTTTTTAAGAGAACAGTTGGAAAGTTGGAATATATAATGAAAATATTAGTTACAGGAGCTAATGGATTTATCGGTAAAAATTTAATAGCAGAGTTAAAAAATCAAAAATTCAGTGAAATATATGAATCTGATTTAGATACTAAACCTGAATTATTAGAAAAGTATTTGAAGGAAGCTGATTTTATATTCCATTTAGCAGGAGTAAATAGACCTAAAGAGCAATCAGAATTTATGCAAGGGAATTTTGGATTCACATCTCAATTATTAGATACATTAAAAAAATATAACAATAAATGTCCTATAATGATTTCATCATCCATTCAAGCAACTCTGAAAAACCCATATGGAATAAGCAAAAAAGCCGGAGAAGAGCTATTGTTTGAATATAGTAAAGCTACAGGAGCTAAAGTATTGGTATACAGATTTCCAAATGTCTTTGGTAAATGGTGTAGACCTAATTACAATAGTGCAGTTGCCACTTTTTGTCATAATATTGCTAATGATTTACCTATACAAGTAAATGATAGAGAAGCGATAATGAACCTAGTTTATATAGATGACGTGGTAGAAGAATTGATAAATGCTCTTGAAAATAAGGAAAATAAAATTGGACTGTATAATCAGGTTAAAACATCCTACACTATTTCGCTTGGGGAGATAGTAGATTTAATTTATTCTTTTAAGAATTCTAGAGAGCAACTAAAAATACCTAATATGTCGGATGAATTTACAAAGAAACTTTATGCGACCTATTTAAGTTATTTACCTAAAGACAACTTCAGCTATAAACTTAAAATGAATGTAGATAATAGAGGTTCTTTTACAGAATTTTTAAAAACCCCGGATAGAGGCCAAGTTTCAATAAATATATCAAAACCTGGAATTACCAAAGGAAATCATTGGCATCATACCAAAAATGAAAAATTTCTTGTAGTCAGTGGCAATGGAGTTATAAGGTTTAGAAAAATTGATACAGATGAAATAATAGAGTATTATGTAAGTGGAGAAGAATTAGAAGTAGTGGATATTCCTACAGGATATACTCATAACATAGAAAATCTAGGAGATGTAGATATGGTTACGGTTATGTGGGCTAATGAAGAGTTTAATCCAGATAGACCTGATACTATTTTTTTGGAGGTTTAATTAATGAAACAGCTAAGAGTAATGACTGTAGTGGGAACAAGGCCAGAAATAATTAGGTTATCTGCAGTGATTAATAAACTTGAAAAGTCGAATTCTATAGAACATATATTGGTACATACAGGGCAAAATTATGATTATGAATTAAATGATGTTTTTTTTAAGGATTTCAATTTAAGGAAACCAGATTATTTTCTGGATGCGGCTAATGGGACAGCAGTTGAAACTATAGGTAATATCTTAATTAAAATAGATAAGGTGCTTGATGAAGTGAATCCTGATGCATTTTTAGTACTAGGAGATACCAATAGCTGCTTATGTGCTATAGCTGCAAAAAGAAAACATATACCGATATTTCATATGGAGGCTGGAAACAGATGCTTTGACCAACGGGTTCCAGAAGAAACAAATAGAAAGATAGTAGACCACATATCAGATATTAATCTTACATATAGTGATATAGCAAGAGAGTATTTGCTTAGAGAAGGCATATCTGCTGATAGAATAATAAAAACAGGTAGTCCAATGTATGAAGTATTAAGCTCAAGAGAAGATGATATTGACAAGTCTGATATTGTAGAGAGGCTAGGCTTAGAAGAAGGTAAATATTTTGTTGTATCTGCTCATAGAGAAGAAAATATCAGTTCAGAAAAAAACTTTATGGATTTAGTTGATACTTTAAATACTATAGCAGAAAAATATCAGATGCCACTAATAGTAAGCACTCATCCTAGAACTAAAAAAATGATTGAATCAAAAGGAATTGTATTTAATTCACTAGTAAAGACCATGAAACCTCTAGGATTTAATGATTACGTTAAATTGCAAATTAAATCTAAAGCTGTACTAAGCGATAGCGGAACTATAAGTGAGGAATCTTCAATATTAGGATTTAGAGCATTAAATATAAGACAGGCTCATGAAAGACCAGAAGCCATGGAAGAAGCATCCGTTATGATGGTAGGATTAGAAAAAGAAAGAATACTACAAGGCTTGGTAGTACTAGAAACACAGGATAGAGGGGGTTTGAGGCTAGTAACTGATTATAGTATGCCAAATGTATCAGATAAAGTGTTGAGGATAATTCTATCATACACTGATTATATCAATAGAGTAGTTTGGAGCAAATGTAATAAGGAGGGCTAAAGTAAATGAGCAATAAAGAATATAAAGTATGTACTAACTGTGTAATGGATACTACAGATAGCAAAATAGTATTTGATGAAAATGGGGTATGTGATTATTGTAATTCATATTATAATGATATATTGCCAAATTGGAATCCAGATAATAATAAAGAAAACGAGTTAATGGAAATTGCAAAGAAAATAAAGCGTGAAGGTTCAAATAAACCTTATGACTGTATTATCGGAATGAGTGGAGGAATGGATAGCTCATACTTGACATATATTGCCAAAGAAAAAATGGGATTAAGACCTCTTATTTATACTGTTGATACTGGGTGGAATTTGAATGTTGCAGTTGAAAATATTGAGAAAATCGTTAAAAAATTAGATTTAGATATGTATACTGAAGTTGTAAATTGGAAAGAAATGCAAGACTTACAGCTAGCTTTCTTTAAGTCTCAAGTACCATATCAAGATTTTCCACAAGACCATGCAATATTTGCTGGATTATATAATTATGCAGTAAAGAATGGAATCAAATATGTTTTAACAGGCTCTAATATAGCTACAGAATGTGTGAGAGCACCAATTGAATGGGTATACTTGAATGATATAGTATTAATGAAAGATATCCACAGAAAATTTGGGAAGGTTGATTTGAAAACATTTCCAATGTGCAGCATGTTTAAATATAGATTATATTATGCGTATATAAAAGGAATGAAAAGAGTTGCACCTTTAGATTATATTGAATATGATAAAGCTAAGGTTGAAAAAGAACTTAATGAAATTTTTGGGTGGGAAAAATATGAAAATAAGCATTATGAAAATATTTTTACTAGATTTTATGAGGGATATTACCTTCCGATAAAATTTGGATATGATAAAAGAAAGTGCTATTTTTCGAACTTGATTTTAACGGGGCAAATGACTAGAAACGAAGCATTGATAAAACTAGAAGAAAATCCTTATGACGAAGATTTGATGAAGTCTGATATGGAGTATATTGCAAAAAAACTAGGAATAAGTGTTGATGAATTTATAACTATAATAAACGGTGAAAATAAATCTTATAAAAATTACAAAAATTCTTTGAGCATGATTGAGCTATCTATCAAAGTAGCAAAAATGGTTGGAGTAGAGAAGCGTAATTTTAGATAAATATCGGAGCGTGAATTATGATAGCTGTTATTGACTATGGAGTAGGAAACGTAGGGTCAATTATCAATATGCTAAAAAAAATAGGAGATACTCCAATTTTAGCAAAAAATGCTAGTGATATTAAAAAGGCAGACAAGTTGATTTTACCAGGGGTAGGTTCTTTTGATACAGGGATGAGAATGCTCAGAGAGAGTGGAATGCTTGATGAAATAAACAATCATGTTACTATCAAAGAAAAACCGTTGTTAGGGATATGCTTAGGCATGCAGATGCTAGGAAGGCAAAGCGAAGAAGGAAAACTAAAGGGGCTTTCATACATACCCTTTGATAATGTTAAGTTTAATTTTGATTCTTTAGAGTCCAAAGAATATAAGACGCCACATATGGGATGGAATGTGGTTAAAAATACCATATGTGATGATTTAATAGTTTCAAATATAGACACTATACAAAGATATTATTTTGTACATTCGTACCATGCTTTATGCGATAAAGAGGAAAATATACTGATGAAATGTAAGTATGGATATGAATTCGCTGCAGCTGTAAAACATAATAATGTTTATGGATTTCAGTTTCATCCTGAAAAAAGCCATAAATTTGGGATGACTCTTTTGGAAAACTTTGCAAGGAGGCTGTAATTTGTATTTTAGACCTAGACTCATACCATGTCTATCAATTACTAATAGAGAGTTAGTTAAAACTACAAAATTCAAAACTCCTAAATATATAGGGGATCCTATTAATGCAGTAAGGATATTTAACGAAAAAGGAGTAGATGAACTTTGTATTTTAGATATAAGGGCAACTATAGAAAATAGGGAACCAGATTTTGACTATTTAAGTGATATAGCTAGTGAAGCATTCGTGCCTCTGAGTTATGGAGGAGGAATAAAAACTATAGAACAGATAAAAAAATTATTTTATATAGGTTATGAAAAGATAATTATAAATTCTTCATTTGTTAATAATCCAACATTGATTAAAGAGGCAGTTGATTTTGCAGGTGCTCAGAGTATCGTAGTTTCAATAGATGTAAAATTAGATTTTTTCAAAAATAGAGTATCTTATATAAAAAGTGGAACTATAAGAGTTGATGAAGGACCTATTGAACTAGCTAAAAATGCAGAAAAAATTGGAGTTGGTGAAATTTTGTTAAACTCCATCAATAATGATGGGCTAATGCAAGGCTATGATTTAGATTTAGTGAAACAAGTTAGTGAATCCATAAACATACCCGTAATTGCATGTGGTGGAGCTAAAGATATTATAGATGCTAAGAAAGTAATTGAAGAAGGAAAAGCTCATGCCGCAGCTGCAAGTAGCATGTATATATATTATGGAAGACAAAAAGCAGTTCTAATTACTGCACCTACAGAGCAAGAACTAATTGATATAGGTTTATATAAATTTGAGTATTAAAATACTAGATTTAAGGAGCTTTTATGAAAGTTTTAGTACATTTGAGACCAGGGGAAGGCGATTTTTATTTACAACTCTTAAAAATGGCTTTTCCAGACGCAGAAACCTTAACTATTTCAGATGAAAAAAATAAAGCAGATATTTGGATTGGAAATTATATATATAAAGAAGGAAATCAATTAGGATTTTTTAAAAGAGAGATTGAAGATGAAATCATAACAAGATGTAGGTATCTTAGAAATATAGATAAATCTTTAGCACGAAACTTAGTGAACAGATTGGCAGTAGGATTAGACAATCTTTTTATAACAACTAAAATAGATTTTGTTTTAGGGGGCATGATAGATTGTTATACTCAAGATGTTCTTGAAAGAATTGTTTTAAAACACAAAAAAACATATGTGTCTTTTGTAGGACATTTCATTAATGGATATGCTAGGATAACATCCAGAGGAGAACTTAACAACATACCAAGGATTGTTAATGACACAGAAGTTGAAGCTGCATTGAATCAACTCTTATCTGATAACTATGCTCCTAAATTTAAATTAAATAGGAAAAAAAGTATTAGGGATATGCTAATTATATATGGAAGAGAATATATAAAAAAATATATTTATTTTCCAGCAAAAAAACTTATAAATTGGGATTTTCTTAATTACCATTATAATACTGTTATTCAAAAAGGAATAGTAAAGAATCTATTTATAAGAAATAGCATAGAAAAATATTATAAATATGAAAATAGTTTGGATTATATTGATTTAAATAAATCTGTATATATGCCGTTACATTTTATACCAGAAGCGACAATTGATTATTGGGCAGATAATGCTCAATTTGCATACCAAGAAGATACTATTATTAATATAATAAATAATACACCGCAAGAAATTAATATAATTATAAAAGAACATCCGGCGATGTATTTAAGGAGAAATATAAGTTTTTATAAAAAAATAAGTGATTATAAAAACGTTATTATAATTCACCCATATGAATCTAGTAATAAAATTTTAAATAGGGTCGATTCAATTGCTGTTTTTACTGGTTCGGTGGGTGTCGAAGCATTGTTAAGACAAAAAAGAGTATTAACATTTACTAGCAATTACTATTCAGATTTACATCCAAATATTCATAAGATAAGTGAATTAAATGAAGAGACTATCAATAAGGAAATAATTTCATATCCAAATAAATTATTCTTAAAAGACTTACTTCAAGGGCTATTTATATCTAAATTCTATAATGATAAAAGTATGTTTCTAAGTGATATGGCAAAAATGTCAGAAACATTGAAAATTTACGTAGAGTATGTTTTATCAAATAATGTTGGTTAGAAAATATCAGTTTCAATTCTGAAAATTAAATTTTATCATTTGAGAGGGCATGAATAAATATGATTAAATATAAACCATATTATTTTATATTATATGGAATAGTTATGTTCTTTAGTATATGGTTACTAGGACCTTATCAATTTAGAATATATAATTATCAGGCTTTGATATACTTTTTTTGTGCCTACGGTTTACTTTTCTTAGGTTCGTTTTTGTTTGATAGGCCGCTTTTTTTTATTACTAGCCAAGCGAGGAATTATGAAGTTAGCATAACAAAAAGAGCAGAGAGATTTCTTATATTTATGGTAATTGTGAGTTTCAGTGCTTTAGTGATATATATGTACGAAGTAGTTAATCTACCAATACCTGGAGGGTATGTTTTTGCAAAAGATGATTATAGAGATATTTTAAGTATTAATAGAAGCACAATTAATAAAGTTGCTGAGATAATGATGAGTATAGGGGTAGCGATATATCTTATAACCGCAAGATTAAAAAAGCATAATTATAAAGCTACAAAAGTGTTAGGGATTGTAGGACTTTTTATTCCAGCAATTGCTATTTTGGCTGTTGGAGCTAGAAGTAGAGTAGTTACTACAATAGGTTTATTTGTTATTATTAATGCATTAAATAAACATGAAGGTCATAAAACAAACTTTTCTTTTAGCAAACTATCTAAAAAAAATAAAATGATTATATTTGGATTAATTAGTGCCTCAATTTACTATACCTTAGCTTTGTTTGCGAAAAGAGGAGTTAATGATGCTACCCTTCAATATATAAAAGATCCATCTGACTCTATACTAAGACCTATATACTACTTTCTTTTTAATATATCAAATGGAATGGTAGGGCCGATATATAAAGCCACATGGTATTATACACATAGCTTGACTGCATTTACTTGGTCTTTTGATAGCTTTAAAACAATACAGATTCACTATGGAGCCTTCTTAATGTATTTACCAGGATATTTTTTGAAACTAATTGGATTACCATTTCCTGATTTTTTAGAAATAGCTTTATCTTCTCCTATATCCGGTCTATATTCAACGTTCATAACTGGATACTTTCTTGATTGGGGTGTAGAAGGAAGTTTAATAATGATATTCATAACAGGAGCTATATTTGGACGAATATCTTACTTGAGTAGAAAAAAAGAATTTTCTTATTTTATTTTACCAGTAATATTATTTATGTGCTGGGTTTCTCCTATATACTACTTTTTACATATGGGATGGGAGTCTGTTTTTATATGGTATATTATAATATATATTATTTCAAAAAAACTAGGTTTAAAGAATAAAGAAATCAAATACAATGAGTGATTATATTTTTAATGAAGAGAGGTAAGTTGTATGAAAGTATTAATTACAGGGGCAGATGGTTTCATTGGAAGTCACTTAACAGAAGAATTAGTAAAACAAGGACATAAAGTTAAAGCCTTTGCATACTATAATTCATTTAACACATGGGGATGGCTAGATACACTTCCTAAAGATATTATGAAAGAAGTAGAAGTATTTACTGGAGATGTAAGAGATCCCAATGGAGTAAGAGAAGCAATGAAGGAGATGGATGAGGTCTATCATCTGGCTGCACTTATAGCTATACCTTTTAGTTATCATTCTCCTGATACATATGTTGATACGAATATAAAGGGAACTCTAAATGTACTGCAAGCAGCTAGAGATATAGATATATCAAGACTACTTATAACTTCTACATCTGAAGTTTATGGGACTGCTCAGTATGTTCCTATAGATGAATTACATCCATTCCAAGGTCAATCTCCATACTCTGCGACTAAAATAGGTGCAGATAGACTAGCAGAATCTTTTTACCGTAGCTTTAATATGCCAATTACTATAGTAAGGCCATTTAACACCTATGGGCCTAGACAGTCGGCAAGGGCTGTAATACCTACTATAATAACTCAATTACTAGCAGGAAAAGAAGAAATAGAACTAGGTTCATTGACTCCAACTAGAGATTTTAACTTTGTAAAAGATACTGCAAATGGATTTATAGAAATTGCAAAATCTGATAAAACTATAGGTGAGGAAATAAATATTGCAACGCAACAAGAAATATCTATAGGTGAACTTGCGCAGGAGTTAATAAGACAGATTAATCCTAATGCAAGAATAATATGTGATGAACAAAGATTAAGACCAGAGAAAAGCGAAGTTAATAGACTGCTTGGTTCTAACGAAAAAATAAAGAAGCTTACAAATTGGAAGCCGAAATATACTTTTGAGCAAGGAATAGCTGAAACCGTAGAATTTTTTAAAGGAAATCTAGATAAATATAAAACTGATATATACAATATTTAGTTTGGAGATGTTCATATGAGCGATAAATTTATACCTCTATCAGTACCTAATCTTAAAGGAAATGAATTAAAATATGTTACTCATGCAGTAGAAACTGAATGGGTATCAACTGGTGGACCATATATAAATGAATTTGAAGAGAAAATAGCAGAGTATGCTAAATGCAAAGGGGCAGTGTCTTGTCAAAATGGTACAGCTGGACTTCATACGGCGCTTATTGTTTGTGATGTAACAAAAGATGATGAAGTCATAGTTCCTACACTTACATTTATAGCTGCAGTTAATCCTGTAAGATATGTAGGAGCAGAGCCAATATTTATGGATTGTGATGATTCGCTTACAATAGATATAGATAAACTAAGAGCATTTTGTGAAAAAGAGTGTGTATTTGAGAACAATAAATTAATAAATAAAACTACTAAAAAGCATATAAAGGCAATTTTAGTAGTTCATGTATTTGGGAATATTGCTGATATGAGCAGTATTATGGATATAGCACATACCTTTAATTTAAAGGTAATTGAAGATGCTACAGAGGCTATAGGAACTTACTATGTATCAGGGAAATATAAGGGAAAGCATGCTGGAACTATTGGAGATATAGGGATATATTCTTTTAATGGAAATAAGATAATGACTACTGGTGGCGGAGGAATGATAGTTTCAAATAATGAAGATTTATTATCTAGAGCTAAGCATTTAACAACTCAGGCAAAAAGTGATGAACTTTATTATACCCATGATGAAATAGGTTTTAATTATCGCATGACAAATCTTCAAGCTGCACTTGGATTAGCCCAATTAGAACAGCTGGAAGATTTTATAATAACAAAGAAAAGAAATTATGATTATTACAAAAAAGAGTTAAATGATGTTGATGGACTAAAAATATTAGATTTTAAAGAGGATATTAGACCTAACTATTGGTTTTATGGTTTATATATCGAAGATTCCTTTAAATTAAACAGAGATGAACTTATATCATACCTAGCATCACATAAAATTCAAACAAGACCTATATGGGGATTAATCAATGAACAAGCCCCTTATTTAAATGCTTTAGGATATGAAATAGAAAAAGCGAAAGACTATTTAAATCATGTTGTTAATATACCTTGTAGTTCTAACCTAAGTGTAGAAGATGTTTTTATTGTAATAGAGTGTTTAAAAGGTATTTAGAAAAAGTTTAAAAACCTTTTGAAAGAGGTGAACTATGGATATTAAAGATTTTTTAATAGATGAAAATGTAGCTATGATTGATGCAATGCATCAATTAGATAAGGTTTCTAAAAAAGTTTTATTCGTTACTAAGGAAAATAAATTTATTGCATCAATTACTGATGGAGATATAAGAAGATGGATATTAAAAAAAGGGAACTTAGATGCTAAAGTAAAGGATATTGCAAATTATAATCCTAAATATTTAGTAGAATCCGAGAAAAAGCTTGCTAAGGATTTTATGAAGAAACATTTTATAGAGGGACTTCCTATATTGAATGAGAATAAGGATATAGTGTCTGTAGTGCTATTAAACGATGAAGAGTATGATATAAAAAGAGAGTTGAGTATCCCTATAGTAATAATGGCTGGAGGGTTAGGAACTAGGCTTTACCCATACACCAAAATACTTCCTAAACCGTTAATACCAATAGGTGAAATTCCAATAGTAGAACATATAATAAATAGGTTTAATAAGTATGGAAGCAATGAGTTTTATTTAGTAGTTAATCATAAAAAAAATATGATAAAAGCCTATTTTAATGAAATAGAAAAAAACTACACTGTTAATTATGTAGATGAAGATATTCCGCTTGGAACAGGTGGGGGACTAAGTTTACTTAAAGGAAAAATAAATTCGACATTTATTCTATCAAATTGCGATATATTGATTGAAGATGATTATGAGAAGATATTTAAGTTTCATAAAGATAACAACAATCTCATAACTATGGTATGCTCTTTAAAAACTATTAGAATTCCTTATGGAGTTGTAGAGATAAGTAAAAATGGAGAAATTGAGGAAATGAAAGAAAAGCCAATTCTTTCATTTTTTACTAATACTGGAATGTATATAGTCGAACCTAAAGTAATAAAAGAGTTAAATGAGAATGAATTTATTGGATTCCCAGATATAATAGAAAAATATAAGAGATATGGAGAAAAAGTAGGTGTGTATCCTATAAGTGAAAATAATTGGCTAGATATGGGTCAAATAGATGAGATGGAAGAAATGAGAAGAAGGCTGGAAAAAGATGAATAAGAAAATAGTACTTATTGGCGGGGGCGGACATTGTAAATCTGTTTTAGATTCTATTTTTTCAATGAACGAGTATAGTGATATTGCAATCATTGATAGAAGAGAGAATATTGGAAAGCAAATTTTAGGTGTTCCTATTGTTGGAAGTGATGATGATATACATAATTTATTTGATAGAGGGTATAATTTTGGATTTATAACGCTAGGAAGTATTGGAAATCCTATTCTTAGAATTAAGTTGTTTGATTTAATTCAAGAAATTGGATTTGAAATACCAAATATTATTGATAGTTCTGCAATACTGAGTAAGTATATAAAGCTTGATAAAGGCATTTTTATTGGGAAAAGCTCAGTTGTGAATGCTGGTTCTAGAATTAATAATTGTGCTATTATAAATACTAACTCAATTATAGAACATGATTGTTCAGTAGGGAATTTCGTACACATTGCTCCAGGAGTAGTTTTAGGTGGGGAAGTAGTTATAGGAGATAACTCTCATATTGGTGCAAACTCAACTATAAAGCAGCGAGTTGAGATTGGTTGCAATTCAATTGTTGGAATTGGAAGTACAGTTTTAAAGAATGTAGATGATAATTCTATAGCATATGGAAATCCTTGTAGGTTCATAAAAAATAATCAATAAAGGATAAAGAGTATATGATTAAAGTCGGGTTTGCTACTGTAGTTTATAGTGAAGCTTATAATTATGTAGATGACTATATAAATTCAATTAATAATCAAGATTATGATGATTTTGATTTACTATTGTTAAATGATAATTTAAGCGCTTATCAACATGAATTTATAGATAAACATATTAATAAAAATATAGAATGGATTGATAAAGGAGATTGTAAATCGATTCAAGAATTAAGAATACAGTTAATTATAGAATCAAAGAATAGAGGCTATGATTTATTGATTTTGGGAGATTTTGACGACATTTTTTCTTTGGATAGAGTGAGTTATATTGTATCTAGCTTTGACAGTGATTTCAGCTTTTTTTATAATGATTTATATTATTTAAGCAATAATAAACTCTTTTTTTCACACTTACCTTTAGTAGTCGATGAAATCGAATATATTTTAGAGTCAAATTTTTTAGGACTTAGTAATACTGCCTTAAATTTAAATTATATAGAAGATAATTTGTTAGAACAACTAAAGATAAAACAAACACCTGCTTTTGATTGGATGTTATATACGTTAATTTTATTATATGGAGGAAAAGGTAAAAAAATTAATAATTGTAAGACATATTATAGAATTCATAACATCAACACTGCAGGAGATATAAAGATTTCTGATGAAGGCTTATTTAAAGAAATAAGTATTAAAATTTTACATTATGAAAATCTATCTAATATCAATAGCGTATTCAAAGAACTCTTAGAACAATATATAATATACAGAGAGGAATTTAGTTTCTATAGGAAAATATTTTACGAATATTCAAACAATAGAAATAATTATTGGTGGGGAAACATTGATAAACTTGATATAGCGAGGAGAGAAAATAATGCAAATAGGAATGCACGAAATTAGAAATTATGGAAAACCATACATTATAGCAGAAATCGGAGCTAATCATAATGGAGATATGAATCTTGCTAAAGAAATGATTGATAAAGCAATAGAATGTGGAGCAAACGCAGTAAAATTTCAATCTTGGACAGATAAGTCTCTTATTTCTAAGTCTGAATACAAGAACAATCAAAAATATGATGATTCACCTAAAAAGCATTTTGGTTCACTACAAGAAATGGTAGAAAAATATTATCTAAGAGAAGACCAACACTATATTTTGAAACAATATTGCGATGAAAAGGGTATTGATTTTTGTTCTACTCCATTTTCTGAAGAAGAAGCAGATTTGCTAGAAAAATTAGATGTTCCATTTTATAAAGTGGCGTCTATGGATATTGATAATATAAGATTATTAAAACATATAGCAAGAAAAAGAAAGCCTGTAATTTTATCTACAGGCATGGCTACTTTAGGAGAGATAGAGGCAGCTGTAAAAGCTATAGAAGATGAAGGGAATTTTGATATTTGTTTACTTCATTGTATCTCTATTTATCCACCAGAATCAAAAGATATACATTTAAATAATATCTTGTCATTGCAAAAAATATTCCCCGACTATCCAATTGGTTTTTCTGATCATACTATAGGAGTTTCGGTTCCAATAGCATCAGTAGCGCTAGGGGCTGCAATAGTTGAAAAACACTTCACTTTGGACAAAAATTTACCAGGCTGGGACCATGAAATCTCTGCTGATCCTGAAGAACTTATGTTTATTGTAAGAGAAAGTAATATAGTTGCACAAGCACTTGGAAGCTTTAGAAGAACAATTTCAGAAGCAGAAAAAAATAAGAAACCAAAATTTAGAAGAAGTATAGTTCTTACAAAGGATATGAAAGCTGGCGAAATAATATCAGAAAATCATATTACATTTAAAAGACCAGGAACACACATTAGACCTGATCAAGAACAGTATGTTGTTGGAAGAGTACTTAAAAGAGATATGTCTCAAGATGATTTGATTGATTGGATTGATTTAGTGTAATTGGTTGTAGAAAGAAGGAATTAAGTTATGATAGCAATAATACCTGCTAGAGGCGGTTCAAAGGGAGTTCCTAAAAAAAACATAAAGTTGATAGATGGAAAACCGTTGATTTATTACACTATAAAAGCTGCAAAAGAATCAAAAGCAGTCAGTAGAATTATTGTTTCTACTGACTGTTTAGAAATAGCATCAGTCGCAAAAGAATTAGGTGCAGAGGTACCTTTTTTAAGACCAGAGTATTTAGCAACGGATACATCAAAAGCTATAGATGCTTATTTATATACTATTGAAAAAATAAATAATGATGAAAACAAAAATATTAACGAGTTTATGGTTTTGCTTCCCACCTCTCCATTTAGGACATCAGATGACATTGATTCAGCTGTAAAGATATTTTGTGATAAGAATGCAGATACGGTAATCTCAGTTGTAGAGGCTACACATCCTCCTACTTGGTATAAAAAAATATCTAGTGTGGGAGTATTAGAAGACTTTATTGAGAATGCAGACAATAGCTTAAATAGACAAGAAGCACAAAAAACTTATTTACCAAACGGAGCAATATATATATTTAAATATGATAAATTAAAAGAAAATAATAGTTACTACAATAAAAAAACCTTTCCATACATAATGAGTATAGAAAATTCAATAGATATTGATACATTTATAGATTTTAAACTAGCGAAACTAATTATGGAAGAAAAAAAATTTAGATAAGCTTTTTACTAAGTATGGAGATATATAATTATGAAGAAAACTGCACTGCTGTTAATGGCTATTACAATTTTATCTAAAATCATTGGTTTTGGGAGAGAAATAGTTCTCTCCTATTATTATGGAGCTTCTAATATAAGCGATGCCTATTTAATATCGACTACTATCCCAGGAGTTATTTTTAGTTTTGTTTCATCTGGATTGATTGCTGGATATATTCCTATGTATAGCAGTATATTTAAATCTGAAAACAAAGAATCAGCCAATAATTTTACAAGCAATTTAATTAATTTATTACTTATAGTATCTTTAATAATTATAGGGTTTAGTTTTATTTTTTCAGAAGCAATTGTTAAACTTTTTGCATCAGGATTTGATTTGGAAACATTCAATTTAACGGTAAAATTTACGAGAGTAAGTTTATTTGCTATTTTATTTAGTGGGATAGTGTCTATTTTTAGTGGATATTTACAATTGAAAAATAATTATATAATCCCCGCGATTGTTGGTTTCCCTATGAATTTTATTCTGATTATTTCTATTATTTTTAGTAAAGAGTTCGGAAATTATTTTCTTGCATATGGATACATTTTAGCAGTAGCATTACAAGTTTTTGTCATGCTACCTTATATGAAAAAATCAGATTATATCCATAAAAGAATAATAAAATTCAAAGACGAACATATTGTGAAAATGATTAGGATGGCTGTTCCAATTATAATAGGTGTTTCAGTAAACCAAATAAACGTTTTAGTTGATAGAACAATTGCTTCAAAAATTGTAGTGGGAGGAGTTTCAGCTTTAAATTATGCAGACAAACTTAATGGATTCGTTCAAGGAATTTTTGTGTTATCCATATCCACTGCGCTTTACCCAATGATTTCTAAACTAGCATCGGACAACGATATGTGTGGTTTTAAAAAACTATTAAAAGAAGCAATGCTAGGAGTTAGTATTTTAGTTATACCAGCAATGATGGGTATAACAATTTTCTCATCAGAGATAGTGTCTGTTTTATTCGGACGAGGGGAATTTGATAAAGAGGCAATAGAGATTACCTCTTCTGCTTTATTTTTTTATTCATTTGGAATGATAGGATATGGACTAAGAGAATTATTGTCAAGAGCATTTTATGCTATTCAAGATACTAAAACCCCGATGATAAATGCAACAATAGGAGTAGTTACTAATATTATACTTAACTTAATATTATCAAAGTTTTTGGGTATAGGAGGACTTGCATTAGCAACTTCGATATCAGCACTTTTAACAACTTCATTACTTATTTTTTCTCTCAAATCAAAAATTGATGGTTATCAGATTGAGGGAGAACTAGTTACTTTATTTAAGATTGTTATTGCATCATTAATTATGGGTTTTATTGCAAAAATCTTAAATACTTTACTATATGGATACTTGGGGATGACTTTAGCACTTTTAATATCAATAATTAGTGCCATAATTGTCTATGCAGTAGTAATTTTTTTTATGAGAATTGCTGAAGTTAATGATATTATTGCAAAAGCAAAACATATTTTCGATAAATAATCAATATTGATCCTTAATATATTTAGTTAGAAAGGTAAATAAGTTAAATAAAGAAAACATTGGAATTATATAAATGAAATTATAAAAATATAATTCATTTATATAAACATTATAATGAATCTACGAAATACAAAATATTAAAAGAGGATGAATATGAAAAAAATAGTATATATTGAAGGTATTAAAGGTTTAGCAGCGATAACTGTAGTTATATCTCATTATTTGCAATTTTACTATATAGATGATTTTTTTATAAATCCATCTACACAAGCACATTACTTATTGAGTAAAACACCTATAAACTTATTTTATAATGGAAATGCATCGGTGTGTTTTTTCTTTATAATTTCTTCATATTTAATCTCTACGAAGTTATATTCCAACAATTATAATAAAATATCTTTTAGTAAGCCGGTAATTCAACGATATTTTAATTTAATGATACCAACATTTATTTCTCTTATTTTTTGCTATATACTATTAAATTTTAATTTATATACAGCATTTACAGAGTACACAAAAGATTTTCGATATAATGATATGAGTAAAAATTTTATCTATTTTATTAAAATTGCTATATTTGATGTTTTTTTTAAATACTCAAATTCATATAATACTGTTTTATGGGTTATGACATATAATGTTTACGGGACGCTATTAGTATATACATTCTTCACGTTATTTTCTAATATAAAAAGACGATATATTATATATTTTATAGGAATAATAGTGTTTGCAAATAGCTATTATTTAGCTTTTGTCTTGGGGATTTTACTAGCAGATATAAACTATAATAAGAGTAAAATAATGTGTATTTTTACAAAAAAATTAACTTTGAATTATATATTTTTAATTGTAGGATTAATTTTATCTTCGTTTCCTTATAATGATGTCTCTAAAACTTTATATGAAATACTAATATTAGATATAGAGAATTTTAATTTTTTTGTATTTTATCATATTTTAGGCTCATTTGTTGTATTATATGCAATAACAAATACAACAAAACTCCAAAAAATTTTTTCAAATAAAATATTAGTATATTTAGGTAAAAATTCATTTTCATTATTTTTACTTCATTTTCCAATATTGGCATCATTTTCTTTTTATATATTTGCTTATTTTAACAAGTATTATTCATATACAAATAGTTTTTTAATATCATTTATTATTTCAATTATTTTTACTTTTGTTGCATCGCATTTTTTTACAAAGCACGTTATAGATTGTTCTAGTTTATGGTCTGAAAAAATATATGATAAATATTTTTGATTATTAAATTTTATATTATAATCAAAAAAATTGTTATCATAAATAATTAATTACTTATGAATTAAGAAGTGAATCTTTAAAATGTTTTCTTTATTAATATATAAAACTTTATTAAGTAATCTAATTTTATTTTGCCATAAACAGTAAGATATATGGAGTTAATATGTTACTCTGGTAAAATTGAATTAGTATAGAATAATAATAGATGCTTGTTTAAAAATATCATATATAAGGATGTAAAAAGAATGAGTTTATAAAACAAGATATTTGTGCTAATATTGATATTTGGAACATTAGTTTATATATTTATACTTTTGAGTGTTATTGAAAAGGTAAAAAACCAATGTCCCCAAATTATTTAGAAGGACTCCGATTATAATTATAATGATTTGTGTGATTCAGTTAGCTTTTTGGGGCTTTAGTAGATTTTTAACTTAAGAATCTATTTTGGACCTTTTTTTATAATTTCCATTTGGGACATATGTCCTTTAGAAACCCTTTTATTAATTCTATAATGAAATTAAGCAGATGAGGAGGATAAGCGGTGAAGGAGTTATTTAGAAAAGATTATCCTATGTTCAAGCTTGTTTTAAATTCAAAGCCAGATATTTTAGATAAGTGGGAAGTGCTGGATTTTGAAAAGGATGAGGTCATTTGCAAGTACAATGAGGTTTATGAATATTTTTGTGTGCTTCTAAAAGGAAGCATCAATATCTACCATACCTCGGAGAAGGGGAAAACCTATTCCCAGTCTGTATATAAAGAGGGAAGCTATTTTGGGGAGCTAGAGATATTTCACAGTTTGCCCTATGTATGTGAGATAAAGGCTATGAATAGAGTAAGGCTTATAAGACTGAAAAAATGTTATTTTGAGAAATGGATTAACAGTGATAATGAGATAGCGATTTATATATTAAAAAGTCTATGCAAGACTAGCTACGAGCTTTCAAAGAAGGCTATAGTTGACACCTTGTATTCACTTAAGTTTAGGATTTGTGATTATCTCATTACTTCTTATGAGAGCAGAGTAAAGAAAGAGCACAACAAGTTTTATATCAGCAAGGACCATCTCAGCGAGCATTTTGTGGTGACTAGAAGAAGTATAAACAGGATACTTAAGGATATCCACGACAAAGGCTACATAAGTGTATATAGGGACAAGATTGAGATTCTCGATATTGATTCTCTGATTGATGAAAGGGAAAGTGAGCGGTATTAAGCCGATTTGGCTAAAATATACATAAGGAGGGAAAGGATTTGAAGAAGAAAATATTTGGGTTTGTAAGTATGTTTTTGATTATGGCTATGGTGATGGTAGGCTGCGCAGGAAATCAGCCAGCTGAGCAAAGTGAAGAGCCAGCAGCAGAGGAAGCTAGTGCTCTTAAGGTAGCTCTAGTAGTAGCTGGAGGCTTAGGTGACAGATCTTTTTATGATTCAAGTAACGAAGGTCTAAAGATGGCAATTGAAAAGCTAGGAGTAGAAGGCAAGGTACTTGAGTGTAAGAATGACCCTACTCTATATACTGACCAGCTAGTTCAGGCATCTACTGCAAGTGATGTAGTGGTTGTAGTTGGATTTGAGTTTTATGATGTAATCCAAGAGGTAGCAGCTGAGTTTCCTGACAAGAAGTACGTTTATATCGACAATGTTATTGAAAATGTAGAAAATATTACATGCATAGACTACAAGGAAAATGAAGGTTCTTTCTTAGCAGGAGCACTTGCTGCTATGGAGTCTAAGACTGGAAAGATAGGTATGGTTGGTGGTATGGATATACCAGTAATCAGAAATTTCCAAGTTGGTTTTGAGGCTGGAGCAAAGTATATCAATCCAGATATCCAAGTTGAGACTATTTTTGCTGGAGATTTTGAAGACCCTGCAAAAGGTAAGGAAAGTGCTCTTGCACTATATGCAAAAGACATTGATATAGTTTTCCAAGTTGCTGGTAAAACTGGCGAAGGTGTGTTTGAAGCTGCAAAGGATACAGGCAAGTTTGCTATAGGTGTGGACTCTGACCAAAGATACATAAATCCAGATGCAATCATTGCAAGTATGATTAAAGGTGTGGACATTTCTATTTATGAAACTATAGAGAAGATTCAAAAGGGTGAGTTTGAATCTGGTAATGTTTATGAGTACGGAGCAAAAGAAAACGGTGTAAGAATAGCTTATGGAACTGAGGATATGCCAAAGCTAGTGTCTGATGAGGCTATGAATCAGATACAAGAGCTTACAGCTATGATAATCCAAGGAGATATAGAGGTTCCAGAGGCAAACTAATACTAGAATGGTAAAAAGAAGAAGTTCGCTTCTTCTTTTTTTCTAGGTTGATATAAGGAGAGCTAGGTATGAGCGAAGAGATTATTAAATTAATAGGTATTACTAAGAGGTTTCCAGGAGTGCTTGCAAACGACAATGTAACTTTAGATGTACGAAAAGGAGAAATCTATGCTTTAGTAGGAGAAAATGGAGCGGGAAAATCTACTCTTATGAAGACTATGTATGGACTTCATCAGCCTACAGAGGGAGAGGTATGGATTAAAGGCAAGAAGATTGAGGATTTTAGTCCATCTACAGCTATAAAAAACGGGATAGGGATGGTGCATCAGCATTTTATGCTACTGCCATCATTTACTATTGCAGAAAATATAGTTCTAGGAAAAGAGCTCAGAAAAAACAGGGTATTTCTAGACAAGGATGAAGCAAATAAAAAGGTGATAAGTCTATCAAAGGAATATGGACTAGAGGTAGATCCAAAGCTAAAGATAGAGGATGCCTCAGTAGGGCTACAGCAGAGGGTGGAGATACTAAAGGCTCTATACAAGGGAGCAGATATTTTGATTCTAGATGAGCCTACAGCTGTGCTTACTCCTCAGGAAACTAAGGAGCTGTTTGCAGTTATTAAAAAGCTCGTAAAGGAAAAGGATATGACTGTTATTATCATAACTCATAAGCTAAATGAGGTAATCGAGATATCAGACAGAGTAGGAGTTATGAGAGCAGGAAAGCTCATAGGAGTAGAAAATACAAAGGATGTAACTGAGAAGGTACTAGCAGAGATGATGGTTGGAAGAGAGGTGCTATTTGAGCACATAGATAAAAATGATGCCTATGGTGATATTTTAGTACAGGTGGATAATTTATGGGTAAAGGACAACAGGGGCTTTGACGCTATAAAGGGGATATCTTTTGGAGTGAGAGCCGGAGAAATTCTAGGAATAGCTGGAATAGAAGGAAACGGACAAAGTGAGCTTATAGAGGCTCTTACAGGAATTAGAAAAGTAGAAAAGGGCAAGGTATATATAAAAAATAAAGAAGCTACGAATTTATCACCTAAGAAAATAAGAGAAATGGGAACATCTCATATCCCTGAGGATAGATTGACAACAGGCATGAGCAAGGACTCTAGTATAGAGGACAATATCCTCATGGGCAAGCAGCACAGCGAAGAATTTGCTACAAAGGGTATTCAGCTAAAGAGAAAGAGCATAAAAAAGTATGCCAAGGATTTAATTGAGAAGTTTGATGTGAGAACTGCATCTGAAGAGGTGAAAATGGGCTCGCTTTCAGGTGGAAATATGCAAAAGGTGATAATAGCTAGAGAGTTTTCTTTTGATACTCCGATTTTATTTATCTCTCAGCCGACTAGAGGAGTGGATATAGGGGCTATAGAGTTTATCCATGAGCAGATAGTGAAAAAGAGAAACGAGGGTTGCGCTATAGTTCTTGTTTCTGCTGAGCTAGATGAGATTTTTAGGCTATCTGACAGGATTATTTGTCTTTATGAAGGAAATATCACTGGGAAATTTAAAAATGGAGAGATTTCGAAGCTCGACATTGGTTACTATATGACTGGAAATAGGAATTAGGGTGGTGTAGGCATGAGAGGAAAGTTTAACGAACAATTAGAATATCTGGGTTCTCTTTTTCTTGCGATATTCCTAGCTCTTGTTCTAGGAGCTGGAATTATGATTTTAAATGGAAAGAATCCAGTGCAGGGCTATATGGCTCTAGTAAGTGGAGCTCTAGGCTCAAAGTATCTGCTTGCAACTACTCTAGCAAAAACAGTGCCGCTTATTCTGACTGGACTTGCTACAGCTATTTCATTTAAAAGTGGAATTTTTAATATAGGTGGGGAGGGTCAGCTTTATTTAGGAGCTTTTGCTGCTGCTTATGTAGGGTTTACTTTTACTGAACTTCCTGTGGTGGCAGGGATAGTATTAGCAGTGATAGCGGCTATGGTAGTAGGCGGACTTTATGCTTTTATACCAGCGCTTTTGAAAGTGTATTACAACATAGATGAGGTTATTACTACGATAATGTTTAACAGTATAGCAATTATGTTTACTGGATATCTAGTAAACTATCCATTTCAGGCATCACAAGGGAAAATGGGTGGAACTGATATGATAGCTGAGGGATTCAAGTTTCCAAAGCTAGTAGCTATGAGTAAGCTAAATACTAGTATTTTTTATACTATGATTATTGCAGTTTTGATTTATTACTTAATGAAAAAGACTTCATATGGCTACAACTTTAAGATAGTAGGAGAAAACAGCATTTTTTCTAGGTATGCAGGGATAAATAATAAGAAGTATATGATTTGGGCGATGATTATATCTGGGGCTCTATGTGGTATAGCAGGGGCTTTTGAGGTATATGGGACTCATTATAGATTTTTGCAAAACATTTCAAAGGGATTAGCCTTTGATGGGATGCTAGTATCTCTTATTGTTAAGAACAATCCTGTGGGGATAGTGTTGATGTCACTGTTCTTTGCGATTTTAAAGACGGGGTCAAATGCTATGGAGCTAAATACAGGAGTTCCTTCTGAGCTTATTTTAGTTATTCAGTCGGTTATCATTTTATTTATAGCAGGTGAGAGTGGATTTAAGGAAATATTAAAAAGAAGACAGCTAAATAAAGCAAGGACGGTGAAATAATGAAGGATATATTTGATTTGGCTCTACTACAAAATACCATTAGAACAGCTACTCCCCTTATTTTAGCAGCTCTAGGCGGTCTTCTTACTATGCATGCAGGGATACTAAATATAGGTATGGAGGGCATGATACTTATAGGGGCGTTTTTCGGAGTATTAGGAAGCTACTTTTTTGCCTCTTCTTTTATGGGTGTAGTTCTTGCTATTATTTCTGGAATTGTTATAGGGGCATTATTTGGCTTCTTTGTTATTGAATTAAAATCAGATGAGTTTATTATAGGTATCGCTATTAATATTTTTGCAGGTGGACTTACAGTTTTTTTACTTAGAAGTATTTTTGGTGTAAAGGGAGCTTTTTCTTCACCAGATATCAAGCCGCTTCCGGATTTACATCTTCCATTTTTGGATAAAATTGAGGTGCTGGATAAGATATTTAACAATCACTCGATTTTGGTGTATGTAAGCTGGATACTTGTGCTACTTATATATATTTTGCTTTACAAAACTCCTTATGGCTACTGGATAAGAGGAGTAGGAGAGCATGAAGAGGCTATAGAGACTGCGGGGATTAATCCTAAGAAAATAAAGTACATTTCATCTATTTTAGGTGGAGTTTTCTGTGGGATAGCAGGAGCTCATCTTTCTCTGGGATATCTTACTCTATTTACTGAAAATATGAGCGCAGGTAAAGGCTTTATCTCACTAGCGGCTATTATTTTTGGTGGGTCAAATCCTATAAAGGTTTACGGAGCATCCTTGCTTTTTGGATTCTTTGATGCACTGGGAATTAGGATGCAGTCACTAGGAATAGCTTCGCAGTTTACTCAGATGATTCCTTATGTTGCTACTGTGCTAGTACTATTTATGGTAGCTCAGAAGAAGCTGATGAAGAGAAAGGGGAACTAAAGTGAGATATGATGCTGTAGTTATAGGCTCTGGAGCTGCTGGACTTTATTTTGCTCTATCTGCAAGCAAGAAAGGCAAAAAAATTGCTTTAGTTGAGAAAGCTCAGCTAGGAGGGACTGCTTTTGCAACCGGCTGCCTTCCAGTTAAGAAGATAATGGATAAAATTAAAAGCTATGAAAAAGCGAAGGCACTGGAAAATGAAAATCTTCTTAAGCTAAATCCAGACAAGGAAGTGCTTTTTAAGGCAGGGATAAAATCCTTGGAAAATATAGAGAGCTTTATAAGTGATAAGCTAAGCAGAAATAATATAGATGTATATATAGGTGAAGGAGAGGTAGTAAGTGAAACTATAGTTAGGGTAAATGAAGCTCAACTTGAGACAGAGCACATTATCCTAGCTACTGGAACTACTGCCTCTACAGTAGAAGGATTTGCCCCTATAGACCATGAGGTAATACTCAGTCATGAAAGCCTGATTACTATGAAGCAGCTACCTGAGGAAATGACTATACTAGGAGGAAACGTAGAGGGTATAGAGTTTGCCTCTATGCTCAGCGAGCTAGGAGTAAAGGTCAAAGTAATAGAAAAGGAAGCTCAGATATTACAAGGCAATGATGAGGATTTGATTGAAAATATCAAAGCTAGGCTTATTAATAATGGGGTAGAGCTGATTTTAAATACTGAGGTTACGGCTATTGAAAAGATAGAAGAGGAAGCTGTAATTCGCTTTTCGAATCGTGAAAGCCTAAAAGTAAAAAGTCTTCTCGTGACTGGAATCAGAAAGCCTAATATTCCAAAAGGGATAAAGGAGCTAAAGCTAGAGATGAAAAGTGGATTTATTAAGATAGATGAAAATCTCATGACTAGCAAGTCTTCTATTTATGCTGTAGGAGATATAAATGGGATTCATGGGATGGCTCACATTGCACTTCAGCAAGGGATTTTGCTAGCTGATTATATTTGGGAGGGCAAGCAGATATCAACTCAGTACAGCTCACTTCCAAGATGTATATTTACCATAAATGAACTAGCTGGAGCAGGCTGCCAAGAGCACGAGCTTGAGAACTGCGTAGTAAAAAAGCTATATTTTAAGGATACCTTTAGAGGGCTTGATTCTAGCTATGATGATGGGTTTATGAAGATAATTATACAGGATGAGATAGTAAAAGGAATATGGATAAATTCTATTGATGCAGGAGCCTTGGTAGGAAGTGTGGGGCTTTGGATAGATAATAAAGTGAGCGTAGAAGCAATAAAAAGGAGTCTGTTTATTCATCCTACTTTATCAGAAGCCTTGATAGATGCAATAATTGATTAGAAAGAGGGAAATTTATGATTCAGCCACATATACAGTGTGAAAAAGTAAGTAAGATGGTGCTACTGCCAGGAGATCCTCAAAGAGTAGATAGAGTAGGAAGCTTTCTCAATGATGCTGTAGTCATAGCAAATAATAGAGAGTTTAAGACTTTGACTGGAAGCTATAAAGGGATGCAGGTTACTGTTACTTCTACGGGAATAGGAGGAGCCTCAGCTGTGATTGCATTAGAAGAGCTGATAAACTGCGGGGGAGAGTACTTCATCAGAATAGGAAGTGCAGGAGCAGTTCAAAAGGATATAAACATAGGTGACCTTATAATCAGCATGGCATCAGTAAGAGAAGATGGGGCATCTGCTATGTATATCAATAAAGACTATCCAGCAGTATCTGATTTTGAAATATTGACAGCCCTAAAAAACAACGCTGTGAAGCTAGGCTATGAGCATCATGTGGGAATAACTAGAAGCCATGACTCGTTTTATATAGATGATGAGATAGAAAAAATGGAATTTTGGAACAAGAAAAATGTTCTAGGCTCAGATATGGAAACTGCATCGCTATTTGTAATAGGAAAGCTAAGAGGAGTAAAGGTAGGCTCAGTTCTAAATAACGTAGTTCTATATAGCAAGGATGTAAAAGACGGAGTAAATGATTACGTAAACCAAAAAGACCTAGCTCAGCAGGGAGAAGATAGAGAAATCATTCTCGCCCTCGAGTCCCTCCACGAAATCAAAATCAGTAGGGACGGTTCTTTTTGATTTTTGCATAAGAATCAAAAAGGACCGTTCTAATGATTATTGCTCTAATAAAAAACAATTTAAAATAGCAATAGAATTACATTAGAGTGGTCAAAAAGAACCGTCCCTCATGATTGAAGTGGTGAAAAAGAACCATCTCTCTCGATTGTCTTTGTTTCATATTTATATTGTTGGAAAATTATAGTATAATCAACTAGGGATTTTCATTTACAGAGTATTTTGAAATATATGGAGTGGAAGTCAAAAAATTACTAGAAAATAGATTTATGTTAGGGGGAATGGGTTTATGAAAAAGATTTTATTTGCTATGACTTTAGTATTTGCATTATTGGGGTTTTCGCCAACAGTGGTTGAAGCTAATACGCTTTCCAAGGGGGTTATATTAGATGGAGAGCAAATTATTATGGATGGAACTCCTATTATTGAAAATGGAAGAACTCTCGTTCCGGTAAGGGGAGTGCTTGAAGCTATAGGGGCTACTGTAGATTGGAATCAAGCAACTAAGACGGCAACTGCTCATTTTGGGGAGTTTTCTGCATCGGTTACAGTAGATAAATATACTGCTTATGTTGATGGTTACGCAGTTAATTTAGATGTGCCAGCGAAAATTGTAAACGGAAGAACTATGGTGCCACTTCGTTTTATGGCTGAAGCATTAGGATACGATGTTTCTTATAAGGATGGATGGGTGTATTTAGACACTCCATCTACAGATTTAGACCCTGAATTTGCAGCCGAATTAGAAGATTTTGAGAGTATACTTAAAGATTCACCTGTCAAAGACTATTTTGAGAGTTTTTCAATAGCATATTCTGATGAAGAAGGCGCTGTCGTATTGAGCTTTGAAGGTGATGGCACGAATAAAAAAGTGCATGAAATGATAAATAAGCCAGATGAGTGGGCATATTATATTGAATATATGGAAATGATTTCTATGGAGATGGTTATGTATTTTAAACAATTGGGATATGAAGTTAATTCAATAGTGGAAGTGATTGATGATGAGAATCCTGAGTACGTGTTGCTGAAAGTAGTTAATGGGCTAGTTGATTATGATATAGCAACTGAGTAACTCATTAAAATAGTTATTATGTAATCCCAAAGCCTACTTAGAATCAAATAAGTAGGCTTTATAATTATTACAGTATAATTTGAATGGAGAAAAAAATGACGAGTATTTGGGATATTTTGGGGATAGAAGCAACGTCAGAAGAAAAAATAATAAAGCGAGCATATTCTAAAAAACTTAAAGCTTTGGATACTGATATTCATCACAAAGAGTTTATAGAATTAAGAGAAGCCTATACTGCTGCGCTAAATCACCTAGATTTGGATACTTATGAGTATGAAGAAGGAATTATTAAAACTGAAGGATTAGAAAATGAATATATACAAAATGAAAATGACGACATAAAACATAATGATGATGTAAATCATGATTTTACTTATGAATCTATAATAGAGGATACTGATTTAGAAATTGATTATGAGGATTATAATAATTATCTTTATGAAGAATGTTTAGAAGATAAGCTAGAGAATTTTGAGTTTAGGATGAGTGTGGACTTTTGGATAGAGTATTTTTCTAATAGAAATATTAGTGCTAGCTTAGATTATCAAGATTTTATATCGTTACTTAGTTTTGTAGAAGAAATGCCAGTGCTGCCTTGTGAAGTATGGCATTTTATAAAGGAATATGTAGTGGCTCATAATACTTATTCTTCATTACAATATGAAGATGAATATAAAAGAATAACTAATTGTATTATGATAATCGATAGGTTTTTAAGTTTTTCATTTACAGAAAAATTTGATAAAAATTTTAGTTCAAATCAAGATATTGAGGGCTTGTATGAGCAGATATCAGAGCTCCATTTAAGTATTAACAACTGTGATTTTGAAAAAGCAAAAAGTATTTATTTTGAAATTAAAAATAACGAATATCTAGGATATTGGAGCGAAAAAATATTAAAAGCTGAAGTAAATGTAGATTTAGTAAGTAGATTTAAGTTTAAGCTATTAATTTCAAAGCTTTTAAAGGACAAAAGTATTGATAAATATATATTACTGTATCTATTTGATTTATGTATAGAGAAAGAATTTTTTTGTATTTGTAAAAAGATAATAAAAAAAATGAAAAAAAATAAGGAAAGCAATTTGTATATTATTTTATCAATGAAGCTAGGGTGTAAGAGAAATAAAAAAAGGGCTACTAGAAGATTGTACAAAAAATATATGAACTTGACTGGTTTAGATTATATTGAAAAAAACCAAGTTGAATTTTTGAAAAAGTTTGATTTACTTTCAAAACCTAAGTGGCGGGGGTTTTTATATTTATTTAATAGGATATTAAGGTGGGGAATTTTAATTATATATGCTTTATTCATGATATCACTTTTTATAGCAAACCCATTTGTAATTGTTATTGCAATTATATATTACTTATATAAATATATTAAAAAGGAGTTTTTTGTTCATGCAAACAATAGGGATTGATTTAGGAACTACAAATAGTTTAGTATCGTTTTGGGATGATGGGAAACCACAGCTAATACCCAACAATTATGGCTCTTTTCTTACTCCATCGGCTATTGCAATCGACAATGATAATAAAGTATTAGTCGGACAGCCAGCAAAAGAATGGTTAGTAAATAATTCTAATGATGGAGTTATTTGTTTTAAAAGGTTTATGGGGACAGAAAAGATATATAATATTAAAGGGCATACTTTTTCTCCTACTGAGCTTTCAGCCCTTGTACTTAGAACATTGAAAGAAGATGCAAAGAACTATTTTAATGAAGAAATAAGTGATGCAATCATAAGTATTCCTGCATATTTTAATGAGTTTCAAAGAACTGCAACTATTAATGCTGGGAAAATGGCTGGATTAAATGTAGTTAAATTAATTACTGAACCTACAGCAGCAGCTTTAGCATATGGGTTACATAATGCAGATGCAGAAGCGAAATTTATGGTACTGGATTTAGGGGGAGGAACTTTTGATGTTTCGATTCTGGAAATGTTTGAAGGAGTTATGGAAGTTAGATCTATTGCAGGAGATGTATTTTTGGGTGGAGAAGACTTTAATGAAGCCATATTCAAAGCTATATGCGAGCAAGAAAATATTGACATAAAAGATATATCAGTTTTAGAGGGTGGACAATTAAGAAAATTGGCAGAGGTTTGTAAGAAAATTTTATCTGATAAAGAAATTTGTAAGATAGAGTATAATTTTAGAGGAACATCTAGGATTTTGGAATATAGCCGAAATCAATTTGAAAAGCTAGTAGCCCAATTGATTCTTAGATTGAAAAAGCCCATAGAAAGAGCACTTCGAGATGCAAAGCTAAATCCATCAAATATTGATAGTATAATTTTGGTTGGTGGGGCTACCCGTATGCCAATTATTCGTAGTGTCATAGGAGTAATGTTTAGCAAAATACCTTTTGTTACTATTCATCCAGATGAGGCTATAGCTCTTGGGATAGCTGTTCAAGCTGCTTTGAAAGAAAAAAATGAAGCCGTGTCAGAGCTTTTTATGACTGATGTTTGCCCATATACTTTAGGTATTTCTTCTCTAGATAGTAATGAAAACGAAAGTATATTTTCGCCTATATTAGAAAGAAATACTTGTATACCTTGTAGTAAAGTAGGAACTTATTCTACAAGTCATAATAAACAGAAAGAAATTAAGATAGAAGTATACCAAGGTGAAAGTATAGATTTAGTAAATAATTTAAAATTAGGAGAATTTAAAATAAAAGTTCCTCCAAATGACAAAGGAAAAGAAAAAGTAGATATACGGTTTACATATGATGGAAATGGTTTGCTTGAAGTTGAGGCAAAAGTTCTTTCTACACAATTAGTAAAATCATATATTATTGAAAAAAGCCCTGGTTATATGACAGAACAGGAAATTCAGGAAAGATTGAAGAAACTAAGTTATTTGAAAGTACATCCAAGGGATAAACAAAAAAATATTGCTATATTGGCAAGGGCTGATAGGCTATACCAAGAGTTATTGGGAATAAATAGAGATATAATTGCGGCTCAAGTGAGTAATTTTAAAGAGGTGCTTGATTCTCAAGATGAAAGATTGATTCAAGAGGCATATGATGATTTTGAAGGATTTCTTAATAGCTTAGATTCATATAATTCATTGTTTTAAATGGAAATTCCTAACAATTAAATAGATTTTTTAGAATCACTAGGTAAATCACTAGGGACGGTTCTTTTTGATTCTTTTAATATATTAATTTTGACCATAAACCTGTGGAGAAATCCATGGGTTTATTTAGTTGGAGAATAGGGAGATAGATTTATGGGTAGAAACTGATTGAATAATAATATTAATTTAATCTATTGGAGGAATGAATTTAACTATGAATGAAAAGTATAATTGGAATTTTAAAACTAGCTATGAGCTTCTTCCAGAAGTTTTTTATAAAAAAGTTTCTCCTAATACTGTAAAGAGTCCTGAACTTGTAATTTTTAATGATGAGCTTGCAAATGAATTAGGTCTTGACTCAGCAATGCTAAAAAGTGAATATGGGAAAAATATTTTGGCAGGGAATTTAGGACCAGAAGATGAAGGATTGCTTTCTTTAGCTTATGCGGGGCATCAGTTTGGACATTTTACTATGTTAGGAGATGGAAGAGCTTTATTAATAGGTGAAAGTAAAAACTCGAAAGGAGAACTAATTGATATACAATTAAAGGGTAGTGGACGTACTCCTTACTCAAGAGGAGGAGATGGAAGGGCAGCACTAGGGCCAATGCTTAGAGAGCATCTAATTAGCGAGGCTATGAATGCACTTAAAATACCTACGACTAGAAGTCTAGCAGTATTAAAAACAGGGGAAAAAGTTTATAGAGAGAATTCTCTTGAAGGCGCAATTCTCGTTAGAACTGCACTGAGTTATATAAGAGTAGGAACATTTGAATATGCAGCAGCAATGGGAAAGGGAGAGCATCTAAAACAATTAGCAGATTTTGCTATAGATAGACATTTTCCGAAGGTAAAAAAAGAGGAGAAACCTTATCTTGGATTTTTGAGAGAGGTGATACGCTCTCAAGCTGAACTAATTGCCAGATGGCAGGCTGTGGGTTTTATCCACGGAGTTATGAATACGGATAATACTGCTATAAGCGGCGAAACGATTGATTATGGGCCGTGCGCATTTATGGATATCTACGATCCTAAGACTGTATTTAGCTCAATAGATACATTTGGCAGGTATTCTTATGAAAATCAGCCTAAAATTCTTAGATGGAACCTTGCTAGATTAGCAGAAACCCTAATTCCTCTAATTGATGACAATCAAGACAAGGCTGTATCACAAGCAAATGAACTGCTTGCAGAGTACGATGAGATATATCTTGGATTTTATTATAGTCTAATGAGAGATAAGTTAGGAATTATAAAGGCTAGCAGTGAAAACAACAAATTAGTAGATGATTTGTTAGAACTGATGAAGAAAAACAAAATGGATTATACCAATACCTTTGTTGATATTACCTTTAATAATTTAAATGAAAATGAAGTTTTTGAGAGCGAAGAATTTAGGCAGTGGGAAATGAGATGGAAAGATATATTAGATAATCAGGATGGCAATATAGAGTTAGCAAAGCTAAAAATGAAACGATCAAATCCTGGTATAATCCCAAGAAATAATTTAGTAGAACGAGCACTCTCAGAAGTTGTAAATAATAACGATTATACGTTTTATAAAAAATTATTAAAGAATCTTTTATCGCCATATGAGCATGAATTAATTGATAAAGAGTTTAAAAAAGCTCCAGTTATGCCGTTAAAACCCTACAAAACCTATTGCGGTACTTAAAATCAATAGGGACGGTTCTTTTTGATTTCTTTAAATAGGAATTTTATGGTAAAATTAACTAAATATTTGAGATTATAATTGTGAGGTGATATGATGCCAAGACAAGCTAGAGAGATAAGTGAATCAGGATACTATCATGTGATTATGAGAGGTAATAATAAGGAATATATCTTTGAAGATAGGCTGAGTAAGCAAATTTTCATGAATCAACTATTAAAGATATGTGATGAGAAACTGATGGATCTCTTAGCATGGTGTATTATGGACAATCATGTGCACCTTGTTGTAAAGACTTCACCTGAGGATTTGGGGATAGCTTTTAAACGTATTAATATTAAATATGCTATTTGGTATAATAAAACTTATGATAAGATAGGACATGTTTTTCAAGACAGATTTATAAGCGAGGCGATTGAGTCAGACGAATATCTCATGATGGTCATTAGATACATCCACAACAATCCTTTAAAAGCCAACATTGTAGATAGCTGTGAAAAATATGAGTGGAGTAGCTATACATTGTTTACTGGAAAATTTATTCCTGAGCCTATGAAAATAGTTATGGAAATGTTTCAAAATGATTTAAAAGCATTTAAGGATTTTCATAAGATGGAAGATGACAAAGAATATTTAGAGATAAAAGAGGATAAGCAAAAATTTAGAGAAGCAAAAATTCAAAAAACTATTGAAGAATTTTGCAACAAATATAATTTAAGTAAATTAGAAAATGAAGTAATGACACATGAGATGAAGGCCGAAATAATAGAGTCCTTAATAGGTTGTGGACTTAGTATAAGAACGATTTCCGATATATTGGGGGCTCCATATAGCTCTATTCAAAAACAATTTAAGAAAGTAATAGAATTAAATGAGGGTGGTCAAAAAGAACCGTCCATACTGATTTGATTTAAGGAGATGAGAAGTATGAAAAAAGTGATTGTTTATACTACTAGTACTTGTCCGCACTGTATTAATGCGAAGAAATTTTTAAAACAAGAGGGTATTTCTTTTGAAGATAGAGATGTAAATACTAATCCCATAGCTAGAGATGAATATGCAAAGCTCAATGTTAAAGGTGTCCCAACATTTGTGATAGGAGATGAAGTGATTGAAGGCTTTAATGAGCAAAAAATTAAATCCTTGCTCGATTATTTTGTTATCAGTTGCCCTTCTTGCAAAGCTAGAATGAGAGTGCCTAAGAATAAAGGCCAGATAAAAGTTAGTTGCAAAAAGTGTGAGACACAGTTTATGGTAAATACTAATAAATAGATTTAATTGATGAAAAAGAATGAATCCATTATAAGCGCTAAAATTGTACTATTGATTACAACGAAAGAAATAAAAGTAAAATCAAAAAGAACCGTCCCTAATGATTGAAAATCAAAAAGAACCGTCCCTAATGATTGTCGTCCCTAATGATTGGTCCCTAATGATTGGAGTGTGTATATGAGGTATTTAGTAACTGGTGGACTGGGGTTTATTGGCAGTCATACTGTAGTAGAGCTTATTAATAATGACCATGAGGTAGTGATAGCTGACAATCTTATTAATTCGAAGCTTGAGGTGCTTGATAAGATATATGAAATAACTGGTGTTAAGCCAATTTTTTTTCAAATTGACGTTACTGATGAAGAAAAAGTTAAGGAGATATTTTTAAATAAAAAGCTTGATGGAGTAATTCATTTTGCGGGGCTAAAGGCTGTAGGAGAATCGGTTAGCAAGCCTCTTGAATATTATTACAATAATCTAGTATCCACTATGGTTCTTAGCAAGCTGTGTTTAGAGTATAAGGTTAATAAGTTTGTATTTAGCTCATCAGCTACAGTGTATGGAGAGCAGGAGTCTCCACTAAATGAAGATATGGAGCTAAAAAGGACAACTAATCCTTATGGCGAAACAAAGGCAATGAGTGAAAGAATTCTGATGGATACAGCTAATGCTAATGAAGGGTTTAGTGTTTGCCTTTTAAGGTATTTTAATCCAGTAGGAGCTCATGAAAGTGGACTGATAGGAGAAAATCCAAATGGAACTCCAAATAATCTTATGCCATATATTACTAAGGTGGCAAAAAAAGAGCTTAAGAAGCTGAGTATATTTGGAGATGACTATGACACGGTAGATGGAACTGGAGTGAGGGACTATATTCATGTAGTAGACCTTGCAAAGGGTCATGTAAAGGCTATAGAAAAACTAGCATCAGGAGTAGAAATATACAATCTAGGAACAGGAAAAGGCACATCAGTACTAGAGCTAGTAAATGCTTTTATGAAAGTCAATAATGTCGATATTCCCTATGAAATTGTAGGAAGAAGAGCTGGAGATATAGCTACTTGCTATGCAGATACAAATAAAGCTATGAGCGATTTGGGATGGAGAGCTGAGAAGGATATAGAGGATATGGTTAGAGATTCTTGGAGATTTGAAGGGAGAGTAGGATGATTAAGCCAAAGAAGTTAAGCAAGGGTGACAAGGTAGCGATAGTAAGCTTATCTAGTGGACTTATGGGAGAAGAGTTTAGCAAACACCAGCTTCCACTAGGGATTAAAAGACTGGAGGAGTTTGGACTTGTTCCTGTTTTTATGCCAAATTCTTTAAAGGGAATAGAGTATTTAAATGAACATCCAGAAGCAAGAGCTCAGGATTTGAAGGATGCATTTTACGATGAATCAATAAAAGGGATAATTTGCGCTATTGGTGGAGATGATACATATAGATTATTGCCGTATTTGATGGAGGATGAAACTTTTACAAATACAGTGAAACAATCTCCGAAGCTTTTTTCAGGATATTCAGATACTACAATAAATCATCTTATGTTTTTTAAGCTAGGGATGACATCTTTTTATGGTCCGAATTTTATCTGTGATTTGGCAGAAATGGGAGATGAAATTCTTCCATATACCAAAGAATCGTTTATGCGATATTTTGATAACAGTCCTAATTATGAGATATTATCTAGTGACCTGTGGTATGAAGAGCGTACGGATTTTTCTGATGCATCGGTAGGCAGAGATAGGATATCACATAAAGAAGAAAGAGGCTATGAGGTTCTTCAGGGAGAAGGAAAAGTAAGAGGAAAGCTACTTGGAGGCTGTCTAGAGAGTCTTTATGATATCCTAGAAGGTACTAGACATAGCGATGAAAGAGAAACCTGTGAAAAATATGGAATCTTTCCAGAAAAAGAAATATGGAAAGATAAAATCCTTTTTATAGAAACCTGCGAAGAAAAGCCAGAGCCAGAAATGTTTAGAAAAGAGCTGAGGGCACTAAAAGAAAGAGGCGTATTTGAAGCTATATCAGGAATAATAGTTGGAAAGCCTCAAGACGAAGCATATTATGAGGATTACAAGCCTATTTTAGTTGATGTAGTAGGAAATAAAAATTTGCCAATATTATACAATGTGAATTTTGGACACGCTCATCCTAAATGCATCTTGCCTTATGGAGCTAGGGCTGAGCTTGATTTGGACAATAAAAAAATCACTATAATAGAATCGATGTTTGATTAAGACAATACTAACAGGAGATAAAATATGATTAGAAAAGATGAAGGCCTAGGTTTTATCTTAAAATATGAAAATGTAGCTTGGTATGAGGGCGGTAAGGTAAAGATTCTCGATAGGAGAATTTATCCTACTCAGATTAGCTTTGTGACCTGCAGTACGCATGAGGAGGTAGCCAAGGCTATAGCAGATATGGTAACTCAAAGTGCTGGGCCATATACGGCTGCAGGCATGGGAATGGCTCTAGCTGCATATGAAATTAGAAATGAAAGCAAGGAAAAACAGCTTGAGTATCTAGAAAAAGCTGCATACACACTCTCTCATGCTAGACCGACTACTGTAAACAGGATGAAGCTTATTACGAGTGGATGCCTAGAGGTTGCAAGAAAAGCGCTTGATAATGGAGAGCAAGTTGATGAAAAGATATTTATCTCTACTATAGATTCACTAAATAGAAGATATGAGAATATGGAAGTAGTAGGAAATTACCTAGTTGATATGTTTCCAAATAAAGGGACAATTATGACTCAATGCTTTGGAGAAACTATTGTAGGGATGATGTTAAAACAAGCAAAAAATAGAAATAAGGATATAAGAGTTTTTGTTCCTGAAACTAGGCCTTATTTTCAAGGAGCTAGGCTAACTGCTAGCGTATGCCAGGATCAAGGCTTTGATACCACTGTTATCACTGATAATATGCCTGCTTTTGTTATGAAAACTAATAAGATTGATTTATTTACATCAGCTGCAGATGTGATTTGCCTAGATGGTCATATCACAAACAAAATAGGAACCTATCAGCTTGCAATCACTGCGAAATATCACGAGGTTCCATACTTTGTGACAGGAATACCAGATATTGATAATCCTACTGTAGATACAGTAAAGATAGAAGAAAGAGACCCAGCTTTAGTATTAGAAGCTAGAGGGACAAAAAATACCTTAGATGGAGTAAAGGGATACTATCCTTCGTTTGATATTACGCCGCCTCATTTAATCAGTGGAGTAGTTACAAATAAAGGAATATATTCGCCTTATGACTTGAAAAGATATTTTGAATCGGATGTAAAAAAATTCTATTAGGGGTGGGCTATGGATAGATTTAATGAGCATTTTAGGATGGATGAAGAAGCTATAAAGGTATATGTAGTTGAAAAGCTCAAGCTTTTTGAAAATATAGAGGATATAAAGGTCAGTGAAATAGGTGATGGGAATATCAATTATGTTTTTAGAGCTGAGGATATAAAATCAAAGAAGTCTATAGTTATAAAGCAAGCAGATAAACTGCTTAGAAGCTCTGGAAGACCTCTTGATGTAGATAGAAATAGAATCGAGGCCGAGGTGCTAAAATTTTATGGAGAGGTTGCAAGCGACTATGTTCCCCAAATTTATCATTATGATGAAGTAATGTGCGCGCTTACTATGGAAGACATATCTGAATATGAAAACCTAAGACATGGACTTATGAAAAATAAGATATATAAGAACTTTGCTGAGGATATCACAACATTCATGGTAAACACTTTGATTTCTACTATGGATATAGTAATGAATCCTTGGAAGAAAAAGGAAGATGTAAAAAAATATATAAATATAGAGCTATGTGATATTACTGAAAAATTAGTATTTACAGACCCGTATACAAATCATTTTGGAACAAATATCGTGCTTGATGAAAGCAGAGAGTTTGTAAAAAAAGAAATTTACGATGATGAAGAGCTAGTATTTGAGGCAGGGAAACTCAAGTATAAGTTTATGAACAATCCTCAGAGCTTACTTCATGGAGACCTTCATAGTGGTTCGATTTTTGTGACTGAATCAAAAACTAAAGTTATAGATCCTGAGTTTGCATTTTATGGACCTATAGGATATGACCTTGGCAATGTGGTTGGAAATTTATTTTTTTCTTATATTCATTCAGACATAGTTATGAGTGATGAAGTCGAAAAGAGAGCTTATCTTAATTATCTAGAGACTACTATAGTGGAAATAGTGGATAAATTTACTGAGAAGTTTGGCAGTGCCTATGATGAAAAAGTAATTGACCCTATGGCAAAAAATCCTCTATATAAAAGATGGATGATAGCTAGCATACTAGAGGATGTTGCTGGAATGGCTGGAACAGAGATAATAAGAAGAACAATAGGAGATTCAAAGGTTAAAGAAATTGAATCCATTGAAAGTATAGAAGCTAGAGTATATATGGATAAATTTCTAATCCTTTTAGGAAAGAGCCTAATTAAAGACAGATATAAAATCAAGACTGGCAAGGATTATGTAGCTTTGATAGATAAAATTAAAAAATTAATTTAGGGAACAGGTGAATATCGAGATGATGATGCAAGAAAAAGAGCAAGTCGTAAGGTATGGGAGAAAGCTAATTGATAGGAGACTAACTACAGGCTCTGGAGGAAATATCAGTGTATATAACAGAGAAAAAAATTTAGTTGCTATAAGTCCAAGTGGACTTGATTACTATGAAACCACACCTGAAGATATAGTAATCCTAGATATTGATGGGAATCTAGTGGAAGGAAAGCATAGACCATCTAGTGAAGCAGGTATGCACTTAGCATTTTATAAAAATAGAGCTGACGTAAGCGGGATAGTGCATACGCACTCTAAATTTGCAACAGCAATAGCTTGCATGGGGTGGGAGCTTCCTGCTGTACATTACCTAATAGGCATGGCTGGGCATAGAGTAAGATGCACTGGATATGCTACTTATGGCTCTGAAGAGCTAGCTAAAAAAGCTATTGAGACCATAGGAGACTCAAACGCTGTTCTTCTTGCAAATCACGGACTTATTGCTCTCGGGGAAGATGTTGACAGAGCTTTTTCTACAGCTGAGCATTTGGAATTTGTCTCAGAGGTTTATTACCTTACAAAAACCTTAGGAACGCCAAATATTCTAAGCGATGAAAATATGGATGAGGTAATGAAGAAATTTGGAACATTTAGATATAAGTAGAAAAACAAGTATTTAGACAAAAATAGGTTAACAATAAAAAACGCTCTGCTTATGGTATTTTCATAAATAGAGCGTTTAATTTTTGTATAAACTAATTTTAATTTTAAAATACAGCTGGTGTTATGACTGAAAGAATTTTCACAGGAGAACCTAGAGGGTTTCTCCACTGGTGGAGCATTGTAGATGGATAGTGTATAGAGTCACCTGATTGAACTAGGTATTCCTTGTCTTCTATTTCCACGATTAATACACCCTCTAATACATAGGCAAATTCTTCGCCAGGGTGGTTGTACTTATGTCCGTGATTTTGACCTCCAGGAATAGTTACTATCATTGATTCCAAGCTTCTGCCAGAAAAATCTCCACTCAATCTTATAAATTCAGAGGGAAGACCTTCCATTTTAAAAGATTTTTGCTCGTCAATTTTTACATGATAGTTATGAGTCTCCATACTGTAGAAAAAATAGGTCATAGGAACTGAAAAAGCATCAGCTAGTTTTTTCAGTGAGGTAATTGCAAGTGAGGATGAGCCGTTTTCTACTTGGGATAAAAAACTTACAGAAAGCTCTGTTTTATCAGCTAAATCTTTAAGTGTATATCCTTTTTCTTTTCTTAGTTCTTTTATTTTATCTGCTATTTCGCTTAATATCTCCATTTTTTGTCTCCAATTAGTTAATAATAAATATAGGATAATAATACCATATAAGTTTATCTTATTTCAATCTTACTGTAAAAAATTCAACCATATTTACTGTATATATAGAAAATTTACAGTATTATTAAAATTATGGTTGAAAATTATAGTTATACAATATATAATTTAGTCTAGATTAACAATTGTGATAGTTTTAACTTTTCACACAATTGTTATTGCCTTTAGGAAAACGATTTTGTAATCTGTTTTTCTAGGGAATATCATTTTATATGAAATCATACTGATGGAGGGAAGTAAATGAGCGATATGGTAGTAAAGAACAAAAGACCATTTGGTTTCTACGTATGCAGTGTTGCATTTATGTTTGAAAGAATGGCATATTATTCAGCAAAATACTTAATTTATGTGTTTGTTGCAGCAACTATTGCTACTGGAGGGTTAGGATTAACAAAAGTAGAGGCTGCATATATCCAGTCAAACCTTGTTGCATTTACATATTTGGCACCTATTATTGGTGGATATATCTCAGACAGATTTATAGGAGCAAGGTATTGCGTACCAGTTGGTATAGCTCTTATGGCTGCTGGATACTGGATAGGAGCGTCAGCGACTGATGCGGTAGGTATGAATATAATGGTTACTCTTGTAGCTATTGGAACAGGCTTATTCAAAGGCAATGTTGCAGCTATTAGCGGTGCTTTATTTGATGATAAAGAGCAGCTTGATTCGGCTTTTTCAACTCAGTACTCTTTTGTTAATATAGGAGCATTTATTGGGACTACAGCTGTAGGATTGCTAGTAACTAAGACATTTGCTCATGGGGATATACAAGGCTTTAGAGCAGCTTTTCAAGTTTGTGCTGTAATTTGTGCAATTGATTTAGTATGGTTCTTATTTGGAAGTAAGTTTTTAGGAGAAGTGGGGAAGAAACCATTTAAATTAGGAAAAGAAGTAGATAAAGATGTAGTAGTAGAAAATAAGCCTCTTACTAAGTCTGAAAAGAAAAAGGTATTTGCAATTATACTAATTTCAACTTTTTCAGTTATTTTCTGGGTATTTTGGTATCTTACATATCTAGCTGCCTACGATTACGGTGCAGCGTTTATTAATATGAATGTAAGTGGTTTTAATGTTCCGCTTTCATGGTTTGATTCACTAAACTCTATGACTTGTATAGCTCTAGGACCAGTTCTTGGTATGCTTTGGTTTAAATTATCAAAGACTGCAAGAGGAGACCTTAGTTTATTTAAAAAGCTTGGTATAGGACTTGGACTTCTAGGAGCGGCATTTTTAATGCTAGTGTTTGCAGAGTTTTCAAGAGGAGTAGGTGCAAGTGATGCATCTAAGGCAAGCCTACTTTGGCTGATTGCTTTTGGTTTACTTCTAAGTGTAGGGGAAATGTTCTTCTCCCCACTAGGAAACTCATTTGTATCTAAATATGCTCCTAATAAAATGGTGTCAGTACTTATGGGAGTATGGATATTTGCAAGTTTTATAGCAGGTAAATCATACGGATATCTATATGAATTTGCTTCAAAATTCTCAGTTATTCAAGCGTATTCAGTAATACCTGCAATATTATTTGTAGCTGCTGTGATGCTGTTTGTATTTGACAAAAAGCTTACTACCTTACTTGAAGATGAGAGCGACGATGTAGAGGATGCTTTAGGAGCATAAAATTTAAAAATATGTATACCCATATGGCAATATTCACGCTGTATGGGTATACTGATATTATAATAGAATTTGGTTTATGATTTTGAAAAGTTAAGCTTACTTATATTTTGAATTATTTTTTTAGGAGAGATAAGACTATGAAATTAAACAGACTAGAAAGTATCTTAGAAAAAATGAAGGCAGAGAATCTGGAGCAGATGATAATTTCTGATCCAGCATCAATTTTTTACTTAACTGGTAAATGGATTCATCCAGGAGAGAGAATGCTAGCTCTTTATATCAGCACAAGAGGTGAGCATAAGCTGTTTGTAAACAAGCTTTTCCCTATAACTGAGGATTTAGGAGTAGAGATAGTTTGGTTTGACGATACAAACAATGCTGTAGAAATCCTATCAGAGGTTGTTTTAAAAGACAAGTCAGTAGGAGTAGACAAAAACTGGCCAGCTAGATTTTTAATTGGATTAATGGAGCTAAAAGCAGGAAGCTCATATGTAAACGGTTCATTAATCGTAGACAGAGTGAGAATGATTAAGGATGAAGCAGAAAAGGACTTTATGAGAGAGGCTTCAAGACTTAATGATTTAGCAATGGAAAAGCTAAAAAATGAAGTAACTAAAGGTCACAGCGAAAAGGAATTAATGCAGGTGCTTCAAGGGATTTACAAAGAGCTAGGAACTGATGGATTCTCATTTGAGCCTATTTTAGGATTTGGAGCAAATGCAGCTAACCCTCACCACTCAAATACTGATAAGGTTGCTGAGATAGGAGATAGCATAATTCTAGATATAGGCTGTGCAAAGAATTCATATTGCTCAGATATGACTAGAACAGTGTTTTTAAAGGAAGCTAGCGACAAGGCTAAAGAGGTATTTGAAATAGTACTAGAAGCTAACAAAAGAGCTATTAATACTGTTAAGCCTGGAGTTAGATTCTGTGATATAGATGCTGCGGCTAGAGATTACATAGCATCTAAAGGCTACGGTGAATACTTCACTCATAGAACAGGACACTCTATAGGTATTGATGTACATGATTACGGCGATGTTTCTGCTATCAACACAGACAAAGTTGAGCCAGGAATGATATTTTCTATAGAGCCAGGTATCTATCTACCAGGAGAAATAGGAGTAAGAATAGAAGACCTAGTACTAGTTACTGAAGACGGATGCGAAGTGCTAAATAAAGCAGATAAAGAGCTTTGTATATTATAGGATAATAGATTTTTTAGTGAAAGGCCTGTGAAAAAATTCATGGGTCTTTTTGTTATGCTCCTAATAAAGATTTTTGAGAAACATGGGCCATCTTAAACTCAAATTAATAAGTATAGTTCTTATCATCATAGAATATTTATTGATAGATAAGGGTATATAATATTTTATATAATAACTAAATGGGGGATTTTTATGTGGACTAGAGTGGAACTAAAATCAAAGGCTAAGGATTTTTTGAGAATGTATTACTGGAAAGCTTTTTTGGTTGCTTTTATGATATTTATAGTAGGAGGAAACCAAAATATGCTCCTCAATTCAGGAGGAAGCTCTGGAAGGGGAGGGCAAGATGCTCATTATCAAGGCGGGCAAATTATAGTTGACGACCCGAATTCCTTTGCTGGAAGATTTACAGAGCTGATGGGAACGCCTGGAATACTTGCTCTTTCTATTGTGATAGTGCTATTTGTGATTGGATTTTTTCTTGTGTTTAGATTTTTTATTGGAATCCCAATTGAAATAGGAGGGAGAAAATTCTTCCTAGATGGGATTAATGAAGAACCAGATGTAAAATCACTTGGATGGGCATTTAAATCTGGTTCATATATGAATATATCAATTACTATGTTTTTAACTGGAATATATAATTTTTTATGGTTTTTGCTACTGATAATTCCTGGAATAATAAAGCATTATTCCTATATGATGGTTCCTTATATTTTAGTTGAAAATCCCAATATTGAACCTTCAAAGGCAATAAGACAAAGTATTCAAATGACACAGGGACATAAAATGAATATGTTTATTTTAGATTTATCATTTTTAGGCTGGTATATTTTAGGAGCCTTGATGCTAGGAATTGGAGTTTTGTTTGTAAATCCCTACTATGAAGCTACTTATGCTCAGCTATATGTATCATTAAAGGATAATGAAACTATTGAGTATTAAATTTATTTGCTTAATTTATATATAAATATGCTTGATTGTATATAATATATGGATAATGTCTTGGAAAACAGTATAAAGTTCTAGATTTTTTAGGAAGGGACCAGCAGGTCCCTTTTTTAGTACACTCTCTTTATGGTATAGCCAAGAGCTTTCATTTCCTCGTATATTAGCTCCACATGATTATGACCGTTTGTCTCTACTGTAACCTCTAGCATAGCATCCATGAATCTGTTTGAAGCTTTGAACTGATTGTGATCGAGTTTGATTACATTTGCACCTAATTTTGCTAGTAGATTAGAAATTTTAGCCAATTCTCCAGGCTTATCAGGCAGGTTTACAGAAAAGCAAAATATTCTTCCCATAGATACAAGCCCTTGATTGATAAGGGAGGAAATGGTTAAGAAATCTATGTTTCCACCACTGATGATGCAGGCTATGTTTTTATTTTTTTCTTTGATTTTTCTAAGCGCTGCAAAGGGTAGGACTCCTGAATTTTCTCCAACTAATTTATGATTTTGCATCAGTAGCAAAAATGCCTCCATTATTTCAAAATCGGATACCTCAACGATTTCATCCACATGGGTTTTTATTAGTTCATAGGTTAGGCTACCAGGATTTTTAACAGCAACTCCATCAGCAATCGTACATACTTTTTCTAGGCAAGTGAGCTTATTGTTTTTCATAGATAAAGACATGGCATTTGCACCCTCTGGCTCTACACCTATAATTTTTATATTAGGATTTAGAGCTTTTGCACAGGTAGCTACTCCAGCAATCAAGCCACCTCCACCTACTGGAACAATAATTACATCGAGATTTGGAGCTTCGTTTAATATTTCAATGGCTATAGTTCCTTGACCTTCTATCACATCTGCATCGTCAAATGGATGAATGAACAGCATGTTTTCACTGCTTTCAAGACGCTTTGCTTCTTCATAGGCTTCATCATAGCAATCTCCATGAAGAACTATATTTGCGCCGTATTTTTTGGTGGATTCTACTTTGATAAGTGGAGTGGTTTTTGGCATGACAATGGTTGCAGTAACCCCAAGCTCTTTTGAAGCATAGGCAACTCCTTGAGCATGGTTACCAGCAGAGGATGATATAAGCCCTTGAGATTTTTGTTCTGAGTTTAGTTTACTGATTTTGTTATAGGCTCCACGAATCTTAAAAGCTCCAGTGGTTTGAAGATTTTCAGGCTTTATGTATACGTTGTTTGAGCAGTAAGAGCTGAAAAATGTGCTATGAATGAGGTTGGTTGGTCTTAATACTTGCTCGATTCGTTTGTGAGCACCTTCAAAATTAAAATTATACTGTATATTGGATACAGTAGAGCTTGCATCATAGTTCTTTTCCATTTGTTTTTCCTCCTTTGTTTTTTAGCATAAAAAAACTCGCCCTAAAAAGCCTAAGCTTTCAAGGACGAGATTATCTCGCGGTACCACCTTGCTTGTGTATTAATTACACCACCTCATTTCAGTTCTATCAAACCTAAGCCAGTAACGAGGCTAGCCGGTATTCTTTACACTTTGATTCAAGAATACTGCTCAGGAGGGATTTGAATTTATTTATTGCATCGATTTTCACCAGCCATCGACTCTCTGTAGCAAAGCATATAAATTCCGTTCTCCATCTACGCATAATATTAAATTAATAGGTATGATATCACAGATAATTTGGTTTGTAAACTAAAATATTAAGCTCTTTTTGATTTTGTGATGTGGTTGTAAACTGGAACTCCTAGAGCAGTAATTAATATTCCTAGAACTGCAGTTTTGAAATCAGTTACAAGGGTGCTAAGTAAAATATATATTCCTCCAGCTATTCCAACTAGTGGAACAAAAGGATAAAATGGTACTTTGTAGGCTGGATTTAAATGAGAGAATTTTTTTCTTAGGACAAATATTCCAGCTACTGCCATTACGAAGAAAAACCAAACCATAAACATTGCCAAGGTAGTTAAAACTTCAAAAGATCCACTCATAACATAAAGTACAGCCAATGCTCCTTCTAATACGAAAGCTAAAACAGGAGTATTAGATTGTGGATGAAGATAACTAAGCTTATCAGCAAAAGGAAATAAGCCTTCACTTGCCATTGCAAATGGAACTCTTACACCAGTTAATAAATAGCCGTTCATAGCTCCAAATATAGAAATCATTATTCCTGCAGAGATAAGAATAGCTCCTGATTTTCCAAACATCAGTACAGCGGCATCTGAGGCAGGTGTTTGTGAAGCAATTACAGCATCAACAGGGATAACATTTATTATAGCTATATTTATAAGGACATAGATTATCATTGTTATAGATAAACCTAAAATTATAGATTTAGGAAGGTCTTTAGATGGATTTTTAAGCTCTCCAGCCATGTTTGCAACTCCTACCCAGCCATCGTATGCCCATAGGGTTCCAAGTATAGCAGAGCCAAATCCCGCAAGGCTAGCTCCAGAAAGTGAAACCTTAGAAACCTCGCTAACTCCTCCTACAGTCCCTTTTATAAAGCCAAAAGCAATTATAATTACTATAGGGATTAGCTTTGCAATAGTTGCCACAACTTGAATTTTACTGCCTATTTTTGTAGAAGCTATATTTACTAAGATTAGAAAAAATATTAAAGATATAGCTAGTATTTTTTGAGTAAAATCAGACATTGGAATGAAGAAAGTAGCTTGAGTTACAAAAATTATAGATAAAGCTGCAGTAACTCCAGGGACATAGATGAATGACTGAACCCATCCGAATAAAAACGCCCATTTTTCACTATATAATTCTTTTATGTATACAAAAAGTCCGCCTGTTTTAGGGATTGCTGTAGCTATTTCACTGATTGTAAGAGCAGAAGCTACAGTTAGCAGTCCTCCTATTATCCAAGCCATAATTCCTAGGAATGGAGAGCCAGCATTGCTAAAAACAGGTGATGATTTAAAGAATATGCCTGAGCCTATTACTATACCTATTACCATAGTAATAGCATCAAGTGCTCCGACTTGTTTTTTTAGATTTTGGTTAGAAGGCTGTGATTCTTTTGGTTGTAGCTTAACAGTTTGCTGCATTAAGTTTCGTCCTTTCAAAATATAATATAGTTGCTTTTCTGAAGTGTTGAAATTTACTGAAAATATATTGTAAAGTTCATCATTTACACTTGAGACTATATTATTTTATGAATTTGTCCGTCATATGTCAACAAAGTTATTTTTATAACAAGTATTTAAAAACAAAATAGATTGATATATGAAAATTTACTATTAAATATATAACAAAAAAGCAACCTAAAAAGGTTGCTAACTCTGCTTTATTCAAAAAATATCAATGCATTGTTTATATTTCTACCAGGATTTGTTTTGTAAGAGCCATTGTACAAAAGAGCTGAAGAAGCTCCGCCATCTAGGTTCATAGCACTTTTCAGGTTTAATTCCTTGCAGATTTGAGATAACTCAGTAATCGAGGCATTTGCCACTGTTCCGATGATTACTCTTCCATCTTCTCTATAACCGACAAAGCTTCTTTGAGATCTTTGGGTGTTGATTTTGGCTTCAGTGAAGCCTTCTTTTGTACCATCGGCTGTTATAGTATTGTTTAATATAAGACTTGGTCCAGCTCCTACAGCGTATACTACATCCTTCCATACTGCGTGGTCGGCATCAGTAGCATTTTCTCTTGTTGAGCGAAACTCTGGAGTGTAATCTACTGTAGAGCCTATGTTAAATCTTTCCATTAGATAGTGCATGGAAGGGTTGAAGGATATTACGAATCCATCGCTTGGGATAGCTGTATTTCCTGAATTTTTTTGGGTAACCTTACCATTTCTCACTATTACATTTTGGGCGTCTGGCATTTGAGTAGAGCCAGCAAAATCAGGAGTAAATATCATGATTGCATCAGGCTCAGTTCTAGGATGATTGATTCCCCAAGTGTAGTACTGGTTTTCTACACCATCTATGCTTCCTGTGATTTCTATATTTAAATTATCTATAACTAGCTTTTTGTCCTTGGTTATACCAAGCACAGCACCATAGTTTCCAATGTGAAGAAGCTTTCCTTTATCTATTATTGTTCCATATGGAACAGGAACTCCGTTGTACGCACTAAAATATGTACCATTTACTGCGGCAAAAGCTTTTTTGCCTTCTATAGCTCTAGTGTTTACAATGTTTTGAAGGCTATCAGCCGCCAAAATTTTATTGTTTGCTAGTCCCATTGCAGGACTTATATCGGCAGCATTTAAATTAAGCAACACGTATTTAGCAGTTTTTCCATTGCTGAATTTCTGGCTAGTATAATAGTGGTGAGATGAAGCGAAAGACAAAGTAGAAGATACTAATAGTATGCACATCATAATTGTTAGAGTAAAAAGCCTTTTTATCATAGAGCCCTCCTTGAAATTTTTATTAATAGTATTATATCAAGAATTCATTAAGATAAGATAGAATTAGTTTAATTTATATCAAACTTTGAAAAGTGATAGAACTCAGCCTGAATTTCAAGTTGATACAAAACGATGAATATAATAAAATGGTAAAATAATAAGCTTTTTGGAGGTTACTATGAATTTTAATTTAGATAGGTGAGTCGGACACATAACTGAAAATGCTATAAAGCAGATTTCAGAGGCCTTTGGTAAAAGGCTTAAGGATACAGGAGTTACTAGAATTCAGTGGATAGCTATGTTTTATATAAACAAACATGAGATGATATCTCCTCGAGAGCTTTCTAAGATTATGAATGTTCAGGATTCTAGTGCTACTAGGTTGATTGAGCGTATGGAAAAAGAGGACTTAATTGAAAAGATACCTAGCGAAAAGGACAAAAGAGTTACTTTTGTAAAGCTTACCTCAAAAGGCAATTCTCTTTTTAAAACTTTGATTCCATACGGAGACGAGTTTAATAATGAGCTTATCGAGGGGATAGATGAGGAGGAGCTTGAAGTATTTGAAAGAGTCCTACAAAAAATGATAGAAAATATTTCCAAGAAGGGATAAATTCTAGTTGAAATTAATTCCTTCTTTTGTTATGCTCTAATCATACTTGTCATAGCAAGTAAATTTATAAAATAATATCAGGAGGTTGTCATGGCTTATAATGTTAGAGAAATGCTAAACAGTTTTGTTGGGGGATTAGAAAATTTATCAAAAACTAATGGTGAGCAGGTTGGAGCGTTTATGGGACTTTTAGGAGCTGCATACGAGCCTAAGCATCTAGACCTTAAAACTAAAGAGCTTATGAGCGTTGCAATAGGTTGTTACAACAGATGCGAATACTGCATAGTTTATCATTCATACAAAGCTTTGGAAGCAGGAGCTTCAAAAGAAGAAATTTTAGAGGCTGCTATGGTTTCTGTTGCATTTGGTGGAGGACCTTCTATGGCATACACTGTTACACTTCTTCAAGAGTGTATAGATGAATTTGAAAAGGATTTTAAATAAACTAAATAAAAATAAGGTAAAAAGCTAATGGGGAGATAAATTCTCCCTTTTTTGGAGGTAATTTTAATGGAAAAACAAATTATAATAGAAAAATTAAATGGACACGACAAAGAAGCTATAGTTGGAAAATGTCACAAAAAGCCAGGAGAGCAAGTAGCTGAAGGAGAAGTATTAATAACAGTGGAATCGAGCAAAGGCTCATTTGCCATAAAATCTGACTATGAAGGAAAGCTTATAAAGCTTGATATAGATGAAGGAGATACAGTTAAAAAAGGACAAAGCATAGGGATTATAGAAGCAAGTAAAGAGCCTGCTGAGAAAAAACCAGCGTATAGCTTTGGAATTGCAAAGGCAGTAGACAAGGATATGGCATTTGATGTGATTGTAATAGGTGGTGGACCTGGAGGTTATGTTGCTGCGATAAGAGCAGCTCAGTCTGGATTAAAAACAGCAGTAATAGAAGCTGACAAGCTAGGTGGAACTTGCCTCAATTATGGGTGCATACCTACAAAAGCAATGATAAGTAGCATAGGAATAATTGACAATATAAAGCAAGCTCATAACCACGGTATATCTACTGGAGAAATCGAAATTGACTTTACGAGGCTGATTGAGAGAAAAAATGAAGTTGTAGACCAGCTAGTAGGTGGGATTGAACATTTGATGGGAGCTAACGATATAGAGTTTATTCACGGAAAAGCTGAAATTTTAGAGGATAAGAAAATAAAAGTAAATACAAAAAAGTTTAATTATAAACTAGAGTATGAGAATTTAATTCTAGCGCTTGGTTCAAAGCCTTCGTACCTTCCAATAGAAGGAGCAGATAGTGAAGATATATTGACTAGCACAGAGCTACTATCTCTTAGAGAAATACCTAAATCTCTTGTTATCATAGGCGGCGGAGTTATAGGAATGGAGTTTGCATTTATATATAGAGCTTTAGGAACGGATGTGAGCGTAGTTGAGTTTATGCCACAGATATTAAATGTACTTGATAGTGATGTAGCAGAGGTAGTAAGAGATGAAGCTATCGAAAGAGGGATAAAGATTTATGAAGAGGCAAAAGCAACCTCAATTAAAACAACTCTAGATGGCATGAAATTGCTTGAGCTAGAGCTTGATAATAAGACTATGCATATATGTGCAGAAAAGCTTGCTATGGCTGTAGGAAGAAAAGCTAATTTAGATAGCTTAGACTTAGAAAAGCTAGGAATCGAGCTAAATGAAAGAAAAAATGGCATAAAGGTCAATGAATACATGCAAACTAATCAGGAGAACATTTATGCTATAGGGGATGTAACAAATATAATCCAGCTTGCGCATATAGCATCTCATCAAGGCATGGTAGCAGCTGACCATATAGCTGGGAACATGCACAAGATAGATTATAGCGCGGTACCAAGTGCAATATTTACAATGCCAGAGATAGGTACGGTAGGTTTGTGTGAAAAGCAAGCAAGAGCTGAAGAACTAGATGTAATAGTTAGCAAATTTCCGTTTATTGCAAATGGCAAGGCTATAGCAATGGGAGAATCTCAAGGCTTTGTAAAGCTAATTGCCGATAGAAAGACAAGGATAATACTAGGAGGAAGCGTAGTCGGGCCTCATGCAACAGATTTGATGTCTATAATTTCAAATTTTGTAGCTATGAAGATAACAATAGATGAAGCAAAGACTGTAATCTATGCTCATCCTACTACTTCAGAATCTATACATGAAGCAATACTAATGCTAGAGGGGAAAGGGATTCATTTTGCCTAAAAATCTTATTATTTATGTGTCTAGAGTATATGAGGCTTCTTTTAATTTAGCTTTTGAGCAATTTATTTTTGAGAATTGCAAGGAAGATGAGGTGATTTTGTATCTCTGGCAAAATGACAAGACAATAGTAGTAGGAAGACATCAAAATCCTTATAAGGAGTGCAGTATAGACAAGCTAAAGGCTGATAAGGTTGGCCTTGTAAGAAGAGCCTCGGGCGGGGGAGCTGTCTATCATGATTTGGGGAATCTGAATTTTACGTTTATATCACAGGAAAATAATTACAATATAAGCAAGAATTACGGCATTATATTAGATTCACTTCGAGCTTTTGATATAGAAGGAGAAATATCTGGAAGAAATGACCTCACAGTAGATGGAGCTAAGTTTTCAGGAAGTGCATTTATGTCAGATAATCAAGCTAGGTGTCATCATGGAACCCTGCTAATAGATACGGATATGGAGGCTTTAGCTAGGTATCTGACTCCATCAAAGCTCAAGATAAGCTCAAAAGGCATAGAGTCAGTAAAATCAAGAGTTGTTAATCTTCGAAAAATAAATCCTGATATCACTCCACCAAAGCTCATAAATCAAATTATAGAAGTCTTTTGTAACGCCTATGGTACTCATACATTTCCTGCTTATATTGATAGGGAATCAGCAGATGAAAAAGTTTTAGAAAAAGAGCATAGCTATAGAAACTGGGACTGGACCTATGCTCTTACACCTAAATTTGATATAAGCTATGAAGCTAAATTTTCTTGGGGCATTTTTGAAATGGATTTAGTGATTAAAAGCGGGGTTATAAAAACTGCTTTTATTAATACAGACTGTATTTTAAACGAATCCTTTGAAAAATTAAAATCAGAATTAGTAGGTGTGAAGCTAGAGAAAGAAGTACTTTGTAAGGCTATATCGAGCTCACTAAAAAATCCAGATATAATATCAGATATTTGTTTATTTTTGAGTGACAAGATTTAATAGCTCTAGAAGAAGCTCAATATCTTGTGTAGTAAGATATAGCTTTTCATCTAATTTAAGCTTCTTTTCACTTAGCTTTCCTATATTCGAGTTATTTTTGTAGACACTTCCATTAATAAAATTGATAGTATAATTCTCGCCACCTGAAGATATAAGAGCGCTTCTTAGGGATGAGTCATAGCTGTATGAAGCATCTAACTCGCTTTGCACGATAAGTGCAAGGTCTAGATATACATCTTCATTAAACATGATGCCTTGATAGCTGGTTTCATTAATTAAAACAGCTTTGTATTCATCTGGAGAGATATCCTTTAGTGACTCTGGATGTGGAGGTTTTGGAGCTTCACCAATTGCAATTGCCCATTTTCTTTCGTCATAAATAGGCTTAAGCTTGGATTCTGATATCCAGTAGAAATAGGGCTTTGTTGGGGATTTTTTATTGTAGGGATCAGCCACATAGAATTTTTGATTTTGAGCATCATAGCCTGTCAGAAGAACTGCATGATTGTTTCTAAGAAGCCATTGCTTTTCACCCTCTATATCAAATTGTCTATAAAAAGGCTTTACCCATCCCATCGTGGCATAGATAACTACGGGATTGCCATTTAGCAATTCTTTTTTTATATCCTCTAGCTCTGAGCCTGAGATGTCTCTAGTAATACTTGGCATATATGTGTTAGCGTACTCAGACAGTGGCTTAGGATATATTGTAGTTCTTATTTTTTCGCTAGGTGAATAGGGAGAGCCTGCAAAGCCTTTAGCTGGGTCAGTGGTAGTCTTTGGCATGGCATCCAAAAAATCCTTTAGGGTTACATCATTTGTTAGACCTTTTGATTTCAAAGCCATAAGAAGAGCAGCAGGCTCGCACCCAACTACAGCTCTAGTAGGATAAAGCTGAGAAACATAAGGTACATCTATTACTATATAATCTGAAGTAGAATCAGCAAAAGCAAATGAAAAGCTTGATAACAAAGTAAATGCAAGAATAGTAGCTAGGATTTTTTTCATGGATGTCCTCCTCGTAGATAGTGATAAAAAATAAGTGACTATTCCTGCATTATACCCAGCTAATATAATTAGTAACAAATCTCTATAAGGACACCAAATAATTAATATTTAAAGGATTTTATATAAGTTGAATAGCTTTGACTAAATTAAACTGGGTTCTTAGAATTTTTTCCTACTACCATTGCTAGTATAAAAAATGCTAAGAAGAAGCCTATTTGAATCATAAAACTTTTTGGTATAAAATTAAGTTTAGTCCAATCAACATGTGAAATTGTTGATATTTGAGAATTTGCTTTTACATACCAGTAGGTCGGTAGAAAGCTAGCTATTTTTAAAACTCCAGTACTTAGCATTTCTTGAGGCACAAATACTCCACTTATAAAGGATGAACCAAGAGTGAATATGTTTGCTATTCCAGATATTGCCTCTCTATTTTTTACAAGATTTCCTATGAAAAAGCTAATGGCAGAACTAGTCAGTCCAAATAACAAGAAATTTATAATAAAATATTTTGTATTTGGATTTGATAATTCAGCTCTTCCAAAATATAAGCTAATACTTATGAGAACTATCCATGTGAGTAGAGCAAATAGTAAGATAGCTAGAAAAAACTGTAGATTCATTTTGCTTGCTGGAAGTGGAGAGCAAGCATTTCTTTTTTTGATTTTAGGATTGTTAAATACTAACATGATAGTGGATACACTAATTATTATTACAAACATAAAGGTATAGGCTAGAAAGTTAAAGTAATACTGCATCATAGGCTCACCTTCGTTATTTGTATTTAAATTTGGATTTAACATATTGACTGAAGTTTTAGTTTTTAAGTCTTCTAATACATAGGCTTTTAGAGTACTTTCGTCTATGTTAGGAGTTTTATTTAGGTAGAGCCTAGCTGTATTTAAATATTGATTTATTTTTAAATCTATATATATGCTGGAAGTTGTATCTGGCATACTAGTTTTTGATAATGTAGCTGTAGTATCTTCCATAAATGAAGCTGTAAAATTCTTAGGTATACGAAGTACATAGTGAACATCTCTATAGTAAAGTGCATCTTGGATGGTATTTGGATTATCTTCTATTGTTTTGAACTCAGCTATTTCTTCTAAACTTTCTTTTAGTCCCTGCACTAGAGGAGTGTTTTCTTCATTTATAATCCCTATTCTAGTTTTTGTCATTGAAAAGCCTGTCATTTTTTCTGCTGGATTGTTAGAGGCTAGCATTATAGAGACAAATATAAATATACCAAAATATATCATCATAGCTTTTAAATTTTTTCTAAATATTTTGAGGCAAAGGTTAAATACTGTCATATTTTCTCCTCCTTAGAACAGAGTAGGTAAATGCACAAAATAGAGTTGTAAATATTAATAGAGCAAATATATTGTTCCAGTATCTATTATCTACTCCAAAGTAGTACAAGGAATAAAAAGCGTCAGTTAATAGATTTACTGGGTTTAGCCAAGCGAGTATAGGAAGTTTTGTTTGGACGATGTACTTCATTTCACTAAACATCAGACCTGCCAAAAATGAACCCATCATGGTACTACCTATTAATATGCTGTATTTTACATTTAACTGACCTTTTGAAAATACACCTATAAAGGCTCCAAAAGAAATTGCAGTAAGAGAGCCTATGACTGTTGTAAGAATAATGAACCCAGTCTGAGCGCCAAAATCTATTTTGAGTACAAAATTTAGATAACCTAAGAATATAAACATTTCAGTCAATTGAATTACAAATGAGGCTGCACCACTAGATAAAAAAGCTTTGAGCTTGTGAGTAGGTGCAAGGTTTATTCTAGCAGCATGTGGGCTTAGATTTGCTTGGATGTAATTAATTTCCTCTAATCCAAAGAAGCTACCATAAAAGCTAGTCATAGCAAGTAGAGCATAAAAGTAAGTGAGGACTACATTAATGGGATTTTTGCTAATTGGATTTTCTACAGTGTATATAGTTCTGTTTGATATATCAGTAGCTATATCTTTTATAGCATTTGGGTTTAGGGATATTATTCTTTCTACTGACCTAGATGTTTGGTTATATTCATCTAGGAATATCTTTAGGATACTTTGATATATACCCGTATTATTTACTGTGAGGCTAGGTCTAGAGGAGGCGTTAATATATCCTGTTATTTTTTCATCACGTAGCAACTTAGCGGCTTCTTCTTGACTTGTTTTTTGAAGGTTGAACATTTTATCTTCTCCAGTTGATAGTTCATCTAGTAGAGATGTAAATCCTGGGTTAGCAGAGGAGTCTACTAGAACAATATTTATGGGGTCAAAACTAGATTGACTGCTAAGATTTCCAAATGCCATGTTAAAAAATGTAGAAAGAGCAATAGGAAATAGTAGAGTCCAAAATATCATGGATTTGCTTCTTATCATGATTTTTAGTCTGTAAATGAATAAATGAGTAAACATATCATCCTCCTAATCTCTTAGCTCTTTGCCAGTTATTTCTAAAAATACATCATTAAGTGTTGGTAGTTCAGTATATATTTTTCCAAAGTTTATATTTTCGGTTTTGATGAATTCAAGGATTTTTTCCAGATTATTTTTGTTTTGTTTAGACCTAATAGTAAGAGATGTTCCATCAAAATCAACAGCTGATATAGAATCCATTGATTCTAATTTGTTTAGCTGAGCATCACTGATTCCATAAACTTCAACTGTAATTTTTTCTCCTATTGATATCATGTTTTTAAGCTCTTCTTTAGTGCCTGAGGCTATTTCTTTTCCATTATCAAGAATTACAATTCTAGAGCATATTTGCTCTATCTCTTCCATGTAGTGCGAGGTGTAGATTATGGTTGCTCCGTTTTTATTTAGCTCCACTATACCTTCTAGGATTTTATTTCTGCTTTGTGGGTCAACGGCAACAGTTGGTTCATCTAGTATGATTAACTTTGGCTTATGAGCTATTCCACAAGCTATATTTAATCTTCTTAGTAATCCTCCGCTTAGCTTTTTTGGATAGAATTTTTTGTATTCAGTTAACTTTACAAAGTCTAGAGCTTCTTCTACTAACAATTTACGCTTGCTTTTCTCTTTAACATATAAGCCACAGAAGTAATCTATATTTTCATATACTGTTAGTTCGTCAAAAACTGCTACATCTTGCATTACAATACCTATATCTTGCTTAATATCATAGGCATCAGGAGCCATTTGCTTTCCAAATACTGTTATGTTTCCTTTGTCAAATTTTAATAGTGATAATATGCAGTTTATCGCTGTTGTTTTTCCTGAGCCATTTGGGCCAAGAAGTCCAAATATCTCTCCTTTATGCACTTCTAGATTAAGATGGTCTAAGGCAATCAAATCACCATAACGCTTTACTAAATTTTCTACTTTTACTATCATGTTTGCCTCCTATTTTTAAGGGATATATTTTATAGAAATTATTTACATAGAATCTATCACAACTCTTAATTTTATTTTAGTTTTAATAACCAAGGATTATAAGTGTTATACATCACTGCTTGACATGACAAATGTAATGATTGTTCCAATAATTGTTTATTTGAATTTATGATGATAAACTATAAGCATATAAAGGAGGGCAGATATGCAAAGAGCAGATATGCTTGATAAAGTATTACTGTTTGTGATTGGTTTGATGTTATATGGATTGTTTTCAAAAAACAATATGGAAGTGGTACCTGCTATAATATCTGTTATTGCCATAGGTTTAGCTACTTATTTTGAAAATAGCAAAGTAAATATTACTATTATGATTATTTACTTAGTTCTAGGATATTTAATACCTCCACTACTTTATTTTATGCCTGCTTTATTATATACAGTTTATGAAAAAAAATATTCCTTTTTGATTTTATTTGCATACTTACCATTTTGTTTTGAAAGTACTTATAAAGCAGATTTGCTTGTTTTTATATTCTTTTTTGGAATTTTGGCAGTTTGGCAAAAATATAGAATGATTGATTTTTATAAACTAAAGAAAACTCATTATGAATTACAAGATAACAAGAGAAAGTTAGAAAGAGATAGTGATTTACAAAGGAAAATTCTTTTGGAAAAACAAGACGAAGAAACTCACAGTGCAACATTAAATGAGAGAAATCGTATAGCTAGAGAGATACATGATAATGTAGGACACCAATTATCTAGTGCAATTCTTCAATTAGGGGCACTTAGAATAGTAGACAGTGAGAGCAAACCACTTATAACTTTAGAAAAAACACTTAATCTTGCTATGGATAATATAAGGCAAAGCGTACACAATCTTTATGATACTTCTATTGATTTATATTTGCAGTTAAAAATGCTCACAGAGAGTTTTGAATTTTGTGAGATTGTCCTTGACTACAATGTAGAAGAAATATATAATTCTCAAATTAAATATGCAATTATAGCTATAGTTAAAGAGGCTCTATCAAATATTATCAAACACTCAAATGCAACTAAAGTGAATGTAAGTATGATAGAGCATCCAGCATTTTATCAATTAATTATACATGACAATGGAAGTAAGCTGTGTATCGGTGATACAGATGGAATCGGATTAAAAAATATTGCTCATAGAATTGACAATCTAGGTGGGCAGTTTAGAGTAAAAACTAATAAAGGATATGAGATTTTTATTACCATACCAAAAGGAGAATCTAGATGAAAGTTATACTTATAGATGATGATGAGCTAGTGACACTGTCCTTAAAAACTATTTTGGAATCAGATAAGGATGTAGAGGTAGTTGCAATAGGTCATGATGGACAAATGGCAGTAGAATTATATGAAAAGCATCTACCTGATATACTACTAATGGATATTCGTATGCCTAAGATGAATGGAGTAGAGGCAGGGGAACTAATTATAAAGAAATTTTCGGATGCAAGGATTCTATATTTAACTACTTTTCTAGACGATGAATATATTGTAAAAGCTTTAAAATTAGGAGCTAAAGGATACATTTTAAAACAGAATTACAAGAGCATCTTACCTACATTGAACTTAGTATATCTAGGTCAAAATGTGTATGGGGATGAGATAATGAGCAAAGTTCCTGTTGCTCTTAGTACTGAGAGTAGTAGATTTGAAGAACTGGATTTATCTGATAGAGAAAAGCAAATAATATCTGGGGTAGCAGAAGGACTTTCTAATAAAGAAATATCTGAAAAATTATTTTTAAGTGAAGGAACAGTTAGAAATTATATCAGTACTATACTAGAAAAACTAGAATTAAGAGATAGAACTCAGCTAGCAATTTTTTATTATAAAAATTGTAAATAATTATGTAGCCTTGTATTGTATGAAATAGTAATAGATTTTATATTAATATAAGGAATGAAATAGTATATAAAGATAATCTAGTATTTATTTGCTAAATTCATGTATAATTAGAGTAAGTAAGCTTTGAAAGGAACTAAGATATGAGGGAGATTTTATCAAATAAATTAATTAGGAAACTAGTACTGCTATTTGCAGATGCTGCACTAGTAAATCTAGCAGCGCTACTTGCGCTAGAGATTAGATTTGATTTTAATATTACAGGAAGTAATATTATATATAAAGTTGCTTTTATTGAGAATTTTGTTGTTTACACTGCTATTGTATTAATTATTTTCTATTTATTTGGTCTTTATAGAAGCCTCTGGAGATATGCGAGCATCAATGAAATGATGTCGATTGCGCTATCTGCTTTTTGGTCTAATATAGCAATATATATTACTTTTTTACTGCTTGATGTAAATATGCCTAGAAGCTTTTACATAATAAATATGTTTACTATGGCTGCCTTTGTTGGAGGACTTAGATTTTCTTACAGAATACTTAGACGTATAGAAATGGGAAAATTGCAGACCAATAAACTAAATAGGCCTCTGTCTAAGGTGCTTATTATTGGAGCAGGAGAAGCAGGGGTTATGACTTCGAAAGAACTTCTTAGGACTCCTGATATGAATAAGGTTTTAGTTGGATTTGTAGATGACGATTCAAACAAAATAGGGAAAAAAATAAATGGTGTCCCTATTGTAGCTGATATAAGCTCGGGAGTGAAATTTTTAGATGATGTAGATGAGATTATTTTAGCGATGCCTTCTATCACTAATAAAAGAAGAAAAGAAATTATAGAAATATATAAAGACTCTGGTGTGAAGATGAAGATTCTTCCAGGGATATACGAGCTGATAGACGGACAAGTAGATATCAAAAAAATCAGAGATGTGGATATTGAGGATTTGCTAGGAAGAGATTCTATAGCTCTTGATAATACTAAAATAGGGGAAGATATAAAAAACAAAACAGTTATAGTAACTGGAGGAGGAGGCTCTATAGGCTCCGAGCTATGCAGACAGATAGCAGGCTTTTCTCCAAAGCTACTTATTATATTTGATATATATGAAAACTCAGCATATGATATCCAAAACGAGCTTAAGTCTAAATATCCTACACTTCCCCTAAAAGTGCTTATAGGCTCTGTAAGAGATATAAATAGGCTAGATGAGGTTTTTTCAAAATACAGGCCGCAGCTAGTATTTCATGCGGCGGCTCATAAGCATGTACCACTTATGGAAGATAGCCCTTTTGAAGCTATCAAGAACAATACAGTAGGGACTAAGAACGTTTCTGAAATAGCTGGGAAATACGAAGTTCAAAGGTTTGTACTAATTTCCACTGATAAGGCTGTCAACCCTACAAATATAATGGGAGCTAGCAAAAGGCTTGCTGAGCTAGTCATTCAGGATATGGACAAGAAATATAAGACTGAATATGTAGCAGTTAGATTTGGAAATGTTCTAGGAAGCAATGGAAGTGTTATTCCTTTATTTAAAAAGCAGATTGAAAAAGGTGGACCTATTACAGTAACTCATCCTGACATAATAAGATATTTTATGACTATTCCAGAAGCAGTTCAACTTGTTCTCCAAGCTGGCTCTATGGCAAAGGGTGGAGAAATATTTATTTTGGATATGGGAGAGCCTGTTAAAATAGTTGATTTAGCAGAGGATTTAATTAGGCTATCTGGATTTGAGCCGTATGAGGATATAGATATAGAGTTTACTGGACTTAGACCAGGTGAAAAATTATTTGAAGAGCTACTTCTTGCAGAAGAAGGTATATTAGATACCAAGCATGAAAAGATTTTTGTAGGAAAGCCATTTGATAAGGATGATGATTTCACTAGAAAAAGTCTAGGTGGAATTATAGAATCCACATTCGAAGGAAACTATTCTCAACTAGAGCAAAGAATTAAATTTTTAATACCGAGCTACAGAGATAAATTACAACATAAAAAAGCTTAAAATGATATAACGAAACAATAGATATTCTTATGAATTGCTGTTTAAATCAAAATGCCCTAAATTGAGGGCATTTTTTTGTGTTATAAAATTGTAATACAATTTTAGTTATTTTCAAAAGTATATAGGGTATAACTAAATAGAAAGCCTTTTGGCTAAAAATAAAAAGGAGGAAAAGGGATAATGAAAAAACTTTTATCTTTAATTACAGTTATGGCTGTTGTTCTAACAATGATACCTTTTCAATCAGCATTTGCAGATGATGTAAGTACTAAAGTAAAGGTAGAAAACAAGCTGTGGGTTGGAAACTTAGATGCTCAGCACGGAGCGGTTATTTCACTTGAAGAAAGTAAAACTGATAGTTGGGGTGATGGAGACAAATTGGTACTAAAGCTTCCAGAAGGTGTAACTTGGCATAAATATACAAGAATAAATGGAAGACCAGTAAGATTATCAGATATTGATGGAAGAAGTCTTACTATAAATTTAGCTAATACTACTCAGTTGAATAAAGTGTTTGTAGATCCATATTTTAATGTAGAGCGCAGTGTTGAAAAAGGAGATATTGTAGTAGCAGTATCTGGAGGAAGATTATCCGTAGACAATGGCAGAATAACAATCGCTGAAGTCAAGGATTATGGAGTAAAATTATCTGTGGCAGATATTGTTGATTTTGATTATGGACAATATAAATCTAAAGAAGTAGTAGTATCTTTAGAAGAATTTGTTCAGGGTTCTATCTTAAAAGATACAGAGTATGAATTAATACTTGAAAATGCAAAACTAGATTCTAGTAAAGATGTTTTATCAAGAATTAAACAAGGGTCAAGAAGACTTAATGTGGAACAGGCTGAATCTAAGGTTATAAAGTTTACAGCAGATGATGTTAATGAGAAAGGTAAGTGGGATTTGGTATTCTCTATAATTCCAGATACTGACTTTGAAGGCAATATAAATATTAAACTGTCTGGCAGAGGTGTAGATGATACTATTACAATAGCAAGAGTTAATAAAGAATTTGTAGCATTAAACAGTACTCCTACAAATATTGCTTTAGGTCATCAAGATCAAGCAATTGCATCTATAGAAATATCTGAAACTTCTGCAGGAGCAATAATGAAAGGGACACATGCAATTCTAGTAAATCCTGAATATAAAGGTATGATTTTTACATCTGGGAAAATTCAAGTTTCTCAAGGTAATATAGAATTAGATAACTTTAAATATGATAATGGAATATTGTTGTTTGATGTTATAAATCCTTCAACTAAAGCATCTAAGATTGTAATTAATGATTTAAAAGTTACTATTGATGAGTTTGGCTTTGTTGGAAATTATACTGGACAGCTGACTTTCAATTACAATAAAAATAATGAGATGAAAGTTGATGAATTTGTCTTATTCAATGCAACAACTGGAAAACCAGTTGAGCAAGCAGCAGCATTTGTAGGGCAATTTATAATTGGAAGTCCTAATTTTACTATAACCACAAATGGTATTAGTAGAGTAGAAGCATTTGATGTAGCACCATATATTCAAGATAACAGAACTATGATGTCAGTTAAAGCTGCGGGTGTTGCTCTTGACGCGAAAGTAAGCTATGACGCAGACAAAAAAATGGTTACTGTAGAGTCAGGTGATACAAAAGCTACTATGACTATTGGAAGCAAGATACTAAACATCAATGGCGAGGAAAAAGAAATGGATACAGAAGCTGTTATAAGCAATAACAGAACATTTATACCTCTTGCTTTTCTAGCTGATGTATTTGATGCAGAGCTTAAATGGGATAATGTTACAAAAACTGTAACTATAATGAAAAATTAGTAGCAATTTACTAATATAATATTTAATTAAACAAGGCACTTAGAGCTGGAATTTAGTTCTAAGTGCCTTGTTATTTTAATGAAAATAATTCTAAAGATGCAATACACTTTAGATTATACTATAATAGTGATATATTGAATTTATAGTCAAAGGAGAGAAAAATGAAAAAGATTTATAAAACAATGCTACTTATGTTGATAGTGATACTAGCAACTATCTCGGTTACATTTTTTGTAACTAATAAATTCCACGAACAAGAGCTGTATTCAGTATCTGGAGTTTTGGAGCAGGTAAAGGATATTTCGGAATTAAATACTGTGGAAATGTATTTCAATGAAATTATAGATTTTAAAAATGCTAAGCTATTCAACAATTTCCAAATACCTTTTACTGAGAAATCATTTATTTTTACTGTAAAAAGCAAAGTGAAAGCAGGAGTTGACCTTAGCAGCATTGACGAAAGTGATATCGTTATTTCTGGAAAGGGCTTGATTATTAAGCTACCTAATCCAAAGATTACATCAAAGGAAATACTGTCGTATAAGGTTTATGATGAAAAGGATGGATTATTTAACGAGGTAACTACAGAAGATACTTTAAAAGCACTTGAACTATTCGAAAAGGATATCGAAAACCAAGCACTGGACAGTGGAATCATAGAAAAATCAAAAGAAAATACGGAGAATATTATGAGAAACTTATTTTTATCCTATGGTTTTGAATCTATTGAGATTAAATGGAAGTAAAAAATCGTAGGTCTGTTTATGCTCTGGAAGATAAGGTTTAATAATTTGATTATATTGATATATATTATTTTTTTATTCTATCTTAAAACGTGATAAAATTTAGATAAGATTGAAAGAATTATTTTAATTTAATAATTACTCTTATAAAATTTGTCACAAAAGGAGCACTATATGGTTCGAAGTATAAGGACAAAAGTTATCATCAGTATGATGTCACTAGTTATACTATCAGGAATGTTTCTAGGCTATGTAAATTACATGGATTCAGAAAAACTCGCAATAGATATTATTAAAAGAAACAATAAGGCAGAATTAGAAAATATAAATGAGTATTACTTTGAAAAGCTCATATTTGACATGGAATTTATAGTGGAAACTTGGGCGAATAGTCCACAAATTGCAAACTATGTTAAGACTGATGATATGCATTATGTAAGAAGTATACCAAAAGATTTTATAAATATTTATGAAAAATGGTTGGGTTTAAATGAGTCGATGAAAAATGTGACTTGGATTTATTATGCTTTAGAGGAAGATGGTTCTATATATATAGCCCCTGTCGATGAGACCATGCCTCTTGATTACGATGCGAGAAACAGAGACTGGTATAAAGGCACAGTAGATAAGCATGGGGAGATTTTTTGGACTGAGCCGTATATTGATGCCGGAGATTCTGGCAAGCTACTTCAGACTGTTTCAAAAGCTGTGTATAAAGATAACGAACTCAGGGGAGTTGTTGGACTGGATATTGAGCTTGAAAAATTCACAGAAATAATCGAAGGGCTTAGCTATTCAAAGCAATCCAATATATTTTTATTAAATGAAAAATTAGAGGTTTTGGCATCTAATGAAAATGCTCCAGAAAATTTAAGCACATATGCTAAGAAAGCTGTAAGCGGTGAGCAAGAGCTGTTTACTCTAGATAAAATTCAATATGTATCTACCTATGTACCTATCAGTATAAATAACTGGAAGCTAGTTGCACTTACTCAGACAAATTTAAATGAAGAGCTTAATTCAATTCGTGACAGAATACTAACCATAGTCTTATTGACCATATTGCTTGGAATTATTATGTCGCTTATACTTTCAAGAAACTTACTAAAACCTCTTAGGTCACTTATTTTAACTACAGAAAAAGTCAGCGATGGAGATTTCAAGGTCAGAAGCACTATAACTTCTAATGATGAATTTTCAGTACTTTCAATGAGCTTCAACTCAATGCTAGACGATATAGAAAATCTGTTAGCTCAAAGGGATGAAAATTATATTAAAACAGTTACAGTTCTTGCCAATGCAATTGAAGCATCTGACGAATATACTAGAGGTCATTGCGATAGAGTTGGAGACATTGCACTTCAAATAGCAGATAAGTTAAATCTGACAAGCAAACAAAAAAACAACTTGAGGTTTGCCTGCATACTTCACGATGTAGGGAAAATTGGGATAAGTGATAGGATTTTAAATAAGACAGGTTCACTTACAGATGCAGAGTACGAAATAATCAAGAAGCATCCTGAAATAGGCTTTGAAATAATTAAAGAAATTGATTTTCTTGAAGAGCCAGCAAATATAATGCTTGAGCATCATGAGAGAATAGATGGAAGAGGATATCCTCAAGGACTTAAAGATGAGGATATCAGAATAGAAGCCAAAATTTTAGCTGTAGCCGACACCTATGATTCTATATCATCGGCCAGAGTATACAGAGACAGGATATTTACGAAAGATGAAATAAGAGAAGAGCTTCTGAAAAGCATAGGAACTCAGCTAGACGAAGAGGTAGTAATTGCACTTTTAGAAATACTATGGAATGATATGAAAAACTAAGTAAAATAATCAAACTTGAGAGGAGGGCTAATCATTTTAAAATCTAATAAATCAAAAATAACTATTTTACTAATACTTTTTTTTATAGGAATAGCTGGAACTATTTACTCCTTTAATTCCAATCAAGAGCCAGAAGAAGAAATATTTTTAACAGCAGAAGAAACAAAGTGGTTAAATGAAAATAAAGATGAGATAAAAATTGGATATACAACTGATTATCCTCCTGTTGAGTTTTTAGATGATGATAAATACGTCGGTATATCAGCAGACTACTTCAAGCTCCTAGAGAAAAAATTAGGAATTGATATTGAAATGGTTGAGTTTGATAACTGGGATGAGCTGATAGAGCAAGCTAAATCAAGAAAAATATCAGGGATAACTGCGGCAACAAAAACCCCAGAAAGAAGTGAATATCTAGATTTCACTGTGCCGTATATACTCAATCCAAATGTTATTATAACTAGAAAGAATTTTTCTGAAAATCTAACCTTTGAAAAGCTTGCCAATACAAGCATGGAAATTTTAGTAGTAGAAGGCTATGACATTATTGAGTTTTTGAACGAGAGGTTTCCAAAGCTTGAATATAAAACCGTTAAAACTCCTAGTGATGGCATGAGAATGGTAGCATTTGGAGAGGCTGATGCTATGATTATTGAAATAATGAGTGCATCGGCTACTATAGAAAGAGATAATATAACAAATCTAGTAGTAAATGTCGAGACACCGTATGAGTCGAGTCTTTCTATAGCTACTAGAAATGACTGGCCAATGCTGAGCACCATTTTTAATAAGGGATTAGCTCAAATAAGTCAGCAAGAAAGAAAAGAAATAGAGCAAAGGTGGATGCCTCTTCAGAAGAAAAGTTTATTTGAAAACAGATATTTCTGGTTTGGCTTGCTCACTTTACTTTTAGGTCTTAGCATCATTATCATTGTTATATCTATTTGGAATGCCAGCTTAAAAAAAGCTGTCAAAGAAAAAACCAAGGCCTTAGAGGTTTCTACTCAGGAGCTGCTTTATAAAACCTATCATGATGAGCTTACTGGGCTTTACAATAGAGTTTATTTTTCTGAGATTTTAGAGGAAATTCAAAGTAAACCACTCCCTCTTTCAATCATAGTAGCAGACTTAAACTGCCTAAAGATAACCAATGACACCTTTGGACATGAAGCTGGAGATAAGCTAATCATAAATATGGCAAAGCTGATACAAAGCAATATAGAAGAAGGCCATATAGCCTGCAGAATAGGCGGAGATGAAATGATAGTCATCATGCCGGAAACTGATGCAAGAAAAAGTCTAGATATACTAGCGAAGATAAAGCAAGCAACTATTAGCTCAAAAGAAGAGCCTATAAGGCCACTAGTTGCTCTTGGTGCCGCCACAAAAATAAATGAAGATGAAAGCTTTAGCAGATTATTTAAACGCGCCGAAGAAAAGATGTATGAAAATAAAATGGATGAAAGCGAATATACCTATGATAAAGTAATAGGCTCATTCAAAAAAGCTATACTAGAAAATGAATATGAAAGCCCTGAGCATTATGACAGACTTAAAGCTCTATGCTTGGAATTAGGATATGCAATGAATTTGGACAAAGAGGATCTAGATGCGCTTGCCTTATTATCAGATTTGCATGATATAGGAAAAGCTGGACTTGATAAGGAAATTCTTCTAAAGGAAGGCCCTCTTACCCATGATGAGTGGGAAAAAATAAAAAGACATCCAGAGCTTGGCTTTAAAATAGTAAGCTCATCTGTGAAATTTTCCCATGTAGGAAAAGGAATACTAGCTCATCATGAGCACTGGGATGGAAGGGGATATCCTCAGGGGCTTAAAGGGGAAGAAATACCTCTTATTGCGAGAATATTCGCAGTTGTAGAAGCCTATGATGCAATGACCCACAAGAGACCATATAAAAAAACCTTTACAAAAAATGAAGCTGTTCTAGAACTAAATAACTGCTCTGGAACCCAGTTTGACTCAAGAGTGGCTGAAGTATTTATAAATATGATTGATACTACTAACTAATTAACTAATAAAACAATCATAAACTAATTAGTTAAAAATCAAGATTACTTATAAATCCTTAAAAACTTTTATAGCTACACTAAAAAATCAGCTAGATATAATATTTAGTTGATTTTTTTAAATAAATTTATTTTTATGTTTTTCTATAAAAGACAGGTGTGCTGAAATTGTATCAAATCCAATCTCAATTAAATGATATACTTTCAACTAGTAAAATGATATACTTTTTAAGGGTAATTATGCCTATTTTTAAAGGTAAATAATAATTACCATTAATTTACATCGATCTTGTTAAAAGTTTTCTTAAAATTAGCAAGGTTCTGATTTAGTCATCTTGGGAGTGCAAAATAAGTAATTCATTTTATTAATTTGATTTAAATTGGAAGGAGAAATTGTAAATGGAAACAACCCAAAATAGAATTTCAAATGAGGGACTGAAATCTATGCAAAGCAAGAGAGGAACAATTAGAACGAAGCTACTTATTATGCCTATTGCGCTAATAATGGCTGGAGTGATTTTAATTGGGCTTTTATCCTCATACTATACAAGAGAAAGCTTATTTCATCAAATGAGAGAGGATGGGATATTTATTTCTGAACAATTTGTTAAGCGAGTTTCAGACAACCAACAATCATTAAGTAATGCTAATGCAATAATAGAAGCTATAATTAGAGGTGTTGGAAATAGTGTAATTAGTAATCAAGGGCAGATAAGCAATGATTATTTAGCAAAATTAGCAAATGATATGGGCGTAGATGAAATCAATTACACAGATGCAAATGGAAATATTACTTTTTCAAATCTAGAAAGTAGCTTGGGTTCTAGTTTTGGAGCTGATCACATATCTTATCCTGTGCTTTCAGGTAAGCAAAATGAGATTATGGAAAACATAAGAAAAAGTAGAGAAACTGATGACTACTATAAGTATGGATATATAATTAATCCAAATGGTGGAATGGTTCAAGTTGGATTACTTGCAAATGACATCAATGCAATGACTGAAAAGTTCGGATATCAAAAAGCTGTAGAAGACTTAGCTGAACACGAAAACATAGTATATGCACTTTACATAGATAGTGAATATAAAGCAGTAGCACATAGTAATAAAGATAGAATAGGAATAGATTTAAAAGATGACAAAGGCGCAATTAGTGCGATAAATAATAAAGAGGTATTTTCTTCTGAATTTTATTATGAAGCTGGAAAAGTAGATGTTTATGATGTAGTATATCCTGTTGAAGTAAACGGCTTTGTAATTGGAGCAGTAAATATTGGTTTCTCGGTAAAAGATGTTCAAGATGCAGTAGCAAAAAACAGAATGATGATTGCTCTTATAGGCCTTGGAATTATATTAGTTTTAGGTATTATATTGTTTGTAACTACAACTAGAGTGCTTAATTTTATTAAGAATTTAAAAGGACAGGTTGGCTATATGGCTGATGGAGATTTCAGTCATGATATAGATGAAAAGCTACTCAAGAGCAACGATGAAATTGGAGATATAGCTGAAGCAATAGGTAATATGCAAAACTCTATGAGACATATTGTATCTCAGGTCATGGATAAGTCTAGCCAAGTAGCGGCATCGTCTGAAGAGCTTACTGCTACATCACAGCAGGCGGCATCGGCATCTGAGGAGGTTGCAAGAGCTATAGAGGAAATAGCAAATGGAGCGAATTCTCAGGCTAAGGATACAGAAAATACTGCTGAAAATGTAAACATTATGGGTAACCTTATGGAGCAGGATGCTCACTATCTCAAAGAATTAAATGAAGCTGCGAATCTAATTGAAAAAGAAAAAGAAGATGGCTTCAAAATACTAAATATATTAATAGATATAACAAATGAAAGTACAAAGTCATCTAAGGAAGTATATGAGATTATAATGAGTAACAATGAAAGTGCAGAAAAAATTGACACTGCAAGTACAATGATTCAAAGTATAGCTGACCAGACAAACCTTCTTGCACTAAATGCAGCTATAGAAGCGGCAAGAGCTGGAGAAGCTGGAAGAGGGTTCTCAGTTGTTGCTGAAGAAATCAGAAAGCTAGCAGAGCAATCAAACAACTTTACATCTGATATTAAAGAAGTAATAAATGAGCTTAAGTCAAAGTCACAAAGTGCTGTAGACACTATGAATATGGTTCAAAATACTGTAATGAATCAAACAGCAAGTGTAAAGGATACTGAATGTAAGTTTGAAGCTATAGCAAGTGCAATAGATTCAGTAAATACTATAATTGAAAAGCTAAATTCATCATCTGTGCAGCTGATGGAAAACAAGAATTTAATTATTTCTCTTACTGAAAACTTATCTGCAATATCAGAGGAAAATGCGGCAGGTACTGAGGAAGCTTCAGCTTCAATGGAAGAGCAGGCTGCTACTATTCAAGAAATAGCAAACTCAGGAGAATCACTAGCATCTATAGCTGAAGAGCTTCAGTCGTTAGTAGCTAAGTTTAGAGTGTAGTTAAAAAAACAAAATAAATAATGAATTAAAATAGGCTGACAGTAATAAGAAGGCTTACAATTTATGGGTTGAGTATCATGAACCTTGATATATTGTAGCAACTTATTATTTCAGCCTATTTTTTGTATATAAAATTATTGTAAAATACAGAAGAATAATAATTTGTTGCATATACTAATATAATTAAATTTGATTTTATATATATCAAAATTATTATTTGGAAAACATTTGTTTTAATAAAGTAATTTCAACCTTAGCGTGTACTTTTTGTGGTAAAAATGTTATCCTATCTATATAAAATAGATAAATATTATTTAACAAAGGGAGATGAATAAATGGATAAGCTTAATGATAAGAAAGCTCTAGAAAACCTAGAAAGTTTACATAATGCAGACAATATTCATAATAATGAGTTAGGAGAAACAACAGAAATAATAAATCACATAGAAGCATTAGATGTAATTGATAACGAGCAAGAAGTAAATAAGAGAGCTAAGCTAAGGTTTAAGAAAAACTCAGGCTATAATATAAAATCCAATGAAAATAAATCTAATTCAATAAAAACAAAGCTTTTAACTATTCCGCTAGTATTGATTCTGCTAGGGGTGGCAGCTATTGCTTTTGCATCGTCTTATCTTACAAGAGATAGCTTGTTTGACCAAATGAAGGACAATGGAATATTTACAGCTGAGCAATTTGTAAAGAGGGTCAATGACAACCAGCAATCCATCAACAATGCAAATAGACTTTTAGAAAACTCCATAAGAGGAGTCGGAAATGCTATAATTACTAATCAGCAAATGATTAGCAATGAATTTTTAGCCCAGCTAGCAAAGGATATGGGAATTGATGAAATTAATTTTGTGGATCAAAATGGGACTATAATTTATTCAAATCTAGAAAGTAGCATAGGCTATACTTTTCCAGAAGACCACATATCTACTCCGGTAAAGGATGGAAAATTAGCTGATTACATGGAAGAAATAAGACAAAGTGCTGTAACAAACAGCTATTATAAATATGGCTATGTTAATAATCCAAATGGAGGAATGGTGCAGGTAGGAATTCTTGCTAATGACATAAATGCTATGACTCAAAAATTTGGGTATCAGGCAATAATTGAAGACATAGCAAAATCAGATAATATAGCCTATGCCCTATATATGGACAGCATATATAAGGTGAAAGCTCACAGTAATCCAGAGATGCTAGAGGGCTACCTAGTGGATGATATAGGGGCAAAGACAGCTATTCAAGATAAAAAGATTTATACTGCTACAGCAAATTATGAATCTCATGAAGTATATGAAGTTGTATACCCTGTTGATGTAAACGGCTATATAGCAGGGGCAGTTAAGATAGGATATTCAATTGATTCTGTTCAAAAAGCTGTAACTAAAAATACAATGATGATTGTAGGTGTTGGACTTGCTATATTCATATTGCTTGGAGCGGCACTATACTTTACTATTACTAAGGTAATTGCAGTAATAAACAAGCTTAAAAAGCAGATTTCAATCATGTCAGAGGGAGACTTTACAAATGATATAGACAAAAAGCTACTTTCAAACAGCGATGAGCTAGGAGAGATTGCAAAAGCCATTGACAATATGCAAGCATCCATGAAAGACATGATTTCAAAGGTTATAGATAAATCTTCTCTTGTAGCTGCCTCATCTGAAGAGCTAACTGCAACGTCCCAGCAAGCAGCAAATGCATCTGAAGAAGTTGCACGAACTATAGAAGAAATTGCAAATGGAGCTAGCGAGCAGGCGAAAGACACTGAAAATACTGTTCAAAGTGTTAATGATATGGGAAATCTTATGGAAAAGGATTCTCAGAATCTAAAGGACTTAAATCAAGCAGCTGTTCTTATAGATAAAGAAAAAGAAGAAGGCTTTAATATATTAAAAACACTAATAGAAAAAACTGATCAAAGCACTAAATCTACTAAAGAGGTTTATGAAATTATAATGAGCAACAACGAAAGTGCAGAAAAAATTGACACTGCAAGTACTATGATTCAAAGCATAGCTGACCAGACCAATCTTCTTGCCCTAAATGCTGCTATAGAAGCGGCAAGAGCTGGAGAAGCAGGAAGAGGGTTCTCTGTTGTTGCTGAGGAAATCAGAAAGCTCGCAGAGCAATCGAACAACTTTACATCTGATATCAAAGAGGTTATTAATGAGCTAAAAGCAAAATCTCAAAGTGCAGTTGACACTATGAAGGTGGTTCAAACTACAATTATGGATCAAACCTCAAGCGTAAAAGACACTGAAGGAAAATTTGAAGCTATAGCAAGAGCGATAGATTCAGTAAATGACATAATAGAAAAGTTAAATGAATCCTCAAAGCTAATGATACAAAATAAAGATATAATTATATCTCTATCTGAGAATTTATCTGCTATATCAGAAGAAAATGCAGCAGGAACTCAGCAGGCATCAGCTTCCATGCAGGAGCAAGCAGCAACAATTGAGGAAATTGCAAACTCTGGAGAGAGTCTAGCAGAGATTGCAGAAGAGCTACAAGCGTTAGTGGCACAGTTTAAAATCTAATCAAAAAAGTCTAGATGCAAATTCGCATCTAGACTTTTTTGATTGCTTTAATGGGTGGAGTTGGTATTAGTATTTTTTCAAAAACTCATTAACTTTTTTCTCTGCTTCTTCTTTGGCAATTCCATATTTTTCTTGAACTACTCCAATAAATTTATCTCTTTGACCTTCAAGCATTTTAAGCTCGTCGTCAGTTAATTTACCAAACTCTGTTTTAGCATCTCCAAGTATCTGATTGAATTTACCTTTTAGCATATCAAAATTCATAGTAATGCCTCCTTTAATTTCCAAAATATATTATCTCTATTTTATATCTACCCTACATAAGTTTTTTTACACAAAAAAATAAAATTTCGGTATAATCAAGTAGATAATAATAAAGCGTATAATTGTAAATGTGATAATATATTAATATAAAACTTGGAAAGGGGTTACATCATGAAAGGAATAATATTAGCAGGAGGATCTGGCACTAGGCTTTATCCTATAACTAAATCTGTTTCAAAACAGATGCTTCCAGTCTATGACAAACCAATGATTTACTATCCTCTTTCAGTGCTTATGCTCGCAGGAATTAAAGAGGTGCTTATTATTTCAACGCCACGAGACATTTCTGATTTTGAAGAGCTTCTGGGAGATGGTTCTGATATAGGGATGGAATTCTCATATGCTGTACAAAATCAACCAAAAGGGCTGGCAGAAGCTTTTATTATAGGGGAAGAATTTATAGAAGATGATTCTGTATGTTTGATTTTAGGCGATAATATTTTTTATGGAGCAAATCTTGTAAATGTCTTACATAATGCCTCTAATTTAGATTCGGGAGCAGTTATATTCGGTTGCTATGTAAAAGACCCTAGAGCATATGGAGTAGTAGAAGTTGACAGTGATATGAATGCTATCTCAATTGAGGAAAAACCAGAGCATCCAAAATCTTCATACGCAGTTCCTGGCATATACTTTTTTGATAATAAAGTCAGCCAGATAGCTAAAAATGTCAAGCCTTCAAAACGGGGTGAGCTAGAAATAACTTCAGTTATAGAGCATTATCTTAATAATAAAGATCTAAAGGTTGAGATTATGGGTAGAGGACTTGCTTGGCTAGATACGGGGACTCATGAATCTCTATTAGAGGCATCTAATTTTGTTGAGGCAATCCAAAAAAGACAAGGGCTATATATAGCATGCATAGAAGAAATTGCCTACAAGAAAGGCTATATTTCAGATGAACAGCTAAATAAACTTGCTAGACCTATGGAAAAAACTGATTATGGACAGTACTTGATGGACTTAATAAAGTAAGTTGACTTTTTATTTTGTATGTGATATTTTTATGAGGATAATACAACTTAATATATTCTTCAGGGCAGGGTGAAATTCCCGACCGGCGGTAAAAGTCCGCGAACTGCGAAAGCGGTTGACTTGGTGAAATTCCAAGACCGACAGTAAAGTCTGGATGGGAGAAGATGATTTTATATGTAGATTTTTTGGTCTATTATGCTCTGGATGTTTTTTGATATCCAGAGCTTTTTTTATGAAGATTAAACTGTATAAACATGATTTATAAGAAAATGTAATTTGATGTTAGCTAGATTTATTTTGCGAATATACTGAGTATCTAATAATACCAAAAGATATATTCTTAAATGTTTAAAAATAGTTATAAATAGTATGTTAATAAATGATTAATAAAATGAAAGGATTGGTTTAGATATGGGAGTTATTAATATGCTCGAATCGGATGAAAAATTTATGAAACTAGCTCTTTCACTTGCTGAAAAAGGAAGAGGATATGTAAATCCAAACCCCTTGGTCGGAGCAGTGATAGTAAAGGATGGCAAGGTCATAGGTGAAGGTTATCACACTGCTTTTGGAAAACCCCATGCAGAGATTGAAGCAATAAATTCTGCTACTGAGGATATAAAGGGTGCAACTATGTATGTTACCTTAGAGCCTTGCTGTCATCAAGGTAAAACTCCACCGTGTACGGAGGCAATTATTAAGAATCAGCTAGCTAGAGTTGTTGTTGCGACTAATGACCCCAATCCTCTTGTATCTGGAAGTGGAATAGCAAAATTAAAGCAGAGCAATATAAAAATAACTGTAGGCGTGTTAGAAGAGCTGGCAAAGATTCAAAATGAAGTCTTCATACACTATATGACAACGAATCTTCCTTTTACGATACTAAAGTACGCTATGAGTCTAGATGGAAAAATAGCTTGTCACACAGGAGATAGCAAATGGATTACTAGCGAGAATTCACGAACCGATGTGCACAGCTTAAGGAGCAGCGTAAGTGCAGTTGTTACGGGGATAGGAACAATACTCTCTGATGATGCTTCGCTTAATGTAAGACTTGTTGACTCAAAAGGAAGAGAGCCTCATAGAATAGTTGTAGATTCAGCAGCTAGAATCAGTCTTGATGCTAAAATATTAAATCTCGATTCAAAATCAGATACCTATATCGCAGTTACTGAGGCAGCTAGCGATGAAAACCTCAGAAAGCTCGAGGATTACGGAGCCAAAATAATCATGACAAAATCAAAGGATGGCAAGGTGGACTTAGAGGAGCTTTGGAAAGAGCTTGGATTTTTAGGAATGGACAGTATTTTGATTGAAGCAGGAGAACAGCTTAATGCAGCATTACTTGAAGCTAAGCTAGTAAATAAGATTAGAGCGTATATAGCTCCTAAAATTATAGGAGGAACAAATGCAAAATCTCCGATAGGAGGCTATGGAGCAAGTAGTATGAGCGAGGTAATAAATCTTAAATCTATGAATGTCACTCAGATTGAAAATGATTTTGTAGTCGAAGGTTATGTAAAATAAATGCTTTATATTATTCGTGTTTTAATATTCAGTTCAAAGCTATTAATTGAATTGCTTAGAATATGGAAAGGAGCTTTAGATGTTCACAGGACTAATAGAAGAGACAGGGAGCATTTTAAATATAAGACCCGGTAGCAAATCAACCTCAGTTTCAATCAAGGCAAGCAAAGTCCTTGAGGATGCGAATATAGGTGATAGTATAGCAGTAAATGGAATCTGTCTTACAGTTACATCGAAATCAGCTGAAAGCTTTACGGCAGATGTCATGCCTGAAACTATAAAAAGAACTAATCTTCACAGGCTAACAAAAGGCTCAAAGGTGAATTTGGAAAGAGCACTAAAGCTAGGAGATAGACTAGGAGGGCATATGGTTTCTGGACATATAGACAGTACTGGTGAAATTATAAAAATTACTCCAGATGAAAATGCAGTTTTAATTGAAATAGGGCTAAGTGAAAATCTACTGCCTTACATCATAGAAAAAGGCTCAGTTTCTGTAGACGGTATATCACTTACTGTTGCTAGCGTTACGAAGAGAAGCTTTACAGTTTCTGTGATACCACATACAAAGAAAATGACTACTCTAGAAAAAGCAATGCCAGGTCAAATGGTGAATATAGAATGCGATATGATTGGCAAATACATTCAAAGCTTTGTAGCAAATTCAAATATACTGAGTTCAAATTTAACTGAGGATAATATAGAGAAACCAAGTAAACTAGATATGAACTTTTTAGCTTCAAATGGATTTTTATAAGTAGAATAAATTAATTTAAAAATGTAAGGATATTAAAAGTTTATATATGTTAAAAGTCTAAGTTATATATCATTTTGAGTCAGAGCATCATCGATATTGAGAATTTTGGAGGGATAATATGTTTGATAGTATAGAATCGGCAATAGAGGATATAAAAAATGGCAAGATGGTAGTTGTGGTGGATGATGAAGATAGAGAAAATGAAGGCGATTTGCTTATGGCAGCAGAGTTTGCAACTGGTGATGATATTAACTTCATGGTCAAATATGGCAGGGGACTAGTATGCATGCCTATGCTTAAATCTAGGCTTGATGAGCTTAAGATAGGAGCTATGGTGAGCAACAATACAGATCCAAAGGAAACTGCATTTACTCTGTCTGTGGATTACAAAACGACTCACACAGGGATATCCGCACACGAAAGAGCTTTAACTATAACAAAGCTTATGGACGATGAAGTAAGCGGAGAAGATTTCACTCGCCCTGGACACATATTTCCACTTTGCTCAAAGGATGGTGGAGTGCTAGTAAGAGCAGGTCATACTGAAGCTGCAGTAGATCTTGCAAGACTAGCAGGACTAAAGCCTGCAGGGGTTATCTGTGAGATTTTAAATGATGATGGGACTATGGCTAGAGTGCCTGAGCTTATAGAGTTTGCAAAGTTACATAATTTGAAGCTTATTACAATAGCTGACCTTATAGCCTATAGAAGGAAAAATGAAATTTTTGTAAAGTATGAAGCTGTATCTCAGCTACCTACAAAATATGGAAATTTTGTTATGAAGGGCTATGTAAATTCACTCACTGGGGAACATCATGTGGCTCTAGTCAAAGGAGAAATTAATCCGGAGCTACCTGTACTAGTTAGAGTACACTCAGAGTGCCTTACTGGCGATGCTTTTGGCTCACTTAGATGCGACTGCGGAGACCAGCTGGCAAAAGCTCTAGAGCTTATAGAAAAAGAAGGAAGAGGCATCCTTTTATACATGAGACAAGAAGGAAGGGGAATCGGCCTTATTAATAAAATAAAAGCATATAACCTTCAAGACCATGGAAAGGATACGGTAGAAGCAAATCTAGAGCTAGGCTTTCCTGAGGATATGAGAGATTATGGCATAGGAGCTCAGATTTTATATGATTTAGGAGCTAGAAAACTAAAGCTAATGACCAATAATCCCAAAAAAATAACTGGGCTAGAAGGTTATGGCTTGGAAATCACAGATAGAGTATCTATTGAAATGAATCACAATGAAAAAAATGATTTTTATTTATGGACCAAAAAAGAAAAAATGGGACATATGCTAGATAAGTTTTAATAAAAACAGGAGGTAGAAAAATGAATGTATTTGAAGGAAAGTTGTTGGCTTCTAGCCATAGGGTTGCGATTGTAGTAGGAAGATTTAATGAGTTTATAGGTTCTAAACTATTAGAGGGGGCAAAGGATGCGCTTATTCGTCATGGAGCGTCAGAAGACGATATTACAGTGGCATGGGTACCAGGAGCATTTGAAATTCCCCTAGTTGCAAAAAAACTGGCAAGCTCAAATAATTATGATGCAGTTATTTGCTTAGGAGCAGTAATTAGAGGAGCTACGCCTCATTTTGATGTAGTGGCATCAGAGGTGAGCAAAGGGGTGGCAAATGTATCACTTGAAACAGGAGTTCCAGTAATCTTTGGAGTGCTTACTACTGACACTATAGAGCAGGCCATAGAAAGAGCAGGTACAAAGGCTGGAAATAAAGGATTTGAAGCTGGGGTTACAGCTATAGAAATGATTAATCTTTTAAAACTTATGTAAGAATTTTTAAAATATTTTGAAAAAATGTTTGACAAGTATATCCAACCTATGATAGATTAGTTTCTAAGAAAATTGAGCAACTAAATACAAGCACGTTGATAAGGAATAGTACGCTTTTGAAACATTTCAGAGAGCTGTCGGGTGGTGTGAGACAGTAATGGGGCAAAAGGGGAACTCGCCTTTGAGTGGTCCGCTGAACTTTTTTTCGTAGGCGGTACCGGCAGTCCACCGTTATCAAGGACAGGATATTATGCTTATGGCAAGTATCTATATGAGTGCACTTCGCATGAAGTGAACAAGAGTGGTACCGTGGAGGGCTTAGCTTTTCATCTCTATTTATAGGGATGAAGGGCTTTTTTGTTATCAATTTTCTGTTACCAACAGGAATCCAAGCAATCTTTCTAGCCATTTATAGCTGGATTTCCTGTTGGTCTAATCACTCATTAAATAAATATTAACTAAAATATAAGGAGGAAGGTAGCAATGAATTATAAAAAATACAAGGGATATGAAACGATTGTGCTTGAGGATAGAATCTGGCCATCTAGAAAAATAGAAAAAGCTCCGCAGTGGTGTAGTGTGGATTTAAGAGATGGAAACCAAGCTCTCATTACACCCATGGGTTTAAAACAAAAGCTACGTTTCTTCGAATATTTGGTCAAAATGGGCTTTAAAACCATAGAAATAGGTTTTCCAGCCGCTTCAGATACTGAATATGAATTTACAAGGACTTTAATTGAAGAAGGGTACATACCTGAGGATGTTACTATTCAGGTGCTTACTCAATCTAGAATCCAAATTATAAATAAGACTTTCGAAGCCTTAAAGGGAGCTAAAAATGCTGTAGTGCATTTATATAACTCAACTTCAACACTTCAAAGAGAGGTTGTATTTAGAAATACCAAAGAAGAAACTATAGAGCTTGCCGTGTTTGGAGCTAAAGCAATAAAAGAGCTAGCACAAAAAAATCCAGAAACAAATTTTACTTTCGAGTATTCGCCAGAGAGCTTTACAGGAACTGAAATGGATTTTGCTGCTGAAATTTGCAACTCTGTAATAGATGTGTGGGAGCCGACCAAAGATAAAAAAGTGATTATTAATTTACCGTCTACAGTAGAGATGGCAACTCCAAATACTTATGCAGACCAAATAGAATATATGTGCAGAAATCTTAAAGCTAGAGAAAATGTCATAGTTAGCCTTCATGCTCACAACGATAGGGGAACTGGAGTAGCAGCTACTGAGCTAGGCTTGATGGCAGGAGCAGATAGAGTTGAGGGAACTTTATTTGGAAATGGAGAAAGAACAGGAAACGCAGATATTTTGAATCTAGGAATGAATTTATATACTCAGGGCATAAATCCAGAGCTTGACTTTAGCGATATTAACAGCATGATTGAGATTTATGAGGAGTCTACAGCCATGAGTGTTCATCCTAGACATCCTTACGCAGGAGATTTAGTATTTACTGCTTTTTCAGGCTCTCATCAGGATGCTATCAAAAAAGGAATGACAAAAATGAATAAACAAGCCCAGTACTGGGAAGTTCCTTATCTTCCGCTAGATCCAAAGGATATAGGAAAAAGCTATGAGCCAATAATTCGTATTAACTCACAATCTGGAAAAGGTGGAGTGAGCTTTATACTAGAACAAAATTACGGGCTTTATATTCCTAAGGATTTTCAAAAAGATGCTGGAAGAGTAATTACAGCTTATTCTGATAAGATCCAGACTGAGATTGGCGCTGAGGAAATCTATGAGGTATTTTTAAATCAATATGTAGATATCAGAACTCCACTTCAACTGAATTATCATAAGACGCAAAGCGTAGACTCTGATTGGGATTTGGTTTTTATTGAAGCTGAGATTGAATACAATATGCAAAAGCACTATGTACAAGCTGAAGGAAATGGAGTTGTTTCAGCCTTTTGTAACAGCCTAAAAGAAATTCTTGATATGGAGATTGATATAGTAGATTACAGAGGACATTCTATGGAATATGGAACTAAAGCTAAAGCTATATCGTATATAGAGCTAAAAAATGAATCAGGAGAAAGGTTTTATGGAGCAGGAACCTCAAGCAGTGTAGGAAAATCCTCACTAAGAGCTGTAGTAAGTGCGATTAATAAAATGATATCAGCTCAGCAAATAAAGGACATAGATACTGAGGAAGAAGAGATAGCGTAAATTCTAGATGGAGGCAGATAAAATGGGAATGACGATGACACAGAAGATTTTGGCAGACCATGCTGGCAGAAAATATGTAGAGGCAGGGGAGCTTATAAAAGTAAAACTAGATATAGTTATGGGAAATGATATTACAACAGCAGTTGCCATACCAGAGTTTAATAATACTGGAGCAAATGAAGTTTTTGATAAAGAAAAAGTGGTTATAGTGCTTGACCACTTTACTCCAAACAAAGATATAAAGGCAGCTGAGCAGTGTAAGGTATGCAGAGAATTTGCATATGAAAAGGACATAGTGCATTTTTATGATGTAGGAGATGTAGGAATAGAGCATGTAATACTTCCTGAAAAAGGGATAGTAGCTCCAGGAGAGGTGATAATAGGAGCGGACAGTCATACCTGTACCTATGGAGCCTTAGGGGCTTTTTCGACAGGAATAGGAAGCACAGATATGGCAGTAGGTATGGCGACTGGAGAGGCTTGGTTTAAAGTTCCAAGCGCAATCAAGTTCAATCTTACAGGAAGTCTTTCAAAACATGTAAGTGGAAAGGACGTAATACTTCACATCATAGGTATGATAGGCGTGGATGGGGCTTTATATCAGTCGATGGAATTTACAGGAGATGGAATTAAGTCACTATCTATGGACGATAGATTTACAATTGCAAATATGGCTATAGAGGCAGGTGCGAAAAATGGAATTTTTCCATTTGACGAGCAAACAAAGGATTATATAGATATACACAGCACTAAGCCATATAAAATTTATGAAGCGGATGAAGATGCACATTACGAAAAGATATATAATATAAATCTTTCAAGCATCAGACCAACTATAGCGTTTCCTCATTTGCCAGAAAATACTGTTACGATAGATGAAGCAGATGAAATTGAGATTGACCAGGTGGTTATAGGATCATGCACCAATGGAAGATTATCAGATATGAAAATCACAGCAGATATCTTAAGGGGCAAAAAAGTTAATAAAAGAGTTAGAACTATTATCATTCCTGGAAGTCAGAAGGTGTATCTGGAGTGTATAAAGGCTGGCTATGCCGAAGATTTCATAAATGCTGGAGCAGTATTTTCAATGCCGACTTGTGGTCCCTGTCTTGGAGGACATATGGGCATACTTGCTAGCAATGAAAGATGCATATCTACAACCAATAGAAATTTTGTAGGTCGCATGGGACATGTGGAAAGTGAAGTTTATCTTGCTAGTCCAGCAGTAGCAGCGGCATCAGCAATAGCAGGAAAGCTTATAGATCCAGCAAAACTAAAGGAGGCATAATATGAGGGCTAGAGGTAGGGTTTTTAAATACGGAGATAATATCGATACAGATGTAATTATTCCAGCTAGATATCTTAATGTGTCTAGTGGAGAGGAACTAGCAAAGTACTGCATGATTGATATAGATTCTGACTTTGTAAATAAAATTAAGGCTGGAGACATTATGGTAGCAGGCAAAAATTTTGGATGCGGCTCATCTAGAGAGCATGCTCCTCTTTCTATTAAATGCGCAGGGATATCTTGCATTATAGCTGAGAGCTTTGCAAGGATTTTTTATAGAAATGCTATTAATATAGGGATGCCTATTCTAGAAAGCAGAGAAGCCTCGCTTGATATAGAAGATAGTGATGAAATAGAAGTAGATTTTAGCTTAGGAATAATAAAAAATATTACAAAGAACTGCGAGTATCAGGCTCAAGGCTTTCCAAAGTTTATCGAGGAGATAATGAAAGCGGATGGACTAGTAAAGCAAACCAGAATGAATTTATCAAGTAATGATAAAGGCAAATAAATCTATTAAGAAGAGGTGATTACTATGGGGAGATTTAAGGTGGCAGTAATTGAAGGAGACGGAATCGGACCAGAGGTGTGCAGAGCGGCATGTGAGGTACTAGAAAAAACAGGAGAGATTTTTGGACATGAGTTTGAATTTAATAAAGCTCTAGCTGGAGGAATAGCAATAGATGAAACAGGAGAGTGTCTTCCAGAGGCTACGATAAACCTATGCAGAGCTAGTGACAGCGTACTGCTCGGAGCAGTAGGGGGACCGAAATGGGATGACCTTTCCGGAGAAGCAAGACCGGAAACTGCACTTCTTGGCCTAAGAGAAGAGCTTGGATTATATGCGAATTTAAGACCAGCAACAATTCATATGGCACTGAAAAATGCTTGCCCTCTGAAAGAGGAAATAATAGGAGACGGCATAGATATACTTATAGTAAGAGAGCTTACTGGCGGAATTTATTTTGGAGAAAAAGGCTGGAAAGGCAGTAAAAATGGCATGAAGGCTTACGATGTAGAGTCATACAGCGAAGCCGAGGTCAAAAGAATAGCTATAAGAGCTTTTGACTCTGCTATGAAACGTAAAAAACGAGTAGTAAGCGTAGACAAAGCCAATGTCATGGAAAGCTCAAGGCTATGGCGCAGAGTTGTTACTGAGGTTTCTCATGATTATCCTGAAGTAGAGCTTACACATATGTATGTTGATAATGCCGCTATGCAGCTAATAAAAGACCCTAGGCAATTCGATGTTATGGTAACCTCTAATATATTTGGAGATATACTATCAGATGAAGCCAGTATGATTACAGGCTCTATAGGATTACTGCCTTCAGCAAGCCTAGGAGAAGGAAGCTTTGGGATGTATGAACCAATTCATGGCTCTGCACCTGATATTGCAGGGCAAAACACTGCAAACCCAATTGCCGCGATATTGTCCTCTGCCATGATGCTAAGACATTCTTTTGGGCTAATCGAAGAAGCTAGATGCATAGAAAAAGCTGTCACAAAGGTTTTGGAATCGGGATACAGAACCTATGATATAAAAGACTCGTATAAAATTATTAAAACAGAAGAAGGCAGAGAAAGTGTAACTTCTATGATTATGGGCTGTAAAGAAATGGGAAGTCTAATTACTAATATGATACAGGCTGAAAATAAAGTTTTTGCGAATAATACAAGCTTTTAGAAATCCTTTAGCAATTTTGGATTACTGGTATATGAGAGCCTTAATACTAGAAAGCAGGATTAAAGATATATCCTGCTTTTTAGTATAGCAAAAATTCAGAATATTTGAGATAATTAGGTAATATATAAATTGCTCAAGGAGGTTAACATGTTAGAAATCACTAGGCAAACAGACCCTATTTTAGCTCAAATTTTGGATGAGGAGCTTTGGCGACAAGAACAAAATATAGAGATGATTGCATCAGAAAGTACAGTTCCTATTCCGGTGATGGAGCTCTCAGGAAGTGTATTTACAAACAAAACTCTAGAGGGATATCCTGGTAAAAGATTTCAGGCAGGCTCGCATTTAGCTGATAAGTTAGAAGAGTTAGCATGGGAAAGGGCCAAGGAATTATTTGGAGCTGAGCATGTAAACATTCAGTCTTATTCAGGCTCTACGGCAAACTATAGTGTATTTGCAGCTATATTAAAGCCAGGGGACAAGGTGCTGAGCATGAGATTAGACCAAGGCGGTCACCTTACTCACGGCTCACCAGCAAACTGGGTGAGTAGAATATATGATTTTGAATTCTACTCTATTGATAAGGACACAGAGCTGATAGATTATGAAGATATAGAAGAAAAAGCAAAGGCACTAAAACCAAGGCTTATAATTGCAGGTGGAAGCTCGTATTCTAGGCTTATAGATTATGAAAGAATTGCAAAGATTGCAAAGGAGAATGATGCTTATTTTATGGTGGATATGGCTCATATAGCTGGACTTGTTGCGGCTAAAGTAATTCCTAGTCCAATTCCCCATGCTGATTTTGTAACCTCATCTACTACAAAGACATTTTGCAGTGCTAGAAGTGGAATGGTGTTTTGTAAAAAACAACATGCCAAGCTACTTGATAAAGGAACTTTTCCTGGAGCACTAGGCTCTATGCATCTTCACACTATGGCTGCAAAAACCTGGTCATTTAAGTATGCAGGCTCTGAGGAGTTTAAGGTTATAATGAAGCAAGTAGTTATAAATTCTAGGTGCCTAGCATCTGAGCTTGAAAGCTATGGATTTAGGATAGTAAGTGGAGGGACAGATAATCACCTTCTCGTAGCTGACCTAAGAGGAAAGAAAATAACAGGACAGGTATTTCAAGAAGCATTAGATTCTATAGGAATTACAGTAAATAAAAATATGATTCCTTTTGATCCAGAAAGCCCAGCTGTGACAAGTGGAGTGAGAATAGGCCTTACAGCTGTTACGCAAAGAGGTTTAAAAGAAGCAGAAATCAAGCAAATTGCTAATATTATGAACAAAGTTGCTGATGCTCCACTAGATGAAGCTAACTTAGCTAATTGTAAGGATGAGGCAAGAAAGTTAATTGCAAACTTTCCTCTATATCCAGCAGGTTCGTTTAATTGATGCATAATAATAATTAATGTAAATCATGTATTCAAGTAAATAGTATTATAAAAATTAGATGTTTATAGAAAAACTATACATTAAAATAATTATATGAAGTAGGAACTCTCTTTATTCTAAGTAAGTAAGCTAGAATAAAGAGAGTTTTTATAAAAATAAAATCAGTTGATATTCCCTTTCTTCTTCTGATTAATGCAATCATTGTAAGTCTTGTAATAAAATCCGTTTGTATCTGACCATTCACAATACACAACAGTTGTAATATCGTTTATCCCTAAAATATTCATTTCATTCTTCAACCATTCCTCAGATTTACCAATATATTTTAATACAGAGAGCTCTATTTCTCCCTCATCAATGAGAAGAAAGTTAGGAGTAACTTCTGCTTTTTCGAGATTTATTGATGAGGTAGGTTCTAATTTATGATTTGAGTATTTTATTATAGAGAATTGCCCATCAGGCTCTAAATATATATCTTTTACTTCTCTTAGAGAAAATATACCTTTTTCTCTTAAGACGATTCGAAGCTGTTCAAATTCTAAATTATTTTTGTCAAATAATTTCAAATTTATTTTTCCAGTTTCTACTATATGATCTGGAGTTCCTCTGAAAAAAACCCTAAAAATATGAAATTTTTTAACTAGAGTCTCAATCACATAGATACTAATACTCCAAACAAGAGCGGAAAAAATAAACGGAAAAATTCCAATCTTATCATCATAAAAAATACTGTCAAGGATACCTCCAAAAACTATTATATAAACTAAATCATAAGGAGTCATTTGAGCCATGTTCTGTTTTCCTAGTAATCGTAAAGTCAAAGTTAAAATCAATAGACCGAGTACTAATTTTAAGGCTTGAAGTCCATAATCCATAAATATTCTCCTTTTATCTAAATAACTTTTATTATCTATAGATTACACATTTAAAATTAATTTAAACAAAATAAAGACTATTGTTTTGAAGTGGAAAAACACCCAATAAAAGAACTTCAAAATAGGAAAGAGGATAATACCGTTATAGGAATATTAAAATAATAAATAGACGACCTAGAAATTTATTTCTAGGTCGTATGTTTGTAGACTTTCTTTATTTTGTAACATTTCAAATAATACTTATATGGTATAATAAAGCAAAATTACGTATAAAGTGAGGGCTACTTATGCAAAGCCAAGTTGCTTCTAATGATAAATCAGAAAAGACAATTCGCTATTTATCTACAGTTGTCGCAAGTAGCGTAGTTATTTTCTTATTTAGTATTTTTATAAACAGATTTGTGGAAATTAAGATATCTCAGGACAGTTACCTTATGTTTCATGTTTTTACTGAAATAGCGAGTGCTCTTATTTCATTTTCTATATTTGTTGTGCTCTTTTTTACATATGATATTTTTTATAGAAAGTATTCACTAATTTTAGCGAATACTTTTTTTATAACAGGACTACTAGATATATTCCACATGTTGACTTACAACGGAATGTATAGCTTGTTTCTAGAAAATATTCAAACGCCTACATATTTTTGGATTTTCTCACGGTTTATATTAGGAATAGGACTTTTTATAGCTTATACTACTAAAAAAGATGCTCTTTCTTCTATTAAAAAGGGATATTCAATAATTGTAGGGATTTTAGTAGTAGGAGTTGTGTTTTTGCTAAGCATAACCTATGTAGAGCAGATGCCACCTCTTATTATCAAAGGAAAAGGATTAACAAATACCAAAGTAATATGGGAATATATAATTACGACAATATTTATTATTGATATATTTGCTTATGTAAATCGTTCTGAAGGTAAGTACACTACTGCAAATATTTACATGCTATCAGGTCTTATGCTAGGGCTATTTGCAGAGGTTTGTTTTATGCTCTATGTCAACGTTTACGATACTCTAAATATAACAGGTCATATTTTTAAGATACTTTCCTATGGATATATTTTTAGAGCAGTATTTGTAAAAAATGTGCGTAGACCCTATCAGCAGATTTTCGAGCAAAAGGAAATGCTTACTTTAGACATAAGCGATATGACGATAGCTATGGAAGAACAAACGGCAAAGATATATAAGCAAAACAAAGAACTTGAGTTTATAAACACAAAGATTAAGGATGATTTGGCATCTACCAGTGAAATCCAAAAAGCTATGTTTCCAAGGAAAGATTTAGTTATTAATGATTTGAGATTTAATTTTGAAATTTTTCCATGTGAAGAACTCAGTGGTGATTATGTAAATTATTTCAGCATAGATGACGAAAATATTGGATTTTACATTATGGATGTCTCAGGACACGGAGTTGCAGCCGCTATGCTAGGAGTATTTGCTGCTCAAAGCATAGGTGAGAGCATGAGAATAAAATATAAAGAGGCTTCTATTTTTTCGCCTGCAGCTGTGCTTAATCATTTTTATAGCTTGTTTAATAAGTCAAACTTTCCTGATGAGATACATATAGTTATGCTATATGGAATGTATAACAAAAATGATAACAAGGTTATTTTGTCTTCAGCTGGACTAAACTGTAATCCAATACTTATTTCTCAAGATTCAAAACCGAGGTTCTTGGAGATAGAAAGTGGATTTCCTATATGTAAGCTAGGAGACGTGTTTGAACCAAATTTCGAGGATTATGAGATAGAGCTTAAGTTTGGAGAAAAATTGCTTATTCATACAGATGGACTTACTGAAATGAGAAGGCAGGATGGAGATTTCTGGGGGGCAGATAGCTTGCTAGCATATATTGACAGCATAGGAGTTAGTCCATCGTTTATTCTAAACAACAAACTAAAATCACAAATAGTTCAAAATATTAATAACTCTGGACAAGACGACGATATAACCTACTGCGTAATTGAAAAGATATCTCCATAGGATTATAAAATATAATATTACCACCGATATTAACAATATTACCAAGAAAAAAGACCCTAAAGCGATATAATATCTCAAAGTAAATAATGTACTTTTAATTACATTTTTACTTTTGAGATAGTATTATCAAATCAAGGGTCTTTTTGTATTGCAATATCCATCCATTATTTTGTTTTTGAAAAATCCTGAACGATATCCTCTTGAAGCTTTTTTAAGATACTATTTAGAGTAGCTCTTTCTTCTTCTGTGAGAGCTTTAGTCATGCGCTGACTGAACTCCATATGAAGGTCTTTTATCTCATCAAAAAGCTGTCTTCCCTTTGGTGTAAGATGAGCCTTTATAGAACGTTTATCATTTGCATTTTTTCGTTTTTCTACTAGGTTTTCCTTTATCATACGGTCGATTAAGGTGGTCATGTTTGCACGGCTTACCATCATATTTTTACCAAGCTCTATAAGAGGCATCCCGTCTGCTTCATGAATGCTAAGAAGTAGGATAACAAAGAATTTTGGCTCAGATATATTGTATTTTTCAAATAATCTATCATATACCATTCTCATGATTCGCTCAGTTTTTAATATATTTATTATAGTCTGGCCTGATGAGAACTCTATAAATGAGTAAGCATCTATATATCCTTGAAAATCATAATCTTGGAACATAATAGTTAATCCTCCTCATCTAAGCAGGGCCTAGATTTTTTCGAAATTAAAAAAGCTATAAAAAACCATATACAAGCAAATACAGTCATTTGAAGCATATTTGATTTAAAGTAATAAGGTAGTGCGCCTTTGATTAGATAGTCTCTAAGTGGAGCTATCATATAAATAAGAGGCCATAGTGCCTTGATAATATATACACTAAGCTGAGGCATTTTCATAACTGGCCATACATAGCCTGCAGTTAAAAAGCTAGGTACTGATAATAGCATGCAAAGCTGAGTAGCTCTTAATGGACTTGAAATAGAAAGAGCAAGTACTAAGGCTATGCTACTTAATGATATCAGATACATAAAAGATAGAAAAGTAGATGTGAGCATATTCCCTATTATATTTATTCCAAGCACATGCTTTAGCAAGCTGGTACATATCAAGAATGTAAGCGAGGATATTATAGTATGGATTAAGATTTTATAAAATATATTGGTCTTATCTTCTATTACATTTACGACAAATATAGATAAAAATAGTTGCTGAACAAGAACTAAAATCATGCCAGGCATTACGTAATATTTATAGGATAGCTTGGGATCCCAAAGTGTTCTATTATTCATTTCAAATATATTTACGTAACGTTTTGAAAGCGATGGGGGAACATTTTTTCCTTCTAGGAACTGAAGATTCACACCAGCGTTTACAGTGCTTATTATCTCAGTAGCAGAAGCAAGGGCATTGTTTGCAACTGCCATATTAGTTGCATCTACTATCAAAGCCACTTTAGAACTTTTTTTGGATTTGACATCCTTTTCAAAATCTGAAGGAATGACAACTCCCATATAAACCTGAGTTGATTCCACAGCTTGCTTTACTTCATCTAGATTTTCCGAATAAAAGTCGACAGCATAGCGAGGATTTTTATCAAATTCCTCAACTAATGAGCGTGAAAGAGAGCTGTTATCCATATCGTAAACTGTGATAGGGATAGCATTTAGATAGTCATTTCTATATACATTTCCAAAGAAAACTGTAAAAATCATGGGTATTCCTATCATGAACAGAAGGTTTTTAGGTACAGTGAAAAACTTTTTTAATTCGTTTATAAAATTAGTCATGCAAAACCTTCCTTCCTGACAGAGACTTTAATGTAATATTTCTTTTTAGTATTTGCTTTCTGATTACAAAGCTAATTAAGCTAAGAATTAAGGAACCTAGAGTTAAAATAATAAGCATAGCGATATTAGTCTTATAATCATAGGAATGTCCTTTTAGCATAAGATTTCTAAGGGTGCTTACAAAATAAGTGTAGGGCATAAAGCTACTTATCTGCCTAAAAAAATCTGGCATGGAGATAAGTGGCCATGAGTAGCCCGAAAGTATAGAGCTAGGGATGAACCACACTGCAGCTACTTGAGTTGCAAATACTTGTTTTTTTGAAAAAACACTAGCTATAAGAAGGCTCATAGATACTACTGCTAGCATAAAAACTATAAGTAATAATAAAATGCTAGTGTAAGAAGCCTTTATTGAAACATCAAAAATATAATGCTGAACTGCTAATATTAAAACTGCTGAAACTATTCCCAAAATTCCATAGTCGATTAAATTTTTCATTACATTTTTGAAAAAATCAATAATTCCAGATGATTTTTTTACAATTCTCGAGGAAGCTGCATTCATTGCTACAGCAACCTGTACTATTGCTAGCATCATTCCTGGAAGTAAGAAATTAATATAATTTCTGGTTGGATTACCTATTAATCTATTTACTATGTTAATAGGCATGGCCGTGTTTAGCGCCTCAGTTTCTGACATACTGAGCTTTCCTTGATAGGTGCTCATCATCGCTCCAGCTTTTATAGTCATAAGTAGCTCAGAGGAAGCTATTTTTGTAAAGGAAGCTGGGGATAACTGAGTTCCGTCTATTACAGTAGTAAGCTTAGGAGATTTGAAGTTTTTGATATCATTAGTAAAGTTTTGAGGGATGATTAATCCAAATAGGATTTTTCCATCTCTCATCAAAGCTTCAACTTCATTTGGGTCGTCTACTATATACTGCACATCAAACGTTTCACTGCTTTTAAGATTTTTTACTATATCCCTTGTCATACTTGTATTGTCTCCAAGATATACAGCGCTTGGAATGAACCTTAGCTGTTTTTCCTTCATAGAGTAACAAGTAAGAATGTTTACTAGATTTGGAAAGATAAGTATGAGTATCAAGGGAGCTATATATTTTTTAAAGTTTATATTCATACGAAACCCTTCTATTCTTCAATGTTTATAAATGCTGTCATACCAGGTCTTAGTTTTTGGTCCTTATTTTCAATTTCTATTTTTATTCCATAGGTTATTAAATCAAAATCTCCATTTTCATTGCTGGCTTTTTTGATTGCGAAATCTGGTTTTTTATTAATCTGCACTATTTTTCCATTAAACTCCTCATCCTTGTAGCTAAGGACTGAAACTTTCACTGCTTGGTTTTCCTTGAATTTTGGAAGGAGAGTTTCATCGGCATTAACTGTTAAAGTTATTTTGTCTAGATTTGTTATAGTTGCTAGGTTCATACCAGTGGAAAGCATTTCTCCAGCAGAGCAGTTTAGACTAGTTACATAGCCAGAAAGAGGGCTTCTAATTGCGGCATCTGTTATATAAGTATCTACTTCAGTAATTCCTGCAGCTGCCTGAGTATATTTTTCATTTGCAGCAATAACGCTTCCAGCAGCAGCGGCAACTTGACCTTGTGCAGCGGCAACTTGACCTTTTGCAGCTTCTATATCTTCAGCTCTTGCTCCACTTTTTGCAATGCTTAAATCTTGCTCGGCTACCTTGAGCTTGGTTTCTATTTCATCTAGCTGGGCTAAAGCAACTGCTCCTTCTTCATATAGAGCAAGAATTCTATCATAACTTTTTTTCATAATGTCGTAATTTGCTTGAGCTTTTTGAATATCTTCGCTTCTGGCTCCATTTTGAGCTTTTGATAAAAGAGCTTTAGCAGCTTCTAATTGTCCCTCAGCAGCTTGCTGTTGAGCTTTTGCAATATCAACTGCAGCAAGCGCTGCGTTAGCCTGAGCAACTAAACCCTCTCGCTTTGCGGCTAAATCCTTAGCATCTATAGTTGCAATTACATCATCCTTTTCTATATATTGTCCTTCTTCGACCTCAATTGTAAGTATCTTGCCTGGAATTTTTGTGTTTATATCCACATCCTCAGCTTCGAGATTTCCTTGAAGAAGGTTTAAATCCTCGGCTGATGAAGTAGTGCATCCAGTAAGCACTGAGGATAATAATAGCGACGAAATTATAAAGAATACAAGTAACTTTCTCGTAAGTGTAAATTGTTTAGTCATTATAGAACTCTCCTTTTATTAAATGTATTAAAGCGAAATTAAACTACGAAGAGTATTATAATCCTAATCAATAAAATAGTAAATATATTTACTAAAAAAAGTTAGTATATTTACTAAAAATATTTTTGAACTAATATAACAGAATTGTAAGAAAGATTAAGTTTGTAAAATTGTTAAAAATATATCGATTAAAATTTAAAATAGGGGTATAATATATATAAATAGATAAAAAAATAACAATTTCGGGAGGAAGAATTATGATTAACATGAATAAGATTGCTGATGAGGCTATAGAAAAGTACGATATAGTAATCACAGGACAATATGGTCCACACGCCTGTCTTAAAGAGGCTAAAGAATACCTTTTTAGAACCCACCCGGAGCTAGTTGCATATCATCTTTATAAATCAGCTCAAGAGTACGCAAGTAAGCTAGAAACAGCTAAGGAAAATCTAACTTATGGAGTCTTCGAAAGTAGAGAGTGTTTGATAATTTTTATACACAATAAAGAGGTGAATGACACCAAATTTATACCATATCATATATTAAAAGGATAGTTATTTATATAATTATGTAGTTACAATCATTACACAATTAATTGGATAGTTATAATCAGAAAATTTTTAAAATGGCTTGCAAATTTTTTAAAACCAGAGTATAATACGATTCCATAAAGATAATATTTACCAATTGAGGTTATCGGGAGATCTCTTATGAGAGCCGAAGAAGAAATACTATATGCTCATCCAGCCTATATGTAGAAGCTTTCAGGCAACAGGACCGGTAACTGATGGAACTCTGGAAATATCCCGTTATAGGATATCCGTAGGAGCAATATTGCAGATATTATGTGATAGAATCTCTCAGGTGAAAAAAACAGAGAATATGGAGATGCTTTTTTAGCGTCTTTATATTCTCTTTTTTATTGGGCGGATTTTTTGATGCAGGTTATTAATAGAATAAGGAGGGAAAATTTATGACTGAGGGACTTAAACGAACACCACTATTTGAGGTGTATGGCAATTATGACGCTAAAATTGTACCATTTGCAGGCTGGGAGATGCCCATAGAATTTAAAGGGATTACTGAGGAACACAAAATGGTAAGAACCTCTGCTGGAATATTTGATGTATCTCATATGGGTGAAATAGAAGTTAAAGGAAAGGATGCAGAGGCGTTTTGCCAGAAAATCTGTACTAACGATATAAGTAAATTACACGATAATCAAATTTTATATAGCTTTATGTGTTATGAAAATGGAACTGTTGTAGACGATATTTTAGTTTATAGATTTTCTCAGGATAATTTTATGCTAGTAGTGAACGCTGGCAATATTTCTAAAGACTACGAGTGGATAGTAAATCATGCTACTGGATATGAGGTAGATATTAACAATGTATCGGATAACATAGGACAGGTTGCTATTCAAGGACCAAAGGCAGAAGCTATACTTCAAAAATTTACTGATATAGATTTAAGCGAGATTAAGTTTTTTTATTCTCTTAGAAATGTTGATATAAAAGGTATTAATACTATAGTTTCTAGAACAGGCTACACAGGTGAGGATGGGTTTGAAATTTACTGTGAAGCTAAAGATTCTGTGAAGCTATGGAAACTAATTCTAGAAGAAAGCTCAGAGGAAGAAATTATTCCAATAGGACTAGGAGCTAGAGATACTCTAAGATTTGAAGCTAATCTTCCGCTATATGGTAACGAGCTTTCAGATGAAATTACACCTATAGAAGCGGGATATGGATATTTTGTTAAGCTTGATAAAGACGATTTTATAGGAAAAGAAGCTCTCATGGCTCAAAAATCAGGAGGCTTAAAAAGAAAGATAGTCGGCTTTGAGCTTTTGGACAAGAGAATTTCTAGACATGGCTATGAGGTATACTCAGAAAATGACAAAATTGGAGTTGTTACTACAGGTTATCAATCACCTACACTTCAAAAAAGCATAGGGCTGGCACTAATTGATGCCCAGTATGTAGCACTAGGCAATGAGATTTATATAGATATTAGAAATAAAAAGGTGCCAGCGAAGATAGTAAGCAGAAATTTTTATAAAAAATAGGTATAATTTAGGCATTTTATAAATATGACGTAAAAATTTATTTAGTTTCTTAATAAAATGAATATTGATGTATAGGTATTTAATTCAAATTTATATGTGAGGAGATGTTAATATGTCAACTAGCAAGGTGTATTTTACAAAGGATCATGAGTGGATAAAGTTAGAAGGAAATGTAGCTTATATAGGAATAACTGATTATGCACAGAAGGCTCTTGGAGAAATTGTATATGTTGAGCTACCTGAAGTAGATAGTGAATTTAGCTTGGGAGATGTATTTAGCGTGGTTGAATCTGTAAAAGCAGCTTCTGATATTTTTATGCCAGTAGATGGAAAGGTAGTAGAAGTAAATGAAGCACTAAGTGATGAGCCAGAAAAAATAAACCAAGATGCAAATAATACTTGGATTATGGCAGTAGAATTAGAGAATAATATAGAAAGCTATGAGCTTATGAGCGAGAGCGAATATATTGCTATGTATGAAAAGGAGGCATAATAAATGCATCCATACCTTCCTAATACCGAGCAAGAAATAAAAGCTATGCTAGATACAATAGGAGTTAAATCTACAGATGAGCTCTTTGAAGATATTCCAGCTAGCTTAAAGCTTTCAAGGAAACTAAATCTTTCGGATTCGCTATCGGAGTTTGAAATCAGAAAGCATTTTAAAGGCTTAGCTTCAAAAAATACAAGCATAGAGGATAAGGTGTGCTTTCTAGGAGCCGGTATCTATGACCACTATATTCCATCAGTAATTCCACAGCTAATATCAAGAGCAGAATTTTTTACTTCATATACCCCTTATCAGCCTGAGATAAGTCAAGGCTCACTTCAAGCAGCTTTTGAATATCAGAGCATGATATGTGAGCTTACTGGAATGGATGTATCTAATATTTCTCTTTACGATGGAGCAACTGCAGCAGCAGAGGCTAGTGTACTTGCCTGTGTAAGTGCAAGGAGAAAAAAAGTACTGGTTTCAAACACAGTATCTCCTGAAACTAGAGCTGTGCTAAAAACTTATTTTCAATATAGAAATATGGATATAGTAGAAGTTTCATCAATAGAGGGTCAAACCGATATTGATGACCTAAAATCTAAGCTAGACAAGGACACTGCAGGAGTACTTCTCCAATATCCGAATTTTTTTGGAATAATTGAAGATATAAGTAAGTATGAACCTATAATTCATGAAAATAAATCTTTGATGATGCTATATACAGACCCTATTGCTCTTGGGCTTCTTAAATCGCCAGGTGAGCTAGGGGCAGATATGGCGCTCGGAGACGGCCAAGCTCTAGGGCTTCCACTTAATTTTGGTGGACCTACTCTTGGATTTATAAATGTAAAGGATAAACTGCTTCGTAAGATGCCTGGAAGAATAGTGGGACAAAGCGTAGATTCAAATGGAAACCGTGCTTTTGTACTCACACTTCAAGCCAGAGAGCAGCATATAAGAAGGCAGGATGCAACATCCAATATCTGCTCCGACCAGACTCTAAATGCAATAAGAGCAGGTATGTATTTGGCTGTAGTAGGAAAAGAAGGTATTAAAGAAGTAGCAAATGCATGCCTTAATAAAGCAAACTATGCTTATAAGGAGCTACAAAAACTAGATAATGTACAGGCTATTTTTGAAGGACCTATATTTAAGGAGTTTGCAATAAAAACTAAAGCTTCTTCAGAAAAAGTACTTCAGGCTTTACTTGAAGCTGGAATTTTGGGTGGATATAGTCTTTCAAGTACAGATTATGGGCTTGAAAATGCTATCTTGATAGCAGTAACTGAAAAAAGAACTAAGGAAGAAATCGATAAATTAGTAAGTGTAATAGGAGGTGTAAGATGAGCTACGATAAAATGATATTTGAACTATCTGCTCATGGAAGAAAAGCTATTGATTTTCCTAAGCTGGATATAGATTTTGCTTTTGAAGATTCCATCATTCCGAAAGAGTATTTAAGAGAAAAATCAGCCAATCTTCCAGAAGTAAGCCAGCTCGATGCTGTGAGGCACTATACTAATTTATCAAAGAAAAATTACAGTTTGGATGCTGGATTCTATCCACTTGGCTCTTGCACCATGAAATACAATCCTAAAATAAATGAAGAAATAGCAGCAAATGAAAAATTTTCAGGAGTACATCCACTTTCTCCTACAGAAACAGTTCAGGGAGAGCTAGAAATAATGTACAACCTAGCAAATATGCTGTCTGAAATCACAGGAATGGATGAATTTACTCTTCAGCCAGCTGCTGGAGCTCATGGAGAATGGACAGGGCTTATGCTTATAAAAGCCTACCATATGCATAGAGGCGACGAAAAAAGAACTAAAATAATAGTTCCTGACTCTGCTCATGGCACTAATCCTGCAAGCGCTAATGTTGCTGGATTTGAAGTTATAGAGCTAGAAACAAATGCAGATGGCAGTATAGATATAGAAAAATTAAAAGCTGTACTAAGTGATGAGATAGCTGGCTTTATGCTTACTAATCCAAGCACACTTGGTTTCTTTGAAACTCAAATAGAAGAAGTGGCTTCTCTAGTGCATGCATCAGGAGGACTACTATACTACGATGGAGCAAACATGAATGCTATAATGGGGATAGTAAGACCTGGAGATATGGGCTTTGATGTGTGCCATCTTAATCTTCACAAAACATTTTCTACGCCTCATGGAAGTGGGGGACCAGGAAGTGGACCAGTGGGAGTAAAAAAACATCTTGCTGAATTCTTGCCAGTTCCAAAAGTTGAAAAGGTAGACGATAAGTATATTTTAAACTATGACAAAAAAGACAGCATAGGATCGATTAAAAGCTTTTATGGGAATTTTGGTATTCTTCTTAGAGCTTATGTATATATCCTGAGTATGGGAGCAGATGGGCTAAGAGCTGTATCAGAAAACGCAGTGATTAATGCAAATTATATGAGACAAATGCTAAAAGATGATTATCAGCTAGCTGTAGATAAGCTTTGCAAGCATGAAGCTATTTTTGCTGGAATCAAAGATAAATCAAAAGGGATTACTACTTTAGAAATTGCAAAGAGAATTATTGACTATGGCTTCCATCCGCCTACAGTATACTTCCCTCTAATAGTAGACAGTGCAATAATGATAGAGCCTACAGAAACAGAAAGCAAGCAAACTATGGATGAGTTTATAAATGCCATGAAGCAAATTGCTAAAGAAGCAAAAGAAAATCCAGAGATATTTAAAACAGCACCTCATCATTCACCAGCTAGTCGAATAGATGAGGCACTGGCAGCAAGAAAGCCAGTATTAACTTACAAACCTTCTTTATAATAAGTTCAAATAAAAAATAAGACCTTAATAGCAGAGGTCTTATTTTTAAGGAGATTATTTATATAATGCGATTAGTTTATCAAATGCTGGTAGAGAATTTATTATTTTTTCATAAGATATACAATAAGATAATCTAAAATGTCCTGGACATCCAAATGCAGAGCCTGGAACTAAAAGAAGATTAAACTGCTTAGCATCTTCACAGAATTTTTTATCATCAGCAATAGGAGATCTTGGGAACAAATAAAATGCACCCTGCGGCTTTACACATTCAAAACCTATACTTACTAGGTGATTGTAAAGGGCATCTCTATTTTTCTTGTATACATTAACATCTACCTCGGCATTTAAGTTCTTTGCAACTACTCTTTGGAAAAGTGATGGTGCATTTACAAAGCCAAGAATACGGTTAGCAACGTTTAGAGAACCCATAACATCACCAAAATCAGCAATCTCAGGATGAACTACTAGATAGCCTATACGCTCGCCAGGAAGTGATAAAGATTTGCTGTATGAGTAGCCTATGATGGTATTTTTATAGTATTTTAGTAGGCATGGAACCTCAGCATTATCATATACGATTTCTCTGTATGGCTCATCTGATATTAGGAAAATATCAATGCCAAGCTCCTCTTCTTTTTGCTTAAGCACCTCTGCAAGTTTTGTAAGAGCTGCATCAGAATAAATTACTCCAGTAGGGTTGTTTGGAGAGTTTACTATAACTATTTTAGTTTTTGGAGTAATAGCAGATTTAAGAGCTTCAATATTAGGCTCAAAGGTATCTATATCAGGCTCAACTACAACTAGATTTGCATCGTAGTTAGCTGAATATGCTCTATATTCTCCAAAAAATGGAGCAAATGTAATTACTTCATCGCCAGGATTTAGAAGTGTTTTAAAAATTATATTTAGCCCTCCAGCTGCACCAACTGTCATGACAATGCTTTCAAAGCTGATATTCATACCGTGTTTTTTTGATTCATGCTCAGCAATTGTAGTTCTTACATCTTCAAAGCCTGAGTTGTTCATATAGCCATGAACATATGTAGCTACTTCATTGTCTAATATATCTTTTATAGATTCTTTTATAACTTCTGGAGGCTCAACATTAGGATTTCCTAAACTGAAATCAAAAACATTTTCCTCACCATAAATTTTTGACAATCGTTTTCCTTCATCAAACATAGCACGAATTACAGAGCTATTTGCAACGAGTGACTGCATTTTGTTAGAAATCATTTTATCTCTCCTTTGTAATATGTAATATAATACGAAATGCATATAATTTAGAATATTTTTATTATTAAGTAAGTTTATTATAACAAATAAGCATTATTAAATCCATGAGATTATAAAAATGAATTTTTTTATGTAAATTTTAAAAAAAGTGTTTCAATTAATACTAAAATGGTATATATTAAAATAAGATAACAAATCTTGATGATGATGTTATCTAGCCCATAAAATAACCCCCCATTTAGGACCCTTTCCCCGAGGGTCCTACTTTTTTGCAAAGTTGTTGATTTTATAGCAATATATGGATATAATTATCTTCAAGAAGTAAAATTGTTTGAATTTTAAAAAATTTAACGCAAAATGATTAAATATTCTGTCAATGGACAGATTTAATCATAAAGAGGGGAGAATGTATTATGAGGGTTTACGAGAGTGACAAGATCAGAAACATTGCAATCCTTGGACATAGTGGGTCAGGGAAATCAAATTTGATGGAGGCAGTTCACTATACTGTCAAGCTTACAAATAGGATTTCTAAACCAACTGATGAAGCCAAGCTAACTTCTTCTATGAATCTACACTCACTAGAGTGGAATGATCACAAGTACAATTTTTTAGATACTCCTGGTTATTTTGATTTTGATGGAGAGGTTGTGTCTGCTATGGCAGCAGCTTCAGGCACAATTATAGTAGTAGATGGAACCACAGATTTACAAGTTGGAACCGATAAGGCTTTAGAAATTACAGATGAATACCAAACTCCACGTTTTATTTTTGTAAATAAAATCGATAGTGAAAAATCCGATTACGACAAGATTTTAGACCAATTAAGAGAACGCTATGGCAAAAAGATTGCTCCATTTCATGTACCTTGGGGTAAAGCAGAAGCGTTTAAGGGATTTATAAATGTAGTTGATATGTTTGCAAGAGAATATAATGGTAAAGAGTGTGTTACAGTTGATATGCCAACTGATATGGACGATATAATAGCTCCAGTAAGAGAAATGCTTATGGAATCAGTTGCTGAATCCGATGAAGCACTTATGGAAAAATATTTTGCTGGTGAGGAGTTTACAACTGAGGAGATACACAAAGGACTTAGAAAAGGTGTATTAGAAGGAGATGTAATTCCTGTACTTTGCGGCTCAACAGCTAAAAATATCGGAGTTCATACTTTACTAGATATGATATGGGATTATCTTCCATCACCACTAGATGAAAAAGATATAAAAGAATCCGATGTGTTTGCAGGTCAAATTTTTAAAACTATAGTTGACCCATTTGTTGGAAAGATATCTTTTGTTAAAATTCACGAAGGACATTTAAAGCCAGAATCTGAGCTTTATAATGTTAAGAAAGGCCATAAAGAGAGAATTCCTAAGGTATTTACCTTAGTTAATGGAGAATATAAAGAAATGTCCGAAGCAAGAGCTGGAGATATCGTTGCTTTTACAAAGCTTCAAGATAGCTCAACAGGTGAGACTCTATCTTCAAAATCAGGACACGATAGCTATGATGGCTTGGTATTTCCAAAACCACAGATGCTAGTGGCAGTAGAGCCGACTAATAAAGGAGATGAAGAAAAAATCTCTTCAGGACTACAAAGATTGATGGAAGAGGATCCTTCATTTACATGGGAGAGAAATGCTGAGACTAAGCAAACTGTTCTAGGTGTACAAGGGGAGATTCACGTTAACTCATTAAAGGATAAATTAAAAGATAAATTTGGTGTTGAGGTTAAGCTACTTGACTTAAAAGTTCCTTACAGAGAGACTATAAAGGGCAAGTCTGATGTCCAAGGCAAGCACAAAAAACAAAGTGGTGGGCATGGGCAGTATGGAGATGTTAAGATTAGATTTGCTCCATCATCAGAGCCATTTGAGTTTGCAGAGGAAATATTTGGAGGCTCTGTACCAAAATCCTATATTCCAGCTGTAGAAAAAGGACTTAAAGAGTCTATGGAAAAAGGAATACTAGCAGGCTTCCCAGTTACAAACATCAAGGCTGTACTTTATGATGGCTCATACCATGATGTTGATTCATCCGAGATGGCTTTTAAGCTAGCTGCTAATATGGCATTTAAAAAAGGTATGGAAGAAGCTAAGCCAGTACTTCTTGAGCCAGTAATGAAGCTTAAGATTGTAGTTCCTGAAGAATTTATGGGAGATATCATGGGAGATATCAACAAGAAACGTGGTAAGGTACTTGGTATGGAGCCTTTCAAAGGGACGAAACAATTAATTATGGCAGAAGCTCCACAATCAGAAACCTTTAAGTACGCTATTGACCTAAAGGCTATGACTCAAGGAAAAGGTTATTTTGAGATGGAATTTGAAAGATACGATGAAGTTCCTAGCCAGTTAGCACAGAAAATTATCGAAGAAAGAAAAAATGAAGAGCATTAAAAATATATTCAGATAGAGCAATAGAATAAATATGAGAAATACAGATTCTAATATTGCACTATGAAAGTTTAATTATAGTAAAAAAGAGCTTGCAAATTTGCAAGCTCTTTTTAATGTGTAACCACATTATATTGGAGTTTGGTAGATAAATTAATTATCTACTTCCTACCAAATAGAGTATTTAAAATTTATATTTATCTAGTAAACTATTTCCACTGATTTGTCCTTCGCATCCCACTTAACATTGCCATTTAAAACCTTAGCAATTTCATTTACAGCTACAAAGATATCTCCATCTTCAGTAATTACTGCTTTTGAATCTTTGTCATAGGTTTTCTCTGTATCTAAATCGAATACTACAGTTTTTCCATTTTTGCTGAGAGTGAGTTCTTTTTCGTTATTTGAAACTGAAACCTCTAGCTTCATAGCTTTTTCTATAACATCTAGTGAAACTAAAGCTCTACCTTCTTTTATAAATGGTTTTTTAGCTGCTTTTTCAGGTTTTCCATTATTCTTGATTTCGTCTTTACCTATTTTAATTTTTACAGAATTATATTCTGCTGGATTAAAGTTGAGTACTAGCTCAGTAAGTGTATTTGAGAAAGTCATTAATCTTTCTTCAACTCTACCTGGAAACTCTCTTTCTAGGAAATCTAGATTATCATTTTCAGTATGCCAGATTTCACCGTGTTTTTCAGTTTGAGTATATCCATCCATATCACCTAAATGCCAGTTTGTAGCTTCGAAGTATCCATAAGGAATTCCTCTTTCAACAAAAGGAGCATGGTCACTCCAGTCTCCTGTTGTACCAGCTGGATAGTCTTTATTGTGTCCAGGGTTTGTTTCTAAGTCAAGTCCAAGCTCTTTTGCAATTGCTAAGGCTTGTTCTCTTACAAAACCTTTTTTGCCTAAATCACCATAAACATACATGAAGTCTCCAGCAAGCAGAGAATCTAAGTTGATCATAGCTACAGTATTATTTACTTCAGCTTGTGTCATGTTTTCGGCATAGTATGAGGAGCCATTTAATCCACCATTTTTAACATTATCGCTATTTTTGAAGCTTTCTTCAGCACCAAAAGCAATAAATCTAACAGTATAAGGAGTTTTAAGGTCTGATATTTTTTCAGCAGTTTCAAGCATTACAGCAACTCCAGAAGCATTATCGTCAGCACCTTTTCCAGTATTGTTTTTTGAATCGTAGTGAGCTCCTATGATGATTTCTCTTTTAGATTCACCTGGTTTTACTGCAATAACATTATATGATGTTACAGTATCATACGGTTTATCGTCTTTTGTTCTTTGAATTTCAAAGCTTTGGAGCTTAGTATCATAGCCCAAATCCATAAATACATCTTCAATATAGTCTTTAGCATCGTATTCTCCATTTGTTGCCTGTGTTCTATCACCTATTTCGTCTGAAAGCTCAACAACATGCTTATAAGCAAGTTCTCCTGCATCGGGGTCTTTTGTAAGAGCATTTGAAAAAATTGGTGTCACGATAATTAGTGAAGCTAAAGCGAACGCAGAAACTTTTTTCATCATATAATCAATCCTCCTATTGTAAAATAACTTCCTTATTATAAAGATAACAAGGTAAGCATGAACCATTAGCAATTTTTGATTGCAATAATAGACGGTTCATAATATATTTACCCTAAAGTCACTTTAATAAAAATTATATTCAAGTAATTTTTTCAGATTTAAAATTCTTCGATTACAACATCAGAAGGAACTTCGAATTCTGAGTCGTTAATATCCCCAACCTTTAGCTCAGTGACTTCAATAGTCATCTCGCTACCATCCACGCCTTTGCTTACCATTTTCATAGTTATGCCATATTTTTTGCTAACCCAAAGCTTCACTTCTTCATTTGTAGCTTTGTCTTTTGATAAAATAACTGCGCAATCCTCGCCTAGTATTTTCTCATCCCCTACTATCTCAAAGGTCGCAGTATCTACTTGCTCATCTACTGAAGCAATATCAGTCATGCTGGTATCAGGCATAAACGCTGAGTCGCCAGAATCTGCTTTGAATCTCATTCCAGTTTTTTCAGATGCGCTATATGTGATGAACTCACCTGTTTTTGAATCTATTATGTTAATCATTTCGTCGCCATCAGCAACTATACTGCTTTTCACTTTATCTCCTTTATGCCAGGTTTTCATCTGACTCTGCTGGTCTGTCATTGTAAAGGTCTGTGCATAGTAAATGCCATCTTTAAATGCATTTTCTCCTTTTTTAAATAATTCTGCTAGGTCAGCAAATTCTTCTTCAGCTGCTGGTTGCTCAGCCTCTGGAGCAGCTTCCTCTTGTGTCGTATCTGGGGCTGGAGTTTCTTCCTTAGGTGAACATCCAGCTAATACGGATGTGCCTAATATAGCTGATAAAAATAATGCAATTGCAATCTTTTTCATTATCACAACCTCCTTTTACACTATTTTAATCCTATGATAGATAAAATGCTATAATAATTGAAGATAAAAAGGTATAATATATAAAATTAAGTAATCAGTCGTATATAAAACTAAGGAGGGGGAACTATGCAAGAGAATTTTGAGTTTTGTTCAGTTGACAGTGTATATTTAGCACAAAAATATTCTACGCCGCTTTATGTTATGAGTCAGGATATAATAGAAGAAAAAATAGATTATATTAAGGTGAATTTTTTAGATAAATACCCTCGTACATATGCATATTATGCTAGTAAGGCGTTTTTGACTAAAGCAATGGCTAAAATAATTAAAAAATCAGAAATGGGTATAGATGTAGTATCTTATGGAGAGCTGTATACGGCATTAGATGCTGGAATAAATCCAGATAAAATAATGTTTCATGGAAACAACAAATCAAAAGATGAATTGGAATTTGCATTAGAAAGAGGAATAGGAAGAATAGTAGTAGATGGAATAAGTGAGCTAAAGCTATTAATAGAGCTTGCAGGAGAAAGATTTACTACAAAAATCTTACTTAGAATTTCTCCAAATGTGGAGGCACATACTCATAAATATATAAGTACAGGACAGCTAGATTCAAAATTTGGACTTTCTTTTGCCAGCAAAGACTTAGATGAAGCTATAGAACTAGCTATTAAATCAGAGCACATTGATTTTAAAGGCTTCCATTTTCATGTTGGCTCACAGCTTTTTGACAATGAGGCTCATGTAGAGTCAACAAAAAAAGCTATGGAGCTTATTAAAGAAATAAAAGACAAGTATGATTATGAAATAGAGGATTTAAATGTCGGGGGAGGATTCGGAGTAAGATATACGGCTGAAGATGAACCTATGCCACTGGAATATTTTACAGATGCAATTATGGAAGAAGTAATAGCTTTAGCTGATAAATATGAAATAACAAGACCGAATATTTTTATAGAGCCAGGAAGATATATAGTAGCTGAAGCAGGAATTACTCTTTATACTGTAGGTAGTGTAAAAAATATTGAGTCAGTTAGGAAATATATATGTATAGATGGAGGTATGGCAGATAATCCAAGACCAGCACTTTATCAAGCCAAATATAGTGCCTGCATAGCAAATAAAATGTATGATGAAGATACTGAGCTAGTAACAGTTGCTGGAAAGTGCTGCGAAAGTGGAGATATATTAATTTGGGATATTAATCTTCCTAAAGTAGAAAGAGGAGATATACTAGCAGTTATGGGAACTGGAGCATACAACTATAGCATGTCGAGCAACTACAATAAGCTTGCAAAACCTGCAGTGGTTATGATTCATGATAAAGAAGACAGACTGATAGTGCAAAGAGAGTCCTACGAGGATTTACTTAAAAACGATTTAGGTTAGGAGAGATAAGTGTGAACTTACTAGTAACGGGTGGAGCTGGATTTATTGGCTCAAACTTTATAAAGTATATGCTAAAGCATCACGACTACAGAATAGTAAACTTAGACTTGCTTACTTATGCAGGAAATCTAGAGAACCTAGAGGATATAGAGGGAGATGCTAGGTACAAGCATATAAAAGGTGATATTTGTAATAGAGAGCTAGTAGAAAGTATTTTTAGAAGATTTGATATAGATATGGTAGTTAATTTTGCGGCAGAATCTCATGTTGATAGAAGCATAGAAGACCCTGAAGTTTTTCTTAGAACAAATATAATGGGAACTCAGGCACTACTTGATATAGCTAAGGATTTTTGGAAGATAGATTTATTTGATAAGTACTGCAAAGAGTATAAAAATGGCGTTAAATTTGTTCAGGTATCGACAGATGAGGTTTATGGCTCTTTAGGTGAAACGGGACTTTTTAAAGAAACAACATGCCTAAATCCCAACAGTCCCTATTCGGCTTCCAAAGCTTCAGCTGATATGATAGTAAGAGCATATAGTGAAACCTATGGACTTCCTGTTAATATTACAAGGTGCTCTAATAATTACGGACCATATCAATTTCCTGAAAAATTAATTCCTCTAATGATAAATAATGCGATAAATGATAAACCTCTTCCTGTTTACGGAGATGGGAAACAAGTGAGAGACTGGCTTTATGTTGAGGATCACTGCAGTGCTATTGACTCTGTGCTTCATAAAGGAAAGCCTGGAGAAGTTTATAATATTGGTGGGAATAATGAAAAACAAAATTTGGATATAGTAAAATTGATTTTAAATGAGCTAGGAAAAGATGAAACTTTAATTACTCATGTAAAAGATAGATTAGGACACGATAGAAGATATGCAATAGACAATACAAAAATAAGTACAGAGCTAGGGTGGGAACCTAAATATACTTTTGATGAAGGTATAAAGCTGACTATAAAATGGTATTTGGATAATCCTAGTTGGATAGAGAAGATTATTTCTTCAGAATACAGAAATTATTACAGCAAAATGTATGAAGGAAGGTAATCGCGGCTTATAATTTAAAGAAGTTATTTTTTATAAATGCTTCTTAGGCTAAAAATTGTTATACGAATTTAATAGTTAAGTATTTTTATATCCTGGATTATTAGCATCTACACAATATGTAGATAAGAAGCTAATAATATGGGATATTTTTTTGAACTTTTTTCCTACCTTTTCAAAAATAAATGCATATTGTATAGTAGAAACAGAACGTATGTTCGATAGCTATACAGAGATAGGAGGTAAGGAAATGGAGACAAATACTTACGAAGATATAGAACAAGCGCTTATAGGCTATAAGGAAGCTACTGCTACTTGCGATAAACAAGAATATCTAAGGCAGCTTTTAGCTTATATTACTCCTCTGATTAAGAAAAAAATAAGACACTATTTTGGATATGTAGATGAGGATTTACTTCAGTTAGGATATGTTAGGACTATTGAATTAATTGATAATTATGAACTGGAAAGAAATATATTATTTATGGGATATATGAAAAGAATGCTAGGATGTTATTACTATGATGAGAAAAGAAAACAAGCTAAGGTAGCGGATTTAGTAGAATACGATGATACCTTTATGGAATTAGATTATGAATCTGGCTACTTCGATATCGAACTAGAAGATTTATTAAAGGGTCTTTCATATAAAGAGAGATATGTAGTTGAAAGGCACATTATGGATAAGAGTTTACTAAAAAATGTAGCTCAGGAACTCGATGTTTCCTATGCCTATGCAAAAGAATTAAAAAGAAATGCTATAAAAAAGCTTAGAGTTTTAATTTGTTTATAATTTAACATAAAATAATGTTATATTTCGTGTTTTAATACACTGTTTCAGGGTATATTTAAAGTAACTAGAATTAGTAATATATTCGCACTTCTTTAGTTAGAATTTCCCAATTTGTATGAAAAAGGCAAACTACAGGAAACTGTAGGACGCAAAGCGAGGAGTCTAAGACTGAATACTAACTCAGTTATGATAGTCCAGCCGCCATATTTTTTTATATGGCGGCTTTTTGAGTTAAGATTAGTTATGATTGTCCCGTTGCCATCCAAAACTTGGTTTTTAAGTTTAATGGATGGAGGTGTCAAAAATGAGAAAAAACAGAAGATTCTTAGCAATTATCATGGTATTAGCATTTTTAGGTTGGTCATTTAACGCTCAACGAGTATTCGCAGATAGTGAAATACCCCCTGAAATTCAGCAAGAAGAACAAGAAGTAGTTGATGAGGAACAAAACGAAGAACAACCGGAGAATAATTTAGAGCCAGAGAATGAAGAAGTAATAGAAGAAGAGCCTATTGAAGAAGAACCTATTGAAGAAGAACCTATTGAAGAAGAGGAAATAATAGAAGAAATAATCGAGGAAGAAATAGTGGAGGAAGTAATTGAGGAAGAACCTATTGAAGAAATAGTAGAAGAAGTTATTGATGAAGAGATTGAAGAAATTATTGAAAATGAAGAAGTACCAATGTCTTTAATGAAAGCTCCAGAAATCCTTGATGTAGATGTTCAGTATTCAGGCCCAGCAGCTCAGCAACCAATAGATGAAGCTAATTTTAAACTTGAAGAAACTGGATATGAAACTGAAAAAGTTGATAATGATCCAAGAGGTAGTGGAACTATTTCATTAGATAATGAAGAATTTATTAAGTGGTTTGTAAGTGAAGATGCGAAGTATCTATCTTGGGAAACAAGCTCATCAAATGTAACAGTATATAAAGTGTATGTAAAAGGTGGACAAGGAGAAGACGGAGCTAAAGGTTATCTATATGTTTATGATCCTACAATCAGTTCTGATAGCGGATTGCATCCAGCAGTAAATAAGAATGATAGTATAGCTGCTATTAGCCATTTCTCTTTCTTATTTGGATTAGTGATACCTGAGGACCCAGAAGATCCTGAGGACCCAGAAGATCCTGAGGACCCAGAAGATCCTGAAGACCCAGAAGATCCTGAAGACCCAGAAGACCCAGAAGATCCTGAGGACCCAGAAGATCCTGAAGACCCAGAAGATCCAGAAGACCCAGAAGACCCTGAAGATCCAGAAAATCCAGACAATCCTGAGGACCCAGAAAATCCTGAAGAACCAGAAAATCCTGAGGAACCTGAAGAACCAACAGTTCCTGAAGATGACGACGATGATGATGTAGTAGTAATTGAAGAAGAAGAGACTCCTTTAGCATTACCAGGAGAACCTGATGTATTCGTAGCAACTGTAACTTCTATAGATACTCCTGAAGAAATAGTAGAAGAAGAAGTTCCACTTGGAGCTCCTGAACCTGAAGAAGAGATAATAGAAGAAGAAGTACCACTTGCAGCTCCAGAACTTCCTAAAACAGGTGGATTTGCACCAGAATTTCTATATGCTTTAGGATTAAGCTTAATTAGTGTAGGGTTTAAGTTTAGAAAATAAATTTTAAAACTATAACATCTTATTTAATACAAATATAATTATAAATTAAATTTTAATCGTTAAACTGCTCAGCTTTTAGAGCAGTTTTTTTTTCATGTTTACAAAATATAGAAAAAAATTATTTACTTTTGAAATTTTTTAATATAAAATTGTTTTAGTGATTAATAACTAGTTAATACTACATAACAAAATAGTTATTTAATCCTATTTAATGAAAAAGGCAAACTATGGGAAACTGTAGGACGCAAAGCAAGGAGTCTAAAGCTTAGTTTTAAGCAATGATAGTCCAGCCGCCATATTTTTATGGCGGTTTTTTTATTGGCTTAGACAAAGCAATGATAGTCCAGCTACCATCTAACAAGCTTATTTAATTTAGTTTAAAGATGGAGGGAATGTATGAGAAAGGTGAAAAAAAACAGATTATTAGCACTGTTATTAATGGGATTGTTGCTATTTTCTAATTATGGAATAATGGCATACGCAGATGAAATTCCGGCTTCAGAAATGGGAAGTCAAGAGCCAGCAGGACAAGAGCCAGCAGGACAAGAGCCAGCAGGACAAGAGCCAGCAGGACAAGAGCCAGCAGGACAAGAGCCAGCAGGACAAGAACCACCTCAAACAATAGAAGTAGAGCCTGCTAAGATAGAAGTAGTAGATTATGAAGAAATACAGGATATTGATGAAAATGGTAACAAAATTATAGCAAAAGAAGTTAAGTATAGTAATACAGGGACTGCAGGAAAGACAATTACAGAAGAGATTCCTGGGATTTTAAATGATAAAGATTATAATACATCATTATTAAACCTTAAGGATGGTAAGGAAAATGTTACAGCATATTGTAATGACATAGATACGGCTCTTAAAAATAGCTCGAAATACAACATAGTAGAATTATCTGAATCTACACCAGGAAATGATATTGATAAGTTAAGAGGAATAGTGTTAAATGGTTATGATTCTAGTGAAGATTTTAATAAGTTTAAATCAGATTTAAGTAAATCCATGAAAAATACTGACATGAATAAATTAACAAAAGAAGAAGCTATTGCAGCTACTCAATTGGCATTGTGGAAATTAGATAATCCAAATAAAGATCTTGTAGCATACGTAAATCCTAATGCGGTTTTTGAAAAAGAGAATAAAAAAATTATGGATTTGGCGAAGTATTTGTTAAAACAAGAAGAAAGTGATCCTTCTAAAAATAATCTTAAAATAGAAGCTAAGGCCACTGATGAAAATACTGCCGTTAAGTTAGAAAATGGTGAAGTATCAGTAAATTATACATACTCTATATTAAATAGAGTAAATGAACAAGTAGAGACTTTTTTAGAAGTATTTGTAAATGGAAATAAGCTAGCTGATGATGCATATTCAGTAGTAGATTTGGGAAATGGTAATAAATCTTTAAGCTTTAAGAACGCTATTCAAGATAAAACTCAAGATGCTGTTATTAAAGCAGAAATTTTAATAAAAGGAACATATGCAGTTAAAGATGTGTATGACTTAGTCCCAACAAAAGCTAATAAGGATACTCAAAGACTTGTTAGTACACCGATGCTTATGAGTTACAATTTACCAACATTAAAGCAAATATTTGATGTAAAATACACTGCACCTGTAGTTGAAGTAATTCCGGTAGACCCAGTAGATCCAGTAGACCCAGTAGACCCAGTAGACCCAGTAGATCCAGTAGATCCAGTAGATCCAGTAGACCCAGTAGACCCAGTAGACCCAGTAGACCCAGTAGACCCAGTAGATCCACCAGTAACACCAGGTGGCGGAGGAGGAACAACTAATCCTCCAGTTGTAGAACCGCAACCAGAGCCTACTAATCCAACACCACAACCTACAACTCCAGTGGTAGAAAATGATAATGACGATGATGATGAAGATATAGAAGATGAAGATACACCTCTTGCAGCACCACAAATTATCCCAGTAGCTTCGCCATTGGCTACTATAGCTTCAGCAGAACCAACAGAAGAAGTAATAGATGAAGAAATTCCTTTATCAGCTCCGCCAACTGTTGAAAGCTTTGAAGAAGTAGTAGAAGAGAATTTACCACTAGCAGCGCCAGCTCTTCCTAAAACAGGAGGATTTGCACCTGAGATTTTATATGCTCTTGGAGCAAGTTTAGTTGCTACAGGAATTAAATTAAGAAAAAAATAGTTAATTAATTTTTTTAATAACGCATTTTAATAAAAAACTGCTCGTCGATGATAAAATACTTCCAAAGTAGATAGCCTAATTAATAAAAATTAGATTATCTACTTGGAGGTATTTTTATGTTAAAAAAATTATAAGAGTTAATTAGAAATTTAAGATTACAGTAATCAATAGTTAATTTTTATTAAGCTACCTTTCAGGAGCTCGCCATGTATTCTGAATATTCAAAATATATATTTACAACTTCATTATAAAGTATTATAATAAAGTTGGATAAATGTTTTTGTAATGAGTTGTTAATCACATTTTTAAATGTTACGCTTTCTCAGTTCTTTATGTAAAGGGCAAACTGTTGGAAACAACAGGACGCAAAGCCAGGAGTCTAATGCTTAGATAAAATAAGTAATGATTGTCCAGCCGCCATATTTTGTGGTGGTTTTTTTAATTGAATAAGAAAAAGCTATGATAGTCTGGTTGCCATCAGAAACTTGGGGAAACGAGTTTGTGAAGGAGGATTATTATGAAAAGCAAGAAGAACGTAACATTTTTACTTGTGTTAACCATGATTTTGTGGACCATTGGTGCTCAGGTAGCATTTGCAAGCAATGGATTAGGACATTTTGAAACTACAGGCGAGTTAATGGGCAATGGAGAAGGCAAAGGACACATTGAGCGTGGAGTTGGAACTGGAAATGGCCAAGGTAATGGCTATGGATATGGTCATGGAGAAGTTGATATTCCGAAATAGCTCATTTATTATCAACAATAATTACTTGCATAAACTATGACATAGTATATTGATTTATAAAAACCCCTTTAATAGACTTTTATAGTCTGCTAGAGGGGTTTTAAAATATGGGTTTATATTGTTCTTTAAGTCCAGAGTCTATTAGTTCGTTTGGTATTAGAAAAACAGGAACTCCTGTAGCATATGGAGCTATTTCATAGATGCCAAACTGAATGTAGAGATTTCCGTCTTCTATATAAAATTGCTGCATTTGACTTATGCTTACAAATCTAAGATTTTTTTCTTTAAAATATACTTTTCCAGAAATATCTTTTTTTATTTGATTTGTAATTTCTTTGTTTATAACGTTTTTATAGTCAAAGTCTGATTTAAATAAATCTTCTAGGCTCAATTCTTTTCCAGAAGAAGTATCGATATTGTAAGTAGCAAGAGCAGTTACAGGATTTGCTTTACCTGTATTTTGTGTATATGTGGCAACCATACTCAGTATGTTTTGATTTGAGGTTTTTATCTCAAAATCAGTAGTTACAGAGTAAGGAACAAAAGATTCAGCTTTTAAGTTTGATTTTGATAGTGATTTAAGATTGTTCATGTAGTTGTATACTTGATTTTTGAGCTTTAAATTCAATGCTGCTTGAGTATTTTGATTCTGAAGATTTGATATGACTGGGTATTTAATATCATAAGAAAAGGCTTCAGTTTCTCCAAAATCACTTTCTAACTGTATTTCAACTGGCTGAGGCAAAGCTGAAGTGGATTTGCCCTCGTAGCTTATATTTTTTTTTGAAGATGTTACTGCAGTAGTAAAGCTTTCAGGTTTTTCAATTACCGAGCAAGCAGTTAGTGTGACAACTATAATAGTAATCATATTTAATAAAAGTAATTTTCTCACATTAATGCCTTCTTTCTAACCTTATATGTTTCTATTATATCAAAACTAAGTACTTTATTACATTATAATCTTTAGGACTTAATGATTAGTTACATATTCTTTAAAGAAAAATGACAGTAAATATGGTATGATATTTTTGGAAAGAGGTGAAGCTGGTGAGGGTTTTAGATGTTGTATTTGATAATCATCCTATATTTGATAGCAATACTATTTCTTTTGAAACAGAGGATAAAAAAATTCTAGATACTATTATTTTAGCTGGAATTAATGGTTCAGGTAAAACTACTCTACTTTCTAGTATTTTCAAGACATTTAAAAAGCTAGAGGATAACAAGTTCTGTTTAGATGAAAAAGATACAGTAAATTTACATTTAGATATAAATGAAGATGAACTTGAGAAAGCACCTAAAATGATTTATCTTCCGTCTGAGGTTAGATTTCAAAGTATTCATAACTCAAATCAAGCCGATGAAGTACCTCTTGCCTATTGTATTGATGATAAAAGCACTCATGATATAATTTCATATATCAAGCAGGCTTTTGATAAGCAGATTTTTTCGAATCCAGAAACAACGGTAGGAAAGAGTATAGATGCAGTGTGCGATGAAATAAATTCTATTTTTTCAATTCTAGATATGGATGTTTATTTGGTAGGAATTAAAGACCCTAAAACCAAGATGCCGCTTTTTAGAAATGAGTCAGGAGTAGAGTTTGATATTAACGGACTTTCATCTGGAGAGAAACAGCTGTTTATTAGGCTTTTATCTCTTAAATCTCTAGAGCCTGAAGGTTGTGTGATTTTGATAGATGAGCCAGAGATTTCGCTTCATCCATCATGGCAGCAAAGAATAGTTGAAGTATATCAAAATATAGGCAAGGATAACCAAATAATCATAGCTACCCATTCTCCACACATTATTTCATCAGTGAAAAGAGAATCACTCAAAATTCTATCAAAAAAAGAGAGATGGGTAAAGGTAATTGATGGTGAGAATCTAGATGAGACCTATGGTGTTACAGCAGATATGATATTGCTTGATATCATGGGGCTTTCGACAACTAGGCATCCTCACATCCAAGAGAAAATTGATGAATTAAAGAGCATGGTTAGAAATGAGCTTTACGAAACTGAAGAGTTTAAAATATTGTATGAAGATATTACAGGCGTTATAGGGACGATAGACCAGGATATTTTACTGGTTAATATAGAAATAGCTAGAAGAAAGGGACTAAAAAATGCTGGACATTAAAAAGACGACTCCTCCAGATTTTTTACTAGAATTTAAAGAAGAAAAGTCTAATGCCAGTTACAAGAATATGCGTGGGGATATGAGAAAGGATTTACGTCATTATATTGCATATAATGAGCAGTGCAAATCTTCGAGATGTTTTTGCGCTTATTGCGAGAGAGAAATTGTTGTTAATTCAGACAATGCCAATGGCTCGCATATTGAGCATATCAAGCCGCAATCTAGATTTCCAGAGGATGATTTGGATTATGACAATATGATTGTTTCATGCAATGCCAAGGAAAGCTGTGGGATAAGAAAAGGAAGCCACTATTTCGAAGGCTTTATAGATCCAGTTAATTTTTCACCAGATGTTTTTTTTATTTATGACCTTATGACTGGAGAGATAATTCCAAAAGAAGGAATAAAAGATAGTAATACTCCAGCGTATAAAAGTCTCGATTTGCTAGGCTTAAACAGTGTAAGACTAACTGATGCAAGAAAGCGTGTGATAGTTGAAATAGATAACTTGCTTAAATTTATGAAGAAAGAAGATATAAGACATTTTTTAAAGCAGTTTCCAAGCTTATTGGATTATATGCTTAAATAGATGAAAGAAGGAAAAAAATGGCTGATTTAAATTACAAGGCAGAAGATAGTGTTTATAAAGTAAAGGAAATAGGCGGATATATGGAGCTAGAGCTTCCTCGCAAGGAATCTTATTATTATGGAGCTGATGTTGTTGAGGTAAATACTGGAAGGGCAGCTATTTATCACGCAATAAAAGCTTCGAAAGCAAAAAAACTGTATTTGCCACATTATTTATGTACTAGTATGCTTCAGGTTATTGAGCCTCTTAATTTAGAGTTTGAGTTTTATAATATAGATGAGAATTTTATGCCTATATTTGATAGACAAACTACTGAGGACGAAGCCTTCTTATATATTAATTATTTTGGAACTGCAAGCAAGAATACTATAAAGAAGCTAAAAAATTGCCATAAGAATTTTCTAATGGACAATACTCAGGCTTTTTTTGCAAAGCCGATTAAAGGAGCTTACAATCTTTATTCTGCCAGAAAGTTTTTTGGTGTAAACGACGGTGGCTATTTAATCAAGGATGGAATTCAAAAAATAGATTTAGAAAGTGATATATCCTATCCTCATGCTGTGCATCTATTAAAAAGGATAGAAGAGGGAGCAAATACTGCATATTTTGACAATATGAAAAATGAAGATAGGTTTGATGACTTTAATCCTATAGGAATGTCAAAACTCAGCAAAAGAATTCTTGAAAGCATTGATTATGAAGAGGTAAAGCTAAAAAGACAGAGAAATTTTTACTATCTTCATTCAAAACTGAAAGACCTTAATAAGCTTAGCCTTAACCACAGCTTTGAAGCTCCTATGGTATATCCCATGCTTATAGAGCAGAAGGATTTAAGAGCCTATTTAGTTAGTAAGAAGATTTATGTACCACACTGGTGGAAGGATGTTCTTTCTAGAGTAGAAAGTAACAGCTTTGAACATTATTTGTCGACTTATCTTTTAGCTCTGCCTATAGACCAGAGGTATGATTTAGAGGATATGGACTATATTGTGGGACATATAAAAGCTTTTGACAACAGTATTTTGTTATAGAAAAATTGCGAATAAAGAGGATAAACTATGGATGAAAAGAAACTAAATAATATAGCTAGTAGTATGGACAAAGGTTTTTGGAGCTTTTGGGACAGTCTGATTTATAAAGCTTTAGAATCAAGCGTTGATATTATGCCACCTAGGCTTCAAAAGCTAATTGCAAATTATTATACTGATGCTAGAATTAGGAAGCTGTATTTTGATAGATTAGGTGTAAAAATGGGCGAAGGAAGCTTTGCTAATTTAGGTATGAAAATCATAGTATCATCAAATCACAGATATAGCATTGAAATAGGAGATAATGTATCTATAGGACCAAATTTGACTTTAGTTACAGAGGCAGCAGCCGGAAACGGGAAGGAAATCAACACCTTACCTTATGTAAAGGAAAAGCTTACTAAGGAAGCTAAAATTTATATAGAGGATGAAGTGTGGATAGGGGCAAATGTCGTGATTCTTCCAGGTGTAAGAGTTGGAAGATGCAGTGTTATAGGAGCTGGGGCAGTTGTAAACTCTAATGTCGAGCCATATAGCGTATATGCAGGAGTTCCAGCAAGAAAGATTAGAGATTTGGAAAAGGAGTAGGCATGGATAAAGTATCAATTATCGTTCCAATTTATTACAATGAACTAAATATACCTCACTTATATGAGCAAATGAATGAAAAAATCCTTTCAAGAACTGATTTTGAAGCTGAAATTGTCTGCGTAGATGATGGCTCAAAGGACGGTTCATATAAAGCTCTGCTAGAGCTAAGAGAAAAAGATGATAGGTTCAAGGTAGTCAAGCTGTCTAGAAATTTTGGTTCACATACAGCTATACTTGCAGGCTTTGCTCATGCGACTGGAGACTGCATGACTATGGTAGCTGCTGACCTTCAGGAGCCTCTGGAAATAATTATAGAGATGTATGAAAAGTGGAAGCAAGGCAAAAAAGTAGTAATAGCAGTTCGTAAGGACAGAGAGGATGGCTTTTTTCAAAAGCTATTTTCCAATACATATTATTCTCTGATGCAAAAATATGCTCTAAAAGACATGCCTAGTGGAGGCTTTGATTGTTTCTTTATCGATAAAAAAGTAAGAGATGTTCTGGTATCCATGAATGAAAAAAATTCTTCTATAGTGGGACAGGTGCTCTGGGCTGGATTTGAAATGGACAAGATTTACTATGTGAGAAAAAAACGAGAAATAGGGGAGTCTAAATGGACCTTATCAAAGAAAATTAAGCTCTTTATTGATTCCTTTATGGCTTTTTCTTATGTGCCTATCAGGTTTATATCTACGCTAGGGATATTCATCTCTATAGTTGGGTTTATCTTAGCAGTATTTTTGATTGTGAATAAGTTTATGTTCAATGTTCCTGTTCAGGGCTGGACTACTATGATGATTACCCTACTCATGCTCTCTGGAATACAGATGCTCACACTAGGAGTTATAGGGGAATATCTATGGAGAAATTTTGATGAGAGCAGAGGAAGACCTACTTACATAGTAGAAGAAACTCATGGAATAGATGAGTAAGTATAAGAGATTGAGAGTGAATTTATATGGTCTATTGTTTTTATGATATAGCTACAAATGAAAAAACTAAATGCAGTAAAACGGATTTTGACTCTAGATTCAAAGCTTTAAAGACAAACGAGGTTTTGTTTTTTGATAGCGAAGACTTTCATTTATATCACAACAAAAATGCAGATAAGGTGTACTTTTTAGGATTTTTGAAGGAGTCTAAAGCAATAGGCTATTGCATATTTGGATTAAGGGATTATAGTGGGAGAGCTATGCTTTGCATGCCCTATTCTTCTCCATTTTCTACCTTTTATTTTAATCCTAAAATAGATGACCTAGATAAAGCAAGATGCATAAACGGCTTAAAATCTATGGCAGAGGAGATAGATGCAGATGTTAGGCTTATTCTTGCTCCGGATATTTATGATGAAACACTTGCTATAAGCATGGGACTAGTTCTAGATGAAGGCTTTAAGCTACAATATTCTCACGTAAACAATTACTATAATTTAAAAGAAATTACGGATATAGATGAGTTTGTATCTGAAAGAGCCCATAGCTTTAGAAAAAATTTGAATAAAGCTATGAGGTCAAATCTAGTTAGCAGACTTAATGATGATAGCTCTCTTCAAAATGCCTATCAGGTTATCAAGCTAAATAGGGCTGAAAAGGGCTATCATCTAGCTATGAGTTATCAGCAGATTTTAGATATATCTATCATGGATAAATCCAAGGTAGATGCTTTCGTTGTCTCAAATGAGCAGACGGATATAGCAGCCGCAATAGTTTTTGAGATTAGCTCTAATGCCGTCCAAGTAGTTTACTGGGGAGCTTTAGATGAATACTCTAATCTTAGACCGATGGAGTTTTTAGCAATGAATGTAGTAAAGTACTACAAAGAAAAAGGCTATGATTATGTAGATATAGGTCCATCAACAGCAGACGAGAAGATAAGTCATGGACTACTTAGATTCAAAAAGACTATAGGTTGTCACACAAATTTTAAGCCTGTATTTTTATGGCAGACTAGGGGGAGCTATGATACTGACTAAAATTAAAGACCTTTTTTCTAAGGCGCTAATAATACTTAGTTTTTTTCTATTTTTGTCAATTTTCGTATATATAAACTACATAGCATCTCCAAGCTTTAAAGCTCCAGTGCTTAAAAGCTTAGCTCTTACTTTAGGCTTTTTACTTATATTTATAGCTGTGGATTATTTTATGGATAAATTTAAAAATAAAAAGGCAGTTTATTATGCTATTATTGGCATAATAATATTTGCTGGACTTTTGCTAAGACTCTACTGGACAAACTCAGTGAGTACTATTCAGATTTCAGATTTTGGACGTATGTGGGAAAGCGCTGGAGAAATAGCTGAGGGAAATTTCAGCAGATTTCAAAAAAACGGATATCTGTATACCTATCCCCACCTTGCCTTTACCACCTTGTTTTATAGTCTTATTCATATGATTACAGGCTCTAGTCTTATGGTAATGAAGCTTGTAAATATAGGCTTGTCGCTTCTGACAGCTTTTTTGGTTTATTTGATTTCTGGAGAGCTATCAAATGGAAAAAAAGCTACTGCTATCTTTATCATGGCCATAAATTCTCCATTTATTTTTTTTAATAATATTTTGGATTCTCAAAATCTAGCAGCCCCAGTATTCTATTTTGCAGTCCTGCTTTATCTAAAGGTTTTTAAGAAGAAAATTCATCCTCTTTATTTGGTGGCTGTAGGAGCACTGCTTTCGCTTGGAAATCTGTTTAGATCTGTAGGTCCAATATTTGTAATAGCAATTATAATGCATATGCTTATTTTTTCTTCATATTCTCTAATTCAAAAAAGAAAAAAAGGGAAGCCTTTGAAGCTGGATAAAGCGCTTTTAGGGCCTTTATGTCTCGTACTTATGCTAGTAGCTATGTATGTGACTACTTTTGTATTAAATTATATTTTTATATGGGCAGGAGTATTCCAAAAGCCTACCTGGGATACTGGCGGAAACCTTATTTTATATATAAATGCAGGGTTTAATCACGAGAGCAATGGAATGTGGAATCAGGAAGATTATGACTTGCTTAGAGATGTTGGCTTTGACTATGATAAGGCTGAGATAGAAGCTAGAAAAAGATTAGAGCAAAGGCTAACTGATAAGGATAAGGTGCTTACCCTTATTTCGAACAAGTACCGAACTCAGTGGGGGGCAGGAGATTTTGGAGGACTTTACTGGTCTACAGTAGAGCTTGAATCTAATCCTAAAGCGACAAATGATATGCTAGTATGGCTCAATTATCATTTTTATTATGTGCAGGCTTTTTACAGCGCTCTTATTCTAGCTATAATGCTGAAGCTTGCAAGAGGCTACTATAAAAATGAAATTAAACCGGAATTTTATTTTGGGCTGATTTTGTTTGTAGGGTTTGTTTGTCTTCATACCCTTATAGAAATGCAGCCTAGATACGGATATATAGCAATGCCTATGATTACAGCACTTGCGGCGGCATCGATAGGCGAAAGGAGAAGTACTTATGAAGGTAGCGTTTAATGTTTTAGATAGACAGTTTATGATGCATAAAGAGGAATATGAAGCTAAAGCTTTAGAGGTGCTTAGAAGTGGATGGTATATACTTGGCAAAGAGGTTGAAGCGTTTGAAACTGAGTTTGCTAAATATTTAGGAAGCCGTCACTGCGTTGGATTAGCGAGTGGCCTAGATGCAATAGTGCTAGCCTTTAGGGCACTTGATATAAAAGCTGGTGATGAGGTTATAGTTGCTGGAAATGCATATATTGCCTGCGTGATGGGAATAAGCATGAACAATGCAGTACCTGTATTTTGTGAGCCAGATGAATATTACAATATAGATGCATCAAAGATAGAAAGCCTTATCACCTCAAAAACGAAAGCAATTTTGGCAGTTCACTTATATGGACAGCCTTGTGATATGAAAAGTATAAAGCAAATATGTGATAAGCATAAGCTATACTTGGTTGAGGACTGCGCTCAGTCTCATGGTTCAACCTATGATGGCATCATGACAGGAAGATTTTCAGATATAGGCTGCTTTAGCTTCTATCCGAGCAAAAATTTAGGAGCTTTTGGAGATGCAGGAGCTATAGTAACTGATAACAGCGAGCTTGCTGATAAAATCAGAGTACTTAGAAATTATGGCAGTGAGAAAAGATACTATAATGAGGTTGTAGGATATAACTCTAGACTAGATGAGCTTCAGGCAGGTCTTCTAAGAGTGAAGCTAAAATATCTAGATGAACTAAATAAGGAGCGTATAGATATAGCTAAAAGGTACCTAAGTGAAGTTGATAACCCTAAGGTTATTTTGCCAAAAATTTTGGACAAGGCTATGCCTATATGGCATTTATTTGTAGTAAGGGTAAAAGATAGAGCAGAATTTATCAGTTATTTAAATGAATGTAATATAGGAAGCGTTATTCATTATCCCATACCTCCTCATCTTAGTCAGGCTTACGAGTATTTGGGATATAAAGAAGGGGATTATCCTATAACAGAAAGCTATGCGAACGAGGTAGTGAGTTTGCCTATTTACAACGGAATGACTAAAGAAGAAGTAGACTATGCCATAAAATGCTTAAATAAGTATTAATAAGAATTCGGTTTTTGAGGAAATGGAGAGTTGTATGGATAAAAAGTTTAAAGTTATAGATTTTCAGGAACTAGGAGATCCTAGAGGTCATTTAGTTGTCGCAGAAAGCAATAAAGAGGTTCCGTTTTTAATTCGGCGTATTTTTTATATCTACGGAACAAAGGACGGTGTAGTAAGAGGACAGCATGCTAATAGAGAGTCTGAGTTCATGCTTATAAATCTTCAAGGAAGTGTCAAGATAGTGATAGATGATGGAAGGCAAAAGGATACCGTAATTCTAAATAAAGCCCATCAGGGAGTTTATCTCGATAAAATGGTGTGGAAGGATATGTGCGAATTCTCTAGCGACTCTATTTTACTGGTATTATCTAGCATGTCTTATGATGCTTCAGAATATATAAGAGACTATGATGAATTTGTCAGGGAAGTGAATGATGGCAAATTTGATTAATAAGATAAAAAACAGCAGTTTTTTCGGCTTTGCACTTGTGGGAGCAATTAATACAGGTTTTTCCTTTATAATTTATATTTTGCTTTTAAGATTGGATTTATATTATATTATAGCTAGTGTACTGGCGTATATAGCAGGTATAGCTGTAAGCTATCTACTTAATACTAAGTTCGTTTTCAAGGAAGAAAAAACAATAAAAAATCTTTCTAAGTTTGTAAGTGTATATCTTACTGCACTTGTTATAAATACGGGGCTGTTATATGCTCTTGTAAACCTAATTGGCTTTAATCCAGTGCTTGGACAAATCGGTGTGACGTGTTTAGTTTTATTTTATAATTATGTACTTCAAAAGCTTTGGACATTTAAAAAGGCCTCTTCATAATGAAGAGGCCTTAATTTTATCTGCTTAATTTACTCTTCTTCCATAAAGGAAGTTCTTTCTTGTACTTAAATCGTCTATACGAACGCTTTTTCCAGGGCTAGGAGAGTGAATGAATTTTCCACTTCCGATGTAGATACCTACATGGCCTGGGAACATTACTAAATCTCCAGCACGAAGCTCGCTTCTAGATACTTTAGTTCCTACCTTGCCTTGAGCGGCTGATGTTCTTGGAAGGCTAACTCCAGCTTTTCTGAATACATATTGAGTAAAGCCTGAACAATCAAAGCCTTTTGGAGTGGTTCCACCCCATTTATATGGTACTCCTATGTAATCTTTTGCTATTGCTACTACTCCTGAAACCTTTGGTTTTGTTCCATAAGCTACGATTTTAGGTGATGAAGGCTCAACAACTGTTTCGCTTATAACAGTTTTTTCGACAGCTTCACCGTTTATTTCTACTACTTCTCTAACTACTTCTTTAACGCCGTTTGTACCTTCTGATTTAACTTTTGTAGTTCCCTCAGTCAGGGTAGAGTCGGCTACTCTTTGCTCTGCTTTATATATTGGTAGATTTACATTATCCTGATAAGTAACCTTAACATCTATCAGAGGCTTACCTTCTTCTGCTACTTCTGTTTCAGGAATTTCTCTGCTAACACTAGAACGAGAAACTGTAGAAGCGCTTGTTGGTGACTTAACTATTGCGAGTGCCTGATAGCTATTTAAGATTTTTTCTATATTGATTTTTTCAGCTTTTACTAGATTTACTTCTTGAACGAATTCTACTTTTGCATTTTGTTTTGAAGCTGCAAATGGAGCTTTAATGGCATCTAATATATTCTGGGCAGTTTTTTCATCCTTTACCGCCATGAGTACCTTACCGTCTGACTTAATTAGATAGCCTGGTGATTTGATTTCCAAAGCAGACATAGCAGATAGTTTCATGTCTTCTTGCTCAGTCAAATCATTTCCATTTAACTTCCCTTTGTTGTACTCGAGATTTGCTTCGTAAGTGATATCCTTACCTTTTGATTCACGAAGCTCTGTATCGAGCTGAGTCATCATTTTTTCTACATGAGAGACTCTTTTTACGAATCCAACATGCTTTCCATTTAGCTTTACCTCATAACCTACACCGGGTTGGTAGTAGACTAAAAAGCCTAAAAGACAAACAAGAGCAGCTAGCGAAAATAGGTATATTCTATTTTGCAGAAGTTTTCTCTTGATTTCTTTCGAAATTTTAATCATAAGAACTTCCTCCAAACTTTCTGGTTATTTTGGTATGGTACTTAAAAATTATAACACAAAAAAATTTTAAATAACACCCTTTAATTACAAAAAAGTAACAGTTTGATTTTTTTGAAAACAAAATCAATTATGTGCTGTATAATGATTAGTGTATTATTACAAACAATACACTAATTGTGTATATTATAAAAAAAGGAGAAAATACAATGGGTTTAGAAAAACTAAAAAATCGTTTTAAAAAAACTAGTGAACAGGATTCAGTACAAGGAGAGAAGAAAAAGTTTTTTAAAGGCAAGAAAAAAATTATCATACCGGTACTTATAATAGCGATTTTAGGAGCCTCTATTTTTGCATGGAGCAAAAGTAAAGGAGAACAAAATCCTATGGTTACAACTATGCCTCTTACAAAAGGAACTATAGAGCATAGTCTATCTATAACTGGAAAAATAGAAGGAACTGACAGTGCGGAAATTTCTTCATCACTAAATTATGAAATAGTTCAAATCAATGTTAAAGAAGGAGATTATGTAGAAAAAGGTCAAGTATTAGCTGTACTAGATGATAAGGATTTAAAGCAAGAAATAAATCTATCGCAAAAGGATTTGGAGCTAGCTGAGCTACAATATAAAGAAAATATAGATTCAAAGTCAAAGCTCGATACTTCGACAGCTTCTGCTACTATTTCTGTGAATCAATCTCAGATAGAATACGATGAAGCGAAAAGACAGCTTGAAATAAAAAAAGCACTATTTGAAAGTGGAGCTATTCCAAAGGAAGAATATACTCAAGCTGAGATTAGTGTTCAAAAATCAGAAATAGCATTAGAGCTTGCTAAGGATGGGCTTAGAAAAGCAAAATTGGATGTACAGAAAACTATAGATGAACAGTCGCCTAAAGCTTCTGACAAAAAAGCTCTAGAAATAAAAAGAGAGCAATTAAATCAGAAACAGCAGGATTTGGAAAAGGTGTATATTAAAAGTCCAATAAGCGGAACTGTTACTAGAGTTAATGCTAGATTAGGAAGAACTCCTCAAGCTAGCGATGACAATAAACCTCTGTTTGTAGTAGAAAATCTATCTGACCTTAGAATGAAGGTATCTATAAGTGAATTTGACATCGGAAGCATAAAAGCAGGTTTAGGAGCTGAAATATCAGCAGATGTACTTGGAAGTGATAAAGTAAATGCTCTTGTATATAATATTTCACCAACTGGAGAGCCTAAGGAAGGTGGAAACAGTAAGGAAATGGTTATACCAGTTATACTTGATATAGTAGACGAGGACCCAAGACTAATAGCGGGAGTTACTGCTTCTGCAAAAATTATGATTGAGCAAAAAGATAATGTATTTAAGGTGCCTTATGAAGCTGTTTTAGAAGAAGATGGAAAAAATTATCTAGTAATAGAAAAAGATAACGTTCTAAAAAGAGTGCCTGTTGAGCTCGGGCTAGAAAGCGATGTAGAGCTTGAGGTCATATCATCAGAGCTTAAGGAAAATGATTCAGTAGTACTATCTCCTGATCCAAGCTATATAGATGGAATGAAAGTAGAGAAAATGCCAGAAATGGGAGATGAAATCAAGACTGAAAATTAAGAATAATAATTAAGCAAGAGCAAGCTTGACTGTTAAAGAAGTAACTATCGCTAATGTAGCTGCAGGAATCTTGCATATTAATTATAAAAGGAGAAAGCTATGCAAACTTCAGTAGAAAGTAAAAACTCAGAAGATATTTTATTGGAGCTAAAAGAGTTATATAAGATTTATATTATGGGAAGTGTAGAGGTTCAGGCACTAAGAGGCATAGATTTGACTATAGAAAAAGGTGAATTTATATCTATAATGGGGACCTCTGGTTCAGGTAAATCCACTCTTATGAATATAATAGGATGCCTAGACAGACCTACTAAGGGAAACTATTTCTTAGAGGGAATAGATATAAAGGAAAAATCAGAGGATGAGCTTTCATTTATAAGAAACCAGAAAATTGGTTTCGTATTTCAGTCTTTTAATTTAATTGCAAGAACCTCTGCTGTAAAAAATGTAGAGCTACCAATGATATATGCAAAGATGCATGCAAATGATAGACATGAAAGAGCCAAGCAGTTACTTGAAAAGGTAGGACTTGGAGATAGAATTCACCATATGCCAAATGAGCTCTCAGGTGGACAAAGACAAAGAGTGGCAATAGCTAGAGCTCTTGCCAATGAGCCACCTATAATGCTAGCTGACGAGCCGACTGGAAACCTAGATTCGAAATCAAGTATAGAGATTATGGAGATATTTAGGAATCTAAATCAAGAAGGTAAAACTGTTATAATAGTTACTCATGAGAGAGATATAGCTGAGTATACAGATAGGATAGTTACCTTTAAAGATGGACAGATAGTAAGTGATGAAAGAAGGTAAAACATGTTACTTATAATGGAAAATATAAAGCTTGCCCTGTCTAGTATAAGGGCTAATAAAATGAGGTCATTTTTGACTATGCTAGGTATAATAATAGGTATTTCATCGGTTATTACCATAGCATCCTTAGGCGAAACCTCAAAAGCTGTTATTGCCAAAGAGTTCGAAGCCTTTGGAAAAAACAGAGTAGTAATTTACATGCCTTACTCTGAAGAAATAAGAGATTCGGATTACTTTACAATGGAAGATATAGATAAAGTAAAAGCAAAATATAAGGAAGATATAGTTTATCTTGCTCCATCTACTTATGAAAACACAGAAGCTATAAGTGGAAGAAAAAAAGCAAAGGTTAGTACAGAAGGCGTTGCAAATGGCTATGAAAAAATGGTCAATATGAATCTTATTAAAGGAAGATTTATTACAGAGGCTGATATTAAATCTAGAAGATATGTAAGTGTAGTGGATAAAGCTATGGCAGATAAAATTTTTCCAGGAGAAAACGCTGTTGGAAAAACTATTAGAATTTCTGTAGAAGGCCAGCCAGCAGATGCCAAAATAGTAGGCGTATATGAAAAGAAGAAATCTATTTTTGATGGAATGATGAGCTCTGATAGCACTACAATGTATATGCCCTACTCGATTTTTTCATCTCAGCTAATGTACATGGGCAATATAGATATGAAAATAATTGAATCAAAATCTTCTATAGAAGTAGGAGATAGTATTGCTAATTTTCTAGCTAAAATGAAAAAAAGAGAGCCCGGATTTTATATTGTAAATACAACTCAAGGCGAGCAAAATAGTATAGATCAAGTATTAAATACCCTTTCCCTTGCCATAGGAGCTATAGCAGCTATTTCCCTTTTGGTAGGAGGAATAGGCATTATGAATATTATGTTAGTTTCGGTAACGGAAAGAACTAAGGAAATAGGTATTAGAAAATCTTTAGGAGCAAGAAGAAAAGACATTTTACTCCAGTTTTTAGTTGAGTCTATGATAGTCTCGGCAACTGGAGGGATAATAGGAACAACTCTTGGAATAGTTTTTGCTTCTATTGTTTCACTAGTGTTATCAGTTCCTCCAGTTGTTTCACCAGGGATAGTGATTATTGCCGTAGTGTTTTCTGCTGTAGTAGGTATGTTCTTTGGAATTTATCCTGCAAACAGAGCTGCAAAACTCGACCCTATAGATGCCCTTCGTTATGAATAAGCAGATTGTATAAAAAATATCTTGGATTAGTTATTAATTTGTAACATAAATATAGTATATTTGATTTATAATGATAAAGTATAAAAAGAGAGTAAACTTACTCTCTTTTACTTTGGCTATTACAATTTATACAAAACAAATGAAACTAAATTACATATGTTTTGTACGCTTATATCATTTCAGGAGGTCATGATGAACAAGTTTAGACAATCGATTTTTATATTTATATTTTTAGCTTTATTTAGTTTAATAACAGCAACTACAAGCTTAGCGGCGCCTTCTACTGTACAGATATTTGTAGATGGGGTTCCACTTATGACTGACCAGCCGGCAGTTATTAGAAACAGTAGAACTATGGTTCCATTTAATGCTTTATTTTCAGCTCTTGGAGCTACTGTTACTTGGGATGAACCTCAGCAAAAGGTAACAGGTACAAAAGGGGATTTAAAAGTAGAATTATTTATTAATAAAACAGGTGCAAAAGTAAATGGACAGTCAGTTACTATGGACACCCCTGTTCAGATTATAAATGGCAGAACTATGGTGCCACTTGCTTTTGCTTCATCATATTTAGGCTCAAGTGTAGCGTGGGATGGTGTTAATTATGCAGCTTATGTATCTACGGGGCTAGCTCCAGATATATTTCAGCCTACTATACCAGGAGTAGACCCAGTTGTTCCTCCTGTAGTAGACCCAGTAGTACCACCTACGGTTCCTACAGTTCCAGGCATCACAGCACCAGCAAAGGATACAGCTCCAAAATCAAATGTACTATCAGGTACCTATGTTGCTGAAAACCTTAGTAAGCAGCGTTTTGCTATTCAGTTTAACAGCTCAATGAATGCAGATATCAAAGGTATCACCTCAGGTACTATAGGCAAGGGTACGTATACTGTAAGTGGAAGCTCAGTTACTATAAGCTCAGATTTAATCAGTGGAAGCTTTAATATGGAAGAGCTTACTTATAATGGCAGAAAAATCATCCTGCTAAAAGATACTTCGAGTACTGGACAAAAGACTCTAGCAATGACTCCAGTTTCGTATGAAGAGTTTGCAAAAGCTTATACTTCAAAGTAATTTTAAATAGCAGAATTTTAAAGCAATAAGAATTTCGAATAAAATACTTCCAAGAAGATAGTGTAATTAAACTTACATCATCTTATTTGGAAGTTTTTTTGTGCTAAAAAGTATTATAAAAAGTTATTTTTAGACAATTTATTTTTGTTACTCTTTTTTAACATTAGAATTGCATTAATTATGTGATTTTCCTATTGATACCGAGCGCTATGTGGTGTAGAATAGAAAGGTAATTCCTAAAATGAGTGAGCACTCACTTATTTTTATTTATAATCCACTAAGGACTTATAGAAATACTTATAACTACATATTACTTCGTGGACTTTAATATTTATTTTTGTATAGAAAGGCAGTTGATTAAGTGAAAAAATCTGAGCAGACGAAATTGAAAATATCATCTGCAGCTTGTGAATTGTTTTGTGAGAAAGGATATTCAGCTACATCTACTAGTGAGATAGCAAAAAGAGCTGAAGTTTCTGAAGGTACTATTTTCAGATATTTTGCAACCAAGAAAGATTTGCTCTTATATATAGCAACTTATGGAATAGAGATGTTTGCAGAAGATATTGCGATTAAGCCTCTCGTTGATTTATCTGAGAAATATAAGGATGAATCCATAGAAAAATTTTTATATGAGCTTGTAATGAATAGATACAAACTCATGGAGGAGCATAAGAGCATTATCATGATATTTATGAATGAGCTTTCATTTCATAATGAGATTCAGGAATTATTTAGAAAGGAAATAGGAGAAAAGGTCAATGATATATTAACAAAATCCTTTGATAACTTTTTTAAGCGTGGTGTATTTAGAGATGATATAAATACAAGAAGCGCTATGAGATACTTCTCAGGCATGATTTTTGTTATTTTTATGGAGCATGTACATGGCATGAGAGATGAAAATGTAAGCATTGAGGAGGACGTAAAAATAGCAATTGATATTTTCTTAAATGGAGTTAGAAATAGAAACTGATTTTAGCACACGATAACATTTACGATACATTTTAGGAGGTAATTATGAAGAAGCTTAAATATTTGATTTCTGGAATCTTGATGCTTTCACTTGTAGTTTCAGGCTGTAGTAAAAAGGCTGAACCAGAGGTAGTAGAAGAAAAGAAAATAACAGTAGAAACTATGCAGTCTGTACTTGATGATATATCGGTTGAAACTACAATATCAGGTTCGTTTAAGGCATCTGACGAGGTAGATGTGGTGCCGAAGGTTATGGGCAAGGTTACAAATGTTTCTGTAAAAGAAGGACAAGTAGTAAGTAAAGGACAAGTGCTTTTTACTTTGGATTCTCAAAATGCTCAATCAGCAGTTAGAAATGCCAAGGCAGCTGTGGAAAACGCTCAAACAGCAGTAGAAACTGCCAGAATATCTATGGAAAGAGCCGAGCAGCAATACAATAACGCAGTGCTTAATTATGAAAGAAGCAAACAGCTTTATGATGCAGGAGCTATACCACTTACTCAGCTAGAGCAAGCAGAGCTTGCAGCTTCACCACTTAGTTTAGAGCTTGCAAAGACTCAGTATTATCAGGCTCAAGTTGCTGTAGATACAGCAAAAGGAAGCCTTTCTGATGCAAATATAGCACTAGGTGATTTTACTGTTACAGCACCTATAAGCGGAACAATAACAGCTGTGAATGTAAATTCAGGAAACGTATTTGGAGGCGGACCAGCAATTAAAATTTCTAATTTAGCGAATCTCACTATGAAGGTAGATGTATCAGAGAACTTAATTAAATATTTTGTAGTTGGAGAGACTATGGATATTAATGTTAAATCAGCAGGAGATACTATTTTATCAGGTAAAGTTAAGGAAATACTACCTCCAAGTCAAGGAAGCTTGACCTATCCTGTGGAAATCTTAGTTTCAAATCCACCAAGCGAAGTAAAAGCAGGGATGTTTGCAGAAATTAATATAGCTACAGAGTCTAGAAACCAAGTAATAGCTGTTCCATCTGAGGCAGTTGTAGTAAAAGAAGGAAATACAATTGTTTATATTATAGATAAGGATAAAGCAAAATTAGTTTCAGTAAAGACAGGGCTAGACAATGGTAAAATGGTAGAAATCACTGAAGGCTTAAACGAAGGTATGGAAGTTGTTGTAAAAGGACAAAATTTCCTAGAGGATGGGGCATTAGTCAGCGTTGTAAAGCAGGAGGAATAAATTATGTTTGTAGCGGGAATGTCGGTTAAAAGACCAGTAACAACAGTTATGTTAATGCTGATTGCAGTACTTCTAGGACTTGTGTCTTTAAACAGGTTGCCTGTGGATTTATATCCCGAAATAGAAGTTCCTGTAGCTATAGTTAGTGTAGATTATTCAGGGGTAGCTCCAGCGGAAATGGAAACTCTTGTAACAAAGCCTCTAGAACAAGTGCTTTCAACCGTGTCGGATTTAGATGCAATAAGCTCTTATTCTAGACAAGGAAGCTCAATTATAATAGTTCAATTTCAATATGGAACAAATATGGACTTTGCTGCTCTAGAGATGAGAGAAAAAGTTGATATGGTAAAAGGTGCATTGCCTGATGGAGCAGGAACTCCGATGGTTCTTAAAATTGACCCTAACGCAATGCCAGTAATAGCACTTAGTATGTCGTCTCAAATGCCTATAGATAAGCTTCAAAGTATAGTTGAGGATGATATATCTAGTAGAATAGAAAGACTAGATGGAGTTGCTTCAGTTTCATCTTCTGGTGGAAAAGAAAAGGAAATCAGAGTTGAGCTTAATCAAGCTAAGCTTTCGGGATATGGCCTAAGCATAGCTCAGATTCAAAATGTGCTTAGAAGTGAAAATCTGAATCTACCTGGAGGAACTGTTAAAAGAGGTGATCAAGAGCTTATTGTACGTACTACAGGTGAATTTAAAACTGTAGATGAAATAAGAAATATCCCACTTACGCTTAGAAGTGGAGAAAGCATAAGACTTTATGACGTTGCTTCTGTGGAAGAAAAATATAAAGATATTAATTCAATGTCTAGATATAACGGCGAAAGCAGTATTTCTCTTAGTGTAAGCAAGCAATCAGTTGCAAATACAGTTAAGGTTGCTGAAGCTGTATTATTAGAAGTAAATAAATTAAAAGCAGAATATCCTGACATCAATATGGAAGTTGCTATGGATCAAAGTGAGTTTATTAACAAATCTATTAGTAACGTTGTTTCGAGTGCTGTAGGTGGAGGTCTTTTAGCTATAATAATTCTTTTCTTATTTTTAAGAAATATTAGATCAACTTTTATTGTTGGAATAGCAATACCAGTATCGATAGTAACCACTTTTGCACTTATGTATTTTGCAGATTTAAGTATAAATCTTATATCTCTTGGTGGACTGGCGCTTGGGGTAGGGATGCTCGTTGACAACTCGATTGTTGTGCTTGAAAATATATACAGATTAGCCGAGGAAGAAGGCTATCAAATGGAAAGAGCTGCAATAGAGGGTACAAAGCAAGTAGGTATGGCAGTTTTTGCCTCGACATTAACTACTGTAGCAGTTTTCCTTCCAATTGTTTTCGTAGAAGGATTTACGGCGATTATATTCAAGCAGCTTTCGTATACAGTTACATTCTCGCTTTTATCGTCGCTTGTAGTTGCACTTACTGTAGTTCCTATGCTTTGTGCAAAAATTCTAAAAGTCGGGGAAACTAAAAAAAGAAAGCATAAAGGATTTAGCTTAGGTAGAGTTCTAGATATATTTAGTAATGGTATAGTGTGGGTGGAAAAGAAATATGCAGGCTTACTTAGAACTGCTCTGTCTCACAGAAAGCTTTCGATAATTTTAGCTGTTGCTCTACTTATATCTTCTGTAGGGCTGGTATCTATGGTTGGGTCTGAGTTTTTTCCTGCTGAGGATGAAGGAAGCTTTACGGTTGATATTGAAATGCCGTTTGGGGCAAGCTTAGAGGATACAGATGCCTTGGTTAAAAAGGTCGAAGCTATAGTAGATGAAATACCTGAAAAAGACGATGTATTTTCAAATATTGGAAGTACAGGAAATCAATTTTCACTATCGGCAACCAATTCGTCACAAGTGAGTGTTAATCTGAAAGATAGCAATGAAAGAGATAGAGCTACAAAGGAGATTGTAGAAGAAGTTCGTAAGAAAGTTGAATTGATACCAGGAGCTAAGATAGAAGTTAACGAAAGTTCTTCTATGTCTGGTGGTGGGGGAACTCAAGGAAGTCCGATTAGCGTTGTTATAAAAGGGGACAATCTTGAAACCTTAGAAGATCTTGGATTAGCATTTAGAGATATCATAAGAAATGTTCCAGGCACTACTGAAGTTAAACTAGACGTTGAAGAAGGAGAACCAGAAGCTAGAATAATTGTTGATAGAAATAGAGCATCTATGTATGGTGTAAGCGTAGCAGAAGTGGCAAACGGACTTAAAGCTTCCATTGAAGGAGTAAAAGCAACTACCTTGAAAACTGGCGAGGATGAAATTGATGTAGTTATATCACTAGATGAAGGAACAAGAAGCTCAATAGAAAATATGAAGCAAATTGAAATATTTACTGCATCTGGCAAGAAAGTTACAGTAGGTCAGATTGCTGATATTGAGTTTGATAATTCTCCTACTCAAATTGCTAGAGCAAATCAAGTTAGAACTATTAGTGTAAACTCAGATATTACTGATAGAGACCTGGGCTCTGTAGTTGCAGATATAGAAAAAGAGCTTGAAAAATATCCGCTGCCTGATGGCTATTCATATGAATTTAGTGGTGAGCAAGAGCAGATGGCTGAAGCATTTTCAGGTCTAGTTCTAGCACTTTTATTATCACTTATAATTGTATATATGATATTGGCTTCTCAGTTTGAATCCTTGCTTCATCCATTCACTGTAATGCTAAGTGTTCCATTTGCACTTTCAGGAGGATTCATAGGGTTGTTTATAACAGGAAAAGCACTTTCACTACCTGCATTTATAGGAATTATAATGCTAGCAGGTATAGTTGTTAATAATGCAATCGTGCTTATAGATTATATCAACCAGCTAAGAGCAAAAGGAATGGAAAGAAATGATGCTATAATCAAGGCAGGTAAGGATAGATTCCGTCCTATCATGATGACCACTCTTACTACAGTTCTTGGACTTTTACCTATGGCGATAGGGCTTGGTGAAGGTTCAAACACTATAGCACCTCTAGCTATAGTAGTGGTAGGAGGACTTTCGCTATCCACTGTCCTTACTCTATCATTTATACCTGTAGTATACACAGTTTTTGATGGAGGAAGCAGGAAATTTAAAAATCTAAAATCAAAATTTGGAAATAGAAAAAATAAGAAAAAGCTAGTAAACGAACAAGCATAAAAAAAGTGGTGCACTGCACCACTTTTTTTGATTACCTATAATTCAATTGGATTTTCTGTAACATTTTGAAGATTAGCTTCTAAAGCAGCAACTATAGTGTCATCCTTTACGTAGATTAGATTATTATCTACTATATAATCCATCAAAGCTTTGACTTTAACAGGGTCTTGACTGAGCTTTGCATCGGCAATTCTCATAGTGTGCTTTTTACCGCTAGATTTTTCAAATACTAGATTTAGTGTTGTCTCCATGATTTACCTCCTTATTAGCTTTGTGTAATTTTACTTGTTTCTATTCTTGTGAATTCTGCTATAGGCGAGTTTTGAACTTCCTCAAGCATAGCTTTTAATCCATAAATCAGTTCATCAGTTACTGATGAAGTTATGTTGTTTATGGTTCTTGTTTTAAACATTTCCTTCCCATCTGTATCCACGCCTGTAAGATACTTGAGTCTAATTGAGCTTGGCATTGAAATTTTTTCTATCATTTAACTCCCTCCTTTCACAAGTGTATATGCATGAAAGTTCAAAAAGGTTGGTTAAAAAGTAAACTACATAAAAATGTGATATAATATTAAAGATATGGATATAAACATATTGAAAATATTAATAAAATACGGAGGATATTATGCAGACTGTGAAGAAAGCTATAATACCGGCTGCGGGACTGGGGACTAGATTTTTACCTGCGACTAAAGCACAGCCAAAGGAAATGCTCCCTATAGTTGATAAGCCAACCCTGCAATATATAATAGAGGAAGCAGTAGCTTCAGGTATAAAAGAGATTCTTATCATTACTGGAAGAAATAAAAAATCAATAGAAGATCATTTTGATAAATCTGTGGAATTAGAGCTAGAATTAGAACAAAAAGGAAAGCAAGATTTACTTGAAATGGTTAGAAATATAAGCAATATGATTAATATACATTATATAAGGCAAAAAGAGCCTAATGGATTAGGGCATGCAATTCACTGTGCGAAGAGCTTTATAGGTGACGAGCCGTTTGCTGTTATGCTTGGCGACGATGTAGTAGATGCAGAGAAGCCATGTCTAAAGCAGCTTATAGAAGCCTACGAGGAATACCATACTACGATTCTAGGAGTACAGCAGGTAGCAAATGAGGATGTTGACAAGTATGGAATCGTCGAGGGAAAATATATTGAAAACGGCATTTATAAGGTGAAGGACTTAATAGAAAAACCAGATATCGAAACTGCGCCATCAAATATAGCAATCCTTGGAAGATATATAATAACTCCAGAAATATTTGATATATTAGAAAATACAAAGCCAGGCAAAAATGGAGAGATTCAGCTTACAGATGGATTAAAAGCTTTATGCAAAAATCAAGCTATGTATGCCTATGTATTTGAAGGCAAGCGCTATGATGTAGGTGACAAGCTAGGCTTTTTAGAAGCTACTGTAGATTTTGCATTAAAGAATCCTGAGCTTAGAGATGGATTTTTAGAGTATATGAAAAAAACTGTCAGCAGCAATATGTAATAAAATTGTAGTCTTAGAGAAATAATTTTACATTATAATTATATTTAAATATTGAAAATTAGGGTTGAATCTTAAGTGAACTTAGAGGAGGGGTAGCTATGACACGTGGAAAAAAAGCAGCATCGATACTGCTTTGCAGTGCAATGGTATTTTCAAGCTTTGCAACTTCATTTGCAGCATCATACACTGACATGTCAAAACACTGGGCTGAAAGCTATGTTCAAAACATAAAGGAAAAGCAAATTATCAGCGGGTATGAAGATGGAAGCTTTAAGCCAGATAAATCTGTAAGTAGGCTAGAAGCTATAATTATGATAAGTAAGATGTTCAGTACTGATCAGATAAATCAGGTTTATGCATCTAAAAAAGATGCATGGGAAGGCAAGCTAGTAAGCTATAAGATTCCAGACTGGTCGTGGCCTTATGTAGTTTTTGCTGTTGAGAATAACATAATTCCAGGGACAGATGATTTTCTATCAAAAATAATGAATCAGTCTCAAAAAAATGTTCAAAATGCAGCACTTCGCTATGAGGTTATGGTTTATATGGTAAGAGCTTTAAACTGGGAGTCAGAGCTTGGAAAAACAGCAGTTTTGAAATACAAAGATATTCAAACAATCCCAGCTCAAGCAATACCTTATATAGATATAATGATAAAAAAAGGAATCATAGGTGAAAGTGGAGATCAAAACGGGAATTTTGGAGCTCAAAGACCAGTTACACGTGCTGAGATGGCTGTAATGCTAGCCAATGCATATAAGTATGCGAGTCAGTTATCTCCAAGTATAAATACTGACACTGCTCAGGCAGGTAGTAACAACGTTACAAATGTGCAAACTCCTAGCACTATTCCTTCTACAGGAACTCAAGCTGTTGTCAATAATTCGCTAAGCGTTATGGATGGTACTGTTGAGCTTGTGACCTCTGTTGGAGATTACACTAGCTTTACAATTTCTTCGGCATCAGGAGTATTTCACTCATTTGGAAATAACAATTCTATGATTCAAATAAAGATAGGAAATTCACCTGCAAGTCTTTCTGACTTAAAAATTAAGGATAAGGTTAAAGTTCTTTATGAAGAAGGTAATAAGGCGAGAAATATAATTATAGCTGATAAGGAACAAAAGGTTACTGGTGTATTTAGTGGAACTGGAATGGGAACAACAATTCAGCTTCTATCAGATGGACAGGTTCAAAGCTATATATATGATGCTACTACCAAGATAACCTTGGATGGAATAAATGTAGATTTATCTCAAATCAGAGCTAACGACCAGATAGAAATATTCGTGCTTTCAGGCAAGGCTACTGAAGTTAAAGCCTACTCGTCGAACAAAACAATTTATGGCACAGTGGCTGATATTAGAAGCAGTAGTATAGTAATAGAAGAAAATAGCAGAGAAAATAAGTATGAGGTTGCAGACAATGCTCTTATTACTAGAAATGGCTCAAGAGTATATAATTTAAATGAGCTTGGTATAAATGACCAAATTACAGCTGTAATGCAAAATGGCAAAATCACATCAATAGAATCTGAGAGCGTCAAGTCTAGAATAAGAAAAGGAGTAATTAAGCAAATTCTTATTTCTTCAACCAAGACTCAAATTATAGTTGCAGATTCTGATAATAAGGATTATACCCTAGATGTAAATATAAATACGCAAGTTAGAATAGATGGTAGACGCTCATCTGTAAATGACCTTAAGCTAGGCTATGAAGTGGATGTATATCTTGACGGCAATATAATTGAAGAGATTTCTTCAGATGGAAGCTATAAGCAGTCCATGTATGTAGGAAAGGTCGTATATCATGATGACAGAGACAGAATAATAGAGATGAAGGATTCGGATGGAAATACTATAAAAGTGTATTATGATAGTAGCACTATGATTGAAGATATAAAAACGGGAAACACCTTAAGAGCAAGACAGATATATAAAGGCGATGATGTAACTATAGTGGGCATAGAAAGACTAGGCGGTCTTGATGCTACTAGAATCATGGTTAGCATGCAGTACTATTAAAAACTAGGAGGAAGAAGATGAAGATATTTTTAGATACAGCAAATGTTGAAGAAATTAGAGAGGCAGCTAGTTGGGGGATTGTAGATGGAGTTACGACAAATCCTTCGCTTGTAGCTAGAGAAAAAAGAGATTTTAATGAAGTAGTTCAGGAAATATGCTCTATAGTAGATGGCCCTATATCGGCAGAGGTTATATCCCTAGAAGCAGAAAAGATGATTTTAGAAGCTAGAGAGGTAGCTAAAATTCATCCAAATGTAGTTGTAAAAATTCCTATGACTGTAGATGGCTTAAAAGCAGTATCTGTTGTTTCAAAGGAAGGCATAAAGACTAATGTTACTTTAGTATTTTCAGCTAATCAAGCCCTACTTGCTGCTAAAGCAGGAGCTACTTATGTTAGCCCTTTCCTAGGTAGACTAGACGATATAGGAACTGAAGGAATGAATTTGGTTAGAGATATAGTAGATATATTTGATATTCATGGCTATGATACTGAGGTAATAGCTGCAAGCATTAGAAATCCAATGCATGTTACTGATGCTGCTTTAGCTGGAGCTCATATTTCAACTATTCCATTTGGAGTTCTAAAGCAAATGACAAAGCATCCTCTTACTGACATCGGAATTGAGAAATTTATGCAAGACTGGGAAGGCGCATTTGGTAAATAAGAGTCTAGAAATAAGGCTTTTATATTAAATTCTATAGCTTTAAAATTATTCGTAAAAAATCCTAGATTATCATCATCTACAAATAACAGCTTGTAGACGTAATCTAGGATTTATTTTTTTAGAAAATTGTTTGATAGATTATAATAAGTTTGACTTAAATTCTAGCTATTGCTGATCTTTTTTTCTCATTTCAATAAGCTCATTTTTAAGCTCCCAAAGCTTTTCGGATAAGTCTACTTTGTATCTTTCTGGAGATGAAATTCTTAAATATTGTGGCCAGAAAGAATCCTTTTCTTTTTGAGCATATGCTTTTATTTCTTTTACTTTATATCTATTAGCAACAAGCTTGCCATCTATAAACAAAGGCTCAAGCAAATCTTTTGTGTAGTAGTTGTAGAAAATCTTAGTTTTCCAAGTGTAAACTGGATGGAAGACTTTTAGAGGCTTTGATTCATCAATAGTCTCATCAGCAAGCATCATAAGGTCAGCTTCAGCTTTGTTTGTAGTTTTGTTGTAAATTCTAACTACTCTTTTATAACCTGGATTATTTATTTTTTGAGGATCCTCAGATAGCTTAATTTTAGGCACTAGCTCACCATTTTCCATGGCTGCACTTAGCTTATATACACCACCAAGTGACGGCCAGTCACTAGAAGTTATTAGCTTTGTTCCTACTCCCCAGATGTCGATTTTAGCACCTTGTGATTTTAAAGTGGATATAGCATATTCATCTAGGTCGTTAGATGCTGTTATCTTAACATTAGGATATCCAGCGTCATCCAAGATTTTTCTTATTTCCTTAGAAAGATATTCTAAATCACCAGAGTCTATTCTAACTCCCAGTGGCTCATGACCATTTGCCCTTAACTCGTCAAAAACCTTAATAGCATTAGGAAGTCCGCTTTCTAGAGTGTTGTAGGTATCTATAAGCAGCATGGTTTTGTCTGGATAAGTAGTTGCATATGCTCTAAATGCTTCTAGCTCAGTTGGGAATTTTTGCACCCAGCTATGAGCGTGAGTTCCAAGTATAGGAAGCTCGAATTCTTGACCAGTAAGGACGTTTGAAGTTCCCACGCATCCACCTATGACAGCAGCTCTAGCGCCATAAAGACCAGCATCTGGTCCTTGAGCACGTCTTAGTCCAAATTCCATAACAGGGTCACCGTTTGCACTGTAGCATACTCTAGAAGCTTTTGTTGCTATAAGCGATTGGAAGTTAACCATATTTAGTATAGCTGTTTCTATTAATTGAGCTTCTACAGCAGGAGCTTTTACTCTTACTATAGGCTCATTAGGAAACATTATAGTACCTTCTCTTACTGCATATATTTCTCCTGTAAACTTAAAGTTAATAAGATAGCTTAAGAAATCTTCTCCAAACAAATTCAAGCTTCTAAGGTAGTCTATATCTTCCTCAGAAAATTTTAGGTTTTCGATGTAATCGATTACCTGCTCTATGCCAGCGATTATAGTATAGCCTCCAGAGCTTGGGTTTTTTCTGAAAAACATATCGAATACTAGAATATCTTCATGAATATTGGATTTAAAATATCCATTCATCATAGTTAGCTGATATAAATCTGTCAGCATTGTCAAATTTCTCATATGATAAACACGTCCTTTAGATTATTATGTTAAAACATGATTCATATAAAAGACACCATAACTATAATATTATTAATTAAGCTAGAGTGTCTGAATTTAATAGTACATAATCTAATTTTATCAGTATTTAGAATAAAGACAACCTTAAAATCAATTGTTTATTCTTTAACGATAAATTGGCTTAAAATAAGGCTTTAGAGCTTAATTAACTAGGCTTTGATTGACATAAATTTTTGGTTATTGTATGATAATTTTTATATACTTTAAATGATGGGAGTGATTGTTTTGTCAAATAAAACCTTTTATGTAACGACACCTATATACTACCCGAGCGGAAGACTTCATATAGGTCATACCTATACTACAGTAGCAGCTGATGCTATTGCTAGATATAAGAGATTTACAGGCTTTGATGTACGTTTTTTAACTGGAACTGATGAGCATGGAGAAAAAATCCAAAAGACAGCTGCTGAAAAGAACATGATGCCTAAGGATTACCTTGACGGCATGATAGAGGATATAAAGAAACTATGGGAAACTATGGAAATTTCTTATGATGATTTTATAAGAACTACAGATGAAAGACATGAAAAAGCAGTTCAAAAGATTTTTCAAAAGCTTTACGATAAAGGAGATATTTATCTAGGAGAGTACGAAGGTTGGTACTGTGTTCCTTGTGAAAGTCTATGGACAGACACGCAGGTAGGAGAAGAGCACCTTTGTCCAGATTGCAAAAGAGAGGTTCAAAAGAAAAAGGAAAGCTCTTATTTCTTTAAATTATCAAAATACCAACAGCCACTAGTTGATTATTATAATTCTCATCCAGATTTTTGCTTTCCTGAGTCTAGAAAAAATGAGATGCTAAACAACTTCATAAATGCTGGGCTAGATGATTTATCAGTATCTAGAACTACATTTGACTGGGGAATAAAAGTGCCTTTTGACGACAAGCATGTTATTTATGTATGGATAGATGCACTTTGCAACTATATTACTGCACTTGGATATCTTTCTGAGGATGAAAGTCTTATGGAAAAATACTGGCCTGCCAATATGCAAATAGTAGGAAAAGAAATAGTACGTTTTCATACTATAATTTGGCCAGCTCTACTCATGGCTTTAGATCTTCCTCTTCCAGACAAGGTTTATGGACATGGCTGGATACTTTTCTCAGAAGATAAGATGAGTAAATCAAAAGGAAACATTGTTTATCCTGAGCCTATAATTGAAAGATATGGGATAGATGCTCTTAAGTACTTCCTTCTTAAAGAGTTTACTTTTGGGCAGGATGGTAACTACACAAACAGAAACTTTTTAACTCGTATAAATTCTGACCTAGTAAATGACCTTGGGAATCTGCTTTCTAGAACAGTATCTATGATAGAAAAATACAATGACAGCATAGTTCCAGAGCCAAAGGTATTTGACTCAGTTCATGCTGAGCTAAAGCAGGTTGCTTCGTCTATGCCAGCTAAAGTCGACGATGCAATGAACAGAATGCAGTTTAATGAAGCACTAGAGGAAATTTGGAAGGTAGTAAGAAGAAGCAATAAATATGTGGATGAAACTATGCCATGGGTACTTGCTAAGGATGAAACTAAAAAAGATGAGCTTGATACTGTTTTATATAACCTAGCAGAAGCATTAAGACTTGTAACAGTTATGATAAGCCCACTGCTTCATATCACTGCTAAAAAAATATTTGAGCAGCTTTCTGCTGGTGAAGAGATTAGAACTTATGAAAGTGCTCTTAGTTTTGGAGGCTTAAAGCCAGGAACAAAGGTTGCAAAAGGAGAGATACTTTTCCCTAGACTAGATATTGAAAAAGAGCTAGAGGTTATGGAAAGTATGTTTAAACCTAAAACTGAGGAGCCTGTAAAGGAAGAAGTAGAAACTAAGGAAATCATTCACAAGGATGAAATAACTATAGATGATTTTGCTAAGATGGAGCTAAGAGTAGGTAAGGTGCTAGAAGCCTCTAAGCATCCAAAAGCAGATAGACTTCTTGTATTTAAAATTCAGGTAGGCTCTGAAATAAGACAGATAGTTTCTGGAATAGCTAAGTTTTATGACCCAAAAGATTTAATAGGAAGAAATGTAGTAATAGTAGCTAACCTAAAGCCTGTTAATCTTAGAGGAGTAGAGTCTCAGGGAATGATACTTTCTGCTGCTACAGATGACGATTCTAAGCTAGTAGTAATTCAAGCAGAAGGTATAGAAGATGGAGTAGAGGTAAGATAAATGAAACTTTTTGATACACATGCACATTTGGATGATGAAAGATTTGACGAAGATAGAGAGCTTTTAATTGAAAAATTAAAAGAAGAAAATGTATCGCTTGTTGTCAATCCAGGAGCAGATATGAAAACCTCAAGAGCTGCTATAAAGCTAGCAGAGAAATATGATTTCATTTACGCTGCTGTGGGAATTCATCCTCATGATGTAAAGGATATAAAAGAAGAAGATTTGATAGAGCTTGAGCAGATGGCAAAACACGAAAAGGTGGTTGCTATAGGCGAAATTGGACTGGATTATTATTATGATAATTCTCCTAGAGAGCTCCAAAGAGAGTTTTTTATAAAGCAGATTGAGCTTGCAAATAAAGTAAATCTACCTATAATAATTCACTCTAGAGATGCATCTATGGAGACCTATGAGATTTTAAAGGAATATAAAAAGGATATAGGATGCGTGCTTCATTGCTTTAGTCAAAGCATGGAAATGGCTGAGCTTTATCTTAAGCTAGGCTGTCATCTTTCCTTTGCTGGTCCTCTTACCTTTAAAAAGAGCCACAAGCTAAAAGAGGTTGCTAGAAATATGCCACTAGATAAGATTTTCATAGAAACAGATGCACCATATCTTACTCCAGAGCCATTTAGAGGAAGACGAAATGACCCAGCTAAAGTTAAATATGTAGCAGAAGAATTATCTAATCTAAGAGCAATATCAGTGGATAAAATAGCTGAGATTACTATGGAAAATGCCATTAAGTTTTTTAATATAAGTTTGTAGTAAAAGCTGTAAATTTATATTAATGGTCTCGCTCATTAAACCAATCTAGATTGTTCATGAGCTATAAACCTTGTTTACACACAACAATAAATCCTAGATTATCATCATCTACAACCTTTATTTGTAGTGAGTAATCTAGGATTTTTAATTATGACTGTATATAAGCTTAATAAGCAATTTTTATGCTATTTTTTTAGAAACTAAAGTTCATTTTGATTTTGTTATTTTTTAGCATTAATAAACTTTGATTTTATCAGGATTGTATTTTTCAATTATACTTACGATTTTATCCTTGTCATCGCCAGGGTTTTCTACGATTAATATAAGCTCTCCACGTTCTTCTTTAAAGGATTCGTTCTTTTTGGAGAGTTTGTCGGTTGCAGAAAGAACAAATAAACCTATTAAGCTTCCTGCAGCAGCACTAGCTATAACTATAAAGAGAATCCCTGCAAAGGTGCTCATAGAGGAAAATAAATCCACCTCTACAGCCACAGCAAAAGCAACCCCAATTAGAAGTCCTAAAAAGCCTCCAACCTTTGTGCTTATTCTAGATTTCTGCGCTTGTACTTGGGCAAAGTGGGTGTCATTAGTAGCTTCCTTATACTCATGCTGGGCTACAGTATAGACACGAGTGCTTTGTTTGATATTCTTTTTCACATCGAGCATGCAGTTGTGAGCTGATTTGTTATCATTGAAAAATGCTAGAATGCTAGGCATAATATGCACCTCCTCTTAATCTGTTAATTATATACCCCAAAAAATGTAAAATAACGCAGTGCACAAATTTATTTCTAATAATAAAAATTTGCCTCTATCTTTCTGTCGTGATATTATGATTAATGCGATAAAATATTATATAGAGTGTATAAAGGATTGAGATAATGATTAAAGAAGTAATAGTTGTAGAGGGCAAAGATGACATCTCAGCAGTAAAAAAAGCTGTAGATGCTGAAGTTATAGCTACAAATGGATACGGCTTTCCAAAAGGAGTAGTTGAAAGAATAATAAAAGCTCACAAGGAAAGAGGCATAATAGTGCTTACTGATCCAGATTATGCTGGAGAGCGAATAAGAGACAAAATAACAAAGCTAGTAGGAAATTGCAAGCATGCCTTTATATCAAAGGAAGCCGGACTGAAAAATGACGATGTAGGTGTGGAAAATGCTTCACCAGAGAGCATAATAGAGGCTCTTGAAAAAGCTAGATATGAAGAAGTGGATAAGAGAAATGAATTTACTCAAGCCGATATGCTAAGGTATGACTTAGTAGGAATGGAAAATGCCAGCTTTAGAAGAGATGTACTTGGGAAGAAGCTAGGAATAGGTTATTGCAATGCAAAGCAGTTTTTAAACAGGCTCAATAACTATGGTATTGAAAGAGAAGAATTTGAAGCGGCATTAAAGGAGCTGGAAATAGATAATGAATAATTTAGCCTCGCATAAAATTACAAAAGATATAGTAAGTAAATACGGGTTTAGATTTACTAAATCTCTTGGACAGAATTTTCTAGTCGATGAGCATGTACTGAGCCAAATAGTTGATAGTGCAGAAATAGATAGCGAAGATACTGTAATAGAAATTGGACCAGGGATAGGAACACTTACTAGAGAGCTGTCATATAGAGCAAAGCAAGTTATAAGTATAGAAATCGACAAGAACTTAATACCTATACTAAGTGAAACTCTAGCTGATAGAGATAATATTAAGATAATAAATCAGGATATACTCAAAACTGATTTGCATGAATTAGTAAATGAATTTTCGCCAAATAGGAAGGTAAAGGTAGTTGCTAACCTGCCATATTACATTACAACTCCTATAATAATGAGATTCCTAGAAGAAAAAGTTCCGCTTAAAACCATGGTTATTATGATTCAAAAGGAAGTTGCAAATAGAATAAACGCTGTGCCTAGCACAAAAGATTATGGCTCTCTTTCTGTAGCAGTTCAGTATTATTGTGATACTGATATCGTTGCAAAAGCTCCAAAAGGAGCGTTCATCCCAGAACCTGGCGTTGATTCAGCGGTTATAAAGCTTGAGGTCAAAGAGGATAAAGGGATAGAGCTTATAGATGAAGACTTATTTTTTGAAGTAGTAAAAGCGGCATTTTCAAAAAGAAGAAAAACTCTTCTTAATGCACTTTCAACTTTTGGAAGCATAGGAGGAAAGCAAGAAGCTAAAATGGCATTAGAAATTGCAAATATAGATGCTCAGCTTAGGGGCGAAACTCTTGATATGAAGCAGTTTGCTTCACTTGCAAATGCCTATGCAAAGGTACTAAATAAATAGGAAAGATACAATCAAAGAAAATAAAGTATTATTTAGATTAAGAAGTCTGTTTAATACACAATAAAATAAATCCTAGCATATTCAGATTTACAAAATGTAAATTCTCAGTATATGCTAGGATTTTTAATTTATTTTGATTTATTAATTTATATCAAAAGGATTTTTGATTTTTTATATCAAATTTTTTATGCTTGAGATATTTATTAACGTTATGAATTTGTTTTATGAAGCAATGATTCTCCTAGAGTGTACACATCTCCAGCACCTATAGTAAATACTATGTCTTCAGGCTCAAGGACAGAACCTAGATAGTTTTGAACTTCATCTAGTGAACCTATGTAGAGTGCATCCTTTCCAGATTTCTTTATAGCTTCGACCAAATCCTTTGAGTGGATATTGCCAGGATCCTTTTCTCTAGATGCATAGATATCAGAGATGATAACTACATCTGAATCGTTAAAGCTAACTGCAAACCTATCTAAAAGCTCTTTAGTTCTAGTGTAAGTATGAGGCTGGAAAACAGTATAAAGAACATGGTGCTTAATCATTTTAGCTGCGCTTAGAGTAGCGGCAACTTCAGTAGGGTGATGAGCGTAATCGTCATAAACTTTGATTCCGTTTACTTCACCTTTATATTCAAATCTTCTGCCAACACCAGTATAGGATTCTATACCAGTTTTTATCGCATCAAGTGGAAGCTTGCTTACATAAGCAGATAGTATAGCTGCTGTAGCATTGAGGACGTTGTGCTTTCCAGGCACTTGTAAAGTGAATCTGCCTATGAATTTATCATCCATAGATAGAGAAAAAGTTGCATATCCTGATGAATTGTAAACCTCATCGTGAATTATTGCCTGACAATTTTGATTTCTTCCAAAATATATTTTAGTTTTATCTACATCTTTCAAAGCTTTAAGTATATTTTCGTCATCTCCGTTTGCAATTACAAAGCCATCAGGCTTTACCTGAGATGCAAACTTTGCGAAGGAAGCCTCGATTTGCTCTAAGCCTGAAAAATAATCTAAATGGTCTTCCTCTACATTTAAAATAATTGCTATTTTAGGATAAAATTTTAAGAAGCTGTCCACATATTCACAGGCTTCAGTTATAAAAACTTCCGAGTTACCTATTCTGACATTTCCATCGATGACACTTAGATTTCCACCAACTAAAACTGTAGGATCCTCGTTGTTTGCGTTAAAAACAACAGTGGTCATTGAGGTAGTGGTTGTTTTGCCATGAGTTCCTGAGATAGCAATAGAATTTTCATATTTTTTCATGATATCGCCTAAAAATTGAGCTCTATCAATGATATTTAATTTTAAACGTCTTGCTTTTGCAAGCTCGGGATTATCTTCCTTTACAGCAGCTGTATAAACCACTAAATCTATATCTTCATTTAATTGTGACTCGTCATGTCCTATGTAAATAGTAGCGCCCTCATTAATAAGCTTTTGCAAAATTGGACTCATGGATTTGTCTGAGCCTGACACCTCGTACCCTAAGTTAATACAGACGTGAGCAAGTCCGCTCATGCTGATACCGCCGATTCCTATAAAATGTATCTTCATATATTGGCAACTCCTTAAAATTATAAAATATAATTTAAGATATAATTATACTTCTAAATGCAATATAAATCAATAATCTTAAAATCCTTAATGAGTATATCACAAAATAACATTTTTTTCTTAGAAAATTGCAAAATGCATCTTTTAAAAAACAAACATCCGTGGTATATTTATGGTTAAATGTACGGATTATATAAAATATATACCGTGTTTTCTCATATTTAATCGGATTTTTAAAGGAGCTTAATATATGAAATTAAAAAGAAACGAACGAATAGGTGCAATAGTAAAAATACTTACAGAGCATCCGAACAAAACATTTACTTTAAGTTATTTTACTGAAAAATTCAATACAGCAAAATCCACTTTGAGTGAAGATGTCATGCTTGTAAAAAGCGTATTTGAAAGAATGAAGCTAGGAAGAGTAATAACCATTCCAGGAGCATCTGGAGGGGTGAGATATATTCCTGACGTTTCAAAGGATGAAGTTTACAACTTTCTTCAAACCATAAGCAAAAAAATTCAAAGCGAAGATAGAGTTCTTCCAGGAGGATTTTTATATCTTATAGATATAATTTACGATCCAGACATTGTTGCGTCTATCGGAAATATTTTTGCATCAGTGATTGACTATACAAATGTAGATTATTTGGTGACCATAGAAACTAAAGGAATCCCTATGGCACTTATGACCGCCAAAGCTATGAACATACCACTGCTCATTATAAGAAAGAACTCTAAGATTTCTGAGGGCTCATCTCTTGGAATTACATATGTATCTGGGACTAGTGGAACTGTTCAGACGATGAGCTTGCCACGCAGAAATATAAAAGAGGGCTCTAGGGTAATTCTCATAGATGATTTTATGAGAGGCGGAGGAACTTTAAAGGGAATGCATGATTTAATGAAGGAATTCAAAGTTGAAGTTGCAGCTACTGGAGTATTAATATCGACCACAAAGCCTGAAGAAAAGATGATAGATAATTACTTTTCTCTTCTAGAACTGGATGAACAAAGTGTAAAGAACAAGGTTTGGCCAAACGAAAAAATAATTAACAAAATTTCAGAAAATTTAAATCTTTAGCAGGAATTTTGATTTTGATGTAGAACTTTAATTCATAGGACGAATAAATATTAAGCAAAAAGGAGTGGAAAACAGATGGAAATTACGGATGTGAGAGTTAGGAAACTATCAGAAGAAGGTAAAATGAGAGGTATTGTGTCAGTGACCTTTGACAATGCTTTTGTTGTTCACGATATCAAAATCATTGAAGGACAAAGTGGATTGTTTATTGCTATGCCTAGCAGAAAGGTTGGAGAAGGAGAGTTTAGAGATATTGCACATCCTATAAATTCTGAAATGAGAAAATCCCTCCAGGATGACATTTTAAGAGCCTATGAGGAAGCTAAGGTCAGAATGGAAGTTGAAGAAGACGAGGATTATGTAGAGCAAGAATAAAAATAAAAATTATTGAATAAGTCTTGTTGCAATATGCAATTAAGGCTTATTTTTTTGTTTTTTTAACAATTCTATACATTTTTTGAAAAAAATGCTATGATAGTCTATGGTAAACACGAATGATTTCTTAAAAAAAACTTATAAAGTGAGGCTATATTATGAACTTGAAGATTGTAATCCTTGCTGCTGGTCAGGGAACAAGGATGAAATCCAAGATTCCAAAGGTACTGCATAAGGTTTTAGATAAGCCCATGCTAGACCATGTAATGGAAGCTGCTCAGGTGGTAACGAATAATAAACCAATAGTGGTAATAGGCCATATGTCTGATATGGTAAGAGAACACTTAGGAGATAAAGCTGAAATTGCACTTCAAGAGGAACAGCTTGGAACAGGACATGCAGTCATGATGGCGGAGCATTATATTGACGATGAAGATGAGGTCCTTATACTTTGCGGAGATACACCGCTTATTAAAGGTGAAACCTTAAAAGAAATGACAAAAATAAAATCAGAGGGCTATGCAGCTGTTGTTATGAGCGCAGTAGAAGAAGACCCAACTGGATACGGAAGAATAATTAGAGATGAGTCAGACGACTTTATGCGTATCAGAGAGCAAAAGGATGCAAGTGAAGAGGAGAAGGCCATTAAAGAGATTAATGCAGGAATGTACATAATAGATGGAAAGCTTTTGAAAGAAAATCTATCGAAATTAAGTGTAAACAATGCCCAAAGAGAATATTATCTCACAGATGTCCTAGAGCATATAAAAAATGCAGGACATAGAATTGGCGTTTATCAGGCTGATAAAATGGAGATTATGGGTGTAAATAGCAGACTCCAGCTTAGTGAAGCTGAAAGAATTATGAGACTTGACGTAAACAAAATGCACATGGCAAATGGAGTGACCTTAATAGATACAAACTCAACCTATATTGATAAAAATGTTAAAATAGGAAGAGATACTATAATATATCCTAACTGCCATATAAAAGGAAACAGCGTTATAGGTGAAGATTGTATTATAAGAGAAAATACTACAATAGAGGATTCTCATATAGAGGATCATGTTACTATAAAAAGCTCAACTATATTAAGTAGCAAGGTAGGAGCTAGAACTACAATTGGACCATATGCTTATCTAAGACCAAAATCAGTTTTGGGGGAGGATGTAAAAATAGGTGATTTTGTAGAAGTCAAAAATGCTGAGATAGGAAACGGCTCAAAAGCATCTCATCTTTCATATATAGGTGATGCAGTAGTTGGAAAAAATGTTAATATAGGATGCGGCGTAGTATTTGTGAATTATGATGGAAAAAATAAATTTAAAAGCATTGTTGAAGATAATGCCTTTATAGGATCTAATTCTAATCTGGTAGCGCCAGTTACAGTAAAAGAAGGTGGCTATATAGCTACTGGATCTACTGTTACAGTGGATGTTCCAGAGGGAGCTTTATGCGTAGCAAGAGCTAGAGAGGTAATAAAAGAAGGCTGGAGAACTAAAAAAGGATTATAGATAAAATATTTTAGGAGGTCATTTTGTAATGAACACGAGTGGTAGTGAGATTAAGATTTTCACAGGTAATGCTCATAAGGAACTTGCAGCAGATATTGCAAAGGAGTTAGGAGTTCCATTAGGAGATGCAGAAGTTGGCCGTTTTAGCGACGGAGAAATATCTGTAAATATTAATGAAACAGTAAGAGGGGTAGATGCTTTTATCATCCAACCTACATGTTCACCTGTAAATGGAAACATCATGGAACTTCTTATTATGATTGATGCTTTTAAAAGAGCATCAGCAGGAAGAATAACAGCTGTTATTCCGTATTATGGATATGCAAGACAGGATAGAAAAGCTAAAGCAAGAGATCCTATTACTGCAAAGCTTGTTGCAAATCTAATTACAGCTGCTGGAGCTGACAGAGTTCTTACTATGGACCTTCATGCTGCTCAGATTCAAGGATATTTTGATATTCCCCTAGACCATTTACATGGAGGACCAATTTTAGCTGAGCATTTTAAAAAGAAAAATATTCAGGATTTAGTTGTAGTGTCTCCTGATTTAGGAAGCGTTGGAAGAGCGAGAACATTTGCAGAGCAACTGGATGCACCTCTTGCAATTATTGACAAGCGCAGACCAAAAGCCAACGTATCAGAAGTTATGAATATAATAGGTGATGTAAAAGACAAAAACGTTATATTAATTGACGATATGATAGACACTGCGGGTACGCTTGTAAATGGAGCAGAAGCTTTAAAGAAATTTGGAGCTAAGGAAGTTTACTCTTGCTGTACTCACCCAGTTCTTTCTGGACCAGCGATAGACAGAATAGAAAAATCAGTGCTTAAAGAAGTTGTGGTATTAGATACTCTTCCACTTTCTTCTGAAAAGCGTATTGAAAAGATAAAAGTTGAAAGCGTAGCACCGATATTTGCTTCAGCTATCAGAAAAATATTTGCAAACGAGTCAGTAAGCAAACTATTTACTGTAGAGAAGTAGTTTAAAAGCTTATAGTTTAGTCCAATAATTATAAATAAAAGTTTAGATTAAATTATAAATTAATGTACTATATTTAAGTACTATATAAGAAATTGACATTCCAAGAGCCTAATACTAGGCTCTTTTTGGGCGTTATACGAAAGGAAGAAATGTATGTATTTAATCGTTGGGCTTGGGAATCCAGGTTCTAAATATGAAAAGACAAGACATAATGTTGGGTTTGTCACGGTGGATGTATTGGCAGGACAGCTTGGAATCAAAGTGAACAAGCTAAAATTTAAATCTCTTATAGGAGAGGGAAATATTGGCTCTGAAAAGGTCGTGCTTATAAAGCCGCAGACGTATATGAACCTAAGCGGTGAAGCTGTGATGCAGGCTATTAATTTTTATAAGCCAGATCACGATAAAATTTTTGTAATATATGACGATATTGATTTAGATGTTGGAAGACTAAGAATCAGAAAAAAAGGAAGTGGTGGAACTCATAATGGTATGAGGAATATCATTTACTTAACAGGATTTGATGATTTTCCTAGATTTAGAATAGGAGTTTCTAAGCCAAAGAATGGACAGGATTTAGCGAGCTTTGTTACATCTGGATTTAATAAGGATGAAATTAAACCGCTTTGCGAAGCTATTGACAATACGGCTGATGCTATAGTGCTAGCTATAAAGGAAGATATAGATAAAGCTATGAATAAATACAATGTATAGGTTATAGAGTTTATTGGATTTTTATTTGAGAAGGAGCCTTTGATATGCAAGAAGACATATTTCTTCTGAATTTACAAAATAAAACTGAATTTTCCAGTGTTCTTGGTAATATCAGTCAAAATAAATCACCTCTTCTTATAAATGGGCTTCTTAGTTCTCAAAGAGCTCATATAGCTCATTATTTAAGTGCTAATTTAGAAAAAAAGCTAGTACTTGTAACCTCAAACGAGATTGAAGCTGAGCGTATATATACAGACTTGGAGTTTTATAATCCGGATAGAGTTTTGTTTATTAAAAACGAAGAAACTAGATTTTATGCCATAGAAGCCAAGGATAGAAAAGAAGAAAGCAAAAGAATAGAATCTCTTATAAGGCTTGCGCAGGAAGACTATGACATTCTAGTTTTATCAGTTGAGACTCTAATGAGAAAGTATTTGCCTAAAAGACTTTATGTGGAAAGCAAGCTGGATTTAGAAATAGGCTCAATATGGAATTTGGCAGAGCTAGTTGATTTACTCGTTCATTATGGCTATGAGAGAGAAGCAAGAGTAGAAGGACCAGGACAGATTTCTCTTCGTGGAGGGATTCTGGATATATACCTGCCAACTGCTGAGCTTCCTTATAGATTGGAATTTTTTGACGATGAAATTGATTCTATACGAACCTTTGATCCGATAAGTCAGAAATCTATAGATAAAATTAAGCAGATTACTATCAGTCCAGCTAGAGAATTTTTATTTAGAGAAGGCTTTGAAGAAGTGGCTAAGAGACTTTCTGATGATTTAAGTAAATCCAGTAATGATGACCTAGCTTTTGACATTGAAAGAATTTCTGAGGGTCATTACTTTGAAGGTATGCATAAGTATATAGATTATATATATCCAGATGAAAGAAAGGATTTATTTTCTTATATTAATAAAGAAGCTATTTTTGTGATTCATGAGCCAAATAGAGTTTTGGAAAAAGGGGAAAACTATTTCGAAGAGTTTTCTGAAGATTATAAACACGCTCTTGAAAAGGGCTTTGCGTTAAAAGGACAAGGAGAGCTGCTTTATAATCTAGATTATGTTACTGAATACATGGGAAGCCATTTTATTGTATTGCAGTCGTTTCTTCCGAAGTCAGTTAAAGGGTTTAATACGGCTTCTATAGTGAATTTTGAAACTAGAGAGCCTGTGTCCTTTCAAGGAAAAATTCCAGCGCTACTGGAGGAAATAAAATACCAGAAAAAGCAAGGCTATACTATAGTTCTAGTTGAAAGAGATGAAGATACTATAATGAGCCTTTATAAAGAGCTTTCGAATGCTTCTTTGGAGCCTATATATCTAAGAGATAGAAAAGCTGAAATTCCAGAGGGAAAAGTAGTTTTAGTAAAAGGAAGACTTACTGAAGGCTATGTTTACTCCAAAAGCAAGCTTGCTGTAATATCTGATAAAGAAATGTTTGGAGTAACCAAAAAAAGCTCAAAGCAAAAAATCAAGCATAAGGGTAAAAAAATAGAAAGCTTTATTGATTTAAAAGCTGGAGATCACGTAGTTCATGAAACTTACGGGGTAGGTAAGTTCGTAGGTATAGAATCCAAGAAGTTTGATGATATAAGAAAAGATTATATAAAAATAGTCTATAGTGCTGGAGATGCCCTGTATGTTCCTTTATCGCAGATGGATAAAGTTCAAAAGTACATCGGTACTGGAGCTGGGGATGCTGTAAAGCTAAACAAGCTTGGAACCTCTGAATGGAAAAAGACAAAAGCAAAAGCCAAAAAAGCAGTAGACGAGATTGCTCAGGATTTAATTGATTTATATGCCGAAAGAAGAGACGCAAGAGGCTATGCATTTACAGAAGACACTCCTTGGCAAAAGGAGTTTGAGTCGCTATTCCCTTATGAAGAAACTGTAGACCAAATAAATGCCATTGAGGATGTCAAAAAAGACATGCAAAACATCAAGCCTATGGATAGACTTATATGTGGTGATGTAGGATACGGAAAGACCGAGGTTGCTATTAGAGCTATATTTAAAGCTTGCATGGATTCTAAACAGGTAGCTTTTTTAGTTCCTACGACTATACTTGCTCAGCAGCATTATAATAATTTAAAAGAGAGATTTGCAGGATATCCTATTAGGGTTGAGGTAGTGAGTAGATTTAAAACAAAAAAAGCTCAAGAGCAAATCATTGACGATGCCAGAAGAGGTTTAGTTGATGTATTGATTGGAACACATCGTATATTATCAAAGGATGTTTCGTTCAAAGATTTAGGGCTTCTTGTAGTGGACGAAGAACAGCGTTTTGGAGTGAAGCATAAAGAGCTACTCAAAAAGCTTAAAAAGGATGTAGATGTACTTACTCTTTCTGCGACTCCTATTCCTAGAACCTTGCATTTCTCATTGTCTGGAATTAGAGATATGAGTCTACTTGAAGAACCACCAGAAGATAGGCATCCTATAATGACTTATGTGACTGAGGCAAGAGAGGGAATAATTCTAGATGCTTTAGAAAGAGAGCTTGCAAGAGGTGGTCAGGTATTTTTTGTATATAACAGAGTTCAAACCATTGATAAGATGGCTGATATAATAAGAAGATTGGTTCCAGATGCTAACTTAGCAGTTGCTCATGGGCAGATGAGTCCTAGACAGCTTGAAAATATAATGGTGGATTTTTTAGAAAAAGAGTATGATATTTTACTGTCTACTACGATAATAGAAACTGGTATGGATATATCAAATGCAAATACTATGATAGTTTATGATGCAGATAAAATGGGGCTATCACAGCTTTATCAGCTAAGAGGAAGAGTAGGAAGATCCTCTAGGCAAGCCTATGCTTATTTTATGTATCAAAAGGATAAGGTGCTTACCGAAGTGTCTGAAAAGCGTCTTAAAGCAATTAAAGAATTTACTGAGTTTGGAAGCGGATTCAAAATTGCTATGAGAGACCTAGAAATACGTGGAGCTGGAAATATCCTAGGTGAAAGACAGCATGGACACATGACTGAAATAGGATATGATTTGTACGTTAAGATGCTAGATGCTGCGATTAGAAATCTTCAAGGACAGGTCGTAGAGCAAAAAGTAGACACGGAAATAGAGCTCGATATCAATGCATATATCCCAGAAAACTATATCGATGATGAAATGAGCAAGATTGAGATTTACAAAAAAATAGCATCAATTGAAAGCAAGCAAGACCTTTATGAGATAGAAGAAGAAGTAGAAGATAGATTTTCAAATATACCTGAGCCTGTTAGAAATCTTATGCATATAGCGTATATAAAAGCTCTTGGAGAAAAACTTGGAATACTTAAAATAAAACAAAATAAAACAGTTATTTCTTTTGTTGGTCCAACTCCTGAAAGTAGCGTGAAAAAGGACTTTAAGGAAAAGGAAAGTTACAAGTTAATTACAAACATATCATCCTTCCTAGAAATGATGTTATAATACCTTTATGAATTTTAAGGAGTTGATTATTAGGTGAAAAAATTATTAAGTTTGATAATGTCATCGCTGATGATATTCAGTTTGGCAGCTTGCTCAAATACAGCATCTGCTAATGAATGGGCAGCGAAAGTAAATGATGTAGAAATTTCATACTCTGATTATGAAAAAAATCTAGCGATTATTAAAAAACAAATTGAAGCTACAGTAGGGGCGGATATTTGGACTCAAGACTCAGGACAAGGCAAAACCTATAATGAGATTTTGAAAGACCAAGTATTAGAGAAGCTAATTGAAGATCAGCTGATATTAGCTGAAGCAAAAAAAGAGAATATAACAGTTGATGCTGATGAGTTTGAAAAAGAATTCACTCAGTTTAAAGAGCAGGTTAAAAGCTTACCTGATTATGAAACCTTTTTAAAAGAAGAGGGTATTACAGATGAATTTTTAAAGAAGCAATTAGAGACAGATACGATAGTGTTTGAGTATAAGGAAAAATTCATGGAGAAAAACACACCTTCTGAAGAAGACTTAAAAAAATACTACGATGACAATCAAGAAAACTACAATGTGAATGAAGTTAAAGCATCTCACATATTATTAAAAACAGTAGATGAAAACTTTGTTCCTCTACCAGAGGATAAAATTGCTGAAATTAAAAAAGAGGCAGAAGCAGTACTAGCAAAAGTAAATGCTGGTGAAGATTTTGCAGCTCTTGCTAAAGAGTATTCACAAGATGAGGCATCAGCTGTAAACGGAGGAGATTTAGGCTTCTTTGCTAAAGGAGTTATGGTTAAAGAATTTGAAGATGTTGCCTTTACTCTTGAGCCTAACCAAGTTTCTGATTTAGTTGAGACAACTTACGGATACCACATAATAAAGGTTTTTGAAAAGAAAAACGAAGTTACTCCTTTTGAAGATGTAAAAGAAAACATAAAGAATGAGCTAGCTCAAAAATCTTATTTAGATTTTGTTGCATCATTAAAGGAAAGTTCTAAAATAGAAAAAAATGATGCTGCTCTAAAAAAAGCTGATGAAGAGTCAAAGAGCGAATCACAAAGCGAAGAACAACCAGCTGAGGAAGAAAGTACAGAAAATTAATATATTGCAAATTATAAACCTAAGTTTAAAGGAGCAGTAATAATGGAGCTTACACATATCGATGAAAAGGGTCATGTTAGGATGGTGGATGTAGGAGAAAAAGCTATATCTGCAAGAGAAGCTAAAGCCCAAGCAATTGTTAAGATGAATCCAGAAACCCTAACGCTTATCTGCGAAGGGAAAATGCCTAAGGGAGACGTATTCTCTTGTGCTAGAATAGCAGGGATTATGGCTTCTAAAAAAACGCATGAGCTAATACCGATGTGTCATAATCTGCCTATAGATTCAGTCGAACTTGATATAAAGCCTATGGGAAACGACCGTGTATATATAACTGCAGTTGCAAGATGCCATTATAAGACTGGAATCGAAATGGAAGCTTTAACAGCTGCTACTGTTGCAGCTCTTACGATTTATGATATGTGCAAGGCCGTTGATAAAAAAATGGAAATAAGCGAAATATTTTTATTAGAAAAAACCGGTGGAAAATCGGGACATTTTTTAAGAAATAATGATTGATTGCAAAGCAGGTATTTAATAAATACCTGCCTTTTGTTGTGAGGAGGTTAATTCATGAGTAAAAACTCATTTTTAAAGGGAGCTGTTGTTCTGGGAGTTGCAGGTCTTATAGTAAAGATCTTAGGAGCTTTTTTTAGAATACCTCTTGGAAGATTGATAACTAGTGAAGGTATGGGCTATTACCAGACAGCTTATCCTATATATGTATTATTGCTTTCGATTTCTACATCTGGATTTCCTATAGCTATATCAAAAATGGTATCTGAAAGAAGAGCTGTTGGAAATTATAAAGGTGCACATAGAGTATTTACTATCACATTGAAAATATTACTTGTTTTAGGCCTGCTTACGTTTTCAATATTCTTTTTTGGTGCAAGAATTATTGTTAACGCACTTAACAACCCAAATGCATATTATTCCATGGTAGCTTTGGCTCCAGCTTTGTTGTTTGTACCTATAATGGCTGCTTACAGAGGATATTTTCAAGGTAGAAACAATATGACACCTACAGCTGTATCTCAGATTATAGAGCAATCAGCTAGAGTAGGATTTGGCTTGATACTAGCATATTTTCTTATGCCAAAAGGGCTAGATTATGCAGCAGCTGGAGGTTCTTTTGGAGCTACAGCAGGAGCAATATTTGGCATGGCATTTATTTTGTTTGTATATTACATAAATAAGCCTAAAATTGAAAAAGAACTTTTGAAAAGTGGAGAATTTGAAGAAGAAAGCTATAAAGTAATAATAAAAAGTATGCTTACTATTGCTCTTCCTATTATAATAGGAGCTTCGGTTATGCCTATTATGAATATGATAGATGTTTCTATAGTAATAAATAGACTTATGGCTTCTGGTTATAGTCAAAGTGAAGCTAATGCACTTTATGGACAGCTCACAGGAATGGCTGCAACCTTAATAAATCTGCCACAAGTATTAACTATGTCTATAGCTATGAGTATAGTACCGGTAGTATCTCAAGCATATGCGCTTAGAGATATGGAGAGTGTAAAGGAAAATGCAAACCTAAGTGTAAGAATGGCGGTGCTTTTAGGACTACCATCTGGAGTTGGACTTATGGTTCTTGCTACGCCTATAATGCAGCTTCTATATCCTAACGAGCCAGCATCGATAGGACAGATACTATTTTTCATGTCACTTGGAGTAGTTTTTTTAAGCTTAATTCAAACCCTGACAGGAATTCTTCAGGGCTTAGGGAAATCTCAAATTCCAGTTATGAATCTTTTCATCGCAGCTATATTTAAGCTAGTATGCACATATACTCTTACATCTATTCCTTCTCTTAATGTAAAAGGAGCGGCAATAGGTACTGTGCTTGCATACATGATAGCTGCAGGACTTGATATATATTGGGTTAGAAAACTTCTTAATATAAAATTTGATATAAACCATCTTCTGATAAAACCTCTTTTAACAGCGGCTATTATGGGAGTAGTTGCGAAACTTACTCATATGGGGCTTACTGATAAGTTAGGGAATTCATTATCTACTGTTATAGCCATAGTATTAGCGATGATTGTTTATGTTGTAGTACTTATTCTAATTGGAGGAATAACTAAAGAAGAGATAGAAAAATTACCTAAAGGCAAGAAGCTAAGTAAATTCATTCCATCTAAAAAATAAATCATAATAAATTTCTAATATGAAATGTAATTAACTAAAAACCAATAGTTATTTATGAATTGAAAATCACTAGCTACTATATAGATGGTTTTTTAACCAAATAGATTAAGGAACTGCTTAGAAATAGAAAAGTAAAATATTATAGTTTTTAACATTAAACTTTAGTATTCTATTTGACTTATCAGGCAGTCCTTTTTTATTTTAGATAAAGCCGAATATCTGAATTATTTTAAATTAGAAGAGTTCTCATTATTTATTATTGTTAATGCTAATATAACTTTTATTTTATAGAGTGTTGAATATTCAAGTGTTATAAGAAAAATCTACTTGTTTTTAATAATTTTATTTTCTGTGGATTAATTGTGGAAAACAAATGAATGCGTTGATAAAAGTAAAACCTGTGATTGGAAATAATTCACAGGACTGTGGATTAAAAAAAACTTTTAAAAAAGTGTTGACGGTTAAAAGTCATCGTGATATATTAATACATGTCCTCAGCGAGAGGGCAAAACAAACAGCCTCGAAAGAGGAAATACGAATTAATAGATGAACTTTGAAAACTGGATAGTAAACCATAAATAGTTTTTAATCTAGGTTAAAAACCACACCATTTATGAACAACAACCAAGTCAGTAAATTTTTACTGAGACAAGGATTATATTTGAGAGTTT